>Ga0209603_1000001_pt1 | contig 443235 bp, 366 predicted proteins | sample COGITO_mtgs_1206_FD_184812 | JGI IMG/M metagenome (GOLD analysis project Ga0209603, IMG submission 184812) | Pelagic marine microbial communities from North Sea - COGITO_mtgs_120607 (SPAdes) (version 2) | ecosystem: Environmental > Aquatic > Marine > Epipelagic ...
ATGAAAAAGAAGTTAGCAATAACAGCCATTCTTCTTCAAGAAAATGAATATTTCATTCTTGACGAGCCTTTTAATGGTGTTGATATCCAGAGTAATATCGTTTTAACGGAAATAATATTGAAGCTGAAAGAATTGGACAAAATAATTATAGTCTCTTCACATATTTTTTCAACTTTGAGTGATACTTGTGATGAAATACATCTTTTAAGAATGGGGGAGCAAATAAAATCAGTTCAAAAGGAAGACTTCAAAACTTTAGAGCAAGAAATGAAAGAGATTACAATAGGAAATCGACTTGAAAAGCTTGAACTTAAATAAGAAAACAGCTTGAAAAAAAAGTATATAGTGAGTTCCCTACAAGATTAATACTATACACAAATATTTATGTATAAATAAAGTTGATATTTTTTTCTACTTCTTTAGACAAAGTGTGGTGAACTGGACAATTATGAGCAGCTCTTTCTAAAATAGTTTTTGTTTTAGAATCGTAATCAATAGGAAAAGTAATATGAATCTCAATTTTAGATATTCTTCTCGGGTTGTTTCCCATGGTTTTCTTTACAATAGCATTAGTACCTTTAATACTAATTCCATTTTTCTCCACTGCAATAGCCATAATAGTCAATATACAACTTGCCAAAGCAGAACATACCATATCCGTTGGTGAAAAGGCTTCTCCTAACCCGTGATTGTCTTTTGGAGCATCGGTATTAATTACAGAACCAGAATCTAAATGAGTAGCTGTAGTTCTTAAATTTCCCTGGTATTTAATTTCAAATTTATTCATAATATAAATTTAGGTTAATCTATTTATATGGCTATAATTATTTAAATTACTAAGTGGTTACTGTCAAATAAATAAACTTGAAAAAGAATATACTCTTATTAATACCTTTTATTTTAATTATAGGATTTAAAATTAAGTGTCAAATTAACACCAGCTTAGTAAAATTTATAGATTATCCTAAGATTAAATCTTACAAAGCTCAGAAGAAAAAAAACTCTTCAATGTTTCAAGGGAACAAAAAAACAAAAAAATATTTTGAAGGTTGGTATTTTAAAATGGTCTCTCGAGATGAGATGACAATTTTAAGTGTTATTCCTGGTATTTCAATTTCTGAAGATGGTTCTACCAAACATGCTTTTATTCAAATAATTGATGGAAAAACTGCCAAAACAGAATATGTAAGTTATCCAATAGAAGACTTCTATTATTCAAAAGATGATTTCTCAGTTCAAATAGAAAATAATTTTTTCTCTAAAGACAGCTTGATTTTGGATATTCAAAGAGATACTTTAAATGTGATTGGAAAAATATACATGAACAACCTGACCGAATTAAGAGCCGAAAAAAATAAAAAGAAACAAAAAATAATGGGATGGTATTACAAAGTCCCGTTTATGGAATGTTATCATGGTGTTATCAGTTTAAATCACGATTTAGAAGGGAGAATAAAAGTAAATAATAAAAGCTTCAGTTTTAATAGTGGAAAAGGGTATATAGAAAAAGACTGGGGAAAATCCATGCCCTCATCTTGGATATGGATTCAGGCTAATAATTTTAAAAACAGCAATTCTTCCATTATGCTTTCTGTTGCTAAAATTCCATGGCTAGGTTTTTCTTTTACTGGTTTTTTAGGATTCTATTATTTAAATAACAAGGTAGTTCGATTTGGAACCTATTCCAAGGCCAAAGTAAAATTGAAAAAATATGAAGAAAATAGTTTAGACATTAATATTGTTTTAAGAAATGAAATATTAGAAATTCAAGCTATAAAAAATAGCTCTGGTATGCTTAAAGCTCCCATTAATGGGAACATGAATAGGAGAATTGCTGAAGGAATAGATGCTGAAATAACATTAAAGCTATTAGATAAAAATAAAAAGGAGCTATTTAAAGACAGATCATTAACCACAGGATTAGAAGTTGTTGGAAATATAGACGAACTATTTAAAAATTAATCCGATTATAAATAACAGATTTTATTAGAGTTGAAGCTGTTAAAAATAAACAAATTGCCTGTTTAGACTAATTAAAAAGAGCTATTATTATTATCATATCCATACCATTTCAGAGGTTTTTTTTCATTAGATAATCGCCCCTAAGGAATTTGTCAAAAAAAAGAGTAGAATTAACTACTCTCTTAATCTTTAATAAAAAAAATACTACTCTTCTATCTAGAAATATATTTTTTTTCAGTGCTACCATCAGAATAAACGTAAACTATAATCTCATTTCTTAATTCATCAGCATTTACTTCTTGTCCCAGTAAGTTATAAGTTTTGTATAAAACCTTAGCATCATTATTTGAGGTTGGAATTCCTGTTGACTGGTTTAATTGCATATAAGTAAAACCACCATTAGAATTATTATTAGCAGATGGATCAAATGCTACTCCAAATAAAGTTACACATGTAGCATTATCTAAAATAGTCATGTTTACCATGATAGTAATTGTATCCATAAAGTTGGCAGTATAAGAATCTTGTGATAAAGTACTAGTCCATAAACAATTAACACAACTTAAAGAAGTATCAAAAGATTGACTAATGGCGTCCACCATATTATTGTAGGAATAGGCTCTCCACCTATGTTGAACATTGTTGGATGAAATTAAACCTACTGCAACAAGACTGTCTGCATTAGATGCAACTTGAAAAGAATAGGAATTTCCTGCAGTTCCAGTTGTTGAAAGGTTGATCTGATCACAAAATGCCATTTGTGCTGTTCCAAACAAGGATATAAGTGCTAGGAATAAAGTGAATAATGTATTTTTCATAATATTTATTTTTGATTACATAATATAATACGCTAGTATTTATAGATAAGGATGGGGGGGGTGAAAAGAAAAAAATTGATTTTATCATTTTTTGGAGTTATATTTAGTACAATAATTAAAAAATTCAACCATGAGAAAATCTCTATGTTATATACTAGTAACTATTTTAATTTCAAGCTGTGTATCAAGTGAAACCACGAATGATAAAATGGCAAGTACCCAAAGTAAAGGAAAATGTCCTTTACATTTTGGATTCAATCAAACAAGCGGCTTAACTACATCAAATCAGGGGAATACCAATCATGATTGGTGGCCCAATCAACTAGATCTTACTATTTTAAGGCAAAACTCCTATTTATCTAACCCTATGGGAGAAAAATTTAGTTATACTAATGCATTTAAAAGTTTAGATTATTTTGCTCTAAAAAAAGATATCGAAGTAATAATGACTGAATCAAAGGATTGGTGGCCAGCAGATTATGGAAATTATGGTGGCTTATTTATAAGAATGGCTTGGCATAGTGCAGGAACTTATCGTACTGGTGATGGAAGAGGTGGCACAAGAGCTGGACAACAAAGATTTGCTCCTCAAAACAGTTGGCCTGACAATGCAAATTTAGATAAAGCGAGAAGATTATTATGGCCTATTAAACAAAAATATGGGCAAAAAATTTCTTGGGCTGATTTGATGATTTTAGCAGGAAATGTCGCTCTAGAATCTATGGGATTTAAAACAATTGGATTTGCAGGCGGAAGAACTGATGTTTGGGAGCCACAAAGTAATGTTTATTGGGGTGCAGAAAAAAAGTTTTTGGATGATGAGAGATATACTGAAGATAGAGAATTGGAACAACCTCTAGCAGCAGTTCAAATGGGACTAATATATGTAAATCCTGAAGGTCCCAACGGAGAACCTGACCCTTTAAAATCTGCTGTAGATATTAGAGAAACTTTTGCAAGAATGGGTATGAATGACGAGGAAACTGTAGCTTTAATTGCGGGAGGGCATACATTAGGTAAAACGCATGGTGCAGCAAGTGGAGATAATTTAGGAGATTCTCCTGAAGGAGCAGGCATTGAGCAGCAGGGAATGGGCTGGAAAAGCAATTATAAAACAGGCAAAGGTGAAGATGCTATCACATCTGGTCTTGAAGTAATATGGACAGAGGAACCTACGAAATGGAATCACGGCTATTTCGAAAGTTTATTCGAAAATGAGTGGGAATTAACTAAAAGTCCAGGAGGTGCCAATCAGTGGGTCGCTAAAAATCCTCATAAAATGTTTCCTGATGCTTTTGATAGTGAAGTAATTCACAAGCCAACTATGCTAACAACAGATTTATCACTATTGGAAGATTCATCTTATAAAATAATATCTAAAAGGTTTTATGAAGATCCTGCAGCTTTTGAATTGGCTTTTGCAAAAGCATGGTTTAAACTTACTCACAGAGATATGGGGCCTAAGAGTACTTATCTTGGACCAGAGATTCCCAATGAAGTGTTCACTTGGCAAGATCCCATACCTACTAGAAATCATGATATTGTTAGTGAAAAAAACATTATTCTTCTTAAAAAAAATATTCGAAACTCTGGGTTATCAAATCAAGACATGGTAACAACCGCTTGGGCTTCTGCATCAACATTTAGAATTTCAGATAGAAGAGGAGGTGCCAATGGTTCTAGAATAAGGTTGGAACCACAAGTGAGCTGGGAATCAAATAATCCTAAGCAACTTAAAAGAATATTAAATACCTACGAAGAAATTCAACTAAAATTTGAAGTTAAATCAAATCAAAAAATTTCTATTGCAGATTTGATTGTTTTAGGTGGATGTGTTGCAATTGAAAATGCTGCCACAAAGGCTGGATATGATGTCTTGGTGCCATTTACACCCGGGAGAATGGATGCTTCAGCTTATGAAACTAATATTAAAGGAATGGCAGTTCTTGAACCTATAGCAGATGGTTTTAGAAATTATCAAAAAGCGAATTATACTTTAACTGCAGAGCAATTATTAATAGACAAATCACAATTACTTACCCTTACAGCACCAGAAATGACTGTATTAATTGGTGGTATGCGAGTTTTAAATTGTAATTATAATAACTCAAGTATTGGTGTATTAACAGAAACACCTGGACTATTAAATAACAATTATTTTAAAAATTTATGTAGTATGGATTACGATTGGAAAGCAAAGTCTGAAAAAGCAGTAGAATTTGAAGGTTATAAAAGAGGAACCGATGAAATAAAATGGACAGCTAGTAGAACAGATCTTATATTTAGTTCCAATTCAGAATTAAGAGCAATTTGTGAAGTATATGCAAGTGATGATTCAATGGATAAATTCGTTTCCGATTTTGTAAAAGCTTGGACCAAAGTTATGAATCTCGACAGGTTTGAAATATAGATTATATACAGGATTCTTTTAACAAATTTCTTATTCAATTTTAATAAAGTCTATTAAAGGGTTAATATTCTACCTTTACTAAATCTAATATTCAATATTATTATAATGAAATTTGAAGATTTAAAATTAATTACTCCTATTCTTGATGCTCTTAAAGATCAGCAATACGAGGAACCTACAGAAATTCAAGCTCAATCAATACCATTGATTTTAAATGGAGATGATTTACTAGGAAGCGCTCAAACAGGTACAGGTAAAACTGCTGCTTTTGCAATTCCAATTATTCAGCAGCTAATGAATGAGGAAATAAGTTTTCAAAAAAATAGAAAAATTTCTTCTCTAATTGTTACCCCAACAAGAGAACTTGCAATTCAAATTGAAGAAAATTTTAAAGCATATTCAAAATATACCAAGTTAAAAACTACTGTGATTTTCGGCGGGGTTTCCCAACATGGCCAAACTAAATCTTTAAGTAATGGTATTGATATTTTAGTTGCTACACCCGGGCGCTTATTAGATTTAATGAATCAAGGGCATATTTCTATAAACGCTATAAAATATTTCGTGTTAGATGAAGCTGACCGTATGCTAGATATGGGTTTCATTCACGATATTAAGAAAATATTAGCCAAGCTTCCTAAAAAAAGACAATCTCTATTCTTTTCGGCAACTATGCCTCAAAATATTTTAAATTTATCCCAGCAAATTTTAATAAATCCTGAAAAAGTTTCTGTCAGCCCTGTTTCCTCAGCTGCTGACACTATACAACAGTTTTTGTATACAACTAATAAAGATAATAAGAAGAATCTTCTACTTCATATTTTAAAAGATCCCAAATTAGACCAAGTATTGCTTTTTTCAAGAACCAAGCATGGTGCCAATAAAATTGTTAAAAATTTAACCAGGAAAAATATTAATTGCGCTGCTATACATGGTGACAGAAATCAAAATCAAAGACAGAAGGCATTAAAAGATTTTAAAGATGGTAAAATAAGACTATTAGTTGCAACAGATATAGCTGCAAGAGGAATTGATATTAGTAAACTTCGCTATGTTATTAATTATGATATTCCTAATGAATCTGAGACTTATGTCCATAGGATTGGACGATGCGGTAGAGCTGGTGAAGAAGGGATAGCAATTTCAATTTGCGAACCTGAAGAAAATGTCTATGTAAAGGATATAGAAAAGTTAATAAAACAAAAAATACCTATAATTTCCTCCAATCCTTTTCCTCAGACAGATAAACCCATGAATAATGCTGAAAAGAAAGAATTTGAAAAGCAAAAACAAAAAAGGAAACAAGAGTTTTTTGCCAATAGAAAAAAGAATAATAATCAAAAAAAATCTGGATTTAATAGAAAAAGAAGATGAGGTAGAGGTTTAAAAAAAGATCAGATTAACTAATTTAAAGCTGCAGAAATAGCTTTTAAAAACGGGCCAAAAAGAAACAAAATAATCATAATTGCTGTCATAACCACTCCTACTTTTCTCAAACCCTTTAAAGTTTTATACCAATTAAGTAATTTCATAATTTAAATATATATTAAAATAATTGAACTTAAATTTATTTACTATTCTTTAGTCAAAAAAAAATTACTTAGGAATAATTATAAGTTTTTTTACCGCTTGATTTGTCACATCAATTTCTGTAAAATATATTTCCCTGTATTCTCCATTAATATAAGGTTGAACTTGATTACTATAATGATCGCTCCAAAAATTCCCTGAATTTCCACTTGGGATAATCGAGAAAGAGTTTTCTTTATTGCCCACATCAATAATTCTTCTTGTTGATGGCAAGGAAGTAATCCTATAATTATGATCTCCTGGCTTAGACATAATTTTATTAACTACATTATTTCCTCCTTTAATAGGATAAGGACCTAAATTTAAAATCATATTTAAAGGTTTCACCTTACCTAACGGATGTTCATATTCTATAGTATGTACGTTTCCCCAATTCCATTTTTTTAAATCAGATCCTAATTTAGTTTCCATTTCAATTACAGCCTCTTTAAACCCCTTAAAAATAATATTAGAGTAACTAACATCTTTGTCTTTTTCAAAGGGAATTTCTTTATTATAAATAAGGTTTTTAAAGAAATCCCAATGATCTGGGTTATTTAAATAAAGTCTGAAATATTGTTTTCCTAATACTGGTTGTAAAGCCTCTTTCATAATATGATACATAGAGAACTGAAAAATAGTTGCTCCTATAGAACCGGTTTCCATATTACCATCCCAATTTTTTAAATAAACTAAAATGTTTTTTTCAAAATCAGAAAAATGATTTTCACTATTAATTATCATTGAATATAAATAATCTTTTATTTTAAAACCAGAGTTTAAGAAAACATCCGTTTGAACAGTTTTTAGTTCATCTACTGACCAGCTTTTTTTGGCAGATAGTAATTTATGAATTCTTTGGGCTCTATCTGCAGATCTGAAATAACCATCTAACCTTGGAATAGCACCTATTTTTTTAGCAGAAGGTAAATTATTAGCTGTTACAATAACACCACTTTTTGGATTGATAAGATGAGGATTTTTTTCGAATGGTATATAAGATTGAATTTCGTGATTTGGGTCGTTTCCATCTAAAATAGACTTAGTATTTATATTAGAATCTCTTACTGGAAACCTGCCAGCTACCCACCAAGCAATATTATCCAAAGTGTCAGCATATGAAAAGTTAAGTCCTGGAGAGACTAATTTTGAAAGTGAAGAACTAAACTCATTTATATTTTTAGAATAATTAAGTTCGTATAATAAGTCAAATATTGGATTTTCTAGATGGTAAAAAACCCATGAAAAAGCTAAAGGTTTACCTTTATATCCATCCATATAATCACTTACTATGGGCCCGTGAGAAGTTTCTCTAATTTCGAAAAGTATATCCTTCTCATCTTTAACCTTAATATTTTCACTTTTAGTTACTGTCTTGGTCCATTGATTATTATACAATACTTCATTTTTGTTATTAGGGTTAAAAGTTTCAGCATACAAATCTACTTCATCATTTTCAGTCATGGTTAAACCCCATGCTTTAAAATCATCATGTCCTATTAAGGGGAATGGAATGGTCGGAATATAATATCCATAAGTATTAAAACCAGGATAAGAAATATGAGCTTCATACCAAACATCAGGCTTAGATAGTCCTATATGAGGGTCATTGGCCAATATAGGACTGCCACTTTTAGATCTTTTGGAGGAAATAACCCATGAATTACTTCCATGAAATGGTGGATTGTAAATGTTAATACTTTCACTCCAATCGAAAAATGAAATTAAATTCTTGTAAGAACTATCATTGCCTGAAGATTTAGATTCGTTATAATATCTTTTTTTAATAGTATCTGTCCTTGCTTCTTGAATAGTGAAATAATTATTATCTGCATAATCAGGAAAAATAATGGCTAAATTTTTAGCACTAACTTTCTGTTTAATCATAGAGTATATCATATCTCTTCTCATTCCGTCCATAAATGAAAATGCCATGTAAACTGTCATACTGGCTACATCTACTCTATCAAATTGGCGAATCTCAGCACCTATTAGTTGATGCTCTAAAGTTACAGGACCCGTTTTTATAAAATAGTTAATTCCCTCAATAAATGCATCGACATATTTTAAAGCATCAGGACTAATTTTAGAAGAATCAGCTATGTACTTTTTAGCATGATAACCAATCATATAAGTTCTCAGCATTTTATCAATTTTTACTAAATCTTTACCTAATATTTCAGAAAGTTCTCCCCTAGCTAATCTTCTCTGTAGATCCATCTGAAATAGCCTATCTTTTGCTATAGTATAACCGTAAGTAAAAATAGCATCGTGTTGATTTTTTGCTTTAATATGTGGAATTCCCCACTTATCTTTTATGACACTAACAGAATCTAAAACTTTAGGAATACTTACAATACCATTATTAGCTGGCTTACTAAAATTAATTAAACTAAATACAGAAATAATCAGTAAAGTAAAAGCTGTTAATAATACAACTGCTAATCTTAATACTATTTTTTTCAAAACTAATTTTATATTACTCTAACTCCCATAACACAGACATCATCAATTTGTTCATAATCTCTAATCCATAGTGAAAATTCTTGTGATAACGATTTTAGTTGCTCATCCTCAGATTTAGAACTTATTATTTGCAAATGCTTTTTAAACTTTGCTCCCATATATTTCTTTCCTCTCTCTCCACCAAACTGGTCTTGGTACCCATCTGAATAAATATAGAGCATGTCGTCTTTCTTCAACTTTACTTTATGGCTAGTAAATGGCTTTTTATCTCCTAATAATAATCCTACTGGCTGGTGATCTCCTCTTACAGAAGTGAGTTCTTTTCCACTTATATGAATCAAAGAATTATGAGCTCCTGAAAACTCCACTGTTTTCTTTTTCATATTTAGTTTACATAAGGAAATATCCATTCCATCTTTTTGCGCTCCAGCTTCTTCTTGGCCTAAAGATTTTATAATCTGTGCGCGCATTTCATTTAAAATCTTATCTGTGTCTTTGATGCCTTTTTCTATAATAATCTCATTGAGTAAAGAAGTTCCTATCATACTCATAAAAGCACCTGGAACTCCATGGCCAGTGCAGTCAGCAACTGTGAAAAAGATATTTTCCTCTTGATCTTTATATATCCAATAGAAATCTCCTGAAACAACGTCTTTGGGCTTAAAGAATATAAAACTTTTAGGTAGTGTATCTTTTAAATAAACTGATGATGTCATCATTGCATCTTGTATTCTCTTGGCATAATTAATACTATCGGATATTTCTTGCTGTTTTTCTTCGATAACAAGCTTTTGTTTTTTAGTGGTAGAGAGTTGTTTGTATACAAAACCAAGAAACCCAATTACAAGTAAAATACCCACAAAAAGAACTACTTCTATAATCTTTTGTGTTTTGATTTCTTCTTCTTTGGCTTTGGTTTCTGCTTGTTGTATTCTGATTTCGTCTAGATGTTTTAAACTGTCCAGCTGTTGTTTTATTTCAAACTCTTTTTCAGATTCATATTTAGCAACATCTTCTTTAGCACTTAACTTTTCTAGACTATCTTTGTTTTCTACCATGTTCTCCAAATACAAATTGGCTTTTTTATAGTTTTTTAATTTTTTATGTATTTCATATAATTTTGATAGTAGTTCTGGTGATGTAAGTCCAGTCATTTGCTTACTTAATTCAGCACCTTTTTTAGCATTTTTTAAAGCTAAATTGTATTGGTCTTTTAATATGTAGTAATCGGAAATAGTACCATAATATAGAATCTTAGACTCTAAATCGGATTGTTCTTTAGCATATAGTATTAAGCTATCGAGACATGCTTTAGCTTTTTTAAGGCTAAATGTTTTTTTAGAATTGGTATCTAAATAAGTTCCTGCCAAATTAGCATATATATTAGTAAAGGAACTAGGAAGGTCCATTGATATTGCTAAATCCAAGGCATTGTTTAATAACAAAACTATAGAATCATTATTTTTAATAAGAGTAGAGATATTAATGGAAGAAGTTATAATGCCTCCTGTGTCTTTTTTTGTTTCGTATATCTTTTTTTGATCTGTAAAAATTTTAAGTGCCTCTTTCTCTCTACCGGTTGTACTATATACAATAGCAATGTTATTATTGATTCTTAATAAAAAATTAGTATCGTTGTCTATTTTGGCAATTTTTTCAGTTTTGAGCCAATATTCAAGACATTCACTTTCTCTGTTTAATAAATAATAGCAAATACCTTTCATATTATAATAATATCCTCTGTAATAATTTTTCCTTAGTTTATCAATACTGTCTTTTTCAAAAATTTGATTTGAAGATTCTATTTTTTTTAAACCAATATCTAATAGTTTAATGGTTGAATCTGGATTTTCATAACAGAAAGAGGATGCAGCTCTGTAAAGCTTAAAAATTTTAGTAGAATCGTGTATAGAATCTACATTCATCATATTTAAAGCTGAATCAATGGCAGTTTGCGAGTAAACATTAGCATAAGACAAAAGGCTAATAAAAAATAAAATAAAATGTTTTTTCATTAATATACAATATAGTGAAAAACTTAATCTTTGGAAAGACGTAGTGCGGTTCTTATTTGAAAAAAGAAATAAATCATAATACCAGCAACAATAGTCTTTTGTGCAGTTACTTGAACAAAAAGACCTTCTTGACTTTCGAGAGCCTTAGGTCCAAAGTCCATCACTAGTAAAAACAGAAAAAGCAATACTGTGAATCCAATGGTTGCAAGAGAAATAAACCTATCAAATTTTGGAATTTTAACAACAATATAAGTTTGTAAAACAGCATGAATAAAAAGAGTTCTAAAAGCAATTTTCACAAAAACCAAATGCAAAAACTTAGAAGTTTCTTCAGCTGAAAATACAGATATAAAAATAAAGGATAATATGGAAATAGAAATACTAGCCACTAAAAAAAAACGAAGCCACTTACTACCTATATACTTAACCTCTAACTTTAAAAAAGAAATAAAAAATGAAAAATAGGAAAGAGCAAATATTATCAAAGAAGAGTTAAATAGTGTAGCGGATAATGTATTTATTTCACCATTTCTAGCTGTCCACTCCCCCAAATTACTAAAAAAATTATGAAAAAATTGATAACCCTCAGTACTAGAATCTAAATAAGTTCCTCCTGGATAAAACAACATTGCAACAGTATTAAAACTTAGAAATATTGAAATACCTATATATCCTTGCCAAAATTTAAAATTTGATTTTTTCATAAATAATGAATTTTAAAGCATTTTTTACTAATTTTTTAACATCTTTTGGTGTTTTTGATGACTTTTTAACTGTTTTACCATTTTATTTTGCTTGAAAAAATTACGATTTTCAAAATAAAGGTAGCTAAAAACTAATTATTCATTTATATTAGAAAATGTTGTCATATAATAGCTTTAAGATTTAATTGATTGCGTAATTTTTAGTTAAAAGATTCTAATCTTGCTTTAAAAATTTTTTGATTTTCAAATAGCTTTCGTTTATTAAACTTATAATTATACTTTTCTCTTTTAATTATAGCTTCACACCTATCTAAACGATTTTTATTTATTTCAAAGAAATATTTAAGATATTTAGCTTCAGATAATTTTTTAGTCATTTCCATCAACTCCATTTTAAAAACTTCAGAATTATAAAATGGCTTATAAAAAGATTCTACTGAATCCTGATATAAATTCCATGCACCTCTCTCCAAAAACCAAGTAGATAGATCAAAGCCAACAGGCTCTAATAAACTAGTTTTTGGATTTAAATAAAAACGTAAATTATGCCATCTTAAAGCATGAGAAGAACTCATAAAAGCATTAATTGTAATGTATTTGGCCCACTTTTTCATATCGAAAACTTTTTCAGGTGGTATTTCATTGTTTATATAATTTTTTAACATTTTAACAGCAATATCAGCTTCATTTAAATTATAACCTATACTATTAGTAATCTCTATTTCACTTCTTAATCTAATAAATGAATCTCTCTCCATCCCTTTCGGGATATTATAACTATAATCCCAAAAAAGATCTTCATTAAATTTTAATATTGGACCAATTTCAATATTTTGATTAACTAAAATTTCAGATTTAAAATGAGATTCAAAAGCATATATTCCTGAAAGAGAGTCTATTTTATTTATAATTACATGAAAAAAATCATATTTTAAATGAATAAGGTTTTCATAATTAAGTAGTTCATGAAATATCCATTCTGACAAATAAGATCTTGCTTCCAAACCCTGAATAGAAAATTTGGTTTCATTAATTACTTTACCCTCAGATTTAACTCTGTAAGACCATCTGTTTCCGTTTAAATGATCTACATGATCCCCTTTTAACCTTAGTTGGGCATTTATAGTGTCACTTCCTGAAATTAATTGAGCATCATAATAAGATTTTTTGGAAATAAATTTTTGTTTTATTGCTAGATTTCTTGATTTAACTATTTCTTTAAAAGCTGAGTCAGGAATATTAATTTCTAATCCATTATTTCTTAATTCTTTAATTGAAATTTGGTTTGATAAACTATCATTAATATAATTTGGAGAACAACTAAAAAAATTTAATATAAAAAACCCACATACTATAAAATAATTTATAAAAAATTTATGACTACTATAATTAATTAAAATCTTCAAAAAAATTAATTTTTACGCATTTTTAAGATGTTTTTGAGCATTTTTACGCATTTTCAAGCATTTTTTAAGCATTTTATTTAAAATTTAAAATTTTTACTCTTGAAGTTTTTTTATTAATCAAAATTTTAATTTTTTTACACTTTTTAAAGCTTTTTAGTTGTTTTCTGGTAATTTATAAGTTTTTTATACGAAAAAATTCATTTTTTAACGTTTTTTAGTTTTTTTATAAAATGCTGCTCTACTTAAAGGTTCATATTCTTCACGCTCACCTAAAAGAACCAAATCTTTACTTTTTGATATTCTGTGACTAAAATTGGCTAAATTCCCTGTATTAGTACAAATAGCATGAACTTTAGTAACAAATTCTGCAACAGCCATTAAATTTGGCATAGGACCAAACGGTTTACCTTCATAATCCATATCTAATCCAGCTATAATAACTCTTTTTCCGCTGTTAGCTAATTTATTACAAACATTAACAATGTTATCGTCAAAAAACTGAGCTTCATCCAATGCAATAACGTCAACATCCTTGGAGAGGATTTCTATTTCAGAAGATGAATGAACTGGAATAGACTCAATTTCATTAGAATCGTGAGAAACTACTTTATTTTTACTGTACCTATCGTCAGTAAAAGGTTTAAATATTACCGCTTTTTGATTAGCAAATTCTACTCTTTTAAGTCTTCTTATCAATTCTTCCGTTTTACCAGAGAACATTGATCCGCAAATCACCTCTATCCAACCTAATTGGTCTTGATGGTTAACATTATTTTCTAAAAACATGATTTAATTTTTAAAGCATTTATTTTTTTCTAAAATATTAAAAAATCTGTTCTTCTATTAACAGCTCTAGACTTACTAGAAGAATTAGGAACTTTAGGATTGCTTTCACCATATCCTTTAAACTTAAGACGACTTTTATTTATTCCATTTAAAAGTAAATATTCCATGACACTAAAAGATCTATCCATAGAAAGAGCCAAATTAGCTTTATCAGAACCTATATCATCAGTATGACCTTGTATCTCAATATTAAGTTCTTTATTAATTAAAAGCCAGTCTATAAATCCATCTAAAACAATTTTAGATGTCTCTTTTATCTTAGATGAATTGGATTCAAAATGAATATCATTTAAGGTGTAAGCGTCTCCTTTTTCAATGGGTTTAACCTCAATTTCCTTTTGCTTAATTACTGTATTACCCATATCTTCTTCAGAAATGAGTAAAGATTCAAATGCTCCGCCTTCAGTTTGAATTTCTAATAACGCATCCCCTTTAACATCTTCCACATTAACAATTGCTATAAAGTCTCCGTCATCACCTAAAGAAAAATCTTGTTCTTTTTTATTTCCATTTTCATCTCTTAAAATCATTTTAGTATTTTCACCGCCTTCGGTTCCAAATGATCCTTTTCCCTTTGCTAAAACAATTTTATCTGGTTTTGCTTCTTCTGGAATTTCAAAATAGAATATGTCTTTTCCACCAAGACCTTCTTTTCTTTTAGAAGAAAAATAACCATAATGACCATCTACACTTACAATCAATGATTCCTCAGCTTCTTCTGTATTAATTGGGTAACCTATATTTTTGGGCTCTTCCCATATCAAAGTTTCTTCATTTTGCTGAGTGTAAAAAATATCAAATCCTCCTGCTCCCCACCTGTAATCAGAAGATTCAGAGACAAAATAAAAAGTTCTACTATCTGTATGTATAAAAGGTGACTTATCACTTTCTGAAGAATTAACTGGTTTTCCCATGTTCTCTGCTTTTGACCAACTTCCATCTTCATTTCTTTTAGAATAATAAATATCTATTTTCCCATAGCCACCTGGCCTAGCTGAAGCAAAATATAAAGTCTTTCCATCTCCAGATAAAGATGGCTGGGCTTCCCAGGTTTGAGGACCATTTATATTAGTACCTAAATTTTTTAAAGGAGACCAAGCAAGGAAGGTCGTATCGTAATCCTCACCTTCTCTTTTTAATGTTATTGTTTTCTTTTGTTTTTCAGAAACATAAATATCACAATTAAAATATCCTCCATTTGGAATACAAGCACATATATACATTTCTTTATTATTTAAAGATAAAGTAGCTCCTCCGTATTTAGGACCTAAATTAAAGGGTTTCTCTAAAGATTGACCAACTTGAAAATTATCTCTAAAATTTATTCTTGTAGAATTGGCAAACAATTGCTCGTGATGAACAGCAATGTCTCCTTTAATATACTCATCGTACTCAATTGTATAATAAATTTGTTCATTATCAGGTGATATTACAGGCAAAATTTCATTTCTTTCAGCAGTTGAAATGTTTTGTAGAACTTTTGGACTAAATGGCACTGGATTAGTGTAAAAATCACAAAAAAATTTTGACATTTCTAAAGAGGCTTCTACAAATAATTTTTGGTCTTTGTGATTAATGGCAATTTGTTTTTTATTTTCAGTTGGAAATTCTAAAAATTTTTCAAAATATTTTACTGCTTCACAATCATCTTTTTCCATATAGTAAATTAAACTGAGGTAGTAATAAATATCTGCATGAAATTTAGGACAGAGTCTTTCTAATTGTAAAAAATATTTTTTTGGGAAATCCATAATATCTCCGTTTGTATATTTTTTTCTAAAAGACATTTTTGCCAATCCCCAAATACAAGGGATACAATCTTCTTCAAGTTCTAGAGTCTCTTTAAAAAATTTTACTCTGTTTTTATAGTCATATTTTTTATAGTTTTTTGCTTTTAAATATATTTTTTCAATAGACTTTGGGACTTCAACTTCACAATCTAAATCTTGTCCAAAAACAAATAATCCTATAAAAAAGAATAGACCAAAATTTAATATGTAAATTTTATTATTCACTATTAGTAATTTCATTTTCAGAATAAGCTACAATTGCAGCTACAGAAGCATCACCTGTGACATTAACAGTTGTTCTGCACATGTCTAAAATTCTATCTACCGCAAATACAAGCCCTATTCCCTCAATAGGAATTTCAGGAAACAAGCCTAATACAATAGTTAGCATTACTAGCCCTGCCCCAGGAACTGCAGCTGAACCAATAGAAGCTAATGTAGCAGTAACTAAAATTGCTAATTGATCCATAAGAGTTAAATCTATATTAAAAGCCTGAGCAATAAATACTGCTGCAACTGCTTGATATAGGCTGGTTCCATCCATATTTATAGTAGCTCCAAGAGGTAAAACAAAGCTAGAAACTCTTTTAGAAACACCTAGTTCTTCCTCTACTCTTTCCATGGTTAATGGTAAAGTGGCTGCACTTGAACTGGTAGAAAATGCTAATAGTTGGGCTGGAGAAATTGCTTTCATAAAAGTTTTAAATTTAACTTTTGCGAATTTTCTAATTAACAGTGGGTAAATAATAAATATCATAATAGAAAGTCCTATAATAACAGTTAAACTATAAATTCCTAAACCCGTAAGTATTTGAAATGCGAAACCTATATCGCCTTCGGAAACCTCAACTAAAACTCCTGCTAACAAAGCAAAAACTCCAATTGGAGAATAAATCATTATAATATCAACTATTTTTAAAATAATTTCATTTATACTTTCAAAAAATACTTTAGTGGGTAATGACTTGCTTTCAGGTATCATGACCATAGCAACTCCAAATAATATAGCAAAAAATATAATTTGGAGCATATTTCGATTATCTGAAGCACTGGTAATAAAATTACTTGGAACTAAATCAATTAAGGGTTGTAAGGGCCCGCTTTGCTTAGTAACTTTAGCGACTTCTACTTTAGATTCTGTTTTATGAGAATATTTTTCAACTAATTTACTCCTTGTTTCACTAGACATGAATTTTCCAGGTTGAACAGTATTAACCAATAAAAGTCCAATGATAATTGCGATGACAGTTGTTGAAATATAGATAAAAATAGATTTTCCACCCATTTTACCCAATGTTCTAATATTATTCATAGAAGCTATACCTACAATTAATGAAACTAAAACTATTGGTACGGCAATAAGTTTTAAAGAATTAATAAAAATTTCACCAAAAGGAGAAATCCAATCTTCAGTAAATGTTATCCAACCTTGAAATGTTGCTAAAATACTATAACCTAAACCTAAAACAAGACCAATTATAATTTGAATATAAAGAGGGATTTTTGGAGTATTTTGAGTCATAATTTAGTGGTTCTATTTCTTAATAAATGATCTACAATCACCATTGCAGTCATAGATTCTACGATGGAAACTGCCCTAGGAACAACACATGGGTCGTGTCTGCCTTTAGCTTTAATTTCAATACTATTTTTTTCTTTATCAATACTTTTTTGATTGGTAAGTAAAGTAGCAACTGGCTTAAAAGCAACCTTGAAATAAATTTCTTCTCCGTTAGAAACCCCACCTTGAATACCACCAGAAAAATTTGTTTTAGTAGCCACTTTACCACCTACTGCTTCAAATTCATCATTATGATCAGAACCCAACATTTTAGAACCTTCAAAACCAGAACCGTATTCAAAACCTTTCGCAGCATTTATTGAAAGCATTGCTTTAGCTAAATCTGCATGAAGCTTATCAAAAACTGGCTCACCTATCCCAGTTGGAACCCCTTTTATAAGACACTTTATTTGTCCGCCAACTGTATTTCCCTTTTTCTTTAAATCTGAAATGAAATCAATCATTTTCAATGCAGTATTATTATCTGGACACCTAACAATATTTGCTTCTTTATTATTGGTAATTTTCTCAAAATCAAGCTCCTCTTCATTAGCAACAATATTTCCAACACTAAATACATAAGCTGAAATTTCAATTTTATATGTTTTTAAAATCAATTTTGCAATTGCACCGGCAACAACTCTACAAGCTGTTTCTCTTGCAGAAGACCTACCGCCTCCTCTATAATCTCTTAACCCATATTTTTCTTGATATGTAAAGTCTGCATGAGATGGTCTAAAGACATTTTTAATCTCATCATAATCTTTAGATTTAGAATCATTATTAGGAATAACAAACCCAATTGGAGTTCCTGTTGTCTTTCCTTCAAAAATTCCTGACATAAAAATTACCTTATCATCCTCTGTTCTTGAAGTAGTGATATTGCTCTGTCCTGGCTTTCTCCTATCTAATTCATTTTGAATAAAATTTAAATCAATACTAAGTCCAGAAGGGCAACCATCAATAATTCCTCCGATATTAGTCCCATGAGACTCACCAAATGAAGTCAACTTAAATATATTACCAAATGTATTTCCCATTTATATTATTGTCTAAGATAAAACAAAGAATATTTTCATTAAAGTTTACCAATATATTCTTCAACAATTACAGCATCATTATAATTCATTACATTAAAATAAAAACATAACAATAAGGTACCCTTATCATCTCTTTGTTGAAAAAAGTCAAAATTATTATTCATTATAAAAAGTGGATGATTCATGACTTTTAATTTAATTTCTTTAGAATCTGAGGGATTTTTGATTTTAATTTCCTTATAAACTCTATATAAATTGCCTTTAAAAATTTCAAATTTATCAGAGTATACTTTTTTATATTTTACTTTAATTCTTTCACCTTTGGTTGACAGAATCTCAAAATAAGATGATGAGTAACTTTCTAACTTCCCTTCAACACCACTGGCTAATAAATTATCACCAACTATATATCCATATTGAAAAGCAAAAATAATTCCAAGAAATAAATTCTTTAAATATTCCCACATTAAGGCAATTAAAATAAGTACTGCGCATCCAACAATTAATAAGTTATCATTAAGTGCATGTGCAATTTTCAGAATTACAAATAGTATCCAAATAAGGTATATTACTACATCATAAAAAAAAAGATATTTTTTTTGTGATGAATTACTTTTAGAAAGTAATATCAATAATCTTCGTACTAAAATAATTGTAATTAATAGTATAATTAGCTGAACTATGAAGGTAAATATGTAAGGTAGTACTGTCACTATTAAACTAGATTTTTAGTTTTAAAGTAAAGAATTAAATCTTTTAATAAATAGGGATTTATTTCTGTGTAAACTCCTTTTGTTATAAGAATATTCTCAGCTTTAAACATAGAAATATACTCGTTTATATTAAAATCAAATTGATTGTTAAAATACTCTTTAAGGTTTTTTAAATTAATTTTTTTGTGGTAATAAAATTGAATCAGAATTATGAGTTCATTATCGGATAAAACCTTTGGGAAGGTTAAGTTATAATCATGAAAAAACTCTAAATAATCATCATCAATTTTCTTTAACGAAGCAATCCATAAATGATTGAACAAGCCTATATTTCCAGAAACAGAACTATGAATATTTTTAAAATTTATAGTTGATCTGAAAGAACGTGAAAAATTTATTTTATTTCCATTATTAAAGATTTCTAAACCCGCTAAGTTATTTTTATAATCTACCATTTTCTCAAGCTGCTTTTTGGAGAAAGTTAAAGAAGAAATATATTTTAAAACTAAATCATCTAATGAAGTATTAATTAATAATTGTTTCTTAAAAACAGGGTTTAACTCAATAACGAATATTAAATCATGCTTGTACTTTTCAAAAATTTTAAACCAAGTTTTTACTGCGTTAAAACCTGAATTACTTTTTCTCCACCAAAGTTCAAAATTATCTAAAATAACTACTGAACCATTTGGTAAATCTTGAAATAATAATTCTTGAGAGTTAGATTGATTAACAGCATGTAAAAGTTTTGAAAATTTAATCTCGCTTGGATTTGACATGAAATTATTAGGAATATCTAACTCATAACAATTTTTGTAATTAAGTGATTTCATCACCTTATTGATTATGTAGGATTTACCAGATTTAGGTTCTCCAGAAACAATAATTAAATTCGGATCTTTTTCTTCTCGTTGTGAAATAGCGTTTATAACAGCGTTTACTTTTTTAGAAATGAACTCCGAAAAAAAAGTATTAGGCTTTGTCTCTTTACTAAATAACTGTAAATATAATTTTGGTATTTCATTAATTGATTTTGAAGAAGGAGTTTTTTTAGCTACAAAATCTCTGATTAAATTTATTTTATCCTTTTTGGATGGCTGATAAAAGTTTCTTTCTTCAACTGTCAACAAATCAATAAATGTTAAAAATTTTTCCGAAATATAGTTTTGGATATTTTCAAAATTTAAACCAGAATTATTATTTGAGTTTAATTGAATGATTTTCTTAGATTCATTTAACATTAAAAATTGGTGATCGTTAAATAGTTTTATCTCTACTTTAATATCATCTAGAAAAGAAAAAAACATCTCTCTTCTTTGGGGGATATTTTGCATGAAAAATTCTATATTTTTTAAAAGTTTTTCTCTAGAAATTTTTAATAATTCCTTACCCTCTTGATTGGCTAATGTAAATGAAACTAATTTAAAAGAACTAATTAAATTTTCTAGTTCTTGTTGCATCCACTTTTGTTGTTCATCTAAAAAGTTTTTAATTGTTAAAGTTATTTTGTTGTTATAAATATTTTGAAGACTATTTTTTAAATTATATTCTTTTTCAAGCAAGTTATTTTGTGAATTAAAAAAATAATTAATTACTTCAGAAGAATAAACTTTAATTTCATCCGGCATTTTGATAAATATATCCTCATAATTTATTTGCCAACTATTGTCATTAAAAGATCGTTTTATAACGTTATAATCTGCTTCTAATTGATTTATCCAAAGATCGATAGTTGATTGTTTTTTTAAGGAAGCTTTTTGACTACAATTTGATAAAATTTCATCCACAGGGTTGAAAACTCTTTCTTGAATAAAATTCGAAAAATGGTCAACTTGATTATTTGATATGTTTTGAAGAATTGATGATGAACAATAAAGAACTTTAAAATTGTGAAAAATAAAAACATTTTTAGAAAGGCCTTCTGGATAAGACTCCAAAATACTCCACTTATTTCTGTATTGTTTAGGATCAAAATTTTCTTCTCTATCCTCTGAAACTATTTTTACATTTTTTTCTCCTATATCTTTTACAATGGCATTAATAAGTTTTGATACTAACAAATTTAATTCCTTAGATAAATTTGAAAATATTTCTTTATTGATATGATCTAAAAATGGTAATATTTCCTCCTTAGAGTCCTGATTGATAAATTCTTGGTATTGATTAATATATTTTACATGAATATTACCTAATGTCTTTAAAACATCTGAAAATTGATTTACGAATTGATTTTTTAAATAATAATCAAATAATTTTAATATTGGAATATTTAGATTAACTGAATTAGATAATTGGGTCTTAAGAATTTTACTTTTTATTTTATCATTGAAAACTGTAGGTATTATATATTGACTATTTAAAAAATTTATTGAATAATTAAAATTAATTTTATTATTCAACGTGGATGAAAATTTATTTATAGAATGAAAATATTCTTTAATATTTAGAGCCATCGTAGTTTCCAAATCATCTGCAACAGTTTGTACTATCTCAGTATTATATAAATGTTTGGTTAATTCATTCAATAAGTTTTTCTTATTAAAAATATTGATGTAATATTCTTCAAAAGGAAGAATTGAAGATTGTATTTTACTAATAAATGTTTGGTTAATTGTTTCCAATTCTTTTTGCCACAATGTAATTTTATGATCAAAATTTTCATCAAAAGTTGTAACAATAGAATTGTTGTATTTTTCTAATTCTACATCAATATTTGGATTTACAATGGTTTTAAGGTTAACATCTATTTTTAAATTTTCTGTAAAACTATCGGAAGCTTCTAAGAAAAGAGCAGATCCAATCTGACCAAATAAATCATTAGAATAATTTATGAATTGTTTCTCTTTTCCTGGATTTAATTCAGGTAAATTCATCAATATTAAATCTGCTTGGTGACTTTTAATTTTTATATAATCATTAATATTCTTTTGATCTAAAAAATTGTTAATCACTTTAAAATCTGCAACCATTCTTTTTTTATCAACGATTTTTTTCATTTGATTTAAAATATCCTTAGAGTTTGTTTTCTCAGAATTGACGTAATAAATATTTAAGGACGCTTTTTTCCATCTTGAAGATGATCTTAAGAATTTTATTAATTGAAGAGATAACTCATTCTCTTTATCAAAATTAGTCCACCACAAATCAATTTTATTATAGTTTCCAAATCCTTTTTTAGAATCATAATCAAGAAAAAGAATGTTATAATCTAGATCTTTTAACTTTTGGGTCATTTCACCGAACCAAATTGGATTTTTGGTATTCTTTGCCCAACCCATTAAAATAGTATTTGGCTCAACCCCAGAGAAACCATAGGTTGTGGCAATAGTTTCTATCCCTTTAAATATATTTTGACAATATAATTTTCTATGAAAAATAGAATCATCCTTAATTAAATCATCTTTAAGGTTTTGGTCGGCCTTAGGGAATAATACTTTAGCAGATTTGGTCTCTATCAGATCAAAATTTGAAACCATTCCTGCTCTTCCAATTATATTTTTTCCAAATTCTATTAAATGTGACCTATTGGATGTATTTCCACTAAAAAGAAGAATATTAGGTTGCCAATTTCTCTTGTGTATAGTCTTTTTTTGTATGTTTTTTAAAGCTGTCTTAATTACCGAATTCCAAACACTTAACCAAACATCTCCAGTTCCAAGAACTAAATCTTTTTTAGAGAGCCAAAACCAAAAAATCAACATAAATACAACAGCTATCAAAGTTGCTGCAAGGTTTAATTGAATCATTAGTAGTAGAGTAGCTATAGAACCTAATAGAGATATCCATAACGGAATTTTAAACTTTGGTCTAAAATCTGGACTGGACCATTGCTCTAAAAAACAAGATAAATTAATAAATAAGTAAGCAGCCATATAAAACATTGCAACTAATTCTGCAATTACATTTAATTCACCAATTAAAATCCCAATTTCAGCTATAAAAAAAGTTAAAAACAAAGCATTTCTAGGCTCCTTATTTAAACCTGATTCTTTAGCAAATAATTTAGGAGTTATATTATCTAAGGACATGGCCTGTAGTATTCTTGGGCCTCCTAAAATACCACCTAGAGCAGAAGATAAAGTCGCTCCCCATACTCCACATAAAACAAGAAATGGAATAGCTCCAAATTCTATTAAAACATTATTATTTGTTTTAAGATATTGGCTATCAATATTATAATAAATGAACAATGAGAGAATTAAATAAACAATTAATCCTATTGATATTGACAACATTGTTCCCCAAGGAATTGAGATTTTTGGGTTTTTTAAATCCCCACTCATAGCCACACCAGCAGTAAAGCCTGTGACTGCAGGAAAAAATAATCCAAAAAGAGTAGCAAAACTTGGAGATTCTATAATGTCTGAACCCACTTTTAGACCTTCGGAAGAACCTAAAAATATGGAACCTAAAGAAAGAACTATTAAACCTAAAATTACATATTGAATCTTAAGAGCAAAATTAGTACTGATGTATGCTATTAGAAGAACAACCATTAGTGCTAATGATCCAAAAAATCTTAGTTTGTTAGTTGAAATACCACCTACTGCCCAATCTTCATTAATAACAGGTATTATACTTTCAGAAAATCCAATTAGATAAAGAGCAATACTAAATGCTGTAGCAATAAAAATGGTTAAGCCAATAGCTCCTCCAATGGGAAGCCCTAAACTCCTTGTTAGCATATAATATATTCCTCCTTTATCAATTTTTTTGTCTGTTGCTATAGAAGAAACACTTAATCCTGTAGTTATTGAAATAAGATGAGCAAAAAGTATAATTAAAATAACTTGAAAAATACCAGATGAGTTACCTACAACACTTCCGAGTCTCATATACATAATAACCCCTAGAATTGTTAACAAAGAGGGGGTAAGTACTCCACTAAAAGTTCCAAATTTTTTTTTCCCTGACATTAATTAATGAAATATATACATTAAATATGCTAAAAGGAATTTATATTACGGTCATAAAGTGAAATAAATATGTTTAATGAACTAAAAGTTTTAGAATTATCTAATGTATTAGCTGGACCTGCAGTAGGTATGTTTTTTGCTGAACTAGGAGCAGAAGTTATAAAAGTAGAAAATAAATTATCGAACGGAGATATCACAAGGAATTGGAAATTACCTAAAGAAAAAAAAGAAGATTTATCAGCATATTTTTGCTCAGTTAATTATAATAAACAACATATATTTTTAGATTTTACTAAAAAGGAAGATTTATTAGAGCTGGAAAAATTAATTAAAGAGTGTGATATTCTAATTACGAATTTCAAATATGGTGATGCTGAAAAATTTAATCTTGATTTTGAAAGTTGTAAGGCTATTAAAAATGATATTATTTATGCTCACATTGGAGGATTTAAAAGTAATGCAAAAAGAGTAGCTTTTGATATTATCTTACAGGCAGAAACTGGTTATATAAAGATGACTGGAAATAAAAATAATTTTGCAAAGATGCCAGTAGCATTGATTGATGTATTAGCAGCTCATCAAATAAAAGAAGGAATACTTACAGCATTAATTTTACAAAACAAAAATAAGAAAGCATTTAAAGTTACTACTACTTTAGAAGAGACAGCAATTGCTTCATTAATGAATCAATCTTCAAATTATTTGATGGCCAATTATTCTGCTCAACCAATTGGAACACTACATCCAAATATTTCACCGTATGGTGAAATTATAGATACTTTAGATAAAAAAAAATTAATTCTAGCTATAGGGACGGATAAACAATTTAAAATATTTGGTGAATTAATTGGTTTAGAAAAAAAGTGGTTACAATTTTATAAAAACAATGTTCAAAGAGTAGAAGAAAGAGATAAACTTCTAAAAATAATTATTGACAAAACTAAAATAATAAAAAGCAAAAAAATATTAACCTTTTGTCAGGAATTTAAAATTCCAATTGGAGAGATAAATAGTATAAAAGAGGTTTTAGAAAAAAAAGTTGCAAAAAAAATGATTTTGGAAGAAACTATTGGTAATCAAAAAACAAAAAGAATTAAAACTGTTGCATTTAAATTAACCAGCTGATTTATATTTCTTAATTCTTAAGTTAAGAAGCTTGGCAATTTCAATGCCATCTTCCATAGATATTTGAGCACCAAAATTATATTGTTTTTTAGAGTTTATAACCAGTAACGTTCCTTGGCCAATAATCCAAAAGGAATCATTAAAAACTTTAGAATATGATTTCTCTTCCAGAGGTTCTAATTCAAAATTTTTTAAATTTTCTGTTAGATATTCTTGAGCTCTTCCAAAACCCCAAATAGACTTTTTAATGGAAAATCTGTCTTTGTCTATTCTTATAAACTCAGTTCCATATTTTCGCCATAGTAGAACCCTTATAATTTTATACCAAAAATAAGTCCAAAAAAATAGAAAAGTATAAAAATATAGTTCAGATCCTATTAACTCATCAGTGAAAAATAAATTATAAATAATTACTAGGCCTGAAACAGACCATGCTAAAAACCAAAAAAACATAATCCACATTTTCCAACCTTCAGTTTTAGAAGTAATTATCATAGTGAAGAAATCTTTATGGTCTTTGTAAGAGACTCTGTTCCCAATCCAATTCATAAATCAAAATTAAAAACTTTAAATTTTTATTGGGAATAATCGAAACTTTTATTTATAAAAAAGGTATAACATTATCTAATTTTAGGCACAAAATTTGATTATTTGAATATATGACATTTAAAAGACACCTTATTTTCTTTACTTTTTTAACAAGTTTAATCAACTTACCCAACTATCAATTAATTGCACAAACAGATAATGATTATGAAGATTTGTTGGTGTTATTGGTTAATGAGGAGTTCAAAGACTGTTATAATAAATCAATAAAATATACTCTTAAAGACAAAACAAAAAAAGATCCGCTTCCTTATTTATTTACAGCGAAGTCATCTTTTGAAATGAGTAGAGATCACAAATACACAGAAGAATTCCCAAAGGCTTATAAAACAGCTATGTCTTTTGCTGCCAAATACCGTAAAAAAGATAAAGAATACAAATATCAAGAAGACGCTGAAGAATTTATAAACGAATTTAAAATGGTTATAATAGAGGATGTGGAAAACTATATTCTAGAAGGGACAGAAAAAACATATGGAAAAGCAGTCGGTTTAGCAAAAAAAATTAGCGATATGGATCCTGATGATTACGGAGCAAAATTACTTTATTCCTTACTCTGTACGTTGACAAAAGATAACTCAAAAGCAAAAGAAGTCCTTAAAACATGTATTCCTAAATTAGAAGAATATGGTAAAAATAAATTCAGCTTAAAATACATGAATAAATCACAACAATTTATATTGAGGTTTACTCTTATGGAATATGCTAATTTTTCAAAAGTAAAAGACCCAGCAAAAGCAAAAACAATGTTGGATTACGGTAAGCATTTATTTTATGACGAAAATGATTTCTCAAAAATTAGTTATGAAATGGGTTACAAACTAGTGTATGACAGCTTGTAAAATTCCATTGGATATGAAATTTATAAAGTTTAATTTATTATTATTTTTTACTATTATTTTTTCTATATCTTTTAGTCAAAATTACTCTTATAAAATTGGACTTCTTAAATATAAAGGAGGAGGTGATTGGTACGCAAATCCCACAGCCTTGCCCAATTTAATTAAATTTTGTAATACTGAAATTGGCACCAATATTAATCCTGTTTACGATGAAGTGGAAGTTGGAGATAACTCTATTTTCAATTACCCATATATTCATTTAACAGGACATGGAAATATTGTTTTTGGTGCTAATGAGGTATCCAACTTAAGAAACTATTTAGTTGCTGGAGGGTTTTTACATATTTCTGATAATTATGGCTTAGATCCATTTATTAGAAAAGAGATTAAAAAAATATTTCCAGAAATTGACTTTATTGAGTTGCCATACACTCACCCTATATATCATCAAAAATTTGATTTTGATAAAGGATTACCAAAAATTCACCAACATGATGAAAAACCACCTATAGGTTTAGGATTAATTTATAAAGGAAGATTGGTATGTTTTTATGATTTTGAATGTGATTTAAGTGATGGTTGGGAAGATGCAGATGTACATAATGACAGCAAAGAAGCTAGAACAAAAGCGCTAGAAATGGGAGCAAATATACTTTCCTATACTTTTTTAGGTGTAAATAATTAACTTTTAAAATATTTTATATTCAATCCATATAAGAAAATAAATATCATTGGGAAAATAGAAGAAATAATAAGTTGACTAATTTTAAATGGATTGACACTAAAAGGAACTAATAAGATTAGTATTTGGATTAAAATATAGCCGTAATAACCATTCAACTTAAAATTCCACATCATATGGACTACTGCCACATTTAAAAGGTATAATATTAAATACCAAATAGAAGTACTATCCAACAAAATAAAAAGTTTTTCATACATATTTACTATTTCATCATCTGGTAATAGAGCAAAAAAATCTTCTTTAACAGATTCATTGATAAATGTGGAATAAAATGTAGAAGAAAATATTTGCATTCCTGATCCTGTCCAGCTAAGAATACAAAGAACTTTTAATAATCTAGGTTTTTCACTATTATTAAAATCAGAGTTCTCTTGATTTTCAAAATTTGTAAGTGATTCAGTCATTTAAATTTTTTAATAAATACAAAATTAAGATATAATACAAATATTGTTAAAATTAAAATTTTCGGATTTCTAAAGTTATCTTAACCCTATTTAACAATACATTTGGAAAAATTATTTCTAATAATATGACTAAAAGTAAAGTAACCTTTGGGCAAGCATTTAAAACTATCATTTGGCCTCGAAAAAAGTTGTTATTTGTTGGTCTTTTTTTAATAATAATTAGCAGAGCTTCAGGACTTGTGACGCCTATTATTATGAAACCATTTGTTAATAATGCACTTGGGAAAGACATGAGTTTAACATTTCAAATTGTAGGAATTGTAGTTTTTTCTGTATTTATAAATTCTTTAACATCTTATCTTCTTACAAGATTTATTGGTGTAGAAGCTCAGTATTTAATTGCTGAATTAAGAACAAAAGTTCAAAAGAAAATTTTAACACTCCCTATTAATTATTTTGATAATAATAAATCAGGCACATTGGTTTCTAGGGTAATGTCAGACGTTGAAGGAGTTAGAAACTTAGTTGGGACAGGATTTGTTCAGTTAATTGGTGGGATGTTAGCTTCTGTTGCAGCCTTTGCTTACTTAATAACCATAAGTTTCAAACTAACTATTTTTGTTCTTCTGCCCATGGCCTTATTCGCAGTAATTGCCATGAAAGCATTTGGATACATAAGACCTATTTTTAGAGAAAGAGGAAAAAAAAGTGCAGAAGTTTCAGGACGCTTAACCGAATCTCTAAATGGAATTAGAGTTATTAAAGGATTTGGAGCTGAAGATCAAGAACTAACAATTTTTTCTAATGGCGTAAATGAAATATTTCAATTAGTTAAAAAAAGTATGACTGCTCAAGCTTTGATGGCAAGTGCAGGAGTTCTTATGATTGGACTGGCAAGTGCTGGTGTAATGGGTATTGGTAGTTATTTAGGGCTAAACAATGGAGAATTTATTTCTTATACAGCAATGATTGCTTTTATGGTTGCCCCTATTATTCAAATTGGGAATATTGGAAGTCAATTTACAGAAGCTTTTGCTGGTTTAGATAGAACTGAGGAAATAATGTCAATGGATCCTGAAGAGAATGAAGAAATAAGAACCATTAAACTTGATTATATTGACGGGGATATCTCATTTAGAAACGTTTCCTTTTCTTATGAGAAAGGCAAAGAAGTAATTCATGATATTACCTTTCAAGCTAAAAAAGGATCAATGACTGCTTTGGTAGGAACTTCAGGTTCTGGTAAAACTACCATTGCTGGAATGGCGGCATCATTTTTAAATCCACAATCCGGAAAAATCACTATTGATGGTATTGATTTATCTACTGTTAAACTTAGTAGTTACAGAAAAAAATTAGGAGTTGTTCTACAAGACGATTTTCTCTTTGAGGGGACTATAAAACAAAATATACTATTCTCTAACCCTGAAGCTTCAAACGAAGAGTTAATGAAAGCCATAAAATCTGCCAATGTACATGAATTTACCGACAGATTTGATAACGGTATTGATACGCTAATTGGTGAAAGAGGTGTTAAATTATCAGGTGGACAACGACAAAGAATTACCATTGCAAGAGCAATAATAGCCAATCCAAGAATATTGATATTGGATGAAGCTACTTCCAATTTAGACAATGAAAGTGAGTCTTTAATACAAGAGAGTTTAAAAAAACTAATGAATGGACGCACAACTTTTGTAATAGCGCATAGACTGAGTACAATAAAACAAGCCGATCAAATATTAGTGATTGAAGATGGTAAAATCGCAGAAGAAGGAACTCACAATATTCTAATTAATAAAAAAGGAAGATATTATAAGTTACACAAGTACCAAGCAAGGATTTAATAATTAATTACTTATTTAGAACCCAAAAATTCATTAGGAATAAAATGTATTAATACATCAGTTTCTACAAACTTTACATCACTTTCTTCTGAATCCCAAACCTCCCTTTCACAAGTTTCTGTTGAATATATGACAATCCCTTTTGTTCCTATATAATCACCATAAAAATAATCGTTTTTAAAATTTATAAATTTTAAAAAATCTGGACTACTACAAATAAAAGAGTAATGTCCTCCATAAAGTTCAATTTCTACATCACTATTATTAATTTTGAATGTATGCCAAGTTTCATAATCATATTCATAACTTTCTAAGTAGGTTACATTTATAATAATTAATTTTTCTATTTCATTCAAAAAATCAATTAGATACAAATAAGAATTACCTAAAGAATCATTAAGTAAATTTATAGAGTCATTTAATTGAATGTTTTGTTTTTGAAGTGAATTAAAGTTAGTAGATAACTTCTCAAAGTTATTTTCCAGTTTATTTTTTTCACTTATTTGAGATTCTAATTCATTATTAGAAACGTTTAATTTATTTTTTAAATCATTAATTAATATATTTTTCCTATTAATTTCTTCGGATTTTATATTTAGCTTTTTTTCAAGTAATGCTGAATCATTTTTTAGTTGAATAAGCATAGCATTTAACATTTTTTTATTTTGAGAGAATCCAATAATTGGAGTTAACATCAATAAAAATAATAATCTCTTCATTTTAAATTATTTCGTATTTCTAAAATTATTGAAAACTGGATTAAATGAATAAAAAAATCACTAAAAATATTGATCAATATTTTAAATTAAAAAAAGATTAATCATAACATTCTAAATAAATATAAGAATTTACACTTCACCTATTTATTGCGACATAAGAATTAGAATAGGTTACTCAATTAGAACCTTATACAGTGTAATTAAGGGTTATGTATGGTGAAGCACTACCAATCTGGAGTTATATCAACTAAAGTTTGGTATGGTAATGGTTAAACAATAATTTTTATAAAGGAACAAAATTGTTGCCAGCAAAATAGAAATCAATAAGTATTTTATTAATTATTGGATTTGATAAACTTTTTTCCATTTTGAATATACATTTGACCAACTGGTATTTCTTTTAACACTCTACCAAAGAGGTCATAAATCCTGCCATCTATCAATTTATTAGTAGGGTTGTAGTCATTAATGCCTAGTGTAGTAACATCTGAACCAACATTACCATAAATAAACTCCCAACTTCCCCAAGCTGCTCCTGTAGGCCACACTCCCACTTCCCAATATATTTGATCTTCAAAAAAACAATTAATTGAGTTACCGTTAGGCAAAATAGCAGAATCATTTCTTAGGTATACGGTAACATTCATTGTATCTGTTAAAGGAGTGTTGTGATAAAAATAATAACCTGAACTATTAACTACAGAGTCTTGAGAAATTATATTTCCTTGCATATCTGTGACTTTCCATGAAAAAATATTGTAAGCTTGTGGATGAGTTAGATATTGTCCTGCATGGTATAACAAAATAGTATTAGTATCTGACCCAACATTAACACTCATACCTAATTGATCGCAAGGAAGACATGTTATCATCTGTGCTTTAGTTATTTGACTAAACACCAAAAAAATAGCTAACGATATTAAAAAATTTCTCATAATTTTTAAGTTAATATATTAATTGTTATTACATTCTCCCCTATGGTAATATGTAATTCCGTGACATTCAGCAGTTGATGGGTTGGGATAAGTTATATTATTACAACCTCAAACTGGATCAAGTTCTAAAGTTACTGGTCCATTACAATTAGTTTCTTTGCATTCAATTTTATTACAAGAAACCATAATAAATCCCATAATAAAAGCTTTTAATAAAAAATTCATTAAATAATTTAAATCAATAACGTATTTATTTAAATAAAGTAGGGGTTGAAATATTAAAAATAAAAGATTGGTAATAAATAAGACTATTTATCATTAAGTGATTCTGGGTTATTTTTGAGCTTTAATATCATTACTAAGGGTTTACTCAAAATATAAAACCTGTAATAACAAGACTATACATTATGATATAAAAAACTGACGGGTTATATACTATTTTCTGAAAAAGACACTTAAAAGAAAAGTGATTTTATTTTGATATGGGTTTGTTGATTTGAATAACTTAGGTCAGATTTTTTGGCTTTTTCTTAGATTCTATGGCAAGTTTATGGTAAATAAGGAAACAAAAAACCGCAACCGTTTGATTAACAAATGATTGCGGAATTTATAAGCGGACCGGACGGGACTCGAACCCGCGACCCCCTGCGTGACAGGCAGGTATTCTAACCAACTGAACTACCGGTCCAATTAGATGGCAAATTTAATTTTTTTGAATGGAGATACAAGAAAAAAATAGATTTTAATTTATTTTTTTTCTCTTGATTATATATTCCATTAAAATTTGATCAAATCCAGCTTCAATATCAGCATTAACTAAATCTACTTTTTGCTGTTTGAGCATATCATGAATTTTAGTGAACCTAGCCTTTCGCTCAAATATATATTTATCTTTTATTTGTTTAGGATGCAACTTAATAGATTCTCCAGTTTCAATATCTACAACATTGTAGTATTTATTTTTTAAATTTAATTGATTCTCTAGTTCATTATGAGAAACATCAAAAACAACTATTTCATGTAAATGATGTCTTAAATGCTTAATAGAATTAGCAAACTCTTGCGGATTTTTAATAGCCATAAAATCAGAAAATATAAAAACTAAAGAACGCTTATTAATTTTACTAGCCAATCTATTTAGCATTTTGGCAATATCGGTAGATTGATTTTTATTATTAATTTTTTTCTTTTCAAGTGTTTTTTCTAATGATGAAAGCAGAAACTGTTGATGAGTTAAAGATGATTTAGCAGGTGCATGAAATTCTAACTCGTCACTAAATAAAGACAATCCAAAAGCATCTCTTTGTTTTCTCATTAAAAAAATGAGGGCTGCTGCAGAATCTAAAGAGAAAGTAAGTTTATTATAGGGCTGATCTAATGGATACATCATTGAAGAAGATGCATCAATAAGAATATGACATCTTAGATTGGTTTCTTCTTCATATCTTTTAATAAATAACTTATCAGTCCTAGCTAAAAGCTTCCAATCTAAATGTTTAATAGATTCTCCGCTATTGTACAATCTATGTTCTGCAAACTCTACTGAAAAACCATGAAATGGACTTTGATGTAAGCCAGTAATAAAACCTTCAACTGCCTGCTTAGCTAACAATTCAAGAGTTCCGAAAGATCTTGCTTTTTTATAGTCTATCACTTATAATAATTGATTTGCTAGATTAGCTAATTCTGATCTTTCCCCTTTTTCTAAAGTAATATGCGCAAAAAGATCATTTCCTTTTAACCTATCTATTAAATAGGAAAGACCATTGCTTTGCTCATCCAAATAAGGAGTATCAATTTGAAATACATCACCAGTAAAAATAATTTTAGTATTTTCTCCAGCTCTAGTTATAATGGTTTTAACCTCATGAGGAGTTAGGTTTTGGGCTTCATCTACAATGAAAATTACATTTGAAAAACTTCTTCCTCTAATATATGCTAAAGCAGAAATTTTTAACTTACCCTGTTCTTCCATCTCTACAATTTTTCGATATTTCTTTTCCTTTTCTCCAAATTGGTTTTTGATAAATTTTAGGTTATCAAATAGTGGTTGCATGTAAGGATTTATTTTGTCCTCGGCATTTCCTGGTAAATAGCCAATATCTTTATTACTTAAAGGAACAATAGGCCTAGCCAATACAATCTGATGATATAAATTGTGTTGTTCTAATGCACTTGCTAAAGCAAGAAGAGTTTTTCCAGTTCCTGCAACTCCTTGTAAAGAAACCAATTTTATATCTGGATTTAATAGAGCATGAAGCGCAAATATTTGCTCAGCATTTTTGGGCTTTATTCCATAAACATATTGTTTTTCAACTCTTTCAAGTTGTTCATCGAATGGGTTATAATATCCTAAAACAGAGCTTTTTCCATTTTTTAAAATATAAAATCCATTGGATATAATGTTATTATCCAAAATACTTAAATCCGTACTTTCCCCTTGCTTATATAGCTTATTAATAACATCAGATTCAATATTTTCTAAGGTTTGCTTACCATTATATAAAGTACTATCTCTATCAATCTTACCAGTTTCAAAATCTTCAGCTATTATATTAAGTGCCTTGGCTTTTAGTCTTAAGTTGATATCCTTTGACACCAATACTATTTTTGATTCTTTATTAGAAACTTTTAAACTTAATGCGGCATTTAAAATTTTATGATCGTTTTTATTTCCAAAAACTTTTACTGCATCAGTTGTAAGAAATTCGTCTTCCATTATGATTTTAAATTTTCCTTTTTCAGGTCCATTTATTGGAATCCAATCTTGCAATGTAAAGTCGTTACTAAGTCGGTCTAAAAGTCTAATAAATTCTCTAGCTTCGAAGTTTTTAGTATCATTTCCTCTTTTAAAATTATCAAGTTCCTCAAGGACAGTAATGGGAATTGCAACATCATTTTCTTCAAAACAATTTAAAGAATTATGGTCATGTAGGATGACCGATGTATCAAGTACAAAAATTTTATTCAGCTTTTTATTTTTTGCCATTTAATAAAGAAAATCAATTTAAAATTAAAAAATGAAGAATCCACAATCAATATTAATATTGTTAATATTTATTTATCTGTAAATTTAAATTCTAAATCTAAATATGATTTATTACTTCTTTCATCTATAGCCTCAACTCTACATTGATGATTCCCTGACTTTATTTGAGAATATTTATCTAATGGAACTCTAAGCTTATTAGTTCTGGGACTGTAGTTGGAAAGCACCCACCTATTATCAATGAAGACGTTATAATCTTCTAACCCGCTTTGAGAATCAGTTATTTTAAATTCTAGATATTGATTAAAAGATTTTAAATCGTTATTCCCAATTTTAGAAATTTTTGGAGAAATTGTATCTAAAATTAATTTATAAGTCCCCATCTTATTTATTTTAGCAATAATCCTATCATCATTTAGCTCACCGCTTTTATTAGAAATATTACCATTTTTAGTAATAAATGCTAAAAATATTTTATCTGAAAATAATTGGTCTTTGTTACTTAATTTTAATGATAAAATAAATTTATTCTTAACAGGATTATCATTTTTTAAAATATAACTAGAATTTACAGTAGATAAATTGATTTTTTTAGAATCGTAAAAAGAGTTAGAATCCATTGTAAGAACTAAATTACTATCTGAAGAATATACTTTTTCTTGAAAAATGGACTTCTCAACAATATCACAAGGAGTTTCAATTTTATTTTTGACATAGAAATTTAAAATTGATACATTTTTATTAATATCACTTACCTCGATATAAACTCTATGTAATAAGTTGTCCTTAAAATTACATAATCCATCTCCTAAAGTTCTTTCGTAAATATCTAGTTGATTATTAGGATGTATGAATAGTTTGTGAATTTTTTGTCTTTTGCTTTTATATGTTTTAAAATCTTTGTGAATATTGATTTGTCTATTGGTCTCAAAATCAAGTTCATCAAATTTTACCTCGTACTTAAGCTTATTATCAACTGACATTTTGATCGAATAAATCCCACACTTACTACTACTGTTATCGTAATAATCAGAAGCCATTAAACCTATGCCAAACAAACCGGATGTAGAAATTACACTATCGTACTTAAGCTCGTAGGATTGATTCAGTTTTTTAAGAGAAAAGTAGGCTTCTTCGCATTTTTTATTAACTCTTCCACCGGATAAAGGATATATTTTTATTTGCCTAATTTGGGGAGATTTATTGTCTAGAATATCAAAATTAAATTTTTGTGGATTGATGGGGTGCTCTGTTTTAGTGTCTCTTATTTCAAAATGCAAATGTGGACCAGAAGAACTACCCGTGTTTCCAGAATAACCAATTACTTCTCCCTTTTTCACTTCTAACTGTGAAGAATCTAAATAGAAGGTCATGGTTTCATTAGTTATTTCATATTGTTTATTTCTAATGATTTTCTCAATTTTTTCAGGAAAATGGTCTAAATGAGCATATACACTTGTAAAGCCATTAGGATGATCAACATAAATTGCTTTACCATACCCCCAATGTGATATATTAATTCTTGAAACATATCCTTGTTCAACAGCATAAATTCTGTAATTAATGGATCCATTGGTTTTAATATCTAAACCAGTATGAAAATGATTAGGTCTCAATTGCCCAAAATTTCCTGAAAGAGCAATAGGAATTCCAACAGGAGATCTAAAATTAATTGAATTCTTTCCCTGAGAAAAAAATGAATTTGAGAAAATTAATCCAGAAAGCAGTAATGTTAATTTGAAATAAATAGTCATATACAAATCTCATTATAATTAAATTATTACAATTAATTAAACTAATTTTTTTATTCACAATGGGATTTAAATTTGAATAATTCACTTTAGCAATTAACTTTGTAGTAAAAGGTATAATTCAATGGAAAAAGAAATATCTGCAATTAACGACATTAGAAAATTTATAGAAAAATTAAATTCTAATTTAGTTAGTAAAGTCGAAGAGAATTCTAAGTTAAACCTAGAAATAAATACCCATAAAACTGAAATCACCACCCTTAAGTCAAATATTTCTCATCTAAACGAACAAGTTAAAATGTTGAAATTAGCAAGTCAAATTGATGGCAATAAAGTCGGCTCTACAAAAGATGTGAAATTGATGATTAATGAAATGGTAAGAGAAATTGATAAATGCATAGCCTTACTAAATAAATAAACCATGAGCGAACTTTCTATAAAAGTAGTTATTGGAGGGAGAACCTATCCTTTGACTATCAACAGGTCTGAAGAAGAAAAAATTAGAAAAGCGGTTTCTGAAATTGAAAAAAATGTAAAGGATTTAAAGAACAATTATGCTGTGGTAGATATGCAAGATTTATTAGCCATGACTGCTTTAGAATATGCAACAGATTCAGTAACAAAAAACTCTTCTGTTGAAATTGACAATTTAAGCAAGGAAATAATTAAACTTAGAGACGAATTAGACATTTGATTAATTAATTGGGTATAAATTATGAGTTTAGAAAATAAAACAATTTTAATTACTGGTGGCGCAGGTTTTATTGGCAGTAATATTATTGAATATTTATTAAATAAAAATAATCGTATTACTTGTTTAGATAATTTTATAACTGGAAAAAAAGAAAATATTTCAGGCTTTTTAAATAATTCCAATTTTAAATTTATTGAAGGTGATATAACCAAATCTGATGATTGTGATCTTGCATGTCAGGGAGTTGATATTATTTTACACCAAGCAGCTTTAGGTTCTGTACCAAGGTCAATAGAAAATCCAATCAGAACTAATGAAATTAATATTAATGGATTTCTAAATATATTATGGAGTGCAAAAAAACACAATATTAAGAGAATAGTTTATGCTGCAAGTTCATCTACCTATGGAGATTCAAAAAAACTTCCTAAAATTGAAAGTGAAATTGGTTTGCCATTATCTCCGTACGCAGTTACTAAATACGTTAACGAACTATATGCTGGAGTTTTTTCAAATCTATATGACTTAGAACTAATTGGGTTAAGATATTTTAACGTATTTGGCAGAAGACAAGATCCCAATGGGGCATATGCAGCAGCAATTCCTAAGTTTATAAAGTCTTTTATTAACCACGAATCTCCGATTATTCATGGAGACGGTTCTCAAAGTAGAGACTTTACCTATATTGATAATGTAATTCAAGCTAATGAACTAGCTGCGACTACCAAAAACCCAGATACATTAAATCAAGTTTATAATGTAGCTTGTGGAGACCAATCATTTTTAAAAGAAATGGTTGAAAATTTAAGAGATTTACTTTCAAATTTCGATTCCAAAATTAAAAACATTGAAATTAAAAATGGTCCAGAAAGAATTGGAGATGTCAAACACTCACTGGCATCTATTGAAAAAGCAAAAAAATTATTGGACTACCAACCTACTCATAATTTAAAACAGGGATTAAACTCTGCTATTGAGTGGTACTGGGATTACTTCAGCAACAAATCTTAGTTGATAATTGTTTTTATTTTAAACTTTTCATATTAAAAGTCAAGTTAACTTAATTGTAAATTTATTAATGTACAATTTGATTTATCTACATGCAGATTTTTAAATCACATAGTTTACTAGTTATTTATCATATCATTTTAGCTGTATTAATATATGGAATATTAAGAACAAGCGGAATTGAGTATATTAATAAGCTTTTGATATTTTACGTTTGTTTACTAGTTACCTATTTAGCATGCTATAATTTACTTAAAAAAAAGAATGGAATTACTTTTGAAAGTGTGTCAATTAATTTAAATAAATCTGTATTAATTATTCCAATCATATCAATTGTGTTAATTTTTTTTCATCTTCTGTATCTCGGAGAACTTCACGCAATAAGTGCTATAAAGTTGAATACAATAACAGAAGTCATTCAACTTAGACGAACAATAACTGCGGAATCTCATTATTTAGTCAATTACATAGCTAGCTTTAATATTAAAGGAATTTTGCCTTTTTCATTATTGGCTTTATTAATTCTAAAAAAGAAAAAACTTTATTGGATTATTTTTACACTAGGTTCCATTTATGTTTTTTGCTTAATGCAAAAAAGCTTTATTATTGTTTTTTTAGGTCCTTCTTTGATATACTCCCTACTAAAAATAAGATGGCTAAATGTCCTGAAATATTCTGCATCAATTTCAATCGTAATGATTTCGCTTGTTTTAATACAAAATCCAGAAATAAGAAATCCAGAAGTTTCAATTAATGGGGAATCCATAAAAAATTCTGAAGTTTTTAATTCACAAAGTAAAAGTATTTTTAAAAAAATATTTCATGGTTTAGAAAAAAGGATTTTAATTATTCCTGGGAAAACAATTTCAGGCTGGTTTAAATTCATCCCTAAATATTTACCTTATCAAAATGGATCTGGTTACAGATTGGCAAAATTTATCACTAAAAAAGAGCACACTAACTATGCAAAGGAATTATATCCTTTAATGTATCCTTCTTACGCTGAAAAAGGCCTTAAAGGAAATGTAAACGTTGCTAGTTTCATGTATGACTATGCAAACTTTGGTTGGAAAGGATTTATTCTTTCTGGATTTTTATTGGGGCTATTATTTGTTTTTATTGAATTACTTTTCAGGGATCATTTGATATTAAAACTTTCTTTAAATACTATTCCTGTTTTTCTTCTGAGCTCACAAGCAATTACTACTGCATTATTTAGTGGTGGATGGGGATTGATGTTATTCTTATTTTTTCTTTTTAGAAAAAAAGAAAACTTTAATTAAGAAAAATGAAAATTTGTCACATAACTACTGTTCATAAACCAAGTGATGTAAGAATATTTCACAAACAATGTTGCAGTTTACAAAAAAACGGATTTTCAGTAGAATTAATAGCTCCCAATGTTCAAAAAAAATCTCTAAAAGGGATAAAATTGGTTGGATTAAAACCAATGAAAAAAAATAGATTATACAGAATGTTTAAACTAAGCAAAGTTGCATATGAGCTAGCCCTTGAGACTAATGCTGATATCTATCATTTTCATGACCCTGAACTTTTGAGAATTGGTTTGAAATTAATTGGAAAGGGTAAAAAAGTTATTTATGATGTTCATGAAGATTTACCAAGACAAATTCTCACAAAACATTGGATAAATCCGTTTTTGAGAAAGACAATATCTTTTTTAATAGAAAAATATGAGAATTATGCGGCAAGAAAAATGAGTGCTGTAATAAGTGCTACTTCTCATATAACTAAAAGATTTATCAAAATTAATAATCAAAGTATTAATATAAATAACTATCCAATTATTAGTGAATTTAAAAATTTACAGACTAAAAAATCTATTAACCACATTGTCTATTCTGGTGGAATTTCAAAACAAAGAGGAATTGTTGAAATAATAAAAGCCATAGAAAACTCAGAAATAAAACTTTTATTGGCTGGAGAGTTTTTAGATCCTAATCTAGAAAAAGAATTAAAAGCTCTGAAAGGCTGGGGAAACGTAAATTACTTAGGATTTTTAAATAGGATTGAAATTTCTAGTTTATACCATAAATCTAATATAGGTATGGTTACTTTACATCCAACATTAAATTATAAAGATTCATTACCCGTTAAAATGTTTGAATATATGGCGGCTGGAATTCCAGTAATTGCTTCAGATTTTGAAAAATGGAAAGAAATAATAATTAATCATAATTGTGGGATGACGGTGAATCCTAATGACCCAATTGAGATTAAGAATGCTATTGATTATTTAATTAATAACCCTGCTGAAGCTAAAAAAATGGGTGAGAATGGAATAAAGGCAGTAAAAAAAATATACAATTGGAGTATTGAAGAAAAAAAACTTCTTGCTCTTTATAGAACCCTATAAGAATTAAAAATGATTTTAGCTTAGGATGTTTTTTAAAAACTTATCTAATAAATATAATCTAACTCAAATACTTTTACTAGTAATTGCTTTGCTCATCCCTATGGAAAAAACAACCATGAGAATAGCAATAGTATTTGTTTCTTTGGTTTGCATATTAAAAGGTGACTTCAAAGTTTTGTTTAAAAGAACTAGTTGGATTAAATTAATTCCAACAGTTTTATGGGTTTTACCTTTTTTGCAACTGTTTTTTTTAAACAAATTAAATGTTCATTGGGGACATTTAGAAACAAAACTTTCTCTGTTAATACTCCCTATAGTAATTGTTTTAGGCATTAAATTAAAAGAGGATTTTATTTATGAAATAATAAGAGTTTTTATTATTGGTTGTTGTTTCTCAATAGTAATATGTTTGATTAATTCGTCTTATAATTTTATAGTTTTTAAAAATTCAAATTATTTTTTTTATAAAAAACTTTCATTTCTTCATCATCCAAGCTATTACTCTATGTATTTAAATTTAGCTATTGGTTTTCTTTATCTAAATATAATATCTACAAGTCCAAAAATTGAAATTGACAAAAATTGGTCATGGAGGTTGATCATTTCATTCACCATATTTGTTATTCTTGTTTCATCTAGAACAGGATGGATGACCAACATAATAATTAATAGTCTTTTCATCATTATTTTAATGAAAATCAAATTCTTCAAGAGCAAGCATTTAATTGTGGGATTTGGAATATTATTAGCGCTTGGCGGATTAGTAAATTCTAGTACTAGTATTAAAAATAGATTTAATGAAATTATAAAATATACTCTTTATGCAAAAGAACAGTCTAATTATCCATCTTCAACAAATACGAGAATAAAAGCCTGGGAATCTGCTACTGAACTAGTTCGAGAAAAATGGATTTTGGGATTAGGAACTGGTGAAAGTAAAATTGAACTAAATAAAATTTATGAATTGAAAGGTTATGATCAACTTAAGCATAAAAATATAAATACACACAACCAATTTTTGCAATATTTATTAGATCATGGACTAATCGGGTTCATCTTTTTAATATTTTTTACAATTATCCTTCTTATATTCAGTTTAAGAGATAAAAATTATATGTATGCACTTTTCATATTTATTATGATGATTAATTTTATGACAGAAGCTATACTAGAAACACAAAGTGGAATTGTTTTCTTTGCATTGTTTAATACCTTGTTTTTCTTTAACTGGATAGATAGGAAAAGAGCCTTTCATTGATAAAAAAAAATACATATCAATTTTTAAAAAATGTAATGACCCTTTTTTCTGGGTCTACTATTGCCCAGATTATATCAATTGGTTCATTAATTATTTTACAACGCTTTTTTTACAGCCCAGAAGAATATGCTCCATTCAGATTATTCTTTGAATATGTTGCTATTTTCACTAGTGTAAGTGCTTTGCGATTAGAAAGTGGATTAATCTTAGAAAGGCAAGAAAGAAATGCTATTTCTCTATTAAGAATATGTATTAGAATATGCTTTATTATGTCAATTATTGGAGGCGTAATATTTAGTATTTTTTATTTTAAGGAAATTGAGGTGTGGAACCATGAATGGATTTTATTATTGCTAATGCCTTTGGCAATATTAACAAACGGATTAATACAAATTTTTCTACCTTTTTTCACAAGAGCAAAATCATTTTTAACCATTAGCTACTCTAAAATTATTCACAGTATTATTTCAAGTTTCTCACAAATCCTAACCGGGTTAATGGGCTTAAACTTTATTGGACTTATTTTAGGAAGAATTGCTGGATTAGTTTCTGCTGATTTAAATTATTTAAAAACATTTTACTCGAAATTTAAATGGAATCAAAGAAATAAAGAAGTTGAAAAAAGCTTAATTCAAAAACATAAAAAGTTCATCTACTTTACCTCCCCAGGGATTTTTGTTGGGAATTCTATCAACTTTGTTATTCTTATAACATTTACTACTTTATATGGTGAAAAATTTACTGGATTAACTGCAGCAGCTATTCAATACCTAGGCTTAATTGTAATGCTTTTTGCCTCATCGTTTTCCCAAGTTTACTACAATGAAATTGCTCAAATTAAAAATCCAAAAAAACTTTACCAGTCTTATACTTTTTGGGTAAAAAGACTCTTTATACTAACTACAATAGGATGGATTTTATTAATGATTTGCCCATCTTGGATAGTTACTTCCGTTTTAGGAGAAAAATGGGTTGGATTAATGAATGTTATCAAAATTATTAGCCCTTGGATGGCTGTTATGTTTATAGCCTCCTCCATGTCATTCATTTTCATACGATTAGGCAAACAAAGAGAAATTTTATTTTTTGATATATTTCATTTGTTTTTGATTTTAGTTGCTCTACTATTTGGGCACTATTATTTAAACGATAAAATCCAAATGTTGTATGCTATTACTGTTACACAAACTTTATTTTACATTCTGTCCATAAGTTTAGCTTATATTTTTCTTATAAATAATCTAAAAGAAGATGATAACATATCTAAATAGTATAAATAATGAGTAAGAATATTTGGATAATTAATCAATATTGTGGCTCACGAATTCATGGAATGAATTTTAGATCTTGGTATTTTGCAAATGAACTTCAAAAAAAAGGGCATTATCCAATAATTATTACCGGTTCTTATTCTCACTTAATTCATAAAACCCCAGTTATGAATTCTTGGTTTAAAAATGAAAAAGTAGAAGGAGTGCCATACGTTTGGGTAAAAGTCAGAAAGTATGTTGGTTCTAAAAGTTTAGGTAGATTAGTTTCCATGTTAGATTTCATGTTTAAATTATTATTTCTTAAAAAAAGAAAGTTAAAAAATCCAGATGTAATTTTAGTTTCTTCATTGTCTCCTTTCCCTATTATAAGTGCATTTTTTTGGAGCATAAGATATAAATCGAAGCTTTTATTTGAGATTAGAGATATTTGGCCACTATCTTTAATTGAGTTGGGAGGTGTTTCAAGATTTAATCCACTGAGTTTATTTTTTAGTTTTTTTGAAAGATTTGGATACATAGCTGCAGACAAAGTGATTTCAGTTTTACCGTACGCAAAAGAACATATGATTTCCAAAGGAATGAAAGAAAATAAGTTTGTCTATGTGCCAAATGGTTTTAATCCTGACGACCATAAAATAGCTAAGCAATTACCTAAAGGTTATTTTGATGATTTACCAAGTAAAAAGTTTTTAATTGGTTACACAGGAAGTATTGGATTAGCAAATGCAGTTGAATATTTAATAGAAGCTTCAAAAATTTTAGAAAATGACTCAAGATTTCATTTTGTAATAATCGGAAAAGGACAGCACAAGAAAAAATTGCAAAGTTATGCAGGAAGTAATGTTTCTTTTCTTCCTTTAGTGGATAAAGCTCAAGTCCATGGTGTTCTAAAAAAGTTTGATTTATGTTTTATAGGATTAAAAAGCCAGAAATTATTTCGATTTGGAATTAGTCCGAATAAAATATTTGAATATATGTACGCCTCAAAGCCTATTATACACAGCATAAAAGCTGGAAATAATCCTGTAAAAGAAGCAAACGCAGGATTTTCAATTAAACCTGAAAGTGCAGAAGAGATTGTACAAGCTATTTTTAAAGGTTATAGTATGCCTAAGGAAGAATTAGAAAAATTGGGGGTAAATGGATATAAATATGGACTAAAAAACCATTCATTTGAGAAATTAACAGAAAAATTAATCTCCACCTTTGAATAATGGTTGAACTGTATTCAATCGCATATTATATTTTAATAGCTTCTGTATTAATTGTAGGATTAATTACCTATTTAAAAATGTCTGAAAAATGGTCCATAATCGACCAGCCAAATTCTAGAAGTTCTCATCAAGTTGTTACTAAAAGAGGAGGTGGTATAATTTATTTAATAGCATTGGTTATTTATATAATTAGTTCCAATTTCAACATGCCAAGTATTATCATTTGCGGACTTCTTTTGGGAATAATGGGTTTTATAGACGATATAAAAAACCTTGATTTTAAGATTAAATTAATTTTTCAATGTCTCACCATTGGTTATTTCCTTTCTACTGGAAACTATAATGGATTAGAATGGTATATACTTTTTTTGATGTTTTTTCTCATTATTAGCAGCATTAATATTTTGAACTTTATGGATGGGATAAATGGCTTAACCATATTATACTCCTTGTCATTTTTAATTTCATTTTATATAATAAATGCTCATATTACAGCTTTTACAGATAGCAATTTCTTGTTAATAGTTATACTTTCTAATTTAATAATTGGATATTTTAACATTAGAAAAAAAGCAGTTTGTTTTTTAGGAGATGTTGGTGCAATTACTATGGGTTTTATATATGCGGTTTTAACAATTACTTTAATAGTCAAAACCAATAGTTTAAGTCCTTTAATTTTATTTTTGATTTATTTCTTAGATTCTGGATGGACAATTGTAGAAAGATTGTTGGCAAAAGAAAATATTTTTCGTCCTCATAGAAAACATCTTTTTCAGTTATTGGTTAATGAATATAAATTATCTCATTTACTAGTTGCTGCAATTTATTTTACCATTCAATCACTTGTAAATATAATTTGGTTATTGAATTATGAAAAGGATTTATCACCCATTATATTAATCTCAATATTTGGAATTTTTTCAGTTATCTATCTGTTAATTAAGAAATTTTTAAATAAAAAATTGGATTTGCCTTAAGGAAGCATTAATAAAAAAGTTCAGCCATCATACATCTGGCGCTTCCACCACCATAATTTTCAATTGTAGAAAGATCAGAAAATACAATTTCACCAAACTTCTCTAACTTTTTAAGCTGAATTTTTTCTAGAGAGTCAAAAGCAGATTGTGACATGACAATAATTGGAGAGTTATTTGCACCAATAACTTGAAGCATATTCCCAGCAAAATTATTCATTTGAGCAGCAGTAATTTCAATAACTTCTTTATTAGTTTCTTCAAATGAATTTAAAACCTTAACCTTTTCCAGTTGGTCATAAATTGTCTCTAAACAAATAACAGAAAAACTATCTCCAAGACACATCATTACATTGGTATGGTAAATTGGTGACAGTATTTGGTTAACCGTATGAAGAGCATTGAAGTAAACAATATTATAATTCATTTTCTGACCAAAATCAATAAGAATTTTTTTGGAAGTTCTTTCTGACAAAGCAGCATAAGCTATTTTATTTTCTCTATCTAGAATCATACTTCCTGTTCCTTCTAGATAAAGATTTTCTTGCTCGTAGATTGTTAAATCAACAGTAGATTTAATTTTAAAATTTAAATTCTTTTCTAGTAAGTTAAAGATTTCTAAGTCTCTTTCCCTTCTTCTACTTCTGGCGAACATTGGGTAAAGAACTTTAGTTCCGTCTTCATGAATAGAAAACCAATTATTGGGAAAGACAGCATCTGGATTTAGGTGATTATTCTTAGGCTCCAATACAGTTATATTAACCCCTTTAGTATCTAATTTATAAACCATATTGTCAAATTCTCTAAGAGCATCCTCTGATATTTGTTGTTGGTTTTGGGTGCTTATTGGATTTTGAAAATGATTGTTTTCTGCAGTCTCCGCATTATAAGTGAAACCAGTGGGTTTAACCATTAAAATGTTATTGGTAATTTGACGCATTATTCTCTTATTAAAGGAAGTGTAGAACAACGGAATAAACCACCCATTTTAGAAACTTCAGAATAATTGATTTCTTCAATTGAAAAATTTCTTTTTCTAAGCCAATTATTGAGTCTTTTAAATCTTGAATCTGAGACAACAACAGTTTCTGAAATTGAAAAAATATTAGAACTCATTATATTTTTTTCACTTTTTGTTAAATAAAATAAATTGCTTTTTCCAAATAAATTTTCTAAATAGTTAATATCACTTTTATTTTTAAAAGATTCCGGAGCAATAATACCATATTGATTTCCAATGGGTTGAAAGCAACAATCTAGATGTAAAGTGTTCTCATCTTTATTTTGATCAGATTTAAAGAGTTCAAATCCCATTACTTTAAAATTTGGGAATTTATTTGAGATAAAATCTACAGAACTGTGATTGGTTCTAGCAACTTTATATTTTTTAATATCGGCTGATTTAGAAAAACCAATAAAAACATGGCCTTTAGTTACACATACATCCCCACCCTCAATGATTAGTTCTTTATTCAAATTCAATACTTTCTTATTTGTAATCCGGTCTATGATATTTTTGATAGCAGGAATTTCTTTAGATCTGTTATCAATAACATTAGAAATTATTAAAGTATCTCCGATAACAAAACCTAAATCTCTGGAGAAAACTTGATTAAGCCCTTTAATATTTTCCGGTCTTAAGACCACTACATTATATTTCTCTAAAACTTCTAAAAAAGCATTCATCTCCTTTGTAATATTTGATTGTTTGGGAAATAAATTATTTTTTAAATAATATATTGATGAAGGATCGTAACAGTCCTCAACATTTGGAATTCCACCAAAATCATTGGGTATTCCCAATATCACATATTTAAGAGAACCTGTTTCGGATAATATACTTGGTTTTATAATATGAGTATTTTTCAATTAATTAAAATGTCGAATTATAAACTAAATTACAATAAAAGGCAGAAAAAAAAATAATATTAATTTTTAATAAAAATTTTTCTTAAAATACTTTGATGAGGGGTTTTTAATGAAATATAATATGGTCCATTTTTAAGTATTGTAGTGTCAATTTTAAAAACTTGGTCACCTTCTTCAACAAAACCTGAAAATATATTTTGTGTCATTTTTTCATTTGGATCAAGAATGTCAAATTCCATTTTTTGTTCAATTTTAGAATTGAGACTTATTTGTATTGTGCTTGTAAAAGTAGATGGTAATTTTTTTAAATTAATGTAATTTTTAAAATTCTTCTTCTTATTCTTTTTTAAATTTACTATGAAAGTGATTAATTTAAAAATTAACCAAAAGCCAACAATTAGGGATATAAGACCAATTCCATTTACTAAAAAGCTCCAAATAGTGTCAGATTCTAAAAATTCTTGCATGAAATTTAACTTTTAAAAAAAAATTATTTAAATAATGTGGTTAATATAATACTTAAGTTTTATAAAATAAGAAAGTGAATATTTTAATTGAAAATATTATTGAAAAGCTAAAACAACCTCTACCAGGATTAAGTGCTCATTTAGAATTGGCACCCTACAGAAATGAAATAGAGTTAGATTTTAAAAATAAAAATCCAAAGATTGCAAGCACTTTATTACTATTCTATCCTAAAGATGGAGAAACGTTTTTTTGTTTAATTGAACGGCAAGAGTACGAAGGCACCCATAGCAATCAAATATCTTTTCCAGGTGGTAAAAATGAAAGCGGTGAATCTATGAAAGAAACTGCTTTGAGAGAAACTAATGAAGAAATTGGCGTTGATCCTATTTCAATTAATATTATTGGTGAGTTAACACAAGTATTTGTTCCTCCGAGTAATTTCTTAATTCATCCTTTTGTAGGCTATTGTGATTTTACACCAGATTTCAAAGCAAGTGAAAGAGAAGTTAAAAGAATAATTGAAGTAAATATTAAAGACCTTTTCAAAAAAGACGTAATTAGGATTAAAAAGATGAGCTTTAAAAAAAGTAGTAGAAATGTTGATTTTGAAGTGCCTTATTTAGATTTAAATAATAAAATAGTTTGGGGAGCAACAAGTATAATACTAAATGAATTTAGAAAAATGTTACAGCTTTAATTTGTACCCAACTCCCTTTACTGTTTTAATGTATTGGCTGCCTATTTTTTCTCTTAATTTTCTTATATGAACATCAATAGTTCTATCACCGACAATAATATCATCTCCCCATACTCTAGCTAATATTACATCTCTGGTGAAAACTTTTCCAGGTTTGGAGAAAAGAAGTGCTAAAAGTTCAAATTCTTTTTTAGGAAGTAACATTTCCTCTCCTTTCAGAATTGCAACATATTTTTCGATATCAATTTCCAATTCTTCATTTGACTCAGAACTAACTTTCGAATCAGTTCTTCTAAGAAGTGCTTTAATTCTACTTATTAAAACTCTTGGTTTTATAGGCTTATTAATATAATCATCCGCACCAGCATTTAACCCAGCTATTTGGGAATAGTCTTCGGCCCTGGCAGTTAAAATAGCAATTAGAGTATCTTTTAGTAGCTTATCTTCTCTAAATTCTATACAAGTTTCTATTCCATCCATTTCTGGCATCATTAAATCTAATAAAACAAGATCTGGCAAAAAGTCTTTGGCAATTAAAATAGCTTCTTTCCCATTAGAAGCTTTCATTGTTTTATAACCTTCTTTAAGAAGATGGTAATCTAATAGTTCCAAAATATCTTTTTCATCGTCAACAATCAATATTTTTTTAGACATAATTTAAATTTTTTATAAAAATAAACAGCAAATTAATATTAATACTATCCTTTAAGTTAACATATTATTAATTAAAAACATCCATAATATTTATTATTAGTTAGTCTTTATTTAACAATCATAATGTAGTGTTAACATACAAATAATCAATTTTTAACGATTAGTAAAGAGTGTAATTAAGTATTACAAGTTTCTTTGTCACATAATTTAACTTTTAATAAAAATCAAATAATGAAAAATATAAAATTACCTTTTTTTGCTGCAATCCTTACATTAGGGTTGTTAAATAGTTGTGGAACTGACGGATGTACTGACCCAACTGCTACTAATTACAATTCAGATGCCACTAAAGATGATGGTTCTTGTGAATTTGCTTCTACAGAATACAAACTATCCGGTACTTTAGCTGCTGACCAAACATTAGATGCTTCAGTAGTATGGACCTTAGAAGGAAGAGTTATTGTGCCAAGCGGTGTAACTTTGACTATTCCGGCAGGTACTATAATTAAAGCTAAAGCTGGTACTGGTGCAAATGCTTCCTCTTTAGTAGTTGCTAGAGGTGGAAAATTAATGGCAGAAGGTACTGCTAATGCACCTATTGTTATGACTTCAGAATCTGACGATATTACTGTGGGTCAAACTGCTGGATCATCATTAAATGAGAACGTAAGAGGACTTTGGGGAGGTTTATTGGTATTAGGCAATGCTCCATGTTCATTTTCTGGTGATGTAACAGAATTACAAATTGAAGGAATTCCTGCTTCTGAAACCAATGGATTATACGGCGGTAGCGATCCTGCTGATAATTCAGGTGTAATACAATATGTTTCTATAAGACATGGTGGTGCTGAAATAGGTGAAGGCAATGAAATCAATGGTTTGACATTAGGTGGTGTTGGTACTGGTACAACAATTAATCATATTGAAGTGGTGGGAAATGTAGACGACGGTATAGAGTTTTTTGGTGGAACTGTTAATGCTTCTGAACTATTAGTATGGGCACAAGGTGATGATGGATTAGATATTGATCAAGCTTATGCAGGTACAATTTCTAATTCAATGGTTATTCTAAATTCTGCTTCCGATCATGCTCTAGAAATTGACGGCCCTGAGGGGTCTGCTTCAGGAAGTTTTACATTAAACAACATTACGTTAGTTGGTACTAATGATGAATGTTCTGCTACTGGTGTAGATGGTGAAATTTCTGATTACAGAAAAGGTGCTACTGGTGCTAATAACAATGTATATGTAATGAATTTTACGGATGGTAAAGATATAGAATTAGACAAAGATGAAGATGCTAATAGTTACACAGCCGGAACATTAACTTTTTCTGGATATGAATTTACTCCAGCTACAGATGGCAGTTCAGATTGCTTTACACCAAATCTTACTGATGGTTCTATATTTAATGATAGATCTACTGTAGGGTCAACTTTTGAAGCAGATGGTGCAACAATTTGTACAGTGGTAGCTACAGGATCTAATACAGTAGGTGCTAACCCTTCTGATTTTTCTTGGACATATGCATCTTCAAAAGGAGCTTTTTAAAAATACGTCAATTAACATTTAGTTAATATATTAAGTAAAAGTTAAATTTTAAAAAACTGCCTTGTTAAATCGACAAGGCAGTTTTTTTATATATATAATTGCAGAAAATTTGATTAAGTGAGAATTCTTACGTTACTGTTTTTTTCCTTTATATTATCTTCATTTTTTTCACAAAGTAAAATCATAGGTAAAGTCATTGATGAAGAATTCAATGAAACAATGCCCTTTGCCAATGTTCTAGTAAAAGGTACCAACAAAGGAGTCACAACAGATTTTGACGGCAACTATTCAGTAAATATTCAAGCGGGTACTTATACATTAATTTTTTCTTTTGTTGGTTATAAAACCAAAGAGCTTACTGATATTATAATCAAAGAAAATGACGTAAAAGAAATTAATGTTAATCTTTCTTCAGCATCAGTTGGTCTGGAAGAAGTAGTTGTTTCGGTTTCAGTTCAAAAAAATACGGAGGAAGCATTGTTAATGATGCAAAAAAAATCAGCCAATTTAATGGATGGTCTTTCCTCAGAAGCTTTTAAGAAAGTTGGTTCAAGTAATTTGGCCAATGCCATAAAAAGAGCCCCTGGTGTTTCTATAATGGGTGGTAAATATGTATATGTTCGGGGACTAGGAGATAGATATACTAAATCAATTTTAAATGGCATAGATATTCCTGGATTAGATCCAGATAGAAATACCATTCAAATGGATTTATTTCCTACTAACATATTAGATAATGTTCAAATAATTAAATCTTTTACTGCAGATCTACCTGCTGACTTTACAGGTGGATTAGTAAACATAGTAACCAAAGAATTTCCTTCTAAAAAAAGCCCTGCTCTCTCAATGAGTTTAGGATATAACCCAGATATGCATTTAAATTCAGATTATCGATCTTACAAAGGAAGTTCTACTGATATATTAGGTTTTGACAATGGGCAAAGAAAAATACCAATTGATAATAATCTTTCGAGTTTTTATAACCAGTCTTTAAATGATTTATTCAGTGATAATTTAAATGCAGATTTTCCAAACCTTGCCTCAAAGGATTACAATACCATAAACGATCTTTCTAATTCTTTTAACCCAATAATGGCAGCTGAAAAAAGTAATAGTTTAATGAATATGTCTTTAGGCTATTCAACTGGAAATCAATTTGATATTGGTAAAAAAGAACACACTATTGGTTGGCTAGGTGCAATTTCTTACAATAATCAAACAGAATATTACAGTGAAGCAATTGATAATTATTTCAATACCAATACAAATCCAGACGTTTATGCTCTGGATACTTTTAGAACACAAAGAGGAGAAATTGGAATTAACAATGTAATACTTAGTGGATTGGGAGGTCTCTCATATAGAACAGATAAATCAAAGTTTAAATTGACTTTAATGCATATTCAAAACGGCGAGAAAAAAGCTGGACGTTTTAGACAAGAAAATAGATTTACAGACTTTGTTGACTACAACAAAGATAATTTAGAGTATAGTCAAAGAAGTATCACCAATATTATTCTTAACGGAACTCATACCATAATTGATTCCTCGTTTTTGTCCAAATTGGTAGATAAAATAGAATGGAAAATATCTCCTACCATTTCAAAGATTCATGATAAAGATGTAAGATCAACAATATTTATTGATGATAATAACGCTTTTAAATACAAGGACAATACCCAGCCAACAAGAATCTGGAGGTTTTTAAATGAAAATCATTTTAATTCTAAAATAGATTTCACTAAGAATTATGAGCTTGATAGTGAAAAAGCAAAATTTAAGTATGGAGCATTAGCAACTTATCAGACAAGAGATTTTCAAATAGCTAGATTCCAAGTAAGCTGTTGGGATGACCCTTCAGTTTGGTCGGTAATAAATGGAGACCCAAATCTGATTTTTGACTCTAGTGTATTGGTAACAGAACCAAATCCTATTGGAAGCTACATGAATCCAAGAGCTACAATCACGGATAGAAGTAGTCAGTTTCAGTCTAGCAAGAGAAATTTTTCTGGATATATATCCAATGAATTAAAATTATTTGGAGTTTTAAAAACTATTGTTGGTCTTAGAATGGAAAAGTTTGATTTGTTCTACACTGGTCAAAATTCAAGTGGTGATAATTTTAATAACGAAAATGTGATAAACAAACTAGACTTATTTCCAACAGGAAATTTCATTTTCCAAATGTCTGAAAACAGTAATTTAAGAACTTCCTTAACAAGAACAACTGCTAGGCCATCGTTTAAAGAAGCTTCCATTGCTCAAATATTTGATCCCCTATCCAATATGACTTTTGTTGGAAATATTGATTTAAAACCATCCTATATTCAAAATTACGATATTAGATACGAGTACTTTGGGAAATTTTCTCAAATGATGGCAATAAGTTTTTTTTATAAAACATTTCAAGACCCTATTGAAATGACCTACTACGAATCTGCTCCTACTAATTTTACACCTGCAAATTTAGGTTCTGCTACAGTAGGTGGGATTGAATTTGAAATAAGAAAAAATTTAGAATTCATTTCAGAAGGACTTAAAGATCTATCATTTAATGTTAATATGTCTTTTATAGAATCTCGTCTTACTTTTAGTGAATCTGAAAAATCTAGAAGAGAAAGTAATAAAAGAACTGGAGAGACTATGGGTGATTACAGAACACTTCAAGGACAAGCCCCTTATTTAATTAACTCTGGTATTAGCTACACCAATCCTGACAAAGGAATACAAACAGGAATATTCTACAACGTTCAAGGAAAGACTTTAGAAATTGTTGGAGATGGATTTAGACCAGATGTATATAGAATTCCTTTTCACAGTCTAAATTTTAATTTTAGTAAAACTTTTGGAAAAGAAAGGAAGTCAACCGTCAATCTAAGGGCAAATAATCTTTTGGGAGATGTAAAAGAAAGCATGGTGGAATCTTATGGAACGGAAGCTCTAAATTTTAGATTGAGAAATCCTGGAAGAATTTTTTCTTTAGGATTTAAGTACAGATTCTAATTTATTCTTAAATTAATTGTATAAATGAATTTTGGTTTTTTTGAAATACTAACATTAGTTGGGTCTTTAGGCTTTTTCATCTACGGGATGAAAATAATGAGTGAAGGTATTCAAAAGCTAGCTGGATCTAAAATGAGAAATATTTTAGGTGCAATTACTAACAATAAGTTTGCTGGAATTTTTACAGGATTTTTTACCACGTCAGTTATTCAATCTTCAAGCGCAACTACAGTTATGATTGTAAGTTTTGTAAATGCTGGCCTACTCTCTCTTCGACAGGCAATTGGGGTGATAATGGGCGCCAATATTGGAACCACCGTAACTGCATTTTTAGTTCTAGGATTAGGTTTTGGAAAATTAAGCTTAGCAACCTATTCTCTTCCCTTAATAGCAATCGGATTGCCATTGATTTTTTTCAAAAAAGATAGTCTTAATTCTCTTGGAGATTTCATAATTGGTTTTGCTTTACTATTTATGGGTTTAGAGGCATTAAAAAAATCAGTTCCTTCTTTTGATGAAGGTGGGTTTTATGAACTTATTGAACCACTAACAGGAAGCGGGATATTTTCAGTTATTATTTTTGTTTTTATTGGAACTTTTGTTACCATAATAGTCCAATCCTCTAGCGCAGCTATGGCACTTACTCTAGTTTTATGCACAAAAGGATTGCCCTTTGAATTTGCTGCAGCAATTGTTCTTGGTGAAAATATGGGGACAACAGTTACTGCTAATATTGCTGCTATTATAGGGAATATACATGCAAAAAGAGCAGCTCTTGCTCATTTAATATTCAATCTATTTGGGGTTATATGGATGATAATTTTATTCGATTTTTTCATAGAGAATATTGAAGAATTTGTAAAGCTTAATTCAGAATGGTTCCCATTTGACAACTCCTCAAAACAGTCTATTGAAAACTCTACTATTCAGTGGTCATTAGCTTTATTTCATTTAACCTTTAATATTCTAAACACTCTATTACTTGTGTGGTTTGTAGAAAATATAGAAAAAATTGTTACCAGAGTAATTTATTCTAAAGCAGAAGAAGATGAAATATTTCAACTTAAATATTTTTCCAATACGACCTTATCAAGCGAGTTTTCGATTCTTGAAGTAAGAACTGAGCTATTAAAGTTTATTAAAATCACATCAAAAATGAATTCGTTTTTAAAGTCTCTTATTCTTGAAACTGACAAAAGAAAATTTTCTAAAATCCTTCAGAAAATTAAACAGTATGAAGACATTACAGATAGAATTGAAGATGAAGTATCGGAATATTTATCTAAGGTAAATGAAACGGAGTCTACTCAAAAGACTAACGAGGAGATAAAATCTATACTAAGTATTATTAATGATTTAGAAAGCATTGGAGACTCTTATTATTCTATTTCTAAATTAATTCAAAGAAAATCAGAAAATAATATATATTTTGTTCCTATTCAAAGAAACAATATTCTTAAAATGATTGAAAAAGTAGAAAATCTATTTACTCAGTTAAAAAAGTATGTTGGAGATTCTGATGTCAAAACCTCTAAAACAATTAAAAAAGAAAAGATGGAAATCAACAAATTACATTATGAGTTGAAAAAAGAGCATCTAATAAATATTTCTAATACTAAATATAGTATTAAAAGTGGGGTAATTTATTCAGATGTTTTGTCTGGATTAGAAAATATTACCAATAATATAATGGACGTACGAGACTCTATAAATTAATTATTTGAAGTCTGTGCTATTTGACCATTATTAGTTACAATTTTCCAGTTACTAATTCTTTTTCCTGATTCATATAATACAACAGCAGAATAATTACCTTCTTTATTCCAAACAATCCATTCACCATCACGATTTCCCTTGTTATCGAAACCTGTTTTAGATATTAATACTCCATTCTCAGACCAAGAAAGCCAAGAACCAACTTTTTCACCATTCAGATAAGACCCTTTTTGTTTTAATTTGCCATTATCGTAAAAAGAAGAAAATTTTCCATTGTGTAAACCATCAAGAATTTCATAAGAAAACATTACGTTTCCAGACTCGTAAAAGTTCTGGAATTTACCCTCTAATGGAATTCCACTATTTGTAGTAAATACACCATTAATCTGAGCGATTTCTTGAGAATAAAAAACACAAGAAACTAAAGTTAGAAGAGTAATAAAAAAAATTTTCATAGTGCTAATATAGTAAAAAAAATCTAATGTTAAGCTAATGTTAACAAAATATTACTTAAGAGTTACTTAAATATGATTTGAAAGTAAATCATTAGCAAGGTGATAAAACATTTAAATATATAAAGTATAAGATTTTTAATATTCAATAAAAAAATTCATATTTGCAGCCGAATTAACTAAAACTGGGTTTCGGACCCTTTTAAAAACAATTAATATGGCAACTAAAATAAGACTTGCAAGACACGGAAAAAAAGGTAAACCTTTTTACCATATAGTAATCGCCGACTCTAGAGCTAAAAGAGACGGAAGATATATCGAAAGAATTGGATCCTACGATCCAAATAAAAATCCAGCTATTATTGACATTAATTTTGACAGAGCCTTGTATTGGGTTGGTATTGGCGCTCAACCAACCGATACCGTTAGAGGAATGTTATCTTACAGAGGAGTTTTATATAAAAATCATTTACTTAAAGGAGTGGCTAAAGGTGCATTAACTGAAGCTATAGCAGAAGAAAAGTTTAACAAATGGTTAGAAGAGAAAGAAAGCAAGATTGAATCCAAAATATCTTCTTTAGAAAATGCAGAGCAAAAAGCTATTGCAGATGCATTAAATGTAGAGAAAGAAAAAAGTGCTGCTAGAGCAAAAGCTATTGCAGAAGAACAAGCCATTCAAATAGCAAAAGCTGAAGCGGAAGAAGCGCCAGCAACGGAAGAAACTCCAGCTACTGAAGAAGCTCCAGCTAACGAAGAAACCCCAGCTACCGAAAAAACTTCAACTGCTACGGAAGAAACTCCAGCTAGCGAAGAAACACCAAAAGCAGAAGAAACTCCAGCTAGCGAAGAAACACCAAAAGCAGGAGAAACACCAAAAGCAGAAGAAGCTCCAGCTAAGGAAGAAGCTCCAGCTAAGGAAGAAGCTCCAGCTAAGGAAGAAGCTCCAGCTGAAGAAACTCCAACTGTAAATGAAGAAACTCCAACTGTAAATGAAGAAACTCCTGATGATGATAAATCATCAAAAAAATAGTAAAAAGAATAAATACTAATCATCTAAAGATTTTGTAGTTTTAGCCATGTATAACATGGCTTTTTTTATGCAAAAAAAATTCAAAGAAATAGGACACTTTTCTAGGATCCATGGATATAAAGGAAAAATAGTTATTTCTTTTAGTCATGAAGAACCTTCAATTTTAATTGAAAACAGTACTATTTGGATTGAGGAATGTGGAATACCCTCACCATATAAAATTAAAGAAATACAGAATCTTAATAAAAATAAAAGAGTTATTTCTCTTTTAAATATAAACAAAGAAAAAGCAGAAGAATTAAAAAATAAAAAAGTATATGTAGATCCAAAAGATTATAATTTCAAAGAAAATAATTTTAATAAAAATAGTATCGAAAAATATGAACTTTACAATCAAAACAGCCAACTTGTTGGCTTAATTAGCTCTGTAATTAAGATTCAACATAATAATCTCATACAAGTTTTCATAGAAAACAATGAAGTTCTTATTCCTTATAATGATAAAAACGTTTTGGATTTGGATCATTCTCAAAAAAAATTAAAACTAATAATTGCAGATGGATTAATAGAATTATATACAAATGAATAAGAAAAATTATGAGCCTTTTAATTTTAAAAAATTTTCAATAACTCAAAATAATGCAGCAATGAAAATTGGAACTGATGGTATTTTATTGGGAGCATGGGCTAAAACATCTAATATTAACAATGGTCTGGATATAGGAACAGGGACAGGTGTTATTTCTTTAATGTTATGTCAAAGGTTTTCAGAAATTCAAATTGATAGTATAGAAAACTCAGAAAGTGCACTTAAAGATGCCTCAATAAATATTGATAATTCTCAATGGAAAAATAGAATTAATCTTATAAATGAGAATTTTATAAACTATATCCCTAAAATAAAATATGATCTTATTATTAGCAATCCCCCATTTTTTTCAAAAAGCTTAAAACCTGAGAACTTGGAAAGATCAAGGGCAAGACACCAAGAGGATTTAAGCTATAAAAATATTTTAAAATTCAGTAAAAAATATCTCAACTTAGATGGATCACTAAATATAATAATCCCTTTTAACGATAAAGAAGAAGCTTATAATTTATCAAAAAATTACAATTTAAATTTAGTTAGACAATGTATAGTCTCTTCTAAACCAAACAAAAAACCTCATCGCTTGTTAATGGAATTTTCCTTCCGTAAAGAGGAGACTAAAAATGAATATTTAACAATTGAAGAACATGGCAGACATCAATATTCAGAAGATTATAAAAAATTGACAAGAGAATTCTATACGATTTTCAACTAATAGCTTTATTTATATAAATTTACTCTATGAGTCAAAAACCATTTTTAAAATCAAGATTTTTTAAACTTCCTAATTACAAAAGATTTGACTTTCCTGCGAGATATTATGATGAAAGAAAAGAGCAATTAGAAAATAAAGTAAATAGAGAAAGTAGTAAAGATTATTCCCAGAGAATAAAAAATTCTTACAGCAAAAAAAATAATCATAAAAATTGGAATCATAACTGGGAAACAATTAGGTTACTTATTATTTTTTCTTTTTTAATTATTGGATTTGCTTTTATTTATACTCAAATTGATTCTGTTCTAAATCTTTTATCAAAATCTCGTTTAAAGTAAATGATTGAACTGCTTTCAGAACATATTGCTAATCAAATTGCGGCAGGAGAAGTAATCCAGAGACCATCATCTGCAGTTAAAGAGTTATTAGAAAATGCTATTGATGCAAAAAGCAATAAAATTCAATTAATTGTAAAAAATGCTGGATCAACATTAGTACAGGTAATAGATAACGGTACAGGAATGACTAAAGAAGATGCTGAAATATGTTTTAAAAAACATGCTACTTCTAAAATTAAAACTAGTGATGACCTTTTTACTGTAGCCTCAAAAGGTTTTCGAGGGGAGGCACTTTCTAGTATTGCGTCAGTTGCTCAAATTGAGCTTAAAACAAAAATAAAAAATAAAGATATTGGACATAAAGTTTGTATTGAAGCATCAAAAATTATAAAATCTGAACCTTGTGCTTTCAATATTGGAACTAGTATTTCAATGAGAAATTTATTTTTCAATGTTCCTGCAAGAAGAAATTTTTTAAAATCTAAAGGGGTTGAAACCAAGCATATAATTGATGAATTTCAAAGAATTGCATTGACTCATCCTGAAGTACATTTCACAATGCATCATAATGAAAGTCTCATATTTGATCTTCCAATTACTAATAGACGCCAAAGAATTGTCTCTGTTTTTGGTAAAAAATACAATGAAAGATTAGTTCCTGTTGAAGAGAAAACTACTATTACAACCATTAGTGGTTTTGTTTTAAAACCTGAATTTTCAAAGAGAACTAGAGGAGAACAATTTTTATTTATTAATAATAGATTTATAAAAAATAACTCAATAAGTCACGCAATAAAAGTTGTTTTTAAAGATTTAATTGGAATCGATAATTTTCCATCTTATTTTATTTATCTAACAGTTCCTTTAAATTCTATTGATATTAATATACACCCAACTAAAACAGAACTTAAGTTTGAAGATGAAAGAGCTATTTATGAATTGGTAAAATCTAGTGTTAGAAGTGCGCTAAGTAAAAATAATATTGCACCATCTATTGATTTTAATTTAGAGACTTCTTTTAACATTCCACCCTTAAAAGAAGGGTCTTCAATTAAGTTTCCATCTATTGATGTAAACCCAAATTATAATCCTTTCCAGATCGATAAAAAAATAGATGTAAAAGAGAACTTAGATCTAATTAAAAACAATTTTCAAAAGGAATTAGTCAGTTCAGAAAATTTACTAGAACAAGAGTTATTTAAAGAAGGTTCTTATTTATTTTTACAATTGGAAATTAGATATATTATTACCATCAAAAAAAATGGCTTATTAATAATTGATATTTTTAGAGCACATCAACAAGTAAAATTTGAAGAACTGGTTAACATATATAATAACGGAGAAGTTTCGTCCCAAAAGCTCCTTCATCCAATTGAAATTGAGTTAAATACTGGTGATATATTAATGTGTTTAGAAATAAAAGAAGATTTGGAAAGATTAGGGATAGAAATTGATCAATTTGGAAAAAATAGTATTGTTTTAAATACTTTCCCCTACGATATTAATGAAATTACTGGAAAATCATTTATTGAAGACTGTTTAGAAAATATCAAAAACAGTAATAGTGAATTCGAACATCCTTACCATAAATTAGCTTGGGATATTGCTACAAATTATGCACATAGCAGACTTAAACCAATGAAAAGAAAAGAAATGGCATTTTTAACTGACTGTTTATTTTCTTGTGAAAATTCGATAAATAACAGCAAAGGGCTTCCAATTGTTAAAGAAATTAATCAAGAAGAAATTAATAGAAAATTTAATTAATGTTTAGCAACCTTTTAAAAAATATTAGTCCAGTTGTAAAAAATATTTTAATTATAAATATTCTTTTTTATGTAGCACAATGGACTTTGCCATCTTTTACTCAAAACTTAGAACTATACCCAATTACGTCCGAACAATTTAGGCCATGGCAATTAGCAACTCATTTTTTTATGCACAGTACTTTTTCAATCGGTCATATATTTTTTAACATGTTTGCATTAGTAATTTTTGGATCTAACTTGGAAAGAGTTTGGGGACCTCAAAAATTTTTGGGTTTCTACATTAGTTGTGCTTTGGGAGCCTCCATATTACATTTAAGTGTCAACTATTTCAGAATCCATAACATAGAAGCCAGTCTTACTATGGAAGATTTAGAACTCTTCCGAACATCAGGATATGAAGCTTTTCAAAAAGGAATGAATTTTACAGACCCTATTTTGGCTCAATTAAACATACTTTACAACACTCCTATGATTGGTGCATCTGGGGCGGTATTTGGATTACTAGCTGCATTTGGGTATTTATTTCCCAATACAGAGTTGATGCTGCTCTTTCCTCCTATTCCAATAAAAGCTAAATATTTGGTAATTGGATATGCTGCTTTAGAACTTTATTTAGGTATATCAAATAATGCAAGTGATAACGTTGCACATTTTGCTCATTTAGGTGGGGCTCTTGTTGGAATAATAATTGTATTATATTGGAGAAAAAATAAAAACAGTTTTTTTTAATGGCAGTACTTGATCAATTAAAATATCAATTTAAATCTGGAGGTGTTTATATAAAAATTATTTATGTTAACATTTTCATATATCTATTATTCCTAATTCTGGGTAATTTTTTTGCTTTAATGAAATGGAATCCATCAAGCATAAATAATATTGATGATTATTTTAGTTTTAATTCTTCACTAATAGTTTTTCTTAAACGACCTTGGTCCATAATTACTTACATGTTTTTACATGGGTCTTTTTGGCATCTGTTTAATAATATGTTAATTTATTTTTTTACTGCAAAGATGTATGAAGATCTGATGGGTAAAAAGTCAGCAATAAGCACTTATATAATCGGTGGTCTTTGTGGTGCAATTTTATACCTTATCACCCACAATCTATTTCCACTTTTTAGAGAAATGGGAGATATTCCTATGCTGGGAGCATCTGCAGCAGTGATGGCTGTATTTGTTGGTTTAGCTACTTATACCCCAAATTTTGAAGTAATGTTATTTGGTATTATAAGAGTAAAAATGAAATATTTAGCCATGATTTGGGTAGCTTTTGATATTGTGGGATTAGCAAATCCTGATGGTATAGCACATTTTGCTCACCTTGGAGGAGCCATGTGGGGTTATTTTTATGTATCAAATTTTAAAAAAGGCAAGGATATTGCCTACTGGTTTGATAACCTTATTAGTGCATTGAGTGGAGTAACTAAAAAGAGAAAAATTAAAATAGTTTATAAAAAGAAAACTGAAAATAAAAAACCTCAGGGATCCATTTCAAAGAATCGTCAAGAAAAAGTTGATGAAATTCTAGATAAGATAAAATTATCAGGTTATGAAAGTTTAACTAAACAAGAAAAAGACTATTTATTCGATGCCAGTAAGCATATTTAACTTTGGAATCAAGAATATGAATTGGCGGTGGAAGCTTTTAGCCTACACAACTATAGTATTTAATCTCTTGTTAATTTTCAGTTATCTTTCCTATTTAGCAGACCCTATTAATAGCATTTGGTTGTCATTTTTGGGTTTAGTATACCCTGTTATATTTTTAACAAATATCATTTTATTTCTCATTTGGTTCTTCAAAAAAAAATTATTATTTCTAACTACACTAATTTGTTTAATTGGTGGAATGTATCACCATAGTAGATTTATTCAACTTAATCCTAAGATCTCTCATGATAAATCATTTAAATCAAAATTAAAAGTGATGAGTTTTAATGTTCGATTATTTGATTTATATAATTGGTCAAAAAATGAAGAAACTAAGTCTGAAATAATTTCTTTTATTAAAGATGAAAACCCTGATATTGTCTGTTTTCAGGAGTATTATTATGATAGCTATAATGATTTTGTAACAAGAGATCTTATTTTAAAAGAACTTGGTTTGAAGTTTTACCATGAAAGTTTCACCAACGAAACCAATAAAAATGCACACTTTGGATTAGCTACTTTTAGTAGATACCCCATAATTGAAAAAGATAATTTTTCATTTAAAAATGATCATTCTAATCATTGTATTTGGTCTGATATAGTTTTTGAACAAGATACTTTAAGAATTTTCAATACTCATTTAGGTTCTATTAGATTCAATAATTCAGATTATAATATTATTGGTGGGAAAGGTAGTCCTCTATGGCCTCATCAAAAAATACCTAAACAAGACATCATAAATAGACTTAAAATTGGGTTTATTAAAAGAAGTCAGCAATTAAAAGAATTATTACCAATTCTAAATGAAAGTAACTACAATAAAATTATTTGTTGTGACTTAAATGATACCCCAGTTTCTTATGCTTACAATCAATTTAATGGTTTATATAACGATTCTTTTACTATTTCTGGTTTAGGAGTTGGAGGAACTTATATAGGGAAAATTCCGTTTTTAAGAATAGACTATATATGGCATGATAAAAATTTAAAATCAATGAATTTTAAAACCTATCCATTTGAATATTCGGATCATAGAGCAATTTCAGTAGATATTCTATTTTAAGCATCTAAAGTTCTTTGAATTATTTGCGATCTTAATTGTAGAATCCTAAATTTGTTCTAAAGTCAAACCGGTTCATCGCTTGCATTGCAAGAGGAAAGTCCGGACAGCATAGAGTAGCATGCTTCCTAACAGGAAGGGTTTTTAAAGAAACACAGATAGTGCCACAGAAAATATACAGCCAGAGATGGTGAAGGTGAAATGGTGAGGTAAGAGCTCACCGTATTAATGGTGACATTAATAGCTAGGTAAACCTCATGCGCTGCAAGACCAAATAAACCAAGGTTACTTTGTTGAAGAGTTACTCGCTCAACTTGGAGGGTAGGTTGCTTGAGTTAATTAGTGATGATTAACCTAGATAAATGATGAACCTCGACAGAATCCGGCTTACAGGTTTGACTTTTTTTATTATTAGTTGATTTATTAGTTTACCTTCGCGGAAAATTACAAAAAATGCTATTCTCAGAATTACCACTAAAACCAGAACTTCTTAAAGCTATTGAAGAACTTGGATTTTCTCAACCAACACCAGTACAGGAGAAATCGATTCCTTTACTTATCAACGAGGATAGGGATTTAATTGGACTTGCACAAACTGGAACTGGGAAAACAGCAGCATTTGGTCTTCCAATGATTCATAGAATAGATGTTAAAAAAAATATTGTTCAAGGACTTGTTATAGCACCAACTAGGGAGTTATGTGTTCAAATTTCAAATGATTTTAAATCCTTTTCTAAATTTATTAAGGGTTTATCTGTTGCAACCATTTATGGTGGAGCCAGTATGGATAAACAATCAAGAGAAATAAGATCAGGAGCACAAATAGTCGTAGCTACACCCGGAAGGTTAATGGATATGATGAAAAGAAGAATGATCAAAATCAATAATGTTTCTTATGTTGTTTTAGATGAAGCAGATGAAATGTTAAATATGGGTTTTAAGGAAGATATTGATGGAATATTAGAACATACACCTGACGAAAAATCTACCTGGTTATTTTCTGCAACAATGCCAAAGGAGGTAGCAAAGATTTCAAAATCATACATGACTGAACCCATTGAGATTACAGTTGGAAACAAAAATGTGGGTGCAGAAAATATAGAACATGTTTTTTATAATGTTCCAGAAAGGGACAGGTACAAAGCAGTAAAAAGAATACTAGACTTTAATCCTAATATTTATGGATTAATATTTTGTAGGACTAGAAGAACTACTCAAGATGTTGCTGATAAACTTCTTAAAGAAGGATACAGTGCTGCACCTTTACATGGTGATCTATCTCAAATACAAAGAGATAAAGCAATGGAAAAATTTAGAGAAAAAACCATTCAAGTTTTAGTCGCAACTGATGTTGCAGCAAGAGGAATAGATGTAAATAATATTAGTCATGTTATTAATTTTCATTTACCTGATGAATCTGAAAGTTACACTCACAGAAGTGGTAGAACTGCTCGAGCTGGTAATAAAGGAGTATCAATTGCTATTGTTTCCAATAAGGACAGAAACAAAATTTCACAAATCGAAAGAAAAGTAAAAATTAAATTTAAAGAAGGCAAACTTCCTTCAGGAAAAGAAATTTGCGAGCAGCAACTTATTGGATATGTCAATAAAATCAAAAATATTGATATAAATGAAGAAGAAATATCAAAATTAATTCCCTCAATTAATAAAAGCTTTGAAGATTTCTCAAAGGATGATTTAATAAAAAGAATGATTGCAATTGAGTTAAGTCAATTACTAAAGTATTATGAAAACTCTAGAGACATAACAGCTGACAAAGGAGAAAGAGGCTCACGTTTATCAAACGATGATCATCAAAGATTTTTTATCAATCTTGGACATAATAAAGGATTAAATAAAGGCGGATTATTAAGGTTAATTTGTTCCAATACTAATTTACCAGCTAAATCTGTAGGTTCACTTGATTTATATAATGAATTTTCATTTTTTGAAGTAGATAAAAAATTATCTGATAAAATATTAGAGGATTTAAAGGATAAAGAGTACGATGATAAAAGCTTTGTGGTTGAAATAGCATCAAAAGATGCTTCTAAAAAAAGAGGAGATAGAAACAGAGGAAGAGATAGAAACAGAGGAAGAGATAGAAACAGAGGGAGAAGGAGAAGATAGTAATAAACTTTAACTATAAAAATATTGGTAAATATTAAGGTCAATATACAAATCTTCCTTTCTTATCCATTTCTTTTTACAACCACTAAGAATAAACTTTGACTTCTTAAATAGTTTGTTACTTGAGAGATTATCAGCCAATACTTCTACATAAATTTGGTTTAATAAATATTCTTCAGAAATTAATGTTTTAATTTTGTCTATCGCTAATAAAGCAATTCCCTTATTTCGATTATTTTCATCTATAATAATTCCCAAACCAACCCTAGAGTTTATTAAATCAAAATCAAATAAGTCAATACAACCTACGGTTTTACTATCAAATAAAATCATATATCTGTACTGAAATTCCATAAAAATATCTTGTTTTTTGGAGATGAAATTTTCAATTTCCTCTTGACTGTGAAACTTAGGATAGTTAGAATAAATTTGATTACTTAAATCATTCTCCATGTTTAGTAAATAAGATAAATCAGCAGGAATTGGATCTCTTAAAGTAACTATTTTATTCATAAAGAACATTTTAAATATTTAATTCACCTTTAAAAACGAAAGATGTAGGGCCAGATAAATAAATATTAGAAAAAATATTGTTTTTCATGTTAAATTCTACTGTTAAATCACCTCCAAGAGTTTGTACATTTACTTTACTTATATTAGAATTTATATATCCGAAAGCAAGTGCAGCAGCTGTAACGCCAGAACCGCAAGATAAAGTTTCATTTTCAACTCCTCTTTCATAGGTTCTCATAATTATATTAGACTTTTCTGCTTTAACTAAGTTGACATTAATTCCTTTCTTTTTATAACTCTTACTATTTCTAATAGATTTACAATAACTTAAAAAATCTAATTGATTTATTTCTGAAAGAAATTGAATAAAATGAGGTGATCCCGTATTTATTTCAAAAGAATCATTTTTAAGATAATTAAATTCTTTTGGGCTTTTAATACTTATACTAACTCTATCTTCATTTATAATTTGAGCTTTATGAACCCCATCATTTGTTAAAAAAGTACATTTTCTTTGTATTAAACCGTGATGAAAACTATATAGTACAGCACATCTACTACCATTTCCACAAAAACTACTAGAACCATCAGGATTAAAAAACTTCATCTCGAAATCATAGTTCTCGTGATTATTAATTAACATTAAACCATCTGATCCAATTCCAAATTTTCTATTGCATATATATTTAATATTTTGATTATTAAGTTGAATGTTATTATTTCTTAAATCTATGATTACAAAATCATTTCCAGTCCCCTGATATTTATGAAAATTTACTATCACTTAATCAAAAGTAATTAAAATTATGCTTAACAATATTTAACACCAAAACAATAATAAAATTAAATTTTGACTATTATTTTTAAATAAAAATTATGAAAAATTTATTTACAATATTATTCTTTAGTGTTTTAGGTGGTAGTTTAACTTACTTTGTAATCCACATTTCTAACAATGATGCAGCAATTATTAATTCTAATACAGATCTAATTAAAAAAGAAGAAAAAATTGAAAAACAAAATTTTAACTTAACAAAAAATACTCAAAAAACTGCTTATCAATTAGATTTTACTAGCGCAGCTCAAAAAACAGTAAATGCCGTTGTACACATTAAAAGTAAATATCAAGAAGCCTATAATTCTGATCCACTCTTAGATTACTTCTGGGGACCCAAAGGAGGTCGTGGTTTACGCCCAGCAATTGCAACTGGTTCTGGTGTAATAATTTCCCAAGATGGTTATATCGTGACTAATAATCACGTAATTGAAGACGCTTCTAAAATCATAATTACACTTAATAGCGGAAGAGAATTGGAAGCAAATCTTGTAGGTAGTGACCCAAATACAGATTTAGCTCTTCTTAAAATTAATGAAAATAATCTCATATTTACTGAATTTGGAAATTCAGATGATGTTAAGCTAGGAGATTGGGTTCTTGCAGTAGGAAACCCTTTTAATCTAACATCAACAGTAACTGCTGGAATAGTTAGTGCAAAATCTAGAAATATTAATATTCTAAGATCCAATTCTACAGAAAATATTTTTCCTTTAGAATCATTCATTCAAACTGATGCTGCAGTTAATCCTGGAAATAGTGGAGGTGCATTAGTAACGTCAAATGGTTTACTTATTGGAATAAATACGGCTATTGCTTCTAAGACTGGATCTTATTCTGGGTATTCATTTGCAATACCGTCTAACATAACGTTAAAAGTTGTAAATGATTTAAAAAATTACGGATTCGTCCAAAGAGCTTTCATAGGTGTTATTATTCAAGATGTCACACAGAATATGATGAATGAACTTAAACTGCCTAGTACCAAGGGAGTTTTAGTTAGTGGGCTTTCAGATGGAGGAGCTGCTGAAGATGCAGGAATTAAAATCAATGATGTGATCCTTAAAGTAGAAAAAACTTTTGTTAATGATGTTCCTGAACTCCAAGAACAGATTGGTAAACATAAGCCTGGCGATATTGTGAATATTTTAATACAAAGAAACGGAAACGAAAAAAAAATGGAACTAAAATTGAGAAATGAGAATGGTAACACAAAAATTATTAATAAAAAACTTAAGATTGAAAAATCAATAATTTTTGGTGCCCTTTTAGATGATTTAAATGAGAATGATCTCAAACGACTAGGAATTGTGAGTGGAGTTGAAGTAGTGTCAATTGAAAACGGCAAGTTTAGAGATATTGGAATAAAAAAAGGTTTTGTAATAACACATATTGATAAAAAAATAATAGCATCTAAAAAAACATTGATAAAATTTATAAAAAATAAAAAAGGAGGAATTTTAATTGAAGGTCAATACCCTAACGGTGTTAAAGGTTATTTTGGTATGGGATTATAAATTTATTTATCTTTCTTAATGATATTTAACCTGTTAAAATAATTAAAATGAAACCTTAAAATAATTTTTTCGTTATACCAATTGATTAAATAATAAATCATGAAAAGTATATTCGAAATAACCTATAATCTTTTGTTGTGGACAGTTTTTGGAATAATAACATCCATTACAGGACCAATTATTCTTAGAATGATTGATTCTTTGTAAATAATAGCCTAAACATACTTCATAAATAATATATATTTTTACTTTTGTAATATGTCAATATTTAAATTTAAAATATTAGCAATCATATTATTTTTATGTTCTTTTGCGTATAGCCAACACAGAAGCTATACTGATAAATATGAGTACCGAAAAAAAAGACATGAAGTAACTATAGGATTAGGTGCTTCTAACTGTCTAACAGATCTTGGTGGTGATTTCTCAGTTAATCCATCTTCAAGTATTAATTCTAACATACAAGACGGAAGTAACAATCAGTTTAATTTTTTAAGATCTATTTACGACACAGATCTAGCTAAATCAAAATATTCTATTAACGCAGCTTACCTTTATCATTTTAAGAGAAAATTAAATTTCAGAGCTAATTTGGCATTTGCACAAGTTGCTGCAGATGATGCTGAATCTAGTGACCTAGGAAGAAAAAACAGAAACTTAAATTTTAAGAGCACAATATTAGAAGTTGCCGCAATAACAGAATATTATTTTGTAAAACCGATTACTGGTAATAAGTTTAATCTTAAAGATGTTCAAGGCCATAAATTAGCTCCAAACCTATTAGCTCACTGGGGATTCTATGTTATGGGAGGTGTTGGCGGTTTCTTCTTTAACCCAAAAGGAAAGTTCAGTCCATTATTAACAAAGAATGGGGAGAATAGATCATTCAACACATATGTGAATTATAAAAATAATAATGATGAAACTATTAAAATTGAAAATCTAAAATATTTAGCAAACGCAAATTTTAATCCATCACAAGAAGGCTGGGTTAATTTGCATGGTTTACATACAGAAGGGCAAGGAAATTTAGAATTTGAAAAATATATTTCTAATAACATTAATAACGATTCTTTAAATATTAAGACTTTTAGTAATAGAAAAAATGGTACTAATAAAAACGGAACATATAGAAGAGTTGCAGTCTGTTTCCCCCTCGGATTTGGATTTGAGAAAGCTTTTAATTCAGATATGGGATTAAAAATTGAAGCAGGTTACCGATTTACAATGACAGATTATTTGGATGATGTTAGTGGAGTATATGCGGACAGAATGACTATTACTGATATTCAAGATAATGAAAGCCAAAGTTTAATCGCACAAACAATGTCAGGAACACATTCTGGTAATGTACAATCATATATGCATTTTGCACCTAGAGACAGCTTTATACTTCCAGACGGTGCAAGTTGGGTAACTAGCGATGTTCAAATTAGTAATGGTGATAGTGGTCAATATGGTCCTAACGCTTACACTATACAACAATCAAGTTCTGAAAGGGGATTTCAACGTGGTAATCCAAATTCTAAAGATAGTTATATGTTTGTTAATGTAAGCTTATATAAAAAGTTTTCTAGCCATACAAAATGGTATAGAAACGTCCACAAGAATGATAAAAGAAAAATTAAAGCTTCATTCTGATTTCTCACATGATTAAAATATTTTTTTTTTCTTTCTCCCTAATTTTTAACTTAACTATTCTTTCTCAAGAATACCCATTAATTGACGTTACAAACATCGATAAAGACACTGTCTATTCTTTAGTTGATATTAGCTTAATTAATGGAATAATATTTGATCATTATGAAAATGATGGTATAAAATTATTAATAGAATATAAAGACGGTATCAAAAATGGAGACTATAAAAAATGGCATAGTAACGGACAATTAATATTTAAAGGGGCTTATATTAATGGAACTGAGTATGGTATTTTTGAGGAATTTGATATTTACGGGAAAAAACTTTCCAAAACAAAATACAAGGAAGGAATAGTCCTTTGGGAAAAAGATTTTACTGAAAAATATCATTAAGAATTAATACCAATATTCAAATTATAAATCAACTCATACTAATCAATCGATGAAAAACTTATTTTTATTATCCTTATTTTTTTTATCATTAACTTACATTTCTCAAAATAATATTACAATTAGTGGTTATGTAGATGAGAATAACAGTGGAGAAAAATTGATAGGAGCCACTATTTACGATTTAAAATCTGGAAAAGGAACCATCACCAACGATTATGGATTTTTCAGCTTAACTCTTCCTAAAGATTCTGTAAAAATAAGAGTTAGTTACATAGGTTACATAACTCAGATTTTTGAAGACTTTCCTATTTCAGACGTTAATCAAAACTTTTCATTAAGCGATCAAATGCTCCAAGAAGTAGAAATATTATCTACTAAAGAAGAATTAGTTCATCAAAAATCAGAAATGAGTACTGTTGACTTATCCATGGATAAAGTAAGGGCTTTACCAGCGCTTCTAGGTGAAAATGATGTTATGAAAACAATACAACTTCTCCCCGGGGTACAAACAGGAAGCGAAGGTACTTCTGGGCTTTATGTAAGAGGAGGTGGTCCAGACCAAAACTTAATTTTATTAGATGGAGTTCCGGTTTATAATGCCTCACACCTATTTGGATTTTTCTCTGTTTTCAATTCAGATGCTATTAACTCTACTAAATTAGTAAAGGGTGGTTTCCCTGCGAGATATGGTGGAAGATTGTCCTCTGTAATAGATATTAAAATGAAAGAAGGTAATATGAAAAAGTTTCATGGTCAAGGATCTATTGGTTTAATTGCCTCTAAAATTTCGTTAGAGGGACCAATAATAAATGATAGAACTTCTTTTATTCTTTCTGCTAGAAGAACTTATTTAGACATACTAGCTAGACCTTTTTTAGCTGCTAACCAAAGAAATCAGTCCGCTAAAAGTGGAGGGAATCCAAATAACTCAAACACAGGTGGATACTATTTTTATGATTTTAATGGGAAAATCAATCATAAGATTAATGATAAGCATAGATTATACCTTAGTAATTATATGGGAAGAGATAGGGCCTTTTTAGATGCTATTGATAATTACAGTAACGATTCAAGTTCAGGTGTTGACACAACAAAATCTCAACTAAGATGGGGGAATATTATTAGTGCATTAAGATGGAACTATATGCCTACCAATAAAATTTTTATAAATACTACCCTTAGATATAGTAAATATGATTTTTTAATTGCTTTTGGTAATAGTAGCACCCAAACCACCAATACTTCAAATAATACGATTAATACAGTAAATCAAAATTTTTCTTATGCTTATTTAAGTAATATTGAAGACTGGTCTGCTAAAGTAGATATTGACTGGATGCCAAATCCAGACCATTTAGTAAAGTTTGGTATTGGTGATATTTATCACACTTTTACACCAGGTGTAAATCAATTCCAATTTTCTGAAACAGGTACATCAGCTCTTGATACTACCTTTGGAGCTGTAAAACACTTCGCTCATGAAGCAGCAGCATATATTGAAGACGATTGGACTGTCAATAACTCACTTAAAGGAAATGGTGGTATTCACTTCAGCACATTCTTTATTGGCAATCAACAATACTCATCTTTACAACCTAGATTAAGTTTTAGATATTTAATAGATTCCAAGTCTTCCTTTAAAATGGGATATGCTAAAATGGGTCAATTCTTACATTTATTGACCAACTCAGGAATAGGACTACCTACTGATTTATGGGTGCCAGCAACTGAAAAAATAAAACCTCAATTTTCGGACCAAATTGCTGCAGGTTATGCAAGAACATTTAATGATAAAATTGAAGTTTCTATTGAAGGATATTATAAGACCATGGATAATCTAATCGAATATAAAGATGGAGCTTCTTTTTTTGATTCTCAAAATGACTGGCAAGATAAAGTACACACAGGGAGAGGTTGGTCTTATGGTGGTGAATTCCTCATAGAAAAGAAAATGGGTAAAACTACTGGGTGGATAGGGTATACATTGTCTTGGACTAACAGACAATTTGATTCTATTAATTTTGGAGTTGCCTATCCATATCGTTACGATAGAAGACATGATATTGGTATTGCCCTAACTCATGAAATCAATGATAATATAAATATTGGTGTAGTATGGGTTTATGGAACAGGAAATGCAGTAACTCTTGGATTAGAATCTTATTCTTCTTTTAACACTTCTTTAGTTGATGATATTTATAATTTCAGTCTCAATAATAATTTCGGAAACAATATTTCAACTGTTGATCATATAGAAGGAAGAAACAACTATAGAATGCCCAACTATCACAGATTAGATATTTCTATTAACATGAAAAAAGAAAAAAAATGGGGAGAACGGACATGGAGCTTTGGGTTGTACAATGCCTACAGTAGACAAAACCCATTTTATTTGGAATTTACTAGAAATAATAATGGCAATCCACAACTTTCTCAATTTAGTTTATTTCCATTAATTCCATCTTTTACCTATTCATTCAAATTTTAAATTATGAAAAAATTATTGTTATTATTTTTTGTTGGCTTAGTTTATATTTCATGTGAAAAAGTAATTCCTTTTGAAGGTGAAGTAAATACTCCAAAGTTGGTAATTAACTCTGTATTTGAAAGTGATTCTACTTTTAAAGTTCATGTAAGTAGCAGCAGAAATGTTATTGATACAGCTTCATTTCAAAATATTGAAGATGCTATTGTGATTATTAAAAAAGAAAACGGAAATGTCGTAGATATTTTAAATCATCAAGGAAATGGATTTTATATTGGTCAAGCTTTCCCAGTACAAAATCAAACTTATACTCTGGAAGTTAATCATCCCAATTATGCTAACATTACTGCATCAGATTCTTTACCTTCTCCAATAACGATTAATAATGTTGATACTTCTACAGTGCTAGATCCTATAAACGGAGATAGAATTAAGATAAGTATGAATTTTGATGATCCTATTAATACCCAAAATTATTATCTAATAGAAACCTACGCTATAAATGAATATTTATTGATAAAGGATTTGGATACAACTGAATATGAGCTAGATACTGCGAAACAATACATGGTATTGACTGACGAAGTTTTTCAAAATGGAGGTTCTCCTTGGAGAGATCAGGGCTTATTCAACGATCTTCTTTTTAATGGCCAGAACAAAACATTGGAATTAGAAATACCCAATAATAATTGGAGCGGAAGTGAAGATGGCTATGATTGGAGTTATAAAACATTAACATTAAGACTTTATCTTCACAACATCTCTTTATCTTACTATTATTATAGAACTAGTCTAGAATTGTTCCAAAGTGCATCTGGAAATCCTTTTGCTCAACCTGTCCAAGTTTATAGTAATGTAGAAAATGGATTTGGAGTGTTTGCTGGTTCTCAAATTAGTTTTTTTGATCTTTAAAAAAGTTCTCAACAAGTCGTTTCACCTGTTATAAAGTAATTTTCAACATATTGATAAATTCAGCTTTTATTACTTGACTTAAGAGAGAGATTAATTTACTTTTGAGAATTGTAATTAACACTTCTATGAGACAATTAAAAATTACTAAATCAATAACAAACAGAGAAAGCCAATCATTAGATAAATATTTACAAGAAATAGGCAGAGAGGAATTAATTACTGCCGAAATGGAAGTTGAATTGGCACAAAGAATTAAAAAAGGTGACCAAATTGCATTAGAAAAACTCACAAAAGCTAATTTAAGATTTGTAGTATCGGTAGCTAAGCAATATCAAAATCAAGGACTAACTCTTCCTGATTTAATAAATGAAGGAAATTTAGGACTGATAAAAGCTGCTCAACGATTTGACGAAACAAGAGGATTTAAATTTATTTCTTATGCGGTATGGTGGATTCGTCAGTCCATCCTACAAGCACTTGCTGAACAATCAAGAATTGTAAGATTACCTTTAAATCAAGTTGGATCTTTAAATAAAATAAATAAAGCATTTTCAAGACTTGAGCAAGAGTTTGAAAGACCACCTAGTAGTGATGAATTAGCTACAGCATTAGACCTTCCAGAAGAAAAGGTTAAAGATACCATGAAAGTAAGTGGGAGACATATTTCTGTGGATGCACCATTTGTTGATGGCGAAGATAACTCTCTTTTAGACGTCATGGTTAATAATGACAGTCCTAAAGCAGACCTAGAATTAATGAGAGAATCTCTACAAAGAGAAATTGAGCGCTCTTTATCAACACTTAGCGACAGAGAGAAAGATGTAGTAATGTTGTTTTTTGGTATTGGGAAGCAACATGGATTAACTTTAGAAGAAATAGGTGCTAAATTTGATTTGACAAGAGAAAGAGTAAGACAAATAAAAGAGAAAGCTATAAGAAGATTGAGGAATAATTCTAAGAGTAAATTACTTAAGGCTTATTTAGGATAATATAATGAAAAAAGAAGGAAAACTAAATTCTATAACAGGGAAAGACGGCCAAAATATCAGTCCTACTTTACCAGAAGAAATCAAAAACTATTTAATTGATATTGATGGGACAGTTACAGAAGACGTCCCAAATGAAGAGCCAGAAAGAATGTTAACTTGTATGCCATTTCCTGATGCTTTGGAAGTATTGAATAATTGGTATGATCAAGGTCATATTATTACTTTTTTCACATCAAGAACAGAAGAACATAGAGAATATACTGAGCGTTGGTTAAAAATTCATAAATTCAAATACAATGCACTATTAATGAATAAGCCTAGAGGAGGTAATTACCATTGGATAGATAATCACATGGTTAAAGCAACAAGATTTAGAGGGAAATTCACACCTTTAGTAACCACTGCAAAAAAAATAGAAGTATTCAATGATGATTATATTTCTTTATAATAGCATTAATTTTTTAAATTTACCATTATCAAATTATTAAAATGAAAAAAAAAGGTCTTCATTTATCACTAACATTTTGTTTATTATCCTTATTTGTTGCTAGTTGTAGCTCTGGAGATATAGATCAATCTGATACGAATACCGGCTCTAATGAAGCTAGTCATTCAATTGAAATAGATACAGTTGAACATGATTTTGAATTTATGCCACCTTCTCCAATTCAAATTGCTTCAATTCTAAAGAAAGCGAACATGAGCTACGAAGAAGGCTTGACAAACAAAATTGAAAATGCAGATACTTATACAACTAAATTTAAACAAACTGTGAATTTTGGAGTTTACGCTTGCGATTTAGCCTATTGCGTAACAAATGATAAATATGAAGAAGCTAGTAATTATTTAAAGGTTGCCAAAAAAATGTCTGCTAAAATTGGATTAGAATCTATCTTTCAGTCAAATCATTTAGTAGAGAGATTTGAAAAAAATATAGGTAATCAAGACAGTATTATGGATATTCTATTTCACGTTCAAATGATGACTGATGACTATATTCATGACAACGACTTGAGAGACTTAAGTGTGATATATTTCACAGGGGCATGGGTAGAAGGAATGAATATTGGAACACATACCATTCTTGGAAATGATGATCATAAAATAAGCATCTTACTTTCTGAGCAAATGACGATAGCTAGATCAATTATTAAAGGACTAAGAGCAGTACAAAATCAAACAGATGATCTAACAGATTTAACAGATCATATAGAAGAAGTTGTTGAAGCTTACAATAATTTGTGGTCAGTTAAACAAGAAGGTGAGAATATAGATTATCTTGATGTTGAACTTAAACATGACGAAGTAGTTTCAATTTCTGAAAAGGTACTTGAACTAAGAGAAGAAATTACAATGTAATATTTGACTTATGAATTACAAAAACATTATTTTATTTTTTGCATTTTTTATTTTATCGTCTCCATTTGAGGCTCAAAAAGGGGATGAAATATCACCCTACCAAGAATATCTATTTCAGCTTAAAGAATATAGAAAAAATTGCAGAAATGCTCTGAAACCATTTAGATACGATGGATCATTAACAACACACTTTTCATACAAAGAGTTTACATATGCGAAAGAAATAGAGATTGCTACTATTCAAAATGAGATATACAGACTTTCTTTTAATGCTATGGGAATTATTAATGATGGAATTAATATTAAGATTTACGATAAACCGAAAAAATATAATAATAGAACTTTACTTTACGAAAAAGATAATGTTACTGGAAATGAATTTACTGTTGAAACAAATGAAATGATTGAAAAATTTAAACAAGTAAAAAGAGAGCAGGGTGTTGAAGAAAATGTAATTTCTCATTTAAGATTGAAAAAATTATTTATTGATTATATAATTCCTGCAACAGACAGAGTTTTTGAATTAAATGAGGAAGATGGTTCTGAAACCAAAGTAATAACTAAAGGTGCTATTATTTTAGCAGTAGGATATAATAATCTTTAATCATCAAACTTTTCAAGTAGTAGTTTCTTGTATTTGAAGAGTTCATCTCTCAAAACAGCTGCTTGCATAAAATTTTCTTTTTTGGCCTCATTCTCCATCATTTTCTTGATATTGTCAATACTCTTTTCAATTTCAGATCTTCCCATATTTTTAACAACAGGATCATCGATGGTAAAATCTTTTGTAAATACAAGATCATTGATTTCGTTAGATTCCTTTTTTCTGCCAAGTAATAAATCATTCTCATTTGATTTAATAATTTGAGTTGGAATAATACTGTTAAGCTTATTATATTCTTTCTGCTTTTCTCTTCTTCTATTGGTTTCATTTATGGTTAAGTCCATAGCTTTAGTTATTTTATCTGCATACATAATTACTCTGCCATGGACATTACGAGCAGCTCTTCCAACAGTCTGAACTAATGACCTTTCTGATCTTAAAAAACCTTCGTTATCAGCATCTAAAATAGCTACCAACGAAACTTCTGGTAAATCTAGACCTTCTCTAAGTAAATTTACACCAATCAAAACATCAAATATTCCTTTTCGCAGATCTTGAAGAATTTCTACTCTTTCTAAAGTATCCACGTCAGAATGAATATATCTCGACCTTACACCAATTTTGGCAAAATACTTATCTAACTCTTCTGCCATTCGTTTTGTTAAGGTAGTAACAAGAACTCTTTCATCATCATCAACTACTTTTCTAATTTCGTCTAGAAGATCATCTACCTGATTCAATTTTGGTTTAATTGTGATTTCAGGATCAAGTAATCCAGTTGGTCTTATAAGTTGTTCCGTTACAATACCATCACATTTTTGTAATTCGTAATCTGCAGGCGTAGCACTAACATAAATTATTTGGTTGTGTACTTGTTCAAACTCATCAAACTTAAGCGGTCTATTATCTAAAGCTGCAGGTAATCTAAATCCATAGTCAACCAAATTAACTTTCCTTGATCTATCTCCACCGTACATAGCTTTAATCTGTGAAATAGTTACATGTGACTCATCAATTACCATTAAAAAGTCATCCGGAAAATAATCCAGCAAACAAAATGGTCTATCACCAGGGTTTCTGTTGTCAAAATACCTAGAATAATTTTCAATTCCAGAGCAATATCCTAACTCTCTAATCATTTCTAAATCGAGCTCTACCCTATTTTGAATTCTTTTAGATTCTAAGCTCTTTCCAATTTCATTAAAAAATTCTATCTGCTTTATTAAATCATCTTGTATTTGAAATATTGATCTTTTCACGTCTTCTTTATCTGTAACAAAAATATTAGCTGGATAAATAGTGTAATGATCATGATTTTCTAGCACCTTGTTATTTGCTAAATCTAAAATACCAATCCCATCAATTTCATCACCCCAAAAACTAATTCTAATTCCAAAATCTGCATAAGCCAAATGAATATCTACAGTATCTCCAACTACCCGAAAATTTCCTCGCTTTAGATCAGTAGTAGTCCTTGAATATAAATTATCAACCAACTCTCTTAAAAATACATTTCTAGCAATTTTTTGACCCACTTCAATATTTACTATACTATTGCTGAAATTTACAGGATTCCCTATACCATAAATACAAGAAACTGAGGATACTACAATAACATCTCTTCTACCTGAAAGTAAAGATGTGGTAGTACTTAGCCTTAATTTTTCAATGTCATCGTTAATTGAAAGATCCTTTTCAATGTAAGTATCTGAAGATGGTAAGTAAGCCTCTGGTTGATAATAGTCGTAATAAGAAACAAAATATTCTACAGCATTATTGGGGAAAAAAGATTTAAATTCTTGATATAGCTGGGCAGCTAATGTCTTATTATGGCAAAGAACTAAAGTTGGTCTTTCAACTTCCTTAATAACATTAGCAACAGTGAATGTCTTTCCAGAACCAGTTACCCCTAAAAGAGTTTGTGAAGCTACTCCATCTCTAATACCTTGTACTAAATCTGCAATAGCTTCTGGTTGATCACCTGTTGGTGAAAAACTAGATTTTAGCTCAAATTTCACTTGACAATATTACTTATTATTTATGGACGAATTCCAAATGTTCCAAGCTTTAATAGCTTGGTGAACTAACATTTGATAACCATTTAATATTTGAGCTTTTTGTAAACTAGATTTTCTTAAAAAATTAGTAAGCTTTGGATTGTAGATTAAATCAATTACCAAATGTTTTCCTGAGATATATTGATAAGGGAACTCAAATTCTTGATCTGTGTTTGGATACATACCTATTGGAGTTGTATTAATAATTAATGGATGATGTTTTATCATATAATAATTAATATCACTCCATTTAAAATAAATAGGATTATCTGGCATGTCTTTTCTGGATATAATATTATAATCAATATTATAAAAATTTAATATATGTATAATTGCTTTAGAAGCTCCTCCACTACCTAAAACTAAAGCATTGGTATGGTGATTTTTTAAATAAGGTTTAATGAGTTGATGAAAACCAAAAGCATCAGTGTTATACCCTTTTAAAGAAGTAAGCTTTCTTTTATTATAAGTTGGTAAAATAGTATTTACAGCTCCTATTTTTTTGGCAACATCATCTAATTCATCTAATTGAGATATAACTTGTTCTTTATATGGTACAGTAACATTAATTCCGAAAATGTCATTTTTAGAAAAAATAGATTTAAGTGAAGTTATCTTATCAATTTCGAAATTATGATAGGAAGCTAGTATTTTTTCATTTTCAAATTTTTGATTAAAAAAATCTTTAGAAAACGAATGCTCTAATGTTTTGCCAATAAGTCCAAATTTTTTCAAGATGAAGATTCGGAATTTAATTTTAAACCTAAATATTCTATTGCCCAGACTAGGAATGTGCCTAGGAAAATTAAAAATATACACATAACATTTTCAATATTTAAAATATCAGGTAAAAGCCAATCATAAGAAACAACCTTAAGTTCACCATTTCTTCCGGGGATGGTTTCTGAAGCAATTTTCCATGGCCATATAATTAAAAGCGATCCTATTACAAAACCAGTTAAAAGGGAAATTGTAAAGTTGTAGTACTTTTTTAGTATAAAACTAATACCGTGCGACAAAGCTAAAAAACCTATTACTGCTCCAAATATAACAGGTAATAATATTTGAATATTTGATATTGGATCTGACACAGATTTAAGCATGATTAATTGATAATTACCCATAAGAATTAACACATAAGATCCCGATAGTCCAGGAAGTATCATACTAGAAACCGCTACTATACCACAAATAATAAGATAATAAGTAGCTGAGTTTTCAGAAACAGGTTTTATAAAAGCTAGAGAACTAGCAATTAATATACCCAAAATCAATGATAAAACAGATGGAAAACTCCATTTATTAACCATTTTACCTACATAATAAATTGAAGCAATTATTAATCCAAAGAAAAATGACCAAACCAATTGTTCATTAAGCGAAAAAAAATATTCTATAATTTTTGCAAGACTTACAATGCTTATTGCAATACCTGTAAAGACAGCAATCAAAAACTGTAAATGAATATGCTTAGCAAACCCTTTTAAGTCTAATTTAAATAGGAAATTTAAAGCCTTTAAGTTGAAGGATTTTAAGGATTCTATTAGCTCTTCATAAATTCCCGTTACTAAAGCTATTGTACCTCCAGAAACTCCTGGTATAACATTAGCAGCTCCCATTCCAAAGCCTTTTAAAAATAAAATTAAATATTGTCTCATTTTATGTTAATAGCACTAAAACCACCTTCTAAATTGAAGTAATTTTCTTTGTATAAATTATTCATTAACAAAAAATTTAAGATATTTTCAGATCTACTTCCTGAAGCACAGTGAAAAATTATTTTTTCTGAATTTGGAATATTATCTAACTTACTTACTAAATCTCCCATAGGAATATGAATAGATGTTTCAAATTTTCCATCATTTTTTAATTCATATAACTCCCTAATATCTATAATGGAAATATTACTTTTCTTTTGAATAAGGTTCATTAATTCATTAGGAGAAATTCTTTTTAAAATCATATTTTAGAAATTTAGTTAACTAGGTTTTCTGGAATCTTTTATATCTTCAGGAAGAAAATTAAAAAAAGTATCCCCTCTTAACCCCTGTCTTAATGTTTCTAATGGTAACACGTCTTTAGATGCAATATTCCCTAGATTTACATTTTGATTAAAAAGATTTACAAACCACGTCTGTTGTTTCTTTGAAGGGGCCTCCCATAAAATTTTATCAGGATCAATTTTTGAAATAATTTTATTAATTAACATAGTATGAGGCTTACCATTAGGCCTGAAGATCCCTACAGAACCACTTTCTCTACCCTCAGCAATAACTTTCCATGAACCTGCTTGAAGTTCGTTAGACATCATTTTTATCCATTTAGCAGGGCTTATTAATATACCTTCTTCCTTGGATCCTACCTCACTTAGAACAGTATAATTTTTAGAATACTTGTAAATTAAATTACATTTTTCTTCATGATTAATTATAATAGATCCATCTGAAATTTCTATAGTATCTATTCCAAAATCATTTACCATTTTAAAATAATCTGATATTTGATTTCTTGCATAGAATAATTCAAACATAGTTCCACCTAAATAGGGCTTAATACCAACTTGCTTCATTAAAGAAACTTTTTCCTTAATATTTTTTGAAACAAATGAAGTCCCAAATCCAAACTTTATAAGATCTGTGTAATTTGAAGCAACCGAAAGAAAATCTTCCATTTCTCTAGAACTTAGCCCTTTGTCCATCATCATGGTTAATCCTATTTCTCTAGGCTGATTAGTTCTGTTTGGAAGAAAAAGCAAACTCATTTGTTAGAATTATCATTGTAAAAGTCAAAAAACTGATTCATAGATTTGTCTTTTAGAACTTCTGGATAAACATCCAATAATTTTTTAAAAATATTTTTATCTGAACTTTGCATTTGTGATAAACTTGATTTAGCATCAGCTATGAGTCCAATAGAAATTTGCATAGCAATTAATCTTAATTTTAGTTCCGTATCATCTTGATTGGTTTCAATTCCTTTTTTTACTTCATTTAAAGCTTTTGATTTTGAAGTATTATCAAATAAAAAATTGGAGTAGTCAATCCAAGCATCTATATTGTTAGGCTCTAATTCTATAACTTTTTTAAAAGCAATTTCTGCTTCATTGTTTTTCTTTAACTTAGTTAATAACTCAGCATATAAATACCAGTACTCAGGATTATCTGAATCTAAATCAATAGCTTTTTTAATGAATTTAATAGCTTGGTCAGGCTCGTTATTTAAATCTCTAACAACTCCAATACCGAGCCAAGACTCAGGCAAAGTATCGTCAATTTCTAAACTTTTTTCATAAAAAATTAAAGCTTTTGAATAATCACCAATTTTTTCGTAACATTCTCCTATACTACAATAAGCATAAGCATGAGGGCGGTCATAAATGAATGATTCATTGAAAGAATCTATTGCTTTTTGATATTCTTTTAATTGAATGTAACTATTAGCCTTTCCATAGTGAGCTGCAGTGAATTTCTCATTAATAACCAAGCACATTTCATAGCCAAATATCGCGTCTTTCCAATTTTCATCAATATTGTAAATAGTAGCAAGATTAAACCAAGCTAAATGGTTATACGGACTATTGTCAATTGTTTTGTTAAAATAAGAAATTGCTTCTTTAAATTTGCCAGCCTCATGAAAAGCGACACCTAATTCCATTATAGAAGTCTCATCATTAGGGTTAACTTTAAGATTATGTTTTAAAATTTTAATTGCTTGATTATTTTGCCCAATTTGCATAAATTCATAAGCTAAATCTTGCAACAAATCATTTTGGGTAGCATCTAATAAAATTAATTCATAAACCTGATTAAAAGATTCTATTGCTTTCGGAAAGAATTCCATTATAGAATAAATCTTACCCAGTCCAAAAACAACATCAATGTTGTTAGGATAAAATTTATTAATCTTAGTTAGAATATTAAGAGATTTTTCAAACTGTTGAGATGAATTTAAAAATTCTACTTTTATAAGCAAAAGTGATAAGTCATTTGGATATTGTTCTAAAGCCATTTCAAGAGCTTTCTTGGCCTTTTCTTTAAAACTAACTTGATTATAGTAATCTATAATTAATTCATAATCCTCTGCGTCAAAAAAAGTGAACGTTTTTTCTTTGAGCATAGACTCGAACAGAGCAACTTTTTGAATAGCATTATTTTCAGGATTTGAATCTAGAAACATAAAACATGATTTTTAATTATAAACAAAGTTATTTATATATATAAAAAATTGAACATATTGTAGAAAACCTTTTTCACATTCAATTAACACAAATTAATATAATGTATCATGGTGTGAAAAAAAAAATAATTACTTTTTAATTTATGACATTCATTAATATATCTTCGAGTTAAATATTATAAATTATTATGACGCTTATTAAATCTATTTCAGGAATTAGAGGAACTATTGGTGGCAAAGTTGAAGAAAACCTCACTCCAATTGATATTGTCGAATCAATATCTGCTTATGGAACGTGGTTGAAAAATAAGAGTGGGGACAAAAAGTTAAAAATAGTAATTGGAAGAGATGCAAGAATTTCTGGTGAAATGGTTGAAAATATTTGTATTGGAACTCTACAAGGAATGGGAATTGATGTAGTGAATATTGGATTATCTACAACTCCCACTGTCGAAATTGCTGTACCCAAAGAAAAAGCTGACGGCGGTATTATTTTGACAGCTAGTCATAACCCTAAAGAATGGAATGCTCTAAAATTACTTAACGAAAAAGGAGAATTTATAAGTGCAAAAGATGGAAAACAATTATTAGAATTTATATCTAAAAAAGAATTTCATTTTGAAGAGGTTGATAATTTAGGGGAAATCATTGAAAAAGACCATTATGTAGATGAACATATTAAAGATATTTTAAATTTAAGTTATGTAGATATTGAAACCATTAAAAAAGCAAATATTAACGTGGTGATAGATGCTGTAAATAGCACGGGTGGTTTTGTAATTCCAAAACTACTTGAAGCGCTTAACTGCAATAAAATAAGTACACTTTTCTGTGAACCAAATGGTGAATTCCCTCATAATCCAGAACCACTACCTGAACATTTAAAAGATTTAATTGAAAGAGTTGGTTCCGAAAAAGCAGATATGGGTATTGTTGTAGATCCGGATGTGGATAGATTGGCATTTGTATGTGAAAATGGAGAAGTTTTTGGGGAAGAGTACACTCTTGTTGCAGTAGCAGATCACGTAACAAAAATAAAATCTGGAAATACAGTCTCTAACCTTTCTTCTACCAGAGCACTTAGAGATGTGACTCATAAAAATGGTGGGGTCTATTACGCTTCTGCAGTGGGAGAAGTTAATGTTGTTGAAATGATGAAAGAAAAAAATGCAATTATTGGTGGTGAGGGTAACGGTGGTGTAATTTTGCCTGAACTCCACTATGGTCGAGATGCTTTAGTGGGAATAGCTTTATTTTTAACTTATTTTGCTAAAATGAAGATGAAAATGAGTGAATTAAAAAAAACATTTCCATCCTATACAATTAGTAAAAATAAATTACAACTAAATTCAAAAGTAAATATTGACGTTGTTTTAGAAAAAATGTCTGAAAAATATAAAGACATAACTCAAAATAAAGTTGATGGATTAAAATTAGATTTTAAAAATGGATGGGTACATATGAGAAAATCTAATACAGAACCAATCATTAGAATATATGCTGAAAGTATAGATAGTAAAACTGCTAACGATTTGGGGAATAGATTTGTTTATGAATTAAAAAGTTTGATTTAACTATCTTTGAATAACATTATGAAAGTTTATCTTGACAATGCTGCAACAACTCCAATTGCTAAAGAAGTAATTAAAGAAATTGAACCCTATTTATACAATCACTTTGGAAATCCTTCTAGCACCCATTCTTTTGGTAGAAAGACTAAAAATGCTATTGAAATAAATAGAAAAAAAATTGCTGATTTTATAAATGCAGAAAATAGTGAAATAATATTTACTTCAGGTGGTACAGAAGCTGACAATATGGCTATGAGGTGTGCTGTTAATGATTTAAATGTAAGGAGAATAATAACTTCGAAAATTGAACATCATGCTGTTGGTCACACCGCAGAATGTTTAAAGGATTCACATGATATAGAGGTTATCTATTTAAGTACTGATAAATTCGGAAACCCATCTATAAGCGAACTTAAAGAATATCTTAAAAATAATGTAAAAACATTAGTTTCCTTAATGCATGCTAATAATGAAATTGGAACTATTCTTCCTTTAGAAGAGGTTTCATTATTGTGTAATAAGAATGATCATGTCTTCTTTCATTCAGACACTGTTCAAACCATGGGGCATTACTTATTTGATGTTAAAAAATTAAAAATTGATTTCTTAGTTTGTTCAGCTCATAAATTTCATGGTCCAAAAGGAATTGGTTTTCTTTACGTTAATAAAAATTTACCACTAAACCCAATAATTACAGGGGGATCTCAAGAAAGAAATCACCGAGGAGGAACTGAAAATTTATATGGGATTATCGGTTTAGGAAAAGCAATGGAATTGGCCTTTTCTGATTTGGAAAATCATCAAAAACATATTCAATCCTTAAAAGATTATTTAAGAACTGAACTAATTAAAATAGATTCAAGAATTAAATTTAATGGAGATCCTAGTAGCAATAGTCTATACACTGTTTTAAGTGTTAGATTCCCAAAAAATGTTTGTAATTCTATGTTACTTTTTAGCTTAGACATCCATGGTATAGCTTCATCTGGAGGAAGTGCCTGCTCTTCGGGATCTAACAAGGGATCACATGTTCTTGCAGAACTCCCTGATCAAATGGAATATCAATCAGTAAGGTTTTCATTTAGTAGATATAACACCAAAAAAGAAGTTGATTTCACATTAGATAAAATAAGATCCATTATGTCCAATGGAAAGTAATATGGAAGTTATTATTACGGGTTCTGGAACTTCTCAAGGAGTACCGGTAATTGGATGCGATTGTAAAGTTTGTAAATCTCATAATCCAAAAGATAAAAGATTAAGATCTTCCGTACATATTACTTACAAAAATAAATCTATTGTTATTGATACTGGTCCAGACTTTAGACAACAGATGATCAATAATAATATTAAGTCTCTTAATGCAGTTCTGTTTACGCACGAACATAAAGACCATGTTGCAGGTCTTGATGATGTTAGACCATTTAATTTTATTCAAAAAAGTCCTATTGATATATTTTGTAATCAACAAGTGTTTAAGGCATTAAAAAGAGAATTTCATTATATTTTTGATCCAAAATTTCAATATCCCGGTATTCCAAAAATAAATAGACACGAAATTTCAAATAAAAAATTCTTTATAGAGCATAATATTGAAGTTATACCAATTAAAGTAATGCATTATAAGCTACCAGTTCTAGGATTTAGAATCGAGAATTTTGCATATATAACAGACGCTAAAACAATTGATAATTTTGAGAAGAAAAAATTGAAAAATTTAGATTTATTAATTGTTAATGCATTAAGGGTAAAAGAACATTTGTCTCACTTTAATTTAGAAGAAGCCATATCCTTAATCAAGGAACTTAAGCCAAAAAAAGCAATATTAACCCATATTTCACATTACATGGGCCTTCATGATGATGTTCAGAAAACATTACCTGAAAATATTACTGTAGGATATGACAATCAGAAAATCATATTAAACTAAAAAAGATGAGAATTGATATTATTTCTGCAGTTCCTTCTCTATTAAAAAGTCCATTTAGTGATTCTATTTTAAAAAGAGCTCAAGAAAAAAAAATAGTAGACCTCCAAATTCATAATTTAAGAGATTACAGTACTAATAAACAAAAAAGTATTGACGATTACGCCTTTGGGGGAGGTGCAGGAATGGTTTTAAGTATTGAACCTGTTTTTAATTGTATCAAAAAGCTCCAAAAGAATATTAATTATGATGAAATAATTTTCATGTCTCCCGATGGAGAACAACTAAATCAAGGCTTAACCAATCAACTTTCTTTAAAAAAGAATATTATTATTATATGTGGTCATTACAAAGGAATCGATCAAAGGATAAGAGATCATTTAATTACAAAAGAGATTTCAATTGGTGATTATGTTTTATCAGGGGGGGAACTTCCAGCAGCTGTTCTTTGTGACGGAATTATAAGGCTAATACCTGGTGTTCTAAATAATGAAACATCTGCATTAACAGATTCATTTCAGGATGATTTACTAGCCCCACCAGTGTATACAAGACCAGCTAATTTTAATGGATGGAAAGTTCCTGAAATTTTAACCTCAGGAAATTTAAAAGCAATAGATAATTGGAGAGATGAAAAAGCAATAGAAATTACCAAAAATAGAAGACCAGACCTATCTAATTAAAAAAAGCAAAATTTATAAGAATCAATTTAATCATATTAAAATAATTCTTTGTAATATTGCAATCCTTAAATCAAGACCAATGGACAGAATTAAAGAAATTTCAAATGAATTAAACGAAATGAAGCAATGGCCTTCTTTCAGTTCAGGTGATACTATTACTGTAACTTACAAAATAAAAGAGGGAAATAAAGAAAGATTACAATCTTTTCAAGGTACTGTTTTACAAAGAAGAAGTTCTGGAACTACAGAAACTTTTACGATTAGAAAAATGTCTGGAGGAACAGGTGTAGAAAGAATATTTCCACTAGCATCGCCATTTTTAGAAAAAATTGTAGTGAATAAAGAAGGTGCGGTTAGAAGATCCAAGTTATTTTACCTTAGAGAAAGAACAGGTAAATCTGCAAGAATTAAAGAAAAGAAAACCTTTTCAAAAAAATAAATTTACATTACATTCTTTTAGGCATACGTATGCCTAGCAATTTCATACCCTTTTCTATAATACTTGACGTTAGCATTGATAGCTGTATTCTGAAATTTTTATTATTTAAGTTTTGTTCACTTATTATTGGATAGTCTTGATAAAAAGCATTGTAAGATTTAACTAAACTATATAAGTAATTTGCTAACAAATAGGGAGAAAGCTCTTTTGAGGATTCTATAATAACCTTTGGAAAATTTGAAATAGATTTTAAAACCTCAAGCTCCTTGCTACTTATAGCAACTTCATTAGCATTAAAGTCTGTTTTTATATCCTCCACTTTTTTTAACAAACTTTTGATTCTGACGTAAGTATACTGAATAAAAGGCCCTGTGTGCCCTGAAAGATCGATAGTTTCTTTTGGATTAAATGACATTTTTTTCTTAGAGTCAACCTTTAATAAAAAATATTTTAATCCTGCAATACCTATTTTCTCACAAATATCATAAATTTCTGATTCAGGTAGCTCTTCAAGAAAACCCCTCTCAGAAGTTAAAGATTTTGCTTCACTAATAATTGAACTTAATAATTCATCAGCGTCAACAACAGTTCCTTCTCTAGATTTCATTTTTCCATCAGGTAATTCAACCATTCCATAAGAAAGGTGCAAACAATTGGATGCCCAAGAATAATTTAACTTTTCTAATATTTTAAATAAAACTTTAAAATGATGATTTTGTTCATTTCCCACTGTGTAAATAATACCTGATAATTTAGGGTAGTCTCTAAATCTTTGAATGGCTGTACCAATATCTTGTGTCATGTAAACTGAAGTCCCATCAGAACGAGATAATAATTTATCATCCATTTTTTCAGATGAAAGATTGCACCAAATAGATTTGTCATCTTTTGAATAAAAAATATTACTTTCTAGGCCATTATTTACCACTTCTTTACCAATATGATAGGTGTCAGATTCATAATAGAGTTTATCAAAAACTACTCCTAAATTATTGTAGGTATTCTCAAATCCATCGTATACCCAATTATTCATTTTTTCCCAAAGAGAACGTACTTCTGGGTCACCTTGCTCCCACTGAAGAAGCATTTTCTGAGCTTCCAATAAAATAGGTGCTTTAATTTTCGCTTCCTTTTCAGACATACCACTATCAATTAATGAACTAATTTCTTCTTTATAAATTCTATTAAAAGTGACATAATACTTACCTACAAAATGATCTCCCTTTATTTTTGTTGAATCTGGGGTCTCTCCATTACCTTCTTTAAGCCAAGCCAACATTGATTTACATATATGAATCCCTCTATCGTTAATGATTTGTGTTCTAACTACTTCATGACCAGCTGCCTCTAAGATGGAAGAAATACTATCACCTAAAAAAATATTTCTTAAATGACCTAAGTGTAATGGTTTATTGGTATTTGGTGAAGAATATTCAACCATATAAAGCTCTCCAGAAAGTTTTTTATTAAACCCGTAGTCTTGATCTTCTTTCCAACTTTTAAAAAATTGCAACCAATATTTATGTTTTATAGTTAAATTTAGAAAGCCTTTAACAACATTGTAGTTTTCAAAAAATATTTCATTTGCTAATAAAAAGTCTCCTATTTCATTTGCTGTAAGTTCTGGAGATTTTTTACTGAATTTTAAAAGTGAAAACACCACTACGGTCAAGTCACCTTGAAAATCTTTTTTAGTATCTTCAATATTAATTTTAACAGACTCATTAATATTAAGAAATTTTAATACCGAATCTTTTACAGATTCTTTAACGTTGATGATGTTGGTCATTCTAAAGTTAATCTTAAATAATTAGGTGAAGTTAATGCTATTTTAAATTTATTTATTGTTGAATATTTTTTTATACTTTTCAATTTTAGGTTGAATAACATATTGGCAATAACCCTGGCTTTTATTATTATTATAGTAATTGTGATGATAGTTTTCTGCAGGGTAGAATATATCGATTTTTAAAATTTCTGTTACAATACTATTTTCAAAAACTTTGTTTGATATCAATTCATTTTTATAACCCTCAGAAATCTTTTTTTGATTTTCATTATTATAAAAGATTGCCGACCTGTATTGGGTTCCGATGTCATTACCTTGTCTATTAAGAGTAGTTGGATCATGAGTTTTCCAAAAAACTTCGAGTATATGATCCAAATTAACTAAACTATTGTTATAAATAATTTTAGCGACCTCAACATGACCTGTCTTTCCAGAACATACTTCATTATATGTTGGATTTTTTGTCAGTCCACCACAGTAACCTGGAATCACTTCAACAACACCAGCAACTTGTTGAAAAATTGCTTCTACACACCAAAAGCAACCAGCTCCTAAATAAATACTTTCTAAATTATCATTTGCCATATTATTTAGTGATTTAAAATCAGATTGAGATATATTAAAGTTTGTTGGTATTATTAACAACAAATATATTGAACTTAATAATTTTGATTTCATAAATTATATATTTATTTGAAAATAAGTAATCTAAACTGATAACAAGATTTTGATGAAGAAAATTGGTATTATTTCTGATACACATGGATTTTGGGATGAAGCCTACAAAAGATATTTTTCAGAGTGCGATGAGATTTGGCATGCAGGAGACATTGGTCATTTAAAAATTACAGATGAATTACAAAAAATAGCTCCACTAAAAGCTGTTTTTGGAAATATTGACAACAACGAAATTAGACAAGAATTTAAGGAAGATGAAATTTTTGATTACGGCAATCAAAAAGTTTTAATTACCCACATTGCAGGGAAATTAAGCTCATACTATCAAAACTGTAAAGAGAAAATTGTATTAACGAAACCTAATATATTAGTATGTGGTCATTCTCACATATGTAAAGTGGCATATGATAAAAAATACCAGCTATTGTATATTAATCCAGGTGCAGCTGGAATTATTGGTTTTCATAAAGTAAGAACGATTATTAGACTAGATTTAAAAGAGGATATAGTTGAAAACTTAGAAGTAATAGAACTTAAAAATAGAAGAAAATTATCTTAACCTATCCAATGACTTAACTAACTTATCATCTTTTTTTATGGCTCTATTAGCTAAAAATATAATGGGTAAAGAAGCAATTAATAAATACATACTATATAAATACTGAACCCCATCATTATTAATAATTTTCATATTCTCTAAACCATTAGAAAGTTCTAAAAACATTATCACCAATGTAAGCAATACGAAAAAGTAACATATTTTACCATATTTCAATTGTTTTGACCTTTTCTTGTAATTAACTAGCATTAAAATAGCAAAAGAAATACTTACTAAATAACTTGTGAAAAAAGGATAGGTATTAAATCCATCTAAAGAAGATTGGCTTTGCCAACCTGTTGGATACAAAAAATAAATAGAGTCTTTTTCATAAATAATAGATGCAAATGGAGTGATTGAAGCAATAAACATGACTATACAAAATAATAATATATAAACAGTTTGGATTCTTTGTATCATATTAAATAATATCTAGTATTTAAAAATTATAATTATTTGTAAAAATAGTTATTAAGATCAATGGTAAAAATTTTTTTAAACAAGATACTTTATTATATTTGAAGTGTCGACCGACAAAATTTCTATTTTATTTTCTTAAGAAAAAAATCAACAAAAAATTTATTTCCAAAATATAATCATTACCATAGATGTACGATATAGAAAAACTCAATAATAAAAAAGTTTCCGAATTAAGAGAAATCGCTGAAGAACTTAATATTCAAAAATCAGATAAGCTTAAAAAACAAGAATTAGTTTATAAGATTCTCGACGAACAAGCCCTTAAGCCAAGTGTGAAAGATGAAAAGAAAGAAATTCCAGTTAAAAAAACTGAAAAAACTAATCCCCCTAAAGCTAAAGAAAGTTTAGAAAAAGATATTCCTTCCAATAAAAAGCCTAACAATAATCAGGAAAGAGATAGAAGAAATAACGATCGAAACAACAATAGAAACGATCGAAACAACGAAAGAACTGATCGAAACAACAATAGAAACGATCGAAACAACAATAGAAACGATCGAAACAACGAAAGAACTGATCGAAACAACGAAAGAACTGATCGAAACAACGAAAAAAACAACAAACGAGAAGATTATGATTATGACTTTAAGGGAATTGTAATAAGTGAGGGTGTTTTAGAGCTTATGCAGGATGGATATGGTTTTTTAAGATCTGCAGACTTTCATTATTTATCATCGCCAGATGATGTTTATGTATCACAATCGCAAGTAAAGTTTTTTGGACTTAAAACTGGAGATACTATCAAGGGAGTTGTAAGACCGCCTAAATATGGAGAAAGATATTTTCCTTTAGTTGAAGTTGAAAAAATTAACGGGAGAGATCCAGAATATATTAGAGACAGAGTTCCTTTTGAATCTTTAACCCCATTATTTCCATCTGAAAAATTCAAATTAACAGGGCATAGTAATGAATCTATATCTACAAGAGTTATGGATTTATTTTCTCCGATTGGAAAAGGGCAAAGAGGAATGATAGTTGCACAACCTAAAACAGGTAAAACAGTGCTTTTAAAAGATGTAGCCAATGCTATTGCAGCCAATCATCCTGAAACTTATTTAATGGTGTTATTAATTGATGAAAGACCTGAAGAAGTTACAGATATGCAAAGAAGTGTAAAAGCGGAAGTTATTGCATCAACCTTTGATGAGCCTGCGGATAGACATGTTAAAGTTGCCAATATTGTGCTTCAAAAAGCAAAAAGATTAGTTGAATGTGGACACGATGTTTGTATTTTATTGGACTCTATCACTAGATTGGCAAGAGCATATAATACTGTAATGCCCGCTTCTGGAAAAGTCTTAACAGGTGGTGTAGACGCTAATGCATTACATAAACCAAAAAGATTTTTTGGAGCAGCAAGGAAAATTGAAAATGGAGGTTCTTTGACAATTCTCGCTACAGCACTTACCGAAACTGGTTCTAAAATGGATGAAGTAATATTTGAAGAATTTAAAGGAACTGGTAATATGGAGCTGCAGCTAGATAGAAAAATATCTAATAGAAGAATTTTTCCATCAATTGATATTTTAACTTCGGGGACTAGAAGAGAAGATTTACTAATGGATAAAGAGACACTACAGAGAGTATGGATTCTTAGAAAACATTTAGCTGACATGAACCCTATTGAAGCTATGGAGTTTATGAAAGATAGACTGAGATCTACTAAATCAAACGAAGAGTTTTTAGTATCAATGAACGGCTAAATAAATATTTTGAAGAATATTAAAATTATTGGAATTGCTTTATCAATTTCTATAGTCTTTGAGATAATTTTTTACTTTACTTTACCACAACTTGACTTACAAACAAGTTTATACAGCTTTTTATTTCATAGTGCGATTCTAATAGCATCTATTTTTACTGCTATCAACTTTAAAAACTCATCTTTCTCTAGAATAGAGAATTTTAAAAAAGGTCTGGTTATAAGTATTTTTTATTCAATATTTATTAGCCTCTACTATTTTAGTTATCATAATTGGTTAAATCCTGATTTATTAGAAAATAAAAAGCTTTTGTTAATAGAACTCTCAGAGAAATCTGAAACTTTATTAGATGCTAAGAAAAAAATTAGTATAAATCCGGATTATTATAATGGCAAATCTGCAGAAGATTTAGTAGAAATGCAGCAAGACAATATAAATAACTTACTTAAGCCAGGAAAAGTATTTCCTATGAGTTTATTTTCTTTCTTGTTTATTGGAATGTTGTTTACAATAATTATCAGCTTAATGAAATATTTATTTCGGAAAAAATTAAATGATTTTTGAAGCCAGTTTATTTAAATCTAAGCCATCAAAATTTCCGCTACTCATCATTAATAAATTAGCATTTAACCAATTTTTAGATAATAATTCTTTTTCCAATTCATCGGATGAATTAAAAACCTTGAGGTTCTTAGATCCAAATGCATTATAAACATCTTGTTTATCAATTTTTTTAAGTCTTTTGTGCTTAATAGTTTCTTCATTAAAATACACATAAGCCTCATCTGCTGTATTCATGCAATGATTATATAATTTTAAAAATTCAAAATTAAGACTACTAAAAGTGTGAAGTTCCATACAAGCTACTAATTTTCTTTTTGGATACTGATACTTTAATGCGGATGTAGTGGCCTTAAGTTTAGATGGCGAATGTGCAAAATCTTTATAAAAAGAAAAATGATTATTTTTAACTACTAACTCCATTCTCTTTGAGGCCCCTTTAAAATCTGAAATAGAATTATAAAAATCATTTAATTTGACACCTATTTTTTGACAAACAATTTGTGCAGCTTTGAGGTTTTGTAAATTATGTTTTCCAAAAATATCTAACTTATAATGAATATCATTTCCATTTAAAAATGTGTTATTGTCTATGATTATATGGTCATGGGTTTTATATGGAATTAATTCGCAAGAATAAGAATTAGCATCAACCATTTTTTTAAGTTCGGAATCTTCTTGACAAAAAATTAGAGAACCCTTTTCATTAATGCATTTAGCAAATATGTTAAACTGTTCCACATAGTTTTCAAATGTTGGAAAGACATTAATATGATCCCAAGCAATTCCACTTATTACAGCTATATCAGGCTGGTATAAATGAAATTTAGGTCTTTTATCAATTGGAGAAGATAAATATTCATCTCCTTCTATTATAGCTATTTTTGAATTTGAAGTTAGTTTTACCATACACTCAAAACCATCAAGTTGAGCACCAACCATATAATTATGTTCTATATTTTGTTTATTTAATACATGAAGTATCATACTTGTAATAGAGGTTTTTCCATGACTTCCTCCGATAACTACTCTCAATTGGTTTTTGGTTTGCTCGTATATAAACTCTGGGTAAGAGAATATTTTAATACTTAAATCTTTGGCTTTTTTTAACTCAGGATTGTCAATTCTTGCATGCATTCCTAATATTATTGTATCAATATCATTTGTAATATTATTCGTATTCCAACCAATTTCTTTTGGAAGTAAGCCGTATTTTAAAAGCCTATCTTTTGAAGGGCTGAAAATTTCATCATCAGAACCCGTCACTTTTTCTCCTTTTAAATGTAAAGCTATTGCAAGATTGTGCATAGCGCTTCCTCCAATAGCAATAAAGTGAAAATGCATAATATTATTTTAGATCAAAAATCGATTAAATTAATTTTGATAGTTAATAAACTTGAACTATTTATAAACAGTCAAACATTAAAATTGAATTATATTTATAATAAAAAAAATTGGATCATCCTTTAATTCCTTTAGCTGAAAGAATTAGACCCAAATCTTTTGAAAATTTCATTGGGCAAAATCATTTGATTGGAAATGATGGACCCATTAGAAAGGCAGTTAATAATGGCGCCATTCCATCTATGATTTTATGGGGTCCCCCTGGTGTTGGAAAAACAACTTTAGCTGAAATAATTGCCAATGAATTAGATAGACCTTTTTATTCTCTTTCTGCCATTAGCTCAGGTGTAAAAGACATAAGAAACATTATAGAAAATGTAAAAAATCAAGGAATTTTTGGGAAAGGCAATGCATTATTATTTATAGACGAAATTCACCGCTTTAGTAAATCACAACAAGATGCTCTTCTTTCTGCAGTGGAAAAAGGAATAATCACATTAATTGGTGCTACCACAGAAAATCCATCTTTTGAAGTAATTGCTGCACTAAGATCTAGATCGCAAATTTTTATATTAAAAAATCATAATAAAGTAGATTTATTAAAATTTTTAGAAACTGCTTTAAAAGATGAAAATATTAAAAAGAGGAATCCTATACTTAAAGAAACTAATGCACTAATAAGAATTTCAGGTGGAGATGCAAGAAAATTATTAAATGCTTTCGAACTAGTTGTTCAAAATCTGGATGAAAATAACAAAGAAATTAATGACGATTTAGTTAAAAAATCAATTCAACAAAATTTAACACAATACGACAAAAAAGGTGAAATGCATTATGATATTATATCTGCATTTATCAAATCTATAAGAGGAAGTGATCCAAATGCTAGTGTTTACTGGCTAGCTAGAATGGTAGAAGGTAATGAGGATCCTAAATTTATAGCTAGAAGAATGATTATTGCTGCATCTGAAGATATTGGACTGGCCAATCCAACTGCATTAATAATGGCAAATAATTGTTTCGATGCAATTCAAAAAATTGGTTGGCCTGAAGGTAGAATTGTTCTTACACAATGTGCTATTTACTTAGCTTTATCTCCTAAAAGTAATTCCTCCTATATAGCAATTAACAAAGCTCAGTCTTTAGTACAAGAGTTGGGTGATTTGAGTGTACCATTACATCTTAGAAATGCACCAACCAGTCTTATGAAAGAACTAGACTACGGAAAGAACTATGATTATACGCATGATCATGAAGATAAATTACATTTACAAGATTTTTTACCAAAAGAAATTAAAGGAGAGTCACTGTATATTCCAAAAAACAATAAAAAGGAAAATGATTACCGTTCAATTATCGAAAAAATATGGAAAGGGAAGTATTTATAACGCTTTATTTTAGATATAATAAAAGACTTATCAAATGGTAAGAAAACTATACATTTTTATTTTATTAATAATTATTTCTTTAGGATGTAAAAAAAGAAATACGACTATAAGTTGGAATGGAAATTATATAATACCAATAAGTAAAGATTCTATCAATCTTAGTAAAATTTTTGGGAGTAATAAATTAAACATTAGTGACAATGGTGAGTTTGCTGTTTTTAATGATACTCTGGAAATATTTAATCTAGAACAAAATACATTTTTGCCTGAGCTAGATTTTAATATAACAGATACACTTGATATCCCCAGTATTATTTATGGAATACCTTTCCCTCCAGGGTTTGAAATTCCCATCTCATATACTGAAAATGTTATTTTCGACTTAAACGACGTTAAGCTAAGGGAAATTGATTTTAAAAATTTAAAAGTTAGGTATTCAATTAATAGTAATATTAATGGAATATTATATTTTATTTTAACTATTCCAAATGCAAAGAATAATTCTGGTTTAGAATTTAAGGATACTATAATAGTACCTAGCGCAGACGGTCAAATGAATGTTTTTCAGGGGGAAATTCTTTTAGATGATTATGTTTTTGATTTATCTAATAACAATACAGTATTTAATAATATTATAAGTTCAATTAGGTTTGGATTTTCTAATGAAAACTCTCAAAATATTTCTTTTAGTAGTAGTGATTTTTTATCAATAAATCTTAGTCTAATTGATTTGAATATAAAGACAGTTTCTGGATATTTAGGTAATATAGAAATTACAGACAGTAGTGAAGTAAATATAAATTTTATGAACCAACTTTCATCAAATAATATAACTATTGAAGAACCGGAGCTAAAACTCATAATAAATAATGGAATTGGAATGGATGCCCAAATAATTATAAATGAAGTTTTATTTAAGAAGAATCTATCCTCTCTTTTATTACAACACCCTTTTATAGGACAAACAATAAATGTTTCAAGAGCTTTGGACCTGGGTTGGGATTTTAGATATGGTAATACTGAAATAAATTTTACAAATCAAAATTCTAATTTAAATGAAATAGTAAGTTTTTTACCAGAACAAATTGAAATTGGCTATAAACTTATTACCAATCCTTTAGGTAATCATTCAGCTTATAATGATTTCTATAACAGTAGTCATTCTTTTAATATAAATGCAGGATTGAAAATTCCATTAAAATTCAATTTTGATGACTTAAAGTTCTTGGACTCAATTAACATAAATTTCCCTCAAAATATAGAACCAAAACAAGGAGTACTTGAAATTAAAATAGAAAATGAACTTCCTTTAGAATGTTGTATATCTTTAAAATTATTGAATGGAGACTCTCTAGTATTAAGTCCTAAATGTATTTTATCTGCCAATGTTGATAGTGATGGTAATTTTTTAAAATCAAATAATACCGAATTAGAAATAATATTGAGTGAAGATATTATGGAAAACCTTTTAAGTGAAAAAAAAATAATCCTTGCAATAGCACTAAATAGTCCTACTAATAACAATAATTTTCCTATAAATGATAATCAATATTTTTCTTACGAAATTAACTTGAACTTAAATACTGAAATTAAAATAAATTGAAGAAATTATTATTCATAATTTTTGTAGGACTACCATTTTTCAGTAAAGCTAGTCCAAGTGATTCGTTAAAGACTTTGGATGGACTAGAATTAACAAGTTCATCTAAGATATCAATTGGGTCGACTCATTTACCAATAAATTTTTTTAGAAAAATCTACTATGGAGGATTTATTAATGAAAAGGATAAAGGCAAAATTAATCCTATAAATTCGTTACAAAGAAGCGGTTTAGAAATAGATATTAATGTAAGGTTAAAATTTTTCCTAAATAAAAAAGAAGGTTGGTACATTAATTATCAGAATATAATTACAAATGGTTTACAATATAATCAAGGGATATATGATGCAATATTTAAAGGAAATATAGATGTTAATGAAACTATATTTCTTAACAAAACTTCATTTCACTCTAGAAATCATCAATTATTTCAATTTGGAAAGTTTAATGAAAATATAAGCTATGGTATTACTGTTGGAAATATTCTACAAGAAATAAATGGTCATTTTGGACCAAATGATTTTATAAATTTTACCAATCCCTATGAATGGGATATAATAACAAGTCCAAATGTAATTTCAATACAAAACACCAAAAATATCATTAAAAAAAATGGTAATAGTATTGGGTTAAATCTTAAAATTTCAAAAAATATAGCTCCATTTGAAAACCTTAAATATAATTTTGAAATTAAAAATTTAGGTTGGGTTTATCTTTATAATAATATAGAAAAAGTAAATTTTGATACTGCCCTGTCCTACTCCGGTTTATCATTAGATCAAATAAGTAGTTTAAATGACTCTAACAATATATTTAATAACATATTTAGCAAACAGCCTTTTTCTAAAAACATGTCCTTAGTAACCCCTTTTGAGTTCAATTCTAATATTATTTTAAATAAAAATAAAATTGAATACTATAGTGGTTTTTACTACAGACATAATTCACAATATTTTCCTAAAATTTATTGTGGCTTGAAAATTAAAAATAACAATAAGCTTAATTTTGGCAGTATTCTAAGTTATGGTGGTTATAATAAATTTCAAATAGGTTTTAATTCAGAATATCAAATTAAAAACTTTGGAGCCAACTTAATTTTACAAAATTTTCTAGGACTAATCCCCTCTTTTGGAGAATCATTTGGCATCTTTTTAAATTTATCATGGAAAATCATTTAAGAAATACTAATCTTCTTTTCCTTTTCTTATTAATGGGATTGGTTTCAATAAGTCAAAATACTTTTTTTCAATCTTATGGCGGTAATTTAAATGACTATGGTGAGGAGATAATTTCTACAAAAGATAATGGGTTTATTGCCGTTGGAGCTACAGAAAGCTTTGGGAATGGACTGACAGATATGTATCTAATTAAGTTAGATAGTATTGGTAATGTTGAATGGCATAAAACATTTGGTGGACCTAATATTGACTATGGAAAAGATATAGTGGAAACTCCAGATTCTGGATTTATTGCTTGCGGATACTCCAATAGTCAAAACTTAGACTATGATATTTTTGTGGTGAAAATTAACAAAAATGGTGATTTAGATTGGAGTAAGAGATTTGGTGGAAATGACTGGGATTTTGGAAATAAGATTATTAAATCAACTATAGATTCCAATCACTACTATATAGTTGGACAAACCTATAGTTTTGGCAACCATAACGGAGATGGTTTTGTATTTAAAATAAATACTTTTGGAGATTCACTAACTATGAATACTTATGGTGGAAATCAAGAAGATAAATTGGAAGATATTACACAACATTCTAACGGCAACTTATACTGTATTGGAACTAGTAATGGTATTGACCAAAATTCAAAGCTTTGGATTACAGCAATTAAAATGAATGGCGATACATTATGGAATTTTTACAGCGACAGCTTAAATAGCATTGGTAAATCAATAACTGTTGTCAATAATAAAATTATTTTTTGTGGAAGTTCTCAGCCATTTACAACTACAAATATTATACCTAAAACATATTATATAGTTGGAGGATTAGATACTAATGGAGTTGGTTTATTTAATGCTGATTACAACTACTTTTCTTATAGTGATATATCTTGTGTTGAAGTAATAAAAAAACCATTATCCAATAATTATTACTTACTTTCTAATATTCATTATAACAATAAAAATAGAGTATATAGCTCGGAAATGAGTTCACAATGGATACAACCAGGTAGTTCAGATTTAAATGGAAATGAAAATGATGTTGCAAAAGGGTTAGATACTTTAATAAATAAAAGCGGAAATATTGTAATTGGGAATACTTATGAGACTAACAATGGGTTTACTGATATATTTATTTCTAAAACATATGTCGGAATATGGGATAGTATTTACGAAAATAATCTTCTTTTAAATAATAAAAATTTTAATACTTTACAATTAAAGGCTTATCCAAACCCTACTCAAAAATTTATTTATGTAGTTGGAATTAAAAATGGAAATGAAGTTTTTATTTATAATTCTTATGGAAAAATGGTTGATTCATTTATTTACAATAATGATAAAATAAATTTAGAAACTTTAGAGAAAGGTGTTTATTGGATAAATATAAAAAGTGCATTAAAAAATAATATTATTAAGATTATTAAACTTTAAATACGGCTAAAAAGTAATACTCTTTATTTCTATTATATAAATCATTGAGTTTTTCTTTTGAAAGTGGTGCAGATTGTTTTATAAAACCTTTTAAGGTGAAAATATTATAGTCTGATAAATGAAAAAATTCATAAATATCATTTGGGTTGGTATTATAGAAATTCGAAGCGCCCAGTCCATGTTCAAAAATAAAAACAGGGTGAAATTTATCTATAATTTTTTTTGCTCCATTTAAAACCCCATATTCTCCACCCTCAACATCAATTTTTATTAAATCAACTCTAGATTCATTAATAAGTTCTTTATCTAAAGTGGTGGTTTTTATTTTTATTTTATCAATTTTTTCATCTTTAGGATAAGATCTTTTCTTTATGCCGCTGTAAGCAGGATTTGAGACAACATGATGAAAATCTGATTCACCACAAAAATCAGATAACGCATAATTTTTAACTTCACAAATATTTTGATACCTTATTTCCAGTTCTGAAAATAAGTTAGGAATGGGTTCATATGCAAAGTGATGACCGTTTGGAGAACATTTTAAAGCTAGGTCTAGCACCTCTCCTTTGTGACAACCAACATCTATAAATGTAGAATCAGCTTCTAATACTATTTTCATTATTTGAAAAGTCTGATTATCATAACGAATATTATGAGTAATTGGGAAAAGTTTCTTTACAATATTTTTTAAAGTATTTAAAGTCAATTAGTTCAATATTTATTTACATATAAAAGTTAGTTCAGTTCGTCTATTCTTTGCTTTATTTTCTATTGAGTCATTTGGAACTATAGCTTTAGATTCTCCAAATCCCTTATAAGTTAGTCTAATTCTAGAAATACCATTTTCTATTAACCAATTAACTACAGAACTTGCTCTCTCATCAGATAATTCTAAATTAAAATCGTCTTCTCCATCGCTATCAGTGTGACCACTAATTTCAATTTTTAATTCTGGATTTTTTTGTAATAATTTTAAAACTTTTTGTAGTTCTATTTTTGATGAAATTTTAAGTTCTGACTTATTACTTTCAAAAAAAATATTATCTAGAGGAAAAGAAACATCGCACCTGATTTTTTCTAGTTCAATAATTAAAAATCCATCTTTTGATAAATTTAAACTATCCATATGGAGATTTTCAGAATAAAACATGTAACCTTCTTTTTCAGCATGTAATGCAAAATCAGTACTTCTAGGAACAGTTATTAAAAATTCACCATTTCCAGCTTTGGATTGCATTTGAGAAATTATATTTCCTTTTTTAAGGTTTGTTAATTGAAAAAATGCATATAGTGGATCCTTAGTTTCTGCATCGATAATTTTTCCTTTTATAAATGTAATTGGAAGTGGTTTAAATTTTTTATCTACATTAAAACTATATAAATCTAAATCTCCATAACCATTGTCCCTATTTGATGAAAAATAGCCCTTATCTCCTTTAGGAGAAATTAATACTGAAATATCATTTTTATGAGTGTTCAATGGATAACCTAAGTTTAAAGGGTTTGTCCAGGTGTTATCATCTAATTTTCTAGACATATATAAATCCATTCCTCCCATACCTGGGTGACCATTACTTGCAAAATACAGGGTTTTACCATCAGGATGAATTTGTACAGATTCTTCTCTGTAAGGTGAATTTATATTTGAAGGTAGTTTTTTTGGTGTAGACCATTCTCCGTCCTCAGTTATAGTAGAAACATATATGTCTTGATTATTTGGATTTCTTCTTTGTCTATTATAGGTTAAACCCCTTATAAAATAAAGTGTTTTACCGTCAGAGGAAAATGACGGTTGTGTCTCCCAATGACGAGAATTTATTTTAGGTCCCAAATTAACAGGCTTTGACCAACTGTTACCATCACTCTGGGAATAAAATAAATCACAACTTCCATATCCTTTTCTATTATCTCCATATTGATAATCTCCTTTTGCTCCTGTTTCACATCCAACAAAAATTATATATTGACCATCAGGACTAAAAGTGGGTGCACCTTCATTAAAAATACTATTCATTTCATCACTTATAGGTTCGCTAGAAGACCAATTGTTATTAATTGTTTTTCTTGAAATATAAATATCTTCCTGCCTCCCCCCTGGAGCATATATATCATTAACTCTTCTTGTAAATAAAAAGGTTGAGTCATCAGCAGTAATTGACGGAAAATATTCTGGTAATTCTGTGTTAATTGAACTACCTAAGTTAACAGGGTTAAAATTTAATGAATCTTTAATAGCTTCTAAAGCAAATTCACAGTTTACAATCATTTTATTAATAGAACCTAAAAACCTATTATCCGCTAAGGGAGATTTTTTATAAATAATTGCATTCTTTAGACATTTATTATAGCTACCTACAGAAATATATAAATCAGCTAAGTAATAATACTCGATTATTGGGATTGATGGATAAACAGTCATCATTTTTTCTTTATAAAAAATTGCATCTAGAATTTTATTTTCCAAATATTTAATATTAGAAATTAATCTGTAAGCTTCCCAAAATGTAGAATCTTTTTGAATGGATTTTAGGACATATATTTCTGAGTCTTCTAAATATGGCTTTCCTGTTAAATAATTAATATCATTAAAATAAACCATTGCTTTTTCATATAATTTAATTGCTTTTTTATTATTACTAGAGTATAAAGCACTCTGGTTATAACCTAAAATGACTGATAAAACACCGATTGATAATAAAATAAATCTCATCATTAATTAAGGAATATTTAAAAATTTATGGGTTTGAAGAGAAAGTCTCCAGTTAGGGTTTTCTTTTAAAAATTTTAAAATAATTGGCAGGTGATCATTCATTTTAGACCATTCTGGTTGAATAAATAATTGACAATTTTTATTTCTGATTTTCTTTTCATGTTCTAAAGCCCAATTTAAATCACTAGGATGAAATATGACTACTTTTAACTCATCTGCAATTTGATAAGCCTGTTCAATTGGCTTTTTGAATTTCTTTGGACTAAAACAAACCCAGTCTAAATTAGTTGGCAACTTGTTTGTGCCTGCAGTTTCAATAGCCGTATAAATTTTATTTTTTTTAAGCTCTTCAACTAAATTATCAAGGTTATGTAATGATGGCTCACCACCTGTTATTACTACAAATTTTGTTTTAAAATTAAGTACTTTTTTAATAATATCTTTTTCTAGTGTAATTGGGTGATTATCAGGATTCCAACTTTCTTTTACATCACACCATAAACAACCTACATCACATCCAGCTAAACGAATAAAAACAGCCGGTTTACCTGTATGAAATCCTTCGCCCTGTAAAGTATGAAAGAGCTCCATCAAAGGTAAATTTCCTACTTTATTTTTGGTCACTAGACTCTTTATCACTTTTATTCTTTTTACTGTTTTTCAACTTTTTCTTTTCTTTAGCTTTTTGCTTTTTCAGTTTCCTTCTTCCCTTTCTTGTTTCACTAGCTTCAATTGATGCTTTATTTTTAAGCATCTCATTAAACTTAGTTTCTTCTTCATGGCTTTTAACTACACCAAATCTATCAAACTCTAATATCATCCAAACATTTCCTTTACTAAATAATACAAAATCAGTTTTATTTCCATTATCTAAATAGTGTTCCCACTTACCATCTTTAAGTCCATCTTTCCAAGACCCTAGTTTTTTTAGCTGACCATTATCATAATAATATTCCCATCTTCCAATTTCCGCACCCTCATCCCAATGTTTAATAAAAGCTTTTTGCCCATTTTCATGATAAAAAAGATCATCACCATCAATAGTCCCATTTTTAAAAAATTTAGATATTTTTAAAACACTGTCCTTATAATAAGTTCTATAAACTCCGTTAAATGAACCTTCTTTATAATTAATTATTTTTTTGGGGTGTCCATTATCATAATAATAAGACTGCTTTCCATTCAAATTATCTTTTCTATAGTTAAGTGTTTTAGATGGTGAACCATTTTCGTGAAAGAATAACCACTCGCCTTCTTTTTGTCCCATTTCATAAGTATTTCCCCATGCTACTTGACCATTTTCATACCAATATCCCCAAGTTCCATTTTCTATTCCCTCTATATAAACAGATTTAACTTTTACTTGACCACTTTCATAATAGGTAAAACATTCACCATTTTCCTTCCCCAGAATAAAATTTGTTTTTCTCTCTAATTTTCTGTTATCATAATAAGCTACACAAGTTCCTGTATAAGGTTTACCTGATTTTTTGTGATAAACAACGCTACTACCAGGATACCACTCTAAGTCTTTATTACAATCTAAAGCTTTTCTTTTCGATACATAACCTTGGTCATCAGCTGTTTTTGCACCTTTTATAGTGAATTTTGGTTCTTGTTGTGAGAAGAAGCCAGTACAATAGAAAACACAAAGATTAAGAAGCAAAAATTTCATGATTTTAAAATTAGTTGTTTATCTATTAAATTCGATAAAAAGGAGCATATATTTGTAATATGACAAAAATTACTGAGAATTTTGATAGTATTTGTGCCATTTCTAGTCCTCCAGGAATAGGAGGTGTTGCCCTAATAAGAATTTCTGGACCAAATTCAATTTTAATTGTTGATAAAATTTTTTCAAAGACAATAAAAGAAAGTAAGGGTTATCAAATAAGTTATGGTAAAATTATTAGTAGTGGGGAAGATATAGATGATGTATTAGTTACGGTTTTTAAAAATCCACAATCTTTTACTGGCGAAAATACTGTTGAAATAAGCTGTCACGGATCTATTTTTATCCAACAAAAAATCCTGGCTTTACTTTGTGAAAATGGTGCAAGATTGGCACTTCCAGGCGAGTTTTCTAAAAGAGCTTTTTTTAATGGAAAATTAGACCTTAGTCAAACAGAGGCTATTGCGGATTTGATAAACTCTAGATCTATTGCTGCTCATGACATTGCTATTAAGCAAATGAGGGGTGGGGTTTCTTCTGAACTTAAAACTTTAAGAGAGAAATTAATTGACTTTGCATCTCTTATTGAATTGGAGCTAGATTTTTCAGAGGAAGATATTGAATTTGCAGACAGAAAAAAATTATACAGTTTTGTAGATGAGTTGGTTAACCATTTAAATACTTTAAAAAATTCATTTAAATTGGGGAATGCTATTAAAAATGGTGTTTCCACGGTAATTGCTGGAAGACCAAATGCTGGAAAATCTACTCTTTTAAATAATTTACTTAACGAAGACAGATCGATAATTTCTCCTATTGCCGGAACAACAAGAGATACTATTGAAGAAATTTTAAATATTAATGGGATAGATTTTAGATTGGTAGATACTGCTGGAATAAGAATGAGTACAGATGAAATAGAACAGATTGGAGTAAAGAAGACGTTAGAAAAAATCAGCACTTCCTCTATGGTTATTTATATATATGATTGTTCTGTTATTTCTTTGAAAGAAGTTAATGAAGATTTAGACAAATATTTAAAAAAAGATATTCCTTGTTTAGTAATTGCCAATAAAATTGATTTGATCGACAACTTAAACAATATACCAAAAGAGCATTTTAAAAGCTCCTTAAGTATGGAGTTAGATACGGAAGATTTTAAAAATAAAATTTATAAACTATTCACTTATCAAAATACCGACTATCAAGGAGTGATAATCAGTAATTTAAGACATTATGAAGCATTGGAGAACGCAAATAAGGAACTTATAAAAGTTAAAACTGGATTAGACAACAATACTTCGGGTGATTTTTTAGCAATGGATATAAGACAAGCTCTACAACATATTGGGACTATCACAGGAGAAATTTCTTCTGACGAATTATTGGGAAATATTTTTGCTAATTTTTGTATTGGAAAGTAACTAAAATAAAAATTAATATAATTCAAAAAATAGCGAACTATAAGGTTTAAATAATTTATTTAAATAAAGATTTCATAATAGTTCTACCTATTTTCCTGTATTAACCTTATTGAGATGTAGGAATACCTATTTTTCTGGGAATTGAGTTTCTTAATCCTAATAATCTTTTACAAGATAAAGAAAAACTTTTTTTAGAACCAAAACCAAACTTCATTTAAGATTTATTAATAATAAATTAGGAACCGCAACCAATACAGTCAAAATGAGAATCTTCAGGCTTTACTCCTTTTAACTTCATTTCTAGATTATGGATTTGATCTCTTATTTCCATATCTTCCATCATGTTACCTGTAAGTTTAGTCTTTAAGGATTCTATTTCATTAGTTAAATTAGTTGTCGCTTCCATTTTTATTAATATTTATTCTAAAATAATTAGAAACTTTTAACTTCAATCATTATAATTTCATAAGTTTTTAAAATAATTTTCAACAATTTTAATTATAAATCAATTGACTCTGAAAATCAACTAATTAATCCATTTTTCATATCTTGCTGAAGTGAGTTTAATCTGATAAATTATGAGAATTCTATTTTGTTTTATTTCTTTTTTTGTTTTACAAATATGTTATTGCCAAGAATTAACATCATTTAATAATATCCAACTTATTTACCCCTCAACCACAATAGAAGCCAAAAAAGAAATCAATAATTATCTGCGCTTAAATCCTCATGAAAATGAATATCTCAAATCTATAGTTGACAGTAATTATATTTTTCTAACAGCAAAACAATACCTCCCAATTGATAATTATATTAAAAATTATGATAATAAAAAAAACAATAAAGAATTTTTGAATTTTAAAATAAATTGGTTTCTAAAATATTACAATATTGAAAAGCTATTTAATAAATGGTAGGACATATTTTAAATATTAACATAAAGTATTATGGTATCTTAATATTGACAGCTATTAATTCAGGTTATTTTTCACAATGTAATAATGGGACTAATTTTTTTCCAACAAATGTTCAATATCCAATTCTTAATCAGTGGTGGTCTGCAACTGCAAATAACTGGGCTGGAGAAATTATTAAAATCAGTGTTTCTAATGGAGAGAATTATCAGTTCTCCACATGTGTTAGCTATGGAAATGTACAAGCTTCCTACGATACTGAGCTAACACTTACGGATATAAGCGGAACAGTTTTAGATTTTAATGATGATTATTTAGGCTGTGGCACCAGCTCATATATCAATTGGAATGCCTCATTTTCTGGGGAAGTTTATTTACATATAAACGATCAAAATTGCTCTAATAATTCCATAGCTACAGAAGTAATGATTTTCAGGTCTGCAGCAAGTAATTGTAATGCACCATCTGTAACTTTTAATAGAACTTGTCAGACCAATTCAACTTACGATTTAGCTGTTAACATTACTTCTTTAGGAAGTGCAGCTAACTTAAATATTTTGAACTTTGACAGCTCATATTTTTCTAATGTCCAAACAGGAAATTTCACAATTTTGGGTCTTTCAGGAATTTCAAACATTATTGTTGAAGATCAAAATGACTCAACATGCTTTTCTGCACAAAGTTTTTCAATCTGTAATCCTTGTTCCTACATTTCAGTACCAAGCGATCTACCTTGTAATGCACCTAGTTTAGACTTAGTTGAACCTTTTTATGGATCAACAAATTGTGGATATACTGTTTCTTCTGGCGGAACTTCCAATGGGCCTGATAATTTTTGTGGAAATGCTAATAACGATTCATGGCTAGTGTTTACAGCTGCTGCAGATACCGTTATTTTGAATTGGAATATTGTATATGACCCTATAAATGGATGTGATGACGGAGTTCAATTTGCAGTGTTAGATGGAAATTGTAATAATGAAGATAATATGGTTGAATTAGCTTGTTATGATCCAGGAGGTGTTTTTCAAAGTACAGGTACTTTTACAATACCAAGTCAATCAACATCCAATAATCCTTTAAATATTGGTCAAGAATATTTCATTTATATAGACGGATACTCTGGTGATTTATGTGATTATTATTGGATACCTAAATCTGGGGTAGCCACTACTCCAAATAATGATTCTTGTGGAAATGCTAAATTGATTAATTGCGGTGATAGCGATACTTCAAATAATATTCTTACTAATAATTTAAATATACCTCCCACCTGTTCTGGATTAGTCCCAGGAAATGGAATTTGGTATAAATTTATTGGCGATGGATCAATACTTTCTGTATCTACGTCCAATCAAATTACAAATTTTGATACTCAAATACATGTATATCAAGGATCTTGTGATTCTTTGAATATAGTTGGGTGTGACAATAATGGTGGATTAGGAAATACTTCACAGTTTTCCTTTTTAACGAATCAAGGAGCTGAATATTATATTTATGTGAATGGAACTACTGGTGCAACTGGACAGTTTGTTGTTTCATTTGGGTGTGAGTCATGTGATTTCTCGGTTTCTTCATCTGTTATTAATGAAACTTGTGATGGAGAAGATAATGGCCAAATTATACTTGACATTACTGGCTTTGGACTTTTTAATATTGATACTAACGGAACTATGGTATTCGACTCCTTAGCTGCTAATACTTATGCTTTAAATAATCTTAAGGATGGTAATTATAACATTTCCCTAGAGAATATTTATTTCCCTAATTGTGACACTACTTTTAACCTATATGTTAATTCTGGATTTAACAGTTATAATTTTAATTTTGACACATTAATTTGTTATGGAGATTCTATTAATATTAACAATACTGTATATAACTCCAATAACAATAATGGAATTGAAATACTAAGTTCTATAAATGGTTGTGATTCTGTAATTAATATTACTTTAACTGAGAGAGCTGAAATTTCTTTTTATTTTGACACCATTATTTGCGAAAACGACAGTCTTTCAGTTAATAATACCCTTTATAATTTAAATAACCCAACGGGTGAAGAAATTTATATAGCAAATAATGGATGTGATTCGACTGTATCTATTGAATTAAACTTTTTTTCTCTTCCTAATGTATCTAGTAATTTTTCAGATTCTTTAATTTGTGAAGATGACACAATTATTTTCTATGGAACAGGCGCTAGTTCTTACATTTGGAATAATAATATTTTGGATAGCACTATAATAATTGGTCCTCAAGAAGGTGATTATATTGTCACAGGTACAGATAGTAATAATTGCCAAAATAGTTATCAATTTTTCTTGAGCACCGAGTTTTGTCCGAGAGAACCTTATTATTTATACATACCCAATTTATTAACTGCTAACCAAGACGGAGTCAATGATGTTTTCATGACAACTGGAACTTCATATGAATTAATTTCTATGAAAATTTTCAATCGATGGGGACAACTTGTTTTTAAAGATGTTAGTGGGAGAGGATGGGATGGAAGACTGCCGTCTGGACTAAAAGCGAGTGATGGAAATTACCATTATTTCATTGAAGTACAACCACTTACACGTCCTGCTTCAAGTTCAATGAATTATAATGGCATATTAAAATTATTTAACTAAAAAATACATGATTGTTACAACTTTACCTGTAATACATCTTTAAATCTAGTGGTATAACAAGGTGATAGCTTTTCTTGTTTTAATCGCCATTTCCTATCGAATCCTTGAACTGCTAATCTGACTTTATTTCTTCCCATTTTTTGATTGATATGATCTACCGCATACATAACATCTCTTGTTTTAAAAAGATCTTTATTATTAAATAAACTAAGTTGTCTAGAACTATCTGGGACAATGTCTCCTACTATCACACCTGCTTTCTTATAACTAAACCCTTTTTTATATATATTTTTTAAAGCTATTAAAGCTTGCTTAGTCATTTCCATACTATCGTTAATAGGAACATCTAAAATCACTTTTACACAAGGGTTATATTGATGTTGAGAGTTCTTAAATGGATTAGTTTTAATAAAGACTAGTATAGATGCTGCTAAACTTTTTTCTTTTCTTAATTTAAAAGCGCATATTGATGCATAAGAAGCTATGGCCTCTTTTAGCTCTTCATGACCAACTACATCCATACCAAATGACCTAGAGGTACAAATATTTTTTTTCCTGGGCGGTTGATGATCAATAGTGTAACAAGGGATACCTTTTAGTTCTTTAACCATTCTAAGGCCATTGACACTCATATTTCTTTTTATCCAAGATTCATTAGCATTGACCAAATCAAATGCAGTTTTAAAACCATTATTAGATAAAAATCTTGCATATTGTCTGCCAATACCCCAAAGATCACCTGCCAAAGTATTTCTTAAGACATTATTAATAGTTGTATTTTTTTTCATTAAAAAAACACCATTTTCTTTATATTTTTTAGCTATTCTGTTAGCCACCTTTGCCAATGTTTTAGTAGGTGCAATACCTATAGAAACTGGGACACCTGTCCATTTCCCTACTTTATTTCTTAAGTCAACAGAAAATTGATTGAGTTTCATTACCCCTTTCAAATCTAAAAAAGCTTCGTCTATAGAATAGACTTCTATCAGAGGGCTACATTCATTTAAGATTTGCATTACTCTTTTGGAAAGATCTCCGTAGAGAGCAAAGTTGGAGGAAAAAACATGAACTTTATGGCGATCAAAAAGAGATTTCATTTTAAAAGCAGGAGCGCCCATTTTAATGCCTAACGATTTTGCCTCGTTGCTCCTAGCAATTACACAACCATCATTATTAGACAATACTACTATGGGCTTATTCTCTAACTGTGGCTGAAAAACACGCTCACAAGATGCATAAAAATTATTACAATCTACTAAAGCAATCATACCTTATGTATAATATGGGTAACTACGCCCCAAACTTGAAAATTCATTTCTTCTGTAATTTCAATGGATTTAAAATCTTTATTTTCCGGTTTAAGATATAGTTTATCTGCTTTTTTTTGTATTCTTTTTACAGTGAATTCTCCATTTAGTACTGCTAGTACTATAGTATTATTTTTGGGCTCTAGGGCACGGTCTATAATCATTACATCTCCACTATAAATTCCTGCATTTTGCATAGAATCACCTGTTACACGAACACAAAAAGTAGCTGATGGATGTTGTACTAAATATTCTTGTAGGTTTAAATCTAAGTCCATGAAATCTTCAGCTGGTGACGGAAAACCAGCAGGAACATCGGATTGATAAAAAGGAATATCTAAGACTTTTTCATCCATAGAATAAAAGCTTAGTTCTTTACCTATATGTATACGCTTTAATTTTCTCAAAAGAAGTACTTTATTAGTTGGTGGTGAATTTCTTATTTCCACAGAAAAAAATGCTATTTATGGTGAAATATTTATCCACAATTAAGATTGTTTTTTCTTTTTAGCTACTCATTATTAGCTTCGTCTATAAATTCAATATTGGCTTGAATTTCAGGTATTTCTCTTATTTGAATTTCTTTTTTTATTTGATTAGATTTTTCAAGTAGATCTTTGGTTAATATTTGTTTATTTCTTTTTTCCATTGGGGGATTAAGCCTTTCCGCTTTTTCGAATTCAATAACGTTTTCCAACATTTCTCTAGGTAATTGAGCACCTGCTTTTTGTAAGGTTTGTAAAAATTCCTCTGCAAAAAATTGATCTACTTGAATTCTTCTTTTAGTAGTATGAGCAAATTTCCCTATAATTCTACAAACATTATCTCTCTCTTCAGGGCTTAATTTATCTACAAATTCATATTCTTCTATTTTCTTTAAACTTAAGATAATAGGCTCTAAAGAATCTTTGGTGATGATGAATACATTGTAATCGCCAACATTGTAATTGAATTGTTTAATAACGTGTAGGGTATTAGAAGGTATTACAAGAAATAAATCTTTTTTAACGTCTTCATGTTTGGCATATTTTTTTAAGCTTTCCGTTTGTAATTTTATATATTTCGGGAAATTATTCAAATCATCACCTCCAGGACTCTTTGCGTCAAAAACAATAAGTTGATCCATGATTTCAATTGCATTATCAGGCTTATTTCTAGGATGAGGGAAATGTTCCTGACTAATATATTTAATGATATGATTATTACATATAAGCTGTAAATGATTTTCTACATCTTTTTCGTGTTCTCTCCAAGTTTGTTTCATGTTCTCCAACTCTTGCTGTGCTTCTTCTACTCTATCGTCATTAATTCTTTGCTTTTCATTTTCGAGACTTTGTTGTAGTGTATTGGTAGACTCAATAGCTTTTCTAAGAGTAACATTTCTATTTTCTTCTTCTTGATGAAGTATAATGTTCTCGTTTTTTAAATTGTTTCTTTCTGTTTCGAGAAGCTTTAACCTTTCTTGTAATTGAGTTTTTTCCGTCTTGGTTTGCTCTAGAGAACTTAATTTAGTATTAGCAATTTCAATATCACGCTGCATCGTATTTATTTCAACTTCTTTGGCTGCTAGCTTTTGTTCTAAGACAGAACTTTTATCTCTTTCTTCTGCTATATTTGATTCTAAATCACTAGTTCCATCTTTTTTTCTAGTTATTAAAAAACCAACTGCTGCAAGTAATATTAGTAGAGTAAATAATATAATAATGTCCATAAATAATATTTAGTATAAATTAATTATTTATGAATATATAAAAGAAGAACATAAATAATGTAAGTTCTAATTCAATAAAAGAAATAAATTTGAAATTAATAAAGTTAAAATGGCCAAAGAAAAAAAACCTATCCTGAACGAACTTTTCGAATCTCGAAATAAATATAAAGAATTAGCAGAGAAAATAGATAAAGAGGAATTTATTAAAACTGTTAAAAGTAGAAGAAGTGTTAGAGTTTATAATTCAGAGTCAGTAGAAGAAAAAGATATGCGAGAATGTTTAGAACTTGCCTTATTAGCTCCAAATTCTTCCAACTTACAGCAATGGGAATTTTACTGGGTAAGAAGTAAAGAAAAAAAAAATAAACTTATTGATTATTGTTTAGGGCAACCAGCTGCAAAAACTGCTCAGGAATTAGTAGTAGCCGTTGCAAGACCTGATTTTTGGAAAGTGAATCAAAAGAGAATGCTTAAAAAAATAGATGAAATGGGTGAAAAAGCACCTAGTTCAGCTAGAAAATACTATTCTAAAATTGTACCCTTAGCATATCAACAAGGTATTTTTTCAATAAAAGGTTATTTAAAGAAACTTGCTATGGAATTAAGGGGAATTAAAAAACCTACGCCAAGAGAACCATATAATAAGAGAGGAATGGCAGTATGGGCACATAAATCAACAGCTTTAGCTTGTGAAAATTTAATGCTTTCTTTAAGAGCATTTGGATATGACAGTTGCCCCATGGAAGGAATAGATTCCAGAAGAATAAAGACACTACTAGGATTAAAAAAACCTGCGGAAATATCTATGGTTATAAGTGCTGGTAAAAGAGCTGAAAATGGAGTTTATGGAAAACAATTTAGGTTTAATAATAAATATTTTATTCATGAAGTATAAGCTAATTATTTATTTTTTGATAACTGCTCTATTAACAAGTAGCAATTATTCTTGTCAAGAAAATACTTTTAAAAAGAACTTGATTTCAAATATGCTAAAAGCTATTGATTCGCACAACCAGATAGCTTTTGAAATGTTCAGAAGCGAAAGAAATGAAAATGGAGAATTTGTAGATGGAAAATTCTTTGCAAAACTACAAAGTAGTCCATATAAAATTTACGCTAAAATGGATACCCCTAGAAATGGTGCTGAAATATTATATGTAGAAGGAGAAAATGATAACAAAGCTCTTGTAAACCCTAATTTTTTTCCATATATAAGTCTCAGTTTTGACCCTACAGGAAGTATATTAAAATCGGATGGACACCACAATATAAAAGAGGCCGGATTTACTTTATTCTCCAAGATGTTCAAAGCACACATAAAAAAATATGGAGATGATTTTTATAATTTAATCCAATATGAAGGAAAGTTTAACTGGAATAATAAAAAATGTTATAAAATAATTATTGAATATGCAGATTATCAGCGAATAAAATATATTTCTTCAGGGGATGAAACGTTGTATAATATTGCAGAAAAAAAATTGATTAATGTGGCTAAACTAAGATTTTTAAATCCACAAATTAATGATAACCAAAAGCTCTACAAAGGCCAAGAGATTTTTATTACAAGTCTTTATTCTAAGAAATCTATTTTATATATCGATGAAGCAAGCTATTTTCCTTTATATCAATTAATTCATGATGAAAATGGACTTTTTGAAAAATATACTTACACTAAATTAATTTTGAATAAAAGATTCCAACCTGAGGAATTTAATAGAGATTACAAAGACTATAATTTTTAACGTAAAAAAATATTCTGAATTATAATTATTTTACTTTTGCTTGATGCAGATTCAAATTCTTAAATCCAAAATTCATCGTGTCAAAGTTACAGGTGCCGATTTGAACTATATTGGAAGCATTACTATAGATAGAGAATTAATGGACGCCTCTAACCTTATTGTTGGAGAAAAAGTACAAGTTGTAAATATTAATAACGGAGAGCGTATTGAAACTTATGTTATCCCTGGAAAAAGAGGAAGTGGTGAAATTGCATTAAATGGACCTGCTGCTAGAAAAGTTGCTAAAGATGATATTGTCATTATAATTTCCTATGCAACATTAGATTTTGAAGAAGCTAAAACATTTGAACCAACAGTTATATTTCCAAATGAATCTAACAACTCCCTCAATTAATACACTTTAACACTACTTATTTTTACAAAAAAAGATTTAATATAAATATCTATATTAATTTAACTTTATGAAAAGAAGAGACTTTGTTAAAATTGGAGGTCTGGGGACTACTGCACTAATAATTGATGGATGTAATATCAAAGGAAATTCAGAAGAGAAAAAAATCCTGACATTATCTAATGCTAAGCAAATCAAAGTTATATCTACTTGGAATTCGGGTTTAAAGGCAAATAAAAAAGCTATTGAAGCTTTAAAAGATAATAGACCTGCGTTAGATGCAATAGAATTAGGACTTAATGCTGTAGAATCAGATCCAGAAAATACCAGTGTTGGTGTTGGAGGTTTACCTGATGCAAATGGAAATGTTACTCTTGACGCTTGTATAATGGACCATGAGTTTAATTGTGGATCGATAAGCTATCTTCAAAATATTGAAAACCCAATTTCTGTTGCTAGAAAAGTTATGGAAGATACACCACATGTTATGTTAAGTGGTAAAGGGGCCTATAATTTTGCATTAAGTAAAGGTTTTAATCACAGTAATTTATTAACTGAACATGCGAGAAAAAGTTGGGAAGAATGGAAAGAGGAGAAAAATCAAAAACTTCCTGCAATTAATCACGAAAATCACGATACTATCGCAATGATTGCTTTAGATCATAAAGGTAATCTAGCTACTGGATGTACAACCAGTGGTTGGGCTTATAAAATGGAAGGTAGAGTTGGAGATTCACCCATTATTGGTTCAGGTGTCTATCTTGATAACGAAGTTGGTGCAGCATGTGCCACAGGGTTAGGTGAAGCCATTATGAAAATTTGTGGAAGTCATGCAATAGTAGAACTTATGAGAAATGGAAAAAGTCCTGAACAAGCTTGTAAAATAGCCATTCAAAGAATTAAAAATTCTAATAAAGATTTAAAAGATTTACAAGTTGGATTTATTGCAATGAATAAAAAAGGTGAAATTGGTTCATATAGCTTATATTCAGGTTTTAATTATGCCTACCAAGATATTCAAAGATTTAAACTTATTGATAGTCAATATGACTTGGAATGGGAAGATTAAATATATTTTCTTTTCATGTTTTTCATTATTCTTAATTAATTGTCACAACACTACAGATAGCAGTTTTATTGCCATTACTTCTATTATTCCAAAGCCATTATCAACTCAAATAAAAACAGGTTATTTAGAGACTTCTAATCTAATAATTGATAAAAATTCAGAGTTTACAAAACATTTTGATTTTATTGAAAATCAACTTCAAAATTTCTCTCAAAAAACAGAAAAATATATAAAATTTGGTGACAGTGAAAACTTAATTATTATTAAAAATGAAGAATTTCAAAATAACGGAAATTACAGCTTAAAAGTTGATAAAGAAAAAATAGTAATAAAGGGAAATAAAAAGAGTATATTTTATGGTTTTCAAACCTTATTACAATTAATCCTTCTGAATAACGAAAATTTAGAAAAAAGTTTCAAGATTCCGTGTATAGAAATTAAAGATTCTAGTTCATTTAACCACCGAGGATTTTTAATGGATTGCTGCAGACATTTCTTCTCTGTCGAAACGATAAAGAAATATATTGATTTATTAGCATTTTATAAAATGAATGTTCTTCATTGGCATTTAACAGAAGACCAAGGCTGGAGAATTGAAATGGAAAAATATCCTAAATTAAATAGTATTGGTTCTTACAGGGTAGATTCTAATGGTTTATATGGTGGTTTTTATAGCAAAAATCAGATAAAAGAAATTGTTCAATACGCAGCTGAAAGATATATTGAAATAATACCTGAAATTGAACTTCCTGGTCATTCAAGAGCTGCCATAGCTTCTTATCCTTATTTATCTTGTGAACAAAAACAGATTAAAGTAGCCAATTCTTGGGGGGTATTTAAAGATATATATTGTGCAGGTAATGATTCCGTATTTATATTCTTAGAAAATGTATTTGACGAAATAGTTGATTTATTTCCAAGTAATAGAATTCATATTGGAGGAGATGAAGCCCCAAAATTTAGATGGGAACATTGCGAAAAGTGCCAAAAAAGAATGAAAAATGAAAACTTAACAAACGAGCATGAGCTTCAAAGTTATTTTATTCAAAGAATTGCGAAAATTTTAACTAAAAAAAATCGTGAAATTATTGGTTGGGATGAAATATTAGAAAGTGAAATCAGTGGTGAGGTTAGTATACAATCATGGAGAGGTTTTTCTGGTGGTATTGAAGCTATTAAACAAGGGAAGAAAGCTATCATGTCACCTACTTCACATTGTTATTTTGATTATGATATTGAGTCTATAGATTTAGAAAAAGTTTACAGCTTTTCCCCTATTCCAAATGGATTAGACTCTGCAGAACAATCATTAATTATTGGGGGTGAATGTAACTTATGGTCTGAAAGAATTCCTAATGAAACAGAATTAGATAAAAAATCATTTCCTAGATTGCTTGCCATGAGTGAGGTATTATGGAGAAACCCAAAAAAAAACTATATAAACTTTCATAAAAGAGTTGAAGACCATTATCGTATACTAGATATTTTAAAAGTAGATTATGGTATAGAAACAATTCCTGCAATCATTAATTTGGAACATGGTTCAAATAATCATGCAATCATTGACAAAAAAGTTAATAATTTAAATTATTACTATTCTTGGAATGGTGATAGTTTAAAACTATTAAAAAGTAATAGATTAGTTGTTGATAATTCAGGAACTTTAAATATTCAAGCTTTCAAAAACAAAAAAAAATATGGGAAATCTATTAACCAAAAAATTTCCATACATAATGGAATTGGAAAAAGTGTTAGCTATGAAAATAGATATAGTAAATATTATAAAAGCGATGGGGAAAAAACTTTAACTAACGGAAAACTTGGTAGTTTAAACTTTAAGGATGGAAATTGGCAAGGATATTTCGGATCTAATTTTGAAGTCACCATAGATTTAGACACTATTACAAAATTAAATAGTATTGGGATTAATTTTTATCAATATATTAATTCATGGATTGTAATTCCAAAAAACATTCAACTTTACACTTCATTTGATCAAAAAAAATGGACAAAATTAAGATCAATAGAAGATTTTTCTGAAATTGAAAAGAGAGGAAAATTTATAAAAAAAGCTCTTTTTAATGATTTAGATAATGAATCAAGATTCATAAAAATAACTGCTGAAAATTTTAAAGAATTACCTTCTTGGCATGAGGCAGCAGGATCAAAATGTTGGATATTTACAGATGAAATAATTATTAAATGATTTTAGAGGCTTGTGTATCTACTAAAGAAGGTTTAAACTCAGCAGCAAAATTTAATATAAAAAGAGTAGAAATTTGTGAAAATTTACAATTAGATGGTCTAACTCCTTCTTTAGAACTTCAAAATATTGCCAATCAAAAATATAGTGGGTCAAAATTCATTATGATTAGACCCCATGCCAATAATTTTCATTATAATTTAAAGAATCTTCAAGAAATGAAAGAATCTATTAAGCAAGCTAAAATACATAATGCGGAAGGTGTAGTTTTTGGTGGTTTAAAAGATGGGGAAATTGATTTTAAGATAAATGAAGAACTACTTAATACAGCTCATCAATTAAATTTAAAATGTACTTTTCATAAGGCCATAGACAATTGTTATGATATTAAACAAAGTTTAATAGAATTATCTGAGATGGGGTTTGATTGGGTGCTAACGTCCGGAGGGAAGAAAAATGCAGAGTTAGGAATTGAAAATTTGATTTCGATGTCTAATATACCTAACCGTAAAATTAAAATGCTTATTGGAGGAGGTATTTCACCAGAAAATTGTCAAAAGTTTAAAAATATTGGAATAGATGGACTTCATTTTAGTATAGATAAAAGCAAAATAGTAGATGAGAAAAAAATTAGGTCTATAATGGATAAAATCTAACTTTTAGTTTAAATTATTTTTCAATTAATAAACTGTAATTTCATCAAAAAATAGCCAGCTTGTTCCTCCATTTCCTAAATGCCAAGATGGACATGTACCGTAATTTTCAGCAATAACTTTAATATATCTTGCTTTAACTGGCTTTTTTAATTTCACTTCAAACTGTTTTATTACAGACTCAGGCGTATTATCAGCTATTGAGTGGGATAAGGAACATATTTCTGAAAAATTTTCTCCGTCAGTTGAAGCTAAAAATATTACCTCTTTAGGAAGCCATATCCAAGATTTAACATCTTGAATAGCTCCAATATTTAAATAGCTTACTTTCTCTAAGACACCTAAGTCTACAGTAGATTCAAAATCTTCACCATAGAAACCTTGCCATCTTCCAGTTAAATAATTATTAGGTCCTTTTAATCCATCAACTAGTGCATTATTTCCTCCAGCATCGTACTGATTACTAAAAGATGTTTCCAATTTAATTGTTCTTTTTTGAGTGAATTTTAAGAAATAGGCAGATTCTACTTTACTTACTTTTTCTCCGAGCTGAGAATAACAAAAAATAGTATCGGTTTCATTTAAATAAAAGGAAGATTTATAAATTTTAAAATCTAAATCAGAAGATGTTTTGTAGAAAACCTTTTCATTATTATTTCCTTCAATATTGATTTCTAAGGAGTCTTTAAAGGTATTGGAATTAGCAATAATTCTTGGAATATTCAATATATGTAGGTTTTTATTTATTTCCGTATTATAAAATTCATCAAACTGCCAAGCTTCTTTTGAATTTTTAGTTTTATTAATTGATAATACCCCTCCTTTAAGAATTTCATTAATATGTAAAAAATTTCTGGTTAATTTTTCACCATTCAGATTTAAGCTTTTAATATAGATAGCTTCTGAATCATTTGTATTAGAAATAACTTTAAAATTATTTCCATTTTCAAGATTAATGGTTATTTCTTTAAAAAAAGGTGTTTGAATAATATAATACGGATCACCTGGATTAACATCAAAAAGACCGATTGAACTCAAAATATACCATGCAGACATTTGACCACAATCTTCATTTCCAATAATTCCTGTTGGCTTTGAAGAATACATTTGACTTAAAATATTATTAACCATAAGTTGGGATTTAACGGCTTTACCAACCATATTATATAAATAAGCCATATAATGACTTGGTTCATTTCCGTGCGCATATTGTCCAATCAGCCCAGTTATATCTGCCTGGTCTCTACCCTCTAAATCTGACTTAACTGTAAATAATTCATCTAATTTATTTTGAAAAGCTTGATCTCCTCCGTGCAGATTAATCAACCCTTTGATATCATGAGGAACAAAAAAACTGTATTGCCAGGAATTGGCTTCAGTATAATTATAATTAACTTCAGATGGTATAAAACCAGACTTCCAATTTCCATTAGTTTTGGGTTGCATTAACCCTGTTTTTTTATTAAATAAATTTTTATACGACTGTGATCTTTCCATGTATTTTGTGGCAGAATTAGGGTCATTAAAGTATTCTGCCATCTTAGAAATGCACCAGTCATTATATGAATACTCCAATGTTTTCGAAACAGATTCAGGTTCTTCAAAAGAAGATATATAACCTCTATTTTTAAATTCTGGAATACCCAATTCTTTTCTATTAGAAATATGCTTCATAGCCATATATAATTTATCATATTCGGAATATTTTATTCCTTTTGTATAAGCGTCAAGAATTACAGAAACTACATGGTATCCAATCATACAACCAGTATAATTAGCACATAATTCCCAAATAGGTAATTGTCCACCGTAATTGTATTGATTTAAAAAAGTATTTAAAAAAGCAGATGTTTTTTTTCTTTCAATTATGTTATATAAAGGGTGAGTAGACCTAAAGGTATCCCAAAGAGAAAAAACAGTGTAATTCGTTACAGAATCATTATGAACTTTAATGTCTGTAGATCTAAAATCACCATTTAAATCACTAATAATATTTGGAGCGATCATAGTATGATACAATGCGGTGTAAAAAATTTCTTTTAAAGAATCTTTATCAGTTGAAATATTAATTTTTTGTAGCTGTTGGTTCCAATTTTTCTTAGAATTAGTTTTATAGTTATTAAAATTCCAACCTTTTGCTTCTTTATTTAAATTCTCTTTTGCATTTTTTTCACTAACCATTGAGATACCTACTTTAACCATAAGTTTATCGTCTTTCAAGTTTTTAAAATTTAGAAATGCTTTCGTTGAATTACTGTCTTTATTGGTGAAAGATTCAAAATCATCTGAAAACTCTATATGAAAATAAAAATGTTGTTCATCAGCCCAAGATTTTGAAATTCTTTTCCCTGATATTTCTCTAGAATTTTTAATTTTTAAACTCCAGTCAAGTAAAATATCTCTATGCTCTAAATCTAAAACAATAGATGGAGTTAAATTTTCATTATTAAAAGTATACTCGTGTATGCCAACCCTTTCTGTGGCAGTTAGCTTACATTTAATATTGTATTTTTCTAATAAAACTTCATAGTATCCAGCCGAAGCCAATTCATTTATTTTTTTAAATGATGAACTATAATTATTTGAAGTATCGTTTAAATAGCCGTTATTAAAGGTGATTTGACCCATAGTTGGCATTAATAAAAGATCACAATAATCTCCTATTCCTGTCCCACTTAGGTGAGTGTGACTGAATCCATAAATTATAGAATCTGAATAATGGTATCCCGAACATCCGTCCCATCCTTCTATCCTAGTATCAGGACTAAGTTGCACCATTCCAAAAGGCATAGTAGCTCCGGGAAAAGTATGGCCGTGAGCACCTGTTCCTATAAATGGATTGATATATTTTGATAAGTCCTCATTTTTATTGGAACATCCCGCAATAAAAAAACTAAAAATTATAAAATATATGTTCTTCATTATATTGTTAATTATGGCAAAAAATTTGACTAATGGCCTACTTTATCAGTTGAAGATTCCCAATTAACACCTTGTTTCTTTAATTTTTTATTGACCATCCATGCAAAGAAGAATAAGTAGGCAAAACAAATAACACCTACCCAATAAGAATGTTGAATACCCAATAAATTTTCATTTGCTAGTGCTCCTTGTAAAGTAGAAATAAATCCTCCCCCCATTATCATCATGATTAATAAACTTGAAGCAGTGTTGGTCTTTTCTTTTAATCCAGCAATACCTAAAGTAAAAATACAAGGCCATAACGTACTACAAAATAACCCAACAGCAATAAAAGCAAAAACACTAACAATTCCACTAGAAAAAATACCTACTACCATTGCTAAAATTCCAATTGCAGAATAAATCATAATTTGATTAACAGGATTTCCTTTACTAAGTTTATCAGCAAAAATCAATAATACTACTAGAGCAATATATGGGAGAAATTGTTGCATTTCATTACCTGCTATCCAATTTACAAATAAGAATATTCCAAATGCAACAAATGGAAGTATCAAACCTAGAATAGATTTTAATTTACTAGTAATATTAAAAGCACCAGCTGCAGAAGTCCACCTCCCAATCATTAAACTTGCCCAGAATAAAGAAACAAATGGCGCTACTCCACTCTCCTTTGTTCCCAATTCTTGTTTCATAAATTCTGGCAGATTACTTGCCGTCGAAACTTCAACACCAACATATAAAAAGATAGCAATCATTCCCAAAACTACCTGAGGATATTTAAGAGTTGCTAGAATATTTCCGCTATTGCTATTACTTTCGTTTTCGTCATCTAAGCGGTCTGGAACTGATGAAAATTTAAATAGTATTGCTGCTATTACGAATGCAGCACCTAAAAAAAGATATGGAGTTTGAACGGATTGTAAGTTTAAAGTAGTTTCACCTGATGAAATACTTCCAAAAATGGCAAAAGAAACAATTACAGGTCCAATGGTGGTTCCAACATTATTAATTCCACCAGCTAAACTTAAACGCATATTTCCTTTGGATGGATCTCCCATTTGAATAGCTAAAGGATTAGCAGCAATTTGTTGTAAGGAAAAACCTAAACCAACAATAAATAAACCTGAAATTAATAAAGGAAAAGATTCATTGTTTGAAGCAGGTACAAAAAGAAGTGTACCCAATGCTGAGATTATGAGACCTAACGACAAACCATTTCTGTAACCTATCACGTTAAGTATATCTTTTCTAATCAAGGATGAAATTCCAAAATATAATAATGATCCTACAGTGTAAGCAATATAAAATGCTAAGGAAATTAGCTGAGACTCAAGTTGACTTAAGTCTAAAGCTTTTTTAAAAACTGGTATTAATATATCATTACTAGCAGCCACAAAGCCCCAAAAGAAAAAGATTGAAATTAAGGTGGTAAATGCACCAATATTTGTTTTTTTGTTCATAAAATTAATTTACTTAAAAAAATGGTAATAGTCCATTCTAAAGTTAATTTTATTTAGATTAAATAAATTTTCTACTCTGTATCAGTAGTTTTGTTTAGTATTTTGATATATTTGTTAAACGTGAGTTTAGCTTATTTTATTTCATATTAAATATTATCTGTAATGTCTAGTAATAAAATTGTTAATGGGTTTTCTAAGCTATCAAAAGAAGCCAAAATCGAGTGGATTACAAATGAATATTTACAGGGAGATGACCAATACATAAAATTTCTTAAAAGTTATTGGCACGAAGACTCTAAAATTCAAAAAATTCATGATGAGTTTATAGAAAATACGATTACCAACTTTTATATTCCATTTGGAGTGGCCCCAAATTTTTTAATAAATGGGAAAGTTTATTGTGTCCCTATGGCCATTGAGGAAAGCTCTGTAGTAGCTGCAGCTGCAAAAAATGCTTCTTTTTGGATGAAAAGAGGAGGATTTAAATCAAAAGTGATTTCTACAATAAAAATTGGTCATGTTCATTTTGCTTGGTACGGAAATTTTAATATTCTTAAAAAGTTTATTAAATCTATTAAACATAAATTTTTTGAAGAATCAGAAGAAGTTACTAGGAATATGAACAAAAGGGGTGGTGGTATTTTAGATATTGAAGTGATTAACCGTTCCGATTTAGAATCTAATTATTATCAACTCCAAGCAAAATTTGAAACTTGTGATGCAATGGGTGCTAATTTCATTAATACCTTATTAGAAAAGTTTTCGAAAATTTTAGAAAGAGAACTTCAGGAAAGTAATTTAGTAGAAGAAGATAAAAAGATTGTTGTCATTATGTGTATACTAAGTAACTATACACCTGAAAGCATTGTTAGATGTGAAGTTAATTGTCCAGTAGAAGACTTATCTGATGACCCAAATGTAAATAGCCAAGAATTTGCCAAGAAATTCCAACAAGCTATTCACGTAGCTAATATTGAACCTTACAGAGCCACAACCCATAATAAAGGAATATTTAATGGAATTGATGCCGTTGTTATTGCAACTGGGAATGATTTTAGAGCTGTAGAAGCCTGTGGTCATACTTATGCTTCAAAATCAGGACAATATAAAAGCTTAACAAATGTAGAAGTTAAAAATGGAAAATTTAAATTTTGGATTGATTTACCTATCTCCATTGGTACTGTGGGTGGTCTAACTTCCTTACACCCTATGGTAAAGTTTTCTCATCAACTTTTAGGAAACCCAAATGCTAAAACTTTAATGGAAATTATTGCTGCTGCTGGACTAGTTCAAAATTTTGGAGCTCTTAGATCTTTGGTCACTACAGGAATACAAAAAGGCCATATGAAAATGCATTTATTAAATATTTTGAATCAACTAGGGGCCAATAAAGAAGAAATTGAAAAAATAAAAAATCATTTTAAAGATAGAGTTGTTGAACATAGCTCAGTGGTTAATTATTTTAATGAATTAAGAAAAATTAGTAAAGATAAAGTCATCAAATAAATAAGTTGAAAAAATTTCATTCTAACGGAAAGCTACTAATAACGGGCGAATACCTTGTTCTAGATGGTGCATTATCTCTTGCTGTTCCTTGTGTATTTGGACAATCATTAAATTTTTTGTCCCATAGTAATCCTACATTAAATTGGAAAAGTTATGATAGTAACGGAAAAATTTGGTTTGAATCTGTTTTTAATTATGATTCTTTAGAAGTTTTAAAAACAAGCCATTCAAGTACTGTAAGTTGGGTTCAAAAAATATTAATTACTGCTTCAAAAATTTCCAATAAAAAACTTAGAGGTTCCATCTCTTGTTATCTTGATTTCCCTAATAATTGGGGGCTAGGTTCTAGCTCTACTTTAATTAATAACATATCTCAATTATTTAATATTGACCCCTACAAAATACATTTCTCAACTACTAATGGTAGCGGATATGATATTGCTTGTGCTTCAAATAATAACCCAATAACATACCAACTAATCAATAATAAACCCCATTTAAAAATCATTAATTGGATACCTGAGTTTAAAGATGAGATTATTTTTATTTTCTTAAATAAAAAACAAAAAAGTAACTTGGAAATTAAAAGATTTAAGAAATTACCAAAAAATTTAAAGCTCGTAAATAAAATTTCCAAAATTACTGAGAAAATAATAGAGTCTAAAACATTAGAAAGTTTTGAAAAATTAGTCAATCAACATGAAGAAATTATCAGTAATCATATTGGAATAAAATCTGTAAAACAGATTTATTTTTCTGATTTTGAAGGCTCAATTAAATCCTTAGGAGCTTGGGGAGGAGATTTTATAATGGCTACCAGAAATAATAAGAGTTATTTTATTAAAAAGGGATATAAAACTATATTTTCATTTCAAGAATTAATTAAAATATCTGAACTAAAAATCGCATCTTGAGTTTCGATAAATTAAAATATAGTCCTGTAAATACGTTACCAAGTGCTGGTGAGATTTCAGCCGTGAGCCCATCAAATATTGCATTAGTTAAATATTGGGGGAAGAAACCTGTTCAAATACCTACTAACCCTTCTATCAGTTTTACATTAAAAAACTGTTATACAGAAACAACCATCAAATTTAAAAAATCTAACTCTTTTAACTTTGATTTTAAAATAGATGGTCATCCTAATTCTTCATTTATTCCAAAAATTGAATCGTTTTTTAATAGAATAAAAGATTGGACTCCTTTTTTATTCGATTATGAAATTCAAATTAATACAAAAAACACATTTCCTCACAGTAGCGGAATTGCTTCTTCTGCCTCAGGCTTTAGTGCCTTATCTTTAGCTATAACACAATTAGAACAAAAAATATCTGGATTTTCTAATGATGATAAATATTTAAAAGCCTCTTTTTTAAGTAGGCTAGGTTCTGGAAGTGCAAGCAGGTCATTATATGGACCTTGTGCAATTTGGGGTTATCATGAAGATATTACCAATTCTAACAATGAATTTGCCATAGCACATCAAGATATTCACTCTGTTTTTAAAAATTATCAAGATACTATTCTATTAATTGATAAAGGGGTTAAGAAAGTAAGTTCTACTCAAGGTCATAATTTAATGAACAACCATCCTTTTTCAAAAGAAAGGTTTTATCAAGCAAAAAAGAATTTAAAAGAAACCATCTCAATACTTGAAAAAGGTGATTTAGAAAAATTTATTTCTGTAACTGAAAGTGAAGCTCTAACGTTACATGCTATGATGATGACATCAAATCCATATTTTATTTTAATGAAGCAAGGTACTTTATCTGTCATAGAAAAAATATGGGAATTTCGAAAAAGTAATAATATTCCGCTAAGTTTTACATTAGACGCTGGTGCTAATGTTCATTTGCTCTATCCCGAGAAAAATAAAGACTCCGTTCTTAGTTTTATAGAGAAGGAATTAATTGTTTATTGTGAAAATGAACAGTATATTTGTGATGAAGTTGGTAGCGGAGCTAATATAATTAATGAAAATTATGCTTAAAGAATCGCTGTACTATAGTAAAATATTATTATTTGGAGAATACGGAATTATTAAAGATTCCATGGGTTTATCTATTCCTTATTCAGATTATAATGGAAAGTTTCTATTTGATTCAAAAAGTAATCCTAGTTCTAAAAAATCTAACGAACAACTTTTAAGTTTTCTCTTTCATCTAAAAGAACTGAATAAGCAAGGTTCACTTCCTTGTAAATTAGATTTAATATCTTTTGAAAATGACCTAAATAACAATCTATATTTTGACTCCTCTATTCCTCAAGGTTTTGGAATAGGTAGCTCAGGAGCAATTGTTGCTGCAATATATGATAAGTATTGTTTATCAGATAAAATTTTATCCGATAAGGATTTACAAAATGAAAAAATCCTTGAACTAAAAACCATATTTAGTACATTAGAAAGCTTTTATCACGGAACAAGTTCTGGTTTAGATCCTTTAATTTGTTATTTAAATCTCCCTATTCTTATTAAATCAAAAAATAATCTAGGAACTGTTGGTATTCCAAGTTCCAATAATGGAAAAGGAGCTGTTTTCCTACTTAATACTGGTGAAGTTGGTAATACTCAGCCATTAGTTCAGCATTTTTTAGAAAGATGTAAAGAAGAAGGTTTCCGTGAAATGCTAAAAAATAAATTTAAAAAATACAACGACGCTAGTATTGAAGCATTTCTAAAGAATGAGGGTAAATCACTGCTAAAAAATGTTAAGTTATTGTCAAAGGTTTTGTATGATAATTTTCAACCTATGATTCCAAAACTTTATAGAAAGCTTTGGAAGGAAGGAATTGAAAGTAATTCTTACTATTTGAAACTATGCGGTTCTGGTGGTGGTGGATATATTTTAGGGTTTACCGAAGACTTTGAAAAAGCCCAAAGTAAGCTTAGTAGCTACCAAATTGATGTCATCCATAGGTTTTAGTAAGATATCAGAAAATAAAAAAAAGTCCATATTTATTAAAATACTGGCCATACTATCTATCGCTAGATGGTATAACATTACTCTAATAACCATTAGTTTATATGCCATTCAAATTTTCATTTATGAAAGCCCACTTAAATATTTATTTCAAACAAGTGGAGTAAATTTGCACTTATATGTTCTTTCAATTGATTTATTGGTGGTTGGAGGATATTTAATCAACGCTTTTTACGACTTTGAAAAAGATATGATTAACCAACCTCAGAAAACTTATTTCAATAGATTAGTTAGCAAAAGAAGTTGTTTAAATATTTATATAATTTGTAATCTCCTAGGACTATTTTTTACTTTTTTAATAAATAATAGAATTTTAATTTTATCAATTTTGTTAATACTAGGCCTTTGGATATACTCCCATAAGCTAAGAAAAAAAGTGCTTTTAGGGGAGATTAGTGCTTCTTTAATTTTAGTTAGCTTTTTTTTGGGAATGGCTGTATTAAATCAAAATTTTGATTTCACTCTAGCTGTCTTCAGCACTTATATTTTTACTATAGATTTAACAAGAGGTGTAGTAAAAAAAATGATCTCGCTTAAAGGGGACTTAATAGTCGGAGAAAAAAGTATTCCAATTTATTTTGGAATAAAGAACTGTAAATACATCATTTTTTTCCTTATGATAAGTTCTATGATAGCAATTTTAATTTTATTGCCTGTTGTATTTTATAAATTATTTTCGTATTATTTTATCACAGCATTTTTTATAATATGTTACTCAATATATTTACTGCATTATGCAAAAAATAAAAGTCAATACGAAAAAATTAATAGTGTATATAAAATTCTCATAGGATTAGCAATTATTTCAATAGTTTTATACTAGTTACTATGAAATTTAAATACCTAATTATTTTAATCATTTTTACCAATTGTCAATCCAATATGAATCATAAAATTATAGCTCCAGTTTGTGAAGTTGAAAACAAATTATTAACTGCCCATAACCATGATAGGATAGATAAATACTATTGGCTTAAGGATAAAGAGAATCCAAAAGTTATAAATTATTTAAATAAAGAGAACGACTATACAGATTTACAGATGAAATCTACAGAGTTTTTTCAAAAAAACTTATTTAATGAATTAAAATCTCGTATAAAAGAAGAAGATGAAAGTGTCCCCTATTTTTATAACGAATACTATTACTGGAAAAAATTTGAGAAAGGTTTTGAGCATCCTGTATATTTAAGAAGAGGAAAAAACAGTAATAGTGAAGAAATTCTTTTAGACGTTAACGAAATGTCTAAATCTTACGATTTTTTCAATATTGGAGATTACGATATTTCTGAAAATAATAAGTTAATGGCTTACAGCTATGACACTCTATCAAGAAGAATTTATGAAATAAGAATTAAAGATCTATCAAAAAATGAGCTATTTAAAGAAACACTACAAAATACAACTGGTTCAATTGTATTTGCTAATGATAATCAAACTATTTTTTATGGGAAAAAAGATCCACAAACATTAAGGTCATTTCAAATTTATGCTCATAGGCTAGGAACAAAGCAAGAAGAAGATACTCTGATATTTGAAGAAGAAGACGAAACCTTTTCTTGTTATGCTTACAAATCAAAGTCTAATGAATATATTATTATAAATTCATCTAGTACTTTAAGTGATGAATATAGACTTATTCCTGCAATATCTCCATTTGAAACTCCTAGAGTTTTTCAGAAAAGAGAGAGAGGGCTAGAATATGGAATATATCATCAGGACAACAAGTTTTATGTTGTCACCAATCAAGATCATAAAAATTTTAGTATTAAAACTTGCAGTCCAGATAGTACCAACAAAGAAAATTGGAAGGAATTTATTGCAGGAAGAGAAAATGTATTGATTGAAGGACTAGATGTTTTCAATGACTTTTTAGTAATATCAGAAAGAGAAAATGGACTAACAAATTTAAATGTGATGAATTTAAAAAATAGTTCTAATCACTACATTCCATTTAATGAACCAGCCTATGTGGCAGGCACAACAACAAATTTATTGATGGATTCTAAAGTCTTAAGATTCGCATATAATTCAATGGTTAATCCAGGAACATTATACGAGTATAATATGCTAAATAAGGAAAGTAAGGTTCTTAAAGAAAAAGAAGTAGTTGGAGGTTATAATCAAAAAGAATTTATTTCAGAAAGAATTTGGGCTAATGGAAGAGATGGAACTAAAATACCCATGTCAATGGTTTATAAAAAAGGACTTCAAAAAGATGGGAAAAATCCTACATTATTGTATGCTTATGGTTCTTATGGCTATAGCATTGATCCTTCATTCAGTACTAATAGATTAAGTCTACTTGAGAGAGGTTTTATTTTTGTTATTGCCCACATTAGAGGCGGTGAAGAAATGGGAAGAAAATGGTATGAAGATGGTAAGCTATTAAAAAAGAAAAATACATTTTATGATTTCATAGATTGTAGTAAATATTTAATAGAAAAAAAATATTGTAATTCTTCAAATTTATATGCTTCAGGTGGAAGTGCTGGTGGTTTACTTATGGGAGCAGTTATTAATATGAATCCTGAGTTATATAAAGGTGTTATTGCTCATGTGCCTTTTGTTGATGTAATTACAACAATGCTTGATGAAACGATTCCCTTAACTACAGGAGAATATGATGAGTGGGGAAATCCAAATGACAAAAAATATTACGATTATATGAAAAGTTATTCTCCGTATGATAATATTACTGAAAAAGATTACCCAAATTTATTAGTAACTACAGGGCTTCATGACTCTCAAGTTCAATATTGGGAACCTGCTAAATGGGTAGCTAAGCTCAGAGAGTTAAAAACTGATGAGCGTTTACTTTTATTAAAGACCAATATGAAAACTGGACATGGTGGTGCAAGCGGTAGATTTGAGTACTTAAAAGAAATAGCATTTGACTATGCATTTTTATTTAAGCTAGAGAATATTAACAAATAAGTAATTTTATTTCATCTGCTAATTCCGAAATAGACTTTCCGTCTGTATTTACAATATAATCAGCTTTATTATAAGTAGGTACCCTTTCTTCATATATCTTTTTTAAGGATAATACATCATTATAAAGTGGTCTTTTGGGATTAAATCCGATTCTATAATGAATTTCATTTAAAGAGGTTTCAAGAAAAATAGTGGTTCCTAAATTAAGTAATTGATTCATATTGTCATTAAAAATTGGTAAACCTCCTCCAGTAGAAATAACACAATTAATGTTTTCAATTTTATTTAGAAAATTTTGCTCTAACAATCTAAAATAAGGTTCTCCACTATCCTTAAAAATTTGACCAATGGTTTTACTTTCCTCATTTTCAATTTCTAAATCTGTGTCTATGAAATTACATTTAAAATAATTGGCTAAAACTTCACCAATAGAGGTCTTTCCTGATCCCATCATTCCAATGAGAATTATTGAGGGTCTTGACACAGAAATTATGTTTTATTGAAAATTTTTAAATATTCTATAACATGTTTTACATACTGAAAATAATCTTTTGGATCTGTTTCTAACATTAAGTCATAAAATGGTTTTTTTTCTTCTGAATAGCTTCCTATTTTAAAAGGAGAATTGGATAAAAGAAGAATTAGTCTTAATGGAATAATTTTTAGTTCTGTTAAGTCTAAAAGAATGTCAAAACGTTCTGAAATAAAATTTTTCACTACTACTTTATTTGATAGTGCATAATAGTTAAGATCGTAAATAGTGAAAAAATCTAAATCTAATCTACTTTTCAAAAAAACAGGTTCATCTTTAAAAGGGTAAAAAGCTAAAATTTTAATTTTCGGAATATTAAATTCATTTTTAATCATTTTAATGATCTTCAATACCGCTTCATAATCATCAATATTTTTGATAACACAAATCATACCCATAGAATTGGCATCATCAATATTACAAGACTGTACCTTTCTTAAGCTTTCTTTTTTAGAATATCTACTGATATATTTAGCTCCTAAAAAAAACTTAAATTTTAAAAATGTAAACTTCATAAATATATTAAAACTTAATAGATATTAAATTTAGTAAAAGTGTTTAAAAAAGTTCGCCTTGTTCGTATTGTTTTGCTTCCGAATTATTACTTTCCTGATCAATTAATTTCAAAAAATCATCCTCATTTATTATTTTTATTTTAAAATTTTTAGCCTTTTCAAGTTTAGAAGGGCCCATGTTTTCACCAGCTATTAAAAGGTCTGTGGACTTACTAACTGAACTTGAATTTTTACCTCCATTCTGTTCAATAATCTTCTTTAAATCTTCTCTTGAAACATTTAAAAATGCACCTGAAATAACTATTTTTTTATTATTTAAAATTGTTGATTTTACAGTTAGTTCTGCTTCTGAAGACTCCATTATTAAACCAAAATCTAATAACCGGTTAATTAATTCATTATTATAATCAAAAGAAAAATATGCTACTATTGATTCAGCTATTTTATCTCCAACTTCGTCTATACTGCAAAGCTCATCAAACGTTGCTGTTCTTAGCTGATTGATATCTTTGAAATAAGAAGTCAGCTTTTTTGCTACTGTTTCTCCTACAAACCTTATACCTAAACCAAAGAGGATTTTATTAAAAGGTGATTGCTTACTTTCTTCAATTCCTTTAATAATATTTTCAGCTGATTTTTCAGCCATTCTTTCTAAAGGAAGCAAGTCTTCTTTTTTAAGAGCATATAAATCTGATGCATTTTTAATTAATCCAGAACTATAAAGTTGATCAATAGTTTCTGTGCCAACTCCATCAATATTCATCTGTTTTCTGCCAATAAAATGAATGATTTTACCTTTAATTTGAGGTGGGCAAGAATTTGAATTTAAGCAATAATGATGTGCCTCTCCCTCATCTCTTATTAATTTTGAATGGCACTGGGGACAGTTATCAATGAATTTAAAAGGTTGGCTATTTAATACTCTTTCTGATTTATCAACACCAATTATTTTTGGGATTATTTCACCGCCTTTTTCAACATAAACTTTATCTTGGTAATACAAGTCTAGTTTTATCATTCTATCTGCATTATGTACACTTGCTCTTTTTACAACAGTTCCACTTATTCTAACAGGACATAATTTTGCAACTGGAGTTATTGCACCAGTTCTTCCTACTTGGTAAATAATGTCTTCTAATATAGTTGATACTTGAATAGCTTTATATTTATAAGCTATAGCCCATCTTGGTGATTTTGATGTGTTTCCTATTTCATTTTGGATAGCTAATTCGTTTACTTTTATAACGATGCCATCAATTTCAAATGGTAAAATTTCTCTTTTATTATCCCAATAATTTATAAAATCCATTACTTTATCAATATTTCTAACTTCTTCCACATATCTATTAGTTATTGATGGTGTTTTAAACCCAAATTGTTTCAAATATTTATATTGATCGTAAACTGTTTTTACCTGAGTATCTTCTAAAAAAACTGCGTATAAAAAACAATCTAATTTTCTTTTAGCTACTTCTGATGAATCCTGTAGTTTGAGAGTTCCAGAGGCTGTATTTCTAGGATTAGAAAAAAGCGGAAGTTGGTTTTTTTCTCTTTGTATATTTAAATCTTGAAAAGTAGTTTTAGAATACATAATTTCTCCTCTAACTTCTAATTTTTTAGGTACATTACCTTTTAAAACCAAAGGAATTGATGAAATAGTTCTAACATTATTAGTAACATCTTCGCCCTGTGTACCATCTCCTCTTGTAACTGCTCTTACAAGTTGTCCATTTTCATAAATTATGCTAATTGCTACTCCATCATATTTTAGTTCACATATATATGAATATGGAATATCAACAATTTTGCAAATTCTTTCATCAAAATCTACCATATCTTTTTTAGAATAACTATTAGATAGAGAAAGCATTGGATACTGGTGAACAACTGATAAAAATGATTTAGCTATATCACCTCCTACCCTCTTAGTTGGAGAATTAGAATCAAATAATTCTGGATATTTATTTTCTAAAATTTCAAGTTCTTTTAAAAGTAAATCAAACTCATAATCAGAAATAATTGATTTACTGTTAACGTAGTATTCATGATTGTAATCATGAATCAGTTCTCTTAGCTCTATTATTCTATTAACTTCGATCTTAGTCATTTCTTGTTGCTAATATAAATCTATTCTTTCCTTGAAAATCATTATATATGGTGCAATTTACGTAGTCTTTTTCAAGTAATAAATTTACAATATCATTAGCAAAATCCTCATGAATTTCAAAGTAAATTTGTCCTTTTTCTTTCAAATAATATTTCCCAAATTCAGCGATGATTTTATAATGTTTTAATGGATCACTATCTTCAACAAAAAGTGCTAAATGGGGATCATTATCTAGGACATTTTTGTGCATTTTAAGTTTGTTAGATTGTGGTATATATGGAGGATTACTAACTATAATATCTAAAGATTTTTCATTTATTTCATACTTTTTTATATCTACGCAAATAAAATCTATTGATAAAGAATTAATTTGAGCATTTTCAATTGCTATATTAATTGCATCTTGAGAAATATCTAAACCAGAACAAATGGCTTTAGAAAATATTTTTTTTAAAGATAAAATTATACATCCTGAACCTGTTCCAACATCTAAAATTGAAGGCGGTGAATTTTTTAAATTATTATTCTTTATTATTTCAACCAATTCTTCTGTTTCAGGTCTTGGTATAAGGACATTAGAATTGACTTTAATAATTAAATCATTAAAAACTACATGACCAATTATGTGTTGAACTGGAATATTCTTTTTTAGGTTTTGTAATGCACGTTTCATAAAAGTAATTTCTTTTGCTTCTAAAATTTTATTTTTATGTAAAAGGTAATCCACTTTCTTCCAGTGCTTTATATATAAAAGAAGTTCAAAGAATATATTATCGATTTCTCTTAAAGAATATTGATTATTAAGTTGCTGTGAATAAATATTCTTAAGATTTTCTATTTTACTGAGTGGGAGTTTCAAAAATGTTAAATTATTTTAATATACAATGCGCGCATTGTATATTTGTATATATTTCAATGTAAAATTATAGAAAAAAACAATGAGCAATAAAGGAGGAGATTTTATAATTAAAAAAACTGAAAGTTCGTCAGTATTTATTCCTGAAAATTGGAATGAGGAGCAAAAGATGTTAAAACAAATGATTTTTGACTTTTGTGACAAAGAGATTCATGTATTAGAAAAAGAACATGAAGCTGCTAATGATTTACCAGCAATTGTTGAAATGTTGGAAAAAGCGGCTTCTTTAGGACTTTGTGGTATAGCCATTGAAGAAAAATATAACGGATCTAATTTAGATTTCAACACGGGTTTACTTTATATGGAGGCGTTTGCTTATGGGTTTTCGTTTGCTACAACAATCGGTACCCATGTCTCAATAGGATCATTACCAATTGTTTATTACGGGAATAAATATCAAAAAGAAAAATATTTACCTAAAATTGCCACTGCAGAAATAAAGACTGCTTATGCTTTAACAGAACCCTCTGCTGGTTCTGATGCTAATTCCGGTCGAACAAAGGCCATCATTAATAATGATAAGAACTGCTACATGCTGACAGGGCAAAAGATGTGGATTACCAATTCAGGATTTGCAGATTTATTTATAGTTTTTGCAAAAATTGAAAATGATGAAAAATTATCAGCATTTATTGTGGAAAAGGCTTTTGGAGGTATTACTCTAGGAGGGGAAGAAAAAAAATTAGGAATTAAAGGATCATCAACGAGACAAGTTTTTTTCGAAGATTGTCCAGTCCCAATGGAGAATTTATTAGGGAACAGAAACGATGGTTTTAAAATTGCATTAAATATTCTTAATTCTGGGAGAATAAAACTTTCAGCGGCTGCCATGGGAGGAGCTAAGTTCTCAATGAGAAAAGCAGTAGGTTATTCAAATGAAAGAAAACAATTTGGTAAGAGTATAGGTGAATTCACTGCTATGCAATTTAAAATTGGCGAGATGGCTAGAAAAATATTTTCTGCTGAATCTGCTATTTACAGAATAGGGAATAATATTGATTTAAAAGAAGAAGAATTAAAAAAAGAAGGTGCTCCGGAAAATGAAATTAAATTAAAAGCTCTAAGAGAATATACAGTTGAATGTTCTTTAATGAAAGTTTATGCTTCTGAAGTGTTAGATTATTGTGTTGATGAATCTCTTCAAATTCATGGAGGAATGGGATACAGTGTAGAAACTAAAATTGAGATGGGTTATCGTGATGCTAGAATTACTAGGATTTACGAGGGAACTAATGAAATAAATAGAATGCTGTCTTTTGGTGAATTAATGAAAAAGGGATTTCAGACAAAAGAAATTGATATGAAATCTATAACTAAAAAAATACCATATCAAATATTTCTAAAAACTTTTGGGCTTCAAAAAAAATCAGAAATTCAACTGATTGAAAATTTTAAATATTTATTTTTTATTCTAAGCAAATATGCTACTGATGCTTACGGAAGAGCACTGGAAGATGAGCAAGAAATAATAATGAATTTATCTGATATTTTAGCTGAAATTTTAGTTTTAGAATCTACTTTTTTGAGAGTACTAAAATTAAGTAATAGTCAACAATTAAATGATGAAGCTAAAATGAAAGAAAATATTAAAAAACTTCAATTTTATGAGAGCAATTTTAAAATTATTCAATGTGCCCAAATAATATATGATAGTCTTCCTGAAAAATCTAGATTATTGAAATATGCAATTAAACTTTTTACTTACAAATCTAGGGTGAATCCTACATTGCTAAGAAGGAAGATTGCTATTTATTTTTTAAATAATAAAGATTATTATTTATAGACTTATATTTTTTCAATTTCTAAAATTTTAGAAATAGTATCTAAAACACTAAAAAAGGATGTTAAATCATTTGAAGAATTTTTTGACTTAATTATTTTTTCTAAAGCAAATAACTTTTCTGCAGCCTTATCTCTCATTTTAAGTCCACTCTTTGTGAGGCATATATATACTTTTCTCTTATCAATTTTATCTTTTCGCTTAGAGACAAAACCTTTTTCTTCTAATGACTTTAATAGCCTAGATAGACTATTGGGTTCCATATTCATTCTAGGAGCTATTTTAGTTACAGGTGTTCCGTGTTTTTCACTTATTGTTAATAAAACAAAAGCCATTGAAAGAGTCCCACCTTCTTTTGATGCCTGATCATTATAAAATTTAAATATATCAATCCATGAAGAGCGAATTCTATTTACAATAACTCCACTTGCTATTTTATCGTAATTATTCATCAATTACAAAATACATATTTATTTCACCTCGCATTGTATTTTAGAAGTGAAAGTAAATATTTAAAAAAAAAAATCTTAAAAAAAGCTATTTATATCAATGCATGCATAGAATTTTTTTAAATTTCTAAATTAATGTGTTTTATGAAAGAAAAAATTGTACTTATTGATGGCTGTAGAACTCCTTTTTTAAGGTCAGAAACTGATTTTTTAAATACCATGACCTATGAATTAGGTCAATTGGCAATTAAAGGGTTACTTAACAAAACTGGAGTTAGTCCTCAGGATATAGACAGTGTGATAATGGGTTGTGTGATTTCAACCCTTAAAACAAGCAACTTAGCTAGAGAAGCTGCTCTCACAGCTGGAATTCCTTACTCAACTCCCTGCCACACAGTTAGTCAAGCTTGTATTTCTGCTAACAGAGCAATTGCCTCAGCTATTGGAGAAATTGCAACTGGACAGTCTTCTGTGGTTATTGCAGGAGGAGCAGATAGTGCATCTGAAACTCCTATTGGATATAAAAAGCATATGAGAACAAAATTAATGAAAGGCACCAAAATAAAATCAACATCTCAAATGATTAAGTACGCACTCGGATTTAAATTAAAGGACTTTTTACCAGAAGTTCCTTCAATTTCAGAATATACTACACAAAAAACAATGGGTGAAGATTGCGATATTATGGTTGCTAAACATCAAGTATCAAGAGAAGAACAAGATTTATTTTCAATAAGATCTCACAATAATGCTGAAAAAGCTTGGCAAGAAGGACATCATCCAGAAGAAGTTGTTGCTGTTCAAGTAGATCCGAAATTTAAAATGATTCAAAAAGACAATGGAATAAGAAGCGGATCAAAACCAGAGAAATTAGCCAAACTAAAACCAGCTTTTGATAAAAAACACGGAACATTAACAGCTGCCAATTCTTCATTTTTAAGTGATGGAGGTGCTGTTTGCTTAATAATGACTGAATCTAAAGCCAAGGAGCTAAATTTAAAACCAAAAGCAGAAATTATAGATTATTGTTTTACAGGTCAACGACTTGAAGATGAATTACTTTTAGGACCTGCATTTGCTATGAGTAAAGTGCTCAAAAAAACAAAAATTAATTTAAAAGATATTGATGTTTTTGAAATTCACGAAGCATTTGCTGGTCAAGTACTCACTAATATAAAGTGCTTGAACAACGAAGAGTTTTGTAAAGAACGTTTAAATACGGAAAAAGCAGTTGGCGAAGTAGATATAAATAAAGTAAATAAGTGGGGAGGTTCGTTATCAATTGGGCATCCTTTTGGAGCAACTGGAGCTAGGCTATTAACTACAGCAGCTAACAGATTAATACAAGAAAATGGGAAATATGCTATGTTATCTGCGTGTGCAGCAGGTGCTCATGGTCATGCCATGGTTATTAAAAAATATGAAGCATGATAAAATCAGACCTTTTTAAATTAGAAATAGAAGATAGAATTGCCACCATTTGGATAGACTCTCAAAAAGATAAAATGAATATTGTATCTCCTAGCTTAATAGGAGATTTTGAAAATGTATTTAATGAAATTGAGCATAATAAAGATGTTATTGGAGCCATACTAATAAGCGCAAAAAAAGACTTCATTGCTGGAGCAGACATTAAATCTTTTAAAGGGGATAAAGTAGGCGATTTTCAACCTTTTAGTAGAAAAGGGCACGAATTATTGCAAAAAATTGAAGATTCTAAAAAGCCTATTGTGTCTGCAATTCACGGTACTTGTTATGGCTTAGGAGTAGAACTTTCTCTCGCTTGTAACGCTAGAGTTTGTTCTGACGATTCCAAAACAAAATTAGCTCTTCCAGAAGTGAAATTAGGATTACTTCCTGGTGGTGGTGGCACACAAAGATTACCAAGATTGGTTGGACTACAAGCATCTCTAGACATTATGCTTACAGGTAAAAATATATTTCCTTTTAAAGCTAAGAAAATAGGATTAGTGGATGAAGTTGTGCACAAGAGCAAATTGCATAAATCAGCACTAAAATTAGTGCAAGATTTAGCAAGTAATAAGTTTAAAAGAAAGAAATTAAAAAAGAGTTTAGTTACTAAATTATTGGATGATACTTCTCTAGGAAGATCCATTGTGTTTAATCAAGCTAAAAAAACAGTATTGAAATTGACCAAAGGAAATTATCCTGCACCACTTGAAATTATAGAATGTGCTAAAATTGGTTTACAAAAAGGATTGAAAGCTGGATATGAAGCAGAAGTAATAAGGTTTGAAAAGTTAATTCTATCCGACGTTTCTTTCTCACTTAGAAATTTATTTTTCATTACTACTAACAAAAAGAAAAACCCATATAAGGTGGAGTTAAAAAATACAGAAAAAATTGGAGTTATTGGAGCTGGTTTTATGGGAGAAGGAATAACCGAGGTTTCTATAAATTCTGGTATGGATGTGATTTTAAAAGATTTGGATGATAAAATGATTCAACAAGCAAGAAAAAATATTTGGGAAAATCTTAATAGGAAAGTAAAAAGACGACAGATAAGTAAGGTCTTAGCGAAAACTACTGCTCAAAGAGCTATTGGTCAGCTTGACTATAGGGGTTTTGACAATATAGATGTAGTTGTGGAAGCTATAGTAGAGAATATGTCGGTGAAGAAAAAGCTTATTAAAGAGTTAGAAAGTATCTGTAAGGGGGATTTTATTTTTGCTTCCAATACTTCTTCTTTACCGCTTACAGAAATGTCTGAAAACGCTGAAAAGCCAGAAAATATTGTAGGAATGCATTATTTCTCGCCTGTAACAAAAATGCCACTATTAGAAATTATAAAAACCAGTAAGACCTCCGAACAAGCAATTGCAACTTGTTATGAAATAGGAAAAAAGCAAGGCAAAACATGTATTGTAGTCAACGATTCTCCTGGTTTTTATGTAAATAGAATTCTTTGTCCCTACCTACTAGAAGCTTTAATACTCATTGAAGAAGGAGTTAGGATTGAACAAATTGATAAGGCATTAAAAAACATGGGAATGCCTGTTGGGCCTATAGCACTTTTAGATGAAGTAGGAATTGATGTAGGTGTCCATGTAATGAGTGGAAATATGAACGATTTAATTAAAGATAGAGACGGTATTAAGCTCAACTATTCTATGCCCAAAATGTTGGAAAATGGCTTGGAGGGCAGAAAATCTAAAAAAGGTTTTTATAACTACGTAGATAAAAAAGGTAAAGTGAAAAAAGATAAAGTTAACAAAGATGTGTACCAGTATTTTGATTCTCCTGCTGTAAAGAAAATTAGCGATATAGAAATTACTGAAAGATGTATATTAATTTTATTAAATGAAGCTGTTTGGGCTTTAGAAGAAGGAATTATTGAAAATGTAACCGATGGCGATATTGGCGGTGTATTTGGCATTGGATTTTTACCATGGTCTGGGGGGCCCTTTAGTTATATGAATCAAATAGGAATTTCAAATATATTGGATAAATTGAAACACTATCAAAATCTTTACGGAAACAAATTTCAACCTAGACCAATGCTTGTGAAAATGGCTGAAAAAAATGAAAAGTTTAAACTATTTATATAAGTAAAATAAACGTAATACGTTTTTAGATTGTTATAAAGCAATGAAAAAAATGGAGAAAGTTAAAAATCCATGAAAACTAAAAAAAATCTAATCTTTTATGTAGTTCTTCTGTTAGTTTTTACAACTATAGGTATAATATCATCAAATATTAATTTTAACGATTATCACAGGAAAATATCTTCTTGGCTATCCGTACCAAATAAAAGCTTTATTGAATCAAATGATATTAAGATTATCAAAATAAAGTTTAATAAAGAGGATAATCAACATTTTAAGCGGCTATTTAAAGATTATATTCCTGAGTTAGATCCTTCAAAAGAGAATGCAAATAGTAAATTTTTGTCTTACTATTCAGAAAATAATAATTGGAAAAAAAATACATTAACTATTAATAGTGATAGTTTTGACGTGAAGATAAAAAGTCATGGAAGGACTCCGTTCGAACATAAGTTCGGCAAATACTTTTCTCTATCTATAAAATTTAAGTCTAAACCTTTTCCTTTTTTCTCTAAAAGAGTAAATTTTGTAATTTATAATAGAATTCAATTAAGCAGTGAAATCTTAAAACTTTTATCATCTAAGTTTAATCTGTATAGTCCAAAATTTGAGTTGGTTTCTGCCAGTGTTGGTAAAAGTGGAGACTATTATTATTTTATCGAAGAACGGATTAATGAAGATTTCTTTATTGCTAGAAATTTACCCATGGTCATTTTCAATGATAATATTGATGGTTCTTTGATTTATAACGGCAATATAAAAACTACAGAACTATCTAAACGTCTAATTAAGGAGTTGAAAGATAGAGATGATCTAAGTTTTGAATTGAAATTTCAAATCAAGAATGATTATCTTAATTTCAATGAATCAATATTAAAAAAAAATATGAATAGCTTAAAGCAATTTTTCGATATGGACTATATGTCACGATTAAATGCATTTAGAACAGTATATGGTTCTGATGGTCATGGGTTTGCGTCGACAAATATTGAAATGGCTTACGATACAGTTTCTAGATTGTTTTACCCTATTAATCACCGTGACATGATAAGTACAACATTAATAAATTGCAAATATCCATATGAATTTATGGATTCCAAAAGAGAAAAAATTCCATTTTGGATTTTATTAGATTCTGATTCCGTATTTAGAGAAAAAACTAGTCAACAAGTGAAAATATTTTTATCAAATAACAATAAAAACTCTGTAAAAAAAGAGCTTGATAGCATACATGAATTTTATAAATCAGCCTATAATTATGAATTCTCATATATTAATAATGTTTTTGATGGAAAGTCAATAATTGAAAATATTGAATGTTTAGAGAAAATATATAACTAAAAATAAGATGAAACTAATTGAAATTAACTTTAGGTTCATACTTTACAGTATAATTTAATTTGATTTTAAAAAATATCGTTTGTGATAAAGTCAATTATCCCTAAAAGCATAAAAAAATCATTAAAATTAGCTTTAAAAAATGCTGAAGATATTTTTAGCGGACATTGGTTTTATTTTGCAAAAAATAAAATTAGAGACATTTCATATTCTAAGAAAATCATAATTACTCAGGAATTAAAGCCAAATGATGCCAAAGTGCATAATTTAAAAAAAGCTATTGAACTGATTGAGTCTGTTCATATAATGCCCAATGAAATATTTTCATTTTGTAATATTATTGGAAATACAACTGCTTCTAAAGGTTATGTAGCAAGTCGATCTTTAACAGAAAATAATATTTCAGAAACCATTGGTGGTGGTATATGTCAAATTTCAGGATTAATCTACTACATTAGTCTTATTGGAAATTTAGAAATATTGGAACGTCATAACCATTCCACAGACATATATGATGATGAAACTAGGTTTACTCCTTTAGGATCAGATGCTACAATAGTTTATGGATATAAAGATTTAAAAATTAAAAATAATACCAAAGGACCAATTAATTTTAAATTTCATTTGAATAATGAAAAGGTAACCATTCAACTAGACCATAACATTACAATTAAAAAAAATCAGGTGGACTTTAAAACAGCAAATGAAAATTTAGAAAAAATTACTATTAATACTATAATAAATGAAAAAAAATATGACACTTCTTGCTACCTAAAATCTAAAGGAAAATGAGAATTTTTAAATTTTTAAAAATCTATTTAGTTCTAATATTTTTTTTATTTATTTCGTCCAATATATTGGCTCAAGTTTATAGTATAGGACATATAAGTACCGTTTTTTATGACAATGCTAGAAATAGAAATATAAATACTGAAATTTACTACCCCGCAGACAGTAATGGAAACGATGTACCTGTTTCGTTTGGCGACTATCCTGTAATAGTATTTGGACATGGATTTTTAATAAGTTGGGATTCCTATGAGAACTTCTGGACTTCTTTAGTACCTGATGGATACATATTATGTTTTCCAACAACAGAAATGGGTTTTGTCCCAAATCATCAGTTTTTTGCAGATGATTTAAGATTTATTTCTTCTCAAATGCAGATAGAATCTCAGAATAGTTCCTCTATTTTTTATAATTCTGTTTCACCTAAAACTGGAATGTTAGGTCACTCTATGGGTGGAGGAGCTAGTTTTCTTGCTACAGAAAATAATCCAAATATTAATACATTAATTAATTTTGCTGCTGCTGAAACCAATCCTTCTGCAATATCTAAAGCAAGAAATATCACTATACCAACTGTTATTTTTTCTGGAGAAGATGATTGTGTTACCCCACCAATTAATCATCAAAATGTTATGTTTGATAGTTTAAATTCTAATTGTAAAACACAAATTAATATTATAAATGGAGGACATTGTTACTTCGCTAATGATAATGTTCTATGTAATTTTGGAGAATCATCATGCAACCCAAATCTAAATATTACGAGAGAAAAACAACAAAGTATAACAAATGATTTTTTAAAAATTTGGCTTAATTTTTCACTTAAATCAAATTTAAGTTCCTTCAATATTTTTAACGACTCTCTACAAACTTCTAATAGAATAAGCTATACTCAATTTTGTAATGGAACAGGATTATTTCACAATAATAAGAATGACAAAATAAATATTTATCCCAATCCAGTAATAGAAAAATTAAATATTGAAATACCATTTGAATATATAAATGGAGAGGTTTCAATTTATAACATTTTTGGACAAAAACTATATAATCAGATTATTACAACACCAAATACTAAAATAGATATATCCAGTTATGAAACTGGGAGCTATTATATAAACTATAAAAAAGATGATTTTTTTAATAGCGATAAAATTATTAAAATAGTTTATCATCGATAATATATTAAAAGTTTGGAGTTTAAGAGATTATCATATCGTAACAAAAACAACAAATTACTTTACTATTTCAATAGTTACTTAAGGCAATTAATTCCTTCTCTATATTTTAAGAATAAATTAATTAATAAGCTAAATAAATTTAAAAATTTAACTTCTAGTGAGCAAGAACAGCTATTAAATAGGCTTAATTACTATAATCAGCTAAATAATAATAAAACTCTTTCTTCCAATGCTTTAGAACTATCTAAACTAAAACTTAAGAAAAATATTAAAACCTACTATTTTGATTTATACGAATACAGTAGATATTTTAAAAATAATTTGAAGGGACTTTTCTTGTTTGGAGATATTACTTATGTTCCTAAAGAACCTTCACTTGTCAAAAGCAGGCCTATAATTAAAGAAAATATAAATTCTGTTATTTTAAAATGGAATAAAATAAGACATTATACATTTATAGCTGATGATTCTATTTCATTTTCAAAAAAGAAAAATCAACTATTATTTAGAGGGAAAGTTCATACTTCACAGCCCCAAAGAATAAAGTTTTTAGAAAAATATTATGGACATTCTATTTGTAACGTTGGAAAAGTCAATTCCAATTCTCTAAATTCAAAATGGAGGGTAAAGAGAATGACCATTAACGAGCAACTTCATTACAAATTTATACTATGTTTAGAGGGAAATGATGTAGCCAGTAATTTAAAATGGGTTATGTCTTCTAACTCTATTGCCGTTATGCCAAAACCTAAATATGAAACTTGGTTTATGGAAGGTTGTCTAATTGAAGACCATCACTACATAGTAATTAAAGATGATTATTCTGATTTAGAGAGTAAACTTAATTTCTTTTTAGAAAATCCTAAAAAAGCAGAACTAATAATTGAAAATGCGCACAAACATGTGAATCAATTTAAAGATCAAAAAAAAGAAGATTTACTTTCTCTTATGGTTCTAGATAAATATTTTGAAAAAACCAATCCGTAAAAATGAAAAAATTTAGCTCTTATTGTGAATATGTTAAAACTCTTGAAAATGAGAATCCTCATAAAATTTATCATGATACACAATATGGTTACACTATTTCAAATGATGATGAATTATTTGGTCAATTAATTCTTGAAATCAATCAAGCAGGATTATCATGGACAATAGTTCTTAAAAAAAAAGAAAATATTAAAAAAGCATTTTCAAATTTCAATATTGAAAAGATTGCTAATTATAGTAATAAAGATATTCTTAGATTGTTAAATGACAAAGGGATAATAAGAAATAATTTAAAGATTAATGCTATAATTCACAATGCAAAAAGAATAGTGGCAATTCAGAAAGAATATGGGTCTTTTTTAAAATGGACTTCTAATTTTTCAGCATATGAGCTTTCTGAATGGATAATTTTATTTAAAACCAATTTTAAATTTACAGGTGGAGAAATCACCAAAGAGTTTCTTTTAAGTTCTGGCATAATTAAAGGTGCTCATATTCCCTCTTGTACTTTATATAATAAACTAAAAAATTTAAATAAAAAGACACTCTGATTTATAATTTAAATACTGTAACAAATTTTACTTTTAAATTTTAATAATTAATTTTAATTAAAATATAGAAATATGAAAAAAAAGTTGTTCAAAATATTCAGTGCATTTGCCATTATTTCATTAATGTCTTTTAATTATTCTCCTAAGATTCAAAGCCTTAAAATTGGTGAAAAAGCACCCCAAACTAATCTTAAAATGAAAGCTGCTACAGGTCAGGATTTCTCTTTAGAAGATCTAGTTATGGAAAATGGGATGTTAGTTATATTTAGTTGTAATACTTGTCCATTTGTAATAGGAAATCAAAGTATGCAAGGTTGGCAAGGAAGATATAATGAAATATATGACTTATGTAAAAAAAACAGGATTGGAATGGTATTGGTAAATAGTAATGAAGCCAAAAGAGCTAATGTAGATTCTTTTACAGAAATGCAAAAGCATAGCGAAAAACAAAAATATGACTCACCTTATGTAATGGATAAGGATAGTAAATTAGCAGATGCGTTTGGAGCTAGTACAACACCTCATGTTTTTTTAATGAATAAAAATTTTAAATTAATTTATAAGGGAGCTGTTGATGATAATGTTAATTCCGCTTCTGAAGTAAAGGAAAACTGGTTAAAAGATGCATTAAATGCTGCTGGTAAAAACGAAAAAATTGTCATTGCTGAAACTAGAAATTCAGGATGTAGTATCAAAAGAAAATAATCAAATTTAAAATGCCTAAATTATCTACTAAAGGAAGGGTAATGCCATCTTCCCCAATTAGAAAATTGGTTCCCTATGCAGAATCTGCAAAGCAGAATGGCATCAATGTTTATCATCTAAATATAGGTCAGCCTGATATAGAAACACCTAGTGTTGTTCTAGAGGAATTACAAAATATAGATAGAAGAGTAATAGAATATAGTCATAGCGCAGGTTTTCTTTCTTACAGAAAAGGATTAGCTAATTATTATCAAAATATTGGGTTTAGTTTAGATCCAGATAAAGAAATTATGGTCACTACAGGAGGATCTGAAGCTTTAATTTTCGCGTTCCAATGTTGTTTTGAACCTGGTGATGAAATCATTATTCCAGAACCTTTTTATGCTAATTATAATGGATTTGCAACTTCTTGTGGTATTAAAGTTATTTCAGTAACTGCTAAAATCGAAAACGGTTTTGCTCTTCCACCAATATCAGAGTTAGAATCAAAAGTAACAAACAAGACTAAAGGTATATTAATTTGTAATCCTGGTAATCCAACTGGATATTTGTACAGCAAAGATGAGATGTTATCTCTTCAAAAAATTGTAAAAAAATATGACTTATTTCTTTTTGCAGATGAAGTTTACAGAGAGTTTTGTTACGATGAGACACAACACTATTCAGCACTAAATCTTCAAGAAATTGAAAATAATGTTGTTTTAATTGATTCCGTTTCTAAAAGATATTCTATGTGCGGAGCAAGAATAGGTGCGCTAATAAGCAAAAACCACAATTTTATGGAAATGGCTTTAAAATTTGCTCAGGCAAGATTAAGTCCACCAACACTTGGACAAATTGCCGGAGAGGCTGCTCTAAAAACACCCCGTTCTTATTTTGATAAAGTTTCCAAAGAATATGTTGAAAGAAGAGATATAATTGTAAATGGTTTAAATAATATAAATGGTGTAATTTGTCCCAAACCTCAAGGAGCTTTTTATGCAATTGCTCAACTTCCTATTGATGATGCAGACCATTTTTGTCAATGGATTCTTGAAAGTTTTAATCATAAAGGAAATACAGTAATGATGGCACCAGCATCTGGTTTTTATGCAAACAGCAGAGTTAAGAACCAAGTACGCATAGCCTATGTGCTTGAAAAAGAACATCTTACAAAGGCAGTAGAATGTATTAAGATGGCATTAAAAATTTATAAAAGCCAAAAGTTTAATTAAAACCTTTATTTTACTAATCTAATTTCAGTAGCTCCATATCCAAATTCATCGTAAGAAGCATCCTGAAATTCAAAACTGGGGTGATATATGTCTAATTCTTTTCTTATTTCATGTCTCAAAACCCCTTCACCAACTCCATGTATAACTATAATTTTCCGTGATTTTTTGGCAATAGAACAATTTAAAAAACTTTTAAAATGTGACATTTGAATATTTAAAATTTGAGAATTACTCATTCCAAAATGAGAGTCAATTAACTTTTCAATATGAAGATCTATTACAAGCCTTTCTTTATTATTAATTTTATTGAAATGCCTAATTTTTTTATTAAAATTATTTATAGAATTTGAATTTTTATCAGCATTTAATTTTAACGCTATTTCGTCATTAAATGAGGAATTTTCAGTTTGATAGTCTTCCTTTCTTCTTTCAGCAACCAGTTCTTTTAAATCGTAAATTTCTTCAAATCCATACTCATTTTCAACTTCTACTTTAGTAGAGTCTAGAATATTGACTACAACTCCGAAGCCATCTGTATTTAAAAACCTTACTTTATCACCTACTTTAAAAGACATTAGCTAAGTAGTTCCGCATATAAATCATAATGATCTGCTTTGAAAATTCTAACATCTACATAGTCGCCAATTCTACAATAAGTATCATTATTTTTTTCAATCAAAACTTCATTATCAACTTCTGGAGAATCAAACTCACTTCTGCCTATAAAATAGTTTTCCTCAGCTCTATCAATTAAAACTTTATATTGGTTTCCAACTTTTTTTTGATTCAGTTCATAAGAAATACCTGACTGTAGTTCCATTATTAAATCTGCTCTTTCTTTCTTGATTTTTTGAGGAACGTCATCATCAAACTTATATGCATGAGTGTTTTCTTCATGAGAATAAGTGAAAATACCCAATCTTTCAAATTTCATTTCTTCTACCCAATCATACATTTCTTGAAAATCTTCTTGAGTCTCACCAGGATAACCAGCAATAAGAGTAGTTCGAATAGCAATATTGGGGATAATAGAGCGAATATTATTAATTAATTGAGTTGTTTTTTCCCGAGTTGTTCCTCTTCTCATAGCTTTAAGAACTTTGGTAGATCCGTGTTGGAGAGGAATGTCTAAATAATTACAAATCTTTTTTTCTTGTTTCATAACATCGATCACATCCATTGGAAATCCAGCTGGAAATGCATAATGTAATCTTATCCATTCAATTCCATCAACTTTGCATAACTCTTTAAGTAAGTCAGCTAAAGCTCTTTTTTTATAAAGGTCTAATCCATAATAAGTTAGATCTTGTGCTATTAACATAATTTCCTTAACCCCTTTTTTGGCTAAAGACTTTGCATTGGTTACCAAATCTTCTATAGAAGTTGATCGGTGTTTGCCACGCATTAATGGAATAGCACAAAAAGAGCAAGGTCTGTCACAACCCTCAGCAATTTTTAAATAGGCATAGTGATTTGGGGTAGTTAGAAGACGTTCTCCTACCAACTCATGTTTATAGTCAGCATTCAAAGTTCTTAATATATTAGGTAAATCTTTTGTTCCAAAGTAAGCATCTACGTCAGGAATTTCTTCTTCTAATTGATCTTTATATCGTTCTGATAAACATCCTGAAACGTATACTTTTTCTACTAGACCATCTTTTTTTGCATCTACAAAATCTAATATTGTATTAATTGATTCTTCCTTTGCATTTTCTATAAAACCACATGTATTAATAATAACAATTGAAGAGTCTCCTAGTTTAGATTCATGTTCAACTTCAAATTTATTGGCTTTTAACTGAGCCATCATAACTTCAGAATCATATAGGTTCTTAGAACAACCCATCGTAACAACGTTCACCTTGTTTTTTTTTAGTGTCTTTGTTTTCATTAATTAAGAATTAAAAGAAGATCCTGAAAATAAGGAATCTATAAAAGCATTTCTATTAAACACTTGAAGTTGATCAACTTTCTCTCCCACACCTATATACTTAACTGGTATTTTAAATTGGTCCGAAATTCCAATTAGAACACCTCCTTTAGCAGTTCCATCTAATTTGGTTATTGCCATAGCATTTACTTCAGTAGCTTTTAAAAATTGTTCTGCTTGCTCGATAGCATTTTGCCCAGTTGAACCATCTAAAACTAATAAAATCTCGTGAGGAGCGTTTGGTATAACTTTTTGCATCACATTTTTAATTTTTGATAATTCGTTCATCAAATTAATCTTGTTGTGTAATCTTCCAGCAGTATCTATTAAAACAACGTCTGCATTACTTGCTTTAGCGCTTTGAAGTGTATCAAATGCAACTGAAGCTGGATCAGATCCCATTTGTTGTTTAACAATAGGAACTCCAACTCTTTCTGACCAAATTGTTAATTGTTCTACTGCTGCAGCTCTGAAAGTATCTGCTGCACCTAGCACAACATTTTTACCTTTATTTTTAAACTGATGGGCTAATTTACCAATTGTAGTTGTTTTCCCAACACCATTTACACCTACAACCATTACTACATAAGGCTCATTCAACTGTGGAGTATCAAAATCTGTAATATCATCAATATTATTTTCTGATAAAATCTCTGATATTTCTTTTTTTAAAATTTCATTAAGTTCACTTACACCAACATACTTATCCTTTTTCACTCTTTCTTCTAGCCTATCAATAATTTTCAAAGTTGTTTTTACACTTACATCTGATGAAACCAGCACCTCTTCCAAATTATCGAGAACTTCTTCATCAATTTTTGATTTACCAGCTACAGTATTGGCAATTTTAGAAAAAAAACTTTTCTTAGTCTTTTCTAAACCTTGATCAAGATCTTGTTTTTTTTGCTTGGTAAAGAAACTTTTCCAACTCATATTAGTTCTATTAAATAAAAAAGCTCTTTCTTGTCAGAGAAAGAGCTTAAAATTAATACTTTTTTAGGTAGTTAAAACCAGTCTTTTATTTTATCGTTATGGATAACTTCTTCTTTGAAGGTATAGGAACCTGAATTAGGTGATTTAACCATCTTAATTACTTTAGTATGTTGTTTTCCGCCTCCTTTTTGAAGTGAAGCTACAGATTTCTTAGCCATGATTCAATTATTTAATTTCTTTATGTAAAGTGTATTTTTTTAGAACTGGATTGTATTTCTTCAATTCAATTCTGTCAGGTGTATTTTTTCTATTCTTTGTAGTTATATACCTTGAAGTCCCAGGCATTCCACTATTCTTATGCTCTGTGCATTCTAAAATTACCTGTACTCTGTTTCCTTTCTTAGCCATTTACTTAAATTACGGGTGGCAAAGATAATTTATTTATCCTTATTTACAAGATTACTAATATTTTTATTTAAAAGCCATATCCAATACTTAATTTCTATTCAATATATTTGGTAAAAAATTTGTAAAATGAAAAATATATTTACTGCCATTTTAATATCAACTATATTAAGTTGTAACTCCAATCATAAAGAATCTGTTAAAAATTCATCCTCAATTGCAGAGACTATTAGATTTTATGGAAAAGAAATTTCTAATGACTCTATTTTAGATTTTGTAAACGAAAAACAAATTGTTAAAAATCAGGGTTTAAAACTCTGTAAATTAAAAGGTAAAATAGTTGAAACTTGTTCCAAAAAAGGCTGTTGGATGACTTTGGATACTGGAGAAGATACTTTATTTATAAAATTTAGAGATTATGGATTTTTTGTTCCTATTGACAGTGTTGAGGGTAAAGATGCTATTGTCCAGGGAGATTTATTTTTGGATACAACAGCTGTTGAAACGTTAAAACACTATGCAGAAGATGCTGGGAAATCTGAAGAAGAAATTGCTCGAATTACTGAACCAATTTACAAACTCAGTTTTATAGCAGACGGTGTAATAATTAAGGAATGATAAAATATATTTTTTTAATACTTTCTTCAATCATTTTTTTTAGTTGTAACTCATCTGTTAAAAACCCAAAACCTAAAGTAATTATTGACCCTAATCCAACTAGTGAAATGGCTCAATTAATGAGAGATATGACTGTGGAACTAGATAAAATTAAAATAAGAATTGAGAAAAATGAAATCTTAGAAAATAATCTTTTAGATTTTGCCTTAATTCATAAAACTAAAGTTACAGATAAGTCATTTAATAAACCACATATAATGCCTATGTCTAAAGTATTTCATTATGCAGTTGATGAATTTAATAAAGAACCCAATACTATTAATTACAATAACATTATAAACAATTGTATAAGTTGTCATCAACTTTCCTGTCAAGGGCCGCTTATGAAAATAAATACGCTATCAATTAATAGATAACACTTAAAAATCTTTAAAAACCATTGGTGTTTTTTTCATAACAGCTTCTATTTCATCAATAGTTCTTGGAACGCAACCTGAAAGGTTTTCTGGTTCACCATTAGTTATTAAAATATCGTCTTCAATTCTAATACCAATATTCCACCACTTTGGATCGCATGGAGATCCCTCTTTAATATAGATACCAGGTTCAACAGTAATAACTGTATTTGGTTGAAACTCTCCCATAGTTCCGGGGTCATGAACATCCAAACCAAGATAATGGGAGGTTCCATGCATAAAATACCTTCTCAGCTCAAAAGGAGACTTAATAATGCCTAATTCTTGTAATCTTTGGGAAACAACAGTAGTTGCTATTGAATTAGTGATGTAAAAAGGATTTCCAACTTTACATGCCTCAATTGCTTTATTCTGTGCTTCTAAGACAATATTATAAATTATTTTTTCTTCTGTTGAGTACTTTCCATCTACAGGTATAGTTCTTGTTACATCAGCAGTATAACCATGATACTCAGCTCCAACGTCACTTAAAAGAAGATGATTCCCTTTCATTGTTTTTCTATTAGTCGTATAATGAAGAATACAAGAATTTTCAGCTGCACCTACAATAGATGGATAGCCTGGGTACTCAGCTCCATTAAGCTTGAAAATAGCTTCTACAACAGCTTCTGCTTGATATTCTTTCATTCCAGGTTTAAGTACTTTCATTAACTCTGTTTGTGCATCACATGTTATAGAAATTGCTTTTCGAAGAAGATACATTTCTTCTTCAGTTTTAATCTCTCTTAATTGAGACATCCAATTGTAAATATCAGATGAATTTACCTTTATTTCATTTTTTGAATTGTTCGTAGTGGAATCTAAATTTACCAATAGAACTTGATCATTTACAATAGGAAATATATCTTTTCCAACTTTAAAATTATCATGGATAAATATGGAGTCAATTTTAGAAAAATTTAGCTTTTCCAGGTTGAATTTATCAATATCAAAAGATTTTTGAACTTTTAAAATAAGCTCCGAGCCTTTAACACCTAATTTTTTCCCAACCCATACTTCAGAGTTAATATTTCTTTCTTTTATAAGAAGTAACTCATTAATGGTATCATTATCAAATAAAATAGAATTTTTAAATAAAATTAAGATGCTGTTAGGCTCTTTTAGTCCAGTTAAATAATAAAAATTAGGATCTTGATGAAATTCATAATCTACGTCATTTGCTCTTAACATAGATTTTCCAGAACAATAAATGGCCATAGTTTTTTCTGGCATAAAAGTTCTAACTACATTTCTCCTATCTTTATGGAAACTAGGTGGTAGTAAATCACTATCATATACTCCTAAGGTATCAACTCTATTAGAAATAGATATAAAGTCGGTTACATCCTGACCAGAAATTTTAGTGATGAAAATTAAACTTAAAATGAGGAATGATAAATATTGCATTAGCTAAGTCTTAACACTAATATAACCAGACTAGCTTAGTTTGTTTTATTATTTCAAAAAACCTTTAGACTTTGCGTCAGCTATTGCAGCTGAAATACCTTTTTTATCTATGGTTCTGATTGCAGCAGCTGAAACTTTAAGAGTTATCCATTTATTTTCTTCAGGAATGAAAAACTTTTTAGTTTGAAGATTCGGTAGAAACTTTCTTTTTGTCTTTCTATTAGAGAATGATACATTATTTCCACTAACAACTTTTTTTCCGGTAATTTGGCAAACTCTAGACATAACTATTAAAAATTTGAGGTGCAAATTAAATTCATTTTTATGGGATTAACAAATTTCACCTTCTCTTTTTCTGCTGTTGTTTAGAAACCTCTTCTAATCTTTGCTGAAAACGGGATTTCTTTTTTTTCTTTTTCTTATTAGATTCTATCTGAAGTCTAATTTTATCTTCATCGATAAGATATTTTTTAATTCCCCACATAATACCAATATTCATAAGGTTTCCACAGAAGTAATAAAAGCTAAGTCCTGATGAATAGGTATTAAACCAAAATAATAACATAACAGGCATCATGTACATAATCACTTTCATATTGGGCATTCCAGGTTGAGCAGCTGGTGTCATTTGATTGCTATTAGTAATGGTATAAATTAATGTTGAAACTGCCATAAGCAAGGCAAATAAGCTAATATGATCCCCGTAAAGTGGAATACTAAATCCAAAGTCTAAAATAGAATCATAAGAGCTTAAATCTTCGGCCCATAAAAATCCTTTGTGTCTTAAATCTAAACTTGCTGGAAAATACCTAAAGACAGCAAATAAAATAGGCATTTGAATAACCATTGGAATACAACCAGCCATGGGGTTAACACCTGTTTGTTTATATAGCGCCATGGTTTCTTGTTGTTTTTTCATTGCTGCATTCCTGTCTGATTTTCCTTCATATTTTGCAGTAATTTTACTCATTTCTGGTTTAATTACTTTAGTTTTAGCTGTAGACATATAATTTTTATATGTGAGTGGCATAATCACTAATTTCACAATAATCGTAAGCAATAAAATTATAAGTCCTAAGCTTAGGCCAGTAGTCATAAGGTATTTAAAAACTGGATCAATCATATATCTGTTTACCCAAGCAAATACACTTCCTCCAAGATTTATTATATCTTCAATTTCACTTTCATAAGTTTCTAATAAATCATAGTCATTTGGCACAAATAAAAATTTTAATGATACTTTTCCAAGTGATGGGATAGAACTTTTAGAAGCATAAGAATCCGTATAGTTTTCTCCTTCAAGAACTTTACAGGATACCCTACTTTTCCCAAGACCATCTTCGGAAAGTAAAATACATGAGAAGAATTTTTGTTTATAAGCAATCCAATTAATATTTCCATCTAATACTTCTTCATCATCAGATGATTCGGACAAATAATCTCTACTATTTCCAAAATTCTTATACATAATAGTTGTAATAATTCTTTCATCAGAAGCTATTTTTTCAGTGGATAAACCATTCATTGACCATTTTAAGTCAACATCTGACTTTATATCATTCTCTATATTATGATAATTGATTTCAAAATCAACATCATACTTCCCTTTAGATAACGCATAAGAAAACTCTAAATACTTATCGTTTGACCCTGCAAATGCTCTAAATACTAGAAGGCTATCATTTTGCTTGGCAACTTTAAAAAATAAATCTTCGGATTCAATGGGAATTACTTTTTCTGCATCAACTAATGAAAGACTCATTTTAGAAGTTTCTTTTTCAAATAACGATAATGGTTTGTTTTCCTCATTCACAAAATCCTGATAAGTTCTGTATTTGTATAGCCCGTTACCATCTAATTCAACCATCTCAGCATTAGTAATTCTCCCTCCCTTATTTGAGAAAGAGAGTCTGATTTTATCATTTTCCAAGTTAAAATTTTCTTCTAAACCAGAAATATTTTCAAAAAACACTCCATATCTTTCAATCAGATCTTCTTGTTCCTGCTGTTGTTTTAATTTTTGATATATCACCAAATCAGATGAATCTGTATCATTAGAAGAAGATAAATCAGTATTTATTTTAACATTTTTTGGTGAACTAACTTGGGTTGAATCAACATCATTAATTTCAGTTACCGTACTTGTGGGATTTGATTTTTCTTGAGGTTTATTTAAAAACATAAATGCTAAGACAACTGCACCTATTAAAATTAAACCTGTAGTCGTATTTTTATCCATTTATTATTTTTAAAGAACAAATATATTTTTTCTTAAGCAAAAAATGAGTTTCATTAACAAATATTAAAAAGAAGTTTTTCTTGAAAATTGGTAAGCTCGTTGATAACTTTGTGGATAAAGCAAAATTGGTCAACTATAAAATTAGGATTTCTTAAAATATTTTTGATGAAACGAAATCAAATATGTTTTCAACTTTATTTGTAAAGAAAAGAGTAACTCATAAAATGCTAGCAAGCAATTTTATAAATAAAACTCTTCGGCTTGTTGACCAGACATACGATGATTTTCTTGATGCAATATACAACGATACTGAACTTACCTCGTTTCCTAAATTAGATTATAAAGACCCTACTATGCTCATGTATTTAATAGTAGCTGGCAATATGAAGTACTTTGAAAGAATTCTTTCAAGTCATGAAGAAAATACTATATGTAATTCTATTATAGAACAGATGAGTGTAGTCTTTGACATTAACTTTAATGAAATGCAAGAAAATTTGGAGAAATACAGCTCGTTTATTTCAAGAGTAAATCATCCTTCAAAAAATATTTTATACGGTATTTCTAAGGCTGTTTTTTTTAAATTTAAATTGGGAGCTTATCAAGATGAATATTTTGCACAATTAAATACACCTAACCCAGTTTTTCTTAAAAAAATTGATGCTTTGGTTGAAAACTATATATGGGACTGGGAAACAATTTTTGAAAAAAATAAAATTGTTTACTGATTAATTTAATCCAAACCTTTCAATCGCCATTTCTTTTATTTCATTCCCAATTGCTAAACAAGCAGTAGCAGCTGGAGATGGTGCATTCAGTACATGAATGCTGTTTGAAGCGAATTCAATTCTAAAATCATCTTTTGTATCACCATTTTGGCTAAGTAACAAAGCCCTTACGCCAGCTCTTCCTGGTTTTATGTCACTCATTTTCAATGACGGAATTAATTTTTGAAGTGTTTTAAGGAATAATCTTTTAGAGAAAGCACGTCTGTATTCATTAATTCCGTAAGAAGCATTCTTTAAAAAAAGTTGCCATGTTCCTATATAAGTCAGTGCGTCAAAAGAATCACTTAAACTAAAATCTGTTTTATTGTAACCTTCTCTTTTAAAACTAAAAACTGCATTAGGTCCACACTCAATATCACCATTAGTCATTCTTGTAAAATGAACTCCTAAAAATGGAAAAGCTGGGTCTGGAACTGGATAAATAAGGTTTTTAACTTTATACTTTGCATGATCTTCTAATTCGTAATAATCGCCTCTAAAACCTACTACTTTTTCCTTAAGTGGTATTCGATCTGATTTAGCAAGTCTATCTGCTTGTAAACCTCCACATACAATTAAAAATTTAGACTTTATAACAAGATCTTTAGTTTGCATAAATTTTAATCCCTGCTGATTATCAATCTTTAAAACTTCATGGTTAAATAGGACCTTACTACTAGGATTTAAATCGCAAGCAATTTCAATCATTTTTTGGGTTGCTTGAATGTAATCAATAATACCGGTGCAAGGAACCCAAATTCCAGAAAGTCCATTTACTTCAGGCTCTATTTCTTTTATTTGAGATGCATTAATTTTTTCAATACCTTCAGTATTATTTTCAATTCCATTTTTATAAATTTTATCTAAAAACTCAAGTTCTTTTTTTTTAGTAGCTACAACCACTTTTCCACATACATCATGATTAATATTATTTTCTTTAGAGAATTTTACTAATTCATGCCTTCCTAAAACACAGTTTTTAGCTTTGTTAGATCCTGGAGTGTAATATAAACCTGAATGAATGACACCAGAATTATTGCCTGACTGATGTTTGGCTAATTGATCTTCTTTTTCTATTAAAATTAGATTTTTGTCAGGGAATCGAAGTTGAAGCTTATAAAATGTAGCTGCCCCTACTATCCCACCTCCTAATACTGCAATATCATAAATTTTTTCCATATGTTTCAATTACTATTTCTTCTTTAGGAACTCTAAAAAGTAAAATTAAACCAATTATAAAAAAAACTACAAGTGCCACAATTGAATTTCTCATACTTCCAGTAATTTGCTCGATAAAACCATAAGAAAACATACCAATTACAATACCTAATTTCTCAGAAATATCAAAAAAAGAAAAGAAGGAGGAAGTATCTTTAGTTGCTTTAGGAATAAATTTTGAAAAAGTACTACGTGAAAGAGATTGAATACCTCCCATAACCAGTCCAACAAAACCAGCAATAAAATAAAAATGAATTGGTTCGTGAACTAGGAAAGCTGAGAAACACAACAGAATCCATATAAAAACCGAAAGTTTTAGAGCGAAAAGATTTCCTTTAATTTTAGAAATTTTAGATAATATCAATGCGCCTGGTATCGCAATAAGTTGTATTAATAGTATACTAATAATTAGTCCTGCTTTTGCATTCGATCCACTTCCCCAGTTAATTTCTTTAGTTCCAAAATATACAGCAACTAACATAATAGTTTGAACAGCCATACTGTAGACAAAAAAGGAATAAATAAATTTCTTGAGCCTTTTAGTTTTTAAAATATATTTCCAAACTTTTTTTAATTCTTTGATGCCCTTTTGATAGGTTGTTTTATCATTGAAGACCACTTTCCTTCCCTTTGATAATCTTTTAAATGTTACATGAGAAAACCCAAACCACCATAATCCAGTTAGAGCAAAACATAACCTTGTGAAGAAAGAACGTTGTTCTTCGGGAGCAGAAAAAATAAGAATTAAGCAAAAAATAAGAAGTATGACACTTCCTATATAGCCCATAGAAAATCCTCGTGCTGATAAACTATCGTGGTCTTTTTTTTCAGCAATTTCTGGTAAAAAGGCATTATAAAAAACTAAACTACTCCAATATCCTATTCCAGCTAATACAAATAGTAATAAACTTAATTCTAAGTGATTTTTATCAAAAAATGAAAGTAAAATACAGGAAAAAGATCCCAAATAGCAAAAAAATCTCATAAACACTTTTTTGTTATCAAAAGCATCTGCAATTCCAGATAAAAAAGGCAATATAAATACTAATAATAAAAAGTAAGCAGAGCTTAAAATAGTTATAAGTGCTGTGTTAATAAATTCATAACCAAAAAACATAACTTTATTGTCAACATAACCTTCATAAAATACTGGGAAAATGGCACTAGATATTACAAGCGGATAAACAGAGTTTGCCCAATCATAAAATGTCCAGGCTTTTTGAATTTTCTCGTCTTTTGGTTGCATTATAATTATTTTATAATTATAAATTCTACTCTTCTATTTTTAGCAAAACTAAAAGGTGAAGTTCCTTTAGACGCAGGCTGATCTGAACCTACATCCTGAGCACTTAATCTTTCGGAAGAGATACCATTTCTTGTTAAATAATCCTTAACAGATTTTGAGCGGTAATTACCAAGATTAATAAGTTCTTTGTTTTCAGGATCGTTCTTTACAGCATCTTTTTCTAAATTATCTATATGACCGTTTAGTTGTAGTTTTAAATCTGGATTTTCATTTAATAATTTTATCACATAGTTTAGGTTGTTATCAAACATAGGATCTATATTAAAAGTCTCCACATCAAAATAAATAGCATTTTTTTTCAATTTAACTGCTAAAGGAAAACTTTCGTCTACTTCAACATCCAAATGGTAAATAATAGATTCTCTTTTATTCTCTTTATCATCATCGCAATTACAGGAACTAGGATCTTCAACCAATTTAACATCAACCTTATCTACATAATAATAAGCTTCTGCTAGTTGAGTTTCAGCAAAAGAATCTAGCTTAGTTAGTTTCTCATATTTAGTGTCTTTATTGTTATAAAAGTTACCAATAGTAATAAACCTCTCTTTTCCATCAGCTTTGTAAATACCACAGACGGTCTCCCACTTATATCTTGCTTTATATATTTTACTTTTATCGTTTGAAACTACTGAGGCTAATTCACTTTTATTACTAAAAATAATATCACCTTTTTTATCCAACTTAATCTGCTCATCACTGAAATGTATTCCTATATTGTCAATTGCATATTTACTTAAATCTGCAAGACTTACGTGAATTGTTACACAATATTCAAGTCCACTAGCTAATGGTTTTACAAGTTTAGATTGTAAATAAGTCCTTGGTTTTTTATTGTTGTAACTATATCCAAGAATACCTGCATAGTTCTGACCATCTTTAGGAAATTCTTTACCATAAATATTTTTCGGGACTGAGATATCACCTGTTATACTACTAGAATAAAGATCTGCCTTTAAAGCAGTTGGAGAGTCCCAATCTTTGGCAATATTTATTTGAGTTAACTTTTTAAGTTTACCATCAATACTTTCAAAACTTGGATTTAGAACTAGGTTGTTTTCATCTTGAGCATTATAGTTTATTACTAAAGATAAAAGTATTATTAACGTCTTAACATGGTTTCTCATTAGTCTAATTATATGATTTTACTGTTTCAATAAAACATTTTACTTTTTCTGGATCGGTATCGGGATACACTCCATGTCCCAAGTTAGCAATATGTCTATGGTTTTCAAACTTATGAAGCATTTCTTTAGTCTTTTTTTCTATTGTTGAATAATCTCCATAAAGTACACACGGATCTAAATTTCCCTGTAAAGTTTTACTATTTTTAAAAGTCTTAGTGGCCTTATCAATACTCATAGTCCAATCTAAACCTATAGTTTCACAATTAAGGGTATTCATCTTTTCAAGTGCAAAAAAAGCACCTTTACTAAATATAGTTTTTGGAACTTCACTTATCGAATCACAAATAAGTTTTAGATATTTATAACCGAATTCTTCATAATATTCAGGGCTAAGGATACCTGCCCATGAATCAAAGATTTGAACTAAGTCTGCCCCAGCTTCAATCTGTAATTTTAAATACTTAATTGTTATTTCTGTTATTTTCTTTAAAAGTATATGAGCGAGTTCAGGTTCTCGATATAGAAAACTTTTAGCCTTACTGAACGTTTTAGAACCCTGGCCTTCTACCATATATGCCATAATAGTCCAAGGAGCACCAGCGAAACCAATTAAAGGAACTCTTGCTGATAATTCATTTTTAGTGATTTTAATAGCTTCAAAAACATATGATAAATGATCTTCAACATTGGATACATTTAGAGCATTAATATCATTTATATTCGAAATAGTTTTAGGAAAATATGGTCCTTTTTTTTCAATCATTTCATACTTTAATCCCATGGACTCTGGAATGACTAGTATGTCTGAAAATATTATTGCTGCGTCAACTTTTAGTATCTCTACAGGTTGAATAGTTACTTCTGCAGCTAAATGAGGTGTTTCAACTAACTCTTTAAAACCGCTTAAAGAATTTCTAATTTTTCGATATTCAGGAAGTATCCTACCAGCCTGTCTCATTAACCAAACAGGTGTTCTTTCAACATTTTGACCTTTTGCTGCTTTTAGTATTAGATCATTCTTTAACTTCATGGTGTAAATGTATAAAAGACTTCTTATAAATATTGAATTCTTCTCCACCAGAATTATGAAAATTATCACATTAGTATTTATGATCGTGAGTTTTCAAAATTTTTGGTCACAATCTAAATTACCAAATAATTATTCTAATGATACTATTGTCGTAATTATTACTTCTAATAATAATGAACTTAGAGGTTTATTAGTTAAAGAAGACTTTACAACAATATCGTTAGAAATAGCCAATGAAGTTAAAACTTTTCGAAAAGAAGATATAAAGTCTTACAGGTATATAACTAGAGATCAAATAAAATCTATAAAAGAGTTTGACAACCCCAATCCTATTTTTACAAAATATTGTTATCTACCTTCTGCTTATATAACAGAAAAAGGTACAATTAATACCAACTCTCATTATTTCATTACTAGTAATTCAAAAATCGGAATTCATGAAAATTTTGAAATATCTTTTGGAAATATTTTCATATATAACGTCTTTTCATCTCTAACTTATTCAAAAAATTTAAAAAACTCTTTTAACGCTGGTATTTCATTACTTGGAAATTTTAATTTAATTAACGCATCCAATGGGGCAAATGATTTCAATGGTTGGGGAATAATTCCAAGAATTACCTATGGAGATAAGTTTGGGAATACTACAATAGGATTTATTGGCTATCAGCTACCATTATTAGATGCACTATGCTATGGTGGATATTTGGCAGGTCAAAAAAAAATTACAGAAAGATTCACTTTAGCTGGAGAAATTATCGGCCTTACTGTTGATGGTTATAATGTTGGAGTAATAAATAATATCATTATAAATTACACAAGAAGTTCAAGAGAAAATTGGAGTGTTGGAGTTACTGTGATTGATTTTGAAGCTGTGAATTTAGCTCTTGATATAAACTTTGTTGCTTTACCTTATATTGGTATCCAAAGAAAGTTCTAATTATTTTAATAAATTGGATTAATTATCACTTAGTCAGAATCACATAACCGTTAAAGCTTTTCTCTTCTCCAGTACTTGCATCTACTAAATCTATCTTCCATATATACGCATCTGTGCTTACCTGACTACTCTGATATGTTCCATCCCATCCTGTACCAAACTCATCCGTACTGAACACCATCTCTCCCCACCTGTTAAAAACCTTAAAACTATAATTCTCCACTGACACCTTATCTCCAACTGGATAAAACTCATCATTCACTCCATCTCCATTTGGTGTAAATGAATTCGGTAAGAAAAAAGCATATTCTCCCTCCACTATCTGTGTTCCATACACCGTATCCGAACAACCATTCTGATTCTCTACATACAACTGAATATAATACTGCTGCTCTATTATCCCTGAAAAATTATACGTAGGGTTCTGCACATAATCATTACCTATCATCGTATTTGTACTATCGTAAAATGTCCAGTCAAATAATACTACATCCTGTGAAGAAGTATCTACAAATTGCACCGTCGGAGTTAGTATTGAGGCAGGATTAGGTCGTGAAGTAAAACCAGCTACCGGATAATCATATATCTCAACATAATTAAAAAATGTAGTATCATTCTTACAACCTGAAGCATTAGTTACCTCTAACGTCACATGGTAATCACCAGCATTATTATATACTGTTACTACTGTATCTATATTGTTAGAATAAAATCCGTTCCCTAAATCCCATTCACAACTAGCTACCTGTGATACATCAGTATTATTATAAAAATATACTTGTATTGGATAACAACCACCCGTCGTATCTGAACCAAATAATACCGTGGGAAGATCGTGCCATGTAACTAAAATAGAATCATTGTTCTCTGGTGTCTCACAGTTATCACTTACTGTTAGATAATAATAAGTACTACTATTAACAGGATTAACATTAACTATACCCTGTGAACCAACTGTAACTCCATTAGCAATAGTCCATGAATAATTATACGGACCTCCATTACCACCAAGAACTGTAACTCCTATATCCAAACTGTCATAGGGGCAAATAGATAAATCTTGGGTAGTTAATAAAATTGGTGGATTTAAGGCGACCAATACTGAATCATAGTCAGATACACAATTAAAAGAATCTGAAACACTCACCTTGTAATATCTAGAATAATTAGGTGTTACATTATGAGGCCCATTCCCCAATAATCCAACCCAGTTATAAATATAGGGTTGGGTTCCTCCACTTGCAGTTACTCCAACCGTTGCAGTTCCTCCAATACAAACAATGGTATCATTACTCATATTTACTACCATTGGAATACCATCTGGAACAGTAATCATTGTATCTGCATAACATCCTGCAGTATCTAATGACCTTATTACATAAGTTCCTGCACTTAAACTATCAAATAAAAATGAACTCAATACATTGCTATCCACTTCTAATATATTAGTATAATTGCCATCTATTAACTGTATAATCCATGGTGGACCATTGTTACCTCCAGGTATCCCGGTAACAGATGCATCACTACCACCGTAGCATGTTAAACCGTTAACAGTTGGTATTGGAGCTTGGCACGGACCAGGACATACTGGTTCTATAAAAGAACCGGTAGACATTGTACAGCTAATATCGTTAGTAAAATATGCTGTTATAGAACAATTTTGATTGGCAGAACTAAAAATATTGGTTAAACTATAGTTTAGAGGGCTTATAAATGGAGGATTATAAACAATTGAATCACCAGAACAATTTTTTACTACTAAAGAACCAAAATTTGGGGGATTATTGAATTCTACTAATCCATTAACTCCATAAGTACCAGTTATAGAGTCACATCCTGAAACACTTGCATTTATGTAATTCATAGAACAAGGATTTAAAATATTGCAATTTGTACCTCCAGAACCACCAGATTGAACTAATGATATATTTTGAACTATGTTTGCATAATTAGTCACTAACAAAACATAAACTTCACCTGCTATAGCATTATTAATTGAGGGAGTTTCAATATTTGAAGCAGAAAAACTACAACCTTGTTGCGTGCATGGTGGTCCAAAAAAACCACCACAACCTCCAGGGAGGTCGGGAACTATATCTGCTGCTGAGTAAGAATTACAATTAGCAACTGCATTAGCAATATTTGGAAAAGGTCCCCACATAATAAAATCAATATCTTGAGGGGCAGAAAGTGTCATGGAAAGACTACCAGATTGAGAAATTTCTAAATAATACCATGCAGGATTGGGAGAGGATGCTAAGCAACCGTAATTATTACCTGGATTGGAAATACTAGCATTTGGAACTCCACTATTTGCAGTAAATGAAAGACCAGTATTTGTACAGATACCAGACATATTAGCACAATTGGTATTCGTTTGAGATTTTGTTTCTGCAAAGGATATTAAAAAAAATAAAAAAAATAAAAATCGCATTGCTAATATTTTAATTCACTTTTTCTTCTTTGTAAAAGAATTAACTCAGAGTTGACTCTAGAAATCCAAGTTTTATTTACTTTGATGTTGGAGTCTAATTTTGCTAATTTTATTTTGTAACTAGTAATCATCGATTCGATATGTTCAATATCAAATGAATTTATGCTTTCTTCGAGGGTTAAAACCTTACTTTTATGACCTCCCTCAACAAATGTTAGGATATTTTGATGTTGTATTGTTTCTTGTAAAAAAAAGTGATTGAAAAAGGAAATAAATAATAAGAAGGAAATTATTTTCATATCCATAAATATAATGAATCTAAACTATTACCTTGTTAGTAGTACATAACCGTTAAAGCTTTTCTCTTCTCCAGTACTTGCATCTACTAAATCTATCTTCCATATATACGCATCTGTGCTTACCTGACTACTCTGATATGTTCCATCCCATCCTGTACCAAACTCATCCGTACTGAACACCATCTCTCCCCACCTGTTAAAAACCTTAAAACTATAATTCTCCACTGACACCTTATCTCCAACTGGATAAAACTCATCATTCACTCCATCTCCATTTGGTGTAAATGAATTCGGTAAGAAAAAAGCATATTCTCCCTCCACTATCTGTGTTCCATACACCGTATCCGAACAACCATTCTGATTCTCTACATACAACTGAATATAATACTGCTGCTCTATTATCCCTGAAAAATTATACGTAGGGTTCTGCACATAATCATTACCTATCATCGTATTTGTACTATCGTAAAATGTCCAGTCAAATAATACTACATCCTGTGAAGAAGTATCTACAAATTGCACCGTCGGAGTTAGTATTGAGGCAGGATTAGGTCGTGAAGTAAAACCAGCTACCGGATAATCATATATCTCAACATAATTAAAAAATGTAGTATCATTCTTACAACCTGAAGCATTAGTTACCTCTAACGTCACATGGTAATCACCAGCATTATTATATACTGTTACTACTGTATCTATATTGTTAGAATAAAATCCGTTCCCTAAATCCCATTCACAACTAGCTACCTGTGATACATCAGTATTATTATAAAAATATACTTGTATTGGATAACAACCACCCGTCGTATCTGAACCAAATAATACCGTGGGAAGATCGTGCCATGTAACTAAAATAGAATCATTGTTCTCTGGTGTCTCACAGTTATCACTTACTGTTAGATAATAATAAGTACTACTATTAACAGGATTAACATTAACTATACCCTGTGAACCAACTGTAACTCCATTAGCAATAGTCCATGAATAATTATACGGACCTCCATTACCACCAAGAACTGTAACTCCTATATCCAAACTGTCATAGGGGCAAATAGATAAATCTTGGGTAGTTAATAAAATTGGTGGATTTAAGGCGACCAATACTGAATCATAGTCAGATACACAATTAAAAGAATCTGAAACACTCACCTTGTAATATCTAGAATAATTAGGTGTTACATTATGAGGCCCATTCCCCAATAATCCAACCCAGTTATAAATATAGGGTTGGGTTCCTCCACTTGCAGTTACTCCAACCGTTGCAGTTCCTCCAATACAAACAATGGTATCATTACTCATATTTACTACCATTGGAATACCATCTGGAACAGTAATCATTGTATCTGCATAACATCCTGCAGTATCTAATGACCTTATTACATAAGTTCCTGCACTTAAACTATCAAATAAAAATGAACTCAATACATTGCTATCCACTTCTAATATATTTATACTTGATCCGTCCATAAGTTGTAGAATCCAAGGGGGACCATCGTTACCTCCAGGTATCCCGGTAACAGATGCATCACTACCACCGTAGCACGTTAAACCGTTAACAGTTGGTATTGCTGCATCACAGGTATCACATAATGCATTAATAAAAATACTTGCTGTATCTGTACAACCCCCATTAATATCTGTAGCAATAACAGTGTAATTAGTACTGATCATAGGAATAGAAAATGGATTCTGGTCAGTTACATTAGATAGAAATGTTGGTGGTATCCACTCAAAAGTAAAAAAGCTAGGATCTGGGACCATAGGACAAGTTTTAAATTTGGTAACTGGTCTCTTATTCTCAACTCCGGTCGGGGATCCAGTATAAGAGCATGCAGAAGTAATATCGCTTCTGTAGTATATTGCAGAGTTAAAAGGAGTTATTTTATAAGGTGTTGACCAATTAAATGTATATGAGCCATTATTTAAGTTATTAAAACAAACTTCAATAATTAGGTTTGATATCCCATCCCATTCATAAGCTGTAGTAAATTGAAAATCATTCCAGCCTAAAGAAGCTGACACGGTCTGAGGGCTAAAAACAGTAGATAATCCTGATTGCCATGTATTAATGGAATTTTGATTTGTACATCCCATCCTAATTGTAAAACCATAAAAATTACTTGTCGCGCCGTTTTGGGCAGTGGTCTCCCATGACAACTCTGTAATTTTACCTCCTGAAAAACCTGCTGCTTGCAATTCAGATGCCTTAAATAAATATTGTTGTTTTGCATTTTTATAATAATGTCCAAAAGGAGCTGGATAAGTGAACTGACCATTAGTTCCGTTACTATTTCCTACAGTTTGATAGGACGATTGGGAAGAACAAGACGTTGATCCACTTGGTGAACACATTGCAGGATTTCCGCCCAATAAGTCAACATTCATAAAAACAGAATCTCCACAATTTACGTTTGTGTCACTTGCTGTCAAATTGATTTGAGGTGCATATGCTGGATAAACATCTACCATAATTGAATCTATCTTTTCACATCCCTGACTACTTGTAACTGTAACTTCATAGGTAAAAGGTCCAGGCATGGATGAACTAAAAACTGGATTGGCTATGTTAGGATTACTTAAATAAGCAATCGGATTCCATTCATAGTTATAATTTCCAGCAGATAATGGTGTTACGCTAAAATCCAATGGAGAATTTAAACATGTTACCGTATCAGATTGAAACATGGTATAATTAAAATTTGGAGCAACATTTACATTCACAGTATCGACATTGGAACATCCACCAGAAAGATTACTCACAACTTTGTAGACTGTTGAAAATGCTGGATTGGCAGTTGGATTTGGACAATTATTACAAGAAAAATTATTCCCTATGCTTATGGGGTCTCCACTAATTATTGACCAAATAAATATATTTCCTCCTGAAGAATTTAATTGTGTAGGTTCACCTTGGCAAATAGTAATATCTTGTCCTGCATAAGTGCTTGATATAACGGAAACTCCAATTGCTGCAGAAGTTGTTCCCATAATTGGACAGGCATTGTCATTAACATTTACACTTATGGTGCTAAATGGATTAGATCCTGGAAGAACTACAAAACAAAATGTTGCTGTGGCGGGTGAAAAATAACTATTTTGAACAACTGTGGCACCTGGAAAAAGCTGAGCAATATTTGAGTTAATATAAATAGAATCCGCAGGGTTATTATCTAAAAATTCTAATTCAAAACAAACACTGTCACCTTCGCAAGATTGTATGTCAAATGGACCTGTTTGAATGGCAGTACCAGAAAAGTTTACCAGTCCAGTAGTAGGAGCAGAAGGAGAAATGTTGGTACAGGTAATTATTTCAAATTGAAAATCTTGCATAACACTTCCAACTAAATTACCATTTGAGTCAAATTCTTCAATTAAAACTACAACAACAAAATTTCCTTGAATAGTGGGTGTAAAAGTAATTTCACCCGTATTAGGGTTAATACTTATACCGTTAATAGGGCTTGCCCCCGAATAACCTCCTTGATAAGGAACAGGAAGTCCTGGATCATCTAACGCACTAACTAAAGAGTAATAAAGTGAATCACCATCAGGTTCATATACTCCAAAATTATATATTACCGGTTGATTAAGACAATTATATGGAATTGGAGATGCTGTAATGATAGGTGAACTATTACAAGAAGCAGTGTTACTATTTAGTACTGTTTCAAAATAATAATCGTTTCCATTACCTGTTAAGTTCTGAGATGCATTTCTACAACAATCATCATAAGAAAAAATCCAACTGTCGCAAGGGCCTGGAAGTGTTATAGTGTCTCTCCAAATATGCATATAAACGCCTGGAAAACCACCACCGTTACATTCGCTTTGACCAATCATTGGAAGGCATAGCTGAGAAATTTCTTGTTGATAAGTTACTATTGGCAAACTAATATTGGTAGAAAAAGTTAAACCACAATTATTAGTAATACTAATAGACTCTGGCATATTACCAATAAATGCTGTACCACAATCTTCAAAAACAGTAAGGGTAACTACGTAAGTGTTAGGACCTATACACTCATAAGTAATATTTCCACCGGGAACGTGAGATGCTTTAATACTAACAAAACATACAAGTATTGATAATGTACAAAATAAATATTTTAACAACTTATTCAAGTTATAAATTTAAGGAAAGAATTAGACTTATAAAATAACTGATGCATTAAAGCTAAAAAAAACCAATATATTTTTGATAAATAATACGTAATTTTTTTGAAAAAGTTGGGCATATTTTTAAGTATTTAATAAAATAACCAATTAATATGTAAATAACAGAATAACTAAAAATCCGGAAGTGCTGTTAATTAATTCATTTGTAAACATTTTTTATATTGTTAGTATTCCCTTAGAGTTTATATAAATAACGTAAAAAAACTCTTCAGTTATTTACTTTGAAAGAGGTCTGCAAAGTCTTAGCAATTAATTTTTATTGTTATAGTTTCTATTATTTAAATAAATCTAAAGTCTAGGACAATTCTCATCCACATTCCAGATAAAGAATTTCCTGGATCTGATTCGGTACTCCAAATAGGAAAATAATAAACAGCGAGGTGGTTTCTGCATTTCCATTGGCAAATACTTCTAAACCTAGTAAATCTGAAAATGAATAATCTCCATCAATTGATTGGCTAAACACATCAATATCACTCATTCGTACATATTCGCCCATATTTTTGTAACATCACTTACTTTAAACTTAAGGTTATTTAGTAGCCATTATACTTGAGAAGGTTTTATTTTCGTAACTATTTGTAAATGTTCTATTAACTCTTTTCTGTACGTTGCATCATCAAGGACTAGATTTCCAAGTATTAACTAACCTTGAATTTTCTTCTTCATATTTGATTAACAAACGGGATCCATTATATACTTCCATTGTTCTATTTAACTATCTACTAACTAGTTAATAATATGAACTATTTTTTAAAGAAACAATACGCTGTGTAGTGTATTACTTAAAGAGCTAAGTTACTAGCTGCTATTTACTTGTTTTTTTCTGATTTTTAGCTAATTCTTTACCAACAAATGTGCCCTCAATTATTTGTTGTTGAAAATCTTTCATTCCTCCTGGTGTGTGAGGAACCATAACTGTATTGTTGTTTTCGTTAGCACCAATTGCGGTTAGTGTATCAAAATATTGAGTCATTAAAACAAACTGCATAATTTCCTGTGGATCTACATCCTGTAAAGCTTTTTGGAAATCTTCCACAGACTCTTTAAAACCTCTTACAATTTCTAACCTTTGGGCCGCAATACCCTCACCAGATAATCTTTTGGAGTCAGCTTCGGCCTCAGCTCTTTTTACAATTCTAATTTTTTCACCCTCTGCTTCTTGAAAAGCCGCTTCTTTATCTCTCATGGCAGCATTAATTTTATTCATAGACGCTTTAACCAATTCATCTGGGTTTATATCTGTAATAAGTGTTTTAACGATTTTGTAGCCATATTGACCCATTTGAGAGGAAATATTATCTCTAACTGCCAAAGCAATATCATCTTTTTTACCAAAAACATCGTCCAACCCTAGCTTTGGAACTTCGGCTCTAACCTCGTCAAATATGTAGGAAGCAATTTGACCATGAGGATCATCTAATTCATAAAATGCTTCATAAACTTTGCTATCTATCACCCTATACTGAACAGAAATTTTTAAAATAACAAATACATCGTCTAAGGTTTTAGTTTCTACATCAACATCCAACTGCTGAATTCTTAAATTCTCTTTTGAGGCAATAACTTCTATGAAAGGTATTTTAAGTTTTAAGCCAGGGTGCGAAATTCTATTAAACTTTCCTAGTCTTTGAATAACCCAAGACTGTCTTTCTGGGATAATCATTATAGACTTTAATATTAAAAAAATGGCTATACAATAAAAAAATAGGTTAAAATAAATCATAAATAAATATACATGAAATTAGATTATATCAAATAAATAATTAAAGATTAATTACATTATCAGAAATTTTTCTAAAATTTTCAACCAGTCCAAAATTGGTCGAATCAATATTAATTTGAGGTTCTTTAGTAACTTCTCCTAAAAAGAAGGAATTAATATTATATTTTTTAATTTCTTTATTAAAAGATTCTAGTTGCTCATTTGAAACTGTAACTAAAACTCTCCCTTGAGACTCTCCAAATAAAAAAGAATCTTTTCTAAGTCCACTTTTAGAGTTTATTTTACATCCTAAATTAGAACTCATAGCCATTTCTACAATTGAGACAAATAATCCTCCATCAGCACAATCATGCGCAGCATTTATCATTTTTTTACCAATCAAATTTTTAATGCATTGGTGAAGATCATACTCTTCATCGATATCAAAATATGGTGCGGGTGATTCTTTAACTTTATGATACTTTACTAAATACTCAGAAGATGAAATATCATTAACAATTTTTCCAATTAAAAATATGTGATCACTATTAGATTTGAAATTTAAACTCATTATATTTCTCACATCATCTAACAAACCTATCATTCCTATAGTTGGAGTTGGAAATACAGGAATTTCTTTACCTCCAACAATCGATTGGTTATAAAAGCTAACATTACCACCAGTAACCGGTGTAGAGAATTTTTCACAAGCATTAGACATTCCCTTAATAGCACCCACAAACTGCCAGTAAGATTCTGGGTGATAGGGGTTGCCAAAATTTAAACAATTAGTTATTGCAGACGGATTCCCACCTGAAACAACAATATTTCTTGCAGCCTCTGAAACGGCTATAGCTGTTCCTTTTTCTGGATCTGCGTGTACATACCTAGAATTACAATCTACAGACATTGCAATACCTTTTAAAGTACCTTTAACTAAAGCAACTCCCGCGTCAGAAGGGTGATTGGTAGAAACATTATTAGTTCCAACCATACTATCATATTGTTCATAAACCCATTTTTTAGAAGCAATATTTGGTTGGCTAAATAAAAACTGTCCAACTTCAACTAAATTTTCAGGAACAGAAACATTATCAATATTAAATTCTTTATACTTTTTATAATAAGCTGGTTCTTTATATTCTCTTTCATAAACTGGAGCACCTCCTCCTAAAACTAAGGATGATGGAGGAATGCTAGCTACACATTGCCCATTTTGAAAAAACTCTAAAGTATCCCCTTCAATTACTTCTCCAATTAATTCACAATTTAAATCCCACTTATCAAATATTTTTTTAACATCCGCTTCTTTTCCTTTTTCAACAACTACTAACATTCTTTCCTGCGATTCTGAGAGTAAAATTTCCCAGTCTTTCATATTAGACTGACGAGTTGGAACTTTATCCAAATCTATTTTCATACCAACATTTCCAGCCGCACTCATTTCGGAAGTGGAACATGTAATTCCAGCCGCACCCATATCTTGCATTCCTACTACAGCATCTGTTTTAGCTAATTCTAAAGATGCTTCCAATAGTAATTTTTCCTGAAATGGATCTCCAACTTGCACAGCAGGTAAATCATTCATTGAATCTTCTGTAATATCTTTTGATGCAAAAGCAGCTCCATGAATCCCATCTTTTCCTGTTGATGAACCCACAATAAAAACAGGATTACCAGGGCCTGAAGCCGTAGCTGATATTAAATCGTCGACACTCATAATACCTGCTGAAAAAGCATTTACAAGAGGATTTTGATCGTAACTTTCGTCGAAGAAAACTTCTCCTGAAAGAACAGGTATACCAAATGAATTACCATAATTACCTATTCCCTTAACAACCCCTTTAAGGAGCCACTTTGTTCTTGGCTTATCAAACTCACCGAATCTTAAAGAGTTCATTTGAGCGATAGGTCTGGCACCCATTGTAAAAATGTCTCTATTTATACCACCCACGCCAGTGGCTGCACCTTGGTAAGGTTCTAAGGCGCTGGGGTGGTTGTGAGATTCTATTTTAAAAGCACATGCCAAGCCATCTCCAATATCTACTAAACCTGCATTTTCTTCACCAGCTTTAACCAACATATGTGGACCATCTTTTGGTAGTTTTTTAAGCCAGTGAATTGAGTTTTTGTAAGAACAATGTTCAGACCACATAACAGCGTATATACTAAGTTCTGTAAAATTCGGAGTTCTTCCTAAAACTTCACATATTTGATGAAATTCTTCTTTCTTTAAACCAAGTTCAATGGCTTGATCAATATTGGCAGTTTTTGATGTAATGTTTTTTGACATATTTAAAAATATCCAACAAAAATAATTAAAGATGCAAATGATGTAATTAAAATTTTACTGATTTACTAACATTATATGAATGTTTTAAATTATTTTACCTTCAATTAAATAAACAAACCCAATTGATTTTTATTTTATATATCGTTTTGATATTTATTTTATTGAAAAAGAATTCATTTTTCACTATCAAAGGAATTAATAAACTAGAAATAATTGCAGCACTGTTTATACAGCTAATCGCTGGCTTAAGTCTCTACTTTATTTACACAAAATATTACACGGAAAGGTATACAGCCGATATTTTTAAATATTATGATGATAGTTTGGTTTTATATGATGCATTTTATTCAAATCCATTAGATTTTTTTCAAATTATTCTAGGGATAGACTATGGTGATAAATATTTTTTAAACAACTATTTTATTGAAATGAATCATTGGGATTCTAGTTACAAAAACTCACTAATGAATGAATCTAGATTCATTATTAAAATTAACGCTGTTTTAAATATTATAGGTCTTAGGAGCTATTTATTTAATTTGACAACTTTTATATTTATTGGATTTAGCGGAAAATTTTTAATTGTTAAAAGTTTAATTAAAAAATTTAATTTAAAACATCCTAAACTTTTATTCTGGTCTATTACACTAATTCCATCCATAATCCTTTGGAGTTCTGGAATTTTAAAAGAACCATTAATCATTTTTTCGTTCGGATTAATTTTATATTTATTATGTAGCAAAAGACCAACTTTTTGGATGAATATATTACTATTAATTCTAAGTCTTGGAGTTATTTTTAAATTGAAATTTTATGTTTTTATTTGCTTTTTCCCAGCGCTGATATCACTTGTTATTTCCAATAATTTTAAATTTAAACCCATTAAGGTTATCTCGATAACTTCCCTATTACTGTTTATTTTAATTGGGTTATTTTCAAATATTGAAAGTTCTTACAATCCACTTAACATTCTAGCCAGTAAACAGAACGATTTTATAAGACTTGCAGAAATTTTTGATGCAGGTAGTACTTTTCATATGTCTCCCATTGAACCAAATATGATTTCATTAATAAAGTCTATTCCTTCAGCATTTATTAATGGCTTTTTTAGACCCCTACCTACAGACATTCATAAATTGATTCATGTTTTTCCATTAATTGAAAATATACTTATTTATAACCTTTTAATAATTTTAGTTTACAAATTAATTTCTCTAAAGGTGAAGCTTGATTTTGAAATGCAAAATATTATTTACAGTTCTCTTTTCTTTGTAACTTTACTATTTTTTATTACAGGTGTGAGCACCCCTGTAATTGGAGCACTTGTAAGATATAAAATGCCAGGATTAATTTTTTTTATTATTACCATTAATTTACTTTATGACACCAGTAAAAAAAACTCAGTTTAAAAATTTAATACTATTTTATTTCTTCTTTTGTTTTTTTTCATGCAATAATAAAATTGAAGTTGATTTAATATCGCATAATGGAATAATATACACCCTAGACGATAACAACAATGTCTTTGAAGCTAGTGCAATTAAAAATGGAAAAATTTTAGCTTTAGGAAAGTCTAATCAAATTTTAAATAAATACCAATCTGAAAATAAAATTGATTTACAAGGAAAAACAGTTTATCCAGGTTTTATTGATGCTCATTGTCATTTCTTACACCATGGGTTACAATCATCAATGGTAGATTTATCTTCTGCAAATTCCTTTGAAGGAATTATTGAAATTTTAAAAGCATCTGTAAATAAAAATGAAGGTAATTGGCTTATTGGTTATGGATGGGATCAAAACAAATGGAAAGATAAAATTTGGCCGAATAATGAACTACTAAATAAAAACTTTAAAGAAATAAATGTAGTCTTAAATAGAATTGATGGGCACGCTATAATGGTAAACGAAACTGCTATTAAAAATTCAAAAGTACCTTTAGATACGACAGTGAACGGAGGATATATCGAAAAAATAAATGGAAAAGTTACGGGACTATTTATGGACAATGCCATGTCATTAATACTAAATAAGATTCCAGAAGCTAATGAAAAAACTAAGAAAACAGCTTTGTTAAAAGCACAGAAAGACTGCATTTCTTTAGGTCTTACAACCGTTGATATTGCAGGCTTAAATAAAAATGATGTTGAATTAATTGATAATTTACAAAGGACAGGGGAGCTTAAAATTAAAGTTTATGCAATGCTTTTAGATAATGAAGAAAACTTCAATTATTTTATTGATAGCATTGGAAAACCTTTAAAAACAGCCAAATTAAATGTTCGATCTTTTAAATTCTTTGCCGACGGATCTCTTGGATCAAGAGGAGCTTGTCTTTTAAGTCCATATTCTGACCAGAAATCAACTTTTGGTATGCTTTTACAGCAACGGGATTTATATGAAGAAAAATTAAAAAAACTCAAAGAATTTGGATTTCAAGCTTGTACACACGCAATTGGTGATTCAACTAATAGAACAGTTTTAAAATCATACAGTAAAATTTTAAACTCTTCTAATGATTTGAGATGGAGACTTGAACACGTACAATGCATAAGTCCTGATGATATTCACCTATTAAAAAAATTTAATATTATTCCATCTGTTCAACCTACTCATGCAACTTCTGACTTTAGCTGGGCCTTATTAAGATTAGGTAAAAGTAGATTGTTAAATTGCTACAGATATCAAACACTTTTTGAGGAAAATCGAATTATTGCACTGGGTACAGATTTTCCAGTAGAAGAAATAAATCCAATTCACACTTTTTATGCTGCAGTTTTTAGAAAAAATAAAGAAGGTTTACCATTAAGTGGTTTTCAAAAAAATGAAGCTTTAAATAGACTTGAAGCTTTAAAGGGAATGACCATATGGGCAGCATTAGCTAATTTTGAGGAGAATGAAAAAGGGAGTTTAGAAATTAATAAATCTGCAGACATGGTAGTGTTAGATAAAGATATTTTAGATGAAAATCAGTTGGAAATATTAAATACAAAAGTTCAATACACTATAATTGACGGAGAAATTGTCTATGAAAATTAGTTTTGTTTTCTAATGTAAATGTTAAAGAAGTATTAAATAGTCGCACAACTCTAATCACATAGAAGTATTTTTTTAAATTTGCAAAACTTTAATTTGATGTATGTTAAATAATAAAGAAAAATTTTTGGGGGAAGGTCTTACTTATGATGATGTTCTATTGGTTCCATCTTATTCAGAACATTTACCTAATGATGTGAATTTAAGCTCAAGATTTACTAGAAATATTTCTTTAAACACTCCCATTATATCTGCAGCTATGGATACTGTGACAGAGCACGAACTAGCAATATCAATTGCTCAACAAGGTGGAATTGGAGTTATTCATAAAAATATGTCTATTGAAAGACAATCAAGCGAAGTAAGAAAGGTAAAAAGATCTGAAAGCGGAATGATATTAGATCCCATAACATTAAACGAAGATGCTTTAATCGGGGATGCTCTAAAATTAATGGCAGAGAATAAAATTGGTGGAATCCCTGTTGTTAATAAAGCTAAAGAATTAAGAGGAATTGTTACAAATCGAGATTTAAGATTTGAAAAAGAACTTAATAAAAAGATATCGAAAGTAATGACTACAGAGAATTTAGTTACTGCTAATGAGGACGTTGACCTTAGTAAAGCAGAAAGTATTCTTCAAAATCATAAAATTGAAAAATTGCCTGTTATTGATCAAAACAATATTTTAGTTGGTCTTATAACTTTCAAAGATATTATTAAAGTAAAACAACATCCTAACAGTTGTAAAGATCAGTTTGGCAGGCTTAGAGTCGCAGCTGCAGTGGGAGTTTCTAAAGATACTTTTGAAAGGATTAATGCTTTAGTTAATTGTAGTGTTGATGCTATTGTAATTGACACCGCTCACGGACACTCAAAAGGAGTCATTGATTTACTTAAAAAAGTAAAAAGTAAATACCCAGATTTAGATACAGTTGTTGGAAACATAGCAACTGGTGATGCTGCTCTTGACTTGGTACGTGCTGGAGCTGATGCGGTAAAAGTTGGAATTGGTCCAGGTTCTATTTGCACAACAAGAGTAATTGCAGGCGTAGGGTTTCCTCAGTTATCAGCTATAATGAATGTGTACCAAGCAATTAAAGAGTCTAAAGTTCCCATAATTGCTGACGGTGGAATTAGATTTACTGGTGACATACCTAAAGCATTAGCAGCTGGAGCATCAAGTGTAATGATGGGTTCTATGTTTGCAGGAACTCAAGAATCTCCAGGTGAAACAATTATTTTTGAAGGAAGAAAGTTTAAATCCTATCGTGGTATGGGTTCAATTGAAGCAATGCAACACGGTTCTAAAGACAGATATTTTCAAGAAGATGAAAACGATATTAAAAAATTAGTTCCTGAAGGTATTTCTGCTAGGGTTCCTTTTAAAGGAACTTTGAAAGAAGTAATGCACCAACTAATTGGTGGACTTAGAGCTGGAATGGGCTATTGTGGAGCAAAAAACATATCTAGTCTTGTAGATGCAAAATTTATTAAAATTACTCATTCTGGAATGATAGAAAGTCATCCCCACGATGTTACTATCACAAGAGAATCACCTAACTACAACCTTAGATAACCTAAAAAAAATTTATGAAACAAGTTTCATTATTTATATTTCTTATTAGCTTTTCTATCTTGATTGGTCAAGATAAAGCTATAGTATCAATTGATAATGATCAAATTTTTAAATCAGAATTTGAACAGATATATTGGAAGAATAAAAAAGAAAAAGTAGCCACAAAAGAAGACCTAAATGAATATATTCAACTTTTTGTAAAATTTAAATTAAAAGTTAAAGCAGCGGAAGAATTAGGTTTAGATACAACTAAAAAATTTAAAGACGAATTAATAGGCTATAGAGTTCAGCTAGAAAAACCTTATTTAATAGATACATCTATCAATGAAGAATTAATTAATGAAGCCTACTTTAGAACAATAAATGAAGTTAATGCAAGTCATATAATGATAAAGTTAGGACCAAATCCGAGTCCAAATGACACATTAGTAGCTTACAATAAAATCGAATCTATTAGAAATAAAATTATTTCTGAAGAAGCAATTTTTGAAGAACTTGCCGAAGAAGTATCTGAAGATCCATCAGCTAAATTTAACAAAGGAAATCTAGGTTTTTTTAATGCATTTAAAATGCTTTACTCTTTTGAATGTGCAGCATATGAAACACCAATTGGTGAGGTATCTGATGTAATAAGAACCAGATATGGTTATCATTTAGTAAAACCTAATTCTATAAGAAAAGCAAAAGGGAAAATGCGATCAAGTCATATTATGGTTACTGTTAGTCCAAGAACAAAAGATAACGAAGCTTCGGAAACAAAAATAAATTCAATTTATAAGGAACTTAAATTAAAAAATAAAACATTCGAAGAATTAGCTGTTGAGTATTCTGAGGATAGAAAATCAGCTAAAAAAGGGGGTGAAATTGGATGGATAAGTTCAGCAGGAAACTTTTATCCAGAATTTGAAAAAACTGTGTTTTCATTAAAAGAAGATGGAGAATATTCTAAGCCGTTTAAAACTCCAAATGGGTGGCATATTGTAAAAAGATTAGAGTTTGAAAAAGTTGGTGAATTAAATGATCTTAAATATGAACTTAAAAATAAAATTCAAAAAGACTCTAGAGCCCAAAAAACAAAATCTTCATTCATTAATCAACTTAAAGTTGAATACAATCTAAAAGATGATTTTGATGCAAAAACTTTACAATCAATTATTAATAAGAAAGAAATTAAATCCGATAATTTAATCGAATTTATAAAATGGAAAAAATTGAAGAAAAAAATCGTTAGCTTTTCTGAAATTAATTATAGCAGTTGGGATTTTTTAAATTATTTAAAAAACAACAAAATGCTTGATAAAAGCATTAGTGATTTAAAACTTTTAAATGAAATGTATCAAACTTTTTTGAATAATAATTTAATTGAATATGAGAAAACCCAATTGGAGAGAAAACACCCAGATTTTAAAGCTTTGATGAAGGAGTATAGAGATGGTATATTACTTTTTGAAATCTCCGACCAAAACATTTGGACTAAAGCAATTAAAGATACCTCCGGACTAAATGATTTTTTCAATTCCAATAGAAATATATGGGAATTTCCTTATAGAGTTAATGCTGAAATTTTCACATCATCTTCAAAAATAATAATTGAAAAAGCTTTCAATCTTAAGAAAAAAAATGCGATAACAAATGATTCTATTATATCATTTTTAAATCAGGAAAATCCTCTAAATATTTCTCTAGAAAAAAGGATAATAGATGATTTTAAATCTTATAATACAAACTATTTGGATATTAAAGAGGGTTTAAACAATCCAATATTTATAGATAACAAATGGGTTTTTGTGTTTGTTAAAGAAAAACTAGTTAAAAGACAGAAAGAATTAAAAGAAGCTGAGGGTATTATAGTCTCAGCATACCAAAACTATTTAGAGGAATCTTGGATTAAAATTCTTAAGGAAAAATATACTATAAATATAGATTATACAATTTTGCATAGTATCAAAGAAAAACCTTAATCATTGTTTAAATTAACTTCTAAATCAATCTTTTATATTTTAATTGTACTGCTTACAATAAGTTGTGAAAATAAAACTGAAAAAATTAAGTTAGCTAGGTTTAATGATATCTTTTTATACAAATCAGAACTTTACAATGAAATCCCAAAAAAATTAAGTGAAAAGGACAGTACTATTTTTGCTAATAATTATATTCACAAATGGCTAGTTGATCAAATGATCATGGAAAAATCCGAAGAGATGATTCCTGTAGAATTTAACAGCGTAAAAAAGAAAATAAATAAGTATAAGCGTTCATTAATTTCATACGAATTTGAACAGTTTTATATTAATAAAAGGCTAGATACTTCAGTCAGTAGTTTAGAAATCAATGACTATTATGAAAGTCATTTAGATGATTTTGTATTGAATGATTATGTTGTCAAATGTATGTATATAAAAGTCCCGAAAAATTCAAAAATTATTAAAGAAATCAAAAAAAACTACCATTTAAAAAATGAAAAAATGGTTGACCAAATGATAAAATTTGACCAGTTAGAGAATATCACATTGCATTACAATCCAGAAGAATGGATATTTTTTGATGATTTGATAAAAAAGCTACCCATGCTAGAAAAATACTCAAAAGTGGAGTTTATAAAGAAAAAAAAGAAGACTATCATTGAAAATAAAGGGTATCTATATTTTGTGAATTTATTTGACTATATTATTAAGAATGGTACTTCTCCATTAAGTTTTGAAACCAATAAGATTAAAAGCATTATACTAAATCAAAGATCGAAAGACTTAAGAAAAAAACTAAGGTTAGATTTATATGACGATGGAATGAGAAACAATTATATTGAAAAATACAGATTATGAAAAAAATATTTTTATTCTTTTTACTAAATATGTTTATCTACACTGGATTTACCCAAGAAATAATCGATCAAGTAGTTGCTATTGTTGGTGAAAATCCAATTTTATATTCTGAAATTCAAGGACAAAAATTACAATTAATTCAACAAGGAATGGAAATTGATGAAGATATTGATTGTTATTTATTGGATGAATTTATGACCCAACAACTTTTAATTCATCAAGCAGAAATTGATAGCATAGAAGTAACTGAAGATATGGTAAAAGTAGAGTTAGATCAAAGAATCCAATATTTTTCTGCGCAAGTTGGTGGAACTGAAGCTTTAGAAGAGTTTTATGGAAAATCAATTGAAGAAATAAAAGAAGAATTTTTTGTGCAGATTGAAGACAAAATGAAAGCCCAAAAAATGCAACAAGAAGTAACAGGTGGAGTTTCTGCATCTCCGAAAGAAGTAAGAAATTTTTTTTATAAGATACCTTTTGATAGTATTCCATTTATAAGTAGCAAAGTGAAAATATCTCAAATGGTTGTTGCACCAGAAATTAGCTATAATCAAAAAGAACTAACCAAGACTAAGTTGTTAAAAATTAAAAATAGAATTAATGCAAATGAAATTTCATTCTCAGTTGCTGCAGAGTTTTATTCAAATGACCCTGGTTCAAAAACAAATGGTGGGAATTTTGGATGGGTTGATAGAGGAGATTTTGTTCCTGAATTTGATGCGATAGCATATTCTATTCCGTTGAACACTGTTTCAGATGTTTTTGAAAGTCCATTTGGATTTCACATACTTAAAATTGAAAAAAGAAGAGGAGAACAATATTATGGTTCACACATATTGTTGAAAAATGAAATTAGTGAACAAGCACTTGCAGATTTAAAAGAAAAATGTATATCAATACTAGGGGAAGTTCAAATAAAAAAAATTACATGGAAAAAAGCAATTGAAAAAAATTCAACTCAAAAAAACAATGGTCCAAGTGGTGTAATATTTAATGAATCAACTGGAGATATGTATTGGGATATGCAAAACATAGATAAATCATTATTTATTGGTATAAATAATTTAGAGATTGGTCAGTACTCAGAACCATTATATTATGAAGATTCCAAGGGAAATATTGGGTATAGAGTTTTAAAGCTTGAAGATAGAACTTTACCCCACAAAGCAAATTTAGATGACGACTACGAGTATATTCAAAAATTTGCAGTAAATGAAAAACAAATTAATAAAATGGATAATTGGGTAAATAAATCTGCTAAAAATACCTATATAAAAATTGATGATATGTTTAAAAACTGTTACAATATAAAGAAGTGGAATATTGATTTTTAAATTACCACTTAGCCAAACAATTTTTTTACGTAATAAAAGTATAAACTAATGATTTCAAATATTTATGTTATTTTGAATACAAATAAGTTAATTGAGTGTTTTTGTTTAAATTTTAACGTTAAATACTAAACAAAATAAAAAAAATCATTATATTTATATCATAAAACCAAGGAATGAAAACCATTAAAAATCTTTTTTACTTAATTATTTTAATCACTTCATACACAATATTAAATACTAATAAATTTATTTCCCAAGCAACCTACCACTACGTTGGTACCAATACTTTGCAAAACACTAATTCAACCTATCCATCAATTTATGGAAATTGGTTTAAAGGAGTTAAAAATCAAATGTTGATTAGAGCAAGCGAACTTCAAGCTGCAGGTGTATCTGCAGGAAATATTACTGGTTTAGCTTTTGATATAATAACACCATCTGGTGGAAACATGCAAAGTTTTCAAATTGAAATTAAATCAACAACACAAACCTCACTGAGCAGTTGGAGTAATAATAATTTAAATACAGTTTTTGGCCCTACTACCTATTCTGATCAAACAGGGTGGAATCAACATGATTTTTACAACCCTTTTCTTTGGGACGGAACTTCAAATATTGTTATCCAAACATGTTTTTACAGTAACGGTTGGTCACAAAATTCCATAATGAATATGTCTAATTATTCTTATAACACACTGCTCTACAGAAGAAGAGACAATTCGTCTCCTTGTACATCCAATTGGATAAATGGTGTTGAATCTGACAGGCCTAATATTAGATTTTCTTGGGTTGATCCAAGTAGTCCGCCAATTACTAATTTTTCATCCAATACAACCTCCACATGCAGTGGTACTGTAAGCTTTTTTGATCAATCTACTAATGCCCCAACTTCTTGGCTGTGGAATTTTGGTGATGGATCTTCATCAACTCAACAAAATCCAACACATACTTACTCCAACTCGGGATCTTTTAACGTTGAACTTATTACCTACAATCCATTTGGATCAGATACCATGTTTTTTAATAACCTTATTCAAGTCAATCTTTCTAATACTCCACCTGTTCCATCTTCTTGCACACCTGTCACTGGTATTGCTGGTCAATTTGGAAATTATGGAATTACGGAATTTAACTTTGGAAATTTATCTGTAATTTCAGGGACTTCGACAGAAGGTTACTCAGACTTTACTTGTGATTCTTCATTATTTTACATTGGTCAAAACTACAATTTAAGAGCGATACATAGTTCTCCAATCCCACAGAACTTTTTTGGGTGGATAGACTATAATAACGATGGTGTTTTTGATGCTGTAACTGAACAAATCGTTTCTAATTTATCAAGTGACTCAACCAACACTACAGTTTCAATTCCATCATCAGCTGTCCCAAATACTCCGTTAAGGTTAAGAATTATGTCAGATGCTTCTTTCTCTGGACAATTAGACCCGTGCACTAATCCTGTTTACGGACAAGCTGAAGATTACACAATATATTTGGGATTAAATACCAGCCCTCCAGTTTCGAATTTCGAAAGTAACCTGAATTTTTCTTGCGATGGAGTTGTCCAATTTACAGATTTATCAAATAATGTTCCCTATGCTTGGTATTGGGACTTTGGAGATGGAAATTATTCACTATTTCAAAATCCAGTACATACGTATTTAAACAATGGTATTTATGATGTAACCCTTATTTCTAGTAATTCCTATGGGTCCGACACTATTACATTTCCTCAATACGTAGAAGTAGACTCTACTAATTTACTTTCACCAGTTGCATATAACCCGAATACACTTAGTTATTGTTGTGATTACGGAATATCTAGAGTTCAAATTGCTAATATTAATAACCCTTCCCTTGATGGAGTAGCTGGATATGAAGATTTTTCTTGTCTTGAACAAGCATTTGTAGAAGCTGGAACTAATTATGCTTTGAGAGTTTTCACAAGCGGGAACAATCCACAGGATACTAGAGCTTGGATAGATTACAATAACGATGGAGTATTCTCTGCTAATGAAAAAGTGATGGATAAAATAAATGAAAGTAATCCAGTTTCTATAATTCAAATTCCATCCAATATAGTTACTAACACAGCAGTAAGATTGAGGATATCTAGTGACGAAGTTGGAAATGGGAATGGACCACTTAATGATGTTTACAGAGGTCAAGTTGAAGATTATGCCATTATTGTAGCTACTTGTCCAGAACCTAGTAATATAGAATTTGGTCAAATAACGAAAACATCTGTAGAATTAAATTGGGATGCTGGCGGATCAGAAGATTCTTGGAATTTAAGATATGGCCCTCAAGGATTTGGAGTATTTAGTGGGCTAGGAACTACTATCGATAATATTTTTGTAAATAATTTCTTTGTTACTGGTTTAGATGAGTTAACAAGTTATGACTTTTACATTCAATCTATTTGCACTGGCAACACGAGTAATTGGATAGGTCCCTACAACGAAACAACCTTAAATATTAAAGATAATCTTTCAAATAAAGTTTTTATTTCTCCCAATCCAAACAATAAAATTTTCAATATTCAATGTTCTGCAAATATGAAGACTATTGAAATTTTAGACATCTTAGGAAATTCTATTCATACTTCAAATCCTCAGTCTTCATCTACACAAATTGATATTAAAGACAAACCTTCTGGAATTTATTTTTTGAAAATAAATTTTAAAAATGATAATTCCGTTATTAAAAGAGTTATCTGCAATTAAAATCAATATGACAAGATTATTATTAATAACTATTCTTAATTTATTTCTATTAGCAAATAGCCATGCAACACATCTTGTTGGTGGAAACTTAGCTTATGAATTTGTTGGAATACAACCAAACGGAGATTTTAGGTATACCCTTAAGCTTAATTATTATTTTGATTGTGGATCCAACTCTAATTGGCAACCACCTAGCATTCCCACAAATATGTCTGTGGCTGTTTATGCGCATGATGATCCAACAGATATTTATCCGACAACGTCTGGAAGTTATCCTAAATATGGTAGCTCTGACGTAGATATGGTTTACAGTTCTACTGTACAACAATATTTTGAAGTAACACCTAACAATCCAAGTGGTTGTACAGTCGGTACTTCAACGTGTGTCTACACTGTACTTTACACTGGTCAAGTTGATCTTTCCCCTATTAATCCTACAACAGGAGCTCCTGTTATTGGAGGATATTTCCTGATTCATGAGGCTTGTTGTAGAAATGGAGGAGGAAATGGTATTGATAATATACAATCTCCAGGAAGTGCAGCAATGGCATTTTACTCTTATATACCACCATATGGTTATGAAAATAACAGTCCCATATTTACTGATAATCCAGTTCCTTTTATTTGCTCAGGCGATACAACAACATTTTTAAATACAGCTATTGATCCAGATGGAGATGAATTAATTTTTAGTTTTATGGCTCCATTAGATGGTAATCACGCAGGAGGGTTTGGCGGAGGAGCCAATAATGTTGGAAATGGTGGAGCTGGACCTGGAGGAAGTTTAAATTGGTATCCCAATAATTATCCATGGCCCATTGAAGAAGTTACTTATGCTGGTGGTTATTCCTACCAACAGCCTTTTGGTCCAACAGGTTATTATTACATTTCTGCATCAAATGGATTGACAAAATATAAGTCTAATAACCAAGGTAAATATGTTGTTGGATTATTTATAAAAGAATATAGAAACGGAACACTAATTGGAATATCTACTAGAGAAGTACAACTCAATATTATTGCTTGTCCTCCAAACGATGCTCCTTCTTTAAGCCCAAATATAAATCCTCAAGGTGGAACAGATTCTACAGAGTACTTTATTGAAGAAGGTGAGAACTTATGCTTTGACATCTCATTCTTTGATCCTGACACACCTGCTGATAGTTTAACATTAAATGTAAGTGGACAAATTTTTGACTCGAATTTTACAAATCCTCCTGCAACGGTTGGAGGTTATTTTGATACTTTATACAGTGACCCTATTAATGGAATAGATACTGTTGGAACTACTTTTTGTTGGAACACAACTTGTGGACAAGCTCAAAATCTACCCTACGTAATGTCAGCATCTGTTTCTGACAGAGGATGTCCTCCAAAAACAACAAGTGTTGTTTATGAAGTAACAGTGAGTAAAACCGATCCACCAGCTAATATTTATGGATCACTAATCGAATGTCAAAATGCTGAAACTGTTTATACTACAGATAATAACCCAAATATTTCTGGATATACCTGGGATGTTTCTAATAACGGAATAATTACTCAGGATTACGGAGATAGTGTTAAAATATTTTGGAATGCTCCTGGAACAGGAACTATTTTTTTAAAAGCAATAAACCAATATGGATGTGAATCAGATCCTATATCAATAAATACTACTGTAACACCTGGACCAACGGTAGATGCTGGTAGTGACGTAAATATTTGCTTAGGAGATAGTGTTTTGCTTACAGGTACTACCAATTCTTTACCCGGTTATATTTCATTATGGCAACCCTCAACTAATGTAACTAATCCCAGTAGTATGTCATCTTGGGTTTCACCAACTTCTACAACATCTTATTACTTGTTAGTTCAAAGGGGAACTTCATGTGTAGGTGGGGATAGTATTACAGTGACTGTAGATGTAGGAAATATAGACGCTGGTAACGACACCACAATTTGTTTTGGTGATTCTGTACAATTAAATGCTGCTGGAAATGGTTCAAACTACTCTTGGACTCCAACTACCAATATTTCTCAAACAAATATTCAAAACCCTATAGTTTGGCCAGATATTACTACTAAGTATTACGTACAATTTAGTTCTGCAAATAATTGCCAAGCTGAAGATTCAGTAATAGTTTTTGTAAATCCTTCACCTGGTTCAAATCCTAATTTTATTTTAAATGGAAGTGCAAATTCTTTAGGTAATAACACTTATCAAATGACTACTGCTATTAACAATGATTTTGCATCAATATGGAATAGTTCAATGCTGAATTTAAACCAAGCTTTTCAGCTTAAAGCTGAGATGAATTTTGGGACTCTTGATGCAACAGGAGCTGATGGAATGGCATTTGTTTTACAACAAACAAGTACGGCTTATGCTCCTACTTTAGGAAATGCAGATTTTGCCATTATTGATCCATCTTTAATAGTAGAATTTGACACTTGGAACAATCAAAATTACAATGACATTAATGACGACCATATTGCTATATTAACTGACGGTTCATCAGATCATAATGTAAATAGTTTAGTAAGCCCTATTTCTTTGGGAAATATCGAAGATGGTGCATGGCATACAGTAACTTTCAATTGGGATCCATTAGCCCAAAACTTCTCAGTCAATTTTGATGGTGTACAATTAATCAATTTAAATTATGATATTGTTCAAAATATATTTAACAACAACGCTACGGTATATTGGGGATTCACTGCTACAACTGGTGGAAGTAATAACAATCAAAGTATAAGGTTTACAAATAATTCTACAAATACACCAATTCTAGATCTTGTTATCTGCAAAGAAGATACAATTTTAGTAAATCCACCCGTAGTTACAGACAATTATTCTTGGACACCAAATCTTTTTATTAATGACAATACGTTAGAAACTCCACTATTTAGCCCAGATATAACCACTACCTACTTTTTCACAGGAACAACAAATTTTGGTTGTTTTGTTAAAGATACTTTTCAAATAACAGTAAATAATTTACCAGTTGTAAATGCTGGTAGTGATATAGATATTTGTATTGGAGACTCTATCTCATTAAATGCTAGTGGTAACGCAGCCTCTTTTAGTTGGGATAATAATATAATTGATGGACAAATATTTGAAGTAAATAATACTTTAAATTATATATTAACAGGGACTTCTTTAGACGGGTGCTTAAATACTGATACAGTTAATATTAATGCATTAACTGCTGCTTCAACTAATGCTGGTAGTGATATTAATTTATGTATAAATGATTCCGTTCAAATACAAGCTTCTGGTGCTGATAATTATTCATGGTCGCCAAATATATTTTTAAGTGCTGACAACGTTCCTAACCCATGGGCAACACCAACAAGTCAAATTATCTATATTCTGACAGGAATTATGAATAATGGATGTATAAAAACTGACACTTTAATGATTGATGTTAATCCTCTACCAACACTGTCAACTTCGAATGATACTACTGTATGTGAAGGGGATACTATTCAAATTGATGTGTTTGGAGGCAATTTATATTCTTGGTTAAATACTTCAAATATTTCTAACCTAAACATAAGTAATCCGCTAATTTGGCCCACATCTACTACAACTTATAAAGTTTTAGCAAGTGATATTAATACTTGTGCCGATACTGCGGAAATCACCATAAATGTTAACCAAAAGCCTATTGTAAATGCTGGATTAGATCAAGATATTTGTTTTGGGGATTCTACATCCTTAAACGCCTCTGGTAGCTCTGTGAGTTATTTTTGGAATAATGGTATTCTAGACGGAATACTTTTTGAGGCTATTACAACCCAAGACTATATTGTAGAAGGTACCGACTTAAACAATTGTACCAACAAAGATACTGTAACTGTAAATATTTTAACACTACCAACAATTGATGCTGGTCAAGACGAAACCATATGTATAGGGGATTCTATACAGCTATCAGCCTCTGGTGGTATAACCTATCAATGGAGTCCAAGCACCAATATTTCAAGTGTTAATGTTTCTAACCCGACTGTGTCACCAACAAATTTAACAACCTATATTGTTACTGGTATTGATACTAATAATTGTGCTAATAATGACACCTTAAACATTAGTATAAATGAATTACCAACTATTACAACATCAAATGATACTGCTATTTGTTATGGTGATAGCATATCTATTTCTGCTAGTGGTGGAGCATTTTACCAGTGGTTAAATTCAGATTCTATAGATAATATTAATCTATCTAGTCCTCAAATATGGCCCTCTAATACTTCAATATATTCTGTAGTAGTTACTGGATTAAATAGTTGTATTGACACATCAGAAGTTAACATTCAAGTTAATAGTCTTCCTGAGTTAAATGCTGGGTTAGACCAATCAATTTGTATTGGTGACACTGCTCAAATAAATGTTTCAGGTGCAGTTAATTTCCAATGGAGCCCGAATATAAATATTTCGTCCACTATTTCTAATTCAATTGAAGTTTGGCCTCTTGACACAGTTAGTTATATGGTTACAGGAATAGATGCTAATTTTTGTTTTGGTTATGATACAGTCAGGGTGAATGTTTGGGATTTACCTTCAGCTGATGCAGGTACTGATTTATGGATTTGTCCGGGAGGTTCTGCGAATTTGAACGCTAGTGGTGGAATCCAATTCCTATGGGGACCAGATTCAACATTATCTGTAAATAATATATTTAATCCATCTGCAAATCCAATTGATGATGAAACTTATGTCGTTGAAGTTACAGATGTAAATAACTGTGTTAATTATGACACTGTATTTCTAAAAGTTAACCCCAACGTTCCAACTGATGCTGGAGAAGATACATTAATAATTTGTGGATCAACTAGTGTTATTTTGGGTGGAAATCCTACTTCACCCTTTGGGTCAAGCTTCTTATGGTCATCGTCATCTAATCTAATAGGGTCAAATACATCCAACCCAACAGCTCAGCCATTAACTCCATCTTGGTTTGTTGTAGAAACAACAAACGATACATGTACTGGAACAGATTCTGTTTACGTAGATTTCTTCGGAGATGTTATAGGAAATTCTTCTAACGATACTTCAATTTGTTATGGTGAAAGTATATTACTAACCGCATCTGGCGGAAACTCTTATTCTTGGTCACCTTTAACAAATTTACTTGGTGATACTATTTTAAATGACGATTCATTATCTTCTCCTACTGCATTTCCGTTAGAAACTACAACCTTTACAGTTTCTATATTTGATACAAATGGTTGTTCAATAATAGACTCTACTACTATCAATATAAAACCACTTCCAGTTTTTGACTTAGGTCAAGATTTATCTTATTGCCTAAACGATAGCATTGAACTGACTTCTCCAACTAATCAAAATTATATTTACTCATGGTCTCCTAATTATTTTATTTCTAATAATAATTCTTACAATCCTACAGTATTTTCTCAAATTGACACTACATATACATTGGCTTTAACCGATACATTAAATTGTACTAATTATGATTCGATTGGTGTTAATATAAATAGTCTACCTACTGTATTTATTAATGCTGCTAGTTCCGTATGCTCAGGTGATTCTACTCTTTTATCTGCATCCGGATCTTCGCTAGTCACAAATTACAGTTGGAGTCCAAGTTCTTTTTTATCAGTTGATTATTTATCTAATACAATGGCTTACCCTATTTCTAGCATTTATTATTATGTAATCGCAACTGATTCAAATAATTGTTCAAATATTGATTCCATTTTTCTTAATGTCTTAGACTTACCAATTGCAGATGCTGGAAATGATACAGCTATTTGTCCTGGACAGACTCTTCAACTTAACGGTTCGGGAGGTAGTACTCCGGAATGGGATAATGCTACATCACTATCAAATACAAACATATACAATCCATTAGCTTCACCTATCTCCATAACAAATTATATTTTAAAAGTAACCGATACCTTTGGTTGTATTAATTACGATTCCATATTAGTAGATATTTTTAACAGTGCTGTTGCGAGTGCTGGAGCTGATATTGATACTTGTGCCAATATTCCTGTTCAACTTCTTGCAACTGGAGGGGTCAGTTATTTATGGAATGACAGCATTTATTTAAATAGAAGAAATGTTGCCAACCCTTTAGCATTTCCAAACGATGACTTAGAATTTATTGTACAAGTAACAGACAGTAATGGTTGTATTGACTCTGATACTATAAATGTATTTATCTTTCTTGCTAATACTTCGAACGATACAATTATATGTAAAGATGATAGCTTTCAAGCAAATATTTATGGAGACCTTCCAACTACAATAACATGGTCACCTGTAGATGGTGTTTCAGATCCATTTATCGGAAACCCAGTACTATCCCCTTTTGAAACTACTACATATTTAGTCAACTTAAATGATAATGGAGGTTGTACAATTGTAGACACTTTAGTGGTTGATGTTCCTGAAATAGAAGCTACTTTTGATACCCTTATAAATGCAGGTTGTGATGGAATAGAAATCACTTATAACAATACTTCAGAATTAGAACTTGATTTCTATTGGATATTTAACGATGCTGATAGTTCTACAAATAACGAGATTGTTAAAACATTTGGATTTGGCTCAGACTACTCAGGGAGTTTATTTGTACAAGACTCTAATGGTTGTCTAGAAAGTTTAACCTATAGTGGTGAGGCACTAACATTTGATGATTATTTCACCATAAATGAACCTAATGTTTTTACTCCAAATGGAGATGGTGATAATGATGAATTTATTATTGTAATTCCTGAAAAAGTTGAAGAATGTGCTGAGTTAACTATTTATAACAGATGGGGACAAGTACAATATTTTTCGACAGGAAATGATTTAAAATGGGATGGTAGAAATAATGTAGGTAGCGAAGCTCCAGCAGGAACTTATTTATATACACTTTCAATAAAAGACAAAAAATTCCCAGGTTCTCTATATTTAATTAGATAGTATTAATTAAAAAAATCTAATTAATCATCAACATTATGATTGAATTCCTACATTAGTCTAATGAGTCTTTTTTTTAATTTGAAATTTTGTTTAGGTATTTTTATATCTATTATAATAAGTTCAAGTATAGTGGGACAAAGCGATTTTAAAATTTTTGGTCATAGAGGATGTAGAGGAATTTATCCAGAAAATACAATTGAAGGTTTTAAAAAAGCTATTCAGATGGGAGTTGATGGAATAGAGTTCGATGTAGTAATAAATAAAAGCTTTCAAATAATTATTTCACACGAGCCATATATAGATACCAGTTATTGTATTTCAAATTTAAAGGAAGAAAATTCGTTGAACATATTTAAAATGACTTTAGAAGAAATTAAACAAATAGATTGTGGCACTAAGTATGTAGATGAATTTCCAGATCAAATCAAAAAAAAAGAGGAAAAGCCAACATTTAGAGAACTTGAAAAAAGTTTGAAAAATTATACCGGAGATCTCTTATTTGAAATCAAATGTCATCCTGATTATATTAATAAAAATTTTCCAGACTATTCTACCTATTCAAAAATAATCTATGATGGAACTAAAAATAGTTCACTTTATAAAAACATAATTTTCATGTCTTTTGACTGGAGAATATTGAAAGAACTTTATGATATAAATCCTACATCTAAATATATTTTCCTTTCCGAAAAAAAAGATTTTCAATTAGAAATGGACCTATTATCATTTACACCTTTTGGAATAGGATTAAATTATAAAATCATTACCAAATCAATTATTAACTCCGCTCATAATCAAAATCAATTAATATATGCTTGGACAGTTAATTCAGAAAAGGATTATAAAAAGCTAATTGAAATTGAAGTTGATGGTATAATTACAGATTATCCTAATATGATTAAAAAGTAACTTCTATTAAGTTTTGAGTATTGACATACAATAAGAAAGCAGAAACATTTTTATAGCCACATAAATTAATATTATTTATGTAATTTCTAACTTGATTAATATCATCTTTACCCTCAGAAGTTTTATAATCAACAATAATAGCTTTATCTCCATTTATTATCAATCTATCTAATCTAAGAATCACATTATCCTTTGATTTAATTTCTTTCTCATTATAAATTAACTGGTTAGTATCAAAAATGAAATTTAGAGATTGATTGGATTCTATTTTTTCTAAATACTCTTTTGATTTTGGAATATAACTTTCATCCCAATTTGAAAAATTTTTCTTTTCTTCTAAATAATCATATGCATCAGAAAAATCACTGTAAACCTTACTTATAACATCATGAAAAAAAGTACCAAAATTCAATTGAGTTGGGAAGTTTATATTTTTATCAATTGATAAAGATTTAGATAGTAATGAAGATTTGGATAAATGAAAAATTTCTTTGTTATTAACCTTTTTAATAATATCTACACTAGCCATTTCTTTTGAATCGTTTAAGATTAAAGCATTAATTTCAGGACTATAGCGCTCATGGCTTTTAATACATGATACAAATTGGTTGGGTAAATCATTCTTTTTCTCAATATCTATAAATGAGATATATAACTGATCAATAGCTCTTGTAAATGCTACATAATATAAATTTAAATTATCTAATAAAACCTCTTCCTGTTCCTTTTTATATATTTTCTCCTTACCTAAATTTAATAAGCTTTTACTAGACATTTCTCCGATAAAAAAATCAAGTTTTCTATCCTCTAAACTAATATCTTGAATCCAAGTATAAGGAGCATCCAAATTGTTTTTTGAATCCCAATTAGTAAAAGGTATCATAACTACTGGAAACTCCAACCCTTTCGACTTGTGAATAGTTAGAATTTGAATTGCGTTTTTTGGAGTATTTTCAACAGTGAGTTTTTTAGATTTTTCATCAAAATACTTCAAAAGTTCAAACATGTTAAAATTTTCTGATAATATTAACTGATTACTTAAATTAATAAAGAAGTCAACAAAAGGATCATTGATATTTATATGCAAAAAATTGATAGCATAACTTAACTTTTGAAAATCATATAAATTCAAGTATTTTTTAAAATCAATATTTTTTAAATTCTCATTAACAGATTTTAAAAGTTGGGGTTCAGAAATTAAGTGAATATTTAAAAAATGATCTAGAATTCTAAGGTCTCTTTCCTCTTTAGACTCTAAATACCTTAGAAATGAATGTAAAATTCTATAGGGTATTGAAGAACTCAGAAATAAACAATCTTCAGAAACAAAGGACTTGTCAAGATCTAATAAACTATTTACAACACTTAATCCATCTTTTTTTGATCTAACCAAAATACAGATATCTTTAAGTTGGTATCCTTTGCTTTCCGCATTTGAAATATTTATTTTTAAAAAGCTCGTTAAACTAAAATTAGATTTTTCAGAAACTTTAATATCAACTAAACCTAAATAATTTCTTTGATTATTTTGAGAAAGACCGTGATAAGCATTATGAATATTTTCATAATCATTAATTTTTACGATTTCTTGGAAAATCCAATTATTAAAATCAACAATGTTAAAGGACGATCTCCAATTGTTTTCTAATGATTTTTCTTTATACGAAGTTTTAAATAAAGATTCATAATTAGGTTGAAGACTGGGGTCTATAATATTAGGAAGATTTATAAATTGATTAACATTACCATTTCTCCAACGATATATAGCCTGCTTAGCATCACCCACAATTAAGTTTTGTCCACCTACCGAAAGAGACTCGTGAACTAGAGGAATTAGATTATTCCACTGTAAAGAAGATGTATCTTGAAATTCATCAATTAAAACATACTTATATCTGCTACCAATTTTTTCAAAAATAAAGCCAGCAGGTTCGTTCTTTATAATATCGCTTACTAAATCGTTGAAATCAGAGATGAGAATAGCATTTTGTATACTCTTTTCTTTAATTATTCTTTCCATTAAAGATTGAACCATGGAAAATGGAATAATAAATTTATGGACTTCTAATAGTTTAATCCAATTAGTAACTTCTTTTATAAGAGTATTAATTTTATATAAAATTTCATTCTTAACTATACCTACTTTTAATTGTTCCTCTTTTTTTAAAGTCTTTTTAAACCATTGATCTTTATCAATCCAATTATTCCATTTCTCTAACTCTTTGTGACTTAATTTAGGTAGTAATTTAAAAGTATTAAAGATCGTTTTAACCCTACCATAACTCATCCAAGAATCTAAAATTTCATACTCATTAAGTAGACTTATTCCGGAAATACCTATTTCTTTTATTTTATTCTCTTTTGTTTTTAATTCATTATATATATAATTTCTTAGTTCGTGTATTTCCTCAGTTTTCATTGGGTTTTGAAAACTATAATCAGATTTAAATATGATATTTTTAAACTTATTTAATTGTCTTTCAATATTATTTTTCAAACCTAATTGTATGGACTGATCAATGACATTTTCTAATATCTCTAGTTGATTTTTATTCTTGGAAACTTCGTCTATATACTCTGAAATTACTTCTTCTACAAATTCATTTTCTTCTAGAATTATATTGTAGGAATTTGAAATACCTAACTCTTTAGAAAATGACCTAATTACTCTATTAGTAAATTTATCAATAGTCATTAAATTAAAATCTTTGTAGTTATGTAAGATTTTTTGACTAATTGACTTTGCTCTTTTAACAAGGAGATTAATCTCCAAATTATTTTCTTTAGCAATTTCAATTGCTAATTTATTTGAACTTTCTTGTACAGAAATCTCTTCTAAAGCATCTAATACTCTTTTTTTCATTTCAGCTGCGGCCTTATTTGTGAAAGTAATAGCTAAAATTTGTTGAAACCCAGAATCCGAAGGTATTTGAAATAACAGAGTAAGGTAGGTTTTTACAAGTGTGTAGGTTTTACCAGAACCAGCAGATGATCTATATATTAAGAGTTTCTGCATTTTTAAATTATGCTATTTTTGATGACTCTTTATTTTGAAGTGTTATTAATGTTATTTCTGGATAAATACCTACTCTACCAGGATATGCTAAAAAACCAAAACCTCTGTTAACATTTATTAATTGATTTAATTCTTGGTAAATACCTGCCCAATGTTTATATCTGTATTTTGCTGGACTCCATTTAATAATTCCTGGAATTTCTATACCAAATTGCATTCCATGGGTATGTCCAGAAAGTGTTAAATCAATATGTTGTTGGTGATTAAGGACTTTCTCTTTCCAATGAGTTGGGTCATGAGACATTAAAATTTTAAAATCATTAGGGTTAGTATTTTTTAAAGCTAAATCTAAATCTCCTTTTTGCTTAAACCCACTCCCCCAATTTTCAACTCCAATTAAATCAATACTTGATTGGTCTATAGTTATTAATTCAGCTGAATTATTTAACACCTTAAAACCCATTTCATTTTGTAGATTAATTAGTTTTTTGAAATTATTTACTTTTTCTTCATCACTATTCCATGCAGTATAATCTCCATAATCGTGATTACCTAAAACTGCATATTTTCCGTAAGGAGCATCTAAAGAAGAAATAAGTTCTTTCCATGGTGAGATTTCATCTGCAATATTATTGACCATATCTCCAGTAAATAGTATTATATCAGGATTTTGCTGATTAATTAAATCAATGCCATAACTCAATTTTTTTTTATTATCAAAACTTCCACAATGAAAATCTGAAATATGAACAATTTTAAATCCGTTAAAAGCTTTAGGAAGTCTATTAAATGATAGCTGATGCTTTATTACTTTGTAATTGTATTTTCCCCTTAACATTCCTAAAAACAAAGCACTTGCTGGAATACTAGCTAATAAAATGGAAAGCTGGGAAATAAAAAGTCTCCTTTGAGGTATATATTTCAATGAATTAGAAATTCCATTATTCCAAATATTATAAATCCATATTGGTAAACGAATAAAGTCTTCAAAAATTAGAAATACTACTATTGAAATTTGAAAGATTACAGAAACCATTACTAGACCTAGAGAATAGAAAAAATAAGTGGAAAAGTTTTTGAAAATTATTTGGATAACAAAATTTACTATAATCAATAAATTGACTAAAAGATAGCAATAGTAAATCCATGGGTTTTTTGTTATTGTTTTGATTGCTAATGAGGAATACCAATTAAATCCAATCAAAATTATTATAAACAAAATCCATCTAAGTATCATAACTGATAAAATTAAACAAATCTTTATCTTTTTTATAAATAACTTAATTTAGATATAATTATCAAACAAAAACTATACTTAAACATCTAAACTATCGTTTAAACATATATGAGAAATAGAATTATTTTTAATAGCACTTTTTTCCTAATAATTATTTTATTTTTTGCAATATCATGTAAAGAAGGTTGCCTTGATCCTAATGCGTTAAATTATGATCCTAACTCAAAAAAATCAAATGATGAGTTGTGCGAATATGAAAATTCCAATAAAAAATCATTACTATTAGAATTACATCATAAATTTGATAATATTGATTTTAATTTAGATTCTATTTATCATGATGATTTTGGAACTATGCTTAAATTCAACAGAGCAAATTTTTATGTTTCCAAAAACTGTTTTCTCAATATAAATAATATATGTTTTGATGATTCTGTTAAGTATTTACTAATAGATCCATCTAATTCTGAATATAATATTGGATACTTAGATAAAGATTTAGAAAATATTTCTGTAGAATTTCAAGTAGGAGTTGACTCAATATCCAATCATACTGACCCAGCTTTTTATCAAAGCAATAATCCATTAGCTTATCAATCACCAAGTATGCATTGGCAAATGGGAAATAGCCCACAAGATTGGAGTTATTTATTTATAGTTGCAGAAGGAATTGCAGACTTAAACTCCAACGGAATATTTGAAGCTGGAGAAATATTTGTTTTTCACATTGGAGGAGATTCATTTAGATGTAATAGTAATGAAGTGAGCTGCGATGTCACCCAACTAAACGCTGAAACAAAAATTAAAGTAAATATTAATTGGGCTAATCTAATTAATGATATTGATATTAAAAGTTCCAATTTTACCCATACGATGGATAATTTACCACTTGCTCAAAAAATAAGTGATAATTGTGGGAATTTAATTTCTGAATATTAAAATAAATTAATGCCTCAATTATCCAACATATTTTATATATCAGTTCTGGCCATAATTCTTTCTGGTTGTCAGAAAGAAATTGCAGTAAACCCGTCTTCCTACCTTCCTGTTCCTTTAACTATAAATATTCCTAGTAATTTCCCTCCAATTACTCATCCAGAAGATAATCCTTTGACCGAAGAAGGAGTTGAACTTGGAAGGCATTTATTTTGGGAAACTAAATTAAGTGGTGATAATAATATGTCTTGCGCCACTTGTCATTCACCGCAAAATGCTTTTTCAGAGCCTTATAACGTAAGTGTTGGAATAAATGGTGATTCGGGTACTAGAAACGCAATGGTATTACAAAATTTAGCATGGTCAAATGATTTTTTTTGGGATGGAAGATCATCATCTTTAGAAGAACAAATTTTAATACCTGTACTTGATAGCACTGAAATGGATGAAACATGGGCAAATTTTTTATCTGAAATTAAATATGATAACAAATACAGAGAACTATTTTTTGATGCTTTTGGAATTCTTAATCCAGATTCTACGCATGCAGCAAAAGCTCTAGCTCAATTTGTAAGAACCATGGTATCAACCAACTCAAAATTTGATAAATTTTTAAGACAAGAATTAGCTCTTTCACAAGAAGAGAGTGCAGGATATGCTTCTTTTAATTCCTTAAATGGTGGAGACTGTTTTCATTGTCACGGAGGCATTTTAGGAACTGATAATTCCTATAAAAATAATGGCTTAGATGAACTCCCTATTGATACTGGTAGAGGTTTAGTTACTAATTTAGAAAGTGATTACTTTAAATTTAAAGTGCCATCCATTCGAAATGTTGAATACAGTGCACCTTATATGCATGATGGAAGATTTAGTAATCTTGACGAAGTAATAAATTTTTACAGTACAGGTATTCATTCCAATTCACCAAATATAGACCCTCTTATAGAATTTGCATCACAAGGGGGAGTACAATTATCTCCCCAAGAAAGAACAGAACTTAAAGCTTTTTTACTAACATTGTCAGACCCAGATTTTATAAATAATCCAAAATTTTCAAATCCATTTTAAATAAGTGAAAAATAAAAAAAACATAGTAAACCCTATTGATGAGGACAACATAACTGACCAGCCAGGCACATTAACTTATGGGCACCATAGGGGAAGCTTTCCGGTAATACCAACAAAACAAGGAGCTATTAAAACAAAAGCAATATCTGCAATGGAGCACCAAACGGATATGCAACTTGATCAAATAAAACAACAAATGAGTTTATTAGCGGAACAAGCTAATAAAATCAAAAAACGGATAGAAGTTTCAGAAATGATATATCATGCTGAAATAAGATTTGACCCATTAATTTCTCATACATATCATCTTTACGAAAATGAAAATAATGACTTTTTATTAATGATGATTGGTCCAAATGAATGGGGCAAAAAGGGTTGTCCAATAAATTTTATTAGTTCAGTAAAATTATTAGCTGACCATACTTGGGAAATAATTAATTAGTAATTAAAAGTTTACTTTTAATTATGGAAAAATTTCTAGAATTTGTTGTAAGTGAAATTTTAAGTGAAAATCAACATAATAGTATTCATCAACTGACTATTGTAGTCCCATCAGAAAGATCTAAGTGGAATTTTAAACAACAGCTAATTAGAAGTAGCAATTCCCCTTTTATTTTACCAGAAATTATAACTATTCAGGATTATTTCAATTCTATTTCTAATTTATTTCCAATTTCAAACATGGAAGCTAAATTCATTCTATTTAATGAAGCTTTAAAATTAGATGGTGATCTAAACTTCAAAGAATTCCAAATTCAAAGTAGCCATTTGTTAAAAAGTTTTAATGATGTAGAAAGAAATTTAATAAACCACAAAACATTATTTAATGAACTAAATAATATTTCTGAAATTGATAACTGGAGCTTAAATGAAAAAAACTTATCAGTTAATCAAGAAAACTATATTTTCCAATTAAAAAAAACTGGACAACTTTTTCAATCATTTAAAAATAAATTGATAAAAGATAAAAAAGGAACATCAGGTGTTATAAATAGATTAATTGCTGAAAATCCTAGTGATTATTTAGCGCATGAAAAAAACATTTATTTTTTAGGCTTAAATGCATTGTCAAAAAGTGAAGAAGCCATTATTAATTATTTACAAGAAAATAATGCTGTAAAAATCATTGCAGACGTTGACGAATTTTATGTAAATAATAAGAATCATGAAGCTGGATATTTTTACCGAAAGCACTTTTCAGAAAATTATAACCATCCAACTAATAAAATTAAAAAAAGTGCAAAAAAAATAAATATTTACTCATCAAATACAGCAAATCAACAAATTGAGATTGCTTATGAATTAATTAAAAATAGTAAAAAAAACTATGCTATTTTATTAATGGATGAAACACTTGGACCTTTGGTTTATAAAAAATTATATCCCACTAAAAAATCTATCAATCTATCATCGGGGATAAAAAATAAATATTTTGAAAACCAAAAACTTATTAGTTTTTTATTAGAATCTGAATCAATATTTAAAACTAATAAACTTAATTACCATTGGATAGAAAGTTTTTTAAACTTTAGTATTATAAAAAAATCTATTGATAAAAATGAAATAAAAAAATTATTTGTAGAAGGAAATATAAGTAGAAATGAAATTGATTTATTTGAAATAAGAAAAATTCATTCAATATTAAAAAAAACAATAGATTCTTTAAATGAAGTATTTAAAAATGATGGGGGAAATACTGCACTTAGATTATCTAATTTTTTAGAAATGATTGAGAGTTTATATGCTGATAATCAAAAAGAAACTCAGAGTATTCAATTATCAAAAGAAACTTGTCAATACCTGGAGCTTCTTATTAAGAAATACCAAATAAATTTAAATCATCGAGATTTTATTAAAATCTTCTTGAACGAAATGGGAAATAAAAGTGTTGTTATTAAAGGAGAAAATGATTCAGAAATACAAGTTTTAGGGCTTTTAGAAAGTAGAATTATTGATTACGAAAATATTATATTCTTGTCCTGTAATGAAGAGTTTTTACCCAGAAAATCAAATACTGAAGATATGTTTCCTGATGATTTAAAAAAGTATTTAGGAATTCCTTCAAATTATGAAAGAGAAGCAATATCAGCCTATTATTTTTACAGATGTTTTCATTTTGCAAAAAATATTGACCTTATTTATATTGAAGGTGATGGAAAAGGCTTAAACTATAATGAACCAAGCAGATACTTAAGGCAGGTTGAAAAAGAATTGGGAAATTTATCCAATATTAAATTGGTTAATTATAGTGTTAAAGTAGATAATGTTCAAAATAATCATCTTGTAGAAAATAACGAACAAATTAAAAAAATAATAGTTAATTGGATTTATAGTGGCGTATCACCATCTGCAATTATGAAATATAATAATTGTTCTCTTGATTTTTATTTAAAATATATTGCTAAAATTAAAGACAAAAAACAACCAGACAAGTTCTTGAGTTCTAGTGAATGGGGAATTGCAGTTCACGAAACATTAGAAAATTTATTTTATGAGAATCGAGTTATAAGCATAGGTGAAATAAAAAAAATAAAAATTGAACTTCAAGAAGTAATGCATCAATCATTTAATAAAATATTTCTAGACAAAAGATTTTTGAATGGGAAAAATGCTCTTACATACCATCATTATAAAAAATGTATTGAAAATCTATTAGACAAGGAATTAATTGCTGTAAATGAATTTGGAGAATATAAAATATTAAAAACTGAAGATGACTTAAGTATATCTAGTTCTTGTGAAATTCAGGATAAATTAATCAAAGTAAAATTTTTGGGTAAAATTGATAGGATTGATTCAACTGACCAAGGTATTAGACTTATAGATTATAAAACTGGCATGGTAAATTCCAATGAGATAAGTCTTGCTAACTTAGAACAATTAATAAATAAGCCTAAAGCATTTCAATTATTTTTTTACGGTCTACTATGGAACGAAAAATATAAAAGTATTGATGATTTGTCTTGCCAGATAATATCACTAAAAAATACATATCAACCTCAAATGAGCCTTACTTACAATAAAAATAAAACGATTAATCATACTGCAATTGATTCTTATAAAAAATGGCTATTGGATAAGTTGGAAGATATATATAATACTAAATCATTCATCCATAATAACAACAGTGCCTATTGTGAAATTTGCTAAGGAGTAAATTTATATCCAACACCTCTTATAGATTTAAAGTAAGTAGATGAAGGAAGGTTTTTTTCAAATAATTTTCTAAATAATAGTATAAAATTATCGATTGTTCTAGAGCTAGGATAAACATCATAACCCCAAACTTTTTCTAAAATTTCTTGTCTGCTTATTACTTGGTTTTTTCTTTCGATAAACAATTTTAACAGTTTGATTTGTTTATAGGTTAATGTGAATTTTTTTCCAAGATTATCTTCAATAACGAAAGATTTAAAATCAATTTTGCATCCTGCTAAAATCAATATTTTATTTTCTGAACTTTTTGTGATCGATTGTGTTCTTTCTATTAAATTCTTTACTCTCAACAAAAGCTCCTTTAAATTAAAGGGTTTTGTCAAATAATCGTCAGCCATTTTTAAACCTGTGAGCTTGTCTTCATTAGAAGATTTAGCAGTAAGAAATAATATAGGAACATTGGAGTTTTCTAACCTTATTGATTCGCAAATATCAAATCCATTAACCTCTGGTAACATCACATCTAAAACAATCAAATCATACCGACCTTCTTGAAACTTTAAAAGAGCATTTTTTCCATTATAAACAGATGTTACGTTATAGTCCTCTAATTCTAAATTTAATTTAATTGCTAAATGTAAATTTTCCTCATCCTCCACTAGCAGTATTCGCTTCATAAACAAAAATAAAGATTGAAATTTATTTGACAAAATTAAATCTAAAATACTAAAAGCGTTTTTTTTTGTATTTTTAAAATTACTATGAATGAATTAAAAAAATTATTTTTCGCTGCTTTTATATTTATATTCACTGGGAATATTTCTTCTCAAATATCATTTGGTGGCCAGCCTTATTCTTTTAAAAAGAATTTAAATATTAGTGTTAACAGCCACTTAATTAATCAACCATCACAAAATGAAATTAAGATTGCAAGTATAGAGCGTAAAGAGGCATATAAAGTAGGAATATTAAAGTCTGCTGAACTTTCTCTTTCTAAGAACGGAACATGGATTCAAAACTTAGACGGTTCTAAATCTTGTTTTTTAAAACTTAAGAGTCCTTTTGCTATTGGACTTTCATTATTTTTTAAAAGTTTCATTTTACCTGAAGGAGCTGAGTTATTTATATATAGTGAAAATAAAAAACATATTATTGGGAAGTTTAATTCTCGCTCTAAAGGAAATAATCAATTAACTCATACCCAAATTGTACAAGGTGAAACATTAATAATTGAATACTATGAACCGTTGAAAACTATAGGAACTTTAAAAGTAGAAATAAATAAAATTGGTTATTTCTTTAGAGGATTTGAGGATTATCTTGAACCTTTTAAAACCGGAAATTCTAACCAACTATTAAATACTAGAGCCGATTTTTGTCAGGTAGATGTTGCATGTGCACCAGAAAATGTAGGATGGTCAGAACAAATAGATGCTGTAATTCATTTTACTTATACTGATCCAAATTATATTTATGTTTGCTCTGGATCTGTTATAAATAATACGAGTCAAGATTGTACACCCTATATCTTAACTGCTTGGCATTGTGGAGAACCAACAGCCAATCAAAATTTAAGTGGTTACACTTGGTATTGGAATTACCAAAAAACTAGCTGTCAACCTAGTTCAAATACTGCAAATCCTTCAAAGGGAAATCAAACTATGATTAATGGGGTTGTAAAAGCTACTTCTGGAAGTGGCACCTTAAATAATCCACCATCTTCAAACCAAGTAGCAGGATCAGATTTCACACTAATTGAACTAAATACTTCAATTCCAACTTCCTACAATGCATTTTTTGCAGGTTGGGATAAGGGAAATAGTTTAAATAGCAGTGGCGTAAGTATTCATCACCCAGATGGAAGCGCTAAAAAAATATCTACTTACAATAGTAATCTTACTAGTACTAGCTATAATGGAGGAGCTTTTAATGCACATTGGGAAGTTTATTGGGACCCAACTACCAATGGCCATGGAGTAACAGAGCCAGGGTCTTCTGGTTCACCAATATTTAATCAAGATAAAAGAATAGTTGGACAATTATCTGGTGGGTCTTCTATTTGTTCTAATCCTGATTGGTATCCGGATGTGTACGGAAAATTCTCCTCCAATTGGACCAATAATGGAACCTCTACAGGAGCTCAATTAGAACCTTGGTTAGATCCACTAGGAATTAATATTAATAATTTAGATGGTACATATTCACCTTGTGGGGGCAATAGTCTAAATTGTATTATTGGTCTTTACACAGATACCATTAATGAAGGGGAACTGATAGATTTTTTTGGAGGATCTAATTCTAGTTCTGCCAGCTGGAATTGGAATTTAGATGTAAATGGGGTTGGAGGAGTTTCACCTTCAACTTCGACAAATCAGAATCCTGCTGCAGTACTATATTCAAACCCAGGTTCATTTGATATTTTACTAACTGTATCTAGTGGTCAAAGTACTTGTCTAGTGGATACTGTAATTACAGTTTTACCGATAGATAATACAGGTTTAAAAATGGTAAATCATAACAAATTAGAAATTTTTCCTAATCCAAATAATGGTTGTTTTTCTTTAAAAGTTAAAGGAAATGTTAATTTAAGTGGAAGTATTTATAACCAAATAGGACAAAAAGTTAAAACATTTAAAGAATTGAATCAAACAAATTCTACATTTGAAATTAATATGACGAATATGGATGCTGGGCTTTACTATTTAAAACTAAACGATGCTCCAGGATATTCTTATAAACTAATTATTTCAAGAAATTAATGTTTCCAAAAAATATTACTGTAGAAAGTATTAATTCATTTTCAAAAAATACTTTATTATCACATTTAGATATAGAATTTATAAAACTAGATGAAAACTCAATAACAGCAAAAATGCCTGTTAATTATAAAACTTCTCAGCCTATGGGTATTCTTCATGGAGGAGCCAGTGTTGCATTAGCAGAAAGTATTGGAAGCGTAGGTTCCAATTTATTAATTGATACTAAATTAGAGTCTGCAGTTGGTCTATCAATTAATGCTAATCACGTTGGAAGTGCCACTAATGGATGTGTTTATGGAAAAGGGATACTCATTCACAAAGGAAAATCAACACATGTTTGGAGTATCGAAATTAAAGAACAAGACGAAAGATTAATCTCAATTTGTAGATTAACAGTAATGATTATTAAAAAAAATAAATAATGATCAGTCTTTCTGGAAAGGACAGCTTTGTAATTTATCAAGATTCCATTTCAAAAAATAATAATTTATCTATTGGTAAATGGGAGTTAGTCAATTCAAAATCAGTAGTTAGTAATGCGTCTTTTGTTTTTAATATTTTTAATAATAAATCTTATATTTTAAATAATTCACCCAATATTATTGAAGATGAAATTAACGTAAGCCAACCAAAAAAATTTAATGAAAAAAATATTTCAGTAAAAGAATATCAAAAAGGAATTAACAAAGTAATAAAACTTTGTCAAAATAAAATTTTAGAAAAATGCATCATTAGTAGAATTGTAAAAGTGAATTTTGAAAGTGATAATTACTATAAAATGTTTCAAAAATTATGTGAGGAGTATAAAGATGGTTTTAAGTATTTATTGAACCATCCAAAATTTGGTATGTGGATTGGAATTAGTCCAGAAACTCTTATTGATGGAAGCAAAAAAAAAGGTTTTTATACTCAAGCACTTGCTGGTAGTAAACTAAAAATAGATTATTCAACATGGTCTTCCAAAGAAATTGAGGAGCACCGATACGTGGTAGATTTCATAAGAGATAAAATTAAAAGAAACGGAAATATTACTCACCAATCTAAAGTTTATGAAAAAATAGCTGGAGATGTAAAACACCTTAATAAAGATTTTAAATTTTCTTTAAAAAAAAGTTATTTGTCATTTTTAGATATCCTTCACCCTACCCCAGCAATTGCTGGTATTCCATTAAATAAATCTTTAGAAACTATTAATGATATTGAAAGTCATCAAAGAAGCTTATATTGTGGATATATTGGAATTATAGATCAAAATAGTTGTGAGTTATACGTTAATTTAAGATGTGGACGAATTTCTTTGAATGAAATAGAATTATTTGTTGGTGGCGGAATTACCAACAAAAGTAATGCGGAATCTGAGTATAAAGAAACTGAAATAAAATCTCAAACGCTTTTGTCAATAATTAAAAAAATGTAGAACTTCGTTTTATGACATCTGGATCATACAGAGTACAAGTAGTTGTTGACTTACTTAAAAAACATGAGATAGAAAATATTATTTTTTCTCCTGGTTCGAGGAATGCTCCACTTGTTATTGGTTTTAATGGAGATAATTATTTCCAAACAAAATCATTAGTAGATGAAAGATCAGCTGCATTCTTTGCCCTCGGAATAGCACAACAAACTCAGAAACCAGTAGTGCTATGTTCTACTTCAGGAAGTGCAATTTTAAACTATGCTCCGGCAATTGCTGAAGCATTTTATCAAAAAATTCCTTTAATCGTTATTACAGCAGATAGACCTCCCGAGTGGATAGATCATGGAGAAGGTCAATCAATGAAACAATATAAAGTTTACGAAAATTATATCGCAGAGAGTTTTAATCTTCCTATGTTAGATCACCCTGATGCTCTTTGGCAAACTGGTGTTATGGTTAATGAAGCCGTTCATATTTCAAACCTAAATTCTAAGCCCGTTCATATTAATTTTCCATTTAGGGAACCACTATATGAAACAGTGAACAAAGCGACTAAATTTCAGAAAAAAATTACTCATCATAAACCATATCAAACAATTGACAAAAATGAAATGCTAGGTCTTAAACAAATCTGGCATAATTCAAATAAAAAAATGATTGTTTGTGGATCACTGAATCCCAACGAAAAACTTAATCATCTTTTAACTGAAATAAATAAAGATTCATCAGTGACTATTTTAACCGAATCAACTTCTAATTTATACGATGAAAAATTTATAAGTACTATTGACAGGACATTAGAAAGAATTAATGATAATTCGTTCTACCCAGAAATTGTGATTACCATAGGTAATTCTATAATTTCAAAAAAATTAAAGAAAAATTTAAGAAAATATAAACCAATTGAGCATTGGCATATTGAAAAAACAAACAGAGCTCAGGATATATTTACCTCTTTAACCAACTTTATTCCTTTGGAACCTGAAATATTTTTCAATGATTTCATTTTAAATTATCAAAAAAATGAAAATTCAAATTACAGTAAAATATGGAACAATGAATTTGATAAAAGTGAAGAAAATCATAAAAATTACTTAGAAAACTGTAGTTGGTCAGATATAAAAGCCCACGATTTAATTCAAAAAACTATTTCAAAAGAAAAACTTAACTTACAGTTGGGAAATAGTACAAGTGTAAGATATGTTCAACTTTTTAAACATCTTAAAAATATAAAATACAATTCTAACAGAGGGGTAAGTGGAATAGATGGATCATCTTCTACTGCTGTAGGTGCAGCAAGTATAAACAAGGGAATTACTGTTTTAATAACAGGCGATTTAAGTTTTATTTATGATCAAAATGCTTTGTGGAATAAGAATATTCCTAAAAAACTAAAAATTATTGTGATTAATAATCAAGGAGGAGGAATTTTTAAGATTATTAAGGGGCCCAATAAAACTCCTTATTTAAATGAATTCTTTGAAACATCACATGATTTAGATATTGAAAAAATATCATTAGGATATGGATTGAATTACAAAAAAGTAGATAATATAGAAGATGCTCAAAATGCAATAGATGAGCTAATAGTTAGTAATCATCCGGAAATTTTAGAACTATTTACGGGAAATTTAAATAATGAAAAAATCCTCTTTGAATATTTTGATAAAATTAAAAAATAACATTTATGATAAATTGGGAGTCCATAAAAGATTATGAGGATATAACTTTCAAGGTTTATAACGGAGTTGCAAGAATCGCTTTTAACAGACCTGAAGTAAGAAACGCATTTCGACCAAAAACTGTTGATGAATTATTAGATGCTCTAATTATTTGTCATGAAAGTTTAGATATTGGAGTGGTTCTTTTAACTGGAGAAGGTCCATCACAAAAAGACGGAGGATGGGCATTTTGTTCTGGTGGAGATCAAAGGGTAAGAGCCAAAAGAGGATACAAAGGTCTTGATGGCGTTAGCAAATTCAATATTCTTGATGTTCAACGTCAAATAAGATTTATGAATAAAGTAGTTATAGCTGTGGTTCCTGGATGGGCTGTGGGTGGTGGTCATAGCCTACATGTAGTTTGTGATTTGACTATTGCAAGTAAAGAGAATGCAATTTTTAAGCAAACTGATGCTGATGTGGCTAGTTTTGATGGTGGATTTGGTTCAGCATATCTAGCAAGACAGGTTGGTCAAAAAAGAGCTAGAGAGATTTTCTTTCTAGGATTTGAATATTCTGCAGAAGAAGCTTATAAAATGGGTATGGTGAATAAAGTTGTACCACATGAGCAACTTGAAAATACATCATATCAATGGGCTCAAGAGATAATATCAAAAAGTCCAACAGCTATTAAAATGCTGAAATTTGGATTTAATTTAATTGATGATGGATTAGTAGGACAACAAGTATATGCTGGGGAAGCAACAAGATTGGCTTATGGAACAGACGAAGCAGAGGAAGGTAGAAATGCCTTTCTAGAAAAACGAAAACCAGATTTTAAAAAATACCCGAAATTCCCCTAAAGTTTATTATAAATAGCAACCATTAATTCCTCAATGTGCTTTCTAATTACATAATCGCTAGAAATAAAATTATTTATCATAATAGTGAATGGGAAATACTCACTATTTTTTTTAAAATATCCTGAATAGCACCTAATACCACTCATAGAGCCACTTTTCCCTATAAATTTCCCTTCAATAACAGTGCCTTTCCCAAGAGATTTTAAAGTTCCTGAGACACCTGCAACAGGTAAAGAATTCAAAAAAGTTTCTTTTATGATAGATTTAGAACTCAATTGAAAATTTAGTAGTTGGTTAAATAAATTTGGGCTAGAAAGATTGAGTCTAGAAAGACCTGATCCATCTTTAAAAGTAAAATCATTTGTTCCTAATTTACTTTTCCAAAATAGTTTTAAAAAAGCTGAAGCCTCATCTAAACTGACCAATTTATATTGAGTTGATGCAGATTTCATTAATAGATGTTCTGCAAAATTATTATTGCTTCTGTAATTAACACATTTTACTAAATCTTTTAAAGGTGGAGAGTAATAAGTAAAAAGAGTGTCAAACATGGAAATATTGATATTAATTGAAGGTTTCTTTTGAACTTCAATTCCTAATTTAAAACATTCGTTTTCTACAGCAGATTTTAGAAATAGTTTTGGATGATGCATGGAAATTTTAACTCTGAAATTTTCTTTACTAGCGGGAATGGTTCCCTTCATTAATCTTCTATTTTGAAAAGGAGCTCCATATGCATAGGATAAATCTTTATTTGACTTACCAACTAAAACATTATTATCAATTTTAAATGTATTTTCAGATGGATCTATTTTAAGTATTTTAGTAGAGTCTCCTATAATTGAACTAGATCTAAAAAAAACCTCAACATAATTATCTTTAAAAGTATGAGAAGAGTATCCAGCTCCATAGTAATTTCCCATATCACTCCATAACCATCGGCTATTACTTTGATAATCATTTAGATCCGGATAAATAATGATATTTCCAGAGACAAATTTAATATTCAAATTTTTTAAAACTGTATTTAAAGAGTTTATGAAACTATAAGATTTAAAAAATCTACTTTCTAAACTTGGATCTCCAGACGTTTGAATAATTAAATTTCCAATTAATGTTTTTGATAATGAATCAATTTGCCCATCAATAATTACAAATGTTTTAAATGTAAATCTACTGGGTAATATATTTAAAGTGTAAGAAGTGGTAAATAGTTTTTGAATAGAGGCTGGGACAAATAATTTTTCAGACTGGTACTTTAATAGTACCTCCCCACTTTGATTTTGGAGTTTTATCCCTAAATAAGAGTCGGATATTTCATCTTTAGTCAAAAAGTTTGATAAAACTGTTTTATAAGATTCTTGAGAAAAAAAACTTAAAAGAACAGCAAATTGAAATACAAATATTAATAAAGGTCTTTTCATAACTAGTTTTAAAATATATAACCAATAATCATTCCATTAGTTATTTTAGCTAAAAATAGATTTAAATCGATCATTTTTAAATTAAATTCATCAAAAATTGAAAAAAATATTAAGGATTATAAATAGGTTTAATTTAGGAGGGCCTACTTATAATGCTGCATATTTGACTAAATACTTGGAAGATGAATACGAAACACTTTTGATTGGGGGTCAGCATGATAAAAGTGAGAAAAGTTCCATGCATATTTTAGAAAAATTAGGAATTAAACCGGTCATTATACCTGAGATGCAAAGATCCATTAATCCAATTTTAGATAGAATTGCATTAAAAAAAATTGAAAAAATAATTAAAGATTTTAAACCAGATATTGTTCATACTCATGCTGCTAAGGCTGGTGCTTTAGGAAGAAAAGCAGCATACAATGCTGGTGTAAAGCAAATATATCATACTTTTCATGGTCATATTTTTCACTCTTATTTTGGGAAAATAAAAACTAATATTTATAAAAAAATTGAAAGGGATTTAGCTAAAAAGACTACTAAGATAATTGCTATTAGTCCTATTCAGAAAGAAGAATTAAGTAAAGTTCATAAAATTTGCAAACCTGAGAAAATTGAAGTGGTTCCACTTGGGTTTGATTTATCTAAATTTTATGAAGATAAAATTGCTAAAAGAAAAAAATTTAGAAAAGAATGGAGAATTAAAGAAAATGAAGTTGCCATTGGTATTATTGGAAGGCTTGTTCCCATAAAAAATCATCAGTTTTTTATTAAAGTAATAAATCAAATTATAAGAAAGTGTGAAATTCCAATAAGATTTTTTATAGTAGGAGATGGAGAAGAAAAAGAAAATATAATTAAAATTATAAAAGGTTTCAAAATTGAATATAGTACTACTAGTCATCCTGCAACTATTCAATTAACCTCCTGGATAAAAGAAATTGATGAAGTAAATGCAGGAATGGATATTATATGTCTTTGTTCTCTAAATGAAGGAACTCCAGTAAGTTTAATTGAGGCTCAGGCTAGTGGTAACCCAATAGTAACAACACGAACAGGTGGAATCGAAAATATTGTGTTAGAAAATGAAACAGCTTTAATTTCTGAGAGACAGGATATTCAACAATTTGTTGACAATCTTCTTATTTTAATAAACTCTAAATTAAGAAGAGAACAATTTTCAAAAATAGGTATTAAAAAATCACAAGAATTTGATTATAACATACTTATTTTAAACATAAAGAATATTTATGAATAATAACTTTGAATTGCAAAGTTCTTTGATTTTCAAAAAATTAATTACTTTTGCTTTATGAAATTAATTAAAGGACATTTATTTATTATAACTATAATTTTATTCACAGGATCATGTACTATAAATTCTAACAGGATGTTAAGAACTCCTAGAAATTATGAATTTGATGAAATCCAAAATGAATTAAGCCAAATAGAATATAAAATTGATGTGAATGATCAATTAAGCTTTCAATTATATACCAATAATGGCTTTCAATTAATTGACATGTTTGGTGAAAGCTCAGGTGCTGGAGGAGCTCAAACAGCTCGTTTATTGCAAGGTGGAGGTGGAGGTGGAGGTGGAGGTGGTTCTCTTTATTTAATTAGGATTGATAGCCTAGTCGAATTTCCAATTATTGGAGATATAAATTTAGTAGGGAAAACAATTAAAGAAGCCGAAATATATTTAGAGGAAATATTCTCCAAATTTTATGTTGATCCTTTTGTTGTTTTAGGAGTTAGCACCAAAAGAATATTTTTATTTAGTGGAAGTTCCGGAGGCGAAGCAACAGTTTTACCATTAACCTATAATAATATGACACTGTTTGAAGTACTAGCTAGTTCAGGTGGAATTAGTCAAAGTAATAGTTCTAAAAAAATAAAGATCATAAGAAAAACAAAAAACGGGATTAAAATTTTCAATGCTGATCTTTCTAAAATTGAAGGTTTAGAACAAGGCAATATGATTATGCAATCTCATGATATTATTTATATTACACCAAACTTTAATTTGGGAAGTGAAATAGTACAAGAAATAAATTCAGTATTTTCATTTATTTCTACACTTTCATTGGTTTGGTTAACAATTACACAGATCAATCAATAATGGGAGCAGAAGAATTTAAAGAAACTGAAGACAATATTCTTAGATACAAGGAAAATGTTGTTGATTTAACACAAGATTTTGACCTTGGATTATTTCTATACTTACTAAATAAAATCAAGTGGTATGCAATATTAATTTTATTGATTAGTATTTTTAGTTCTTTATTATACTTGCGATATACCCCAAAAAATTATGAGACGAATGCCTTAGTCCAAGTAGCAGTTAAAGAACAACCAACAGGGTTTAGCGACTTATATTCCTACAATATAAATACCAATCTTAACTCAGAAATTGCAATAATGAGATCTCAAAAAGCAATAGATAGGGTTATTAAAGACTTAGATTTAAAAGTATTCTATTACTTCAAAGGGGAAATTTTAACTAGATTTTTATACAATCAGAGTCCTTTTTCTTTTGAGAATTTTTCTGTTAAAAATCAAACAATTTTTTCAAAACCAATTTATTTAGCTTTTGATGGTACTTACTTATCACTTACTAATGAAAATGCAGATTTAATATATGCCAATTATATACTTCCAGATAAATTCTTTTCATCTGATTATTTATCAGGAAAATTTCATTTTTCAAGTGCAAATTGGAAAGAGGATATAATATCAATGAGTTCTAACGAAAGATTGTTTTTTAAAATACCAACAAACAAAAAAATTAAACAATCTATTTTAAACAATCTATCAATCAAAATCCAAGATCAATCTGCACATAGTATAAAGATTACACATCAGCATACCAATCCATACTTTTCTAGAGACATTTGCAATTCGGTAGTTAAAACTTATATGAATTATGAAATTAATAAAAAACAAAAAAGTACAGACAAAATTGTAAAATTTATAGATATACAAAAAGATAGTGTCAGAAAAAGGTTAATTAAAAGTGAAAAAAATTTAAGAATATTTAAAAAAAATAATAAGCTTAATAAGAGTTTGTTAATCACAAATAATTTTAAAGAAAAAACAGAAGAAATCGAAAAGGAAATTGTGAAGTTGCAACTTGATATTGACTTAATGAATCAGTTTAGTTCTATGTTTGAAAATAATCTATCTACAGAAATCAATTCCAGTTCTGTTAAAAACATATCTCTACTAACTTCTATTTTTTACAATGAACCCCTTACATCGGCCATGATTCAACAGTTACAGGAAGATGTACTTAAAAGAGATAATCTCTTAAAAGATATTACTCCAAATAATAAAAGTATAATTCTTCTTAACGGACAGATAGAAGAAAGCATCTTATATATTAAAAAGGCCGTAAAACTTCTTAAGAAAAGCTATAAAGAAAAATCTATAAAACTTGAGAGGAAAATTTCTTATGTTGATAATGAATTTTCAGTAATTCCTGAAAAAGAATTAGAATTATTAAGGCTAGAACAAGTAAAAGAAATCAATAACAAATATTATATGGAACTTCTCAATAGAGAAATTGAATATGAACTATCTAAAGCAGGTATTACTACCTACAATGAAATACTCCAAAATGCCCCTCTTAACGAAACCCCAATATCTCCTAATAAAATTATTGTATACTCACTGTTTATTGGAATCGGATTTTTGTTATCTATTTTAATTATTTTGATAAATTATCTTATTCACGATAAGATAACAGCGTTACATGAAATTAATAAATATTCTAATATTGAAATTTCCACTTTAGGTATGATACCATATGTTAAGAAAGAAATGAAAGTTTCTCAGTTAATTGTAGATAAAAGTCCAAAATCTATGTTAACTGAATCTTTTAGAGCAATTAGAACCAATCTTCAATTTATTAATAATGATAAAAAATCAAAACTTATTGCTATAAGTAGTACTATTTCGGGTGAAGGAAAAACATTTTTAGCTATTAATTTAGGTGGAATTATTGCCTTTGCTGGAAAAAAAGTAGTTGTTATAGATCAAGACATGAGAAAACCTAAAATTCATTTAGGATTTGGAGAGAAAAATAATTTAGGGATGAGTGAAATTCTTTCTAAAAAAAATACTATACAAGAATGTATTAATCATAGTGCTCTTAACGGACTAGATTTTATTACAGCTGGAACACTACCTCCAAATCCCTCGGAACTAATTATTAGTGAAACTTTTGATCGAACTATTAAAGAACTCCAAAAAAAATATGACTTCATTATTATTGACAACCCACCTGTTGGACTGGTTACAGACGGAATACCTATACTACAAAAAGCAGATTATCCAATTTATGTTTTTAAGGCCAATTATTCCAGAAAAAAATTCGTTCAGAGTGTTCAAAAACTAATTAAAGAAAATGATATAAATAAACTATCGGTAGTACTAAATGGAGTTGATTCTAAAAGGAATGATTATAGTAATAAATACGGTTATGGTTATGGCTATGGCTATGGCTATGGCTATGGCTATGGCTATGGCTATGGTTACAATTCTTACTACAGTGATGATGACTCTTCAAAAGAAAAATCTATATTTGGAAGGCTGAAAGCTAAATTCAAAAAGTGAAAATAATTAATACTAAGATTGATGGTTTATTCTTAATAAAACCTAATATTTATAAAGATGGAAGAGGCTACTTTTTTGAATCATTTAATAAAAACATATTTGACCAAAAAGTAGATGGAAAAATAAATTTTGTTCAAGATAACCAATCATTATCCTCTAAAAATATTCTAAGAGGACTTCATTTTCAAAAACCTCCTCACAGTCAGTCCAAATTAGTAAGTGTTATAAAAGGGAGTGTATTAGATGTTGTGGTTGATATTAGAAAAAATTCTAATACCTATGGTGAATATCTTATAGAAGAATTAAACGAATTAAATCATCATCAACTTTATGTGCCTGTCGGGATGGCTCATGGCTTTTTAGCTTTAGAAGACCACACTATTTTCACATACAAATGTTCAAATTTTTATCATAAAGATTCAGAAGATTCATTACTGTGGAATGATAAAGATTTGAATATAAATTGGCCTGACATTACACCAATTTTATCTGAAAAGGATGAAAATGCAAAAAAATTTAGTTCTTTTGTATCTCCTTTTTAATAAATGAATAGTTACGAATATACATTTTTGGTGTATGCAGAGTTTTTTGTCTGTATTACATTATTTGGTTTGGTAATTAATACCATATTACTAAAATTTTCAAAAACTCTTGGTATAAGAGATAAAGAAAATACAATGATAAGATGGAGTGATGTTTCAAAACCAGCACTTGGTGGAATTACTTTCTTTATGAGTTTTTTAGTAAGTACTGCTTGTTTTGGAATTTTATTTGACCATAATGAGTTATTTAAAAATGGAGAAATCATTAGTTTAATCGGGGCTTTATGTTTGGCATTTATAATGGGGCTCGCAGATGACGCCTACAACACCAAACCTTGGTTGAAATTTTTCATTCAAATTACCTGTAGTTTAATTTTAATATTTGGATCTTTAAAAACAGGTAATAATAATAATATCATATCCATTTTTGAAATGGATATTCTTAACTACATATTTACAGTTTTTTGGATAGTAGGAATTATGAACTCAATAAATATGCTTGATAATATGGATGGAATAACTACTGTTACTTCAGGGTTTATATTTTTAACGGCACTTATTTTTTTAGCTATTCAAGATGCTTTTGAACATTATGACTTTATGATTGTTTTAGGTATTATGGGGGCTTTGGTTAGTTTTTTATTTTACAATTGGAGTCCCTCTAAAATGTATATGGGTGATTCTGGAAGTCAATTTATAGGATTACTTTTGGCAACTATTGGAATTAAATATTTCTGGAACTCTGCTGTTTTTGAAACTCAAGAGCTTATAGCTAGTAAACAAATTATAATTGTTTGCCTGATATTTATTTTACCCATAACAGATACTACAAGTGTTTTTATAAATAGAATTTACAGAAGGAAATCACCGTTTATTGGTGGTAAAGACCACACTACTCATCATCTATCCTTTTTAGGGTTTAATAATACTCAAATAATTTTTATTTTTTCTGGAATATCATTTTTATCCTCACTTATTGCAATTGCTTTATATAGATTTGGTAACGAATGGTCAAATTTTAAGTTTTTTTTCTGTACAATATATCTTTCTGTTATTTTCATTGCCTTATACATATCTACTCAACAACATAAGGATTTAAGAAAATAGATTATAATTTTATATCCATAAATGTTAAACAATAGTATTGTAATTGAGGGCGCTAGAACGCACAACCTTAAAAATATTTCGTTAGAGATTCCCCACAATAAACTAGTTGTGATTACTGGGTTAAGTGGTAGTGGAAAATCTTCACTGGCATTTGACACAATTTTTGCAGAAGGTCAAAGACGTTATTTGGAGACCTATAATGCTTATGCAAGGCAATTTGTTGGCCAACTAATTAAGCCTGATGTTGACCATATTTCTGGGTTAAGTCCGGTAATATCTATTGAGCAAAAAACTGTTTCGAAAAATCCAAGGTCAACAGTGGGAACAATTACTGAAATTTATGACTTTTTAAGATTATTATTTGCTAGAGCATCTGTTCCAATATCACCTACTACTAAACTTCCTCTTGTAAGTTATTCAGAAAAACAAATTATTAATCTAATATTAGAAAAATTTGCAGAAAAAAAAATACTAATTACAGCACCTCTTGTCAAGTCTAGAAAGGGACATTACAGAGATCTTTTTGAGCAGCTAATTAAACAAGGATTTACAAAGGCGTACATTGACGGAGAAATCAAAAATCTTAGCCCTGGTTTTAGGTTGGACAGGTACAAAAATCATGATATTTCATTAATTATAGATAGAGTTTTAGTTACAGAAAAAAGTAAAAGCAGAATCCAGCAAAGCATTTCTTTGGCATTTAAAAAAGGGAAAGAAGAAATTCAAATTATTGAGAATGATATTATTACTAATTTCAGTAAGCAACTGATGTGTTCTAAAAGTGGAATTTCTTTACCCAATCCAGAACCTAACTTATTTTCATTTAACTCTCCTAAGGGAGCTTGTACGGTTTGTAATGGATTAGGTTTTATTCATAAGGTACAATTAGATAAAATAATTCCTTATCCTAAGAAATCAATAAAAAAAGGTGCTATTGAGCCATTAGGTACTTTTGAAAATAATTGGACATTTAAACAAATTGATTTATTATTGAATTTTCACGGATATAACCTAGAAACACCTATTGAAAAAATTAATTCTGAGTGCATAAATGAAATTCTTTATGGCACAAGTAAATTAATGAGAATTCTTGGAGAAAATGGTGTTTACCAAGTTTTAAATGGCTATGAGGGTATTAGTAACTTTATTCAAAGACAACATAAAGATGGAGGTAATAAAATTAAAAGATGGGCCTCTAGCTTTATGAATAAAAATATTTGTAACTCATGTAATGGATCAAGGCTTAAAGAACACCATCAATATTATCAAATTGATCAAAAGCATATAGGCGAAGTTGTTAAAATGGATATAAGTGAACTTAAGAAATGGGTTGATTCCTTAATGAAAAAATTCAGTAGCAATCAACAAATTATAGCTAAAGACATCATAAAAGAACTGAGTAATAGAATTGGATTTTTAATTAATGTTGGGCTAGAATATTTAAATTTAAATCTTCCTGCAGCTACACTTTCTGGAGGTGAAGGGCAAAGAATAAGACTTGCCTCACAAATTGGTTCTGAGTTAACTGGTGTATTATACATATTAGATGAGCCATCTATAGGTCTTCACCAAAGGGATAATCACAAATTAATTGATTCTCTAAAGAATCTTAGAGACAAAGGAAATTCAATTATTGTAGTAGAACATGATAAAGATATCATGAAAGAAGCTGATCTTATAATTGATATTGGTCCTGGTGCTGGAAAACTTGGTGGGGAAATTGTAGCCAAAAACAAGCCAGAGAAACTAAATTCAAATAATTCTTTAACAGGTAAATATTTAATACATAGACCTGTAAAAAGATCATTAAAAAAAATATCATTAAAAAATACTATTAAAATTAAAAAAGCTTCTGGAAATAACCTTAAAGATGTAAGTGTAAATTTCCCTCTTAACTGTCTGATATGCGTAACTGGAGTTTCTGGCAGCGGAAAATCTACATTAATAAATGAAACCTTATTTCCCATTCTTAATCAGCACTTCTATAAATCAGTAAAAATACCTCTTCCCTATTCAAGTATTAAAGGAATTGATAACATTGATAAAGTTATTGGAATTAATCAATCACCTATTGGACGAACTCCAAGATCAAACCCAGCTACTTACACTGGAATATTTGGCTTAATAAGAGATTTATTCACTCAACTTCCTGAAGCAAAAATTAGAGGCTATAAGCCGGGACGATTCTCTTTCAATGTAAAAGGGGGAAGGTGTGAAACTTGTGTTGGTGCAGGTCTAAAGTTAATAGAAATGAATTTCTTACCTGATGTTTATGTTAAATGCGATAAATGTAGTGGGAAAAGATATAATAGAGAAACATTAGAAGTGAAATTTAAGGGGAAATCGATAAATGATGTACTAAATATGACCATAAGTGAGGCAGTTGTCTTTTTTAAGGATATCAATTATATTTTTGAGAAAATAAAGGTATTAGATGATGTTGGATTGGGTTATGTCCAAATTGGTCAGTCCTCTACTACCCTTTCGGGAGGTGAAGCACAAAGAATAAAATTAGCTGCAGAACTTGGGAAAAAACAAACAGGCAATACATTTTATATTTTAGACGAACCAACAACAGGCTTACATCACGAAGATATTAACTTGTTAATGGATGTATTAAGAAGATTAATTAAACAAGGTAACAGTGTATTAATTATCGAACATAATATGGATGTAATATTAGAATCTGATTATATTATAGACTTAGGACCAGAGGGTGGAAGTAAAGGAGGAGATATAATTTATCAAGGGACTCTAGATAAATTAATTGGAAATGAAAAAAGCCATACAGGAAAATTCTTAGCATTAGAATATAATGCATAACTTAATAGAGAATAACCAATAGTATTAATTATGAAAGATTGGAATGATATTAAATCCCAAGATAGCTGGGAAATTTTTAAAATAATGGGAGAATTTGTAGAGGGGTTTGAAAGACTTTCAAAAATAGGCCCTTGTGTTTCTATTTTTGGTTCTGCAAGAACAGACCCAGAAAATAAATATTATGCAATAGCTGAAGAACTAGCTTTTCAACTTACACAGCACAAGTTTGGTGTAATTACTGGGGGTGGACCTGGGATAATGGAAGCAGGAAATAAAGGTGCAAAAAGAGGTGGTGGAAAATCTGTTGGTTTGAATATATTACTTCCATTTGAACAAGAACCAAATATTTATATTGATAATGATAAAATTATCAACTTTGATTATTTCTTTGTTAGGAAAGTGATGTTTATTAAGTATGCTCAGGGATTCATAGTTCTACCTGGTGGATATGGAACTTTAGATGAAATGTTTGAAGCATTAACACTAATACAGACAAAAAAATCTGGTAAATTTCCAGTAATTTTAATAGGAAAAGAATTTTGGTCCGGATTAATAAACTGGATAAAAGATGTGTTATTAAAAGAAGAAAATAACATAAGTGAAGAAGACTTAGATTTAATAAAAATTGTTGATTCTCCTGACGAAGCAGTAAAACAAATCAATGAGTTTTATAAAAAATACCATCTTAAACCTAATTTTTAAATTATTCATTAATTGAGACTTCTATTTTACATTAATTTGACCTTTATTTTGGTTAACTATCAATCTCAAGAGTTACTTAGCTTTGATGAAATTTCAAAAAATACGTTTGGAATATCAGTTACAAATAACAGCGTTAATAGTGATTTAGGAACATTAAATAAAGAAAATATTTTTTCAGCAAGTAGACCTATTTATGGATTTAAATATGAAAGAGTTTTAAATAATCATATATCATTTTTATACAATGTTAGCTGGGGAAAATTATCCTCTAATAGTTCAAATGAAAATTTTGAATCATCCATAATCCAAAGTAGTATAGAAAACGTATTCTATTTCAAGAACATTCCTACTAGAAATGATAAACTTTCTCCCTATTTTAGTTTAGGAATTGGAGGACTAAGGTTTAATTCATATACTGATAAATTAGATAAAAATGGATTTTATTATAATTATTGGGATGATGGTAGTATAAGAGATATATCACAAGAAGATACCATATCTAACATATACTTATCAAGGGATTATGAATATGAGACAAAGCTTAAAAATGATTCCATTAATTACTCAAACTATTCATTAATTATACCTGCATCGGCCGGGATAGTGTGGAATTGCAATAACCTGTTTAATGTTAAGTTATTTCTAACATTTAATCAACTACTTTCGGACTGGTTAGACAACATTTCTGAAGGAAAAAACGATCACTATTTTACGCTTGGATTTTCAATAAATTTATTTTTTTCAAAAGAAAGAATGAAATTTAAAAAAGAAAAAAAAGAGTATTTAAATATTTTTCACCTCGATGATTCAGATTTTGACGGAGTATTAGATCATAACGATAGATGTCAGAAAACTCCAAAAGAGGTAAATGTATTAGAAAATGGTTGTCCTTTTGATAGTGATTTTGACGGATTCTACGATTATGAAGACTTAGAACCATATTCAGAATCAATGTTATACGTAGATGAATTAGGTAGGTCGATAAAAAATATAACACTTCAGAAAAGTAATATTGTATTTGACACAATTGTAGTTAAAAAAGTTCAAAACTTCATAAAATAAGAAATAATACTTTTCATAAAGTCATAGAATAAAGGTTACAAAAAGTAAATTATTTATTGTCTTTTTCAACAATTTTGTATTGAAAAATGTAAGTTACTATATAAGGTAACGCTTGTATCAAAGATTAGATTTGTTTAAAACGTAATATTAATGTCTAAAGTAATTTTAATCTTTATCAACATCATTGGATTTTTAATATTTACCATATTTAATATCAATGATATAGTTATCACTCATGTTGCTCCAAGTGAAATCTCTTTAAATCAAGAAACTGAAGTTAAAATTATTATAGATAAAAATAGTTTTTCTGGACCGGGAAGACTTAGGTTAGATTTTAGTGAGTGTTTAGATATTGATGTGAAAGAGAAAGTTAGTGATGGTGCATCTTTTACTTTTAAAGATAATGAAGTATTATTTATATGGTATGACTTGCCTAGTGAAAAAAATATTGAAATAAGTTATATAATAACTGCGAATGAATCTGCAACTGGGATGAAAAAAATAAAAGGAGATTTTTCATTTATAAATGATAATGAGAGAAAACAATTAGAAATACCAGACTTAATTTTTAAAATAAATAGTGATTTAGTAATAGATGAAATAGTAGAAGAAAAAAAATCGACAGTAGAAACCTTTAGAACGATAGAGAAAAGTGGGGATAATTTTATAGTAACCATTTCAACAAAAATTGAAAACCACAAGGGATTTGCAAGAATTAAAGAAGAACTACCAACTAACGTAAATGCTTCAGCAATACAAACAGCTGGAGCAATATTTAAAAATGTAGATGGATTTGCTAAATTTATTTGGACTGAAATACCTGATACAATTAAAGAGATTACCGTTAAATATATGTTGAATAACATGATTAAATCAGATTCTAGTTTTAGTATTGTGGGAGTTTATTCATCTGAAAAATTAATAAGTGAAGGTTATAATACCGGTATAATTATTAAAGAAACAATATATACACCAACAGAAAAAAATAATGAAATATTAACATTAGAAAATGAAAATATTAGTGAGACAAATAACGTAGAAATAAAAGAAATTAGTAATGAAGAGAATGAAGTTGTCAAGCAGGAAGATAATCAAATAAAAGAAGATACTTTAAGTGATGAAAAAAATCAAATTAAAGAAGAACTTGCCTCAAATACTATTTCTAAAGATAATCAGAAAATAGAAGTTGGAAAAAGCAAAAAAGATACTGTATATGAAATTATAGAAGAGGAAAAAATTGTAAATAAAGCTGCTAATAAACAGAACCAAAACGTTGTAACATCACAAAAAATCAATAATAATATAGATTATAAGGTTCAGATACTCGCAGCTCATAGGATAATTAACTCTTCATATCTAAGTAAAAAATTCGATTATAAAGGAGTTTATGAGATTGAAAGTCATATGGGCTGGATAAAGTACACAATAGGAAATTATTCAGAATACAAAAAAGCTAGAGATACTAGAAATGAGATTAAAAAACATGAATTTCCAGGACCATTTGTTTCAGCATATAATTATGGAGAAAGAATCTCAGTTCAGGAAGCACTTATTCTGTCAAAAGAAAATTGGATTCCTTAAATAACTAAGTTACTTATCTCTTTGGTCTTGGCTCATCAGAAACTGAGACTTTTTTACGACCTTTTCTTCTACGAGCATTAAGAATTTTTCTACCGTTTTTAGTAGCCATTCTGGATCTAAAACCATGTTTGTTTTTTCTTTTCCTATTTGAAGGCTGGAATGTTCTTTTACTCATTATTCAATAATTAAGGCTTGCAAAAATAAAAGTTTTTTGATGTAAACAAAAATTAATACCTATTAACTTTCAAAAAAATAAAATTCAATACCTATAAAATCTATTTATGTAGGATTTCATTAATAAAAATTGGACAAAAAATTAAGTTGTTATTTTATATAACCATTTGAAATATTACTAATTTCACAATATAATTTAACATGAATGGAAAGATCCTATCTAGAATTTGAAAAACCAATTGAAGAAATCAAAAAACAGATTTCACAAACACTTGATATTGGCGATAAAGGACAAGTCGGAATTAAGTCAACTTTAAAAGAGCTGGAAGAAAAACTTACGAAGACTACTAGAGAAATTTTCGAGAATTTATCTCCTTGGCAAAAGGTTCAATTAAGCAGACACCCAAATAGACCTTATTCATTAGATTATATTAATTCTATAACAGGTGGTAATTTTTTAGAATTACATGGTGACAGAAATGTTAAAGATGATAAAGCAATGGTTGGTGGTTTCGGAGAAATAGATGGAAAAACTTATATGATTTTAGGGCAACAAAAAGGAAGGAATACAAAAGAAAGAAAATATAGAAATTTTGGAATGGCTAATCCAGAAGGGTACAGAAAAGCGCTTAGATTAATGAAATTAGCAGAAAAGTTTAATAAACCAATTGTTACTTTAATTGACACTCCTGGAGCCTATCCTGGCCTAGAAGCTGAAGAAAGAGGTCAAGGTGAAGCAATTGCAAGGAACTTATATGAAATGATGCTATTGAAAGTACCTGTAATATGTATTGTAATTGGCGAGGGAGCATCTGGAGGTGCACTTGGAATTGGCATTGGTGATAAAGTTATTATGTTAGAAAATACTTGGTATTCTGTAATTTCTCCTGAGTCATGCTCTTCAATTCTATGGAGAAGTTGGGATTACAAAGAAAATGCTGCTGAGGCTTTGAAGCTTACAGGAAAAGATATGCTTAAACACAAATTAATTGACAGCATTGTTAAAGAGCCATTAGGGGGAGCTCACGCTGAACCTGAAAAAATGTTTAAAAAATTAAAATTAGAAATTCAAAAAAATATTAAAGATTTAGAAAGAATTTCTATTGAAGAAAGAATAAAGACAAGAACTGAAAAGTTTAGTAATATGGGCAATTAATTATTTATTGTAAAAAGGCACGAAATCTTTTATAGAATCCTGGAGAGTATTTAATAAATTTAAACTACTAAAATTATTATAACTCCATAATTGTTTTCCACATATCAAGTAAACATTTTTATTTAGCTCATCCAATACAATTTTATCACATAAATGACTTGTACTTACAGTATTTAAAGAATTGTTTGTTAAATTGAAACTGTAAAAACCATTTGATGAAGCAATTAGTATGTTATTATTTAGAATAACTGCATCATAAATATTGCAATTGGGAATTTCAAGTTCTGTAGAGATTATGTTGGTATTTTCATAATAAATACTAAGTTTTGAAACACCTAAAAAGTTAGAAATAATAAAATATTGTTGACTACCCAAAGGCAATATTTTTTCAATTGTTCCTGTTGTAATTATTCTTTGTTTTTCAATCCCAGACTGTTTAAAAAAAACTATTAATTTTTTATCCAAAGAACTTGTTTTATTCTCAACTAAAACAATGTCTTCATCTACAAAAAATTCGCCAAATAAATCTTGATTGTTGGAGTAAATAGTGTTAATGGTGTTACCCTCTTTATTGAAAGTAAATATTCTTCCATCTTCATAACCTAGGTGTAATTGATTTCCATTATCCGTTTTATAAACTCCAGTATGGCTATTGATAAAAGGATTTGATGAAGTTAAGTCCCAAATATCATTATAGTAAATAGGCTCTATACATTCAACTAATTGATCGGTTCCAAAGAATAAATATTGGTGTCTTGAATTCCCTAAGGATACAGTGTAATTACCGGATATTTGATATTTTAAATGTAAATTATTTAAAGAATCATTTTCATATAAATAGGTTATATTATTTAAACTAGTTATATAGTAAGTAGCTTGTAATGTTTTTGGTACTTCATTAATATTTATAGGTATATATTCAGAATTATAATTATTATTTTCATCAAAGGATTTTACATTAATAAAATAATTATCAGTGCTAATGAGCCGGTCTGTAAGAAAAAGTGAGATATTAAAATCAAAGTAATTAGTATCAACATTTATTTCTTTTTTTTGAACAATCGAAGCCGAATTTTCTGAAATAATATCAATCTCTATTCTAGTAATTAAGTTGTCATCCCAAGTTGACCCGATAACATTAATACTTGTGGGTATTTGAAAGGATTGATTACTTAATGGTTTACTAATTAAAATATTTGGGATAGTATCATTTTCTTTCTTACAAGAAAAAAAAGAAATGAATAATATTAATATTATAATTATTTGCTTTTTATGAATTACTAACATTTGTTAATAAAGTTATTTGATAATTATAAATCACCAAAATCAATCGCATAATCTTTAATAGATTACATTTGTTTTAATGGACAATAGAGTCGAAATATCAAAAAAATCTACCCTTAAAACAATTACAAGACCACAGGATCTTTCTGGGATTGGTAAACTTCCTCCTCAAGCCTTAGATTTGGAAGAAGCTGTACTTGGAGCTTTAATGCTAGAGAAATCACCCTTAAATGACGTAATTGATATTATACATCAACCTCAAATATTTTATAAAGAAGCTCACCAAAAAATTTACGCTGCTATTCAAGAATTATTTTCTTCATCTGAAAGTATAGATATTTTAACCGTTACTCAAAAATTAAGATCAAATGGGGAAATTGACTCAGTTGGTGGAGCTTATTATATTTCTCAACTCACCAATAGAATTGCATCTGCAGCTCATGCAGAAGCTCATGCTAGAATATTAGTTCAAAAATACATTCTTAGAGAAATGATTAGGATTTCTGGAAAAGTTATTCAAAGTGCTTATGATGAAACAACTGATGTATTCAATTTACTGGATGAAGCTGAAAGCGAATTATTTAAAGTTGCCGAAGGAAATATTAGAAAAGACTATGAGACAATGGCATCTCTACTATTTAAGGCACAATCAGAAATTGAAAGTGCGATGCAAAAAGAAGATGGCATCAATGGTGTTGGTAGTGGTTTCACTGAACTAGATAAAGTTACTTCGGGATGGCAAAAATCAGATATGATAGTTGTTGCTGCAAGACCTGGAATGGGAAAGACAGCATTTGTTCTATCAATGGCGAGAAATGTTGCAGTAGACTTTAAACATCCTGTTGCTATATTCTCTTTAGAAATGAGTTCTATTCAATTAGTTAACAGGCTAATTTCTGGAGAAGCAGAAATACCTGCCGAAGATATTAGAAGGGGTAACTTTTCTAAATCCGAATTTGAACAATTTTTTGAAAGAACTAAATCTTTATCTGAAGCACCGATATTTATTGATGATACTCCTGCTCTATCTATTTTTGAATTAAGAGCAAAATGTAGAAGGCTTAAACAACAACACAATGTTCAATTGATTATAATTGATTATCTACAATTAATGAGTTCAGGTGGAAAAGGGGGGAATAGAGAACAAGAAATAAGTAATATTTCAAGATCAATTAAAGAAATAGCTAAAGAGTTAGAAGTTCCTATAATTGCTTTATCTCAACTTAGTAGATCGGTGGAAACAAGAGGTGGAGATAAAAGACCAATGCTTTCGGATTTAAGAGATTCTGGAGCTATTGAGCAGGATGCTGATATTGTTTGCTTTATTTATCGACCAGAATATTATCAGCTTACGGAATGGCCTGATGGAAGTCCGTGTAATAGCCAAGGGGAAATTATTATTGCCAAACATAGAAATGGGTCATTAAAAGACGTAAGATTAAAATTTACTGGGAAATATGCAAAATTCTCAAACCTAGATGGTTTGAATCAACAAGACTATATGTATAATGCTGGGATAAAGCCTAATAACGATTTTGGAGATGATATTTCATCATTTACAATGCCATCGAAAATGAATGACGATTCAAATGATCCTTTTTAACATTCATTTAATAAATTTCTAACTACCTTTATTATATGACTAAAATCTTTAGGAAAGTATTTTTTATTTTTAGTTTTTTAATAATAAGCTCCTCTGCAACAGCCACTTTTATTTTGATCCCTATGGATGAGAATAAACAGTCAAACCATTTAAAAGCATATGGCATTGCTTACTGGATTCTACAAAATGATATTGAAGTTGATTGGTTGCTAAACTATAGAGGAGGGAGTTTTCTAATAAAAAATTATAACTCTATTCAAGAAGAGTGTGTTATTAGGGGTGTCAGTTATGAAATTATAACCAGTTCTAAAGTGGAACAAATAAAATTAAATATTTCTAATCCCGAAATTAACCAAGAGATTGTAAAATTAGAAAAAGCTCCTAAAATTGCTGTTTATACACCAAAGGGGAAACAACCCTGGGATGACGCTGTTACGTTAGTTCTATCTTATGCTGAAATTCCATATGAAGAAATTTATGATAAAGAAATTATTCAAAATGAATTATTTAAGTACGAATGGTTGCATTTACATCATGAGGACTTTACGGGGCAATATGGTAAATTTTATAGAAACTATAGAAATGCTGCTTGGTACATCAAACAACAAAAAGATGCAGAGTTTAGAGCTAGTGAAATGGGATTCAATAAGGTGTCTAAGCTTAAATTAGAAGTTGGAAAATCAATTAAAGAATTTGTTGCTGGTGGAGGTTTTCTATTTACTATGTGCTCAGGAACAGATTCTTTTGATATATCTATGTCTGCTGAAAGTACTGATATTTGCGATTATATGTTTGACGGAGATGGTGCAGATGCTAATGCACAATCTAAACTAGATTTTAATAAAACTTTAGCTTTTAAGAACTTTAATTTAAAAACCAATCCTATGGAATACGAATTTTCTGATATTGATGGAACTCCTTTACACAAGCTTCCTGAAAGTCAGGATCTATTTACTTTATTTGAATTTTCAGCAAAGTGGGATATTGTTCCCACACTTTTATGTCAAAATCATACAAGAATAATTAAGGGATTTATGGGTCAGACAACTGATTTTAAAACCAACTTGGTTAAATCTAACGTATTAATTATGGGAGAATCTAAAGTTTTTGGAACTGCAAGATATATACATGGTGAGTATGGAAAAGGACAGTGGACATTTTACGGAGGTCATGATCCTGAAGACTACAGACATTACGTAAACGATCCACCGACAGATTTAAATTTATATCCAAATTCTCCTGGCTATAGATTAATTTTAAATAATATTCTTTTTCCAGCAGCCAAAAAGAAAAAACAAAAAACCTAATTATTTGATTAATGTGATGTGGCCCTTTCTATGAAAGTACTTTCCTGCTGGGTTTTTGAATTCAATTTGATAAATATAAACTCCTACTGAAGCTAAAATATCAGTATTTCGAACTCTTCCATCCCAAAATTGATTAATATCGTCTAAATATGCTATTAACTCACCGTATCTATTAAAAATAGAAACTTTATAATCGCTGAAATCAATCATATTAATGACAGGTTTCCAATAATTAACCATTCCTCTTAAATCAATTGCGTTGGGAATAAATATTAATGGATCATTTTGAAAACAATGTGTATTAGATGAGCTTACTCCGCTTACACCACTACTATTTTGTGATTCAAAGGCCATCACTTTATAACAAAGTCTTCCATCAAAAAGAGAATTAACTAAATCACTAAAATCATGTTGATGACTAATCTCAAAAGAGTCTAGAACTATTAGAGACTGAAATGTCGAATTTAAATTATTTAAATATTGAATTTCATAACTTTCAACCCCATTTTCCCATTTAATATAGGGATTCCAAATAAGGTTATTTATTAAATAGTCATCTGAAAATATATTTAGATATATTGAAGAACCATAGTTGGAAAAAGCAACTTCATTCAAACATGAGTCTGTTACAGAAAATTGATAAACATAAGATCTTTCACTTGGATTTGCTTGAGCATCAAAATAGGTAAAAGGAAATGACGGATTAGTCACAGTATTTAATAAATCAAAATTTATCCCATTATTTTCAGATCTATATATATTTAAATTTTGAATACCTATTCCATTTTGTCCTAAGTACTTTACTGAAATTGTATCTGATAAAACATTAATTTCAGAAATATAAGATAGCTGAGGAATAGGTGGTTGGTTTGCATAAAATTCAACAATATTAGAAATTGAAATTAAAGAATCAGAACTTGCTTCTACAATAAAACTGAAATTACTATTTCCTTGTTGAATGGTATAGTTATAATTTAAGGAGCTAGTTGAATCTAAAAGATTCCAATTACTTAAAGAATCATTTTTAAAAAAAATTTTGTAATTAGTTACTCCGTTAGGCCAATTAAAATATTCATTCCATGATAAATTAACTTCTCCTGTACACTGTTCATAAATCTGATTTAAAAGTATATTATTGTGCTCCGATCCAGCTGATGAAGTATTAAATTGAGGAGGTGTTCCTGAGCTACAACTATCCATAGCTGCAATAGCATATTGAACTATATTATTTTGGAAAGTAATGGTAGCAGTATCATAAAATATAGTATTCTGTGATCCAAATATAGTATCCAAAGGACTCCAAGAACCTGAATTGAATTTAAAAATGATGTAAGCCATAACGTCCTGAGCAATGCTCGGGTTCCAGTCTATTTGAATTTGATTATTTATTGTATCATTAGTCACAGTATTTATAATTGGGGGATCTGGGGCTTGCTGATCTTCAATAAAACCACCATCTAAATTGGATATAAAATCACAATTAGGGGTGCTTAACCTAATGCGATAATTTAACCATGATGAACAAATACTAATATTATCGATGTAATTAGTGGAATCTACTGGTAGAGTTATTACCTGGTTCCAAATTGTAGAAGTAGGTGGATTGATAGGAAGTGATTTTTCTATAATATATTGACTATTAATTGGTAGGTCATTTAACTGAATTGGATGATTCCAAGAAAGTGAAACACGTCCGTCAAAAAGATTAACTAAATCAAAATAAATGGAGGATATAGTGTCACTTAAGTAAAAGTTTGAACCAGAAGGTCCGTAAAAACTTTTAATATAATAGTAGGAAGCAGAATTGCCTGCAAAGTAATTTTGAAAATCAAAATTGTTACTTGAATTGTTGGTTTGAGATCCAATTAAGACAAAGCCATTTCCAGTATCTGCAAAAAATTGATGTTCAAATAAATTAGTGTTTGGAATATTTAAAGTATCCCAAGAAATTGATAATTGTCCCACTTCATTAATTTCAATGCAAAAGCATGGAGTGTTTATACATTGAGAAAAAGTAGAAATTGAAAAAATGATATTAAAGAATATTACCAGAACTATACTTGGAAAGATATAAAACGTAAGTAAAAAATTCTTCATGACAATTAAACGTAAATATATAGCTTAAGTTGTATAGTTAAATGATATTTAAAAACTGAACTTATTTTCAATACTTATTTGCTTTTTAACTTCATTAAATTCCTCCATCACTTGTCTAATAATTTGTGCAGCACTGTTTACTTCTATTATTTGTGACGAAGCTTGCCCAATCTCAAGTTCTCCATTTATTAAGTCTCCCTCAAACATTCCTGATTTAGCGCGTCCTTTCCCTAATTTTTTTAATAAAATTTCTTTGGAAGCATTTTCTTTATAAAGTTGTAAAATTTCTTGAAAAAATTTATTATTTAACATTCTTACTGGTGTGAGTTCTTTAAGTGTTAGTTGGGTGTCTCCCTCTTTAGCCTTCAAAACCAATTTTTTAAAACTTTCATGTGCAGAGGATTCTTTACACGCTACAAACCTTGTTCCCATTTGTACACCGTCAGCACCTAATACCATTGCAGATAACATGCTTTTTCCATCGATAATACCTCCTGCAGCAATCAAAGGGATATTGATTGCATTATATACATCAGGAACTAAGCAAAGTGTAGTAGTCTCCTCTCTGCCATTATGACCTCCAGCTTCAAAACCTTCAGCAACTACCGCATCAACCCCACAAGACTCCGCTTTTAAAGCAAATTTCACACTTGAGACAACGTGTACCACTTTAATATTATGTGATTTTAATTTTTTTGTCCAAGTTTGTGGATTACCTGCAGATGTGAATACAATAGGCACTTTGAGTTCTATTATTGTTTTAATATGATCTTCAATATTTGGATACAATAATGGAAGATTAACTGCGAAAGGAGTATTAGTAGCTTTTTTACAATTTAGAACGTGTTTCCTAAATACATCGGGGTACATAGAACCAGAACCTATTATTCCAAGACCTCCAGAGTTACTTACAGCACTTGCCAATTTCCAACCACTACACCATATCATTCCGGCTTGGATTATTGGATATTTGATTCCAAATAATTTTATAATTCTATTTTCCAAAAATGATTATAATTTTAAGTTCAACTGTTTATTATAATTTTATAAAATTATAATTATATATATTATTAAAATCTATTATTTCAAATATTATATTAATTATTTTATGTTTTAGTTTAAATTTGGATAATCAATGAAAAGATTACTTTTTATAACAGCTTTAATTTATACATTCTCTCTTAATAGTTTCGCTCAATATAATTTTGAAATTGGTTTAAATTTGGGGGGGACTGGATATTTAGGAGAAATAGGTGGAACTGGTAATATAGCCAAAGGTTTCTTAGGTGACATCATTCTAAAGGAAACAAATATAACAGCTGGAATTAATGGGAAAATTAAAGTTAGTCCAAAACTATTTATAAGTACTGGAATCAATTATATAAAGATTTCCGGAGATGACATAAATACTGGACAAGGTCCTAGATATTGGAGGAATTTAAGGTTTGCTAATAAAATATATGAGCTAAATATTAGAGCAGAATATTCATTTTTTAAAATCAATGATTTAGGAGGAAGAGGTAGATATAATACAAGTTTAGACTTTTATGCTTTTATTGGCTTATCAGGATTTTATCATAATCCATTGGGTAGTTTAAATCCAGACACTCCTTTAAAACAATGGGAAAAACTAAAACCACTAAAAACTGAAGGAGTTGATTACAGTAATTTAGGTATTTCTACACCTTATGGTGCAGGTTTAACGATTACAACTGGGACGTTCTATAAATTTGGCATGTATTTTAATTACATGAAAAATTACACAGACTATTTAGATGACATCTCCACTTTTTATACTGAAAGTTCAGTTGCTGGAGGCGGAATTGATAACCAATTTAACGGACCTGAAGCTCAGGCTCCTAGCTTTGGAGCAGGACAAATAAGAGGAAACCCGTCAAATTTTGATGATATTTTCATGTTAAACTTAACAATTAGCAAGGTTATAGCTTCAAAAAATAATATTTATTATGCTGATTATTTAGCGAAATATAAAATTCCTAAAAGATTAAGGAGGAAAAGGATCTATTCTGGAACACAAAGAAAGAATAGCTATCAATTTGGAAGAAAAAAAACTAATAAAAGCAAAAGAAGACATCAAAAAACAGTGAAAGGAAAATTTTAAATAAATTGTTTAATTTTTAAAAGCGGTTTTAATAAAAAAGTAAACCAACCAGCTTTTAAAGAGTTAAGTTTCCAAGACTTTTTATCATTTTTATTCGCTAACCATCTATTTTTAATTGTGGAGTTACTAACTCCACCTACCCTCATCCTTACAATATTAATAGGACAATAAATTGATTTCAATTTATAAACTTTAAACATTCTAAGCATCAACTCATAGTCTGCAGATGTACCTACGTCTAGTCTATATAACCCAAATTTTATATAAGACTCACGCTTCATGAAGAAACCTGTGTGAGGAGGCATCCATCCCCATTTAAATTTATTTGGAGTATAACTGCTAGAAATCCACCTTCTAACTATTTTATTAATATTATTTTTTTTGACATAGTTTATATCTCCGTACAAAATATCATTATTATTAAAGCTAGAAATTACATTTTCAATTACATTGTTATTATCAAAAACATCATCTGCATGTAATAATCCTATTATATCTCCACTAGCCTTCATAATTCCCTTATTTATAGCATCATAAATACCATCATCATTTTCTGAAATAAAAATATCAATATTATTATTATAAGATTTTATGATATTTAATGAATTATCATTTGATTTTCCATCTACTACTATATATTCTATATCATCATAAGATTGATGAATGACAGATTCAATGGTTTCCCTTATGGTATCTTGGGAGTTATAGCAAACAGTAATGATAGAGATTTTCATGAAATTGTTCTGGAACTAACCTTTAGAGCTGGATTACCTTTATAAATACTAAATTTTTCAAGATTTTTTGAAATGACAGAACCTGCACTTAATATAGCATGAGATTCAGCGATAACTCCCTGAAGAATTATAGATTTTGCTCCAATCCAAACACCTTCTTTAATTATAATTTCTTTAGTGATTAAATCAAAAGATTGATTTTTATAATTATGACTACCACAAATTAACATTGCACCCTGCGAAATGCAAACATTATTACCAATAGTAACGTTATCTAGATTATCTATCCAAACCATTTCGCCAATCCATACATGATTACCTAATTTGAGTTTCCATGGATATTTGATATTGATATTAGGCTTGATAATGACTCCTTTTCCAACAGTACATCCAAACAGCTGAAGTAAGAATATTTTTAAAAAATTAAAAGGGAAAAAACTTGATTTAAAAAAAATAATATTAATATAATACCAAGTAAATCTCAAAAAAAAATTTCCAGGCTTAAAATTTTTACTACTATATTTTGAAAAATCAGTTTGGATAAAGAATAATTTATAATGATAACAAATTTAAATAATTATTTTTATGAAGATCTGAACTAATATTATTATTAAAATAGTTTCTTGCCCCTAGATTAAACTTATCATATTCATCTTCATTTAAATTATGAAAAAATAAAATCTTCTCTTTAAACTTAACTTGATCTAAAGGAAGTCTAAAGCCAGCAGAACTTTTTTCTAATCCGAACCAAGGGCAATTGTTCGATATTAATACAGGGACACCAATTGCTAAAGATTCAACTATAGAATGCCCATAATTTTCATTTAAAGAACTGGAAATAAATAAATCTGATGACACAATTTCGTTCTCAATTTCATTATTTTTTAAAAGACCTACAAAGTCTACTTTAATATTTTCTGGGAGTAGTTTTACAATATTTTTAAGTTTTTTGTAATACAATTCATCTTCAATAAATCCGATAATTTTATAATTACATTTAATAGAAATTCCTTTTAAGAGTTCAAGAACAAAATGAATATTTTTTATTTCATTAATTCTACAGACAGAAATTAAGCATAATTCATTTTTATTAATTCTTTTCTTTCTGTTGAATATTAAATTCTTTGGAACATTAGGTATAATCTGACATTTATAAACCTGCTTTATATTACCATTTAGTTCTTTAAATTCAGCATCATTACTAACGTGCCAACAAATAGTTTTGTATAAAGAAATGATATTAGTTAATTTAATGAATAATGATTTTTTCAACCTTTTATGAGAAAGTGCACTAAGTCCGAACATTCCTCTAGGGTTAATAATTATTTCAAAGTTATTTTTGAAAAGAAAACAGGGTAAAATAGAAAAAAAGTAAGAGAACAATCCATTTAAATAAATTTTATCTGGATTAATATCATCAACAATTTTTTTAAGGGTTCTAACATTTTGATTTTCCTTAGTTAAATACATTACTTTGGATTTATCTACATTCTGCCAAATATTAGTTTTAATACTCTTAAGATTTACATGAGAATTTAAATCTTTGCTACTTGTTATTATGTGAAAGTTAAATTGATCTCCTAAAAGTTGTGTGAGATTATGAATTGATGAAATTGGACCTCCCGCTTTAAAAGCAGGTTTATACCAGTCGATAAAAATTAAAATTTTTCTCATCGATTATTGTTTAAATTAATTGACGTCCACTTCCCTATTACTACTAAATTCCAAATTTGTTGCCAATGCACTTGAGTATTTCCAGCTAAAAAATTATCCCACAATAATTCTATATTTTTAAAATTTAAAATATTAAGATTTTCTAAATTTTTAATAGATTCACAACAAAAATCTTTTAACTCATTTTTCATCCATTTTTCCCAAGGAAAAACAAATCCCATTTTTTTTCTGTGAATAATTTCATTTGGAATCCATCCAGATACAGAATCTACTAATAGTTTTTTTGGATACTCGGGATATTTCAATTGATTTGATAGTGAAAGTACATACTCAACTAATCTGTGATCTAAAAAGGGAACTCTTATCTCTAAAGAATTAGCCATTCCCATTTGGTCAGCATCTCTAAGAAGAACATTTTGTAAGTAAGTTTCTAATTCCAAAGAAGAAATTTTATTTAAAAATGAAAGATTGGCACCTCTCTCTTTAAAAGATAGTTCATTAACTGCCCATTGAAAAGGGTATGAGGAAGTCAGATTCATATTTACTTGAAACATTTTATTTATATCAGAATCTGTAAATATTTTTCTAAATACCGGGTAATAGTAAGGAAGTTCTAATAATCTTAAATTTAATATTTCACTAATTTTTTTAGATTTTTCTGATGGTCTAAAATTAGTAATTAACATACTTGCCAATTTTCTTAGTTGAGGTGGAAAAGAATATAGCCACTTTTTATTACTTAGTTCAAGTGAATTTTTAAAAATCGGATATCCAGAAAATAATTCATCAGAACCAGCTCCTGAAATAGCCATTTTAAATCCTTTTTCATGAACTGCTTTTGAAATAAAATACGTATTAATTCCATCAATACTTGGGTGATCCATTAATTTAAAAGGTTCTTCAATTTGATTTAATAATTCATCAGGATGAATTTCAATTTCGTTATGAATTGTTTTATACTGTTTGGAAATAATTCTAGAAAATTTTCTTTCATCATAAATTTTATTCTTAAAAACAACAGAGAAAGTATTTATCTTCTGACTGGAAATTTTACTTGCTGCTGCAACTAAAATACTAGAATCAATTCCTCCACTTAAAAAAACTCCAAATGGAACATCAGACATCATTCTTTTCTCTACTGAGTCTAGGATGAGATTTTTTATTTTAAAATGTGGTTCATCATTTTTTTTCTGTTGGATCGAATTATCAAAAAAACTCCAATACTCATTAATAACCGTCTTATCACTACTAGCTTTTAAAAAGGAAGCTCTCGTTAAAGATTTTATTTCATTGATAAACGTATTCGGAGAATGAACTGTACCATATCTAAGAAAATCTACAATGTCTTCATTATTAATCGATAATTTCTGTTTTTTAAAAAGTTGGATAGCTTTTAAAGATGATGAGAAAATAATACCATCATTTTCTTCTAAATAGTAAAGTGGTTTTATTCCCATTCTGTCTCTACATAAGTAAAATTCTTGTTTGGCTTTATCCCATAAAGCAAAAGAAAACATGCCATTAAATTTTTCCAGCATTTTAATTCCCCAGGCTTGATATGCTGCAATAATTAATTCAGTGTCAGATTTTGTTTTAAATTGATAATTCTTAGATAATTCTTCTTTCAAATATGAAAAATTATAAATTTCTCCGTTATAGGTGAGAATTATATTCTTATCGTTAGATATAAATGGTTGATTAGATTTATCATCTAAATCAATAATAGATAGTCTGTTATGACCTAAACATACTTTATCATCTTTATATATTTTTGAGAAATCCGGTCCTCTATGAAGAGTCAAATCATTCATAGATTTAACCCTAACTTCTACATCTTGGTATAGTTGATGATTAAAGACCCCGTTAATCCCACACATTAATAATTATAATCTGGATGTTTTAGCATTAAATCAATTCCGTTTTCTAAAGAAATTAAATCTTTTTGAAGAATATTAATCATCTTAGAATTATCCGGCATTCTTCTTGTCATATCTCCTTCTTTTAAAGCAGGAAGATAAATAATTTTGGAGGTAGATTGGGTTGTTTTAATAATTAGTTCTGCAACTTCTTTTATAGTAAATTCAAGAGCTCCTCCTATATTAATAACATCATTTAACATTAGATTGTCTTCAAAAATTTTAATGCAAGTATTAATATTATCATCTACATAACAAAAGGTTCTTGTTTGGGAGCCATCTCCATATAAAGTAATATCATCACCATTCAAAGCGGCTCTTAAAAACTTAGCAATTACAAAATCTTCGCTTTGGTTAGGACCATAAGTATTGAAAAAACGAAAAATGGTAAAGGGCAAACCGTAACTTTTATAAAAGGATTTAAAAAATGCTTCTCCCACATTTTTAACAACTGCATATGGCACTCTTGAGTTTAAGGGAGTAGTTTCTTCGTTTTGAGGAAGTTCAACTGGTTCACCATATACTTCTGAAGATGAGGAGAAAAATACTCTTTTAACAGAACTATTTTTAGATAATTGAAGTATGTTTTTTATACCATCAATATCATTGAGAACCATTATGGGGTTTTCTTGAGTTCTATTAACTCCTACAACTGCTGCGTAATGAAAAACATAATCAAAATGGTTGGTTAACATTATTTCTGAAATACTTTGGTAATTATTTACATCACAATTAACAAAGCTCCAATTTGTAGCTGTTTTTTTAGGTAATTTATTAACTGAACCGGTCGAAAGGTCGTCTACTATTACAACAAAATAATCAGGATTTTCAACTAATTTTCTAGCTAGAGCTCCACCAACATTTCCTGCACCACCTGTTATTAAAATTTTAATCATAATTTTGATATTTTAAAAATTGTATCTCTCCACGTCTCTAAATTATATAAAAAAGATAGTTCATTACTTTTATTTGCAAATCTATTTAATTCTTCATTATTCAAATTAGATACCTTGTTCATAACTGAAGCTAAATCATTTATATTTTTTTCTTTAAAGTGAAATCCATTTTCACCTTCCTTCAAAAATGTATAAGATGAACCAACTTTTTTGGAGCATATTAAGGGGAATCCTAAACATGCAAATTCATGAACTGCCATGCACCAATGATCTGAATGGGAGGGCATAATAAAAACACCTGAATCTTTAGATAAATCTAAAATTTGAGTTTTTGATAAAAATCCATGATGGTGAATTCTAGAGTGTAACTTCCTAGAATTTGATAAATCTCCTGTTCCAACACAATGTAGTTCCCATTCATTATTATTATTACTAAACTTTTCAAAGGCATTCCATAAATCTAAAATTCCCTTTAACTTTAAATATCTTCCAACATAAATAAATTTTCTAGGGAAATTATGGTTCTTATGTTTTTTATTATTAAGATAACTTTCTTGAAAGTTTGTTAAGTCTCTTGAATACAAACCCAAATAAATATTTTTAAAATCAAATCCTATTTGTTGCGCATATGAAATATGAAAATTACTTGGGACCCAACACAAATCAAAATTTCTAGTAATAAATGTTTTATAAAAAAATTTTGCTAAAAATTGACGGAAAGAATTTTTCTTAAAATTGTCAACCATTAATACTTTAGTACACTTAAATTTTATCGATTTTATTAAATTGATATATGAATTATCTAACCAACCTGAACAAAAAATCAATTCAGGTTTTAATTCATCCGCTTTTTTAAAAAGTAAATTAATTTTTAAATGAGTGATTTTTTTTGAAATATTAAATTTAAAAGGAGCCTCAATATTAACCGGCCAACTAAATACATATATGTCAAAATCATCAAACTCTGCCAAATAATTTAAACATTCAACTGTATATTCAGATAATTCACTGTAAAGAAAAAAAAGTTTTTTATTCATTTAAAGTCTTATAATTCTTTCCGTTATAATAATAGACAAAGAAAATCAATGGTAAACCATTTAACATATAATTTCCTTGTCTGAGTAGAGTTAATACTAAAATTATAAATAATGAATGGCTTATTAATTCGTGCGTGTTTTCTTCACTATCAGACATATTTGTTTTATAAATAAAACCATATATTAATATATAGAAAACAAAAATTAAACCTATCAACCCAGTTTCAGTACAAAGCCTTACAAATAAAGAATTACCGTCTTTAATATTAAATTCAAAATTATAATTCAGCATGGTCTTTGTAAGAGAATACTTTTTAAAAGCCGATTCATGAGACCCTAGTCCAGTACCTAGAAAAGGATGATTTGATAGGCTCTCAAATGCAATATTTAAGTTATTGTATAAAACAAAACTTGAATTATTTGTATTTTTAATTCCAAAATTCTTATCAATCCAAAGCCCTTTTGCTGCGTCAACCCTTAACTTAAATTCATTTACATAATTGTAAGAAATAAAGAATAGAACCACAGATATAATTAACCCAAACCCCAGATATCTAAGTCTAAATGTTTTTGTACTTAATAAAATACAAAAAAGAAGTCCTGCATATGCGATAGTAGAAGCGGTTAATATTACATTTATGATAACCATAAGAGATTGATACTTATTAAAAATGATATTTTTTTTTGAAATTAAATTTTTCACAGAAATATAGGTTGCAGGAGCTATTACGATACCAAATTGTGATGGTTCTGCTAATATTGAATTAACTCTTATACCAATTAGACCACCAGAAATAACCCTCCATTTATTAAATAAAAATGAATAATCATAACCCAGTTTAAAGTTTAATAGATATGATATAATCTGGATAATTCCAATAAAACTTAAAACATAACAAAGCTTACAATACCAGTAAAAAATTAATTTCAAATTAAAATTATATTGACTTATAAGACCATAGAAAAAATAAGCTATTACTAATAGACCTCCATAAACCTTAATAAAAGTAAATAGTAGATTATTATGATTGATTACGTTAATTATTCCAACGAATCCTAAATAGGTGAAAATAATTATGTAAAACTTAGGTATACCATTTTTAACAACTAAAATAGGTAATAGGGGAATTACCAATAAATAATGAAAATAAAATTCAAATGGAAACTTAAATAAAATATACGAACTTGAGAAAATTGATGTGAATAGTATTAAAACAAAAACAAAATTTTTAGAAAAACTGACGTTTGAAAAAATCACAATTTAGACGAATAAGTAAAACGTTTTTTAAGGTTTAAAAATTTAATTTCTAAAAAAACATAAGATAAATAGGAAATTATAATTGTAAAAAATAATGTAGAAATTAAAAATACTGAGTATCCTAAAAAAGAATTTAATATTAATAAATCATATTTAATTACAATTTTTAATAAAAAATATATTACGATTAAATGATACATATAAATACCGTACGAAATTTTACCTAAAAAGTTAAAAATTTTGTTTTCTAAAATTGATGAATCATTATTGGAGATATACAAGATAATGATTATAAAAAAGATAGAATGTATAACATGCAAACCGTCTTGTAGAAAATCAGGAACTAGATAAATAGATGAAAAGATACCAAAAATTGATAATAAAAAAATAATTGGCTTGTATAGTATATTTAACATTGAAGATTTTTTATGTTTTAAAATTAAAGCTCCAATAGCACCAACTACCATATTTTCAAATTTCATCATTGAAAATAAATTTTTAATACTTTGAATATTATAGAATCCGTGTAACATTAAAACTAAAAACTTAATTGATATAATAATCAAAAATAAAAAAAGAAGATTCTTAAAAGTGAATTTTTTAAACACTACTAAAAATAATGGCCAAAATAGATAAAACTGTTCCTCTATTCCGATTGACCATGACTGACCAATTAAAGGAACAGGTGCATAAAAAGAAGATGAAACGTTTGGCAAAATAAGTAAATAACATAATAAATTTTCAAAAAAATTTGAATTAAATTTTTCTGAAAAATAAGGTATACTGACAAAGTTAGGAAGGAAAAAGAATCCAATTATCAATAAGAAAAAATACAATGGCCATATTCTTAATATTCTTCTTATATAAAAGTTCTTAATAGAAAAGGTTTTTGACATTTCAACTTCAGAGATCATTAAGTATGTAATTAAAAACCCACTTAAAACAAAAAAAAAGGATACACCAATGACACCTAGTTTTTCTATAAGATTGACATGTAAAAAGTTGGTTATATTAAGTTTAAACTTAATTAGTTCTATATGGGTAATAATAACTAAAAGAGCTGAAAAAAATCTAAGACCATTTAATCCTGGAAAATAATTTTTATTATTCATTTATAAAATCTTCTACTGATGATGTAAATAATCTATTACCCTTCAAATTTAAGTGAATTCCATCATTGAAATATGAATAATTCTCACTTAATGCTTCTAATGGCAGGAAATTATAATTATTCATTTCCAAATTTGGGATTTTTTTTAAAAAACTGTTTACGATAATAACTTTTGAATTTACTTTTTCTTTTTGAAAAAAGAATCCAGAATCATTAATTGGTAATATTTCTATAAAGTAAAAAGTTGATTTAATGGTTTTAACATCAAGGATTTGAACTAATTTTTCAAAATTACTTGTAACATCAGTTAAAGGAGAACTAAATAGAATGTCATTGATCCCTATATTTACAATAATATTAGAGCTATCTGGAAAATCCAACGAATTAATATTTTTAATTAGCAATTTTAATGTTTGTCCACCAACTGATAAGTTTACCGAATTTTTAATATTCAAATTTAGAGACCTACTGTCGCCTAATATTATATTTTTAAAATTAGATAGATTGATTCCCTTATGTGAAATTGATTTAGTTATATATTCTTTAGAGTTCTGAATATTATACTCTAAGTGATGAGTACGAATTTTTTTTTCATAGAGAAAAAAGAAAAAGATTAAAAAAACGGTGCTTATTATTAAATATTTAATTAAAATTTTCACTATCTATTAATTTAAGTGAATCCAATAATAGTTTTGAAAATAGCTGGGACCCATTATAGTTCAAATGAGAAGTATTAAAGAACATTTCGTTTTTTAATTCTACTTCGCTGTAATTCAAAACCTTTACATTTTCGCACTTTTCTAATAGCCTTAAGAATTGGAATGCATCTTTTAAATTACTGTAATTATTTAATACAGATTTATGATATGGAGATATTACAAAATAAATTTTACGATTAGTAGCATTTATTAAAGAAAAAAGTTTTTTTACCTGATTAGAATCAATCTTAAAAAATTCAGAAAGTTTAGATCTTCTTATTATGTTAAAATTGAAGTCGGAATCAGAAAAAATTGAATTTGAGTAAACACCTCCCTTATCAATAATTTTATTTAATGGGAATTTATATTTTAAATACTCCGTTAAATAATATTCGTAATATCCGTAGTACTTTAATAATGGTAGGTTATTATTAAAGGAATGCTGATTTGTTAAATTCTTTATTGATGGGTAATTAAAAATGTAATTAGAATTACTTCCTAAATAATTTCTAAATCCATTTAAATCAAAATTTATTATTATAGGTTTTTGCTTATTTTTTTTTAATTCTTCTTCAAGAAAAAAGATCCATATTTTAGAACTTATGCCGTCTACACCATAATTAAAACAATTTTTGTTGATTATACTTGAGGAATAATTACTTTTCGCTCTAGATGTTCCAAATATTGGAATTTCATTTTCAAGATCTTCGTTAATTATCTTATTAATCTTATAAGCACCTGAAGTTTGAGTTTTTAAAATAATATTTTGTTCAAATATTTTGGTTAAAATGAAACTTATAACACTAACTATAAAAATTAACTTAATTAAAAATTTACTAAAATTGGAAGTAGATAAATTCATTTTCTCCGTTAGTTCCTAAAAATAATATAATTAAAATGGTAATTATATTAAATAATAAATAGTTATTTGACTTTTTAAATTTTAAATCTTTGGGTAACTTATATGACAGCAGAAGTAAAATAATAAATGAAATTGATAAAATTAAATTAAACGGTCCTTTATGTGCACAAATCATATTTAAATTAAAAGAGAAGTTAAACTCGAATATTTTATTGAAATATAGAAGTGACTCATCAATATTTTTAGACCTAAAAAAAATCCATAAACAATTAACAATAATAAAAACTAAATATGTTTTTAAGAAATTAGGAATAAATTCAATCGTTTTATAATAATACTTGATTATTAACCTTTCTAAAACTAGAAAAAAACCATGGAAAAATCCCCAGCAAATAAAAGTCCAGTTTGCACCATGCCAAAGGCCGCTTATAATAAATACAATGAAAATATTATAAATTATTCTTCCAAAAGTTCTATTTGAGCCTCCTAAGGGAATGAATAAATAGTCCCTAAACCAGGTTGATAAAGAAATATGCCATTTTCTCCAAAAATCTCTAAAAGAAGTTGCTAAATATGGTTGAGAAAAATTTACCATTAACTCAAAACCTAATAGTTTTGACAAACCTCTAGCGATAAGAGAATACCCTGAAAAATCACAATATATTTGAAATGAAAAAAAAACAGATGCAATAATGAGGGAAAAACTATTGTAGGAGTCAACATTTAAAAAAACTGAGTTCACATAAATTGCTAGCTTATCAGCAATTACTATTTTTTTAAATAATCCATATGTTATCAAAGAAATTCCGTGTAAGGTGTTTTTAAAATTGAAACTTCTTAGAGAATTAAATTGAGGTAATAAGTTACTAGCTCTTTCAATAGGACCTGCAACTAACTGTGGAAAAAAAGAAACAAAAGTTAAAAATGATATAATATTTTTAGAAGGTTTTAATTTTCCTTTATAAATATCTATGGTATAAGAAAGTGTTTGAAATGTATAAAACGATATGCCCACTGGCAGAATAATATTTAATGAAACTCCATCACTGATAGAGAAAACATCAATAAAAGAATTAATAAAAAAATTAAAATATTTAAAAGTGAAGAGTAAACCTATGTTAAGAATTAAGCTTAATCTTAATAAAAGTTTTTTATGATTATTTTTTTTTGATTGAAATATTTTAATTCCAATAATGTAATCTGAAATAGAGCTTAAAATGATTAATCCTAAAAATCGCCAGTCCCAAAAACTATAAAAAATATAACTTGAAACAAGCAAAAATAAATTGGAATAGGTAATGTTTTTAAGTCTTGAAATAGACCAATACATTATGAAAACAATAAAAAAGAAAAACAAAAAACTTATTGAATTGAAATACATATTCAGTTATTTTTTTGTTTCTGTTATCATATTACTTACATGATTTATAACTCTTTCCCAAGAGTGATCTTTAATTTTTTTTAATGAATTTAATTTTTTTAAGTTTAAATCATTTTCCTTAATATTATTAATCACAATTAAACTATCATGGATATTTGGAACAGTAATTTTATCTATCAAAATTCCATTATTTTCATCTACTAAAAGTGAACATGCACCCACGTTACTTGCAATGACAGCTAACCCCCTAGACATAGCTTCTAGAATAACATTGGGCATCCCTTCAGAAAAACTAGGACAAATTAAAACATCACATTGATCTATTATTTGTTTTTTTAAATCATCGTCTTTAACTAATCCATGAAATTTTACTACTAAATCATTTTTAATAAGTTTTTTAGACTTAAAATCAGGTCCAATAAAATGAAATTCTAGAGATATTTTATTATCTAATTTATTAATAGCTGCGATAAGTTCTTTAAATCCTTTTCTATCTTCATTTCTTCCAATAAAGAGAACTTTTGTTCGAGAAACTTTAATTTTATTATTTAATTCACTTAGAATCCATGATTTATCAATAGCTGCTGAAATTTCAAAAACTTTAATTTTATTATAATTTAAAGAATTGATAATTTTTGTAATTTTCCCACCATAAGAAACTATATAATTAGATCTATTAATTATCCATTTAACTAAATATCTGAACAAATATTTTTTTATAGAGTACTGAAGGTTTGGAGATTTTTGAAACATTTCATATCCATGAAAATTAGTTGCTATAGTAAAATTTGATTTTTTAAGCAAAAATTTCCAAGACGAAAAACCCTTTGAATATATGAAGTCATAAGAAAAGTTATTATCTATTATAGTGTTGTATAATAATTGTGAATATTTAAAAGAGTTAAATAGATAATGTCCAGGGAAATACAATGATTTAGGAAAGTAAAAAGTAAAAACATTATTAAAAGAATAATCTTTGTTAAAAAAAATAGAATCTATTTCACTCTTTGGTGGAAGTTGTTGATTCAAGTCATATATACAATGGTATAAGTCAACCTTATAGCCAGCAATTACAAGGTGCTTTGCTAAATAATGGGAATGTTTTTCCATTCCTCCTGTTACGTATGGGCTAATACCGTCTGTTAATAATGCTATTTTCAAAACTAAATTATACCACAATATAATTTTTTAAAGTTATATTTAACTAGTTTTGCTAAAAAAAATATAGGATATTATTATGAAATTTATCGTAGTGGGAGCAGCAGGTTTTATTGGCTCTAATCTTTGTGAACAATTATTAATACTTAAACATAGTGTTATTGGAATTGACAGCCTGGAATATGGAAATTTAAAAAATATAGCAAAGTTTAAAAATCATAAGTCATTTAAATTTTATCACAAAGACATTGTGAAAAGTAATATACTAGATGAAGTAAAGGGAGATATTTTAGTGCATTTAGCTTCCCAAAAAATTCCAAGATATGAGAACTCTCTAAGAACTTTAACAGAAAATGATACAATGACTAACTTAGTTATAGGGAAATGTATAAAGGAAAATATTAAACTTGTATTTGCCTCTACTTCTGATGTTTATGGAAAAAACCCCAACCTACCATTTACTGAAACTAGTAATTTAGTATTAGGACCAACTAATATTAAAAGATGGGCTTACGCGGCATCTAAAATATTTTCTGAACATAAAATCATAGCAAATCATGAATCCAAAAAGCTAGATTACACAATTGTTAGATTTTTTGGGTCATACGGAGAAAATCAAAATCTTACATGGTGGGGCGGTCCGCAATCTGTATTTATTAAAAAAGCTATAAACAATGAAGCAATTGAAATACATGGTGACGGTTCTCAGACAAGAACATTTACATATGTTAAAGACACAGTTGACGCTTTAATAAAGTGCTGTATTTCTGAAAAAGCTAAAAACGAAATTTTTAATATAGCAGGGCATGCCAAAGAAGAAGTTAGGATTATTGAATTAGCAGAAATTATTTGGAAAATTGTAAGAGGGGAAGATCAACCTAAATTAAAATTTATTCCCTATTCTAGCTTTGGAAAATATGAAGACGTAATAAGAAGAGTTCCTTCCATTGAGAAAATTACCAAAATTTTAGATTTTAATCCCAAATATTCATTGAAAGAAGGTCTAACTAAAACCATCCAATGGCAAAGAGAAATTACTTAAAATGAGATGAAGAAATTTATTTTAATTCCAATATTTAATGAAGAAAAAAATATTTCTAGATTATTTGAAAATCTAAACTCAAATATAAATACAAATGAATTTTTTTTTGTTTTTTCAAATGATGGATCGTCAGATGACAGTGAATTAGAAATTAAAAAATATTTTAAACATCAAGAATTTATAATACTAAATTCTAAGACTAATATAGGTCCTGGGTCTGCATTTAACATGGGATTTAATTGGATACTAAAACAATCAAAGGACGATAAAGACATTATTATAACTATAGAGTCTGACAACACTTCTGATATTAATATTTTAAATGAAATGCTAGAACTAAATAATCTGGGCTATGATTTAGTTCTAGCATCTATTTATGCTCAAGGAGGTGGTTTTGAAAAAACATCATTTATTAGAAAAATAATTTCAGCTTTAGCCAATCTTATTTTTAGATTTTTATTTGATATTAAGGTACTTACATTAAGTTCATTTTACAGAGTATATAATGTTGATATAATTAGAAAAATTAAAACTAAGCATGGTAAAGTTATTGAAGAATATGGATTTATATCAATGTTAGAAATTTTACTAAAAACAATAAGATTAAAAGGTAAAATAATTGAAGTGCCTATGATTCTTAAATCTAGTAACAGAATAGGTAAATCTAAAATGAAAATTTTAAAGACAACTTTTTCTTATATTTCTTTTTTAATAAGAAATATCACTAAATGAATCTGTATAAATTTAAAATTGAAAACTGGAAGTTTTGGGTTTTAATCATTTTTTTTGTTAAGGTAATTGTATTATCATTTTTCTTTATTAAAGCTACTCATTCTAATTATGAAATAAATGGATTAGCAATAATTCACAACGATTTTAATGAATTTATTGAACCTTGTAATCAACTTGTTGAAAAAGGAATATACGCACTAAAAAACAGCAACCAGCCATATATGAGTAGATTACCAGGCTATGGTTTTCCTTACATCATTTACAGATTTTTATTTTCTGAATTTATTTCAATTCAATTAATAGTTTTATCCCAAATAGTACTTTCATCATTTGCAATATATGCGCTAGGTCATATCATTTTTTTATTTACAAAGAATAAAAAGTATTTCTATTTCACCATTTTAATTTTTCCCATATTTATCTTTTTTAACAAAGAAGATTTATTTACTGGTCCAGCTAGTTTTTCTTATTCTGCTTTTATACTGCATCTATTTTTTCTTCAAGAATTTTTTAATAATAAAAAAAATAAACACTTATTAATTTCTGGTGGCTTTCTTACATGGTTATTTTTTTTAAGACCATTTACATTAATTTTTATTGGTAGTTTAATTGTTTCATTAATGATGAAAAGAAATTTTAAATTGAACCATAAAATTAAAATTTTGATACTTCTTTTTCTACCTTTTATATTTTTTGAGGTTGTATGGACTACCAGAAATTATTTAAATACTGGAAAGTTTATTCCTTTACAAGATGCCTATGTTCCAGGACAAGAATTTAAATATACTGAAGGGTGTGATATTAATTGTACAGCAAAATATTCTGTAGTAGGGGTTAGAAAGCTAGTAGCGTCTTGGGGAGGAAACTCCAATTGGTTCATTCCAGGAACTGAAATGCATTGGTTTTTTAATAAAAATCAAGAAAGTGATGATGATTACACCTTTTTAAAAAAAAATATTTTTTCAAAAGGTTTCAATAAAGATTCATTACAAAATTTAAAAAGTATTTTTTTGGCATCTTTTAATCCAAAAATTAACATTGAAGAAAGAAAAAAAATAGACAAAAATATTTTACAAAAATCTAAAGAATTCAAGAATATATTTAAAGTAAATCATCCATTTCAATTTTATTTTACATCTTATATTTTGAGATTTAAAAATTTTTTATTAATAAATCCAACAGCAGACTGGCCCGGGAAATCATTCATGAAAAGTAGCTTATTTTATAAAATATATAAACTACTTACCATTATTTTATATTTCATTATTACTATTTCCACTTTAGCTTTAACGTTTATAAATCTAAAATCAATAAAAGAGGAAACTTTAATAAATTATTGTGTATTGAGTAACATCTTTCTCATAATGATTTTTACTGCCTTTATTGAGTTATCAACTTTTTCATATTATATAACAGGTTTCATCGGAAGTTTTATAGTATTCTTATATTTTCAAGCAAAAAAATATCCTATTAATGGTTTAAAACAATAAAAAGTTAGATATAGCATATTAAAATGGATAACCATTCTATCAAAAAAAGGTTTTTACAGAAAGAAAATAAAAAAGGCAACTAAATATCATTAACTAATAATATCCATTATTTGACAATACTTTTTATAATTATTTGGTGAATTTTTATTGAAGTTATTTATAGCCAGGTTATTAATTCTAATTTTTTCATCTATTTTAGGTTTAAATAAATTAGTATTAAAATTAATATCTCCAATAATTAGTCCAGCATTATTAATTTCCACAAAATCAGAAATTGACATATAATTGGTAGTTATAACCTTTAAGCCACAACTGAGATATTCTGCAAATTTTGTAGAAAAAGAAACTGAATTTGTGATAGATTTAGTTCTTAGAAGTAAGCCATAATCACAAACCATCATATATTTACTAACGCCTTCACTATCTAACCACATTCTAGATACTCTAGCAGGGTAATCATTTATTAATTGATCTAGTTCTTTAGTTATTTTTGATAAAAATAAAACTTTGACTTTTTTGTTTTTTTGTAGTTGATTTCTGCAAAATTGTATGATATTATCAATAGATTGCCATTTTGCTGTAGAACCAGAATAAATTAAAATAATCTCATCACTTTTATAACCTAAAGAAGATCTAGTAAGGTTAATATCATTTAATTTTATTTCTAGATTATTAAAATTCTCTCCTAATGTATTTGGTATAATAACATAATTATTTTTTTTGTAGTTATATTGACTATTCCAACAATGAACCATTTGTTTGGTAATTGCCATTACAAAGTCAGAACAATTAACTGCAATATCCTCCAACCCACTTATCATTTTAGTTACATTATCATTAAATATTTTATATTCTTCTGCCTCTGCTTTCATATATCCCCTACCATCATAAACTACCTTAGAAATAAATTTAAAATCTCTACACTTTATTGCTAAAAAACAGGCGAAAATATTTCTTGCAATTATTCCTTTAGGTTTATAAATAAAACATAAAAAAAATAATGCTAGAATATTGAATTTAAAAAATATTAGCTTAGGAAAAGATGGTAGGACAACAGATCTGACACTATAAGATTTAATTATTTTTCTGTGCTTAAAGTAGCTTCTTATTGAAATAAATGAAATTAATAAAATTTCAGGTTTAAATTCTTTATCTAAAAATGAAACAACATCAACAATTTGGCTTTCAAACAATCCTATAGGCTCTTCATTTAAGGTTAAATAGAAATTCATCTCTTATATTTATACGTATAGTCCAAGTGATTATTAAAAAAACTTTCACAATCAGTGTTTACAGCATTTTTAATCTCATTCTCACAATCATTAATATCCTTAGTGATAAAGCGTTCAAACTTAGAGTTTGAAATAGGAAAATCATTAATACCTTTTGTATATAAAATAGTTTTATAACCGCAATGTAGTCTTTCAAACAAAATTGATGAAAAAGACCCAAATCCTACATCAAATTTATTGAATGATTCATAGGATTCACCCTTAAAAAAGCTAATGTTTCTTCCGAAGATATTGTAATAATAATTTTTAGCTTGATTAAAAATATTGGAATTTATTTTTTCTTTTGGATGTAAACAAACTGTTATTTCAAGATTAGTTAAAAAGTCAATACCTTTTATTTTTTCTAGAAAATTTAGTTCTACCGAAACTTCGTCAAACTTAGGCAAATGATGGTCATCTCTTGTTCTTAACCATGAACCGTGAGAATAATAACATATTTTATGATTAATAATCGTCTTAAAATCATGATTATAATATTTGTTTAAGGCAAAAGGTGGCCAATTCTCGATAGAGATATTTCTATAATCAGAAAATATTTCAACTTCTTCAGATTGGTAGCCAAGAGTTAAAATCACCTTTGAAGCAATCATATTTTTATTAAACATAAACAATGGGTTAGTGTTGGGAATCTTAATAATTGAGATGTCCTTGGAAATTAAAATATGAGAAATGAAATTACTCTCAGGTTCGTGTGTATAGAAAAAATATAGTTTTTGACATTTTAATATTTTAAGTTTCTTGACCAAAAGATAACATTGCAGAATAATTTCAGGAAATAATGCAATATTGATTCTATTTTTTCTAAACAAAAAAACATAAAAAACTACAAATGAATAAAAAATAAATAATAATAAAGATATTTGAATTTTTCTTAAAAAATTTAATTCTAGAAATAAGTTAGCTCTACTTATTCCAGCTTTTATTTGATCAATATTTTTTAAATATTCTAGTTTTTTAGAAATATTTACAGGAGATAAAACATATAAAAAATTAACACTTTTTATATCATTTTGTTGATCAGGTAAAATAATACGCTCTAACCATAATCTTCTTAAGTTTCTGAATAACTGTCTAAACCCAATTAATCGATCATATTTAGCACTGTTTGGTAAAGAGAAAGAATGTTGATTAAAAAAATCATACCTGATTTTCCTATTTAACTTTTTATTTATGAAAAAAAGTTCTACTAATAAATTAAAAAAAATCATAGCTGTTTGATAAGCTCTTCAAGATCAAATAAATGCTCTATAAACTCTCTAAAAACTCCTTCTCCACCATTCTTTTGTAGAACAATACTAACAATTTTCTTTATATAAATAGGTGCTGATGCTGGACAAGCAGAATAACCTACAGCTTTAAGCAATTCAATATCATTTAAATCGTCACCTATATAAGCAACATTAGCTAAATTGATATTATATTTTTTGCATATATCATTGGCTATTTCTAACTTATTCGATACACCTTGATAGACGAATTCAACATTTAACTTCTTAGCTCTATTGGCAACAATATCTGTTTTCTCTCCTGTTAAAATCCCAACAGGAATGTTTAACTTTTTACAAAACAAAACACCAGCACTATCATAAGTATGAAATTTTTTTAATTCGTTACCATTATTATCATAATACATTCCACCATCTGTCCAAACACCATCAATATCGGTTAGTATCAAATTAATATTATTCATATATATAATAGGATTGTAGAGCGGAAAACTTATTTCTTTGTAATTTAATATTATTAAGTCCCATAATTTCATTTAAAGCTAAAGTTTCACCAGGGAATCCTGGATCATTTAACTCGTCAAAAACAAGAATGCTTCCCTTTACAAGATGCTTTTTAATAATTTCTAATGAATTTTTAGTCGGTTCATATAAGTCAAAATCAAAATATGCTAAAGCAATAATAGTCTCTGGATACTTATTAAGGTATTTTGGTAATTCATCGCTAACGTTCCCCTTACATATATCAAATTTTTTAATATGATTTAATGGACTCTCTGACTGATGATAAGACATCAACTCTTCTAAAAAAAAATCATAGTCTTTAGTTACACCAAAAGCACCCTCTTCTATTGAATCGTCTTTTCCGTCGACACTGGAAATATCTTTAAACCCTTCGAAAGTATCAAAACCTATTATTTTTCTATTATAATTATATGGTTCATAAATCCCTCTTAGATTAGAAAGTGTTATTAAATTTTGACCCCACCTACATCCAAATTCCATAATAGAACCGTGAACATTTATTATTTTCTGATAAATATCATTTAAAAACAACACTTTGGAGAGCTCTTGTCTTTTTTGAAATAAACCAACTTGAGACAAAATTTCATTTTCGGGTAATGGATTATTTTTAAATAAATTGGATCCTTGTGCTCTATTTTCTTTTTCTGATTCAGATTGCAGAGATCTTAACTTAATCATATTGTATTTTTTAAATATATAGTTTCATTTTTATTAATTGATTTTTTGATTTTTTTTCCAATTAATAATTTTCTATCCTTCCAAGATATACCATCTCCAGGGCTTAATAGATGAAAATCATTTTCAGAAATTAAATGCCCTTGTTCTAATTTTTTATTAGACGATAATGATCTAGCAAGTTTAACTTTTGCATTTACCGCACTTTCATCAATGAAGATATCTTCTTTTCCAAGGGACATTTCTAATAAACGTAAGTCCCTTACCATTCTTTGTAATCCTTCAGGCCCAAGAGAACCTTTATGATCAGTTCCTTTCATATTTCTATCTAAAGTAATATGTTTTTCTATAATAGCAGCACCCATTGCCACAGCAGAGATTGGAACTGAAATACCAATGGTATGATCTGAATATCCTATTAAATTATTTTTATAATTTTTTTGTAAAAAATTTATAGATTTTAAATTCACATTTCTTGGATGAGTCGGATACTCAGAGACGCAATGTAAAATTGAAACATCATTATGATATATATTTATTTTTTCAAGCGCATCATCTAATTCTTTTTTTCCTGCCATTCCAGTTGAAATAATCATTGGAATATTAGTTTTGGCAATCTCTTCAACTAAAGGTATATTAGTTAAATCTCTACTTGCAATTTTGATAAAATCAGGCTTAAAAAAGTCTAGGATTTCTAAACAAGAAATTGAACAAAGGGTTTCTATAAAATCTAAATTTAAAGATTTTGAATATTTATATAATTCTAAATGGTCTTCAAAAGAAAGTTCTAAAAAATTTCTATGCTCTTTATACGTTTTACCAAATGAGTTTTTATTTAAATATGGTTGATTCATCATAGTAGATGACATCTCATAATTCAAGTCTCTCTTAGTAAACTTTACTGCATTAATTGGATTTAATTTTAAATTAAATAATGGCTCGTAAACTTCCCTTGATGCAGATTTTATCAAATTTTTTGCAGCATCTATCGAACCATTGTGGTTCTGTCCCACCTCTCCAATTATATAAGTCATTTATTATTATTTAAATCATCCAAAAAATGAATTTCAGTAGCTTTAGTATCGACACTTCCAACATAGTAAGAAATATCAAAATTATTTTGCATTACGAACTTATTAAAAATTAACAAACCACTTTCAGTTCCATCATTATAAGATCTTACTTCATTTAAATTATTTGCTTTTAATAAGTTAATCCCTTTATCAATTTCTTTAACGTCATGATTGGGACAATTAGCCATAATAGAAACTACTATTTCGTATTCAATTTCTAAACTATAATATGCGAATCTTAATATATTTATTAACTTATCCTCATCTCTTGTGGCATTCTTGGGTCTCCATATAGTTTTTACATTTCTTTCTAGACAATAATTTTGAATGAACTCAGAATCTGTGACAACATATAAATCGTCTATTAATTCTGATTGCAATAAGGGTTCAACACTATACCAAAAAAGTGGCTTTCCGTCTAGAATATATTTATTTTTCCCAGGAAATCTATTTGAATTTTCTTTTGCAGCAACTAAACCTAGTATCATCGATTTTTAAATTTTAATTTTTTTTAAATTCCCATTACTAATTTCATATAACTTATTGCAATTTTTCAATAAACTTTTTTGGTGAGAAACTATTATAATGGTAAAATTATTTTTTGATAAATCATTAATAGTTTTGATTATTTTATTTTGAGAATCTTCATCTAAAGCAGAAGTAGGTTCGTCAAACAATATAATTTCAGAATCAAAATAGATGGCTCTTGCAATTCCAATTCTCTGAATTTGCCCTCCAGATAATTTTGAGCCATTTTCACCTACAACATATTCAATACCATCAGAATTTTTTAAAATAAAATCATTAAGATGAGCAAGATTAATAGAAAGATTAAGTTTTACCAAATCAATATTTTCTTCATCAACACCAAAGGCAATATTGTTTTTAATAGAACTATTATACAAAAAAACATTTTGTTTAACGTAACCAATTTTTTGTTGCCATGAATTTAAATTCCGATTAATATTTTCTTGATTATTAACTATCAGTTCTCCACTTACTGGGATAATAAAACCTGCAATGATTTTTAATAGTGTAGATTTACCAGATCCTGAGGATCCTTTAATTCCAACAACATCTCCTATATCAATTTCCAGAGAAATATCTTTGAGAATTTGATTCTTTAAATTTGGGTAATTATAATTTAAATTTGTTATTTCAAGTTTATTAAATTGGTTAAAGTAATTGGAATTTGTGACCATAAAACTAGTATTAATTTTATTCAAAATCTCTAAAGTATAATCATAAGTTTTAAGATTAATCATGGCTAAAGTAATTCTGTTAAAAGAGGGGAGTAGTCTGAAAGCTGAAAGTGAAAAAGCACTCAATAAAGTAATCATTTCTGGCTTTTTTAAATCAATTATATATCCTGAAATTAATATTATTACAAGGCCGGTAAATATTAAGACTTCTAAAATTTTTGAAGGTGCTAGTCTTACAGTGAAAATCTTAGTTTTAGTAGTCACAAACTCCTTTAATAGTTTGTTAAATTTTTTATAAAAAAAACTTTTAGCTTGGAATATTTGAATTTCTGGAAGACCAAATACTGTTTCATAAAGTGTAGCATTTATATCATTTCTTAATTCATTTTCTTTATATCCAGTTTTTTCTAACATTTTATCATACTTGTAATAGAATAAACCAGCTATTGGTAATAGTAGTATAAATAATAATAAAACAATAACAGGGCTAAAGATGAATAAAAAGCCAACAATAAAAATAATTATAATAAGCTCGTTAAGTAAAGTAAGAATAGAAACAAGTATAAATTCAGTAAAATGAAGAGATGTAACATAAATTTCTCTTGTGATTTCACTACTATTTTCGTCATTTAAAAAAAAATTTCGAGAACTAATATGATATTTAAAGAGGTTTTGAGAAACTAATTTAAAAACATTAAAAGAAAACAAAATTTGATACCTATTAATCCATAAACTCAAAATATTTTTTAAAATCAATAATAAAACAAAAAATATACCTGAAATTATAATAAAATTAATTTCAGAGCTAAAAGAGAAGTAATTGAAAATATATGAAGTGTATTGATTACTTTTTATGCTTTCTACTTTAAAAACAAATAATATTAATGGGACAAAAAGTCCTAAGCCCAATAAATCTAGAATTGTATTAACAAAGGATAGGAAAATAACAAAAATAAATTTTGTTCTGGTTGAAATCTCAAGAAAGTGCCAAATTTTAGAAATAACCTTTAATAAAAAAATATTTTTAGACTTTAACATAGTATAACAGACGAAATTAATTTTTTAAAAGATAAAAACACTATTTTTATGTAAATTTTAAGAGGAATTTTATGAAATTAAATTTATTATTTGGCGCATTAATTTTTACTATTAGTTCTTTGGGTCAAACTATTGGACCTGGAGGTATTGGATTATCGAATGAACTATCTGTATGGTTAGATGCATCAACTATTTCTGCAAGCAATGGTTCAACAGTCTCTAACTGGAATGATATTTCTGGAAATAATAATCACTTTTTGCAAACCTCAGCTTCTTTGAAACCTTCATTTGTTGAAAGTAGTAGTATTAATTCCAAACCAGCAGTTCTCTTTTCAAATGACAACTTATTTTCTTCTTCAATTTCAAGCTTAAATACCTCCAATATTTCTTGGTTTATTGTGTCCAAGACCTCGGCTACTGGATTACAAGTTTTGTTTAGATCAAACTATAGCTCTGGGGCTGGATCTTCTTCTCAATCAGCTCAATTATTGGGTTTATATTCTAGTTCGTCTGGTGGTGTGATTCAATATGTAAGAGCTTCTAATGGAGTTTTGAAAGGGAATACATCATCATTTTCAACAAATTCTAATATTATTTCGTCAATTTGGGGGAACTCACAATTGCTGTCTTATAAAAACAATAGTTTTGAAAATAGTATTGCTACTGGAAACGTGAGTCCAGCTGGACATAATTTAATTTGTATAGGGGCAAATTCCTCAGACCCATCCATAAATTATTTATCATTTAGTGGTGAAATTGCAGAAATTATTATTTACAATACCAGTTTAAATAATGCGCAAAGAATCATTTTAAATAATTACTTAAGTTCAAAATACAACATATCTATTTCGGATGATAAATATAGTTTTGATACTAACCATGGAAATGAAGTTTCAGGGATAGGTCGTGAAGACATAAGCAATCAACAACTAGATAGTAAAGGAAGTGGAGTAATTCAATTTCAGGCTGCTAGTTTGGATAACTCTGATTATTTTATGTGGGGGCATGACAATGGGAATCTTACAGCAACTTCAACAGGGATACCTTCTAATTTTCCAGCCAGTCTTGGTAAAATTGTTGAGAGAGTTTGGAGAGTTAGTGAAACAGGTGAGACTGGAGACCTTACCTTAACTGTAGACTTGTCATCAATAGGGTTTGGTGGAGAAAATGATTATAAACTTTTAATTGATAGTGATGGCGACTTCAGCTCTGGAACAACCGAAATTGATGGAGTTTTCAACTCCAATTCAGTAACTTTTAGTGTCTTATCCAGTCAAATATCAGATGGTAATTATTTTACAATTGGTAATACTAACACCGAAATAAAAAGCATTAGTACTGGTGACTGGTCCAATATTTTAACATGGGATTGTTCATGTGTACCAACAGTAGCTAATGATGTAACAATTGTAGGAACTCATAATGTAACTGTTTCTTCTTCTGCAGTGGCAAATAATTTAACAATTGATGGTACATTATCATTGTCTGAATTAATTGATATTGAAGGGGATTTAACAAATAATGGTACTATTTCTTCTAGTGGATCTAGAATATTTATTGCAGGAGATTGGGATAACAGTTCTTCTGGAAGTTATTCTTATTCAGCTGGAGATTCCGTAACCTTTGACGGTACTTCAAACTTATCAACAATATCTGGCAGTACGGATTGGGATATTTTAACAGTTAATAACTCCAACGGAGTCACAATAAGTTCTGGTAATCAAAACATTTTTGGAAAACTAAATATTAAAAGTGGAACACTTACTACTGGCAGTTTTTTAACCTTAAAATCTGACGTAAATGGAACTGCCCAAATGGATAATATAGAATCTGGTACAATTTCTGGAGATATTACTATTGAGAGATATTTAGACTTAACAGCTAAAGATGGTTGGAGAGAAGTTACTTCTCCTCTACAGGGTTCTTCTTTACAAGACTGGCAAAATGATGGGGTGATTTTTAGCGGTTTTACTGGTTCTGATTTTCCTACTATCAGTTTTGTAAGTGCCTACACTTATAATGAACCAACTGCCAATAATGTGTCATTTGATGGTTGGGCCTCTGCAAGTAATATATCAAACTCCGTTAGCGCTAACAATGGCCATAGAATCTATTTCGATTCTCTCGTATATACGTTGACAACTTCTGGAACTCCAAACACTGGAACTCAGGTGATTAATGTTACACAAAATGGTGGAGCAGGTAATGCAGACCAAGAAAATGGATGGAATTTAATTGGAAACCCTTATGCTTCTACAGTAGATTGGAATAAGCTTTCAGTAAGCGATAAAAATAATATTGAAAGCTCCATTTGGATATTTAACCAAACATCTGGAAATTATGGAGTTTGGAACGGAAGTTCAGGTACTCTTGGTGTAGATAACCAAATAGCATCCTCTCAAGCTTTTTGGGTTCATGCAACATCTAGTAATGGGTCAGTTACTTTTAATGAAGAAGATAAAGTTAATGATGATAAAGCATTTATTAGAAGCCACCCTGTAACTGAGCATTTAACAGTAAATTTAACAAGTAACATTAATTCTTTTTTTGATGAATTAGTTATTAGTAGATTAGATAGTGCAACATCTTCTTTTAATCCTGAAGTTGATTTGCTCAAATTATTCACAGATATTCCTGATGAAGCACCTAGTTTATATAGCATTACTGACGATAGCTTATATTTATCTGTAAACTGTATTGAAAAAGATAATAATAACGAAGTCTTTTTTCATGCTAAAGCTGGTAATTTAGCAGCTGGAATCTACACGTTAAATTTTTCAATTCCAGAACTATTCATGGATAAAGGTTGCATTTTCCTCACTGATTTATTTACTGATAGTATAATAGACTTAAGGCAAACAAATACCTACTCATTTTCAAGCAATGATTCAGTTAATCCAAGATTTAAAATAAGTTTTTACAGGGATTATGATATTAATTTAGTTGACGCATCCTGTTATTCAAATAATGATGGACAAATTTTGATAATTGGAGACTCTATTTCAGGTTCAACTTTCAGTTTATTTGACAGTAGTGGGGTTATAATTAGTTCCACCATTGCAAATTCTCAAAATATTATATTTAATAATTTATTCTCTGGTAATTACACAATTAGCACTGATATGTCAAATGAATGTTATAATAATATTTCTGAAATTCAGTTAAAATCTCCTAATACATTAATTTCTAATTTTGAAGTAAATAGTGATTCATTATTTTTTGGTTCACAACCAGCTCAGCTACAATTGACTAATTTGAGCTTAGGTCACAATATTTCAGAGTGGAATTTTGGTGATGGATACTTCTCCAATGAAACTCACCCAGTTCATTTTTATACTGATTCGGGACAATATTCTATATCTCTTACGATAATGGATACAAATATTAATAATTGTAGTAATACTTTTGAGAAGTTAATTGAGGTAATTGATTCTTTAGCTATTAGTGGTAACCAAGAAATTAAAAATGAAATAGATTTAAGTCTGGTAAATTCCAAGTTAAATATAAGTTCGTTAAATGAAATTAAATCAATTTCAATAAGTATATTTAATTCAATTGGTCAAATGGTTTATGATAAAAAAATAAATAATATTAGCCAAAAAGATTACGCTATTCCTCTAAACCTATCAGTTGAAAATATATATATTGCTAGAATATATATAAATAAGGTTTACTACATATATAAATTTTATATTGATTAGAAACTGAATCATTACTTATCATTGCCATAACCGTAGCCATAACCGTAGCCATAACCGTAGCCGTAGCCGTAGCCGTAGCCGTAGCCGTATTTACCATAGTAATATTTAAATTTATTTTTTTTAATTCCATTTAAAATAATCGCACTGCTATTTATTTCTGAAGAATCAATAATTTCTTCAAGAAATTTTAACCCATTTTTATTAGCAACTTTAGTATTCATAACAAAAATAGAGTGATCTACAATAGACGATAAAACTAAAGCATCTGATATATATCCAATAGGTGGTGTGTCAACAAATAAATAATCAAAATCTTTTGAAATATGGCTAATTAATTCTTTAACCTTTTCAGAAAGTACTAATTCGGATGGATTGGGTGGAATTGGGCCACTTGGAATGACATGAAAATTTGGCTCAATTTCTATAATTGAATCGTGTATTTTTGATTTACTAGAAAGATTTGTTGAATTACCAATATTGTTATCTAATTTTAATACTTTGTGGATTTTAGGTTTATGTAAATCAAAATCAACAACTAGAACTTTCTTTCCAGAACTTGCAAAAATTCTTGCTAAATTAATTGATGTAAAAGTTTTACCTTCTCCAGGGTGAATTGATGTTATTAAAAACGATTTAAACTTTGAATTTGAGTCATCTTTTAATAGAAAGTTGGCGGAAGTTCTTAACGACCTTAAAGATTCAACAAAATTTTCTTTTGATTTAATTTTGATGTCTAATAACGAATCGAAATTTGAATAAAAAGGTAATCCACCAAGAAGTGGAATTTTTGTAAGGTGTGCCAATTCTCCTACTTGTTGAATTTTTTCAAAAAATAACCTTATAATAATTGAAATTATCAAAGAAAGAATGAAGCCCACTATTCCGAAAAAAAGAATAGTTTGGTTCTTCTTTCCACCAATCTGATTCACCGTCCTAGCTTTTTCAATTATTTTAGTTTGTGGGATTATACCTGATTTAGCAATTGAAGTATTAGCTCTTTTTTCTAATAAAAATTCATATAGTTTTTCATTTACTTGAAGTTTTCTTTGAAACGAAGCTAAATCTCTTTCAGACATTGGAATTTTCTTTACCAAATTCTTATAATAATCAATTTCCCCGCTCTCAATATTTATTTCTGACTTTAAGGCTTTTATAGTATTTTGAATATAAATAATTAAGTCCCTTCTTTGACTAATGATTTTATCATTTATTTTATTAAGTTCTTGATGACCTTTCTTGAAGCCATGGTTCATTTCCAATTTTTTTAGCTGGTTTTCATAAAACTCATTTATTGAGTTTTTAAGATATTCATCTTCGGCCATTATATACAACGATGGTGGAGAAATATTTTCATCTTTTAATTTTGTCAAATAACTTATTAGGTTTTCTAATGATTTAACTTTAAGTCTTAACTTTCTTTCGCTTGCTTGGTGAAGCATTAATGACTGAAAGTATTTTTCGGATTCTTTAGCAACATTTAAAATTCCTTTTTTATCTCTCATGTTTTGTAACTCGTACTGAATAGAATCAATAATATCAACTACACCTACAATTTGAAGGTTTATATAAGACATGGTGTTTTCGTTAATTATAAACTGATTTTCTAAAGTATAATCAATGTAAACATCTGCAAGAGTATCTAAGATTATTCTGGATCTTTCTGGAATTTCGTCTAATAAGTTCACTACTAATAATGAGGTGTACTCAATATTTTCAATTGTTAAATTTCTTATAATATTATTAATCCAATAATTTTCATTATGAAAGATAATTTGATAATTAATTTCTGAGAGGTTGGATGCGGATTGAGAAAAAAGCTTAGTATTAATTAAGTAATTACTATTTGTTTGAGTTGAGTCAAAATAGTGTGTGTTCTCGTATAATTTTTCATCTAATGTATAGCTTAATTTATATTTTTTACTGTCAATAATTTTGAATTCTATTGGGATTTCTAAAATTCTTGGGTTGAGAATATCAACATCAACTTTAAATGGAAGTTCATTGAAAAATTCTTTAGTATTTAATCTACCTACAATATAGTAAGAGCATGATAAATCTATTTTATTAACAACATTTTGCATTAAATCGTAAGAACCTAAAATTCTTTTTTGATTTGCTATATCTCCGTAATAATTATAAAAACCTAGATTACTGTAAAGGTTTTCTTGATAGTCATATACATCATTAGATTTAAGTAAAATTTCAATCTTTGTTTGATGAAATAGTTTTTGCCTATGGTTATAAATATAGCCAGCAATTATAAAAAAAGGTATAATTAATAAGTATAAATACCAATTTTTTAAAATTGCATTTAAAAGCCAAATGGCATCTGAAGATGATATAATATTTGTATTTTTGTCTTTTTGCATTTAAGTTATTAAGGAGTGCAAATATCTAATTTTTAATAAAGGAAATTGATTTTAAATAATTAAACATGTTTTTAAATTCTAAATATATTAAAATCTTAACATTTATTTTTTTTGTTTTTTTTACTGACATCTATTTTTCTCAGCCTGGACCTCCCCCAGGACCTACTTGTTGGCCACCACCATGTATTCCAGTTGATGGAGGCATTAGCGTCTTTACTTTTTTAAGTATTTTATTTGGTTATAAATTAGCTTCAAATAATAAATAACTTTTATTTGAAACTCAATAAAGCTGAATTTAAATTTTTAATAACATTTATTCCACTAATAACAGCTTGGTTTTTTACCTATCATTATATTTACAAGATAGACGAACTACTTAATTTAGACACCGATTTATTAACTAAATTTTCCGAACTACTAAGTTATCAATCTAATTTTATTCTTTCTATTTTTAATTTTGATACATCTACGGAAATTCATGGTGACATAGTTATTTCAAAAATCTTAAACTTCACAGACAGTCATGGAGTATGGATTGGTGAACCATGTAATGGAATTAAAATTTTTGGATTGTTTTCAATATTCATCATTTCATTTAAAGGAGAGTTAAAAAGAAAAATTTTATATATATCCTTTGGTATTCTAGTACTACATTTATTAAATATTCTTAGAATTTCTATACTTACTTATATTTCTGCAATTAACCCGTTTTTACTAGATTTTAATCATAATGTCACTTTTCAATTAATAATTTACGGAGCCATGCTATGTCTTTGGTATCTATGGATTACTAAGTTTTCGTTAAAAAAAGCAGCATGAAAACTAAGAACATTGTTATTGTAATTATAGCATTAGTTTTAGAGTTCTTTAGAGATTATTGCTTTATAAATTTAAACCTATATATAGAATATTTAGAGAATATAAATAATGGTCTAAATGTATTTAATTATACAGACTCATTTATTTTAAATCTTATTAATGGATTTCCAATAAATTATTTATATATACTTAAATGGATATTGTCCTTGTTTTTTGCTTTAGCTTTTATCGGAATAGGAATATTATTTTCAAAACTAAATTTTAGTTCATCAAAGTATAAAAAATTTTTAAAATCTTATGTAAGCATGGGTTTCTTAATACTTTTAATAAGTTTTATTTTATATTATTTGGGTAGATTTTTATCTATTGAAGAAAAATTTAATTTCTATATTATTTCTCTTGAACTTAGTCACTTTATTCAATCTTCATTATATCCAATAATTTATATTTTAATGTTCTGGGCTTTAAATAAAGAAGAGTTATAGCCTATTTAATTAAAAAAAAATCTAATACCTTTTTAATTACATATTGAACTTCTCTTTCAGACATACCTACCCAAAGTGGCAACCTAACTAAACAGTTTTCATATTTTTTTGCATTAGGCATGTTACGACCATCATGTTTTTCTTTGTAGTATGGGCTATCATGTAAACATATATAATGAAAAACAGCCATAATATTTTCTTTCAAAAGAAAATCTAATAATGCTGACCTCTCATGAGCTGAGTTACATATTAAATAGAATATATGTGCATTATTAGTTGCATAAAAAGGAATATTTGATAGTGTAACATTTTTTTCTTTTAATTTTTGTAATCCATTAAAATATTTTTTCCAAATATTTTTTCTTCTTTTTTGAATTTGTTTTATATTTTCTAATTGTGCAAAAAGAAACGATGTATTAAGTTCTGAGGGTAGAAAAGAAGAACCAATATCTACCCAATTATATTTATCTACTTCACCTCTCCAAAAAGCAGATCGGTTGGTTCCTTTTTCCCAAATTATTTCTGCTCTTTTCTTGTAAATAGAATTATTAATACTTAATAACCCCCCTTCTCCGCATTGAATATTTTTAGTTTCATGAAAACTAAAACAACTCATATCACCAATTGATCCTAACGCTTTACCTTTATAATAACTGTCAATAGCTTGGGCTGCGTCTTCAATAACAATTAGTTTATGTCGTCTAGAAATATTTAATACTTTATCCATATCACATGCAACACCAGCATAATGAACTACAACAATAGCTTTTGTTTTTTCTGTAACTAAATTCTCAATTAATTCTTCATCCATTCCGGGATGGTCCTTTCTTGAGTCAACAAAAACAACCTTTGCACCTCTTAAAATAAAAGCATTAGCTGTGGAAACAAAAGTATAGGTTGGCATAATTACTTCATCACCAACTTGAATTTCCGCAAGTATGGCAGACATTTCTAATGCATCAGTGCAGGATGTTGTACATAAGTTTTGTTCGTTTTCAAGATAATCAGAAAAATAATTTTGACATAATTTAGTAAAATGGCCATTACCAGAAATTTTTCCTGTCTTTACAGCTTCATTTAAATAAATAGTTTCTTTACCAGTTAAATATGGCTTATTAAATGAAATCATAACTTATAGATTCTTCCAAATGTGATAAATGTAGGTTTTATTATAAATTATATATTTATTATTCTTATAAAAATTACAAGCTTTATAATTTTCTTCTTGAGTTGTAACAAAAATATTTTCTAAATTTTGCTTTATAGCCCAATTTTCTGCAGTTTGAAGAAGTTGTCTTCCAATTCCTTTACTTTGTAATTTATTATCAACGGCTACTAAACCTATTTCAGCATTTTTCAATTGTTGTTTAACTGTTATCATTCCGATGATTTTCTTTTTAATTTGATAAGCAAAAACTTCAGAAGCTAATTTTCTTTTTAGTGACTTATTCATCCATATTTCATACATCTCTTCAAATTTAAAACTTAAATTTTTGTCAGATTTATATCTTGAATAAATACCTGCTTCTTTGGAAAGTTTAACTAATGAATCCTCAAAATCTTTATTTACAGATTTTATAAAGTTGTTACTTGTAGTATATTTTGGTACTTTTTTTGAATAAGTCAACTTAACATCAATTGGGTTGTATTTATAACTACTTTCTAATTTCTTGTTTGAAAATAGTTGAACCATTTCAAATGGTGATTTTTTAATAGAATTTAGGATCTCCTCGTTATTTAAACCGTTATTAATCTCAATTTTTCCAATTTCATATCCAAAGAAAATGCTATCCCAAGTTAATTTTTTAATATTATAATCACTCATAAGAAGTTTTTTCTGATATTATATAAAGTGGTCTATTTTTTATACCATCATAAATTTTTCCAATATAAATTCCAAGTATTCCTGATGAAAACAAAATAACTCCAGACAATAACCAAATTGAGCTAATAATTGAAGTATAACCCAACTCAGTTATTTGTCCAATAAGTTTGAGATATAATGTATATACTATAAATAAAAAAGAAAAAAGAATAAAACCAAAACCAGTGAAAATCATCATTTTTAAAGGCTTATTTGAAAATGAGATAATAATATTGATACTTAATGATAGTAACTTTTTAAAGTTGTAACTTGATTTTCCTTCAAATCTTTTTTCATGACTAACGTTAATCGTAGTACTTTTAAAACCTAGCCATTTAACAGAACTAACAAAGAATCGAAAAGGCTCTCTAATTTCATTAATATTCTTAACTACTTTATTGTTGTAGATGCCAAAATTACCTACCTCACCATTAAATTTTAACCCAGAAAAAAAACTTAAAACAACATAGAAAAATTTAGATGTTATTCTTTTAAATATATGATCCTTTCTATTTTTTCTTGCAGCCAGTACTATATCAAAACCTTTAATTGCCTCTTGGTATAAATTAATTATTTCATCTGGATTGTCTTGTAAATCACAATCCATCACAATAATCCATTCTGCCGATACAATGTCAAGGCCAGCAGTTATTGCATGGTGTTGACCAAAATTCCTACTTAATAGATAACCTTTAACTCGTTGATCTTTTAAAGAATTTTCTTTTATTTTGTCCCATGAATTATCAGAGCTACTATCGTCAACCAAAATAATTTCAAATTTGTGAGTTATTTTAGATAAATTATCAATTACTCTTATACAAAGCTCATCAATAATTTCTCCTGCCTGGTATACTGGGACTACAACTGCTATTTTGGAATTAATTTTCAATTATTACTAGGAGGTTAACTTATAAATCCATAGATTATTAATATTATCAATAAATATAAGTTGATTATTTCTTATTGGCTTAGTGCAAATCATAATTTCCACATTGCTATCCAAAAGTTTTGAAAATATATTTTTGTTATTTAAATCTTTATAATTAAGGTATAACCTTTTACTGCAATTATTATCAGTATTATTGATTATGGAGTTAAACTTTAGACAGTAATCTAGAGGATAAAAAGGATAATATCCTCCAAAAGTTTTAAGCCTATTAAATTGTGCGACTTCAGGCAAAATACCTACGCAGCAAATTATCAGGCTATTATCAAAGGAATTATTAATCTTTTTGAAGGCGCCTACTTTATAAAAGTCGTTAAAAGATTTATGGGTTTTACTTTCTTTATTAATATAAGTATGGTAAAAACTATTTTCAATACTATCAACATCTTGAAAATCATTACTGAAGAAATTGAAAAATGAATTTATCAAAATCATAAAAAGGATAGGATAACTTATGACTTTAATAAACTTAGGATTATTATGAAATTTCATTAATGATAACCCAAAAACAATAAACCACAAAGTAGTATTTATACTTATAAATCTAGGGTTAAAAGACTTAAGAAATGGAAAAGAAAATATTGCAATATCTAAATCTTTTGCTGTAGTTGAAATTGACAAAAAAATTATTAAAATAAAAATTCTGAAAATATTTATTTTAATGTTTTTAGCCTTTAAGTAAAAATAGTTTACACAAATAAATATTGGTATACATGGCCATATTCTACCAAAAAAATGATATTGTCCCTTCATTATTTGATGGAAAGATATCCCAACAAGACCATTAAAGTTAATAGTATTAATTTGAGAGTATGTTCTTTGGAGTGATACTTTATCAATAAAAAACAGTTCAAAAACTCGGTGTTCTATAATTACAGACAATATTGTGATCAAAAAAAAAGCAGAAATAATCTTCCAATTTATATTTGATTTTTTTAAAGAGTAAAATATATAGACTACAAAACCTATAGAGACTAAAAATAAATTACCTAAAATCAGCGAGGAGAAGAAAGGAAATAAAAAAATTATTAACCAAGAAAAAAATTTATTTTTATTTTGAATTAGGTTTATAAAACTCCAAATTAATAACGGTTGTCCTGTAATTGTTAATGCACCGGTAGGCCAAAAAGGAACTAAAGAAAAAATTAGGGCTAAATAGCAAGATTTTTGTTCTTTATGTAAGTTGTTTTTGAATAAATAATTTTTTGATAACAAATACATCCCTAAAAAAGCAATTAAGTGCATTAAGATTTGTAAAAAACAATAAGCATTAATTGCAGGAAAAATCCAGAAGAGTATTGAAATAATATTTAAGTCTGTAGGATAAAAACTTCTTGATAATCCACAATGTGTTCTTTCGATTAATCCATCAAAATGACTAAATAAAAAACCTGATTCTGCTAAATTTTTGTACCAAACTATATTAGAATCTAAATTGTCATGAATTAAGAATTTTGAATTTTCAATATCATACCAATAAGGAGTTAAATAAATTGCTAATACAGATAATGATATTAATAAATATCTATTGTTTAATAATAAGCTTTTGATTCTAATTTTTTTTAAGGAATTATATGTTAAATTTAAAAATAAATATATGTTTATTAATAAATTAAAAGAAACTTTTAGATGTTAAAAGACCCACAAATTGAATCTCTTATTCAAAAAGAGTTAAAAAGACAAACGGAAGGTATTGAACTAATAGCTTCAGAAAATTACGCTAGCGAAGCAGTTATGAATGCTAGTGGATCTATATTAACCAATAAATATGCTGAAGGATTGCCTAATAAACGGTATTATGGTGGTTGCCAAGTTGTTGACCAAGTAGAACAAGTTGCAATAGATCGGTTAAAAGAATTATTTGGAGCTTCTTGGGCTAATGTACAGCCTCACTCAGGTTCTCAAGCTAACGCAGCAGTTTTTTTAGCTTGTCTGAATCCAGGTGACAGTATTCTTGGCTTTGACTTATCTCATGGAGGGCATTTGACTCACGGATCGCCTGTTAATTTTTCTGGTAAACTTTATAATGCTCATTTTTATGGAGTAGAAGAAGCAACTGGTACAATTGATTATAATAAAGTAAAAGACCAAGCTCTAAAAGTAAAACCTAAAATGATTATTTGCGGGGCATCTGCCTACTCGAGAGATTGGGATTATATAGCATTAAGATCAATTGCTGATGAAATCGGAGCTTTACTTTTAGCAGATGTTTCTCATCCTTCAGGTTTAATTGCAGGAAAAATTTTAAATGATCCTATTCCTCACTGTCATATAGTTACATCAACTACTCATAAAACACTAAGAGGACCTAGAGGAGGAATTATAATGATTGGGAAGGATATTGAAAACCCTTGGGGTTTAAAATTTAAATCTGGAAAACTTAAAAAGTTATCTTCTTTAATTGACTCTGCTGTGTTCCCTGGTACTCAAGGGGGACCATTAGAGCATATTATTGCTGCTAAAGCAATTGCTTTTAGAGAAGCACAACAACCTGAATATAAAAGTTATATAAAAAAGGTAGTTGAAAATGCTAAAATAATGGCAGAAGAACTTGTTAGTAAAGGTTATCAAATTATTTCAAATGGAACTGACAACCATTGTCTCTTAATTGACTTAAGAAATAAGGATGTGAATGGAAAAGATGCAGAAAATTCTTTGGGAGTTGCAGATATAACAGTAAATAAAAATATGGTTCCTTTTGATACACAATCTCCTTTTATAACAAGTGGTATAAGAATTGGCACTGCAGCAATAACTACAAGGGGTGTTAACTCAGAAGAAATTAAAATTATTGCTAAATTGATTGATTCTAGTATCATTAATTATAAAAATGAGTCTAAATTGATACAAATTAAGGGACAAGTAAATGAATTAATGTCTGCAAAACCACTTTTTATATGGTAAAAGAAAGTATTAAAGCTAACAATCCTTTACTTAAATCTTGGATTGAGGTAACTTCTGAGAGTGATTTTCCCATACAAAACTTGCCTTTTGGAATTTATTCAACTTCATCAAAATCTAAAAGAGTTGGAGTAGCAATAGGATCTAAAATTCTTGATTTATCTATATTATTTGAACTTGGATATTTAGATTCTTTAAGTTTTTGCAAACACTGTTTTTCCAATGATTATCTGAATAGAATGATGGGACATGGCAAATCAGAAATCAGGGTTCTAAGAGATAAAATCTCTGAATTATTAGTTTACAATAATGACATTTTGTCAAAAAATAAAGATCATGTAAATAAAGTCCTGGATAATCAATCTGAGGCTACTATGCATTTGCCTGTAAAAATTGGAGATTACACAGATTTTTATTCTAGTGAACAGCACGCTTTTAATGTGGGGAGTATGTTTAGAGATCCTAATAATGCATTATTACCTAACTGGAAGCATATTCCTGTAGCTTATCACGGGAGATCTTCCTCTATTATAGCTTCTGGAGAACCAATATTCAGACCAAAAGGACAGCAAAAAATAAATGATCAAGAAAATCCAATTTTTGGCCCAACTAAATTATTGGATTTTGAATTAGAAATGGGATTTATCACTTTTAATGGTAACCCACTTGGTGAAAACATCAATACTAATGAGGCTGATGATTATATTTTTGGAATGTGCCTATTTAATGATTGGTCTGCAAGGGATATTCAAAAATGGGAATACGTACCTTTAGGTCCGTTTTTAGCAAAAAATTTTGCAAGTTCCATGTCATGTTGGATTGTAACTCTTGATGCTCTAGAACCTTTTAGAACTAATGGACCTATCCAAGATCCGAAAGTTCTAACTTATTTAGAATTCACAGATTCTAAACATCTAGATATTAATCTAAGTGTATCCATCAAAACTCCAAACGGTGAGGAAAAAACAGTTTGCAATAGCAACTATAAGCATATGTATTGGAACATGAATCAACAATTGGCTCATCATTCTGTTAATGGATGTAATATTAATTGTGGAGATCTTTTGGCATCAGGAACTATTTCTGGACCTAAAGAAGGATCATTTGGATCAATGCTAGAGATTAGTTGGAGAGGAACTAAACCTGTGACCATGCCAGATGGAAGTAAAAGAAAATTCATTAACGATGGAGATTCTGTAATTTTTAGAGGGGCTGCTTCTAATGGTCATTATAAAGTTGGATTCGGAGAACTAATTTCAGAAGTTTTACCAACTAAATAATTCTTAAGTGGAGGAAGCTTTAGAAAATAGAATGATTTTAAATGCCTATCGGGGTGTACTACGTTCCATAAAATCAAGAAGATCTAAGGAAGAAACTAAAGTAATTAGAAAAGCTTTTAATTTAGCGGTTAATGCTCATAGAGATGTTAGAAGAAAATCTGGTGAGCCTTATATATTTCATCCTCTTGCAGTAGCTAGAATTTGTGGAGATGAAATAGGGTTAGGAACTACTTCTATTGTTTGCGCCCTTTTACATGATACTGTTGAAGACACTACAATTACTCTTAATGATATTGATAAAATTTTTGGTCAAAAAGTAAAATCAATTATTGATGGATTAACAAAAATTTCTGGTGAATTTGATTTTACAAGTTCTTCGCAAGCAGAGAACTTTAAAAAAATGTTTTTAACTATCCCTGACGATGTTAGAGTTATTTTAATAAAGCTTGCTGATAGACTTCATAATATGAGAACTCTAGATTCTATGAAGGAAAGTAAAAAGCTTAAAATAGCATCTGAAACTTCCTATTTATATGCTCCTCTAGCCCATAGACTTGGTTTTTTTTCTATTAAAACAGAATTAGAAGATTTGGCTTTTAAATTTACTTATCCGAATGAATATAATTCTATTACAAATAAGCTTCAAAAAACTAAAGATGTAAGAGAGCGATTTATTCAAAAATTTGCCAACCCCATTAAAAAAGAACTAGATTCTCAAGGATTCAATTACCAATTAAAAGCAAGAACAAAAGGAATTCCTTCAATTTATAGTAAAACTCAGGAAAAAGGTGTTGATTTTGAAGAAATATTTGATGTTTTTGCTGTCAGAATTATTCTTGATTCTAAAGATGAGAAAGCAGATTGTTGGAAGGTATATAGCATTGTCACCGATTTCTACATACCAAATCCTGAAAGGTTAAGAGATTGGATTTCTTATCCAAAACAAAACGGGTATGAATCTTTGCATACAACTGTGATGAGTCCAACAGGAAAGTGGGTAGAAGTTCAGATTAGGACTAACAGAATGGATCATGTTGCCGAGAAAGGACTTGCAGCACATTGGAAATACAAAGAAAAGTTTAAAAACGATACGAGATTGGACAAGTGGATTTCTGATGTTAGAGAAATAATGGAAAATAAAAGTAGAAATACTACTGAATTTCTAGATGACTTTAAAAATAATCTTTACAGTGATGAAATTTATGTTTTTACACCCAAAGGGGATTTATTTAATTTACCAATGAAGGCCACTGCGCTAGATTTTGCATTTTCTGTTCATTCTGATGTTGGGGCCAAGTGTATTGGTGCAAAAGTAAATAGCAAATTGGTACCATTAAGTCAAACATTAAGAAGTGGTGATCAAATAGAAATTCTAACTTCCGAAAAACAAGTTCCAAAAGAGTCATGGTTAGAATTTGTAATTACTTCAAAAGCTAAATATAAAATTAAACAATGCTTAAAAGAAGAACATAGGGATATAGCAGCTAATGGCAAGGAAATACTTAAAAGAAAGTTAAATAATTTAAAAATAAATTTTTCCGAAAATAATATAAAAATTCTTCTCAAACATTTCAGTTTTGACGAACATTTAGAATTTTATTATCAGGTAGCAAATGGCAATATTAATCTTGGTAAAATTAAAGAAATTGGATTAAAAGGAGGAGAACTTTATTTAAGTTCTTCCATAACTAAAAGCATCAAAAATACCTTTGAAAATCTAATAAAAAAAGTTAAAAAAGGAGATGAAGACATATTTATTGGAGAAGGCTCTGATCCCAACTTAGATTATAAATTGTCACCTTGTTGCAACCCGCTCCCTGGAGATGCAGTATTTGGATTTATTACAATTAACGATGGGATAAAAATTCATAGAAATAATTGCCCAAATGCCAAACAGTTAAGAGCTAATTATGCCTACAGAATTCTCTCTGCCAAGTGGAAAAGTAAAAAAGGTGATGCCTTTATAACCGGTTTAGAATTCACTGGTATTGATGTTGTTGGTGTTGTTAAAGAGCTTACTACCATTATTTCTGAAGAAGAGGAAATTAATATGAAATCTTTAAATTTTGATACTAATGATGGAGTTTTTGAAGGTGAAATAATGCTTTATGTATACGATAAAAGTCACTTGGAAAAATTAATTAAAAAACTAAGGAATATTAACGGAATTGAAAAAGTGGTTAGAATAGAATAATATTCAAGTAATATTCTATTTTTGTTATTAATAAAATAATCCTATTGGAAAACATATCCGATATACAAGAAAGAGTGAGAGTAGTTTTCTCTAAATACCTAAGTGAAAAAGGCCACAGAAAAACTCCTGAAAGGTTTGCTATACTTGCAGAAATTTATGGTATTAATGGGCATTTTGATATTGAAGAGCTATACAAGAACATGAAAAATAAAAACTATCGTGTGAGTAGAGCAACACTTTACAACACTATAGAACTTTTAATGGATTGCGAGTTAATTAAAAAACATCAGTTCGGACAAAATAGTTCACACTTTGAAAAATCCTTTGAATTTAAGCAGCATGATCATCTTATTTTAAATGATGGTGAGGTAATTGAATTTTGCGACCCCAGAATTCAAAATATAAGAAAAACAATTGAAGAAATATATGATGTAAGTATTAGTGACCACAAATTATATTTTTACGGTAAAAAGAACTCCTGAATGTTTAAAACTAAAATTGAAAAAAAATCCAATAGTATATGGGTAAGTCTAGCTGGTAAACTTATCAATGAAGATGACGGAAAAAATATGAGCGATCAAATTATTTCTGAAATTTCAAAATCTCATTGTAATGTAATAATTAATTTAAAAGATTTAGAGTATATAAATAGTTCTGGGTTTAACAATATTTTAAAAATTTTAACCAATTCCAGAAATCTAGCTGGAGATACTGTTCTTTGTAATGCCAATTCATTAATTGAAAAACTGCTCATTACTACCAAATTAAATACTATTTTTAATGTCCAAAGTGATATAGAGAATTTAGAGGATTTTTTGAATAAAAACTAATATGGGAGTTGATGTATTGTTAGGTCTTCAATGGGGAGATGAAGGTAAAGGAAAAATTGTTGATGTTTTAACACCTCAATATGATATAATTGCAAGATTTCAGGGAGGTCCTAATGCTGGCCATACTTTAGAGTTTGAAGGTATTAAACATGTACTACACACCATACCATCTGGTATTTTTAGAGATAATGTTGTTAACGTTATAGGAAATGGAGTAGTAATAGACCCTGTTATTTTAAGAAGGGAAATAGCTCAATTAGAAAAGTTAAATGTTAATGTTAAAGATAAACTTCTTATTTCAAAAAAAGCTCATTTAATTTTACCTACTCATAAGCTCTTAGATAAAGCTTCAGAAATTGCTAAGGGGAAACATAAAATTGGTTCAACATTAAAAGGAATAGGTCCAACATATATGGACAAAACTGGAAGAAACGGGATTAGAATTGGAGATATTAATAACCAAGACTTTAAGAAAAAATACGATAGATTAAAAGAAAAGCATTTTGCACTTTTAAAAAATACAAACCTTCTTAAAGACTTGGAATCATTGGAATCCGAATTTATTGAAAGTATACAATATCTTCAAAATTTTGAGCATATTGATAGTGAGCACTATTTAAATAATGCAGCTAAAAATGGTAAAAAAATATTAGCTGAGGGGGCTCAGGGTGCACTATTAGACATAGATTTTGGAACTTATCCATTTGTAACTTCTAGCAACACAATTACAGCAGGAACTTGTACTGGTTTAGGTATAGCACCAAATAAAATTCAAAAAATTGTAGGAATTTTTAAAGCATATTGTACAAGAGTAGGAAGTGGTCCTTTTCCATCTGAATTAGAAAATGAAGTGGGAGAAAAAATGAGACAAATTGGTAATGAATTTGGAGCAACTACAGGAAGAGAAAGAAGATGTGGTTGGATTGACTTACCTGCATTAAAGTATGCCATTATGATAAATGGTGTAACAGAACTTTCTATGATGAAAGCAGACGTACTGGATTCATTTGAGAATATTTTTGTATGTACTCACTACATTCAAGATGGTGAAAAAATAGATTTCTTTCCATTTGAATTATCAGAAAATACTCAACCTGTTCTAAAAAAAATTAAAGGTTGGAATTCTGATATAACAAAATGTGAAAACGAAGACAGCTTTCCACGTGAACTATCAGATTATATTAAATTTTTGGAACAAGAACTCAATATTCCTATAAGTATTGTTTCTGTCGGTCCTAACAGATCAGAAACTATTATCAGATAATAACGTACTTAAAAGTATAAATTATCGTTTCTATCTATATGAAAACATTTTTATTGGTAATAGTATTTTTAATAACTAATTGTAATTTATGCTTTAGTCAGATTAAAAAAATAAATTTTTCTTCCGAAGAAAGTAAAGGAATAACTATCAAAGACAAAAGGTTTCTCATTCTTTGGAATAAAGTACAATTCAATCACAACGCTACAATAATGTCTTGCGATAGTGCTATTTACGAAAGAGTTAATAACTCATTTATTGCATACGACAATGTTAAAATCAATGAAAATGATAGTTTATATATTTTTGGTGATAGTGTTCATTATTTTGGTAATAATGAAAAAGCATATATATATGGAAATGTTTCTGTAAAATCAAATAAAATCAATCTAAAAACCAGTAGCTTAATATATGATCAAAGCTCTAAAATTGCCTACTACACAAATGGTGCTACTGTAAAAGATATTGAAAAAGGATATGAAATAAAAAGTGAAAAAGGGGAATTCAATACACAACTTCAAAATGTTTTTTTTAGAAATAATGTTCAGTTAATACATAAAGATTATAAAATTATTAGTGATAGTTTGGTATACCACACCCATACTCAAAAATCAGACATTATTGGAAACGCAGAAATTCAAACAGCTAAAAGTTCCATATTCTGTAATAAAGGTTGGTTTGATAGTAAAAATAATAATGCATCATTTAAAAAAAATGTTGTTATAAAAAGTGGAAATCAATTATTATATGCGGATAGCATATTTTATAACGAACTTTCAGGGGAGTCATATGCTGAAGGAAATGTCAAAATTGAAGATGACAGTAATAATATAATTATTAAAGGAAATTATGGGTTATATAACGAAAAAATAGACTCTATACACGTTTGGGAATATGCCTCGTTTTTTCAATATAACAAATCTGATACCATAAATATATATGCAGATAAATTCATAAGTTATTTAAATTCTAATGATAGAATTTTTATTTGTTATAACAACACAGTCATTGATGGTAATTTAATGCAAGGTGACTGTGACTCAATATTTTATAATAAAACCGATTCTTTACTTAAATTTATTAAAGAACCTGTAGTTTGGATAGATAAAAATCAAATTAGTGGTGAAAATATAGAGTTTAAAGCCTTTGAAGGTCAAATATTTAATATGAATGTGAGTAATAATTCCATGATAATTTCAAAAAAAGATAGCATTCATTTTGATCAAATAAAAGGAAATAATATTTATGGATATTTTGAAAAAAATGATTTGAAAATACTTGATGTGAATAATAATGGCCAAGTAATATATTATACTTTAGATGAAAGTGATTCCCTAATTAATGAAATAAATAATATATCATGTGAATCTATGAGAATATTTATTGAAGATAATACAATTGAAAAAATAAAATTTAATAAAAAACCAAAGGGAAAGACAGAGGCAATTAGTAATATTAATAAGGATTTATATCTAGAAAATTTTAGAGTTTTTAGAAAATCAACATATCAAGAGAAATATCTAGAACCTAAAAGCGTATCACCAAATGGTAATTGAATTATATCAGAATTTGTGGTGCAGAGGTTGTTATAGAAATTAGTATTTCTATTAATCTTGTTTTTTCTAATTAGTTCCTCAACCTCATTAAATTTAAATATGCTAACTGAATCTGAAATAGAAAAAGCTAAGTTATTTCTATTTAATAAGTCTAATCCAAATTCTTGGTCAATTTTACTAATGAATCTAACTTGAGAATCCACTGACCTACCGCACATATCTCCACCAGGATAATTGGCTCCTATAATAACAATATTGTCTTCTATAAACTTAAGAGATCCATTTATTTTTTTGCCATGAGATTTCCAATCATCATTAAAATCTTTAAATAAGAAGGATATCTTGTCCTTAATAGTAGGACCTAAATTTATAGAGGAAATATAAAGCCAAATTTTAGACTCTGGATGTAAGGAATTAAAAATCATAGCTCAGCTGCATTTGCAATAAGTTCAGCAATGTCTAAAACTTTAATATTTTCTTCTTTTTCAAAATGTTTTACTCCGTCAGTCATCATGGTATTACAAAAAGGACAACCAGTAGCAATATAGTCAGGACTAACTTCTAAAGCATCTTCTGTTCTTTCAATATTAATTTCTTTATTTCCTTTTTCCGCATCTTTAAACATTTGAGCTCCTCCAGCGCCACAGCAAAGTCCATTAGCTTTAGATCTTTTCATTTCTATTAGCTCTGCATCCAGTTTTTGTAAAACTTCTCTAGGAGCTTCATATACATCATTAGCTCTACCTAAATAACAAGGGTCATGAAATGTAATTTTTTTTCCATTAAAATTTCCACCTCCTTTTAAAAGTAATCTACCCTCCCTTATTAATTGATTAATTAATTGAGTATGATGAACTACTTCAAAATCTGCACCAAGTTCTGGATACTCATTTTTTAAAGTATTAAAACAGTGAGGACAACCTGTAACAATTTTTTGAATTTCATATCCTTTTAATAGCTCAATATTTTGTATAGCCTGCATCATAAAAGCAAATTCATTACCTGCTCTTTTTGCAGGGTCACCAGTACAAGATTCTTCAGGACCTAGAACAGCAAATTTTATGTTACAATAATTTAAAATTTTTACGATGGCTTTTGTTATTTTTTTTGCTCTATCATCAAAACTACCCGAACAACCCACCCAAAAAAGTATATCTGGTCGTTCATTATTAGCAATCATTTGTGCAACTGTAGGTACTTTTAATTTACTCATATCGATTATTCTTCAGCCCATTTATACCTATCTGCCTGAGAAAACTGCCATGGAGCACCATTATTCTCAATATTTGTTAGCATTCCCGTTAGTTCTGATGGCATTTTAGCTTCTTCCATTACTAAGTATCTTCTTAAATCTATAATAACAGAGAGAGGGTCAATATTTACGGGACATTCTTGAACACATGCATTGCAAGAAGTACACGCCCAAACTTCTTCCTCCGAAATATAGTCACCTAATAATGATTTGTTGTCATTATAATCACTTCCGTGAATTCTTTTGTTTTTTCCGACTTCATCTAGTCTGTCTCTAGTGTCCATCATGATTTTTCTTGGACTTAATTTTTTTCCTGTAATATTTGCTGGACATGCAGAAGTACATCTTCCACATTCTGTACAAGTATAAGCATCCATTAAATTTTTCCATGTTAAGTCTTCAACATCCTTAGCCCCGAATCTGTCAGGAACTAATTCTTCTCCTTCAGGTGGTGGTGCATATGGATCAAAATTGGGGTCAAACATTTTAGTAACTTCTTCTTTAACAGCTTTTAAATTATTAAAAGAGCCATTATTATTTAAATTACTGTAATAGGTATTAGGAAATGCCATCAAAATATGAAAATGTTTAGAATATGGGAGATAATTCAAAAAGGAGAAAACAACCAATATGTGTCCCCACCAACCAATTCTCTCCAAAATAATTAAAGTATCTACATTAAACTGATTGAAAAAAAATGGAGCAGTAAATGAGGAAACTATGAATCCAAATGATCCAGTTCCAGCAACATGTGATTTTCCCTGTAGAAAAAGTGCTTCATCTGCACCATTCATAGTAAAAACACATAGCAAAAGAATGATTTCTAAATATAGTATAATGTTCCCATCTATTTTAGGCCATCCGTTCATTTCAGACATTTGAAACCTAGGTAACGTTAGAAGATTTCTTCTTGCTAAAAAAACTAAAGTTGCCACAAATGCTAAAACTGATAAAATCTCAATCATATTAATTAGCAACACATATACACTTCCTAAAATTGGCCAAAAAAATCTATGAGTTCCAGTAACTCCATCAATAATTATTTCAATGAGTTCCGTTGATGTAAATAAAAAGGCAACATATATAAATAAGTGAAATAGTGCAGGCATTAATCGCTGAAACATTTTTTTCTGTCCTAACGCAATGAGTAAAGTAGTTTTTATTCTTTTCCACTTTTGGTCAGATCTATCAAGGGACTTTCCCAACATGATGTTTTTTCTAATTTTAGAGATATTAAAACCAAAAAAACCAAATCCTGCAATTAAGACAACAATAAATATAAATTGACCTAACATTGATTAAAAAAAATTAACTATTTGTTAAAGAGAGTCTACTGCAAACTTCTTAAGCAGTTTCTCATCTCTTGAATCTAAAATACTTTTATCCTTTCCTCCAAAAATACTAAACTGTACATACCGTTTAGGCTCTGTTTTGATATTTTCTATTAATCGACTGGCTTCGTCAATCATTTTATTTACTGATGAATACATGGTAGAGTCTTTAATTAAGTTTGTTAAAGTACCATCTCCATTTTGAATGTCGTACAAAATTAAATTTACTTGTTCGAGAGATTCTTTTGCATTTTCTATAGTAGCATTTATATCTGATGCAATTAAGGTATCAGAGATGTCAGCTGCATTTTTTAAAATTTGATTGATTACATCGTTACTTTCTTTTAGATTATCGGTAATCGCATTAACGTTAGAAATAATTTTACTTATATTTTGTTTTTCTGTTCTTACAAGACTACTAATTTCTAAAGAAACTCTCTCTAAATTTTTAATTGAATTCTTTATTCCATCAAAAGATTCGTCCAAATTATCTGTATTTCTACTAAAAATAGCTTCAATGGTTTTAATAGCTGAGTCTGCAGTACTGATTAATTCATTAGTTTTTTTCTCCAATGGAATTAATCTTTCATTTATCTGGTCTTCTAAAGCTAAAGAAACAATAGATGGTATAGTATCTTTTGAAATGTGATATTCTGTTGAATCTCCCCAAGATATATCTAAATAAGCTCCAGATAGTAAATCTGAATTAAGAAGAATTTTGGAACCTTTTTTGAGTTTCTGAACACTAGGATTAGTTAACTCAAACTCTACTACAATACTATTGAAATTTTCAGGGTTAAATTTAACATTGGTTATAATACCTACTTGCAACCCATTTAAATTAACTGGTCTTCCAGTTGTTAAACCTTCACTATTGGTAAATTTACTATAATAAACGAATCTTGATTTCCAAAGTTCTTGCCCTTTTAAAAAATAAGATCCTACCACTAAAATAGATACTCCAAGTATCCCAACAATGCCAATTAAAAATTCTTTTTTAAACTTCATCTAAAAATATTTCACTGCTTTACCCAGTCTAATCTTTTACCGTCTTGAAATGAAATAACAAAAGAAGATTCATAACCTGCTTTTTTTGCTAATTCTAATTTTTCATTAATAGAGTTCATATTAGTACTTGAACCATAGGTATATTTATAAAATTTTCCACTAATATACACTTCTACGTCCTTTAAACCATTAAAGTTTTCAGGAAGTATTGGTATTTTAACAGTTGAAGTAGCTAATTGCACTTTATATATATTACCACTATTAAAAGAATTATCAGACTTATAAGTACTATTTTCTTTCTTAAATTTTGTTAAAGACTTATCTACATTATCATATTTTGTCTTATAGTTTTTGAACCCTTCGAAAAGATGATTAGCCAATTTTAATTGTCCGCTTTCAGAAATTAATAGTTTCTCATCAATTGGGTTGGATAGGAATCCTAACTCTACCAAAACAGCAGGCATTGTTGCTCTGTATAGTACCATAAAACCCGCTTGCTTAACTCCCCTATCTCTAAGTCCTAGTTTTAATTTAGAATCTTTTTGAATGGAATTTGCTAAAATTAAACTTTGATCTAAAAAAGCATTTTGTCTCATAGACAAAGCAATATAGGCGTCGGGGTCACTTGGGTCAAATTCTGAATAGGTTTGCTCATTATTTTCTTCCATTAAAATTGCAGAATTTTCAAATTTTGCTACCTCTAGTGCTGCCTGAGATTTATGCAATCCCAAAACCCATGTTTCAAAGCCATTAGCTTTGGGTGCTTCAACAGCATTAGCATGAATAGAAATAAATAAATCTGCTCCAATTTCATTGGCTATTTTAGCTCTTTTAGCTAAGCCAATAAAACGATCATCATTTCTTGTATAAATCACCTTTACTTTTGGAAAATTCTTTTGAATCATTTCTCCAAGTAAAAGACTTACTTTTAGAACTACTGTTTTTTCGTAATTATTGTTTGGGCTTATTGCTCCAGGGTCTTTTCCACCATGACCAGGATCAATGACAACTGTGTTTATGCCAAGTCCAGTTTGTGGATATTCAGTTTCAAAAATTAACAAAAGAAACAGTAATAAAATATTTCTTAAAATTAGTACCATTATATTTGCATAATTTTATTACAATTTATTCGTTTGAAAAATAACTTTTCTTTTAAGTTAATCAATTATTATGATTGATCATTTTGTCAAATTTAAGGTGCTAAAGGTGTTAATAAACGAATATTTTAGGCTATTTATACTCTTTTCAGTGTTGATAAATAGCCTCAATATAGCATCTCAAGAGGATACAGTCCAAAAATCAAGCCAATTAGAAGCTACCTTAAATTGGACAGCTAAAGACTCTATTATTTTAGATATGATTAATAAACAAACATATCTTTATAATGAAGGTCACATTGACTATGGAGAGATTATTCTTGACGCATGCTTCATAAAATTTGATTTTGAAAGTAAGACTGTTTATGCCAGGTATTGTTTAGATAGTAATAATCAAAAAGTAGGTAAGCCCATTTTATCTGATGGATCTACCTCCACAACTTCAGATTCATTAAAGTATAATTTTAAAACTAAGAAGGGAATAACATATGAAGTTATGTTACAAGAGGGAGAAAGCTATATACATGGGCAAAAAGTAAAAAGACAAAGTAATGGAGATATTCATATTAAAAATGCGCTTTACACTACTTGTGATCTTGATCATCCTCATTTTTATTTTAAGTTAAGAAAAGCCGTTATTAAACCAAATGATAAAATTGTCTCAGGACCAGTTAATTTATTTATAGCAGAAATCCCTACACCTCTAGGACTTCCATTTGCTTTTCTACCAAATAAGAAAAATAAAAGTTCTAATGGCTTAATTATTCCAACTTATGGAGAATCTCAAGGATTAGGTTTTTATTTACTAGGAGGGGGTTATTATCATCAATTTAAGAGTGGAAAATTAAGCACCGCATTTACGGGAGATATTTACAGTAAAGGTTCTTGGGGCTTGGGCAATACTACTAAATATAAAATCAGATATAAGTATAACGGGCAATTTCAATTTTCATATAGAAATGTCATAAGGGGTGAAAAAGAGTTTCCAGACTTTAACAAATCCAAAGAATTTTTTGTAAGATGGAATCATCAAAATGATGCCAAATTAAATCCAGGAAGTAGTTTTAAAGCGTTAATTAATGCTGGAACTACTACCAACTTTAGGAATGACTACAATAATATTTCAGCTCAAAACTATTTAACCAACACATTTAATTCTAATATAGCTTGGAGTAAAAGGTTCAAGGGTGCAATTAGTTCTAATTTAAACACCAGTCTTAGACATACACAAAACGGAAATACTGGTCAAATGATTTTCACACTACCAGAAATTGCCTACAACGTTAATAGATTTTATCCATTTAAAATGTTGAGAAAAAATAGTATTAATAAAAATTTCATTCATGAAATTATAGACCAAACTAATATTAATTATCAAATGAATACGAAAAATCAAATAAGTATTAATTCTGCTAATTTATTTGACACTAGTCCATCAGAACTATTTAATAAATCGCAGAATGGGATGAGACATAATATTAATGCCTCTAGCTCCATAAAATTATTTGGTAAAAATGTTACTATTAACCCAGCATACAGGTTATCTTCACTTTGGTATTTAGATCAAATTAATAAGTCTTGGAATAATATAAATAATGAAATAAATAATGATACATTAAAAGGGTTTTCTCAAGTATTTTCTCAAAATATTAGTGCTTCTGCAACTACTAAAATTTATGGCTTTTATAAATTTGCTAAATTTTTAAGAGGAAGATATGACACTAAAATTAGACACACTATTACACCAAATATTAATTTTACTTATAGACCAAATACTCATCCATGGACCACATATAAGTCAGATTCATTGGGAAATACACAAACTTATTCGCCATTTTCAAGTAATATTTATGGAACTGTTAGCTCTTCAGAGTCAGGAAGACTTGGATTTAGTTTAATTAATTCTTTAGAATTGAAAAAAAGAAATTTAAAAGATACTTCAGGAAAAGAGTCATTTATAAAATCAAAAATATTAGATAACCTAAGCATAACATCAGGTTATGATTTAATCAAAGATTCTTTTAAGTTGGATAATATTCAGTTAATTGGTCGAACAACTTTATGGAAAAAAGTTAATTTCAGATTTGCAGGGAGATTGGACCCCTATCAGTACTTGAACGGGAGTAGAGTAAATAAATATCAATTTTCGGCAAATAAAAAATTAGGAACAATAACTTCTGCAAATTTAGCCGTAGGTACTAGTCTAAAGTCACCAAAAAATAAAAAAGAAAAATATAAAAGTGAAAAGGGCTCCAAAGAAGAACTAGAAATGATTAATTCTAACACTGACATGTATATCGACTTTAATATTCCCTGGACAATAGGTTTAGATTATAAAATAGATTACAGAAGAACAATTAATTCCAACTTAGACACTTCATATATTACTCAAAGTATAGGCTTAAGAGGAGATTTTAGTATTACAAAAAACTGGAAAATTTCTTACATGACTAATTATGATTTCATGAACAAGGAATTCAGTTTTACTTCAATTAATATTGTAAGAGACTTACACTGCTGGCAAATGAGTTTTAACTGGATTCCCGTTGGTTTTATGAGAAGCTATAACCTCAACATAAGTGTAAAATCATCTATATTACAAGATCTTAAATTACAAAGAAGAAAAACTTGGTATGACAATAATATCCCTTAATTTAAAATATGAAATCAACAATTAATATTCCCAATGCATCAGAACCGGTTGGGCCTTACAGCCAAGCTGTAAACTATAATGGTTTAGTCATAGCAAGTGGTCAAATTGCTATAGATCCAAAAACTGGAATTTTAAATACAAGTTCTATAGAAAATGAATTGAATCAAGTTCTTAAAAATATAGATGCATTATTAAAAGCATCTAACTTGAATAGAGATCATATTTTAAAGTGTAGTATTTTTTTAAAAAATATGGATGACTTTAATGAAGTGAATGAAATTTATGCTTCGTTTTTTGAAAAACCTTATCCTTCTAGAGAAACTGTTGAAGTTTCAAGATTACCAAAAAACGCAAATATTGAAATTAGCTTTATAGCGGGTAAATAGTTAATTACTTAAATTTAAAAACTCATTCCACAGCGGATCTACTGGTGGATTAGCAACAATAGTTATTTCTTCTTTTTTTATTGGGTGAATAAAAGAAATTGATCTTGCAAACAAATGTATTCCGCCGTCTTTATTTGTTCTTTTGGCTCCGTATTTTACATCTCCTTTTATTCTGCAACCCATGAACGAAAGCTGAACTCTAATTTGGTGATGACGACCAGTTAAAGGACTGATTTTTAGATAAAAATAGTTTTTGCTTCTTCCGATAAGTTGATAGTTTAATATGGCTTTTTTACTTTCTTTAACTTCTACTTCGTAAGCTCTAGACTTATTTTTTTCTTGGTTTTTCTTGAGCCAATTTACTAACTCACCATCTTCTAAAGGTGGCTTTTCTTCAACAATTGCCCAGTATTGTTTCTTAATTTTTTTTTCTCTAAAAAGAGCGTTCATCCTAGAAAGTGATTTAGAAGTTCTAGCAAAAATTATAACGCCTCCAACTGGTCTATCTAAACGATGAATAATTCCTAAAAAAACATCTCCAGGCTTATTATATTTTTTCTTAATGTAAGACTTTACATTCTCAGCCAACGTGATATCGCCAGTTTTATCAGACTGTACAATATCACCAGAAAGCTTTTTAACAGCAACTAGGTGGTTATCTTCATATAAAACAGTGAAATTCAATTTAATACTGTTCTTTTTTATTAGGGAAATCCTGAGATTTTACATCTTTCTTAAAGGTACTACAAGCATTTAATATTTCCTGGTGTAAATTATGATATCTTCTTAAAAACCTTGGTGAAAATTCCTGAGTTATCCCCAACATATCGTGAAGTACTAAAACTTGACCATCAACACCTGATCCAGCTCCGATTCCAATAACTGGAATATCTAACTTTTTAGCTACAATAGTAGCTAACTTTGCAGGAACTTTTTCTAAGATTAAGGCAAAACATCCTGCATCTTGTAATAAAAGTGCATCTTCAATTAACGATTTTGCTTCTTCTTCTTCTCTAGCTCTTACTGTATAAGTTCCAAATTTGTAAATTGATTGTGGTGTTAATCCTAAATGTCCCATTACTGGTATCCCCGCAGAAAGGATTCTTTCTACTGACTCTATAACCTGCTTTCCTCCTTCTAACTTTACAGAATGTGCTTCAGCCTCTTTCATTATTCTAACTGCTGATCTTAATGCTTCACGTGAATCTCCTTGATAATTTCCAAATGGTAAATCAACCACTACTAGAGATCTATTTATGGCTCTTATAACAGACGCAGCATGATAAATCATTTGGTCTAGTGTTATTGGCAAAGTCGTCTCATGGCCTGCCATAACATTGGATGCTGAGTCCCCTACTAAGACAACATCTATTCCAGCCTCATCTACAATTTTAGCTATAGAATAATCGTAAGACGTTAACATAGAAATTTTCTCATTGTTTCTTTTCATTTCCTGAAGAACATGAGTTGTTACTCGTTTTATATCTTTATGTTTAGACATTTCTAATAAATTTCTACAAATTTGATGTTTTATTCTAGAAATATCTGTTTAATTGTTTTTTTTTAACTGTAATGAGGGTGATTTTTAGATTTTCTATTTCAATAACAGTATTGTTAGTCGCTATTATTTCCCCGCTAAAATGCTATTCTAATCATATAAGCGGTGTTATTTCAGACATTCATGGAGAACCATTGCCATTTGCTTCTATTTACATAAAAAATACTACTTATGGTGTTAGCTCTAATGCTTTTGGAGAATATTTTATTGAACTAGATCCGGGAGAATATACCATTGTTTATAGCTATATAGGGTATGATAATTATGAAAAACTATTGATTTTAAAGGAAAATCCAATAAAATTTAACGTAGTTCTAGAAGAAAATGATCAAAATTTAATAGAGTACGAAGTAGTATCTAACACAAAAAATAAAGCTCTCGAAATAATAAAAAATGTAAAGGAAGTTAAAAAAAAATACATCCAAAAAAATTATTCTTCAATTGAGTATTCTAAAAACACCATTGAAAAAAGACAATTTAAATTAAAAAGAAAAGATACCATTGAAATTTGGCAATTAGATACATCACAAAAAATAAATTATAAAAATGATGTTCTAAAGTTTATTGAGTCCTATGGGCATTTGCACAAAAATATCGGCGGAAATAAATATTGGGATTTTAGTGCATATCATGACTTTGCAGATACTAAACAAGAGCAAGATTTTGTAATTATTCAGTCATTTGAAGATTTTGGCGAATATAATATTACCCCAAAATATGAATTTAAAGATGACTATGAAATTTTAATTTCATATTCCGAAATAGAGCTTAATCTATTTGAAAATAATATTGAAATTCCAATTTCAAATAAGCCCGTAATTTCACCATTATCAGCCGGATCTAGAACCTACTATAAATATGATTATATAGGTTTTATCCCTAATAAAGATTCTATTAAAATTCATAAAATAAAAATAACTCCTAGATTTAAAAATGAGCCACTATTTAAAGGGATTTTATTTATAAGAGAAGATACTTATCAGGTTAAGTCTTTTGAATTAGAGGTAAGCGGTCCTATTCAATCAGATTTCAAAATTGAAAATTTTCATATAATTCAAAATTATGAACAAGTAGAGAGTCAACAGCTTCTAAAAAGAAAGATTATTGACTACACTATAAAAGAAGATATTTACAAAATTTTAGGTAATACAGTTTCAATTTACAATGATTTTAAAATCAATCAAAAACTTCCAAATTATTTTAAGAAAAGTCAAATTAAATATTTCCAGGATTCATCATTTTTAAAAACAAATAATCAGTGGGCTAAGTACAGACCTATTGATTTAAAGGAAAACGAAATAGAATACGTAAATTATACAGATAGCTTAAGAGAATACTATCAAAGTGAAGAATATGCTTTAAAGCAAGATAGTAATTACAATAAAATTACTTGGTCTAAATTATTATGGGAAGGAATTGGTAGAAAAAATAGATATAAAGGTTATTCTTTTTATATATGGCCTGTAATATCTCAATTTAATGTTTTAGGGATTGGTGGTTACAGACATAATCTAGGATTTAATTTCAAAAAAAACATAAATGATAAATACAAAATAAGTACTGAAAACAATATCGATTATGGGATTGTAAATAAAGATATTAAAGGATCTACCAACATTTCAATAATTTCTAATAATAAAAAGTACAAGCAGTTAACAATTGGTATTGGAGATGAATATAAAATAATTAATAGATTTCCATCAATTACAACAGCATTTTCAAGGAGTAATTATGTGCGTTCACAAAATATTGAAACAGCTTACAGAACTGAAATACTTAACGGACTTTATAGCGAAATTATGCTAATGTATTGCTTTCAAACACCTATTGATAATTTAAACTTAACAAGTGATTGGTTTACACCATTAGATTCTGCTGCTGAATTAACTGTAATTAGTTTTGAACCCTATAGAAAAATGGAATCAAGAATTCAATTGACTTGGCTACCTTTTCAAAAATTTTATTATAAAAAAAATAGGAAAATTGTATTAGGAACAAAATTCCCAACTGTTAATTTCATATATAGAAAAGGAGTCCCAACGTTATTTAACAGTGAAGTTAATTTTGATTACTTTGAATTGGGAATTAATGATGAGTTAACTATACCTCATCTAGGAAAGTCTAAATGGAATATTCAGTTAGGATCTTTTCTTAATAAGAAAAATTTGAGAATAATTGAATGGAAGTATTTTAGAGGATCTGATAGAGGTTTCTTTAGTAATCCTTTAAATTCTTTTCAATTGTTAGGACCTACACTTTCTACAAACAGTTCTTTTATTAGAGGGAATTATGTTCATAGTTTTGATGGGAATATACTTAATAAAATTCCATTTTTCAGCCAATTAGGTTTTCAGCTTTCCGCTGGAGCGGCAACTTTGATAGTTCCAGATAATGACATAGCACATCTAGAAGCATTCATTGGATTATCAAAACCATTTAGAATATTTGGAGGACTTGTAAAGTTTGGTGTCTTTCTTTCAAGTTCAATAAACTCTACTTATGGTACAGGAATGGAGTTTAAATTTGGAGCAAATGGCTATAATTCTATGAGAGATCAATGGGATTATTAACTTTTAAAAGGAATTACCTTAAGAACTTCAATTAGTAAATTCCAAAATTTTTCTACGGATTTTATATGAACTTTTTCGTCTGGAGAATGAGGATTTTTAATGGTTGGCCCAAAAGAAATCATGTCTAAACCCGGATACCTTTCGTTAAGTATTCCACACTCTAAGCCCGCATGACAAGCTTGAACTTTTGGATCTGATTTGAACATGTTTTTATAAAGAGAAACCATTATATCTAAAATTTCAGAATTTTTGTTAGGTTCCCAACCTGGATACGATCCAGTATGCTCTACCTCAGCACTAATATTTAAAAAAGCTGAACCTACTGTTTTGGCAATATCTGATTTAGAACTTTCTACAGAACTTCTTTGAAGACTTTGGGTAATAAAACTTCCATCTTTTATCATTATCCTAGCTAATGAAGAGGATGTTTCAACAAGGCCTTCAATAGTCTGACTCATTTTATAAACGCCATTAAAAACTGAATAAATTACATTAATAACTTCTTTAGAATCATTGCAGGATAAACCTATTTTTGGACAATCTATCTTATTAACTTCAATTGCTAAATCCGGTTCAGAAGTCGAATATTCATTTTTAATTTCAGCTACAACTTCATCTAGTTTTTCTAAGAAATTGTAACTATTAACTATAATTTTAGAGAAGGACTCTCTCGGAATGGCATTTCTTAGACTTCCACCATTAATTTCACAGATGTTTATATTAAAATCTATTGCTACATTAAGTAATCTATTCATAATTTTATTGGCGTTACCTCTATTTAAATGAATATCCATCCCTGAGTGCCCACCCTTCAATCCTTTGACGATAAGTTCAAGCCCTATACCACTTGTTATTTTCTCTTGATTGTAACTTTTTGAAGTATTGGTGTCTATGCCACCTGCACAACCAATGCTAAACTCATCATCATCCTCAGTATCAAGATTTAATAAAATTTCACCTTTTAGTAAACCTTGTTCTAATTCAAAGGCACCTGTCATCCCTGTTTCTTCATCTATAGTAAATAATGCTTCCAATGAAGGATGCTGAATGTTTTTACTTCCTAATAGAGTCATGATACTAGCAACTCCCATTCCATTATCTGCACCAAGTGTAGTTCCATTTGCAGTAACCCAATCTCCATCAATAAAACTTTGGATTCCTTGGGTATTGAAATCAAAATCAGTTTCTGCATTTTTCTGATGAACCATATCTAAATGACTTTGCAGGATTACGGTTTTCCTGTTTTCCATTCCTGAAGTTGCAGGCTTTTTGATAATAACATTTCCACTTGCATCTTCATAGGTAGAAAGTTTATGATCTAATCCAAAATTCTTTATGAAATTAATTACTCTTTCTTCTTTTTTTGAAGGCCTTGGAACAGCGTTTAAATCTTCAAAATTATTCCAAACTTCTTTTGGTGTTAGTTCTCTTACATTCATTTTAAAATTCTTTTATAATATTGATAACCTGCATATTCTTTTATTAACTCTAAGTTTTTAGCATTTCTTAATACTAAATTTGGTTTACTTTTTTTAGCGACAAAATAAACTGTTCTATCTACATCTCCTTTTATAAGCCATCTTAAAACATAGCCATTAAATTTATTTTTTTGAGATCTATTTAAATCATTTAATGAGTTAGCAGAGAAATGCTCTTTTAAAATATTTAACTTCTTTTGAGATAACTTATCTTCTTTATTTAACTGATCTACTTTAGAATAAAAGTAATGAGCATAGCTTTTAAAACCTACAGTTGTTAAATACTTTTTTTCTTTAGAAATATCTTTATAAAATGAAATTACAGTCCCCTGAATAGCAAATTCAACGTTTGGAACTATGAAATAAGAAATTAAAGAAAATGTTAATCCAATCAAAACACTATATACAGCTAGATATTTCAAAAATTGAAGTTTAATTTTCACAAACCAAATAAAACTTGCTAACACTATTAACATCGGAATGATGTATTCCCATCCTTCCCAAGTAAGACTTAAATTTAAAAGTGTATTAATATTGCTATCATTAGTAAAACTAATTAACGACTCTTTTCTGTATATTAATAAATAAATAAAAATTGACAGTAAAATAGCCAGAAAGGAGCTGAAAAAAAATAGCGATAATTTAATAACCTTGCTAAAACTTTTCCCCCTTATAATTTTATAAATTTCCAAAGAACCAAGAAAAGATAAAGGCATATATGCCATTGATGAATAATGAATAATTTTTGTGGTAACAATTGTAAAAAGAACTAAAACTGTCCAAAAACAAATTCTCATCATTTTTTCAAATTTCAAATCAAATTTAGAATCAATGAAAATATTTTTTAATGCAAAAAAAGAAAAAGGGAGACAACCAAATAGCACTACCACAAAATGATAATACATGGGTTGTTGATGTCCAGCTACAGGGTGAGAAAACAATTCTAATTGATATTGAATAAATTCTAATAAAAACCATGGCCCCTTATTTATTAACTCTATTAAGTACCATGGAGAAGAAACTATAACAGCTGTAAGAAAAAAAATAAAAATTGGTTTTAAGCCATTAAATTTTCTTTTTAATATAGAATAAATTCCACAAGGCAGAAGGACTAATAATAGTCCTACAGGACCTTTAGCTAAAATAGCAAGGCCAGAAAATAGTCCGGATAAAAAAATATTTTTTGTAGTAGACGAAGATATTGATTGGAAAAAAAAGTAAATAGAAAGAAATATAAATAAGTTAAAATAGGGGTCAATTATCCCTGTTCTAAAATAAAGATTCGGCAACAATCCACTTATATAAATTAGAGACCATATCCATCCAAAAGTTTTATTCTTTATTATTGAACCAATATTAAATAATATGATTGGACTAATTATGGTAAGAATAGCATTGGGGAATCTTGCAGCAAAACTTCCAATTCCAAAAACTTTCATAGACAATACTTGTAACCAAAAGAATAATGGTGGCTTTTCATGAAATGGCTCAAAATTAATCATGACCTGAAAAAAATTGTTGGAAACAAGCATTTCTCTAGATGATTCTGCAAAATTAATTTCATCCCAATCGAATAAATTAAAGAATCCGATTGAAGGGAGCACTAGTAATATAGCGTACATTGAGAAAAAGATAAATGGCTTTAAATCAACCGTTTTCATTTTTACTTTTTATGGTTTTTATCCTTGATAAGAATTTTTCAAAGTATGTATAAGTTAGTAGGGAAACAAAAGTTCCAATTATTGTGCCACATAAAACATCGGTTAAAAAATGTTGACTTAAGTAAATTCTAGAAAATCCAACTAAAAACGCAAGTGAAATGTATAAAAATGACCAATTATTCTTTTTAAAATATAATGAAAGAGTAATACATAAACAAAATATTAGTGCAGTATGACCACTAGGAAAAGTAAACTTTTCATATAAATTTAATCCTTCAACAGTATGCCATGAACCGTCATAAATTAAATTTTCAAAAATCTTACTTGGTCGCAATTGATCCTTAAAAACAATTCGTTTTAAGAATTGAACTAATGCTGTAGTTATAGTTAATGAAATTAAAGATAAAAGTGCTAATTTTTTATCAAAAAAAAGAAAAATGAAAGCTATTGTAAAAACTAATATTCCGTCACCTAAATAAGTTAAATATTGAAAAAAAAAATCTGAATTATTGTTGTGCCAAGAATTTACGAGAATTGAAAAATCATGATTACCAACAAAAAGTAAAATTCCAAAGCCAAAAAATATAAATGATGACCAAATCCACCAGAAAGTTCTTTTAAGGTTTTCTTTTAAAATTAAATTCATTCTAAAATTTTCCAATTCATAATTCCTGTTTTTGTGAGAAAATATTTAAGTGATGTCATTATTACTCCTAACCCGTAAATAGAACTCCTACTAAAATTAATTGAAGATGCTTCTTCAAAATATTTAGTTGGACAAGTAATTTCAGCAATCTCATATCCCTTAAACATGATTTGAGCCAACATTTGGTTATCAAAAATAAAATCATCTGAATTTTCATTATACTTTATATCTTTTAATACCTCTACTGAAAAAGCCCTAAAACCAGTATGATATTCAGAAAGTTTTTGATTCATCATAATATTTTGAAAAAATGTTAAAAGTCTATTAGCAAAATACTTATAGATTGGCATTCCTCCCCTTAGAGCGCCCTTTCCAAGAATGCGAGAACCCAATACTACAGGATATAATCCATTGGCAATAATTGAGCACATACTTTCAATAAGCTTAGGAGTATATTGATAATCAGGGTGAAGCATTACAATTATATCTGCATTTAACTCTAAAGCTTTGTTGTAACAAGTTTTTTGATTGCCCCCATAACCTTTATTATATTCATGCCTAATAACATGTTTTATACCAAGTTTATTAGCCAACTCAAATGTATTATCTGAACCATGATCGTCTACTAAAATCACATCATCCACAATAGGAAATGGAACTTCACTATAAGTTTTTTCCAGCGTATTATATGCATTGTAAGCTGGCATTACTACTACCACTTTTTTAGACTTTATCATCACTAATAATTACCTCAAAATTACACATTAATAATAGCATTTTATCTTTCATCTATATTTTTCACTATTTTGCAGCAAAACATTAATAAAATGGACTTTAAGAACATTAAAAGTATAACTGGTAGTTTTTCAAGTAAAGCAATTAAAGGCGATTTTACAGGAGGGCTTACTGCTGCCATTATTGCACTTCCAATGGGGTTGGCTTTTGGGTTGCAAAGTGGCTTAGGACCTCAGGCAGGGTTATATACCGCAATTATTTTAGCTCTTTTAGCGTCAATTGTTGCAGGAACTAAAACTTTAATTAGTGATCCAACTGGTCCTATGACAATTGTTGCGGCTACTATCATTGCTGAAGCTGGATTTAACGGAGTAGGTAAAATACCTGTAGTTATTATTTTGTCTTTTGCTTTAGGAGGGATTTTTCAGATATTGTTTGGTCTTATTAAAGTTGCGCAGTATGTTAAATACATCTCTTATCCTGTACTATCTGGATTTATGGGTGGAATTGGAATAATTATAATACTTACTCAATGGCATACTTTTTTAGGTGGTGAACGACCAGGTGGTATTTTAGATATTATTATGGACCTTCACACTCCAATAATTCAATATCACTGGAGCTCAATTATACTAGGCTGCCTAACTTTAATTTTCATCTATTTTATTCCTAAAATATCTAAGAAAATTCCTGCAGGATTACTTTCTTTAATTATTGGAACTCTCATTTCATTTACCTTTAAGAAAGAATGGGGTTGGCATTGGGATTATTCTACTATAGGTGATATTCCAAGCGACCTTCCTAAAATTGTCCTACCTATAAGTGAATTTTTAAATATTTCATTCTCAGATTTTAGCATTGCAGTTGTAAGTGGATTAACTCTTGCCGGATTAGGAACTATTGACACATTACTCACATCTGTTGTAGCAGATAATTTAACTAAAACTAAACACAACGGAAACCGTGAATTAATCGGTCAAGGTATAGGTAATTTTGTTGCTGCACTTTTTGGAGGGCTTCCAGGAGCTGGATCTACTACCGGAACTGTTGCTAATATCAACTCCAACGGAAAAACAAATATGAGTGGTATTTTCAAAGCCATGTTTCTTCTCATTGTTTTAGTTGGATTAGGGCCATTATTAAAAGATGTACCCAAGCCTGTTCTTTCAGCTCTTTTAATTTCTGTGGGAATTGGAATTATTGATTTTAAAGGAATGAAAAAATTATTTAGTTTAAAAAACAGCGATTCTTTGGTTCTTCTTCTTGTTGTTGTATTAACTGTTTTTGTTGATTTATTAGTAGCTGTTGGAATTGGAATGGTTCTTTCTTCTTTCTTCTTCATGCAGAGAATGGGAGAACTAGTAGACCAACAAAGTAAATCTGGCGACATAAATGAAATTGAGAAAAAATTAAAAATTCCAGAGTCCATCAAAAATAGAATAATGGTTTACGAACTTGACGGCCCTCTTTTCTATGGATTCTCTGATCAATTTAAAGAACAAGCTGAAGCCATAATCGGAAAAGATGCTGTGATAATAAATATGTCTCAAGTTCCTTATATAGATGCATCGGGAACCTACGTTTTAGAAGAAGTAATTAAAAACTTTAAGGATAAAGACGTAGAAGTAATTTTAGTTGGAGTTAAAGATCATATATTTAAACAGTTTGAGGAATTTAAAGTCATTCCCAATACGTTAGCAGAAGAGAAAGCTTACAATTCTGTAAGAGCAGGTCTTAAATACCTAAAATTTCAGTTAGAAGAAAAATCTTAAAACAGTAAACAAATTTTAATTACTACTATGACTTTTAGTAGCTTTGTGGCGTGTATAAATTTATAATTAGACCCATATTTTTCGCATTTGATCCAGAACGGGTTCACTACTTTACGCTTAATATTCTCCAATTACTTTGTAAAATCCCTTTTATAAAACCAATAATTAAATTTTTTTATTTGAATAATTCAAATCATCTAGAAAAAAAATTATTTGGAATTACGTTTAAAAACCCTGTAGGACTTGCAGCGGGCTTTGATAAAAATGGAAAATATATTAAAGAACTTTCTTTATTTGGATTTAGTTTCATTGAAATAGGTACAGTTACTCCAAAATCTCAAGTTGGAAATCCTAAAAAAAGACTTTTCAGACTTAAAAAAGATGAAGCCATTATCAATAGACTTGGGATAAATAATGACGGTGTTACTACTATAGCTAAAAGGCTTAAAAACAATAATACAAAAGTAATAATTGGTGGAAATATCGGAAAAAATAGTACTACTAAAAACGATAAAGCTGAAGAAGATTATATAGAAAATTTTAAAGAATTACACCCCTATGTAGACTACTTTGCATTAAATGTAAGTTGTCCTAATGTGAATAATTTTACCAAACTACAAGATGTTGAATTTTTAAAAAAATTAATTCCTGAGCTAAATAAAATTAATTTAAGTCAAAAAAAAAGAAAACCAATTCTTATTAAAATATCTCCAGACTTAAGCCAAACTCAGTTAGACGAAACCATTGAACTGATTATAAATGAAAAGTTAGACGGGATTATTGCTACAAATACCACTACAAAAAGAAATCATTTAAAAACAGATTCAAAAAAAATAGAAAAAATTGGAAAAGGTGGTTTAAGCGGATTACCACTAAAAGCTTCATCAAATGAAGTAATTAAATATATTGCAGAAAAAACAAATAAAAGCATCCCTATAATTGGCGTTGGTGGTATTATGTCACCTAAAGATGCGTTAGACAAAATCGAAGCGGGAGCGGATTTAATTCAACTTTACACTGGATTTATATATTCCGGACCAAGTATTGTAAAAAAAATAAACCAACACATAATAAAAAAAAATGAATCAAAACATTAAAAATGTCATTGATGAAATTCAGCCATTAAGAGATGAGTTGAAAAACCACGAGCTATATCAATCATTAAAATCTATTGAAGATATTAAATTATTTATGGAGTCTCATGTTTATCCAGTATGGGATTTTATGTCATTATTAAAGGCCTTACAGAATCTACTAACTTGTACAAAAGTTCCATGGACTCCAAATATTGACTCGAAAACTGCTCGATTAATTAACCAAATTATTGTTGATGAGGAATCCGATTTAAATTACAATGGTGAGCCAAAAAGTCATTTTGAAATGTATATTGAGGCTATGGAAGAAATTGGTGCTGACACATTTCCGATTTATAATTTTGTTAGTGGAATTAATAGCTTAGATGGCATTGAAAATTACATTAACAATACTAATTTAGATTCGTCAATTAAGTCGTTTTTAAATTTTTCCTTTCAAACTATTGAAGGATGGAAATCTCATGAAATAGCTGCTGCTTTTACTTTTGGAAGGGAAGAAATTATTCCTGATATGTTTATAGAAATTATTGAACAAACTGAAAAATCAAATAAAGTATCTCTAAATAAAATCAATTACTATTTGCAAAGACATATAGATTTAGATGGGGATGAACATGGGCCATTAGCTCATGAAATGATTATTGGTTTATGTAAAGATGATTCAAATAAGTGGAATGAGGTAATTAATGTTAGTAAAAAAGCATTAAAAGAAAGAATTCAACTTTGGGATTTTATTAATCAATCCATCAAACACAAAAATAATTCATCTAATAAAATTAAAAACTCAACATTTGCCAATGCTTAATTTCAAGAGTATATGAAACTTGGAATTATTATATATTCAGACCATGCTGAAACCGTATGGAATGCATGTAGATTAGCTAACTTTTCATTAAACAAGGGAAATCATGTGAAAGTATTTCTAATGGCTAAAGGTGTTGAAGCAGAATCACTAACAACCAAAGACTTTAATATAAAAGATTTACTGGAAAAATTTTTAAAGAATAATGGTCTGATTTACGCATGTGGTACTTGTCTAAAAATCAGAAGTCAAGAAAGTACTGAGCTTTGCCCTCTGTCAACAATGGCGGATTTGTATGATATAATTAATGAGTCTGATAAAGTAGTTAGTTTTTAGATTTACTTATTAAAAAAAGTGCTCCAAAAGAAAGTATGGAGTTATAAATAATTAATTCTGCTCCAAATTTATAGGACCCTAACCAACTAATTTTTTCTTGACCATGTAAATACCATATTATCCCAATTATTATAGGTATTATAACTGAAACCAAAGGAACAAATCTATCAATCAAATTTCTTTTAGTGAGTATTCCAAAAAAGAATAAGCCAATAAGTGGGCCATAGGTAAAACCGGCTAATTTTATCAGCATCCAAATAGCGGAATCATTTGAAAATCTTCTTAAAAAAATAATAAGTAAAATTAGAATTAAAGACATAACTAGGTGTGCTTTCTTTCTGATTTTAGGTTGCTTTTCTATTGGTTTCTGCTCAATATTTAAAAAATCAATAGAGAAAGATGTTGTTAATGAAGTTAGAGCAGAATCGGCACTACTGTAGGCTGCAGCAATTAACCCTAAAAGAAATAGTACTCCAACTGTAACTCCCAAAGATCCATTTTTGGCAATTTCTGCGAATAATAAATCTGTTCTTGGATTGGAAACATTTAATACATTGGATCCAATTCCCGTTTGATTAAAGTACATAAATAATAGCGCTCCAAGAACTAAAAAAATAAGATTTACTATAATTAAAACTCCTGCAAAACTAATCATATTAAGTTGAGCTGATTTTAAATTTTTACAACTCAAATTCTTTTGCATCATATCTTGATCTAAGCCAGTCATTCCTATTGTGATAAATATTCCACCGAGAAAATGTTTCCAGAAGTAATTAGAATCATGCCAGTTTTCAAAATAAAATATTTTTGAAAACCCACTTTGATTTATTTCATTTATAAAACCTGTTTTATCTGAAAGATTTAAATTGTCTCCAATAAGATAAACTGTGGTTATAACAGCAGCTAACATGAAAAATGTCTGTAAAGTATCTGTCCAAATGATTGTTTTAATTCCTCCTTTATTTGTATAAATCCAAATCAATAATACTGAAGTAACTACCGTTAGCTCAAACGGAATACCAATTTCATCAAATAGTATAAGTTGAAGAACACTTGATACTAATAATAATCTTATTGAAGCACCTATAAGTCTAGAGAGTAAAAAAAATGCTGCCCCTGTTTTATAGCTCCAATTTCCAAATCTTTCTTTTAGGTAACCATATATTGAGGTTAGATTAATTTTATAATATATGGGTAACAATACAAATGCAACTATTAAGTATCCAAAAAAATATCCGAAAACCATTTGCATATAACTAAACTGATCTGCTGCAACTAAACCCAATTCTTTAGAAAACTTTGCTACTGATCCTGGAATAGAAATAAATGTTATACCTGATAGGGATGCACCAATCATGCCAAATGCAACGATATACCATGGCGACTTTCTGTCTCCAATAAAAAAAGATTCATTAGAATCTGATTTTGAGGTTAAATAGGAGATTAATAGTAAGACTAAGAAATAGACAGTTAATACAGAAAATACTAGAAAAATGGTCATTTTTGAAAATTATAATACTAAAGTAAAGATTGAAGGAAGTTAATCAATAAAAAGTTCTGTAAACTATTCAATCATTATCGTTAATAAAATTGTTATTTGAAGCAGCATTTTTAATTTAGCATATGGATTTTAAATCTAAGTTGCTAAATGACGCTGTTGAACAGATGTCATCCCTTCCTGGAATAGGAAAAAGATCTGCTTTGAGGTTAGTGCTTCACTTACTCGACCAAAGTGAAAAAGAAGTCAAGGATTTTACACAAGCATTTGAGAACTTAAAAGAACATTTAAATTTTTGTGAGAAATGCTTTCATATTACTGAAAAAAACCTTTGCGAGATATGTAGTAATACTTCAAGATCAGATGATTTAATTTGTGTAGTACAAGACGTAAGAGATTTATTAGCAATTGAAAGTACCCAACAATTTTACGGAAAGTATCACGTTATTGGAGGTGTAATTTCACCCATGGATGGTATAGGTCCAAATGACTTAAAAATAAGTCAACTTAAAGAAAGAATTATAAAAGAAAAAACACAGGAGATTATTTTAGCACTGCCTGCGACAATGGAAGGTGATACGACTAACTTTTATATTTATAGAAAACTTCATGAAGTAGAGGTGAATATTACTTTAATATCTCGTGGAATTGGAGTTGGAAACCAATTAGAGTATATTGATGAATTAACACTTGGAAAATCTTTATTAGACAGATCCGTTTACAAAAATAATATCTAAAAAATTCATTGTTGGAATTATCTATTATCATAGTAAATTATAATGTTAAGCATTTTTTAGAGCAGTGTTTAATTTCTGTTAAAAAAGCATTGAATGGTATCGAAGGAGAAATTATTGTGATAGATAATAATTCTGTTGATGGTTCTTTGTCGTTGATTAATGAAAAATTTAAAGATGTTATTTTAATATCTAATAAAAAAAATACAGGTTTTTCTGTAGCAAACAATCAGGGGATAAAAATAGCTAAAGGTGATAATATACTATTGTTAAACCCAGATACCGTAGTACAAGAAGATACTTTTATCAAATGTTTAGAATTTTTTGATAATAAGGAAGATGCTGGTGCTTTGGGTGTTAAAATGTACGATGGTAATGGAAGGTTTCTTCCAGAATCAAAAAGAGGATTACCTACACCAAGTGTAGCATTTTATAAAATATTTGGGTTGGCTACCTTATTTCCAAACTCAAGAATTTTTGGAAAGTACCATTTAGGATATCTTTCTATGAATGAAAATCATAAAGTTGATATTCTATCAGGAGCATTTATGCTAATAAGGAAAAAAGTGTTGGATACTGTTGGATTACTAGACGAAACTTTTTTCATGTATGGTGAAGACATTGATTTATCCTATAGAATTCAAAAAGCTGGTTATGAAAATTATTACTTTTCTAAAACAAAAATAATTCACTACAAGGGCGAAAGCACTAAAAAAAGCTCTATTAATTATGTGTTTATTTTTTATAGAGCAATGGTTATTTTTGCTGAAAAACATTTTTCTAAACAACACGTTAAAACATTTTCTAAACTAATTAATATTGCTATTTACATCAGAGCTAGCGTGGCTGTTATTCAAAGGCTAGTAAAAAGATGGACTCTTCCACTCATGGATTTTATTTTCTTTAGTGGTTTCATATTTGGATTATCTACTTTTTATCAAAAATTTACTGATATTTCTTTTCCAGAAGATACTATCAAATTTTTAATACCAATTTATGGTCTGATTTGGGCCATTTCTAATAGTATTTTTGGAAACCAAAGTCCACCAATCAAATACATAAACTTATTAAAAGGAAATTTTTTAGGACTATTAGTCATTTTGTCCCTGTACGCTTTACTACCTAAATCTATTCAATTTTCTAGGGCTATAATTTTAGTTTCAAGTTTTGTATGTTTTTTAACCAGTCTTTTTACAAGATCGACATTCAGGATTTTAAAAATTGGCTTATTTGCAAACTATACTGAAAATAATAAAAACATTGCATTAGTTGGGTCAATAAGTGAAATTTTAAGAACTGAAAAATTAATGTCTATTGACAATATTAATATTAAAAAAATTTTCAAAATCTCTCCTCATTTTAATTCAGATAAAGAAGAGTTTCATGGGGATTTATCTCAACTGAATGAATTTATAAATATTAATAAAATAAGTGAAGTTATTTTTTGTGCTAAAGATGTTACAGCTCAAAATATTATCTATTCTATGGCTGATGTTAATTCAAAAAATAATATAGATTTTAAAATTGTTCCCGAGAAATCACAATTTATAATTGGCAGTCAGTCTATTTACACTAATGAAACCTATTTTACAACTGAACTTAATCATATAAATAGTGTAGAGAATATTAGAAAGAAAAGAAATTTTGATATTTACACCTCGATATTACTATTACTCTTCACTCCTTTTTTTATACTAATATTTAATAATTATTTAAAAGCTTTTAAAAATATTAAATCAGTTTTATTGGGTGAAAAAACTTGGATTGGTTATGGAAACTGTAAACAAAATTTAAAACTTCCTAAAATCAAAAAAGGAGTATTTTCTATTTTAGATTTGGACAAAAAAATTGAGGAGGATACTATTGAAAAAATTAATATCATTTATGCAAAAGATTATAATTTAATTTTAGAAACTAAAATTTTGATAAAAAAACTATTTAATTTACAAGCAACATAAATATTATTAAGAATTACATTGAACATAAAAAACTTTGCTAAATAAAGTTATTTTTACATTTAATTCCGTAAACGAAATATGACGAATGGCTGAATTTAAAGTTGAACTTCCTAAAATGGGTGAAAGCGTAGCTGAAGCTACTATAACTACTTGGTTAAAAGCTGTTGGAGATTCTATTGAAGAAGACGAACCTATTGTTGAAATTGCTACTGATAAAGTAGATTCAGAAGTTCCTGCACCTTGTTCAGGAATTTTAAAAGAAATTTTATTTAATGAAGGAGATGTAGTTGCCGTAGGATCTATATTTGCGATTATAAGTTCAGAATCTGAAAGCGAAAATCAAGTGTCTGTTATAGACACAAAAGAAAATAATGAAATTGAAGAAATTAATGTTGAAAAAGAAATTCTCCAACCTTTAGAAAATTCTGTAACCATTTCACAAGAAAGTAACTTTAAAAATTCTAAAAAGTTTTATTCTCCTTTAGTTAAAAGTATAGCTGATAAAGAAGGTATTTCATTAAAAGAATTAGATTTAATTGCGGGAAGCGGAGCTAACGAAAGAGTTACAAAATCTGATATTTTAACTTATTTAGAAAACAGAAAAACAACTTCAAATAAAACAAACCAGCAGAACATTATTCCTACATCAAATATTCCTAAAACATCTACAATTAGTTTGAGTGGGAAAGATGAGATTATAGAAATGGGAAGAATGCGCAAAATGATTGCAGATCACATGGTAAATTCTGTACATATTGCACCTCATGTCACATCATTTGTAGAGGCAGATGTTACTAATTTAGTTAACTGGCGCAATAAAATTAAAAAATCATTTGAAGAAAAAGAAGGAGAAAAGTTAACATTTACTCCAATATTTATTGAAGCAATTGCAAAAGCTTTAAGAGATTTTCCATTAGTAAATTCTTCCATAGATGGAGATAATATTATTGTGAAAAACAATATTAATATTGGAATGGCAACTGCACTTCCATCAGGAAACTTAATAGTTCCAGTGATAAAAAATGCTGATCAATTAAATCTTGTAGGAATAGCTAAAACAGTGAACGATCTTGCTAACAGAGCAAAATTAGGTCAATTAAAGCCTGATGAAGTTGCTGGTGGAACTTACACCGTTTCAAATGTTGGAACTTTTGGAAATGTGATGGGAACACCTATTATTAATCAGCCTCAAAGTGCCATATTAGCTTTAGGTGCAATTAAGAAAAAACCAGCAGTTATTGAAACTGAATCTGGAGATTTAATTGGAATAAGACATCTAATGTTTTTATCTCATTCTTACGACCATAGAAATATTGATGGCGCATTAGGAGGACAATTTGTTAGAAAAGTTGCTGATTATCTTGAAAGTTTTGATGTGAACCGAACATTATAAAATGAAACAAAATTTGATTAAAATATTTATAATTAATTTACTAATTATATTTATTGGTCAAAATTATCAAAGTCAAAGTAAAAAAGATTTAAGACTCAAAATTCAGGGGGCTAATCAATTATTTATTGAAAAAAAATATGATATTGCTAAAGATTTATGGTTAGAAATTGCTGATGTAAATAAGAATAATGCAAACATTAATTATAAAACTGGTGTTTCTCTTTTAGAATCTTCTAATACCAAACTGAAATCATTAAAGTACTTAAAAGTCGCAGTAAAAAGAGTCAATAAATCTTATTCACCATTTGATAACTCGATTGTTACAGCCCCAATTGATGTGTTTTATTACTTAGGAAAATCTTTTCATTATAATAATAAGCCTGATTCTGCAATTAAATATTTAAACCAGTTCGTTTCAATATCGTCTAAAAAACATTTCTTAAAGAAAGAGGCAGAAAAACTTATTCAACAATGTAAAAATTACTTGACCTTAGCTAGAAATGAAGATATACACAACCGAATTAAAAGTCTGAATACTTTAAATTCAGAATTTGATGAAAGTAACCCATTAGTTTCTTTGGATGGAAATACAATAATATTTAGTTCTAATAAAATAAGGGGGGTAAATGAATCATCAAATGAAAAGATTTTTGACATAAAAACTGGAAAACATTATTTAGATATTTACATAGCATACAAAAATTTAAACGATGAATGGATTCACACTGAACTTATGTCAGGTTCAAAAACCACAACTAATGAAGTTGGAATTGGGCATTCTGAAGATCTAGAAAAATTATTTTTTTCTAACGGAGAATTTGATTCTAAGAAAATAAGCCCCGTTAGATATAGCACAAAAAAACGAGAATTTTATTCGATAAAATATTTTACAGATTTTACAGATTTTAATATTTCAAGTATTCATATTTCTAAAAATAACAGATTTATGATTTTTTCTAGTAATAAAACTGGTGGTTATGGAGGAGAAGATTTGTGGTTTTCAGAAAAAAAAGAAAATGAAAAGTGGGGTAAGCCAATTAATATGGGTTCAACAATTAACACTGTTCATGATGAAATTTCTCCATTTTTACACTCAGATGGTATTACACTTTTTTACAGTTCCAATAATGAAAAAAGTATTGGAGGTTATGATGTTTTTGTAAGTAAAAAAAATGAAGCTAATGTATGGCAGGTTGGAGAAAATTTGGGAATACCTATAAATACTGTATTTGATGAAAAATATTTTTCAACTTCTACAGACGGAACTACTGGTTATTACCAATCAAAAAATAATAAAGAAAATACTGATATTTTTTCTGTAAATATAAAATCACCTTATTCAAAACCGCAAATATATTTAACTGGATTTATAGATAATCAGAATAAAGAATTTTTGAAAGATAGCTATATAATTAAGCTCATAAATACAGATTTAGAGTCTAAGTCTGTTAGTTATAAGCCAAATAAGTATAATGGTTCTTATATATTTAAAGCTGAAGATTGTTATCATTACGATGTACAATATTACAAGCTTATTACTTTAAAAAACGGAAGTGTTAAAGAGCTTTTAATTCATGAGCAAACATTAAAAACTCCATGTGAAAGTGATCTTAAAGTTTTAAAACCTATACAATTGCCAACAATTGACAGTTATGGTAAAGTGATATTAGGTGAAAATTATCAAAGCGTTAAAAAAGAAATTGTCAAAAACAAAAAATATAATTTTAAGCAAATAATTGGGGCAAATAATCAGCTAATTGCTCTTTTGATAATAGATGAAAACGGAAATATTATTAATAAAGCTATTCTAACTCCAGATGGATTTAAATTTGAATTATTAAATTCCGCTTCTAATTATAATTTTAAATTAGAAAACTTTCCAGATAGTCTAGACCTTTCCGATATTCCAATATTTCTTTTCGAAGACGGTAAAGAAACTTTAATACACGGGGATTTTGAAAAAAATAATTCTTTTACATATTTAAATAACTTCAGAACCTATAAATTCAAAGAACTTCTTGGTAAATATGAAGAAAAAATAAAATTATTTTTGATTGACGAACATGGTCAAATTATTAAAAATGGAGAGCTTACTAATGAGGGGTTTAAATTTGAATTAATTTCTTCTCAATTAGAATATAAATTTAGACTAGAGAATTTTCCTGAAAATTTAGATATTTCAGAAATTCCTATAGAAATTATTAACCACGACGAAAAATTATTATTTATTGGAGACTTTACGGATAAAAACCAATTTATTCTTCCAAAAATTCATTTCAAAAAATCATTTAAGGTTGGACAATACTCAATAGAAAATAATCCAGATTTTATCCAATTTATGAATAAAACAATAAGTAAAATAAATACTAACGGGAAAGTAAATGTTGAAATTGTTGGTTCAGCTTCACGAATTCCGTCTCAAAAATTTGAAAGTAATACAGAGTTGGCTAAAATAAGAGTTGAAAAAGGGAAAAAAGCCATTTATGATTATTTAAATGCTCAAAATATTTCTCTTGAAAAAGTAAAAATTATAAAAGAAAAAGCAATAGTTACAGGCCCAGAATATGATCAGAATATCAAACAAAAATCTGAATACTATAAATACCAATATTTTAGTATTTGGGTCGAATAATTCTCTTTAACTCACGATTCAAAAAAAATAATGGAAATCAAAATAACTAAGCCCTTTCTTGTATTAGATTTAGAAGCAACTGGTGATCAAATTAATAAAGATAGAATTGTAGAAATTGGAATGATCAAAATAAATCCAGATGGCAGTGAGGAAACTTATGAGAAAAGAATAAACCCAGAAATTCCTATTCCTTTAAATATTTCAGAAATACATGGTATTTATGATTTAGATGTAAAAGACTGTGCAACATTTAAAGACCTTTCTGTTGAAATTAAAAACTTTATTGGTGATGCGGATTTATGTGGTTTTAACTCAAACAAATTTGATATTCCTATGTTAGAAGAAGAATTTATTAGGGTTGGTGTTGAAAGTGGATTTGAAAACAAAAAACTAGTTGATGTTCAAAATATTTTTCATAAGATGGAAAAAAGAACATTAGCAGCGGCATATATGTTTTACTGTAATAAAGAAATGGAAAATGCACATTCTGCAATGTATGATGCAAGAGCTACCCTAGAAGTTTTAGTAGCTCAAACTTCAAAATATGAAGATTTAGAAAACAATATTTCATATTTAAGTGAATTTTCCAAAGCAAATAATGCTTCTTTAGATTATGCTGGAAGGATTATATTAAATAATAAGAAAGAAGCCGTAATAAATTTCGGAAAACATAAAGGGAAATTAGTAAGTTATGTATTTGAGAAAGAACCTGGATATTATTCATGGATTTTAAAAGGTGATTTTTCTCAAAACACCAAAATGTGTTTTAAAAATTTATGGAAAGAATTTAAAGAAAAAAAATGAAAATTATTTGTATTGGCAGAAACTATAAAGACCATGCAAAAGAAATGGGTCAGTCAGTTCCTGAAGTTCCCATGTTTTTTTTAAAACCAGACTCTTCTTTAATAGCAAAAAGAAACCCATTTTTTATTCCCAATTTTAGTAATGACATTCATTATGAAGTGGAATTGATTTACAAAATAAAAAAGGTTGGGAAATCTATTAATTCTAAATTTTCTCATAAATACTATAATGAAGTAGGTTTAGGAATTGATTTTACAGCTAGAGATTTACAGCAAAAATGTAAGGAAAAAGGTCACCCATGGGAAATAGCTAAAGCATTTGATCAATCAGCACTTGTAGGAGAAGAATTTCTTAAAATTAACCACCAGGATAATATAAATTTTTCATTAGAAAAAAATGGACAGTTAGTCCAAAAGAGTAATTCTAATAATATGATTTTCAGTATAGATGAAATTATCAGCTATATCTCAAAATTTATGACTTTAAAAATAGGTGATCTGATTTTTACAGGTACTCCATCTGGTGTGGGACCAGTTACTATTGGAGATACTTTGGAAGGTTTTATTAATGAAGAAAGAATTTTTAGATTAAATATAAAATAAATTAAAAATTGATTATTTCTTGGTAATATTCGTAACCCTGAGTAATTTCTGTAGGATTTCCAGAATTTATGTCCACTGCTATATCTTCCTTATAGATTAATCCAATTTCAGTAGCGTATACTTCTTTTGAACTTTCATACTCAAGTAAATTTGATTTATAATTTTGAACTACCATTAAGGAGCTGTCAAAATTTAAATTATTAAGTTGAAAAGGAGTGTTTAAGGTTTCAACAGAGTATTCTTGGTAATCAAGGTTATTAAATGCATTTCCATTCCAAAATATATTTAATGATAGTGGGAAAATTAATTTGGTATAGGTAATATTTTCTTCGTTTAAATAACCAGCACTTAAGTTAATTTTTGATGTCCAAACATCTTTTATTTCATAATTAAGAGTAGCGTCTAGTTTCCAGTATCTTTCAACTGTGTATACAGTGTCACCCTCTAAATTGATATTATATTCTGTTATTATTTCTTTTAAAAAATAAGAAGAAGTGTCTTTACCAAATGAATTATGAACAATATTAGTGACTAAAAATTCTTTTTCTTGGTTTAATTTTAATGGAAAATAATTATATAAATAATTAGTTTCTTCGTAAACTATTGGCTTGCATGAGCTAGTAATAATTATTAAAATAAAATAAAATTTACTTTTCATTCTTATTTTTTTCAATTACTTCTCCGTTACTATAATTAACTTTTTTCATGTTCTTATTCTGTCCATCATAAAATAACCAAGGACCGTGTTTTAAGTTATTTACAAAAAGTCCTCTAGTATCAATTGTTCCGTCAGCAAAATAATAAATAAAAACTCCATTTTTTTTTCCCATTTTATAATTGCCATCTGACTTTAAGGTACCAAGTTTAAAATACTGTTTCCATTTCCCATTTTTGAGGCCATTTTCGCAATTATATTCTTCCATTAACTTTACTTCTTTAGTATCTTTATTAGCTGGATAATATAAATATTGAATTCCATGCATGGCTCCTTTTTCAAAATTGAAAATGTTTAGAATGTCACCATATCTTGAGTAAGTAAACCATTTACCTTCTTTCATTTGGTTTACAAATTTTCCTTTTGCCATTAAACCTGAATTATCATAGTACATTTCAGATGAAGAGACAGAATCGTTAATAAAATTAACTTTTGCAGAAAGGTGGCCTTCTAAAGCATAATAATTAAAAATTCCATTGGGTTTGCCGTTTACAAAATTCCCTGTATATCTTTTAGCCTTAGTCTTTTCATGGTAACCAATCCAGGGTCCTATCTTTTTTTTGTTTTTATCTAATTGATTAATCTCAGTATTTTGCCCATTAATTAAAAAAATAGAACCTAATAAAATTACTATAACAGCTATCAGTCTCATTGTTGTAAGTTACTTAAAATAAACCATTTTGATATGAGAAATACCGTCTTCTAAATAAATTTCTCCATGTGTTTTAAATCCTAATGAACCATAAAAGTTAATTAAATATTCTTGGGCAGATAGTTCAATTTTATGATTTGGAAATTCATTTTCAACTTGCTTAAGTATGTAAGTCATTAATTTTCTTGCAAAACCTTTATTTCTATATATTTTTTCAATTGCAATTCTTCCTATAAAAACAATATCATTTTTTTTATAAAACCTACCTACTGCCATAATTTTACCATCAACTTTTCCAAATACATGATTTGAAATTAAATCTAATTGATCAGTTTCTTGATATGGACAATTTTGTTCCACTACGAATATGCTTATTCTTAAATTTAAAATTCCAAATAGTTGATTTTTAGATATTTCTCTATAATTTGTGCAGTGTAGTTTCAAGATATGATTTTGAAGTACAAATTTATAACTTTACATAAAATGACTCGAAAGTTTAATCAAAACTATATTTACAAACCTAAGAAAAGTCTTACTGTAAAAGAAGTAGTTAACGGAGTTTTGACTGCTGACACTAAAGTTTTAGGTCAGGCTATTACCATGTTAGAAAGTAAAAATCTAAAGGATAGGTTATTGATTTACGATGCGCTTTCTGTAATCCCAGAATCTGAAAAAAGGTCTTATAGAATTGGAATAACAGGCAGTCCAGGTGTTGGGAAGAGTACATTTATAGAATCATTTGGGAAGTATCTTTCTAAGTTAGGCATTAGTGTAGCAGTATTAGCAGTTGATCCAAGTTCTAAATTAAATGGTGGGAGTATTCTTGGCGACAAAACTAGGATGGAAGAACTTAGTAGTTTACACAATGTTTTTATAAGACCAAGCCCTTCAAAGGGGGAATTGGGTGGGACAGCTGAACAATCCTACGAGTCTATATTATTATGTGAAAAAGCTGGTTTTGATGTAATATTATTTGAAACTGTTGGTGTAGGACAGTCCGAAACCCATGTTAAACAATTGGTTGATTTTTTCCTACTGCTTGTTCTAGCAGGTGCTGGTGATGAACTACAGGGTATAAAAAGAGGAATTATGGAATTAGCAGATGCTATTTTAGTGACAAAATCTGATGGGGATAATATTATCAACGCAAATAATTCTAAAAATAATTATCAAAATGCATCTCATCTATTCCCAAATAAAGAAAGTAATTGGATTACTAAGGTTGAAACTTGTTCTGGAATCGAAAATAATGGTATTAGTAATGTTTGGGAAATTTTAAAAGAATTTAAAGAACATTCTTTTAATAATGGTTGGATTAAAAAAAATAGAAGCCAACAAAATGTTTTTTGGTTCCATCAAAAATTGGATCAGTTCATTAAAAATGATTTTTTATCTAAAAAAGGTATTAGTGAAAAATTACAAAAAATTGAAATTGAGGTAAGAAATAGTGAAATAGACCCATTTAAAGCTGCAAATAAACTTTTCAACTATGAATCTTAAATCAAAATTTATAAATTACAGTGACTACAAGCTTATTTCAATAGCTGAGCCTCATAGTGATTATACCGATGAAGCTAAAAATATTGCAATTGAAATTATTATGAAAAGACATAATAAAGACTTTAAAAAATATGCAAGTGAATATTGGATGAAATTCGTTCAGGAAAATATTAAAACTATTTTAAAGTCAAAGACAATTCCTAAAAGTCATTTTTTAGAAAATCAAGAAATGAAAGAAATTGTTAAAGATTGTTTTGAAAAATGGAAAGAGGAACAAGAATTGTTTGAAATTGATACAACAAAATATTGGGTAGTTTAGTTTAGAATGAAAAAAGGCAGAAATATCATAATTGTTGTTTTATCTATAATTATCATACTCATTTTTATGCTATTCTTTTTTTTTAAAAACAAGGAAGTTTCCTATGTAAATATTAAATCTGTTCCTGAAGGTTGTGAAAGTTATTTACTATTAAATAATAACATTATAATTAATCAATTTTCAGATTACTTTTTAGAAAACCCATTGGATGCTTCTAAGTTTTATAAGTTTATAAAAAATCGAAAATTAGAAAATTTTCATAATAAAATAGACATTAATATTAATGAGCCAATTGCTTGTTTTTATGATGATGAAGTGAGATGTTGGAATATAATTATTTCTGTAAAGAATTCAACTATAGAAATAGAGAATATTTCATCAGAATTTATTAAAACTGATTATAAAAAAATTAATGAGCTTAATAACTTTTCATTACATGTTTTTAATAACAGAAGGTATAATCAAATAGTTTTATTGTTGGGCGATATAAATATTTCTGAAGAAACAGTATATGAAAAAACAAAAAACTACTTCCAAAACTTAGATACTGCTAAGTCAAATGTTGAAGCATTAAATATTCTTAAAAAGAGTAAGAAAAGTTTCGTATATAAACTAAAAGACTTTCAATTTTTTAAAGATTTAGGAATTGAAAGTTTAACAGGGTCGATAGACTTAAAATTTGATGCAATAAATTTAGAATTATCAGGATCTAAAAATGAAAATTTTATATTTAATAATCATTATAAGTTAATTTCAAATGATTTTGGTTGGGCAAATTTTTCTGCGAACTTAAGCGGAAAAGTATTAGAATCGGAGTCCTTTTCAAACCTTAATATTGACAGTAATTTTGATGGTCGCTGTAATTTAAGTGTTCATCAATTAAAACAAACCTCAAATTTAAATAAGTTAAAAAACATAACTAGTTTGGCTGACTATATTGACTTTAACTTGTTTACTGGAAATTCTAATTCTGTTATTAGTAAACTTATTAATAATGACAGTTGTTATAAAACAATAAAAGAAGAAGGTTTTGATGGTTATAGTATTTCAAATTTTAATAAAAAATATAAATTAGAATATAACGAAAAAGGATTTTTTAAACTTAAAATAGATTTTGAAAAAATGATTAATCAACAACATTCCGAATGGGCTTGGAACGGTTTTAAAACTGTATTTAAAAAAATGAATATGAAAGCTTTAGAAATAAAATGTTTTTCAAAAAATAATTCAGAATTTCAATTAATTGGATCTGTATCTTCATCTGATACTACTAAAAATTTATTACTTAGTCCCTTTATTTATTGAATTGGTTATATTTAAAATAAACTTACATTAATGGAAGTTAAAAATTATGTACAAGGAGAATGGGTTTCTGGACAAGGAGAGGAAATAAATCATTTTCATTCGATTACTGGTGAACATATTAGCACTTCTTCTAGTAAAGGATTAGACTATGAAGCAATACTTTCTTATGGAAGAGAAAAAGGGAGTTCTTCATTAAGAAAAATGACCTTTCAACAAAGAGGAGAAATGCTTAAGTCTCTAGCTCTATATTTAAATAAGCGAAAAGAAATTTTTTATGAATTAAGTAAAGCTACTGGAGCTACTAAAATCGATTCTTGGATTGATATTGAAGGAGGAATTGGAAATTTATTTGCAAATGCATCACTAAGAAAACAGTTCCCCGACCTACCCTATTTAATTGAAGGTTCCACAGCCAATCTTTCTAAAAATGGTTCATTTATAGGGCACCATATCATGGTTCCAAAAAGAGGTGTTGCTGTTCACATTAATGCTTTTAATTTTCCTATTTGGGGGATGTTAGAAAAAATCGCTGTCAATTTTATGGCTGGTGTTGCTGCGGTGGTTAAACCTTCAGAATTCACTTCATATCTTACCGAGCTTATGGTAAAAGAAATTATTAATTCAAAAATTTTACCGGAGGGAAGTTTACAGTTAATACCTGGATTAGGGAGAGGTTTATTAGACCATGTTGATCATAGAGATATAGTTACATTTACTGGTTCAGCAACTACGGGAAAATTACTTAAATCTCATACCAATATTTTGGAACATTCTGTACCTTTTAATATGGAGGCAGATTCTCTTAATGCTTGTGTTTTGGGAGAAGATGTTAAGATAGAATCTGATGAATTTAAGCTTTTTATAAAAGAAGTTTATAAAGAAATAACCGTGAAGACAGGTCAAAAATGTACAGCAGTAAGAAGAATTTTAGTTCCTGAAAAGATGGTGGAGGAAGTACAAAGACAATTGATAGATAGATTGGAAAAAACTGTAATCGGAAATCCTGAAAATAAAGAAGTTAGAATGGGTGCTTTAGCATCTAAAATTCAAGTTGAAAGAGTTAAAGAAAATGTTGATTTTCTAATGAATAGCCAAGAAAAAGTTTATGGTGATTATGATAATTTTTCAATTATAGGAGCCTCTAAAGAAAAGGGTGCATTCTTCCCTCCAATTTTATTTAGGAATAATGAACCATTTTTAAAAAATGATGTTCATAATATTGAAGCATTTGGACCAGTTTCCACCATAATTCCTTATAACAATATGAACGAAGCTATTGAACTAGTAGAAATGGGAAAAGGTTCATTAGTTACTTCTTATGTATCTAATAATGATGAGTTATCAAAAGAATTTGTTGTTAATGCTGCTCACATGAATGGTAGAATATTGGTCCTTAATTCAAGGTGTGGTAAAGAAAGTACTGGCCACGGATCGCCACTTCCACTTTTAACTCATGGTGGACCGGGAAGAGCTGGTGGTGGAGAAGAGATGGGTGGTGTAAGAGGAGTTAAACATTATTTACAAAGAACAGCTATTCAAGGGCATCCTGAAACTATTACTAAAATCACTGAACAATTCCAAGTTGGTGGAAATCAACCAGAGTCTATTCCACATGTCTTTAGAAAACATTTTGAAGAATTAAAAGTAGGTGATACCGTTTTTACTCATAAACACACTGTAACTACAGCAGATATTGTCAATTTTGCCAATGTTAGTGGAGACAATTTTTATGCTCATATGGATGAAACCTCTTTAGAAGAAACTATTTTTGAAGAAAGAGTAGCTCATGGTTACTTTTTGTTATCTAAAGCAGCAGGTTTATTTGTCGATCCAGCTAAGGGGCCAGTATTACTTAATTATGGAATTGATGAATGCAGATTTACCAAGCCTGTTTATGTTGGAGCTACTATTGGAGTAAGATTTACAGTAAAGGAGAAAATTGACCAAAAAAAGAAAGATGAAGAAGATATAGCAAAGGGAATTGTGAAATTTTTAGTAGACATATATGACGAAACTGGAGAAACTGTTGGTATAGCAACTATACTAACTATGGTTAAAAAAATTGATCAAACAAGTTAGATGAAAAGGCTAATAAATATTGTATTCATATTAATATTCTTATTCCCTTTAATCTCTAAATCTCAAGAAATTACAAGAACAACTACCAAAATTGAAATTCTTAAAAAAAGAATAAATTATGCAAAAAATGATACTACAAAGATCAAATTATTACAGCAGTGGAGTGATATTGTATTTATTTCAAACCCTGAAAAAGATTTAGAATTACAACAACAAGTTATCAATATATGTATAGCGCATTTAAAAAATGAGAAAATACCTTATTTACTAAAGTGGTTTAAAGAGCAAGAATCTGTTGCTTTAGACAAAACCGCAACATCTTACTACTATGAAGGAGAAGATAAAAAAGCATTAAAATTTTATACTGCAAGTAGTAAGATATTAGAAGATTTGGCTAATGAAAATGCCCTGTCTACCGACAATACTTACTTACTGTCTAGTACGTGTAATAAAATTGCTAGAATGTATGAAGGAGAAGGAAATTTTAAAAATGCCTTAAATTATTATCAAAAATCTATGAGGCTTGAGTCGGAGGTGCAAGCACAAAGAAGTAAAGAACAATCGTTACTACATTTGAGTGATAGTATTCTTCTTGTTAGCAGTGAGATTATCCATGAAAAGGAAATCAGTTACCAGAAAGAAATAACAAAGAAAAAAGAGAGAAACTTATTTTATATTTCTTGTAGTTTATTTGTATTTCTAATATTATTTGTTTTAGTTCTTAGATCGTGGAGAAAAACTAAAACTCAAAATAAAATTATTGAAAACCAAAAAAATGACATTTTAAGTCAAAAATCTAAATTAGAGGAATCTCATAAAGAAATTACTGATAGTATTAATTATGCAAAGAATATTCAAGATGCTCTTATGACTTCCAAAGAGTATATATCTGAAGCAATTCCAGAAAGTTTTGTTTTTTTCTTGCCAAAAGATGTGGTTTCTGGAGATTATTATTGGGTATATAAATATTCAAAACACGAAGTTTTTTTTACAGTTGCTGACTGCACAGGTCATGGAGTTCCAGGTGCATTTATGAGTATGATTGGAACCTCTCTTTTAAATGAAAATATAGTTGATTATAAAATTGGAAATCCTTCTGAAGTGTTAGCTAACATGAGAAATAAAATTATTGAATCTTTAAATGACCATACATCAAAATCCAATACTAAAGATGGAATGGACATGGCTCTTTGTAAGCTTAATTTAAAGACTAGAGTTTTAGAATATTCTGGGGCGAATAACCCATTAGTTCATATTTCAGATGATGAATTAAATTATGTAAAAGGAAATAGTCAGCCTGTTGGTCTTTCAGTAATTGATAATAAACCTTTTACCAATCATCAAATAAAATTAAAAAAAGGAGATATGATTTATATTTATTCTGATGGTTACCAAGACCAATTCGGCGGTCCAAAAGGAAAAAAATATATGGTAAAAAGGTTTAAAAAATTTTTAAAGGAAATGAGTAAACTCACTATCGATGAGCAAAGAGTAAAAGTTCAAGAAGAATTCCATGATTGGAAAGGGAAATATGATCAAGTAGATGATATTTGCGTAATGGGAATCAGGATTTAAATTTAACTTACTTTTCAGTATATATTAAACTTCTAATTATTAAGTAATTAGAGAATATTCAAAGATATTTCAAGCTCCTTTTTTAATGAATTTAAATCTTACTGATTTAATAGACTAATTTAATTTCAATAAGTGATAAATTTTTCAGCAATTATTCTAAAAATTATTTCTTCAACTTTTTACTTATTTTCTGGAATTGTTTGGAAAAAGGTAATAAGAAGAAATATTAATTATAGGGTAATTTATTACCGTTCTATTTTTAGTATTGTCTCTACTATTTTGGCAATATTAGCTTTTGAAAAATTTAATGCAGCTGAGTATTCTATCCAAGATTTTAATAATGGAACTATTTTCGATTGGCTTTTTACCACTTCGCTGTGTTTTTTTAGTTTTTTTGGTCTTTACTATTATACCAATGCTTTAAAAATTGGTCGTTATGGTTTTGTTACTCCATTTGTGTCAACAGCGAGTATTTTTTCTTTTTTAACTGCTCTACTTTTCTTTAATGAAGAGGCATCTATTTATAATCTGTCCTCCTTTGGGTTACTAACTGTTGGAATACTGTACCATCAAAAAAAGCAACTTAAAGACTTTAAGCTAAATAAAGAAATACTATTATCTCTTCTTTGCGCCTTTTTTTGGGGAGTTTCATTCGTACTTTATCTAATTCCAATCAAAAAATTTGGAGTTCTTAATTTCAGTTTAATATTAGAAGTTTGTGTGTTTTTAAATGCAATGGGAATCCTAATTTTTAAAGAAAAAAAGTTAGTACCTAGATTACTTTCAAAAAAGAGTATGAAATTATCTTTGATAATTGGACTATTAGTTACTGGGGGTAATATTACCGCTCATTATGCTTTAGAAAATATGCCTATAATTATAAATATAGTGGTAGCTCTTATTTTTGAAGCGATAATGTTGGTGGTGGGAATTAAAATTTTCAAAGAAAAGTTTCTCAGTAAAGACTGGGTCCTTATTATCATCATTACCTTAGGAACAACTCTTGTAATTTTCTAATTAAAATAATTTATAAGTAAAGATTCTTTAAAGAATGTAAATCCAGTTTTTTGTACAAGTTTCAAATATTCTGCTTTGACTTTACTGGTTTCTTTCCCTTCACCAAATATTTGATGTTGATAGTGATATAATGCGATTGAATATAAAATCTTTTGATAATCATCGTTAACATGAAAATCTGATTCTGCATTAAAATATTTAAAAAGCTCAGGAACTAATTGGAGTTCATCGTTTTTTAGATAAACTAAAGAAAGTGCAATTAAATTATAACGTTCAATATGAATATGGTCCCAATGCTCATAATCTATTAACTCATTATAGAAATTATTAAAAATTTGCTCAATTTTTTCCACCTTTTTAAGAACAATAAGTATTGGAATATATTCTTGAAAGAGTTCTATTTTAGAGTCTATATTTTTGCTCAAAGCAAGAAATTGATTAAAATTTATATTGGAATTTTTAGGTTCTAAAATTAGTTTCATCGAATGGTATCTACCTAGAAGAATTGGATGACAATTTTCAGGAATTTCTAAAGAGTTAATTTTATAACTTATTGGCTTATCTCTTACAAAATTGTAGAAACCAAGCATCAGCTTAGCAAATAGTATTTCATCTTTTTTTGTAATTAATGAAAGTGATTTTTTTAATAAATAGCCGTAGTAAGCATTTAAAGTATCTACGTCTACATAGCTGTAAAGCATTAAATTTCTAAAGCTTTCATATTTCAAAAATTTACTAATCCATTCTAGATTTTCGTTGGAAAATGATTTTAACTTTTTACTTATACTAGTAGATATTTTAGCAAATTCTTTTCTATCAACTTCAAAAAGTTTTGGCTGATTAAAGATAACATTCAAATATTTAGTCTTTTTTGTGTCTATATAAGAACTTATTAAATAAGTTAAATACATATAGTAATGCTCTGACTTTCTTTTTTTAATTAACCAGTTAATATCTTTTTCTACTAATGAATTATTAAAAATAATATTATTGATTTGGTCCCAATCGAACCAGACCTTATCTAGCTTATAACCATTAGTGAAACTAGAATAATTTTCAAATCCTACGTATTTGGATAAATAATTTAAGGTATTTCTACTGGGTTTGGTAGTTGGTAAAAAGTTGTAAAACCTTCTCAAAGTGTTAAAGCCGATTGAGTAGTTGGTAAAGTTAAAAATATCTTCTTTTAGATCTTTAAGGTCTGACAATGAGCGTATTGGCCTTCCAAACTTACTTTCAATTTTTTTTTCTAGATTTTTTGTGTTCAAAAAACTTAAACTTAATTTAATATACTTGGGCTAACAATGGGCTAAATATAAAAAATTTTATCTGTTTTTTTGTAAAAAATTAAAATATGAAAAAACTATTACTCTCTATTTTTATAGTATCTATTTTCGTCCAACTTGGCTACTCTCAAAAAACATACGTTCCAGACGATAATTTCGAAGCCTATCTAGAAGCTAATGGAATGGGAGATGGTATTGGCAATAACGATTCTGTGACCACTGCTAATATTAGTGGTATAACATTTTTAAAGGTTAATAATCAAAATATTTCCGATTTGAAAGGGATTGAAGATTTCTATAGTTTAACAACATTGTGGTGTAAATACAACTTACTTTCAAATTTAAATCTAAATCAAAATAGTAATTTAACTCAGGTTAGGTGTGGTCATAACCTGATTAACAGTTTAAATATAAATCAAATTAGCACCTTAACAGAATTTCGTTGTCAGTTTAATCAATTGTCAAATCTAGATGTTAGCCAAAACACCAATCTCATTGATCTTAGGTGTAATAATAACAAATTAAATATTTTAGATTTAAGTCAAAACACCAATCTCATTGATCTTAGGTGTAAAAACAATATGCTTACATATCTAAATGTGAAAAATGGAAATAATTTAAATTTTACAAATTTTTTAGCTTGGGGAAATCCCAGTCTTTCATGTGTTACGGTTGATAATAGCAGCTTTAGTAATAGTGTTTGGTTAGATCCACAAAATAATGCATTTAGCTTTGACGATAATATCTCTTTTTCTATTAATTGTAATCCATCAGCAAGCAATAAAACATACGTTCCAGACGATAATTTCGAAGCTTACTTAGAAGCAAATGGGATGGGGGATGGAATTGCCAATAACGATTCTGTTATTAACTCAAAAATTGATACTTTGTCGCTTCTATACATCGATAATTTAAGTATCTCCGATTTAACAGGGATTGAAGATTTTACTAATCTCTCAGAACTAAGCTGTAGCAACAATCTACTGACATCTCTAAATGTTTCGCAAAATTTAAATTTAACCAAGTTATATTGTGGTAAATACAATCTTCCCTTAAATACTTGGAGCCAAAATGGAAATTCAATAACATCACTGGATGTCTCTCAAAATACATTACTTACTCATCTTAGTTGTAACCATAACCTTTTAACAAATTTAGATGTATCTCAAAATCCAAATTTATGGGGTTTATATTGTGGCTCTAATAATATTTCAAGTTTAGATATTTCTCAAAATTTATTACTTCATAATTTTTGGTGTTATAACAACTCTATTTCTACATTAGATGTAACAAATAATACTGCATTAACAGATTTAAGATGTAATAATAATCAAATTTCAAGCATTGATTTATTTAATAATACTTCACTTCATACATTATATTGCGGATCTAATCAAATTAACAGTTTAGATATTTCAAATAATTTATTGATGTGGAGATTATTTTTTAATAATAATCAAATTTCAAGTATTGATGTCTCGCAACACCTTTATTTAGAACTTTTTAATTGTGGTGGTAATTTAATAAGTTCTGTAGATATAAGTAATAATGACCTATTAGAAGACTTTGAGTGTTATGGAAATCAAATTTCTAGTTTAGATCTTTCTAATAATTTACTTCTTGAGAAAGTCTTTTGTAATGACAATCAAATAACCCAACTAGACTTTTCTAATAATTCAGCCCTAGAATCAGTAAGGTGTAATAATAATGACCTTACTTCACTAAACTTAAGAAATGGTAATAATATTTCTGTTACAGAACTAAGAGCCCAACAAAACGATAGTCTTTTTTGTGTGTCAGTAGACAATTCCACTTACAGCGACACTGCTTGGCTTAACCCCTTGAATACAAATTTTAACTTTGATACTATAGTTTCTTTTTCTAATAATTGTAGTCCAACTACTGGAAATAACAATAACGTTGCAATTGATTGTTCTTTACTTACATTAAGCGCTTCCAATGACACCATATGTAGCGGAGCATCGGTTGTTCTCGGTAGTAATTACAGTTCTATAAATGTCACGCCAACTGTATTAGAAGTTCCCAATGAATATCCAACTATTCAAGCAGCAATTGATAGTGCAAGTGATTACGACACTGTTTATGTTCACTCTGGAATTTATGTAGAAAATATAGTTTTTAATAATAAGTCTATTTTCCTTATTGGACAAGATAGAAACAATACTATTATAGATGGAAATCAAACCTGTCCGGTAATCAATTTAACAGGAAATTCTACTGTAGAATCATTAAAAATTCAAAATGCTGGTGGAGTTTGTTATGGCGGTGGAATTAGAGCTACAGGAAATGATTCAAAACTGGTAAGAAATTGTATTATTACCAACAATATCCTAAGCGATACAGCTAGTACAAGAGGAGGTGCAATATTGGGAAATAACGCATTAAGAATTTCTAATTGTGTCATTTCAAACAATTTTGCATCTTCTTATTGTGGAGGAATTTATAATGCAGGTTTTATACAAAACAGTATAGTAAGTAATAATCATCTTACTGGTATATTTGGAGTTGATACAATTATTAATTGTATTTCATTTGATAACGGCATCGGAGTATACAACTTTGGACCAGATTCTACTATAATTAAAAATAGTACATTTTTAAGAAATAATGAAGGAGTAAAATATACTAACTCTTTAGGAAATACAATTGAAAATTCCATTTTTCAAGAAAATAATAAGAATATTACTTTTTGGAATAATGGGTCTACAAGTTATAGTACTGTAACTACTGATTATTCAATTTTACAAGGCGGGCAAACTTCTAATGGATTATCAAATAGTTCTTATTTAAGTACTTATGGAGATGCTTACTGGGGAAGTAATATTAACGACACTATAGCATCATTTATAGATTCTGCAAATGGAAATTTCAACTTAGTTCCAGGAACTCCTGGCTATGACCAAGGAAATCCAGATTTAAACAATAATGGTATTTCTTGGGCCAATGACCCTCAAGATCAAGATCCAGACGGCTCAAGAATGGACTTAGGTTACAATTCTAATTTTACTTCCAATGATTTTGGTATTGGGAATAGTAATTTTTCATATTTATGGTCAACTGGAGATAGTTCTCAAACTACTGTAATTAATCCTTCACAGTCTGGATACTATTCATTAAACATCAATTCTGGAAATTATAATTGTTCAGACAGTATTTTTATACATGTATTAAATAGCAGTTCTTACACTGAAATTCAAACAACTTGCGATAGTGTTGTCTGGAATGGGTCTTCCTACGACAGTACTGGAATATACATAGATACTCTACAAAATTATTTAGGATGTGATAGTGTTATTACCCTAGATTTAACTGTTGGTCAACCAATTTATGTAACTGAACTGCAGTCAGACTGCGATAGTGTTGTTTGGAATGGGATTTCTTATTTAAATAGTGGAATATATACCGATTCTTTACTAACTGTAGATGGTTGTGATAGTATTGTCACATTAGACGTAGATATAACAGGAGCAAATTTAGCATTTACTGTTACTCCAGTTTCTCTAATTGCTCCACCTTTCATATTCCCATTTAATAATACCACTCCAAATATGGGAAATTTTGATTTTACTTGGGATTTTGGAGATGGAACAGTCATTCCAACTAACAATATCAACATTACCCACGAATACCAATACAATGGTGTGTATTCTGTTAAGTTAATTTCTGAAGACATGGTAAATAATTGTGGTATAGACACCTTAGAAAAACCCAACTTAATCAATTGTTCTGGCGGACCAAGTCTTTCTATTGCTGAAGCTTTCAGTAACCTAGTATTATATCCCAACCCTGCTACATATATGGTAAATATCGATTATGGAATAGAAGAAAATTTCAATAATCACTATTTAGAAATTATCAATAGCCTAGGCCAGCAAGTATTTATAAATACAATAGATGCATCGAACATTCAAATACCGGTATCTAATTTAGGTTCAAAAGGATTGTATTTCATAAATATTCGTGACGAGAGTAATGAAATAATAGTAACTAAACACCTTATTATCAATTAATAACTAAAAAATGTATTTAAAAGATATATCTGAAGAAGATATGCATAAATACAAGTTTTGTTTACAAAGGGAAAAAGATATTGTTGCTACTAAAGAAAGTAGTGACAATATCAAAAGCCCATCAGGGCTTGATAAAAAAGCTAAAAACTAACCATTCAAAGCAACTACTTCCTTAATTTCAGGTAAGTGTGATTTTAGTAAATTTTCTACACCTCCTTTTAAAGTAGCTGTGCTAGAGGGACAACCACTACAAGAGCCTTTTAATATTACCGTTACCGCACCACTCTTTTCGTTGTAAGATTGAAAATGAATAGCCCCTCCGTCCTGTTCTACTGCAGGTTGGACATATTCATTAATTAAATCTACAATTTTTTGATCTTTTTCAGTATTGATTTCTGGAGCTAAATTTGTTGTAGTTGGTTTTGGAGATTTACTAGAAATTTTAACAACTTCTTGCTCTGGTACTTTTTGAACAGCTTCTTCATTTTCCATGAGCCATTCTTTAATAAATTCTCGCATTTCTAATGTAACATCACTCCACTCAACCAAATTATTTTTATAAACAGTTACAAAATTTTGAGCTATAAATACCCTAGTTACAAATGGGAAATTAAAAAGTGCTTCTGCAAAAGTTGAATGCCCTTTAGCTTCTTTAGATGATAAAAATTCTACTACTACCCCACTTTCTACCAGCATATGGTCTGCTACATACTTCATGGTATTGGGATTGGGAGTCATTTCTGCATAAATGGTAACTGGTCTACTCATTTTATTTATTTTTAGCTAAATTACATAAACACATTTTATATGAAACCACTGATTAAAGAAATTAATGGAATTAGTCCAAAATTGGGTGAAGATTGCTATATCTCAGAAAATGCAACCATTATTGGAGAAGTAATTTGTGGAGACCGTTGTAGCTTCTGGTTTAATTCTGTTACAAGAGGAGATGTTCATTATATTAAAATGGGAAATGAGGTTAACATTCAAGATGGAGCAGTAATACACTGCACTTATAAAAAAAGTCCTACCCAGATTGGAAATCAAGTAACCATTGGACACAACGCCATTGTTCATGGATGTACTATTAAAGACCGAGTATTAATTGGAATGGGAGCTATTGTATTAGATAATTGTATTATTGAAAGTGATAGTATTATTGCAGCTGGTGCAGTTGTCACCATGGGAACACATGTAAAATCAGGTGAAATATATGCTGGTGTACCCGCTAAAAAAGTAAAACAAGGTAATTTTAAAAATCAACTATTAGATTTGGCTAATAAATATGTTGAATATTCAAAATGGTATAAAGGTTAGGTAATTTGGACAGTTTTTGATTGATGATTAGATTCATAAAATAAATTCAAATGTTCATCAAATTTTTTACTGGATTCTGAAGTTAAAATTTCTACTTTTCCACTTTTAGAAATTAAATTATCAATATTAGAATGCTTTTTAAGATATTCATTCAATTTCTGAGCTACTAAATCTCCTTGATCAAATAATTTAACTCCATTAGGTAAATATTGTTCTATAGAATCTTTTAAAATTGGATAATGAGTACATGCTAAAACAATAGTGTCAATTCTTGGTTCTTTTTCCAATAATTCATCCACATATTTTTTTATATAATACTGCCCACCTTTCTCCATAAAAGTATTATTTTCTACTAGAGGAACCCACATAGGACAACTTTGTTGTATGACGCTAATAGTTGGGGAAAATTTGGCAATTTCTAGTGGGTAACTATTAGATACTACGGTGCCAGCAGTACCCATAATACCTACATAACCAGAATTAGAAATATTACCTACTTCTTCGGTAGTGGGTCTAATAACACCTAGCACTTTTTTATCAGGGTACTTTAAAGGAAGAATATTTTGCTGGATATTTCTTAATGCTTTTGCAGATGAGGTATTACAAGCTAATATTATAAGTGGGCAATCTTTAGAAAATAAAAATTCTACAGCCTCTGAAGTATATTGATTGATTACATCAAAAGATCTTTCTCCATATGGAGCCCTTGCATTATCACCAAGATAAATACAATTATAATTAGGCATTAAATCTTGGATAGACTTTAATACAGTTAAACCACCGTATCCAGAATCAAATATGCCAATAGAACCATTCATCGGTAAAAAAGGCTCTTAGAGCCTTAAAAAATTAGTTTGAATTAACTATACCAAGCTTCTTTCTTACCTTATCACTAAGGTCATCCCCTCCTGCATGCAAAACGGACATTTTATCAAAAACATATAAATACCCTTCTTCTTTAGCCACATCCTTAGCTGCATTTATGATTTTAGTTTGAATACCAGCCATTATTTCTTGTTCTCTAACTTGAAGCTTTTGTTGCCATTCATATTGTTTATTTTGAATATTTTCTTGTCGTTGTACTAAATCTGCTTCTTTTCTTGCAATGGCATCTTTATCCATTGTAGATTTTTTTGCTTGGTATTCGTCAAAAAGTTCTTTTGTTAAAGTTTGAAACATTTTTATTTCTTTTTCTGCCTCACTCTGCATAGACTTAAGCTCTTCTTCAGCATTTTTATAATCTGGAAGATCGATTACTATTTCTTGCATATTAACATGTCCTAATTTCTGAGCATTTATGCTAAAAGCAGTTAGGATAGCTACGATAAATAAAATGGATTTTACTGTGTTTTTCATTGTTTACTTTTTTAGTTTTCTAATTATTGCATCACTTTTGTCATACTTCGGATCTGCGTACAAGATATTTGAATTTTTACTTTTATCAAGAACAAAACTATAATTATTATCTTTTGCTAAAGATTCAATAGCTTTAAATACTTTTCTTTGGATAGGTTGAATTAATTCTTTTCTTCTTTTAAAGAGATCTCCTCCCACTCCAAATTTTTTGCTTTGAAAAGCTCTTAGCTCATTTTGTAAAGTAGTTATTTCTAATTCTTTCTCTTCTTTGATATCTTCAGGTAGAAGCAATTCATTTTTTCTTAAATCATTTACTTTACTCTCGATGTCAACCATTTTTTGGTCTAATTCTTTTTGCCATTCTGTAGCTAAATCATCTATCTGCTTCTGTGCTTTTTGATAACTTTCCATCTGATCTAGTATATATTCAGAATCTACAAAAGCAAATTTTTGAGCATTAGATAAAATAGTCAAAAAACATATTGATATTATTAAAATTAAAGTTCTCAAATATTAGGTGTTTATTTATAGTTCTCCAATATTCATGCCAATTGTAAAGTGAAATTGCCCACGATAACCGTTTGATTGAATTTGAGCATTATGATTGACTTCTCCAGCAGCTCCTGGATCTAGAGGATCAAAGCCAAAACCATAATCTAATCCCAATAATCCAAACATGGGTAAAAATATTCTAACTCCTATACCAGCTGACCTTTTAACTTTAAAAGGGTTATATTTTTTATAGTCATTCCAAGAATTTCCACCTTCTAAAAAACTCAATAAATATATCGTTGCAGATGGGTTAAGACTTACAGGATATCTTAGTTCTAAAGTATACTTACTAATCAATCGATCTCCAGTATTGGAAGATATAGTTTGTTCATCATATCCTCTTAAAGCAATAATTTCTCTACCATCTAAACTAAATCCAGATAATCCACTTCCACCTAAATAAAATCTTTCAAATGGTGGAGCACCTAGGTTTTTATTCCATCCGTTTAATAATCCAAATCCTAATCTTGCATTAATTACTAATTTTTTATCTTTTGAAATGGGCGTAAACCATGAAGAAGTGAATTTAAACTTATTATATTGTAAGAATCTGTATTTTTCTTGATCTGTTAGCGTATTGTGATCAGTAAAATTTTCGATTTTCGAATAAGGGTAAACACTAGATTTTATTGATAAACTAATTGATGACCCACTTCTAGGGTACAAAGGTTGATCGATACTATTTCTAGAAATTCTCCATTGTACATAAGGATTATTGACAAAACCATCAGAAAAACTAAAAACATTTCCGAAATTATTCAACTCATAATACTGGTAGCCAGCCTCGTAATAAACACTGAAATAATCATCTGGCCATTTCAATCTTTTCCCTAATCCGACAGAGACACCTGTAATTTTAATTACTCTTCTAAGTGGGTTGATGACATTATTACCCTCTACATCTAAAGAATCATTTAGGAATTTTCTATCATAAGATTGTAAAGAGTGGTAAGCTGACACTGTAAAAGAATTAGGCTTCTTACCTCCCAACCAAGGTTCGGTAAAAGACATGTTATAACTTTGGAAGAAATAACCGCTTGACTGAGCTCTAATACTTAATCTTTGCCCGTCACCTGATGGCAAAGGAGACCAAGACCCTTTTTTAAATAACTTTCTTGCAGAAAAATTATTAAATGTGAGTCCTAATGTACCTACTAAAGAGTTATTACCCCATCCTCCAGAAAGCTCGATTTGATCGTTTGGTCTTTCTTCTACTACATACTCAATATCAACCGTTCCGTCAGTAGGGTTAGGCATTGGATTTACACCTAATTTTTCAGGGTCAAAATATCCATTTTGAGCCAATTGTCTTTGAGTTCTAATGATGGCATCTCTAGAAAATAAATCTCCGGGATGTGTATACATATCTCTTAAAATAACATGGTCACTAGTTTTGGTATTTCCAGTAACATTTACTTTCTTAATTCTTGCTTGTTTTCCTTCATAGACTTTAATCTCTAAATCGACAGAATCGTTTTCAATTTTCTTTTCTATGGGAGTTACTTGAAAAAATAAATATCCGTCATCCATATAAAGAGAGCTAATATCGTTACCATTAGGATTCATAAAAAGCTTGGTTTCTAGAGTAGTTTGGTTATATAAATCCCCAATTTTAATTCCTAAAATAGTATCTAATAGACCACTAGAATATTTTTGATTTCCTGACCATTGAATATCTCTTATGAAATATTGATTGCCTTCCTCAAGTTTTAATATTACATTAATACTATTTTCATCAAAATCAAAAATGGTATCAGAAATAATTTTAGCATCTCTATGGGCTATTTCTTTGTACTTACCAATGATAGTTTCTTTATCTTGATCAAATAAAGAATATTGGAATTTAGACCTTTTATAAAATCTGTACCATTTTCTTTCTTTAGTCTCTTTCATTAATCTTTTTATTTTTTCATCTGAAAGCGAATAATTTCCCTCAATTATAATTTCATTTATTTTAAATTTCACCCCTTTATCAATATCGATTTTCAATATTTTACTGTTGTTTATAAGAGTATCATTTTTTAATGAAATGGTAGCACTAGACTTTAAAAACCCTTTTCCAATAAAGAAATTTCTAGAGATATTTTTGACATTCTTTTTTAAAGATTCAGTAATAATTTTACCACTATATAAGTCTAAATCGTCTCTGAGTTGATCCGCATCAGATTTGGAAATTCCACTAAATGAATATCGCGACATGCGGGGTCTTTCTTTCAGCTTTATTCTTAAAAAAAGATTACTTCCTTGAACCTTTTCTTTAAAAATAACAACCTCGCTAAATAAACCTTGATCCCATAGTTTGGAGATAGCTTTAGAGATTTTATCACTTGGAATTGCAATTTTATCTCCCCTTTGCAGACCAGATTTTTGGATAACTACTTCGTGATCTAAAAAAGAAACACCTTCTATAGAAATACCAGCAAGTGTATATTCCCTAGGAGTTAACTTATAATCAGTGTAGGATTTTTGACTAGAAATAGAAATTACCAAAAGACAAAAAATGAAGATTAGTTGAATATATCTAAACATTATTATTTAATATTTGTTCTGAGGTTTTACCAAATCTTCTTTCTCTTTGTTGATAATCATAAATGGCCTTATAAAAATTATTCTTTTTAAAATCAGGCCACAAAATATCAGTAAAATATAATTCTGTATAGGCTAATTGCCACATCAAAAAATTACTCACCCTATTCTCTCCACTTGTACGAATTAATAATTCAGGGTCAGGATAATCAGCGGTACTTAAATAAGAACTTATTAAATCCTCATTTATTTTATTAGAATCTAACTGTCCGTTGACTACTTCCTTTGTCATTTTCTGAATGGCTAAAGAAATTTCACGTCTTGAACTATAACTTAGTGCAAGAATAAGAGTAATTTTTTTATTATTTTTTGTTTTTTCTTTGGCTTCAATCAAAGCAGTTTGACATGACTTTGGTAAAATCTCCACATCTCCAATAGTAGCCAGTTTAACACCTTTATTATTTAATTCATCAGTTTCATTATAAATAGATTGGACTAATAAATCCATTAATGCAGCAATTTCTTCTTTAGGCCTATTCCAATTTTCAGTACTAAAAGCATAAAGTGTTAGGTATTTAACCCCTATTTCTACTGCTGCTGTTAAAGCTTCTCTAACAGAGTCTACACCATTAGTATGACCAAAAATTCTTAATTCACCCTTTTGTTTTGCCCATCTTCCGTTCCCATCCATTATTATGGCTACGTGTTTGGGAATTTTATTTTGATCTATTTTAAAATCTTTCATAATAAAAACGAAACTAAGGTGTAATCTTTACCATTTTGGGCACACCACATCTTTGAAAAATTCATAGGTAAGAATAACACCACTTACTGCATACCAATCTTTATCGCTAGAATTTCCTCTTTGAGATCCGTATCTAACATCATAAGTTGACGAAGATTTATCGCTCATTTCACTTGCTTTGGCGCTGTAAGTTTCAAGTTCATCAAGGTTTGGATAAAGGCCGCTTACGTCATCTAAAAAGTCTGTGAATGTTTTTCTCATACCGTACTCAACACTTAAAGATAGATGATGGGTGATATTCATTTTAACACCTAATCCAAAGGGTATAACTATTTGATTTAATGAGTATTTTTTAACTATTTCGTTATTATCATTCCTCAGTATAGTTCCCTGACCTTCAGTACCTAAAGGTTGTAAATCAATCCAATCATTACCATATTTTCCTTTTGGGTTCATTCTCATGTAGTTAATACCAATAAGAAAGTAGGGAGATCCAAAATCAGGTTCATCTGTGTGGTTTTGACCAGGGTGAAATGGGAAAAAGTCTATTTCTAAGACAGGTCCAAATTCTATAATTTCAGATTTAAAACTTAAGTTTCTATAAATTTGATTAATTTCTCCAGAAACATCATCACTAGCTCTTAGCTTGTTATACATAAGATGAAACCTTAAGGACATTCTTTCGTTGGGGAAATCTGCTTTGTAAACAGCTCCTAAACAAATATCTTGTTGAGAAAAATGGTTTCTATTTAAGTCACCTAGGTAATATCCCACTCCAGAAAAAAAGCCAAACTCTTTTACTTGAGCAATGCTTGTAAGGCTAAAAAAGACAGATATGAGTAAAAATAATTTTTTCATTTAAACAAAAAGATTCGTGAAATTACAAAAGAAAATACTTGATATTATTAAAAAGAGTTAATTTCTCGAATCTTTACCCCAAAATAGCTTATTTCTAACTGTTTTAAAGAAATTATGGTCAGGTAGCTCAACTAATTTTATAGTAAAATCGGCTTTTTTAATTGTAATTTGCTCATTATTTGGTAAGCTAACCGATCTACTATCCATTGTTACAAGAAAATGACTTTCTCTTGATTCGGCTTCTAGCCTCATAGAAACACCATCTCCTACAACCATAGGACGTAAATTTAAATTATGAGGAGAGATGGGAGTGATTACAAAATTATTTGAACCCGGCGTAATAATTGGTCCACCACAAGATAGTGAGTAAGCAGTTGACCCTGTAGGTGTTGCAATAATTAAACCATCTGACCAATAAGTATTTAAATACTCATCATCTAAAAAAGCATCAATTTTCAACATAGAAGAAGAGTCTTTTTTATGAACAGTAACTTCATTTAATGCGAAATTTGAAATTTCACTATCTCTTAAGATTTTATTTTCGACTTTTAGTAAAGATCTTTCATCTAATTTGAAATTTTTATTTTTTAAAGCCCTTACTGCTAAAAGTATATCATCTTGATTGATATTAGCTAAAAACCCTAACCTCCCTGCATTAATACCCAAAATTGGGATATCACTGTTTTTAATCATAGTAACGGTGTCTAAAAGTGTACCATCTCCACCAAAGCTAATTAACAAGTCAATCTTACTATTGTTAAGATTAAATTCGTCAAAAACTTTTAAAGTTTCATAAAAAGAATCCAAATCTTTAATGTTACTGTGAATATAAATTTCAGCTTCTAGCTCTTGAACCAAAGATTGTATAAGAATTCTTAAAAATTTTAAATTATCGTCAGAAATTGATTTACCGTAAATAGCAATGTTTTTCATATTAAACATTTAAATAGTTCATAAGGTGATCATACCTTAGCTTACTTTGATTGTTAATTTCATCATCACTAAAAATATCTTGAACTGTATAATCGTACCTTGAAAAAGTTTGTAGAATGGCACCTAATTTACCATCGCTAATTTTAATAGTTAATTTTAATTGGTTGTTAGATTCTAAATTCTCAGAGTATAAACTTAAAATTTTAGAATCATTGCTTTCAATAATTTGAGCAATTTGAGAAAGTTGATAATCGATATCATTAACTAGTAATATAATTACAGCTCCGTTGCTTTTAAAACCTGATTGTTGGCTAAAAGCATTAATTAGTTTTTTAGTACTTATAGACCCTTTATAGCTTCTTTGCTCGTCGCAAACTGGTATTACGCTGAGCTTAAACTTTGACATTAATGACATAACCTGTACAAAATGAGAATTTTCCAAGACTGAATGTTGTTTGCCTAAAAAATTAATATTGGAAATAGGATCTTTTAAATTATTATGGTCGTAAACCATATCGTCAGAGAGTAATCCTACATATTCTAATTCATTAATAACAGGGATATGATTCAATTTAAATTCATCCATCCAGTTCAAAGCCTTTTCTATTGACTCATCAATTCTTACAGGTGGAATATCATTTTGGATTAATTCTATTGCTTTCATCGAAAATTAAAATGTAAAAATACAATTAAAGTTACTATTAAGATAAATTGTATTTTAATTTTGCAACTATGATTTCATTAAGTGTAAATATTAACAAGATTGCGACATTAAGGAATGCTAGAGGCGGTAATATTCCTAATGTTGTTGAGCATGCAAATAACATTATTCATTTTGGGGCTAACGGAATTACAGTTCATCCAAGGCCAGATGAGAGACACATAACATATAATGATGTTAGGGAACTTAAAAAAAAAATATCTGTTGAATTAAATATTGAAGGAAATCCAAAAGAAAAATCTTTTATTGATTTGGTATTAGAAACTCAGCCAGATCAAGTCACACTAGTACCGGATGAAGTTGGGCAACTTACATCTAATCATGGCTGGAATACCTATAAGGAAAAAGCTTTTTTAACAAAAACAATCAATCTGTTTTCAAAACATGGGATAAGGACATCTCTTTTTGTAGATGCGAATATTAAGGACATTGTTGGGGCTAAAGAAACAGGAACAAACAGGATTGAGTTGTATACAGAAAATTATGCAAGTCAATACCATTATGGTTCCGAAAAAGCTATAAAAGAATATCAAACAGCAGCTGAAAAAGCAGCTGAAATAGGGTTAGAAGTTAATGCGGGTCATGATTTAAATTTAGAAAACTTATCTTTTTTCGCTGCTAATATTACAAATCTCAAAGAAGTCTCAATTGGGCATGCTCTAATTTCTGATGCTCTGAATTATGGAATGGAAAATACCGTAAATCTTTACTTAAGAGCGCTAAAAAGATGAATTTAAACTTTACAAAAATTGGAAACGGTAATCCTATTTTAATAGTCCATGGACTATTTGGATCATCTGATAATTGGAGAACTTTAGGAAAGAAATTTTCGGAAAAAAATACTGTTTATTTAATAGACCTTAGAAATCATGGAAGGTCAGATCATAGTTATAAAATGAATTATGATATAATGGCTGAAGACCTTATGGACTTAATTTCAAAAGAACATATTATCAACCCCATTCTTATAGGACATTCAATGGGTGGAAAAACAGCTTTAATGTTTGTAAAAAAATATCCCAATGTTCTAAAAAAATTGATTGTAGCTGACATAGGATTAAAAGAATATCCCATGCATCATGAAGATATTTTGAAAGGCCTCAATAGTATTGATTTAAATATTACTAAAACAAGATCAGATGCTCAAAAAAAAATTGCCATTCATATTAAGGAAATTGGAGTACAACAATTTTTATTAAAAAACTTGTATTGGATAGAAAAAGGGCAATTAGCATGGAGAATGAATTTAAAAGTGATTGAACAAAATATTTATGAAATATTAAAAAAAATAGACATAGACAAAAACTTTACCAAAACATTATTTTTAAGAGGAGGTTTATCCAACTATATATTGAAGCAAGATTTTGATGACCTTAAAAATAAATTCCCTAATGGTGATATTAAAACTATTGAAAATGTTGGTCATTGGCTACATGCAGAGAATCCACTTAAGTTTTACCAACTTGTTAAAGAATTTATAAAAGTTTAACAAAAAAAATTGTGAGTAAATTTAGTGACTTAAAATAAATTTACGTTTTACTCTTTTTTTATTTAAAATAAAACTTACAATATAAACACCTTGATAAAATGATTCTAAATTAATCTCAACTTGATTTTCATTTTTTGGATTTATAATTAAAATTATTCTTCCACTTAAATCATAAACTAAAATGTCAGAATCAAAACTTTCTTTAGTATTTATAATCAAACTTTTATTGTTATGAACAAAATTTAAATCAAGTTGATCACTGTTAAATTCTTGATTTTTTAAGGGTAGAGACATGTTTAAAGAAAGTGAAACTGGTAAATGGTCACTCATATAAAATAGGGCGTTAACAATTTCCTGACTTACTTGATTATTAGTACCGGCATTTATAGCTTGGTTAAAATGATTTCCATCTTGGCCATCAGCAATATAAGAACCAGTTACGTATTGAATACCTGAACTACCACTTATTACATCATTGGAGGTGAAAATTATATCAAACCTATCATCCATCCCACCATAAGCTCCACCGGCAAAACCTCCAGTAGCAGATCTTGTGCTTTGAGTATGGATATTAACGTAACTACTATTATTATGCCAACTTGCCATTTGATTAATAGGATCGACTAAATCCAAGGACTGTCCAAATAATATTTCTTGACAAGCTGGCTCTAGATAATCATAAAAGTTAAAGTCACCGCCAACAATTAAATTATTTATTCTGTTATTATTAACTAAAAATTGTTTGAATGTGACAGCTTCTTGCCTTCTCAATTCTTCATTTGTCTGACTGCTGCCTGCTTTTAAATGAATTGAATAAAAGTAAATTAGATTGGTATCACCATTTGATGCCAGAGGCTTGTAATATAAAATATATTCGCTAATGTCTCTTAATTGTGTTGGTATTTGTTGCTGAGAATATAATCCCATTTTATTGTGGTTGTAGAAAAGTAAGTTATCAGTATCAGGGCCATCAAAAAATAAAGCACTTTGATAGTTACTGGATCCACCTGCATTTAAAACATTATTTTTTATTAATGCTCCACCATTAAAAGATGTTAACTCATTAACAACGAATATATCAGGCTGTATATAATCGAGAATTTTTTTTAATGTATCCGCTCTACTAGGCTGTGAAGAGGGGAAGTTTAATAAATTATAATAAGTAACCTTTATCTCATCCTGAGAAAAAAAAGAGAGAATTAAAATATTAAAAAGAAATAATATTATAGACTTCATAAAGCCTTTCTAACCAAGAACATATAAACTGGAAAATGATCACTATATCCTCCTAAAAAGTTAGATCCACCATAAGTTCTAAAAGGGTATCCTTTATAATTACCACTTGGATTTTTTAAAAACGATTTATTAAAAACTACAGATTTATAAAAAGTGAAATCATCATAATTTTTTTTGTTATCAATAAATGAAGGAGTAATAATAAATTGGTCAAACAAATTCCACTGGTCCCTGTAAGCTAAGGTTCCTATGCCCCTTTTATAGTGATCAAACATGGTATTATACATTTGGTTATTTTTGAGTGTAGTAGATCCGCTAGCTTTTAAAAAATCTGCAATACTTGGAGAAATTGGATCGTCATTAAAATCGCCCATAATAATAACTTTTGCTTTTTTATCATTTTGTTGCAATGAATCTACAATCGACTTAGACAACTTTGCAGCAGCTATTCGCTTAGGTCTACTTTTAGATTCTCCACCTCTTCTTGATGGCCAATGAATTACAATGATGTGAATTTTTTCGCCCAATAATTCTCCAGAAACAACCAACTGGTCTCTAGAACGAAACCTATCATTTCCTGGAATAGTAAATTTAACAGACTTGCTAGATGTTACTTTAAAATGTAAAGGATCGTAAAGTAAAGCGCAATCGATTCCTCTGGCATCAGGTCCTTCATGATGAACAATTTGATAGTTTTTATCTGCGATGGAATTTTGAGCTACTAAATCTTCTAAAACTAATTTATTTTCAATTTCGCACACTCCTATTATACTTGGTCCAAAAGGAGTAATTTCTTTTCCTAAAGTATCTAAAACAAAAGCTAAGTTTTTTAACTTCAAAATATATTTTTTTGAGTCAAATTTTTTAGAACCAATTGGGGTAAAATCTTCCTGAAGAATTTTATTTGTATCAGGATCAACAATTGTGTCAAAAAGGTTTTCTAAATTATAAAAAGCTATACATTCTAAATTTAAATCCAATGATTTTTTATCTTGCGAGAGAAATACTTTTGAAAAAAGAATGAATATTAATAAAATTAGTTTGACTTTCAATTTAGCTAAATTTTTAGGTTACTTTTGGATAAAAGTAATCAACTTAATTCACATTCAATATTTTAGATTAAATGATTGTTAATTGCATAAAAAATTTATCTTTTTGCACCATCTTATTCTTTTCTATATTAGATGTTAATTCGCAGACTGATTCTACGTTTTTAACGGATAGCGTGGACAATATTATCCCAGTATTTACAACAACAGTAGATCTTCTTGATAATGAGTCACAATCACAAGATATTAGCGGATTACTACAATCATCCAGAGATGTTTATGTAAACCAAGCTGGTTTTAATTTTAGTGCTGCGAGATATAGACTTAGAGGCTATAGTTCAGAAAATACAAGATTATTTATAAATGGAATTCCTGTCAATGATCCAGAAAACGGATGGACTATTTGGAGCTATTGGGGGGGATTAAATGATGTAACTAGATATCCCGAAACAAGTTTTGGGATATCTAATTCAGCTGCAACTTTTGGTAGTGTTGGAGCTTATTCATTTATATCTGCTCTTCCATCGGAAAAAAAAACCGGAGGTAGAATATCGTATGCTGCAACAAATAGATCTTATAGAAATAGAGCTATGTATACTTACAATACAGGGTTAAATAATAAAGGATGGGGATTTTTAATAAGCGGATCTTCTAGATGGTCTGAAGAAGGCTATGTACCTGGAACTTACTATAGTGCTGGAAGTTACTTGCTATCGATCGAGAAAAAAATTAATAGTACCCATACTATTAATTTTATGGGATTTGGTTCACCAACTGTTCAAGGAAGACAAGGTATTGCACTTCAAGAAGCCTACGATCTCACAGGAGAAAATTTTTACAATCCATATTGGGGCTATCAAACTCAATACGATAGTACAAGGAAAAAAAGAAATGCAAGAAATAGAGATAATCACAAGCCTTATCTGACAGTAGGGCATTACTGGAAAGTCTCTAATAAATTAAATATTCAATCTAACTTTTATGCAATCACTGGCAGAACTTCTAATTCTAATTTAAATTGGTTCAATGCTAACGATCCCAGACCCGATTATTATAAATATTTACCAAGTTATTTTGTGAATAATCAAGGAACTTTATCTGGAAATCAAGTTATAGAAAATCAAAATGAATACAACCGAATTCTTCAGGGTTGGCAACAAAATGACCCTAACGTAACCCAATTAAATTGGGATTTAATGTACCAAGCCAATTATAATAATTTATATACTCAAAATAATATTGAAAATGGAACCATTAACGAAAATGGAGACTTGGTAAATTCTTTAACAGGAAGAAGATCTAAGTATATTGTTGAGGAATATCGTTTAGACCCGCGACATTTTGGATTTAATAGTTTTGGTAAATTAAACATAGATGAAAATAGTGACCTAAATTTTGGGGTTAGTATTAGTAAATATAAAAGTAAAAATTTTCGTATGATGAATGACTTACTAGGTGGTGATTATTGGGTAGATATTGACCAATTTGCATTGAGAGATTTTGATGACCCCAATCAAGCACAAAATGATTTACAAAATATTAATAACATTATTAAAGTTGGAGATGTCTTTGGATATAATTATGATATTCATGTAAATAAAAATGAAGCATTTAGTACATACAGCTACAATAAAAAAAGAATAGAATCTTTCATTGGCCTTAACTTATCTAACACTACTTTTTGGAGGGACGGAAAAATGCAAAATGGTAGGTTTCCTGAAAGTTCCTTAGGTAACTCTAAAAAACAGACTTTTTTAAATTATGGTTTGAAGTTTGGTTTTTTATATAAAATTACGGGCAGACATTTACTTTCATTCAATGGAATGTATAAAACTGAAGCACCTTACGTAAGAAATGCTTATGTTTCTCCAAGGACAAGAGATCAATTAGTTCCCAACTTAAAATCCACAGAAATTATATCTGGAGATCTTAATTATAATTTACGTCTACCTTTTTTAAAAGCTAGATTAACAGGGTTTTACACACAAATTAACAACCAAACTTGGGCAAGATCTTTTTATCACGATGAGTATAGAACTTTTGTTAATTATATGATGACCAATGTTGATCAACTTTTTATGGGCCTTGAACTAGGGTTTGAAAGTAACATCACTTCTACCATACAATTAACTGGTGCTTTTACAGTTGGAGATTACCTTTATAAATCTAGACCAGTTGCTACCATAACTAGAGACAATTCTCAGGAAATTATTGCACTTGATAAAACGGTGTATTTAAAAAACTTTAAAATAGGCGGAATGCCACAGCAAGCTGCTTCAGTTGGATTAAAGTATAATGCTCCTAAATACTGGTATGCTGGAATTAATTTTAATTATTTTGCAGATATTTATTTATCTCCTAATCCAGATAGAAGAACTGCTGAAGCGATTGCAGGATATGCAGAAGGATATCAATATATAAATGAAATAATTGATCAAACAAAACTAAGTAATGGAAATGCTGTAAATTTCTTTTGTGGTAAAAGCTGGAAAATTTATAAGAATAATAGTTATTTAAGGTTAGGATTAAACGTTAATAATTTATTAGATAATATTTCTTTTAAAACAGGGGGATATGAACAACTTAGATACGACGCCTCCAATATTCAAAGGTTTCCAAACAAATATGGATACATGTACGGAAGAACCTATTTTTTAATGATAAGTTATTTATATTGATATGAGAAAATTAAAAACCACCATCAAAATTTTTTTTACAATTTGCATGTTTTATTCTTGTAATAAAACTTACGATAATCCACCAGCAAACAAAGTTCCAATTGGAAATATAATCACTATAGGTGATTTAAAAGATATGTTTACTGGGTCTGCTACTCTTATAGATAGCAACTATAGTATTTTTGGTAACATTACATGCGAAGAGACCAATGGAAACTTTTATAAAGAAGTATTTATGCAAGATTTAAGTGGTGCTATTAAGCTTAAACTAAAAGCTTCTGGAGGCCTATATATTGGAGATAGTGTAAGAATCAATATTCAAGGTATTACAATGAGTGAGTATGGTGAGCTATTACAACTAGAAAATGTTGATGTAGATCAACAAGTAGTTAAAATTGCGACAGAAAGATTTATAACTCCTTACGAAGCAACTATTGCTCAATTAAGCTTAAGTGAAGACCAAAGCAGATTAGTAAAATTAAATAATGTAGAATTTTCAGAACTGGGTATGACCTATGCAGATGCAGTAAACCTATCAACAGGATCAAGATTACTCTCAGATTGTAATGGAAATACTGTTTCTATAAGAACAAGTGGGTATGCCAATTTTGCAGGAGATACCTTGCCATCTGGAAATGGATCAATAGTTGGAATATTTACCATTTATAATTCGGAAAAACAATTTGTTATAAGAGATATAAATGAAGTAATGCTAGATTCAAGTCGTTGTAATGCTGGAGGAGGTGGAACTGGAGGAAGTGGTGACTATTTATATAAAGATTTTGATGATGGTTCCTTAACTTCCGGAGGTTGGAAAACTTTTTGGAGTGGAACTAATCCAAACATTGGTGAATGGGAAATTCTTTTCGGAAATATTGCTAAAGCTAGTAACTATTCCAATAGTAGTAATTATGCTTGTGAAAGCTGGTTAGTTTCTCCAAATTTTGATTTAAGCAATGCAACAGCTCCTTACCTTATTTTTGACAATGTTACAAGATATGGTGGAGCGCAATTGGAACTTTATATTTCTTCCAATTATGATGGGGTAAGTAATCCTGATATTCAAGGAACATGGTTTAATTTAACCTCTTACGTTCCTAATTGGGACACCGACAACTTTGATTGGGACTTGGTATCGAGCGGAAATACTGATTTAACTCAATTCATTTCCTCTTCAGTAGCTATAGCTTATAAATATACAGGAAGTAATTCTGATGGCGCTACTTGGGAAGTAGATAATATTCTTGTTACAGAATAACCAAAAATTAATAATTCATAAGAGTGTTTTCTGGATCTTTACTACCAAAAACTAATTTTTCAGGGTTTTCTAATACTTCTTTTACTTTTACCAAAAATCCAACACTATCTTTGCCATCAATGATTCTATGATCATAGGAAAGAGCAACGTACATAATAGGTCTAATCTCAACTTTTCCATTTACAGCGACTGGTCTTTGAACTATATTATGCATTCCTAAAATAGCTGATTGTGGTGGATTTATAATTGGAGTACTTAACATAGAACCAAAGACACCTCCGTTTGTGATCGTAAAAGTTCCACCTGTTATTTCTTCAATTGCTATTTTGCCATCTCTAGCCTTTATAGCCAATTCTTTAATCTTGGATTCTATCTGCAATAAATTCATTTCTTCTGCATTTCTTAAAACAGGAACCATCAAACCTTTTGGAGTACTTACAGCAATTCCAATATCATTAAAATTATAGGAAATCATATGGTCACCATCAATCATAGAATTAACAGTAGGAAATTCCTTTAAAGCTAAAGTACAAGCATGAGTGAAAAAAGACATAAATCCTAAACCTACTTTATATTTTTCCTTAAAAGCTTCTTTATATTTTGCTCTAAGATCCATAATAGGCTTCATATCCACTTCATTGAAAGTAGTTAGCATAGCTGTTTCGTTCTTAACAGTAACTAACCGTGAAGCAATTTTTCTTCTTAGCATACTTAACTTTCTAACTTCACTTTTTCTATTGCCTTCTTCAGGAAGACTAGCTAATAATTGAAGAATATCTTGTTTAGTGATTCTTCCGCCTTTTCCAGTTCCTTCAATTTGTTCAGCTTGAATATTATTTTCATCAATGATTTTCTTTGCAGCAACACTAGGGTGTCCGGCAGCGTATGATATTTCTTGATTGGGGGCAGGATTAACAGGTTCAGGATTTGGAGCAGTAGCTTTTGGGGCTTGCTTTTCAGAAGGTGGACCACCTCCTTTTGGCTTTGAAGCTGAAGTATCAATTAAGCATACAATTTGACCAACTGCTACCACATCACCTACTTCTGCTCTTAGCGATATTATTCCAGCTTCTTCTGCAGGAAGTTCTAGAGTTGCTTTGTCAGAATCAACTTCTGCTATGGTTTGATCTTTTTCAACATAATCGCCATCTTCTACCATCCATTCTGCAATTTCTACTTCTGATATAGATTCTCCTGGTGAAGGAACTTTCATCTCTAATACTGACATAATTTTATTTTTTAGAATAGGACATTACTTTATTTATAATTTCTTGGTGTCTTATCTCATGAACCTTAGGTGATCCTGATGCAGGACTGCCAGACTCATTTCGAGAAAAACATATGATGTTTGAAAATTTCCATTTTCTCAATATATAGGACCAAGGACCCATATTTTCAGGTTCTTCTTGAGCCCAAATAAATTGAGAATTATTTCCATATTTTTTAAAAATCGATTTTAATTGATTTTCTGGAAAAGGATATAATTGCTCTAATCTTAGAAATGCTATATCTTCTTTTTTATTGTTTTCATATTCCTCTATTAAATCGTAATAAAACTTTCCAGAACACAAAACAACTTTTTTAATTTTAGATGGAATGGCAGTTGTATCATCAATTACTTCTTGAAAATTACCGTTAGACATTTCATTTATTGATGAAACAGCTCTATGGAATCTTAGGAGCTTTTTAGGTGTAAACACTATAAGTGGTTTTCTGAACGACCTTACCATTTGTCTTCTCAGTAAATGAAAATAATTTGCTGGATTAGTACAGTTAGCAACTTGAAAATTATCTTCAGCACAAAGCTGTAGAAACCTCTCAATTCTTGCAGATGAATGTTCCGATCCCATTCCTTCATAACCATGAGGGAGAAGCATTACTAATCCGTTTGGTGTTCCCCATTTGTCCTCTGCTGCACTTAAAAACTGATCAATTATAATTTGAGCACCATTAAAAAAATCTCCAAACTGAGCTTCCCAAACCGTTAAACCCTTGGGGGTGTTAAAAGCATAACCATAATCAAATCCTAAAACTGCATATTCAGAAAGTAATGAATTATAAATTTGAAATTCCGCTTGATTTTCGTTTAATAAATTTAACGGAATTACTTCCTCTTCGTCATCTTCAGTCTTAACAACCGCATGTCTATGAGAAAATGTTCCTCTTTCAACATCTTGACCAGAAATTCTAACAGAGTATCCTTCGTCTAATAAAGTTGCATAAGCAAGTAATTCACCCATTGCCCAGTCTAATTTATCTGATTCAATCATTTTCAATCTATCATCAAATAGTTTTACTATTTTTCTAAAATATTTTTTGCCTTCTGGAAGATGATTTAGCTTTTTGGCTAACTTGAGTAAAATATCTATATTAACAGATGTATCCGGTGAAATTTCAAAGTCTTTAGAATTAGACTTTCTATAATCTGACCAAACATCTTCTAGAAAATTAGTGATTTTAGCTTTCTCAATTTGCTTGGCATCATTTAATCTTTCTTGAAGCATGTCATCAAATTCTTTTTCCATTCGAACACCTTCTTCTACACTTACAACTTGCTCATCAATTAATCTTTTTAAATATATTTCCCTTGGATTTGGATGATTAGCAATTAACTTATAAAGTTTTGGTTGAGTAAATTTTGGTTCGTCACCCTCATTATGACCATACTTTCTGTAACATAATAGGTCCACAAAAACATCTCTTGAGTATTGCTGTCTGTACCTTAAAGCTATATCTAGAGTTTGTACAACAGCTTCAATATCATCTCCATTGACATGAAATACGGGGCATAAAGTTGTTTTAGCTACATCCGTACAATAAGTACTAGATCTTGCATCTAAATAATTGGTAGTAAACCCCACTTGATTATTAATAATAATGTGTAATGTTCCGCCTGTTCTATAACCATCTAGCTGAGCCATTTGGATAACCTCGTATACAATACCTTGTCCAGCTACAGCTGCATCACCGTGAATTAAAATAGGTAAAATTTTCTTCTCATCTCCATTTAGTTCATGATCTAATTTGGACCTCGTAATCCCTTCAACAACAGGGTCAACTGCTTCTAAATGGGATGGATTAGGAGATAAAGTGATTTTAACATCATTTCCATTATCAGTTTGAACTTCTGATGTGATTCCTAAATGATATTTAACATCCCCGTCAAATAAAACTTCATCATCATATTCTTTTCCCTCAAATTCACTAAAAATTTTATCATAGGTTTTATTAAAAATGTTAGCCAATACATTTAATCTCCCACGATGAGCCATGCCAACTACAAATTCTTTAAGTCCTAAGTTAGATCCATTTTCAATTAAAACATCTAAAGCAGGGATTAGAGATTCAGCACCTTCAATCGAAAATCTTTTTTGACCAACGAACTTTTTTTGAAGAAATTGCTCAAAAACAGTTGCTTGATTTAATTTGTGAAGAATATGTTTTTTTTGCTTTACAGAAAATTGTGGTCTGTTTTTTAACTCAATATTTTTTCTAATCCATTCTACTCTTTCTGGATGCCGTATATATTGATATTCAATGCCAATTGATTGACAATAAGTTTGTTCAAGATGAATGATAATTTCATTTAATGTACAAGGGTCCAAGCCAACCTGTTCGCTTGCCTGAAAAATTGTCAGTAAATCTACTTCTTCCAGTCCATAATTTTTAATATCTAGAGTTGGGTGGTATTTTCTTCTTTCTCTTACTGGATTAGTCTTGGTAAAAAGATGTCCCCTAGAACGATAATCATTTATTAAATTAATTACTCTAAATTCCTTAAGAACATTACTTGGGATTTTATCAATATCTTCATAGCTAAATTTGGCAAATTCGTAACCATCAAAAAATGTTCTCCAACTAGGTTCTACCAACCTTTTGTCAACTAAATATTTTTGATGAAGTTCGTCAACATAGTCAATATCTATACTATTTAAAAAAGAAAACTGATCTAGTGCCATTTACAAACAAATATGCAAAATAATTGGGTTTATTAATAGTAGAAAAGGAGTTTCTTTTGAGAGTTATTAATAAAATTTCAAAATGATTAAATAAGTATTTAAAATTCAATACTCAACAAATTTAGCGAATATCATTCTTATATGTAATTTTAAAATATGAAAATCTTAATTACCGGAGGATCTGGGACTTTGGGTTCTGCGTTGACCCAAAAATTATTGAAAAATAATATTGAAGTTGTTCATTTAACAAGAGAAAAAAACTCTAAGAATGATGTTAAAAACTATTTATGGGACTGGACTAAAAGTGAGTTTGATGAAAACAGCTTAACAGGAGTAACACATATAATTCACTTAGCAGGAGCTGGAATAGCCGATAAAGCTTGGACAAATAGTAGAAAAAATACTATTGTTAAAAGTAGAGTTTTAACTGCAAGACTTCTGCTTTCAAAAATTAAATCATTGAATATAAATATTACCACTTTCATTTCTGCCTCTGCAGTTGGTTACTATGGCGCTCAAATAAGTGAGAAAACATTTGAAGAAAATGACGAATATTATGAAGACTTTATAGGTAATTGTTGCAAACAATGGGAAAATGCAGCGGATCAATTTAGTGCTATTACAAGAGTATCTAAATTTAGATTAGGAGTTATCCTAGACAAAAACTCTGGTGCTTTGCTTAAAATTGCTAGAATGGTTAAAAATAGAATTGGCTCTCCATTGGGAACTGGAAAGCAATATATGCCATGGATTCATCTTGAAGACGCTGTGAATTTATTTTATTTTGCCATAATGAATGATGAAATTAAAGGGACTTTCAATGCTGTTGCCGAAGAAATTATAACAAACAAAGACTTAACATTAAAAATTGGCAAAGTTCTTAATAGAAAAATTTGGTTGCCTAACGTACCTAGTTTTATTTTAAAATTTATTTATGGTGAGATGTCAGATACCATTTTAAAGGGTGTAAAAGTTTCCAATAAAAAGATAAAGTCATTAGATTATAAATTCAAATATCAAAAAATTGACGAAGCTTTAAAAGCAATTTATCCTTAAATTTTTCTATCCATTAGAGCTACCGAAAATTCTCTAACTAAGTTTTTTTTATTTTCTGAAATATCGATTTGATTAGCACATTCAATGGCCTTTTCAAGATATTCATTTTTAGAGTTAACAGCCAAGTCTAAAACATTATATTTTTTATAATACTCTTTTATTTTGGTAACTTTTAAATTACTTTTCATCTCTTTATCTTCTAAAGTTTTTAAAATCATTTTCTGGTCTTCAGACGATGATTTTCTTAACAACTCTATTAAAAGTATTGTTTTCTTTTTCTCAATGATATCCCCTCCAATTTGTTTTCCAAAACTATCTTTGTTAGGATAGACATCTAAAATATCGTCATGAATTTGAAAAGCAGTACCTAAATTTAAACCAAAATTATAAAGAAGATTAGCATTATTTAAATCTGCACCGCCAATTAAAGCTCCAATTTTTAAAGCACATGCGACTAAAACAGAAGTTTTTAGTTGTATCATATTTATGTATTCGGCAAGTGAAATATCATTTTTATTTTCAAACTCCATATCTAAAGATTGTCCTTCGCAAACCTCAATAGCAGTTTGTTGAAATAGTTTATGAATTTCCGGTGACTGGGAAGAGGAAGTAGATAATAGTTTATTTACTAGAGCATAAAGTAAGTCTCCAGAAAGAATAGCGTCATTTATATTCCACTTTTTATGTACGGACTGATGATTTCTTCTAATTGGTGCTTCATCCATAATATCATCATGAATCAAAGTGAAATTGTGAAATAACTCTATGGCTACGGCCTCATTAACAGAGAGCAAAGGTTTTCCACAAAACAAATCTGAAGCTAAAAGCGTAAGAGAGGATCTAAATCTTTTTCCTCCAAGACCGATTATATACTTTATAGGATCGTATATCGCCAGAGAAGGTAAATTACCACTATATAGCTCTAGCTCTTTATCAATAATTTTTTTGTAACGAAATAGCATTATTATACTTTAATCTATTAAACTCATTAAATAATTCCCATAACCGCTTTTTAAAAGTGGAATGGCAAGTTCTTTTAATTTTTCGCTATTTATAAAACCGTTAGAATAAGCTACTGCTTCGATGCAACCCACACCAAAACCTTGTCTTTCTTCAATTGTTTGTACAAAATTGGAAGCTTGTATTAAAGATCTGAAAGTACCTGTATCTAGCCAAGCAGTTCCTCTTGGAAGTGTTTTGACTTGTAATTTTCCAGCTTCTAAATACTCCTTATTAATATCTGTAATTTCATATTCTCCTCTTGAACTGGGTTTTAAACCTTCAGCTATTTGAACAACATTGTTGTCATAAAAATATAATCCAGGAACAGCATAATTAGATTTTGGATTATTTGGTTTTTCTTCAATTGAAATAGCCTTATGGTTTTTATCAAATTCTACTACTCCATATCTTTCTGGATCATTCACTCTGTAGGCGAATATGTATCCACCATCTGGGTTGGTTGCGCTTTCTAATTTTTCACCCAGTCCCGTTCCAAAAAATATATTGTCACCTAAAATTAAAGCTACATTATCTTTTCCGATAAAACTTTTTCCAATTACAAAAGCCTGTGCTAGACCATTAGGTTCTTGCTGTATTTGATATTCAAATCTGCATCCTAATTTAGATCCATCACCTAATAAATGCTTGAACAATGGCTGATCGTGTGGAGTAGTAATAAATAATATCTCTCTTATACCTGCGTGCATTAATGTTGATAGAGGATAGTAAATCATTGGTTTATTGTAAACTGGCATTAACTGCTTGCTAACCGCTAAAGTTAAGGGGTGTAATCTAGTTCCTGAACCACCTGCTAAAATAATTCCTTTCATATTTTTTATAATTTATCCAGTTCAATATCAGAATCATCGTAAAAATAATCTTCTGAATTTTTAAATTTTTTAGTTACAACATTCTTTTCTAGGCTTAATAATAACGATGGTAACAATATTAAATTAGTTAACATAGCCACAAATAAAGTTAAGGAAACTAAAACACCTAGAGCTTGTGTACCACCAAATTCAGAAGCGGTAAACATAGAGAATCCAAAGAATAAAATAATAGAAGTATATATCATACTAACTCCAGTTTCTTTTATTGAAATCTCTACTGCATCAGATATACTTTTAGTCTTTAACTCTTGTCTGTATTTAGCTAAAAAATGAATAGTATCGTCTATTGATATACCAAAAGCTATACTGAAAACTAAAATTGTTGATGGTTTTATAGCTATCCCAAAATAACCCATTAAGGCTGAGGTGAAAATTAAAGGAATTAGATTGGGAAATAGAGAGACCAATACCATCTTAAATGATTTGAAAAGAAAGGACATTAAAATTGCAATTATAAAAATGGCTAATATTAAGCTGGTGAAAAGGTTTTTCACCATATACGTAGTTCCTTTTGTGTAAAGAACACCTGAACCAGTAACTACTGACTCCACTTTTAAGCTTTCTATAGATTCCTCAATAGCAGAAATAAAATTTTCATTACCATATTTAGATTTAATTGCTGTATAATCTTCTGGAAAATTATTAATTAGGTCTAAATTTCCATTTGTCAGCTTTTCTTTTACTATAAACCTGACTCTGCTACTTGAAGAGTATAACCCATATAAGTCATTATTCTGTTTATGTTTTGAAAATAAAGCTTGTTCTGGATTAATAATATTATCTATTCTGAAATTAATTCTAGAAATTAAACTATCCATTGAAGAAGTTCCAATGTCAGCGATTTGCAACGTAATTCTAGTAGATAAGCGTGTAGAGTCCAAGAAACTACTAACAAATCCATTACTGTTGTCGGTTTCGGATGAAACAAAAGTATTTTTAAAATATTTAGAACTTATGATTCTTGAAAAATATCGTTGATCTTTAGGCCTGCTAAAGTCAAGGTCATACTTAGATGCTTTACCATTCGCATAAGACTGTGAAATAAATTTCATTGCATCTACAATTGAAAGAGATTGAGAAAGATATTTTTCCTTTTTTAATGACTCTTGTAATTGTTGAATTCTTGAAATGTTAGAAAAGTTTTTATACATAGTATCTTTAAATGTTAAAACTATTTCAAATGGGAGAACGCCATTTAACTCTTTTTCAAAAAATCTTAAATCTTTTATTATTTGACTATTTTTTGGTAAGTCGTCGGTAAAGTTTCCTGTAGTATGCATTAAGCTAATTCCATATGCCCCTAATAGTAAAAGGAGGAAAGTTGATATATATACTTGTTTTCTATAATATTTTGAAAACTTAATTAAACTTGAAACAAAATTATACATCCATTTTCTATCAAGATGTTTTATATGTTTTTCTTTTGGATTTGGTAGAAAGCTATACACAATAGGTACCAAACAAATACTTATAAAAAACATACATATGATATTTATGAAAGAAACAATACCAAATTCAATCATCATTTTTGAGCTTGTAAATACAAAGGTTCCAAAACCTAATGCCGTTGTGGCATTTGTTAAAAAAGTAGCATTTCCTACTTTTTGAATAATAAGTTCTAAGGATTTAATTTTATCGTTATTTTTTCTAAATTCTTGTTGATATTTATTAATTAAATAAATACAATTTGGAATGCCAATCACAATTACAAGTGGAGGTATTAATGCCATAAGAGCTGTTAATTCATAACCAAATAAACCAATAATTCCTACAGACCAAACTACTCCAATTAAGACAACAATTATTGATATTAAAACAACTTTAAAGGATTTAAAAAATATTAATAGTAATAAAGAAGTTACCAAAATGGCTAAGCACACAAATAGAGAAAGTTCAGATTTTATAACGTTCATCATAAAGGCTCTGATATAAGGTAACCCTGAAAACTTCCAGTTTTTAAACTGATGATTATAAGAATTGGCAATATTATGAATATCTGACACTAGAGTTCCTCTTAATTTTGAATTAAATATTTCTTTATTTAAAAACAACATCATCATGTGAAGATCCGTAGACTTTTTGTAAACAATATTTTCATAAAATTTTAATGAACTAATTACTTGTTTTACACTATCTATAACATTTTGATCTAACGGGTAATCATCAATAATTTCAACAAGATTAAATCGTTGTTGATTTTTATTTTTGATTATGTTATAGAGGTGAGCTTCAGAGAAAACTGAGTCTACAACATTTTTGTAGAATGAAGTATCGTTATTGGAAATAAGTACTTTTACATTTTGAATACTATCTGCCATCTCTAGCCAAGCATTAAATTTATCTTCTTTATAAAAATCAGGTTCGTTAGTTGCAATAACTAGCATTAACCCGTCTTGACCAAAATCTGATTTAAAATTTTCGTAGGCTACGTATACTGGATCACTTGATGGAAGAAGTTTATTGAGTTGATATTGTAATTTTAATTTAGTTGCAAAAAACCCGAAAAATATTGTAAACAATATAATTGAGAGAATAATTAAAATTCTATTACTAAGAATTAATTTGGAAATATTCTTCCACATTTAAATTTAATTATAAAATATATTTACTAAGTTATCAATTAATAGAGAAGTATATAATTATTAGAATAAAGGATTTTACTAATTTTAGTTAATTAAAATGAATAGAACAGAAATAATAGCTTTATTAAAAAATTTTTCTTTAAAAAAAACATATAATATATTTAAATTATATGTTAGTTTTTTAATCTCTAGAAACACCAAATCGTCAAAAATTTATGGGCTGCCAATGGCTTTGAGTATTGAACCAACAACAGCGTGTAATTTAGGTTGTCCAGAATGTCCTAGTGGACTTAAACAATTTACTCGCAAAACAGGTAATTTAACCAAGTCTTTAAATAAGAAAATAATTGATGAACTTTCAGGGTCTCTTACTTATATTAATTATTATTTTCAGGGAGAGCCATATATAAATCCTCATTTTTTTGATTTTGTTTCATATGCTAGTTCTAAAAAAATATTTTGTGCAACATCAACCAATGGTCATTTTTTATGTGATGAAAATTGCAAAAAAACTATCCAATCTGGATTAAAAAGAATAATAATTTCTATTGATGGGAACGATCAAGAAACATATGAGGTTTATAGAAAAAATGGTAGCTATGAAAAGGTTATTGAAGGGACAAAGAATATTTTAAGATGGAAAAAAAAGTTAAATAGTAATTATCCTCACGTAATTTATCAATTTTTAGTAGTTAAGACTAATGAGCATTTAATTGATGAAATGAAGTTATTGGCTAACAAATTGGGGGTTGATGAGTTTAGAATAAAGACTGCTCAATTTTATAATTTTACAAATGGTAATAAATTAATTCCTGAAAATGATAAATATTCTCGTTATTTAAAAACTGGAAATGGACAGTACAAGCTAAAAAATAAAATGAGTAATCATTGCTGGAGGATGTGGAGTAGCGCTGTTATTACAGTAAATGGTGGAATTGTGCCATGCTGTTTTGATAAAGATGCTTCTCATAATTTAGGAGATATCAAAAAAAATAGATTTTCTGAAATTTGGAAAAGTAGAAAATATAATACTTTTAGAAATCAAATTTTTTCGGACAGAAGTCAAATTGAAATCTGCAAAAACTGTTCTGAAGGAACAAAAGTATGGGCATAAAAAAAGCCCATTTCTGGGCTTTTAGTAATAATTTAAAGTACAATATTAATGTCCTTCATGACCTTCATGATCCTCAGCTTTTGCATCAGCTCCATCTGTAGCAGCATCAGCTCCATCTGTAGCAGCATCAGCTCCATCTGTAGCAGCATCAGCTCCATCTGTAGCAGCATCAGCTCCATCTGTAGCAGCATCAGCTCCATCTGTAGTAGCATCAGCTCCATCTGTAGCAGCATCCTCTTCTTCAGTAGTTTCAACATTTTGTTGTGTTGGTTCAGCAACAGTAGTTCCTTCAGTAGCAGCGCCACATGAAATCATTAATGCTGTTATTGGTAATATCCAGAATTTCTTCATAATAACTATTTTTTTTTATTTATAATTTGCAAATTAATTCTTGCAAAACTCTAGATATTTTTGATAAATTCCTAATTATCAGCCATAAAAGTATTGAAGCGTATTTTACACCTTCATAATATCAACTTCCTTGAGAGTTACAAATTCATCTACTTTTTTGGTAAATATATCTGTTATTTTCTGAATTTCATCTTCAGAACTTTTAATTTCATCTTCACTCAAACCTTCTTCTTTTAAACTCTTAATCATATCATTTGCGTCTTTTCTTTGAGACCTGATACTCACTTTTGCATGTTCACCTTCTGACTTTGCTCTTTTAACAAGTTCTTTTCTTCTTTCTTCTGTTAATACAGGAACGGAAATTAGAATAACCTCTCCATTGTTTTGAGGGTTAAGACCTAGATTTGCATTAATAATGGCTTTGGTGATTTCATCAAGCATAGGTTTTTCCCAAGGCTGAATGGTTAAAGTCCTAGAGTCTAAAGTACTCACATTTCCTATTTGAGAAAGTGGTGTTAATGATCCGTAATAATCTACTTTAACACTATCTAACATAGATGGGTTGGCTCTTCCAGCTCTAATTTTTCCAAGTTCTACATTTAAATGGGATATAGATTTATCCATTCCATCTTGAGCTTCTTCTAAAATCATATTTATTTCTTCCATCAGAATAAAATTTATACAGTAACTAAAGTTCCTATATTTTCTCCTAAAATAACTTTTTTAAGGTTTCCTGTTTTATTCATGTCAAAAACTACAACAGGAATCTGATTTTCTTTACAAAGAGTAAATGCAGTCATATCCATTATTTTTAACTTTTTTTCATAAGCCTCATCAAAAGTTAAAGAATCATATTTGATTGCATTATCGTTTTTTTCTGGATCAGAGTCATAAACACCATCAACTCTAGTTCCTTTTAAAATAACATCACAATCAATTTCAACAGCTCTTAATGACGCAGCAGAATCTGTAGTAAAAAAAGGGTTCCCAGTTCCAGATCCAAAAATAACTATTCTTCCTTTTTCTAAATGCCTAACAGCTTTTCTTTTAATATAAGGTTCAGCAATTTGTTTCATTTCAATTGCAGATTGTAATCTAGTTATTAAACCTATAGATTCTAAAGCAGACTGCAAAGCCATACTATTTATCATAGTAGCTAACATTCCCATATAATCTCCCTGTGTTCTATCCATTCCACCTTTCTCAGCTTGAACACCTCTAAAGATATTTCCTCCTCCAATAACAATCCCAATTGCCACATTTAAATCTGAGATCTCTTTAATATCTTTAGCATACTGCATTAATCTTTTATTATCAATACCAAATTGCTTATCACCCATAAGAGCCTCACCACTTAGTTTCAATAAAATTCTTTTATATTTCATGTTTTCAAAATTTTGGTCAAAAAAAAGAGAGCTAAAAGCTCTCTAAATATAATCAACAATATTAAATTGAGAGTGAATACCTCTTAAAATCTGTTACCATTAAATCGGGGTTAGTTTCCTTAAGAAATTGACCCACTGTTTTTTTATTATCTCTAATAAAGGCTTGATTTATGAGTGTTGTTTCTTTGAAAAATTTATTTAATCTTCCCTTTGCAATTTTTTCTGCCATTTCAGCTGGTTTTCCTTCCTGAATAGCCAAATCTTTTCCCACTTCAATTTCTCTGTCAATAACATCTTGGGTTACAGATTCTTGATCTAATGCAATTGGATTCATAGCAGCTACTTGCATAGCAACTTGCTTACCAACTTCTTCTTCATCTAAAGTTAAACCTACAATAGTAGCAATTTGATTGCCGGGGTGGTTGTAAGCAACCACTTTTTTGGCTATAATCTTTTCAAAAGCAGAAATTTCTATTTTTTCACCAATAACACCACTCTGTTCTGTTATCTTTTCTTTCACAGTTAGGTCAGAATTGGTATATTTTTGATTCAATAAATCTTCTAATGAATTAGAGTTTGATTTAACTGCTAAATCAACTAAATTATTTGCTAAAACACCAAAATCATCATTTTTAGCAACAAAATCAGTTTCACAATTTAAGCATACTAAATATCCACTTTCATTATCCGATTTGGAAATCACTAAACCTTCTCTAGCATCTCTATCTCCTCTTTTTGCTGCAATCTTTTGACCTTTCTTTCTTAAAAAATCAATTGCCTCTTCCATATCTCCGTTAGATTCAGTTAATGCCTTTTTACAGTCCATCATTCCTGCACCAGTCTTTTTTCTTAGTTCATTTACATCTTTTGCTGTAATACTCATAATAATATGATTTAAGATTTAACTTCTTCCTTATCTTTCTTTACCTCTTCTTTGGCAGCGGCCTCATCTTTAGCTATTTTTTCTTTTGCTGCTTCCTCTTTAGCTACTTTTTCTTGAGCAATTTTATCCTTAGAATCTTTTCTCTCTCCTAAACCTTCTTTTATAGAATCACAAAGTGAAGAAACTACTAAATCTATAGACTTAGTTGCATCATCATTTGATGGAATAATAAAATCTATCCCTTCAGGACTAGAATTTGTATCGACCATAGCAAAAATTGGAATATTTAAGTTTTTTGCTTCAGCAAGAGCAATATGTTCTTTTTTAACATCTACAATAAAAATTGCTGCAGGTAATCTATTCATATCGGAAATGCTTCCAAAAATTTTGTCAATTTTTTCTCTCTTTCTAGTTAATTGTAATCGTTCTCTTTTTGACATAGTATCCGCCGTACCATCTTTCATCATCTTATCAATGGATGTCATTTTTTTGATGGTTTTACGAGTAGTTTTAAAATTGGTTAGTAAACCTCCAGGCCATCTTTCTGTAATTGAAGGCATATTAACTTCTTCAACTTTAGTTGACATTATTTCTTTAGCTTGTTTTTTAGTTGCTACGAAAAGAATTTTACGACCAGACTTTGCTATTTGTTTCATTGCGCTAGAAGCTTCTTCAAGCTTTATTAAAGTCTTATTTAAATCTATTACATGAATACCTTTTTTTTCATCAAAAATGTATGGCGACATACTTGGATTCCACTTTCTTTTTAAGTGTCCGAAATGCACTCCGGCATTTAACATTTGTTCAAAAGTTACTTTTGTCATATTTGTTTACTTTCTTGTTACTGTTTTATCAGCAGGTAAGTAGTAGCAAATTGATTGATCTACATACCTTAGATACTAAACTATACACCCCGGTGCATATATTAAAATTATCTTTTACTAAATTGAAATTTCTTTCTTGCTTTCGGTTGTCCAGGTTTTTTTCTTTCAACCATTCTTGGATCTCTTGTCATTAACCCTTCAGCCTTAAGTAGAGGTTTATATTCTTCATTAATTTCCACCAGAGCTCTTGAAATAGCTAGTCTAATTGCTTCTACTTGACCCGTAGAACCTCCACCATTTACATTGATAGTAGCATCATATTTCCCCTTAGTACCTGTTAATTCAAAAGGTTGAAAAATTTTATACTGTAGGACATCTGTAGTGAAATAATCTTTATGATCTCTCTTGTTGATTGTTATTTTACCTTTACCACTTTTAAGATAAATTCTAGCTACTGAAGATTTTCTTCTTCCTAATTTGTTTATTACGGACATTAAATATTAATTAAGTTCTATTTTTTTTGGTTTTTGAGCTTCCTTGTTATGTGTTTCACCTACAAAAACATGAAGATTTCCATATAATTTTCTTCCCAATCTGTTTTTAGGTAACATTCCTTTTACAGCTTTTTCTAATAATCTCTCTGGAAATTTTTTCAACATAGATGAAGCATTTATCGATCTTTGACCGCCAGGATAACCAGTGTGTCTTATGTATTCTTTATTTTCCCACTTATTTCCAGATAAAGTGACTTTTTCAGCATTTATAATGATAACATTATCACCACAATCTACATGAGGAGTGAAATCTACCTTATGTTTTCCTCTTATCAAACTAGCAACTCGACTAGCAATCCTACCTAGAGGTTGACCATCGGCGTCTATCAACAACCATTCCTTGTTTACAGTCTCTCTATTAGCTGAAATTGTTTTATAACTTAAATGACTCACTTTTCTAAACTTATTTATTTATTGGGCTGCAAAGATATGATATAATTTTGATTCTTACAATTGAGTAGTCAAATTTTTAATTAGAATTGCTAAATAACTTTCAATTGCCTGCCAACTTTAATAAAAGCTGAGGTAGCTAAATCCAAATGCTCTTTCGTATGAGCTGCAGAAATTTGAGTTCTTATCCTAGCCTTTCCTTTTGGAACAACAGGATAGAAAAAACCAACAGCATAAACACCTTCTTCAAGAAGCATTTCTGCAAATTTTTGAGAAAGAGCTGCATCATAAAGCATTATAGGAACTATTGGTGAGTCTCCCTTTTTAACATCAAATCCAGCATCAATAATTTTATTTTTAAAATAAGTTGTATTTTCTTCCAACTGATCTCTAAGCTTTGTGCTTGATGAAAGTATTTCAAAAACCTTGTTAGCTGCTCCTACGATAGATGGAGCTAAAGAATTTGAAAATAAATATGGTCTTGATTTTTGTCTAAGAATTTCAATAATTTCTTTTTTTCCTGTGGTATATCCTCCCATAGCACCACCCAATGCTTTTCCTAAAGTTCCTGTTATAATGTCGACTTTATCCATAACATTGTAATATTCAGGAACTCCTCTGCCTGTCTTTCCAATAAATCCTGCTGAGTGACATTCATCAGTCATAACTAAAGAATCATATTTTTCTGCTAAATCACAAATTTCATCCATTTTTGCTATGTCTCCATCCATTGAAAAAACACCATCGGTAACAATAATTCTATTTCTACATTCTTGAGCATCTAGAAGTTGGTTTTCTAAATCCTCCATATTGCTGTGTTTATATCTAAATCTTTTAGCCTTACAAAGTCTAACTCCGTCAATAATTGAAGCATGATTTAGTTCATCAGAAATTATGGCATCTTCTGGTCCAAAAAGAGGTTCAAAAAGACCACCATTCGCGTCAAAAGCTGCTGCGTACAAAATAGTATCCTCAGTATTATAAAAATCTGCAATTCTTTTTTCTAATTCTTTATGAATATCTTGTGTGCCACATATAAATCTTACAGAAGACATACCAAAACCATGAGTTTCTAAGGCGGATTTAGCAGCATTGACCACTTCATAATTTGATGAAAGGCCTAAGTAGTTATTGGCACACATTATAATGACTTCTTTATCTCCTTCAACACGAACACTTGCACCTTGTGAAGTTGTAATAATTCTTTCTTTTTTCAAAAGACCAGATGATTCAATAACATCCAGTTCTTCCTTTAATTGATTTTTAAGAGATCCGTACATAATTATACTATACCTTGATCAATCATTGCGTCAGCTACCTTCACAAAACCAGCAATATTTGCACCTTTAACATAATCAATATAACCATCTTCCTGCTTGCCAAAAGCAACACACTGCTCATGAATGTTGAGCATTATGTTGTGAAGTTTCTCATCAACTTCCTCTCTTGTCCAATTATATCTTAAAGAATTTTGAGACATTTCTAAACCTGAAGTTGCAACTCCTCCTGCGTTAGAGGCTTTACCTGGTGAAAAAAGTATCTTATTTTCGGTAAAAAAAGAGATAGCCTCTGGGCTGCATGGCATATTCGCACCTTCAACTACAGCAATACATTTATTTTTTACAAGTAATTTAGCATCTTTTTCATGTAACTCATTTTGAGTTGCACAAGGCAAAGCTAAGTCTACATTTACATTCCAAGGTGCTTTAGATTCATGAAAAGACGCACTTGGATATCTTTTGACATATTCTGAAATCCTTCCTCTATCGACATTTTTTAAATTCATAATCCAGGACAACTTTTCAGTATTTATTCCATCATTGTCAAGAATATATCCTTTAGAATCACTCATAGTTACTACTTTAGCACCTAAATGAATACATTTTTCACAAGCAAATTGAGCTACATTTCCAGAACCTGATATAGCTACTATTTTATCTTTTAAACTATCTCCTTTTGTTTGAAGCATTTTTTCTGCAAAATAAACAACTCCGTACCCTGTAGCTTCAGGCCTTATTAAAGATCCTCCCCAATTAATTCCTTTACCGGTAAGGACTCCTGTAAATTCATTTCTTAACCTTTTGTATTGACCAAACATATATCCAATTTCTCTTCCTCCAACACCAATATCACCAGCAGGAACATCTGTATTTGGTCCAATATGTCTTGAAAGCTCAGTCATGAAAGACTGACAGAACTTCATAACTTCGTTATTAGATTTACCTTTAGGATTAAAATCTGAACCTCCTTTACCACCTCCCATGGGAAGAGTTGTTAAAGAGTTTTTGAAAATTTGTTCGAAACCTAAAAATTTCAATATTGATAAATTTACCGAAGGATGAAATCTAAGTCCACCTTTATATGGCCCAATTGCCGAGTTAAATTCCACTCTAAAACCTCTGTTAACTTGAGGCTCCCCATTATCTGAAATCCAAGGCACCCTAAATTGAATAACTCTCTCAGGTTCAACAATTCTTTCTAGTACTTTGGCTTTTTTATATTTAGAATTTGACTCTATAAATGGTATAACTGTTTCTACAACTTCTTCAACTGCTTGAATAAATTCTGGCTCATGACTATTTTTTAATTCCAATTCTTTCATGAAAGAATCAATTATATTTTGATATTTGGACATATTACAGTGTAGTTTTAAAAGTTTTGTTCAAATGTATGCAATTTTATTTTTCCTTTTTGTGGAATGTTAATCAATTTATTCTACGGTTTAGGTAAAACAAAACATAATCGTCTGTGTTTGTTATATAAATTAGTGTATGATTAGGTCTACTTATGACACGAAAACTAGTATTAAACTCGAAAAAGATAATTTTTATTATTCTGAAGAAGGTTTAATTATTTTTACCAAAAAATATCATCTAAATCGAGGCTATTGTTGCAAAAGTAAGTGCAAACATTGTCCCTACGGTTTTAACAAATGATACTGGTTTAAACTTTAATAATGACCCATTTAAAAAAATTAATTTCTAGTGGAATTCCTAGTGAATTACCCAATTTCAAACCACGACTATCCGAAATAAGTCATGCTCCCAATAGAAAAGATTCTTTAACAAAAAAAGAAAAAGCTTTAGCATTAAAAAATGCATTAAGATATTTTCCTGAAAGTCAACATAATATATTAGGAAAAGAATTTTCAGAAGAATTAAATAAATATGGAAGAATTTATATGTATAGATTTCAGCCAGATTACAAAATATTTGCTCGACCAATTGATGACTACCCAGGTAATTCCATACAGGCAAAATCAATTATGTTAATGATTCAAAATAATTTAGATCCTGCTATTGCTCAACATCCACAGGAATTAATCACTTATGGGGGAAATGGTTCAGTTTTTCAAAATTGGGCCCAGTACCTTCTTACAATGCAATATTTATCTAAAATGGAGGATGACCAAACATTGGTAATGTATAGTGGGCATCCCTTAGGTCTTTTTCCTTCCAATATTAATGCTCCTAGGGTTGTTATTACAAATGGAATGATGATTCCTAATTATTCTAAACAAAATGATTGGGAAAAGTTCAACGCGATGGGGGTCACTCAATACGGACAAATGACTGCTGGATCTTATATGTATATTGGACCTCAAGGAATTGTCCATGGAACAACTATTACAGTACTCAATGCATGCAGAAAAATCGATTCTAATGGCCCTAATGGAAAATTATTTGTAACCTCCGGTCTTGGAGGTATGAGTGGAGCTCAGCCGAAGGCTGGAAATATTGCAGGTGTTATTTCTGTAACTGCAGAAATAAACCCTAAAGCAAGTTACAAAAGACATGAACAAGGTTGGGTAGACGAAATAATTAAAGATTTAGATGAATTATGTAAGCGTGTAATAAAAGCTAAAGAAAATAATGAAGTTGTTTCAATCGCATATGATGGTAATATCGTTGATGTGTGGGAAAAATTTAATGAAGAAAATATTTATATAGATTTAGGTTCAGATCAGACATCTCTTCATAATCCTTGGGCTGGAGGTTATTATCCTTCAGGATTAACTTTTGAAGAATCAAATAAGCTAATGACTTCAAACCCTGTTCTTTTTAAATCTAAAGTAGAGGAGTCGTTAATAAGGCATACTAAAGCCATTGAAAATCACACAACAAAGGGCACTTATTTTTTCGATTATGGTAATGCATTTTTATTAGAAGCTTCTAGAGCAGGTGCTGATATTTTGAAAAATGATAAAGTGACTTTTAAATACCCTTCATACGTTCAAGATATTATGGGCCCAATGTGTTTTGATTATGGATTTGGACCTTTTAGATGGGTTTGCGCATCAGGAGACCCCCGAGATTTAAAACTAACTGATGATATCGCATGTTCAGTATTAGAAGATTTATTATTAGGTTCACCATTTGAGATTCAACAACAAATGAGAGACAATATTCAATGGATAAAAGGTGCCCAAGAAAATAATTTAGTAGTAGGATCTCAAGCACGTATACTATATGCAGATTCTGAAGGAAGAATAGCCATTGCAAAAGCTTTTAATAAAGCCATTAAAAAAGGGGAAATATCTGCTCCAATTGTTCTTGGAAGAGATCATCACGACGTTTCAGGAACAGATTCACCATACAGAGAAACTTCTAATATATACGATGGGTCATCATTCACAGCAGATATGGCTATACAAAATGTAATTGGAGATTCTTTTAGAGGTGCAACATGGGTAAGTATTCACAACGGAGGCGGTGTTGGATGGGGAGAGGTTATAAATGGCGGATTCGGACTTACTATTGATGGCAGCAAAGAATCAGAAGATAAACTAAGTAATATGCTATTTTGGGATGTAAACAATGGTATTGCAAGAAGAAACTGGGCAAGAAATAAAGAAGCAATTTTTGCTATTAAAAGAGAAATGAAAAGGAATTCAAAACTAGAAGTAACTATTCCTTTCTCTGCTGATGATCAAATGATAAATAATCTAGTAGATTAAACAATTTATAAAATAAATTTACCCATTTACAGACTTTTAGTATTTTAAGTATACATACCATATATTTATACTATGATTGAGTTCAAAGGAAAAACAGTATGGATTACAGGAGCTTCTTCAGGAATTGGGAAAGCACTAGCTATAAAGTTAGGTTCGCTAGGGGCTAATTTAGTACTATCATCAAGAAACGAAGATCAATTAAAAGAAGTAGCTCAACTATGTAATACTAACTATCTTATTTTACCTTTAGATTTAGAAAAATCGTCGAATTTTCCTGAAATGGTTAATAAAGTTGTTTCAAAGTTCAAAAGTATAGATTTATTGATTAATAACGGAGGAATTAGCCAAAGATCAAAAGCTTATGAAACTGATTTAAATGTAGACAGAAAAATTATGGAAGTCAATTATTTTGGAACTATTGCCCTAACCAAAAGTATTCTCCCAATAATGCAAAAACAAAAAAGTGGCTACATTACTACCATTAGCAGTAGCTCAGGGAAATTTGGTTTTTTCTTAAGATCATCCTACTCTGCATCAAAATTTGCACAAGTTGGTTTTTTTGAATCACTCAGGCTTGAAGAAGAAAAAAATAATATTTTTATTAGCATTGTTTTTCCATTTTTAGTTAAAACTAATATTTCATTAAATGCCATTTCAGAAGAAGGATTGGTCAATAAAAAAAATGATCCTTTAATAGAAAAGGGAATATCACCTGAAAAATGTGCACAAGATATTATTGATGGTATAATGAATCAGAAAAAAGAGATTTACTCAGGTGGTAGAGGTGCTTGGATACTATATATTAAAAGATTTTTTCCCGAAATATTTTTTAATATAATGAGGAAACAAAATCCAAGTTAATCTTTAATCCTTGTGAATTTTAAAGCTTTTAACATCCAGTTAGGTAATGGTTGTGAAGCTTTTCGCTTCTCAACATTTAAAAATAAGCCCAACTTTTCGATAATAGGAATTTTATAAACTTCTATCATTTCAATTAGAGTTCCATCCGGATCTTCACAATAAGTACAATGAACTTTTGTACTCTCACCCATACTTAACACATCATTAGTGTCACAGGTAAATCCAAAACCTTCAGAAGAAAGTTTTTCACCAAGAGCTTTCATATTTCTAACGTCAAAACCTAAATGAACGAATCCTGTATCTCCCCACAACCTGTCTTTATAAATTTTATTAGGAACTCTTTTAGATTTGTCTTCAACTAACTCGATATAACTTTTACCAGCTAATTTAGAAAACCCTCCACCAGATGGATTTTCTTGAGAAATTAAAACCCTTCGATACTCAGAATCTCCTCCATGAATAGGAGCCCAATCACTGAAGATGCTGGTTTGATCATGTATAACCTCATCATATCCCAATAAATTATAGAAAGCAAGAGATTTATCCATGTTAGAAACTCCTATAGAGCACCCTAAGGTTCCTCCGGTAGGGTGGGAATGATTTGTATAAAAATCATTAGCTGGAATAATTTGCCATATCAAGTCATCTAAATCTTTCACATAAAAAGTATTGAACCCATAAGGAGATGGAACAACTTTTGAAATTAAGTTTGCATTATTTGCTTTAAAAAACCCATAAGCTTTATCTATATCTGGAGTTTTAATCATTCCCATAAAAATCCCTAAATCTCCAAGTTGGAATTTTATTTTTGCGTGAGTTGCTTTAAAAGTGCTAGGGCTAACTATTTCCATTGCACAACCCCCTTTAATATTAAGAACCATGGCAGCACGTTTAGAAATAACTTTTCCATTAGTGTAAATAGTCATCAATGGAGCTTCTGCTTCATCGTTGAATAAAGGAATATCCATTCCAAAGAATTTTCTATACCACTTCCATGATGAATTGTGGTCAGGGACACCTACTCCTAAATGTTGTATGCCGTGGATAGTAAAACTCATGATTTTATTCTTTCAACGTACATACCTTTCTGAATATCCACTTTAATCAAATCACCGTTATTAATAAATAAAGGAACTTTTACTTTAGCTCCTGTTTCAATAGTTGCTGGTTTCATAGTATTGGTCGCGGTATCTCCTTTGATTCCTGGTTCAGTGTAAGTAACTTCTGTAGAAAGAAACTGAGGTTGTTCTACTAATAATGGCATTTCCTCTTCAGCATGAAAAATAATAGTACAAATGATTCCTTCTTTTAAAAAATCAGGTTGGTCTATCATATGAGATTCAATAAATATTTGTTCATAATTTGAAGTATTCATAAAATGGTAACCATCATTTTCTTTATATAAGTATTGATATGATCTGTTTTCAATTCTCACAATCTCAATCTTATGTCCTGATGGAAATGTATGATCTAAAACTCTTCCGTCTTCGATTCCTCTCATCTTAGTTCTTACAAATGCAGGACCTTTACCTGGTTTAACATGTTGAAACTCCTTTATTTGCATTAATTTATTATTGTGTTTGATACACAATCCATTTTTTATTTCTGATGTGGAGGCCATAAATTTATTTTAAGTTGTAAATATAGAAAATGTTAATTTAGAGATTAACTAATGTTACTCCAATTTGGTTTTAATTTCATTTGACGAATTAGTTCGTTCTTTATTGATTGATTTTCTGAATTAGAAATATTCCCATCTTTAGCTATTAATTCATCAACATCAATTTTAGCTAATTGTACTAATTGACCATCTTTAGCTAGGTCAGCTAATTTAAAATCCAAAACTCCACTTTGTTGAGTTCCCATAACATCTCCAGGTCCTCGAATTTTCAAATCTTGCTCTGATATTTCGAAACCATCATTAGTTCTTACCATAGTATCAAGTCTTGTTTTAGCCTCATTAGATAGTTTGTACCCACTCATAAGTATGCAATATGATTTTTCAGCTCCTCTTCCAACTCTTCCTCTAAGTTGATGCAATTGAGATAGTCCAAATTTTTCAGCACTTTCAATAATCATTAGAGATGCATTGGGAACATCAACTCCCACTTCAATAACAGTTGTTGCCACCATTATTTGAGTTTTACCAGCAACAAATTGAGCCATTTCATAATCTTTAGCTTCTGGTTTCATTTTACCATGAACTATACTCACTTTATAATTGGGTAATGGAAATCTTCTTACAATACTTTCATAGCCATCCATCAAGTCCTTGTAATCTAACTTTTCAGATTCTTCAATTAAAGGATAGACAATATAAACTTGATGACCTTTTTTAATTTCATCTTCAATAAATTGGAAAACTTTTAGCCTGCTGGAATCAAATCGGTGAATGGTGTTAATGGGCTTCCTGCCTGGAGGAAGTTCGTCAATTACTGAAACGTTTAAATCTCCGTAAAATGTCATAGCTAAAGTTCTGGGAATTGGTGTGGCAGTCATAACTAAAACATGAGGAGGATACTGATTTTTCTTCCATAATTTTGCTCTTTGAGCAACTCCAAATCGATGCTGCTCATCAATAATAGCCAATCCCAAATTTTTAAACTTTACTTTATCTTCTAAAAGTGCGTGAGTTCCAACAAGAATATTTAGTTTACCATTTTCTAATGATTCATGTATTATTTTTCTATCAGATTTTTTTACTGAACCAGTAAGTAGTGCAATATTAATTCCTAACGGATTTAAAAAATTTACTATAGTCTTAAAATGTTGATTAGCTAAAATTTCTGTAGGTGCCATTAAACATGCTTGAAATCCATTGTCAATAGATAAAAGTATTGTAAGGACAGCAACCAAGGTTTTACCACTTCCTACATCTCCTTGTAATAACCTGTTCATATGAGAACCTAACCCTAAATCTTTACGAATTTCTTTAACTACTCTTTTTTGAGCATTGGTTAATTCGAATGGAAGATGTTCTTTAAAAAAATTATTGAAATTATCACCAACTTCTTTGAAAATATACCCTTTAGATTTTTTACGATTAGTCAGCTTTTGACGAGTCATTCCAAGTTGTAAAAAAAACAATTCTTCGTATTTTAATCTTATAATAGACTTTTGAAGAATATTTTTATCCTTAGGAAAGTGAATATTGGCAAAAGCATTATTGATAGATGGAAAATGATTTTTTTTTTCAATCCTCTGAGAAAGTGTAGGTGGAATAAAATTTAGAACTTGTGGTAATAAGTTCCTCATTAAGTTTTCAATTCCTTTAGATTGAAGACCAAAAGATGATAACTTTTCAGTAGAATGATAAACAGGTTGAAGATTTCCTATTTTATTTTTGTTTTTTTCCTCTAACTCAATTTCTGGATGATTAAAATTTAGTGTCCCTCCATACAAACTTGGTTTGCCAAAAACCACATATTGTTCTCCAGCTTTAATTGCAGATTTAATCCATTTCACACCCTTAAACCAAACTAATTGAACAGTCCCAGTATCATCAATGGCAGTAACCAAAAGTCTTTTTTTTCTAGGTTGACCAAGCTCCTGTATTTTGGTGATTTTTACTGAAATTTGAACGTTCCCTAAAGATTCTAAAATTTCTTTTATTTGAACAGTTTTAGATCTATCAACATATCTAAAGGGAAAATAATTTAATAAATCTCTAAATCTATAGATGTTTAATTCTGACCTAAGTATGTCAGCTCTTTTAGGGCCTACCCCTTTTAAAAATTCAATTGAAGTATTTAATATGTTATTATCCAAGGATGAAAATAAAATTCATCTATGAAAATAGAATAAAAAATTTAAACTATTCTGGATGATTATATAGAATCTTTACCCAATAACAAAACCGGATTTTCTAAATAATTTTTAAAACTATTTAAAAATACTGAACCAACTGCTCCATCAACAACTCTATGATCACAACTTAAGGTGACTTTCATAACGTTACCTGGAACAATTTCTCCATTTTTTACTATTGGAACTTGTTGTATTCCACCAATAGCTAATATACATGCATCTGGTGGATTTACAATTGCTGTAAATTCATCAATTCCAAACATTCCAAGATTAGAAATGGTAAAAGTATTGCCCTCCCATTCTTCCGGTTGAAGCTTTTTATCTTTGGCTTTTTGGGCAAAAGTTTTGACTTCATCTCCGATTTGTGTTAACGGCTTTTCGTTTGCAAATCTGACAACTGGTACTAAAAGACCTTCATCAACCGCTACTGCGACTCCAATGTGAACATGATTATTATACCTTATGAAATCTCCATGCCAAGAAGCATTAACTTTTGGATGATCTTTAAGAGAAACAGCTGCTGCTTTTACAACAAAGTCATTAAATGAAATTTTTGAGGGAGCTATGGAATTATTAATGGCTTTTCTAGATTCTACAGCATTATCCATATTTATAGAAACAGTTAAGTAAAAGTGTGGAGCAGAAAATTTACTTTCAGCCAATCTTTGAGCAATAACTTTTCTCATAGGTGAAACAGCTTGATCAGTAAATGATTCTTGACCAGTAATATTAGATTTTCCTTGAAAATTATCAATGTCTCTTTTCACAATTCTACCATCAGTTCCAGAGCCATTAACAAATTTTAAATTTATTCCTCTTTCTTCTGCCAATTTTCTAGCTAGAGGAGATGCTTTTAATCCTGAATTTGATATGGTTTCAGCTGGTGGAAAGGAATTATTATAGCTAGTAGATTGTTGGGTGACAATTGGCACTGTAACTTCAGTTACTATTTGAGTTTCTACTTTAGCAACTGGCTTATCTTCTTTTATTGGCTCTTCAACTGTCTCGGCAACTTTATTATCTTCTTTTAATAGGTCTTGTATATCTTCTCCCTTTTCACCAAGTATGGCTAAGATTGAGTCGACAGGAGCATTTTGTCCTTTTTCCACACCAATATGCAATAAGACACCTTCCTGAAAAGATTCAAATTCCATAGTAGCTTTGTCTGTTTCAATTTCAGCTAATACTTCTCCACTTTCAATACTGTCTCCAACTTTCTTATGCCATTCTGCAACCACACCTTCTGTCATGGTATCACTTAATTTGGGCATTCTTACAATTTCAGCCATATAATAAATTTAATCTTTTATAAATGGATAATCCTTTTGGACATATACATCCTCATATAATTCGTGTGCTTCTAGTTCAGGAGATTCTTCAGCAAATGCAATGGACTCATCCACGATTTTTTTGACATCGTCTTGAATTTTTTTTATATCGCTTTCGGAAGCTAAATTATTGTCAGTTATGGTTTTAAGAACCTGAACAATTGGATCTTTTCCCTTATAATCTTCTACTTCATCCTTAGTTCTATATTTTTGAGGATCAGACATTGAATGTCCTTTATACCTGTAAGTTCTAATATCAAGTAAAGTGGGCCCTTCTCCATTTCTTGCTCTTTGTGAAGCTTCTTCAATTGCATGGTGAACAGCCTCTACAGACATACCATCAACTACTTTTGAAGGCATGTGATAAGATTTTCCAATTTCACTCATATCTTCAACATTTGTAGTTCTTTTAACAGATGTTCCCATTGCATAGTTATTATTTTCAATAATAAAAACTACAGGTAATTTCCACATCATTGCCATATTGAATGTTTCGTGAAGAGCTCCTTGCCTAGCAGCTCCATCTCCAAATGAACAGTATGTCACTCCTTTATTTCCTTTATATTGATCTGCAAAAGCTATTCCTGCACCCATTGGAATTTGAGCTCCAACAATGCCATGACCTCCCATCAAGTTTACATCTTTACTAAACATATGCATAGAACCACCTTTACCTTTGGACATACCAGTTTTCTTACCATAAAGTTCTGCGACCATATATTTTGGGTGAACTCCTAATGCAATAGGATGGGCATGGTCTCTATAAGCAGTAATATGTTTATCTTCTTTTTTACAGGCAGATGCTGTACCAGCAACTAAAGCTTCTTGTCCAATATATAAATGGCAAAATCCTCCAAATTTTTGTTGAATATAAAGGTGTCCCACTCTTTCCTCTACTTTTCGCATGACAAGCATGTCTTTATACCACTTTAAATACTGTTTTTTGGAGAAATTTAAAGCTTTTTTAGTCTGGTTTTTCACTGGTTTTTCTATGGTTGTAGTTGGCATATAAAAAAATTTAATTACAAATATAGTATATATGAAAAGAAATTAAAGTTTTGGGATAAATTTTAATAACGTTTTAGAACATCTGTTTTAAAGGCTAATGGTAGCAAGTCTTCAACACTATTCATTTCAAGAACTTTTCCAATCTCTCCTTTTAGAAAAATTTTAATCTTTTGGTCTTGATTTTGTTCATATTCAAACATTGTTTGTCTACATGAACCACATGGAGAAATTGGGTTGTCAATAACTTTTTCTACAGATTTAACAGAAATTGCCACTTTTTTTATAATTAAATCTGGAAAATTAGACTTACAAAAATAAAAAAGTACTCTTTCAGCACACATGGAGGAAGGATAGGCAATATTTTCTTGATTATTGGCAGCCATAATTTCACCATTACTAAGTAAGACTGCAGCACCTACACTAAATCCAGAATAAGCGGAGTAGGCACTCTCTAAAATTTTTTCAGATTCATTAATTAATTTATGGTCTTCTAAAGGAAGTTCTTCTTTAGAATCATAAGATTTGTAAGAAATAGTTAATTTCTCAATCATTCAGCTATTCGTTAGTTCCTGAACTTCCCATGTTAAGTTTAATGGAAAACCTTATAGTGTTTGCTAATGGACTTTGTTGAGTTAGAGCTAATATGTAAGATAAATCAAGTTCTAACACTTTATACTTTATTCCGGCACCAAAGGAAATAAACCTTCTATTACCTTTTGTTGGATGTTCGTGAAAGTATCCTGCTCTTAAAGCAAAAAGTTCACTGTATAAAAACTCTGCACCTAAAGAAAGATTTAATTCATTAAGTTCCTCGTTAAACTTAGATCCACTTTCAACATAATAATTATTATTATTATCTAAAAGAACATTTCCAGGAGCATCGGAGAAAGAACCAAAAATACCAGATGCAACTCCAACGTTTGGATCTTGTCCTGAGATAATACTACCATCATTTGGGTCGTAGTAAGGATTGGTAGGAACCAATAATTTATTAATATCAAAAGAAAATGAAAATTGATTAAACTCATCAAGTTCTGTACTTACTGTACTTCCTAACCTTAAATTAGTAGGTATAAAATCTCTTTCTGCATTTTCAGTGTAGGCCATTTTAGCACCTATGTTAGAGATATTAGTTCCAAATGCTATAGTAGATTTTTTGTCAGAAATATTAAATGGGTTAGATACATAATAAAGCGACAAATCAGCAGCTGCGCTCTGACCAGGTTTTGTGTCAGCTCCTCCAACTGATGTGCCACCAGTTAAATTTGAATAAATATATCTTGCAGCTATTCCAGCAGAAAAATTATCACTTAATTTTCTAGAATAAACAACATCAAATGCAAATTCGTTAGGTTTGAAATCTCTAATAGTAGTACCAAAGTTATCCGTGAATGTAATATTTCCTAAAGAAAAGTATCTTAAAGATGCGCCAATTGTTGAGAATCTATCCAGTCTCTTATAGCCTGCTAAATAAGCTAAATTAATATCATTCACCAAAGCCCTTAACCAAGGAGAATAAGACATACTAAATCCTACATCTTTTATCGGATCTATAAAGACTAATTTTGCTGGATTCCAATGAATAGCATTGGCATCAGGACTAATTGCGACACCAACATCTCCCATCGCTCCCGATCTGGAATCAGGTGAAATAAGTAAAAAAGGGACAGCCGTTGTTATTGTATTAATTTGGCTACCACCCAATTGTTGGGTACTAATTTGAGAAAAACCTAAATTTTTTAAAATCAGTAAAGAAAAAACTGATAAAAAAAGTTTTATTAAAATTGGTTTATGAATCTTCATCTGTAATAAATTATTTTGGCTAACGACAAATATATATAAATAGTATTTAGAAAATAATTATTTCAAAAGGAACATTGTTTGAGTTTTATCCGCTGTTCTTCCTTGTTCATTTGTTATACTAAGATTATAGATGTAAACACCTTTAGCAAGTTGTTCATCAAAATCGTCTTTCCCGTCCCAATTAATACCTTCAGACCTAAAACCTTCATTATTAATTCTTTGATTTATTCGTTTTACTATTTTTCCAGAAACAGTGTAAATTATAATACTTAAGTCTAAGAAATTACAATTTTGATTGTGTTCAAAGAAAAAAGCGGTTTGGGTAGTAAAAGGGTTTGGATAATTTAAAACATGTTTTAATTGAATTTCATTTTCTTCAACAACTATAAAGTTAAGCTCTCTTGTAGAAGAGTTGTTATAGTTATCCCACACTTTTATTTTAATTGTATGTTCGCCAGTAGATAATTCACTTAATTCAAAATTAATTTCTCCACTCTTATAAGTATCTAAATCTGCTTCGTAATAATCGTTTAAAATAATAGAATTTGAATAATCATTATCTATAACAAGCTCAATATCATGCCCAATTCCGTTTCCAACAGTATTAATTCCATTTTCATCAAATACTGAAACTATTAACAAGGGTTCATTATTTGAAATACCGCCTGAAACGAAGTTTTCATCATTTAAATAAAGTTCTAAATCAGGTCCATTTTCATCTTTAGTGGCATTGGTATCTATTCCACCTATTATGAGAGAGTCATTATATCCACTTGCATCAAGATTACCATTTTCAGCATAAAAACTCATTCTAGAAAACCCATAACTGTAAGCAATATCTTTTGGAACTTTAAAAGTGAAGCTGAAAAGGCCATTGGAAACCGAGGATTTTCCACGATAAATAATGTTTTTCCACATTTTGAAAGGTAAAGTATCTGAACTTGGATTTGTTCCTAACGTTGTTAATGAAGACTCTTTGTCATAAAAAGTTAGATAAACCTTGCCATTAAAGTTTGATAAATCTACGCCAAATTCGTCCTCTAAGTGACCAAATACAACCACTTCGCTTAAGGCATTTACAGTATCTTTATTAAAAGAATCTATTTGTACTTTAAATTCTGGGATAGCCAGTTTTATTGCAGGATCTCCCAATAATGCAAATTTTCTATAATTTCTGTCTGCACTATATTGAGCAAACTTATTTTTAGTTCCAATGTAAATATCTCCTAATCTTTGAGGTTTTTGGTTTACAAAATCAAAAACAGTATCATAAAAAAACCTATTTAAATATTCATTTGGAAGAGCATATACTAATCGGGTAGTTGTAAATAAAGCTATACCTCCACCATTTTTATTTAATAGTACATACTCACCAGCAGAAACTCTATCATGATCGTCAAATCTTCCAAACTCACATGTAGCAGTCATAAAAACGGGCATTGACTTTGAATTATCCCAATTTTGAATGGTGGGAACTGTTAAAATTTGCTCATGTGCCCATCCTGTTTCCCCACCGTGTCCAATATAATTAACTATTAATGCTCCGTCTTGAACCTTTTGATTAATTGCTGCCTCTGCATCAGGTATTCGTTCACCAACTGTAGTTGATTTCTGAGAGTAAGCATCGGAATGAATTTTTAAAATATTAGCTGATGGCTTATTTGTTTTTACTTTACTGGACATAATTTCTATATCTGTGAAATAAGCATTATTATCTTCATCATCACTAACCATAACAACTTTATTTCTCCAGTCGCCATAAATGCTATTTGATAAATTATTATTACAGTTAAGGTTATTAGTAGAATTATCTTCATTAAAAATATAATTTCTTATTTTTTGAACCATTTCATTAGCCTCTACAAGATTTGACACAACTAATCTCCCTACACCAATATTTAGAAAGTCAGTATTTTGCATAGAAGCACCATCAGCTAAAATGGCAAAATAATCATCAGTTGCATAAGTGTTAACTACACTTAATGACTCAGAAGACTCATAAATAGGTAAAGTATTTTTATTATGCCCTAAGATATTTCTGTTATCGTAAGATCCGTCTCCAAAAAGTAAACAATATTTAGGAATAGTATTTTGATTACCATTCTCTCTAACATAAAACATTCTTAAAAATTGCTTGATAGCACTTGCATCTGGAATTCCTCCAGAAAATTCATTATAAATTTCTTCGTCAGTAACAACCATGACAGTTAAACCCTCAAGCTCATGAACTGATTTCAAGTCTTGTGCTGCCGAAAGAAATTCTGTAGGTGAAACTATTATCATATCTACTAAGTTATTGGCATGTAAATTTTGATTTAAAATTTGCTTCTCAAATTGTGGATAGGGGAAATTACTTCCTGAAACCGCTATAAAATGTTTCAAAGAATCTATTTTATTTTTGAAGGATAATGTAGACCCTGTCTTTTGAAATGCAATATTTTTAACGTCAAAAAGGTTTGATATATCCCAAATCATGTCAACAGAATTAGCATTATTTAAAACTATTTCCGAATAAGAATTTGGATTTCCTGAGTTATTAAGTCGAAAATTAAACTGTGTATTATCTATAATTAATTGCCTAGTACAATTAATTTCTAAATAATCTAAATAACCCTTAGATGAAGGAGCTCCATTATTTGAATACTCTAATCTTAATTCATAAGGTAAATTAGGAATATTTTCCACATCAAATTCATCAATTGCTATTTTCCCTACGTCAGCATAGTAAGATGATCCTGATGATGAAATAGTAACAGACCTAGTTTCGTTAAAAATTGATGGATAAAAGTAAGCCGATGAATAATTAGATTTACTCATTAATCTTAATTTTATATGGGATGAGTCTACACAATTATTAAAAGAAAAAGGGTAGGTGAAGACATTTGTTAAATCAAAGACATCTCCGAACCATTGTGATCCAGATTTAAGTAGATTAATTTTATCCTGATTCAAATACTTAAAATCTCTAAATTTAGTAATCGTTTGATCAAAATTTTCGTTGTTTTCATTTACAGTATCTAAAAGTGCAGGATTTCTATTAGGGCTAATATTTAAAAAACAATATGCACTATCAGAATATGTATGTTTAGTATGATAAAAGTTCTGTCCATTCCAATTTATTTTATCAGGACCATTTAATTGAAACAAAACATAGTCTCCAGTTGAAAAAACTCCATCACCACCATCATAAATAAATATTGATTGTTGTTTCAAATCATCTGGTCTGGTGTTATTATTTATTACACTTAATAAACCTGTATTATTTGAAAATAGATGGATATTATTTGAGGGTATATTGCCATCTATGATAGAATTAGTTATCAAAAAATTATAATCTATTTTATATATCCCCGGCTGTTTATTACTTAGCTTATACCAATTAGAGCCATCATTTAAAACTGATTGGGTGATAAATGAACTACTTTTTTTTAATGAGCTTTTATTAGAACGCTTTTGTAAGGAAAGTTTAAAATTTGTTATGAGAAATAGCTCATCACCGACTTTTCTTATACAGTTTAATAATAGAATTTGGTTAACTGTTTTGTTATTTTGCTCTTGTTTTCTAAATGTTTTTGAGTAGGTAGAATCAAAAATTAAATTTTTATAAGTTAACATCTCATTTTTTGTTAATTCTCTTTCTTCAAACTCAAAATCTATAGTTTTGTATTTTCCTTGTGATAATTTTAATTGAAAAACTGGTTGCAATGAAAGTTGATCAACGTAGCCATTTGTAGGGCATAATAGTTCAGGTTTTGAGCCCTTAATCCAACTTATGTAATTATAATTTATTGGTTTTTCTAGTTCCACATTATATTGAGTTATAATAATAGCTGGATTAACAATTAAAAAAAATATGAATATGCGGCAATATTTCACGTTGAGTTTTGTTGGTATATAACTCAAAATTAAAAGTTATATTGTTCGATAATAAATTGATTAATATTATTTTAGATTCACTTGACAAGCTTTGATTAAAATTTATATGAAAAAATTCATAGCCAAATATTTTAAAATTATTTTCTTCAAATACTTTACAGTTAATTTATTTATAATTTGTTTTAGTACGAGTAAAATATGCTCTCAAGATGCAGAATTTTCCCAATTTTTTTCTAATCCATTATACCTTAATCCAGCATTTGCAGGTACTAATAGTTGCCCAAGGTTTAGTACTAATCACAGAGCTCAATGGACAGGACTTCCTGATGTTTTTAATACCACATCTTTTTCATACGACCAAAATATTGATAAAATTCATGGAGGGTTAGGTATTATTATTATAAATGACAAATTAGCAAGTTCTATTCAAACAAATAGAATTAGTGGAATTTACTCTTATGATATTAAGTTTTCTAAAAATTTTCATTTTAGAACAGGGTTTGAAGCAAGTTTTTGGCAAAACAAAATAGACTATAGTCAACTCAATTTTGTTGACATGATAGATCCTCTCAGAGGATTTGTTAATCAATCATCGAACTCAGGATTTAATGACTCTAGAAATGGAGTGGATTTTAGCACCGGATTTTTAGGTTATTCTGATAAAATTTTTTTTGGATTTTCGGCTCACCATTTAACTCAACCACAACAACTATATATTTCTAATGTTTCAAAACTAGAAAGAAAGTATACTTTTAACATTGGAGCTCACCTACCGATTAATAGTACACAGTCTCTTGTAAATCATAATCCCATTATTATTTCACCAAATATAATTTGGAAAGAGCAAGGAATCAATCAGCAATTAAATATTGGAATTTACGCTGAAAAAGGACCCTATGCCTTAGGTTTTTGGTATAGGGATAATAATAACTATACTATAATATTAGGTGGTAAAATTGGATTAATGAAAATCGGTTATAGTTATGGGTTAAATTTATCAAGACTTTACATTGCATCAGCAGGATCTCATGAAATATCAGTTCAAATAAATTTTGGTTGTGACAATAAAAATCAATTATACAAGACGTTAAGTTGCCCTTCTTTCTAAAAAAAGCATAAATTTGTAACTTTCGCATATAAATTACGTTAATTGCGATACTATAAACCTATTGAAATGAAAAATATTTTTATTTATCTAATGTCCACATTATTAATCACTGGTTTAATATCAAGCTGTGGAACTGAGTATGAAACTTCTAGTATAACTGGATGGGATTACAACAACCCTAAAAATGGTGGTTTTCAAAAAGTACCCTACACAGAACAAGAAACAGGACCTGGTTTAATCTTAATTGAAGGTGGTTCTTTTACTATGGGAAGAGTAGAGCAAGACGTTACCTATGAAAACCATAATGTACCAAGAAGAGTAACTGTATCTTCATTTTACTTAGACGAAACTGAAATTTCCAATTATCACTGGTGTGAGTATATGTATTGGGTTGGTAGAACTTACACTGAATATCCTATGATTTACAAAAAATCATTGCCAGATACGTTATCATGGAGAGAAAAACTTGGATTCAATGAAAAATATGTTGAATATTATTTAAGACACCCTGCTTACAGAGATTATCCTGTGGTTGGTGTTTCATGGAACCAAGCAAACGAGTTTTGTAGATGGAGAACTGATAGAGTAAATGAATATATACTTATTAGAGAAGGAATTTTACTAATGAATCCTAATCAACAAAATGAACCTTTTACTACTGACGCTTACATGGCTGGACAGTATGAGCAAGGTTTAAATCCGCAAGGACAAATTGCTAATTTAGACCCTTCTAAAGGAGGATATGACCCAACAACTGGAAAATTAAAAACTAAAGATTTAGCCACTAGAAATGTGAAAATGTCCGATGGTATTATATTACCTCGTTACCGATTACCTACCGAGGCTGAATGGGAATTTGCTGCATATGGTCTTATAGGTAATACTATAGATGAAAGAGTTATTGAAAAAAGAATATATCCTTGGGACGGTCACTGGGTAAGAAATCCTCAAGAAAATTTTCAAGGAGATATGCTAGCCAATTTTGTTAGAGGAAGAGGTGACTACATGGGTGTTTCTGGACATTTAAATGATAATGCTGATATTACGGCTCCTGTTTTTTCTTATTGGCCTAATGATTACGGATTGTATAACATGGCAGGAAATGTAAGTGAATGGGTACTAGATGTGTACAGACCTCTTACATCTGAAGATGCCGATGAATTTAGACCATTCAGAGGAAATGTTTTTAAAACTAAGGTCCTGAATGCTGGTGGTTCTATTGACGAAAAGTATAATACAACCATTTATGATATCGACGGAATAGAACAATACATAACAGAATTTAAAACCGAAAGAGATGAGAAAGTTGGTCAAAGCGTAAGAACTTATGGATATGTTACTAAAAGCAGATTAGATTCTGTGGAAAAAGAGTTATTAATTGTTATTGACCAATATATTAAAGAAGCTAAAGTTTTAATGAAGAATAAACAAATTATCGAAGCATCTGGAAAAATCCAAGAAATTTTTGATCAAGTATTTCAGGATTTTGAGTTACAAATAGAACAAAATCAAGAACTTAGTGGATATGCCATTTCTATAAGTCCTATGCTAAGATCAGGAATGTCAGATTATATTCTTAATACTCCTGGCAATGTTAAAATGAGAGAAGTCACAGCAGAAGAGAATATGAAAAGAAGTAACTATAGAATCGCTGACAATATTGACTATTTAGATGGTGATTTAAAATCTTCTATTTCACACCCTGGTGATGCTGATAATGCAAAAACTCAAATAGATGATTTAAACTCAGGTCAGTTTAATGAAAACTTTGTTATGTATCAAAGAGGTCAAGAAAAAGGATATGGTGAAAACAATGTATCAAAATTAACAAGTTTAATTTCTGATAAATCTAGAGTTTTTAAAGGTGCTAGCTGGAAGGATAGAGCCTATTATTTAAATCCCGGAACTAGAAGATATCTTGAGGAAAATCGATCATCATCAGCCATTGGATTCAGATGTGCTATGGATAGAATTGGAAGTCCAAGTGGAATGGATGCCTGGAAATAATGTTTTTTTATTTAAAATTGAGAAGAGGAATTAAAATTCCTCTTTTTTTTGCTCTAAATTATGGTATTTCGTGCAATTACAATCCTCTGAATTTCTGAGGTTCCTTCATAAATTTGTGTAATCTTAGCGTCTCTCATCAGCCTTTCTACATGATATTCTTTGACATATCCGTAACCTCCATGTATCTGGACAGCTTCAATTGTTGTTCTCATAGCAACTTCAGAAGCATGTAATTTAGCAACAGCACCAGATAAATTATAATCCATTTTTTGGTCTTTATGCCAGGCTGATTTGTAAACTAAATTTCTAGCATTTTCAATATCTACATACATATCGGCCAATTTAAATTGAATCGCTTGATGTTTACTTATTAGCTTACCAAAAGTTTCTCTTTCTTGAGAATAAGCCAAAGCAAGTTCATATGCTCCCGCTGCAATACCAAGTGCTTGGGCTGCAATACCAATTCGACCACCGGCAAGGGTTTTCATAGCAAATTTAAAACCAAAGCCATCATCCCCTACTCTATTTTCTTTTGGAACTTTAACATCGTTAAAGACTAAAGTATGCGTATCACTTCCTCTAATACCTAATTTATCTTCTTTTGCACTAATTTCAAACCCCTTCATACCTTTTTCTAGAATGAAAACATTAATGCCCTTATGTCCTTTATCAGCATCTGTTTGAGCTATAACTAAATAGGTAGAAGCTGAACTTCCATTTGTTATCCAATTCTTAGTGCCATTTAATATGTAATGATCTCCCATATCAATTGCCTTAGTACGTTGGGAAGTAGCATCAGATCCTGCTTCAGGCTCTGATAAGCAAAATGCTCCGATTTTTTCACCTTTAGCAAGTGGAATTAGATATTTTTGCTTTTGGTCTTCATTGGCAAAATTTTCAAGACCCCAGCATACTAAGCTGTTATTTACAGACATTGCAACTGAAATTGAGGCATCTATTTTTGATATTTCTTCAATTGCTAGAACATAACTTAAAGTGTCCATTCCGCTACCGCCATACTTCGGATCAACCATCATTCCCATAAAACCTAGTTCACCAAGTTGTTTTAGTTGCTCATGTCCAACTACTTGATCTCTATCTCTTTCTATAACACCTGGTTTACATTCGTTTTCTGCAAAAATTTTTGCAGCTTGCTGCACAGCTTTGTGTTCTTCACTTAAATCAAAATTCATAATATTAATTTTGGTTTAAATCTATAAAATAAATACTATATTGTGCTTATACGATATACTTTAAATTCAATGAATAAATATTCAGTTATAGGTATTATGTCAGGAACTTCTCTTGATGGACTTGATATTATATATTGCCATTTGTCGTTAGACAAAAAATGGAGCTATAATATTATAAAAAGTCACACTTATCAATATCCACAAACATGGAGAAAGAAACTTATCAGTGCCCACCTTTTAAAGTCCCGTGACTTTATTTTTCTTGACCACGAATTTGGAAAGTTTGTTGGTGAAATGATCAATCAATTTATTCAAGACAATAAAATAGTAAAAGAAGAAATTGATTTAATAAGCTCTCATGGACATACAATATTTCATGAGCCAGAAAATGGATTTTCATTTCAATTAGGAAATGGAGTTCAAATTTGTGCAAGAACTAATATTAAAACAATATGTGATTTTAGAACTCTTAATGTTGCATTTGGAGGACAGGGAGCACCTTTAGTCCCAATTGGTGACCAATTATTATTTAGCTCATATAAAGCATGTTTAAATTTAGGTGGAATTGCTAATATTTCATTTAAAAATGATGGGGAATTAATTGCTGGTGATATAAACTTTGCTAATATGATTTCTAATTATTTAGCTGAAAAATTAGATTTTTCATATGATAAAGATGGACATCTAGCAGCCCGCGGTACTTATAACGAAAATTTAATGTCACAACTTAAAGAATTAGAATTTTATTCAAAAGAATTTCCAAAATCTTTAGGTAGTGAAGATTTTAACCGTTGGTACAAGCCAATTTTTGACAACAGTAATTGCTCTATTAATGACCAACTTTTTACAAGTGGTATTCATTTGTGTGAAACCATTAAAAATTGTTTGAATGTTGTTAGTAAAGATGAAGTTCTAATAACTGGGGGAGGTTCGTATAATAATTTTTGGATTAGTAAGTTAAAAGAGTTAAAAATAAATGCAATAGTTCCAAATCCAATTTTAGTTGACTTTAAAGAAGCATTAATTTTTGCATTTCTAGGAGTCTTAAAAATAAGAGATGAATACAATTCACTTTCATCTGTAACTGGGTCTTTCAAGAATCTTAAAACCGGTGTAATATATAATTCTTAAAATTTAATGAAAAGAGTTAAGTGGAAATTAAACAATTCCTACTTTCTTTTTTTACATTTGAGGCAACAAAAATGGCTTTGAAAGATTTACTTAAGAAATTCGAAAATAAACCCCCTGAAATTATTTTCCAGTGGCAAGATTCTCAAACCGACGCAAAAGGATGGGTAGTAATCAATTCTTTAAGAGGAGGAGCTGCAGGTGGGGGTACAAGAATGCGAATAGGACTGGATCAAAATGAAGTAACTTCCTTAGCTAAAACTATGGAAGTAAAGTTCACTGTTTCAGGCCCCCCAATAGGAGGAGCAAAATCTGGAATAAATTTCGATCCTTCTGACCCAAGAAAAAAAGGAGTTTTAAAGAGATGGTATGAAGCCGTAACACCTCTTTTAAAGCATTACTATGGAACGGGTGGAGACTTAAATATTGATGAAATTCATGAAGTGATTCCAATTACTGAAGATTGTGGTGTTTGGCATCCCCAGGAAGGCGTATTTAACGGACATTATCAACCAAGAGAATCACAAAAAATAAATAGAATAGGTCAACTTAGGCAAGGGGTATTAAAAGCAATAGAAAGTAAAAAATATTCACCAGACATTGAAAAAAAATTCGTAGTTGCGGATATGATCACTGGTTACGGTGTAGCTGAGTCGGTGAAGCATTATTATAATATTTATGGTGGCGAATTAAAAAATAAAAAAGTTGTTATTCAAGGCTGGGGGAATGTTGGTTCTGCAGCTGCTTACTATATTTCACAAGAAGGTGCTAAAATAGTGGGTATAATTGATAAGGAGGGTGGTTTAATAAAAGAACAAGGTTTTTCTTTTGATGAAATCAGGGAACTTTATATTGAGAAAAGAGGAAATAAACTACATAATTCAGAAATCCAAACCTTTAACGCAGTAAATGATAAAATTTGGGATTTAGAATGTGAAATATTTTTACCGTGTGCTGCATCACGACTTATTAATGAAAATCAAGTAGAAAGAATGATTAAATCTGGTATTGAGGTTATTGCTCCAGGTGCAAATGTGCCATTTGCTGATAAAGAAATATTTTTTGGACCTATTTCGGATTTTACTGACCGGAATATTAGCTTAATTCCAGATTTTATTTCCAATTGTGGGATGGCTAGAGTTTTTGCATACCTAATGGGAAATGATCTTGATTCTATAGATGATGAAGCTATTTTTATCGACACATCAGAAACAATTAAAAAAGCTTTAAAGGATGTGTATAATAAGAACCCGTCTAAAACTGATATTTCTAAAACTGCATTTGAAATTGCATTAAAACAATTAGTTTAATTTTACAATTATGGAAACCGCTATAGTAATAGTTTTTATTTTAGGATATTTTGCAATAACACTTGAACATAGTATAAAGATTGACAAGCTGGTGCCTGCACTTTTAATGATGGCAATATCTTGGGCTTTAATTGCCTTTGGGTTGAATAATTTTACTAATTGGTTTGATTCAGCCAATCATAGTATGGTTAGCGGATTTTCATCACTCCCCTATCTCTCAGATGGACATGGAGTTTCTAAAATGAGCTGGTTTGAAAATACTCTATTACATCACTTTGGAAAAACCTGTGAAATTCTCATATTTTTAATTGGTGCCATGACAATTGTTGAAATAATAGATTATTTCAATGGATTTGCAACAATTAAAAGATTTATTAAAACAAAGAAAAAAAATATTCTCCTTTGGATAATGTGTATTCTAGCCTTTATTCTTTCTGCTATTATTGACAATCTAACTGCTACAATTGTTCTAATAACTATTTTAAGAAAACTCATTAAAGAAAACAAAGACAGGCTGTGGTTTGCTGGAATGGTAATTATTGCTGCTAATGCCGGCGGGGCTTGGTCTCCAATTGGTGATGTTACAACAACTATGCTTTGGATGGGTAAAAAAGTATCGACTTTAGAATTAATTAGATTATTAATACTACCATCATTACTATGTATGCTAGTTCCTACTATTATTGCAAGTTTTTTAAAGCCATTTAAATCAAATTTTGATCCGCCAGAGGATGAAGTGAACGAAATTAAACATGGACCTACTATGCTATATTTGGGTTTATCAGCGATAGTATTTGTTCCTATATTTAAAACTATTACCCATTTACCACCATATGTTGGTATGATGCTATCATTAGCTGTCGTAACCTTGGTTGGAGAAATTTTAAGCTCTAGACAATTTAGTCTTCATCATCTGAATGATTCACCTGTTAACCAAGCTGAAAATCATTCTTCAAGCCCCATATTCAAAGCCTTATCAAAAATAGAAATGCCGTCAATTCTTTTTTTTCTGGGTATTTTAATGACTGTAGCTGCATTAGAATCACTAGGTTTAGTTTTTAATCTTGGTAAGACCATTCAAGAAGCTATTCCAATTAACTTTTTTGTGATTTTGATGGGCTTTGGATCAGCTGTTATAGATAATGTTCCATTAGTTGCAGCAAGTATGGGTATGTTTAATTTAGAATTAGACGACGCTGTATGGCATTTCATTGCTTATTCTGCAGGAACTGGAGGAAGTATGCTTATCATTGGATCTGCAGCTGGAGTAGTTGCAATGGGCATGGAAAAAATATCATTTTTCTGGTACTTAAAAAACATTGCTTGGCTTGCAGCAATTGGTTACTTAACGGGTGCCTGTTCATTTCTATTATTACAAAGCTTATAACAGCTTTCAAAAAGCATTATTTTCACAATTAAAATATTAAAAAATGAATCTAAATTTTTTATCTATGTTATTTAACATCCAAGAAAATACTACAAATTTACTCGAACAAAGCGCTTCAATTATTGAAACAGAACAAATATCAATGTGGCAATTAATTTGGGGATACGACTCAATAAGCGGAGAATATAGTATGACAAGTTTAATCGTAATGTCTTTACTTTTTATCTTTTCATTTACAGCTATATACGTATTTATTGAAAGATTTATGACAATTCAAAAGGCACTTAAAGGGAAAAAAGATTTTATGCAAAAGATAAATGATTTTGTTATAGGAGGTAATTTAAATGGCGCTAAAGAACTTTGTAAATCTAGCCACAACCCAATTGCAAGAATGATTGAAAAAGGATTACAAAGAGTTGGAAAACCTATGAAAGATATTACTACATCTATTGAAAATATTGGAAAATTAGAGATAAGTAAATTAGAAAGAAGATTATCAATGTTGGCTACTATTTCTGGAGTTGCACCAATGCTTGGGTTTTTAGGGACAGTTTTAGGAATGGTAAAAGTATTTCAAAATATGTCTAAAGAAAAAACTTTTGAAATTGCAAGTCTATCAGGTGGAATAATGGAAGCCATGATTACAACTGTTGGTGGACTAATTGTTGGAATAATTGCTTACGTAGCTTATAATTATTTAGTTAGTAAAGTGGATAAAGTAATCCATAATATGGAAGGTGCCTCTATAGAATTTATTGACATTTTAGAAGCTCCAGGAAAGTAATTATGAATTTTCGATCAGAAAATAAGATAAAGATTGAAGGTGGCATGTCTTCAATGACAGACTTGGTATTTTTACTATTGATATTTTTTATTGTTATTTCTACCATGATAACTGCTGGGGTAAATATTGACGTTCCTAAAAATGGTGGAACTGAGTCAAAATCTAAAATTTTAACTGTGAATATTAATGATAAAAATGAATACTTTATTAATAACAATACAAATCCAATAGTCAGCGGAGAAATAAAAACTGAAATTTTAAAAAATTTAGGTAGAGATAGTATTATTTCATTATATGGGAGTAATGAAAGCTCTTGGGAAGCCTCAGTTTATATTATTGATATTGCTAAACAAAATGATATTAAAATTTCATTGAACGGATCTAAAAAATGAAAGCTGGAAATAAAATAAAGATTGAAGGTGGAATGTCTTCAATGACAGACTTAGTATTTCTTCTTCTTATATTTTTTATTATAATTTCTACAATGGTTAATACTTCTCATGAAATAAAACTCCCAGAAGGAAGTGGTAATCCGTCACTTACATCTCCAATTAAGATTTATGTAGATGCAAATAATAAATTTTATTTGAATAGTAATCCGTTATCTATAACAATAAGTTCAATTGAAAGTGAAATAAAAAAAGAAATTGGAGAAAATAAAGCTATAGAATTATTAGCAGATAAAGATGCTCATAGAGCTTCTGCCTATGAAATTATAAAAATTGCCAAACAGAACGCTTTAAAAGTTGTTATTAAAACAAGAGGAAGTAAGTAATTGGAAATATTGAAGAAAAAAAACGATAACATAGGACTAGTTATTAGTATAGTAGTTCATATCTCAATTTTATTTATAATTTTTTTTAGTAAAGGATGTGTAGAAATTCAAAATCCACCACAATTTACTCTAGAAGAAGTGATAACTATTGACTTTAGTGATGCAGGAGGAGGAAATCCAGGAAGTTCATCACCTGTTAAGCCAGAAATAAATGAGGAAGCTAATTCGGAAAAAGAAATTACACAAGAAGAATCTCCAGTAGAAATTAAAACAAGTAAATCATCCAATAAAAGTGAAACTGAATCTAAAAAATCTAAAACTGAAGAAGTAGCTAAGCCTAAGAACGATTTTAGCAACGTATTTGGAAAAGGAAGTGGGGATAATAAATCAGGAAATGGAGAAGGTGAAGGAACAGGAATTGGAACGGGTAAAGGACCCAACACAGGAGGCGGAATGGGTAACGGAGAAAGAACTTTAATCAATACACCAAAACCAGAAAACTTAAAAAATTGGGTTGGAACAGTAGCTGTTCAATTTATAGTAGATAAAGAAGGTGCTGTTATTAGTACAAAAGTATTAGCAACTAGTAAATTAACTACTATAAACCTAACGAAGAGTGAACAAGATTTTATCGAAAAAGATTGTAAAAAGAAATTTAAATTTTCTAAAGGGGCTGGGAAAGACAGATTTGTTCTAAAGATGACATATGTTAACCAATAATTCTAAAACTTTTTAAGTTGAAGACCTACAATGAGGTTATTAAATACTTATTTGATCAATATCCTATTTACCAAAATAAAGGGCTAAAAGCCTATAAGCCAGATTTAAGTAACATCACTAAGTTATGTGAAATTATAGGTAACCCTCACAAAAATATAAAAACTATTCATGTTGCTGGTACTAATGGTAAGGGTTCAGTTTGTAATATAATTTACAATATTTATAAGAAAAACGGATATAAAGTAGGGCTATTTACATCACCACATCTTATTGATTTTAGAGAAAGAATTGTAATAAATGATGAGTGGATTTCCAAAGATTATGTTATGAGTTTTTATAAGAAAAATCTACAATTATTTGAAAAAATTAAACCCTCTTTTTTTGAATGGACTACAGCACTAGCATTTAGTTACTATAAAGATTCAGATACAGATATAAATATTATTGAGACAGGGTTAGGTGGTCGTTTAGACTCCACCAATATAATTACTCCCGAAATTTCTATAATTACCAACATAGGTTTGGATCATCAAAATATACTGGGAAGTACTTTAAAAGATATTGCTAAGGAAAAGGCAGGTATAATAAAAGAAAATATCCCAACTTTAATTGGACCTAATATTAAAGTGAAATCTGTTTTTCAAGCTATATGCAAAGTGAAAAAATCAATGCTACATATTGTTGGAAATAACACTGTCAAAAAGGAAAATAGCATACCAGAATACCAATTTAAAAACTGGGAAACAGCTAAAAAAGCTGTGGAAATAATTAATAGTAAAATCAAAATTAATAATGAATTAAGTGATTATATAACAATTAAAGGCCGTTGGCAGATTGTTGAAAAAATTCCAAAAATTATTTTAGATATAGGTCATAATAAAGAATGTTTAGTAGAGGCTAAAAAACAATTGTTAAACGAGAAATTTAAAAAACTTCACCTAATTATAGGTTTTTCAAATGATAAAAATATTGATAAGATGTTAGAGGTAATGCCTAAAACAGATTATATATATGTTACCAAATCTAATAATGAAAGGTCTTTAAATCCAGAAATATTAAAAAATAAAATGAATTTAAAAACAGAGCAAATATTTAATGATTATAAAAAAGCATTTAAGAGTGCAAAAGACTTGGCAAATAAAGAAGATTTAGTTCTAGTAACTGGAAGTGCTTTTCTAATAGGTGACATTCTTAAGGAATTTTATTAGATAAAGTATAGAAGAATAAAAAAATAAATATATTTGCAGTCCTTAATTTAGGGCGATTAGCTCAGTTGGTTCAGAGCACCTCGTTTACACCGAGGGGGTCGGGGGTTCGAATCCCTCATCGCCCACTAACAAAAAACCCATGCAAGTTGTGGGTTTTTATTTATTCATTAGTTGATTATTTACTCCTCCATAGTCAGCCCACTCCCAAATTCCTGAAATAAAACCATCTTCAAAATCTACTGTTTGATATCCTGAAAATTCTACATTAATAGTGTCATTGGAAATTAAAGCACCATAATAAACTCTAACACTCCCATTTAACTTATATGTTACTTCATCAATTCCTGGCAAATAAATAGAATGACCAATATTGATTGACATGTTTCTTTTCTTCATTTTGTGAAGGTTTTCAATGTATTCAGTTTTACAAATTTCAAACCCTTTCTTATATCCTGCTGGATAAGAATGAAAAATAAAATCATCTTTAAAGTAATGGGATAGCTGAAGACTATCTAAATTATTGTCTGTAAAGTAAGCATTGATATCTTTTATTAGATTTTTGTATTGATTTAGATTCTCCTTATATTCATTTGTATTACTACAGGAAATAAAAATTAAAAAATAAAATAAACTATATAAAATCTTTTTCACTAAGTAAACTTAGTTAATAATTTTAAAGATTAGTTCGTAATTTATACTAGTAAAACTAATGTTTAGATTTATTATTTTAATTTCAATTAAAAAGTATTATTCTTGTATAAATATCTTCAAAAGTTAAAGAATATCAGTCCATTCGAAGGAATAATTCCTGTCGTCTTAAATCATATATTCATAAAATGAAGCAAGAATGAAAAAAATATTAGCAGCTTTTGGATCATTATTAATGTTCATAACAAGTTTATTTTCACAAGACTTTAATGGCTATGCCCTTTACAATAAACAAAATCAAAATACAGCATATTTAATAGATAAAGACGGGAATATTGCTAAAACATGGAATTGTAACGTTGCTTGTAATTATACAGTTCTTTTAAAAGAAAATGGCAATATTGTTAGAGGCGGCAAGTATACTGGAAATCAACTTAATGGAGCTGCTATTGGTGGTTTAGTACAAGAAATCGATCCTTCCGGAAATATTGTATGGGAATTTATTTATTCTAACGCTAACCATTGTTCTCATCATGACATTACTTTAGTTGGAGATAATGTAATGCTTGTTGCTTGGGAAGTAAAATCAGTTAGTGAGTTAACTCAAGCTGGATATAATGGTGCAAGTGCTGAAAAATGGCCAACACATTTTGTGGAAGTTAGTCAAAATGGAACCGGCGGTCAAATTGTCTGGGAATGGCATATTTGGGATCACCTTATTCAAGATCATGATTCAAGCAAAGATAATTATGGAGTTATTGCTAACCACCCTGAACTCTTTGATATTAATATGATTTCTAATACTGGTGGAGGTCCTCCAGGTATGAATAGTGGAGATTGGTTTCATATTAATGGTATTAATTATAATGCTGATTTAGATCAGATTGCTTTCTCTTCAAGACATGCTAGTGAAATTTATATTATAGACCACAGTACTACAACATCAGAAGCGGCAACACACTCAGGTGGGAATTCTGGAAAAGGTGGTGACCTTCTTTACAGATGGGGGAATCCATCTAATTATGGTTTATCAGGAAATCAAGTAATTCCTGGTGCAGTTCACGATGTTAGATGGATTGAGAATGACGGAAGACCATACGGAGGGTATCTTCAAATATTTAATAATAAAGGGGTTAGCAATACCCAATCTACAGTGGATGCTTTTTTGCCTCCTCTAGATTCTATTAATGGAAATAATTATATGATTACTTCAGGTCAAGCTTATGGACCTGTAACTTATGATACGAGATACATTTGTCAATATTCAGCATCTGGTCAATCGGCTTCAAATAGAATGTCTAATGGAAATATTTTTGTTAATGCTTCTGGTGGACAAGGTGGTGCAGGAATTATGTATGAAGTAAATTCAAATAATAATATTGTTTGGCAATATAATGGAGGCGGACCTGCTAAGGCTTTTAGATATGAATGTGAATATCCAGGAATAATATCACTTTTAAATAATCCGTGTAGTGTGGATATAAGTTCTGAAAAAAATAATGAAATATCTATTTTCCCTAATCCATCTAACGGGGTTTTTAATATTGAAATCCCATTAAATAATTTGGTTATAAATATTATAAATGTTTATGGTCAAATAATTCCCGTCAAAATTCTAAATTCAAAAATTGATCTTTCTGCTCACCCAGATGGTATTTATTTTGTTCTAATTTATAGTTCTCAGAAAAATATCTATTCCAAAAAATTGATTTTAAATAAAGATGAATTTTAGACTTACTTTCCTACTACTTTTATTTATTCAGGGAAGTGGATTTAGTCAAAATAATTTATACCAAATAGATTCTATAAAAGAAATCAAATTTTACTTTAGTCAACCAAATTGGAAGCAGATACTTGATAGTTTATATATTGAGGGGCAAGAAGAAAGATTAACTGCTTCTGTTACTATTGATAGTCAAAATTATGATAGTGTTGGCGTAAGATATAAAGGTTACAGCTCAGTAAATATTACTCAAATAAAAAATCCTTTTAATATTAAATTAGATTATATAATTGAAGACCAAGAACACCAAGGAATAAATAAAATTAAACTTAGTAATGTTATTCACGATCCATCTTTTATTAGAGAAGCGCTTTCTTATCAAATTGCTCGAAAATACATGCCTGCATCTGAAGCTAACTTCGTTAATTTATATATTAATGACACGCTTTGGGGTTTATACTCCAATGTAGAGGCTGTTAATAAAGATTTTCTAAGTAAATATTTTGGTTCCAGAAATAACTCATTTTTTAAGTGTAATCCCAGTAGTTTGAATCTGTTTGGTGAAAATTCTAATCTTAGTTTATCACCTGGAAACGATTCATTAGATTATGAAGACTTCTATACATTAAAATCTGATTTCGGCTGGGGAAAATTATTTCATTTAATGGATACTCTGAATAATCAACCAACTTTTATAAATCAAATACTAAACGTTGATAGGACCTTGTGGATGCATGCCTTTAATTACAGTGTTATTAATTTAGACAGCTATATTGGTTATGCTCAAAACTATTATCTATATGAAGATAACGCTGGACGGTTCAATCCTATATTATGGGATCTTAACATGTCTTTTGGAAGTTTTAGATTAACCGATGCTTCAAGTTATTTTTCGGGATTTAGTATTGCACAAGCCAAAACTTTAGATCCTCTTTCTCATTATAATGATATTTCTGTTTTTCCTAGACCTTTAATGAGGAAAATATTTAATAATAACAGATATAGAAAAATGTACATCGCCCACTTAAAAACTATAATGGATGAAAATTTTTCTAACCAAAGTTATATAGATAGTGCCAATAAAATGTATTCAATAATTAACCAAAGTGTACTAATGGACACTAATAAATTTTACTCTTATTTAAATTTTCAAAATAACTTAGACTCTACAGTTACTAATATCATAGATTATCCTGGCATTAAAGATCTTATGGATGACCGATTGAATTATTTAAATAATTATACAGGATTTAACCATACTATTGTTATTGATTCTATTATGGAATCTTCCAATAACTTATCCATAGGAGATGATTTATGGATATCCGCACAAGTGATTGATGCGAGTGAGGTTGTTCTTTTTTATAGATTTGATGATATAGGTGTTTTTCAAGAAGTTCCAATGCTTGACAATGGTACTAATAACGATGGATTGGCTGGTGATTTCACTTATGGAGCAAAAATCCCCAATATAGGAAACCAAACTCAATATTATATTTATGCAGAAAATAATAATTCTGGGCAGTTTTCACCTAAAAGAGCTGCATTCGATTTCTATGAATATATAACACCTATTAATTCTGGGGATTTGGTAATCAATGAATTCTTAGCAATAAATAATAATGTTATTCAGGATGAATTTGGAAATTATTCAGACTGGATTGAATTGTATAATAACACCAACTCTACCCTATCGCTTCAAAAACTATATTTAAGCGATAATGATAGTAATTTATTGAAGTGGAATCTTCCTAATATTAATATTGAATCCGATGACTATTTAATACTATGGGCAGATGAAAAAGCAGATCAAAGTAGTTTACATACCAACTTTAAACTTGCAAGTGATGGAGAACAGCTATTGCTTTCCAATGAAACTGGTCAGTTAATAGATTCATTAAATTATCCTATCCAATCTACCAATGTTTCCTATGCAAGAATTCCTAACGGAACAGGAAATTTTAATTACAGAACACCTTCTTTTGGTTATGATAATGATTTTGCTAATATTGATGATATAAATTCGGTTTCCTTATTTTGTTTTCCTAATCCGTTTAAAAATCAACTTAAAATTTCTTTTGACAACAACAGTAAATCAGTTGTGAGTATTTATGATATTCATGGAAAAATTATATTGCAAAAAATAGCTAAAGCTTACGAAAATGAGGTGACATTTAATACTTCTTACATTCAGAAGGGAATGTATTTTGTAGTTCTAAATACTTTAGAAGATAATTCAATTCAGAAAGTTATTAAAAATTAATATGAAATATTTAAATGCACTTATATATGCTTTATTGGTATCCAGTTCAATAGGACAAACCTTTACTAATTTCACCTCTGCTAACGGATTAGTAGATAACAATGTAACTTGTGGAACCTACCAAGGAAATGGAATATTGTGGTTTGGTACCCAGAACGGAATTTCAAAATTTGATGGGGTTAATTGGACCAATTTTACTAATGTAACAGATACCAATTTAGTTAGTAATACCATTACAGCTATTAAAATAACTACTAATGGTGACTTGTGGGTAGGAACAGATTTTGGTGTCTGTAAATATGCAAATTCTGTTTGGACTTGTTTTACCACTGCTGATGGTTTGGGTGACGACAGGGTAAAATATATTGAACAGTCCTCAGATGGTAAAATTTGGATTGGAGAATATGATGGGTTAACCATATATGATGGTGCTAATTGGACCACTTATAATATGTCTGATGGATTACCTTTTGGAGGTATTAATCATATCACTTTCGATGATAATGACGATGCTTGGTTAGGTTCCGGTTTTGGAGGGTTCATTCATTTTGACCATACTAATTTTACTGTTTATAATGCTAGTGATGGTCTTTTAAACAATATTGTTAATGGAATTGCGATAGACTCTCAAAACAAAAAATGGGTTGGAAGTTCTTCTGGAATTTCAATTTTTGATAATCAAAATTTATGGGAAAAGAACTATACCATGATGTATTTATTACCTCCTCCTGACACACTTAACCCAGTTATGGACTTGGTATTTGACTCTCAAAATTTATTGTGGGTTGGAATATATATAGATTATTTATTAGACGGGGGAGTTGCTATGTATAATGGATATAGTTGGGTAGATTTTAATATGAGCGATGGACTTATTGGACCTGTAATTTCTGACCTTATTATTGACGATCAAGACCAAGTTTGGGTTACTACTAGCAGTGGCATATCAAAAATTACGGATGTCCCAGCATATATACCTAGTTCCGCTAAAGATAAAATTTCAATTTACCCTAATCCATCTAATGGCGAGTTGATTATAAATATTTTAAATACGTCTAATTTCAAGTTAACTCTTAGGAGTATAAATGGAGTAGTTATAAAACAGTTTGAATTGGCTAATAGTACTCACCTACTTAATCTTCCTGTAAAATCTGGAATTTATATTTTAGAAATTGTAGATGACGAAAAAAAAATTATACGTAAAAAAATTATTAGAAATTAAACTACATTTGGAATTCCTATATAATAATATGGGCAATTAGCTCAGTTGGTTTAGAGCGCTTGCTTGACAGACAAGCGTACCCCCTTTCACTTAATAACATTTAATCTCACTTTTACTCTGTAATTAGTTTATATCTATGTATTCAATATGCAGATGTTGATATATTTTTGCATTTTATTTGTGCAAAATTTGTGCAAAGAATTATATTTGCATTATGCAAAACGCTAATAGAAACTTTACATTTCGTTTATATTTAGATACACGCTATATAAATAGTAATGATGAATATTTAGGAAAATTTGAAGTTAAGATTAGAATCAAATCTAAACACGAGCGCAACCCCAAGCTTGCTAAAACTGGCATATATACTAAAGAAGATATATTCAATGCTTTATATCCAATGTATGTAGCAAAAAGAATTAGAGCAAAAAAATCATTTCAGAATAGTATAAGCGCAATAGCTAACAGAGAAGAAAATCAAATATTAAAAGAACAGATTGACCAAGAGTTAAGAGATTGGAAAAATGCAGAAACAGAGGAAATTAGAACTTTCGACCAGCTTAAAGCAAACAAGGGTTTTGTAATTGGTTCTAATTTGTTGAGGGATTGGGTTATTAATTACAATAAAAGAGATATTTCAAAATCTCAAAAAGGGAGAATTGACGCTGCTTATAAAAAGATTAATAAATATTTTAATAGAAAGAAACCAGATGCAGTTCTACAAAAGGAGATATCATTATATGAAATCACTCCTAAACTTTTAAATGACTGGGAGACTTGGTGTACTAATGAAGAAGGACACACACTTGGCACACAGATTGGATATGCTACAAATCTTAGAAGTATTATAAAACTTGCTATAAGCTCTCCAGAATGCAGCTTCAACAAATCAAACTTTCCTTTTTATTTAGAAAAAGAAAACCCAAAGGGTTATATCATTAAAGAAGATAACGACAAGCCAGTCGCAAAATATGTAGAGGATGAGGAGAGAGAGCTATTTATGAATTACACACCAGAAACAGAAAACGAGCAGAGAGCCAAAGACATCTGGTTATTTAGCTATTACTCTGCTGGTATGAATGCAACAGATATGTATAGTCTCAGATGGAAGGATTTAGACCTTGACAAAGGTATAGGGTATTATTATCGTAAAAAGACCAAGAAACAAAGAAGGCAGATTGCAAAACCTATTGAAATCACAGACACACATTTAGAAATCATTGAAAGACACAAAGGCAAAAAAGAGTTTGTATTTAATTTTGAAAGTATCCCAAAACTTTCCACAAATAAAAAACTTACAGACCATATAGGAAAACAGTTCAGGAAACTAAGAAAGAAAATAGGTCTTAGTGATAATTTCTCCTTTATGAGTGCAAGAAATAGCTCATTTACAAATTTGAGCAAAGTAGCTTCTTCTAATGAAATTATGGAAGTCTTAGGAACACACGCAAAAGAGAAAACTCTAAAAGGATATATTAAAAGATTAAATCAGACGCAAAAGGTAAAAGACCTTTACGAGAAATTAAACGAAACTTAAATTGCAGTTTGCAGTTTGCAGTTCTTTGAAATACTGGAATTTTTGTCAATTAGATTGATAGTCAATGAAATAACAGATTATTATTTTGATTTGTTAAAAACTATTAAAAATGTTAGGTGATTAAATTTGTAAGAATCTGCAATAATTCTAAAATTTGTATTGTCTTATTGATATCTAAGACACACACCCAAAACGTAAATTTTAATAACACTAAGGTATGTTATACCCTAAAATATTGTGTCAATATCTATGCACATAAAATAATAGATAAAAGAAAAGGGACTCCCTAAAGAATCCCAAGTCAGTTAATTGAAAATGAAATTCGACCTCCATTTTAATTAATTGTAAAGATAGAAATTTATAAATATATAAATATAAAAATCTGTCGATTTGTTATTCACAAGGGAGTTTCTATTTAATAATAGAAAACAAATAAAAATGACAAATAAAACAGAAGTTTCTGGGGTTACACCTGAGGAACTACTTTCAAGAGTTAAGACAATTCTTGAGAAAATAATCAAAGAAACAGTACAACCAAAGCCAGAGCAATTTGTAGGAGTGAAAGAGGTTGCAGAATTTTGCAACGAGTCTCCTCGCTGGGTTTATCTTAAATGTAAAGAGAAGTTTCTTCCACATATTAAAGCTGGAAAAAATGCTTCATTAAAATTTAAACTTAGTGAAGTTGCAGAGGTTTACGAGAAGTATAGAGTTGAATCGTCAAAGACGATCAACTATACTATTGACAACAAAGGAAATATTATTTCTTAATGGAAGCTCCTTATAAAAACTCTGAGATTTTTAAAGAGGGAGTCAATACTAATACAAGGATAGTATTAGATGACACAGATTTTCCAGTTGATATTTTTCCAAAGTCAATTCAAGATATAATCATTGATTTAAGGGATAATATGGGTTTTAAAGTTGATAATACTTCGGTATCTATGCTTTTTGCCTTTTCTACTGCTATTGGCAACACTCACAGACTTGAATTTAAAAGAGATTGGAGAGAATCAGCATTGCTTTATATTGCCTTATGTGGTCAAGCTGGAGACAATAAGACTCATCCAATGGAATGGGTATTAGAACCACTTAAACAACGAGACAGAGAATCTCAATCAAAATATAAAATTGAGAAATTAAGTTATGATAGTATTTTAAAAGACGAAACTATTATTGACAAAGGCGAACAACCTATTGAATCTCGAATTTTAATCAATAATGTAACAATTGAGAAAGTTCCTAAAATCCATAGTGAAAACCCCAGAGGACTTGGATATTATAGTGAAGAGCTTATGCAGTTCTTAGGCAACTTAAATAAATATAATGGTGGGGACGATTTTCCTTATTGGTTAAGTAATTGGAGCAACAAAGGTTATAGAGTTGATAGGGTTAAAGATAGCCAGCCTCTTGACTATTTTGAGCAGTATGTCTCAATACTTGGAGCAACTCAATCCGAGATGACATATAAAATGCTAAAGGGCGACAGCAAACACAATGGTTTTTTTGAAAGGTGGCTTTACACTATACCAAAATATAATGGGTTTCCTTATGAAGATGACAACGAAATAAAAATTGAAACCATAGATAACTGGCGCAAAATCATTGAGAAAGTTCTTGATATACCATTTGATATTGAAAGCGAAACTATAGTATTAAAATACAATCCAAAAGCAAAAGACATCTACTTAAAATGGCAGCGGGAAAATGCAGATTTAATAAATAAAAAGGATAGCAAAATATTAGGTAAGTTTCAAAAGAAAATGCAGACCTATTGCAAGAAATTTGCTTTAATTCTGGAAGTTGCGTTCTGGTCTTGTGAGGAAAGCTCTAAGACTGAAATAAGTGTTCGAGCTGTAAAAGGAGCTATTCAATTGACTGAGTATTTTAGAATAAATACTTGGAATATATACAACAGTTTTGAAAAAGAATCTAAGTCAGAGAATTATAAAAAATCTCTATTTAATGATAGCTTACCAGAAACATTTAAAACAGTTGAAGCCGTTAAAATCGGTAAGGAAATTGGAATCGGAGAAAGGTCTATATATACCTATTTAAAGGACGAAACAATGTTTGAAAAGTTAGGTCATTCACAATATAAAAAAGTAGCGTGATGGAACTAAAATTAGATAGCATAAACAGACGTAAAGTCAAATACTGTCCTTGTGGAAAAAGCAATGCAGATGGAAAGTTTGTTCCTTTTAAAAATGCAGAGAAATTTGGCTACTGTCATAGTTGTGCAAAGTTGATAAAACCAGATAATAAACCAGCAATAGACTGGACTCCAATAAAGATGGAGAGAAAGCCAGAACCAGCTGCTGAATATATAAGCTGGGAATATTATAAACCTTTAATGTATGACTATCATTTAAACGACAATAATAGGTTTGTAGACTTCTTGTGTAGAGTTCTTGGAGTTCAAGAAACACACTATGTTTTACAAGACTACTTGTTGGGTACTGGAGACAATTTCACAGTAATATTTCCTTATATAGACCATAATAACAACATAGTTAATTTAAAGACAATGGACTATGACCGAATGACTGGAAAGAGGGGTTCTCTTATATTTTATGACAAAAGAAAACCACGTCACAAAATGTGCTTTTTTGGTGGTCAGTTAGTCAATAGTGATAAACATAAAGACAAACCAATAGCAATAGTAGAAAGTGAAAAAACAGCGTGTTTAATGTCTGTATTTAACCCAAACTATCTTTGGCTTGCTTGTGGTGGTTCTAATGGTCTTAGCAGTCATAAATTTGACTATATAAAGTATAGAGAAATACATCTATTCCCAGACGAAGGAAAGTATAAACTTTGGACTGAAAAGCTGGAGAGACTCGAGCAGCTACACCAAACAAACATTTTTAAAATATCTAAAGAGTGTGAATATTGGTTTGAATCTGGACACATTGAAAAGGGTGACGATATAGCAGATTTTTATTTAAGATTATGACTTAGTTAAGAAAGCAAAGGGAGGAATAAAAAAAATTGAGCTTTTCACTCGCCATTATTATTTGTTTTAATTATGTATTTATCATACAATCCTGAACCATAGGAATCTGTTCTTCCACACATTGCAAAACCATTGTCAGCTGTGTTAATTACAGAAGATGCTTCGTCATAAGAAGTTCCTCCGTACTTTTTAGACCAAATAAAAGTTCCGTTTTCATCTATTTTTAATAACAACACATCATAATTATCAACTCCAGTTCCTGCTGTTGCACTCGTGTGTCCTACAATAACATATTCATTATTACTTGTCTTTAAAATCTGACTTGCATAATCTTTAAATGACTCATTAAACGTTTTAAGCCATAACTGATTACCATTTGTATCAGTTTTCAATAACAAAATATCAGAATTATTAGGATTATTCATCTCACCAGTAAAACCAGAGATTACATAATCCCCGTTGCCATCTTCAATAACAGATGTTCCAGCATTAACAAAACTTGAACTAAATGTTTTTTCCCAAATCATAATACCATCATTATTAGTTTTAATTAAATATAGATTCTGGCTATTATCTAAAGAAGAGGTTATCCAACCAGTTACTAAATAATTATTTTCTGATGTTATTTCAACAGAATACCCTATGTCACCTCCACTTGCTCCAAAATATTTTCCCCAAATAAAAGTGCCATTGTTTTGAATTTTCATTAAATATACATCTGCTAAAGACCCCGTTTGGTAACCGTTTCCAACTAAAATGAAATTTCCGTTGTCGTCTTGTTTACCATAGTAAGCTGACTCGTTACCAAAATTATCATAGGTATTTCTCCATATTTCATTTCCATCTTCATCAATATTTACTAAATAAACGTCAGAGTTATTATTTTGATTAGAACTTCCAATTAGTAAGAAATTTCCAGAATTAGTTTTTAAAATATGATACCCATAAGATGAAGAACCTTCAATATAAAGTTTATTCCATAGTTCATTACCGTCTTCGTCTATTTTAGACAAGCTCATTTGAAATTGATTATTAGAATTTTGAGAGTGTCCTAAAACTAAATACCCACCGTCTATCAACTCAGCTATTGAATTACCAAATTCATTTAAAGAATCTCCTAAGTATTTTTCCCAGCTATTAGAATTATATTCACAAGTCCCATCATCTGTAGTTGCATCAGAATTATAGTTAGTGGCATTAATATCTGTACATCCCTTTTTACCACAACTTCCCAATAACACTATTGAGAACATAAATATTATTAATTTCTTCATTTTGTAGTTTTAAAATAAAAGTAATAAAAAATTGACTTAGTTAAGAAAGCAAAGGAGGTTAGTTACAGGGAATCAATTCACCATTTCTAAGATAACATTTCATCCAAACTACTTCATTGTTTAAATATCCTTCTTCTTGTTCAATATTTCCATTGTCATAGTAGCGTTTACCACTTAATATATTTGATTTTTCATCGTAGTAGGATTCTTCCTTTAATATTCCGTTTTCATAGAATATTTTGGACGAACCTATTGGAAATATTTCCTCTTTTTCACCTACTAAGACACAATTTCTAATTGAATGTGGAATTCCGCTAATACGTTTTCCTCCAAAACCGTGCCTGTAGTCTGATAATTGCCATAAATCTTTTGAGCCTTGTACACCAATTATTTTGTTTTCTTTTGCCAATTTTTCATTTATATATGTTTTTTCATTAATTATTTTACCATTTTCATATGTTTCAATTATGTATGAGTTTTCTGACAGAGATACTTTTTTAACTTTTGTAGAGCTTCTCGACATATTAAATCCTTTTTCGATTGCAGATAAACGTTTTGACTTATTTGGATGAGTGCTGTAAGTATCATCTGAATTTGAGGAAATTAACTTTACAGCTGACTGTGCTTGCTCTAAGGTTGCACCTAATTTATGCATAACAAATCCTGAGTATTCATCTGCTTCAAGTTCTTGCTTTCTTTTTTTTTCTAAAGTTTGGTCATTCTTTTTGCCTAATCCATATAATAATAAATCTAAACTATGACCATTAACGTGGTGACCTATTTCGTGGGCAAGAATTGCTAAATTTGACCAAGAGTTTGAATTATTTTTAATCAATGGTTTCTACTACTTTACCGCAGTTGAGCATCATAGAACCGTAATACGGATTTTTTACCGCACTTTCTGTGCTTAACCAATTGGCACCTTTGCCATCATTCGCCATTGGGCAATGTTGATAATATACAGGCACTTCATATTTTGCTACTTTTAGCAGTTGGTATATATTGTCTGATAGCGAAATAAAGTATGTTCGTTGTACTTTTTCGTCTTGACTGTTGGCTATGTTTTGAGCATCAGTTTTTAGTGTTTTCATCACTTTCATCCAAACCATATGCACATCCATTTCTAAGTCGTTCATTTGTACCCTTTCCAATGATTTTACCAAGGCATTTGCTTTGCTTGAAGCAAGATTTCCGTCAGATTCTATCAATGCATTTTTCAATGTGAAATAATCGTCAAAAACCAATTTTAAATCATTCGTTTTTGTGATTTCTTCCTTTGGTTCAGATTTGGTTTTGGTCATTTTCATCGTATCGGAATGAGAATGTTGGTTGTGATTTTCTGTCATTTCTGACATTGGTTCGGTGGTGCTTACATCTTTTTTAGCACGTTGATATTGGCAACAATTTGGTAGATTATTGTAGGTGTCATCTGGCGACATAAAAAGCTGATTGTCATACCCTGACAAAGCAATTCGCTTTAAGATTTCACTACTTGTTGTTTTCAAACTGTCGTAAGTAATGGAAGCCATTTTGGTTTCTTTATTCCATTCTACTTTGGCTTCTTTCTTTATGTTTCCTGCAGTTTCAATAGTGTTTTTACACATTCCGCAGTTTCCGTATATATGTACGGTTTCTGTTTTTTGATTTTTAATTTTTTGTGCATTGCACGCTGTGGTTGATAGTACCATTAAGGCTACCAACAATTTTATTGTTAAGTTCATTGTATAAAATTTTAAATTATTAAATAAGCTATAGTTTACAAGCTGTTGTTGGCTTGTACCGACAAGACACACCTATGGCTGTCAAGTATATATGTTAGCTTATTTTGGGCGGTTGCCAAATAGGAAGATAAACGTCTTTGGGTATGCTTTGCACATAAGCCCAAGTGTTTGATTCAACATAAATAAGTGGATTAAGAGATACCACTAAATTGTTAACAGGAATGGGAATATTTACACTAACGGGACAATGACAATTTTTGTCATTGCATTTTCCGTTGCAATCATTGTCGCCATTTTCATCACTTGAATCACAGCAAGATTTTTTTTCGCTGTCGTGGTCATTGTTCGATTTACTACAGGACATTTTTTTGTCTGTGGTAGAGTTACCACAAGCAAGTGCATTACTCGCAGGTATCACGAGTAGAAGCAATGTTAGTATGTAAATTATTTTCTTCATTCTTATTCTTTTGAAGTTACGATTTTTTTTTTCTATTCTGCATCTTTGTTGTGTTGATTAGTGTTAAATTGTTATCCATCTGTTTACTTTGCTTAGATACTCTATGTATTGATTGCCAAATTCCTTTTTGAGAAATTCCTCCTCTAATCTGATTTGCGTATTGATACTAACCGTAGAAAGGGCTATAATTAATAGAGTAAAAGCATTAGGCAATACTAAAAACAATCCAATATTGGCTATCATAATACCTAAGAAAATAGGATTACGTGAGAAAGAGAAAAAACCATCTGTTACTAATGCTGTCTTGTTTTCTTCATCTATTCCAATACGCCAAGACTCTCTCATATTTCCCTGTGCAAACCATACAAATAGCAATGAGATTATAAGCAAAGCCCAACCTACATAAACGAAGTATTCATTTTCTAAATACCAAAAGGGCATAAGAAACTTATGCCAACTTGGGATAAAGGCATAAATGGAAACTATAATAAGCTCTATGATTGAAATAATACCAAAGACTTTCCCATTGTAACCGTGGGCATCATCTCCTTTATTAAATGTGAGTGGATTGACCTTGGTTTTTTTCCAAAGTAGAAAGGACCTTAGCACAAATACTAAGAAAAAATAAAGGATAAAAAATATAAATAAGTACATAATGTTTGGTTTAATGTTCGTGTTCTAATTCTCCTGCTTTTGATTGAGCATATACATAATAGGCTCCCTTAGTGACTATTTGCATACCCTCTGGAATATCGTCTATCAATTTTACTGCCGTGTAACCATTTTCCGTAGAGCCTGGAATTATATTGATTTTTTGAAATTCTATTTCCTTTGCATTATTTTTACTAAGAGCTACATAAATATAACTGTTTTCTCCGTCTTTGATAATGGCATCTTCGGGTAGTGCAGTAGTTTCTACATCAGTAAGAAATATCTTTGCATTTATAAAGAGGTCTTTTAAGAATTGGGGTTTCACTCCGTCTAAATGGCCGAGTACACGTATCGTTTTAGAGCTTGAGTTGAACTCCTTTCCTATTACATCTACACTACCGTAATAAATAGTTGTACCAAGTGCAGGGACTGTGTAGCTTATTTTCTGGCCTATCTTAATATTTGCTATATCTTTTTCAAAAACATCTAACTCTAAGTGTAAATGCTCCGAGGAAATAATATCCATTAAAGCAATAGAGGACTGTGCATACATACCATTGTGAAAACTTATTGTAGAAATGTAGCCACTCATAGGAGCTACTATTGCTATCTGCTGCCTTATGTTACTGGGCGATAGGTTAGAAGTGGATATGCCTAAAAATGAAAGCTGCTTGGCAAGACCTTGAGTTTTAGCTTCCAGTACTGCCACCTCTGCTTGTGCATTTTGAAGGTTCTTAGCTACTCCAGCATTGGATTCTACCAAAGATTTTTGTCGTTCAACTTCCAAACGCTTTAGGTTCAGTTGTGCTTTAGCTTCTAAATAGTCCTGTTGTGTAACTATAAAGTCTGGGTTTTCTAAATAAGCTATAACTGCACCCTTTTTGATATAATTTCCTTCTACAAACTTTTTAGTGCCTTTGATTATACCATTGGTTTTGGCAGATACAGAAGAAAGTGCATTGGGAGGTAATCCTAATGTACCTGTTGCTTTTACAAAGTCATTTACTTTTATAGAAGATAGATCCCCAAATTCTAATCCTATGGTTTCCGCCTGGTCTTTTGATAGAAATAATCCTTCCTTGTGTTCTTCTTCACCTTCACCGTGGTTGTGCTCATCACTTGCAGAATGTGGATTCTCTTCTGTGCCGTGATTATGACCATCACCTTCACTGTGCTTATGGCCGCAGGAAGAAAACAATACAAGTAGTATTGAAAATGTAGTTATTATATATTTTATGTTATTCATTATTTTATCTTTTATTGGTTTGTAAGAAATTGAAAGTCTGCTACAGCTTTGTTATAAGCTACTATCTGCTCCCAATAATTTTTATTGTTAGTTGCCATTAACTGTAAAGTGTTTAATAATTCCAAGTAAGAAATTTCTCCCGCTTGGTAATTCAATTCACTAATTCTTACAATCTCTGGATTAATGGTTTCGATTTGGTTCTTGTAAAAATCAACACCAGCCTTGTATAAGGCTAAGGTGTTTTGTACTTCTAACTGGTCTTGTTTGAATTGTTGAAGCTGACTTTGGTATTGATAGTTGCCAATATCTATTTGCATTTTTTGAGCATTAATTCGCTTTTTTGTCTGTCCATTAAATAATGGAATAGATACACCTACTTGTGCTGCATTAAGCCAACCACCTTGGTTAAAACTTTGTGCAGCATATCCGACATTGAAACTGGGTTTAAGTTCAGATTGCATTACCTCTACTTTCGCAGATTCTATCATCATAGCCTGTTGACTCTGCAATAGAAGTGGATTGGTAGTTGTATCTATTTGATTGGAATATTTAGTGGTAACGAGGCTATCTACCGTAGTCACTAATTCAGAAGTATTGAGCAATAACTGAAACCGCTTATTTAAGTTAGCAAGCTCAATTGTTACTTGATTTAATAACAATTCATATTCTTGCCATTTAGATTGTAGTGTGAGTGATTCAATGCGATTTGCAGCTCCTGCTTGTACTCTTACTGTTGCTTTTCTATGATATTCTTTGTAAGTTGAAACAAGACTGGCGTACAGCTTCTCTAACACCTTCTTATACTGAATGTCATAGTAAATTTGCTTCACTTTCCATTTGAGTTCGTTTTCAGTGATTTGTTTCTGGGTGGCACTCTGATTGGCATAGGCATCTTGCAAATTATTCTGTGCCTTGGTAATACCTGGACTTGGAAAGTTCTGTACTATACCAATTTGATTTACTTGCTGACCAAATTGCGTATCAAACAAGCCATTACCTTGATAAGAAATATCTGTTGAACCTAAATTGTATTTTAAGTTTTGCAATGATTGGTTTTTCTCAACATCCAATGAGGCAGCTTTTATATTGGGGTGATTAGTCAATGCTATTGAAATGGCACTATCCAAATCAAGGACTTGCTCTTGTGCTTGGGCAGAAAAGGACAAGCCTGTCATCAACAAGATTCCTAATGCTCCACCTTTAGAAAGATTCATTCTATTGGATTTTCTTTCCTTCCATTTTTCTAACCACAAATAAAGAATGGGTAATATTACTAAGGTTAAAAAGGTTGCTGTAAGCAAACCGCCAATGACTACTGTAGCCAAAGGTCGTTGCACTTCTGCACCACCCGAAGTAGAAATAGCCATTGGGAGAAAACCCAATGAAGCTACTGCTGCTGTCATTATTACTGGTCTTAATCGCACCCTTGTTCCAGTAATTATTCTTTCTTTTATATCAGTCATACCTTCTTTTTTGAGTTGATTGAAGTAACCAATAAGGACTATCCCGTTAAGTACTGCCACTCCAAAAAGGGCAATGAAACCAATGCCAGCCGATATACTAAAAGGCAACCCTCTTAGCTGTAAAGCCCAAATACCACCAATGGCAGATAAAGGAATGGCTGTAAAAATCAACCCTGCTTGAGCCACTGAGCCAAAAGTGAAATACAACAGAATAAATATGAGAGCCAGTGCCATAGGCACGGCAATTGAAAGCCGTGCATTGGCGGCTTTTAGGTTTTCAAACTGCCCACCATAAGTAAAATAGTAACCCGTTGGTAGTTGTACTTTAGTTTCTAATTCGGTTTGGATTTTTTCTACTAATGATTCTACATCTGTATTTCCCACATTTACTCCAATGACAATTCTTCTGTTGGTGTTTTCTCGTGATATTTGCATAGGAGCATTTATCAAATCTATAATAGCCACATTATTGAGAGGAATTTGACTACCATTGTTGAGTGTAACAAAAAGGTTTTCTACATCTTCTATTCCTTTCCTATTCTCTTCATTTAAGCGAATGACTAAATCAAATCGTTTATCTCCTTCATAAATAGTACCTGCTTTTTCTCCTGCAAAGGCAGAACGGATCACTTGGTTTACTTCTTGAATGTGTAAACCGTATTGTGCCATTCGCTGATAATCGTATTTCACCATTACCTGTGGCATACCAATCGTTTGCTCCACATTTACGGTAGCGACACCATCAATTTGATTAATTACTTTTTCAGCTTTCGTAGCATTTTGAAACAGTAAGTCTAAGTCTTCACCAAATAGTTTTATCGCTATATCAGCCTTAGAACCTGATATTAATTCATTGAAACGCAGTTGTATAGGCTGAGAAAATTCAAACCCTACGCCAGGAATACTATGCAGTGATTCTTCTAATTTTTCAAACATATCCTGCCTATTGGTGGCAGAAGTCCATTCTGATTTAGGTTTCATTACCAATACATAATCTGCAATTTCTACAGGCATTGGGTCGGTTGGAATTTCTGCCGAACCAATATTGGCCACTACATCTTCTATTTCTGGAAAATCTTTTAAGAGTTTGTTTTGTATCATCTTGGCAGTTTCTACACTTTGAGAAAGTGAACTGCCCGGTGGCAGAATATGCTGAATAGCCAAGTCACCTTCTTCTAATGTAGGTATAAACTCGCCACCCATTCTGCTGAACACAAATAGACTTATCAGAAAAGCTACCACCGTAGCACTCACAAAGACGGTCTTAAAACGAAGTGCTGCATTGAGTATGGGAGTATAGCCTCTTTGAAAAAATGCAATAATCTTATCTGCAAAGGTTTCTTTATTCACTACTTTTTTCTTGAGCACCAAGGCAGCCATCATCGGCACATAGGTTAATGATAAAATCAATGCTCCTGCAATGGCAAGCATTACTGTCTGAGCCATAGGCTTAAACATTTTACCTTCAATACCAACTAATGCCAATATTGGTATATAGACCATTAGAATAATAATTTCGCCAAAGGCAGCCGAACTTCTTATTTTTTGAGAAGAGGTAATCACTTCACTATCCATATCGGATTGGGACAATACTTTGCCTGCTTTACTGACTTGCAATCGGTGAACTATAGCCTCTACAATAATTACTGCACCATCTACAATAAGCCCGAAATCAATCGCTCCTAAACTCATTAAGTTAGCCGATATACCCAATAAGTTCATCATTGAAACAGCAAAGAGCATAGCCAATGGAATTACGGAAGCTACGATTAGTCCTGCCCTCCAATTTCCTAATAGCAAGACAAGAATAAAAATGACGATAAGACCTCCTTCTATTAGATTCTTTTTTACCGTGCCAATGGCAGTACTCACCAACTTGTCTCTTACCAAGTAAGGTTCAATAACTACTCCTTCGGGTAGTGATTTTTGGATTTGAACCACTCGTTCTTTTACTAATTCTGTTACTTGTACAGAATTTGCTCCTTTAAACATCATTACCTTACCACCAACGACTTCTGCACCATCTCTAACCAATGCTCCATAACGAGGGGCTTTGCCATATTGAACAGTAGCTACATCTTTTACCAAGACAGGGATATTACTTGCATCACTTACTACAATGTTTCCAATGTCGTCTAAAGATTTGGCTAAACCTTCTGAACGGATATAGTAGGCATTTGAGTTTTTTTCTATGTATGCTCCGCCTGTATTTTCATTACTCTTTTCCAATGCCGAAAATATATCTGTAATGCTTATACCTAAAGATTTAAGAAGATTTGGATTTACTGCCACCTCATACTGTTTCAGAAAGCCGCCCATTGAGTTAACCTCTGCTACACCTTCTATTCCTAAAAGCTGACGGGTAACTATCCAATCTTGAATACTTCTTAGTTCTGTTGGTGAATATTTGTCTTCAAACCCTTCTTCTGGTCGGACTACGTATTGATAAATCTCTCCTAAGCCAGTTGAAAGCGGAGCCATCTCAGGAGTGCCTAAACCATTGGGAATATCTTCTTCTGCTTCTTTGAGCTTTTCATTTACCAATTGGCGAGCCAAGTAAATATCGTAATCCTCTTCAAAAACTACGGTTACTACGGATAAGCCAAAACGAGAGATAGACCGTATTTCTTCCGTCTTTTGCAAGCTCTGTACGGCAAGCTCTACAGTTGTAGTTATAAATTGCTCTACTTCTTGCGTAGCAAGAGTAGGCGAAATGGTAATGATCTGTACTTGATTATTCGTTATATCAGGAACAGCATCTATCGGTAGCTGCTTGAGAGAAAATAATCCCCAAACTATGAGGGCTGCTACAAAAAGCCCTACAACAAACTTATTCTTTACCGAATAAGCGATTATATTATCGAACATTAATATTTGATTTTTATAAAAAAGTTAAACCTTGACTATGATAAAAAAGGGCATAGTTGTCCCTTGAAAAGTGGTTTAACTATGGGCTGGCGGGTGCCAAACTCCTTCGCTATAATCAAAGGAATAATCAAATTTGTAGTGGAAAAGAAGATCTGTAGATATATCCACTTTGCCTTTAACTAAAGTTGGCAAATAAGGCATTGCAATCATAGAACCGCAACAAACACATACACAAAATGGTGTACAATCATCTTGGTGGTCTGAATGATTATGGTCGTGCTCATTAGCTGATATTTCAACATCTGTATCAGTGGACGTTTGCGGCATACCATCAGCACACGGCACTATTGATAGTGCTGTAATGTATAGCGATAATATGAATGCAAATAATCTCATTTATGACCTCAAAGGTAAAACAAGTTTACTGCAACCCACTTGCAAAGTTTAACGATTGCAATTTTCGCATAAACCTTTGATAACCATATTGGCCTGTTGCATTTTGAAGTTTTTGGGAAGTTCTATCTGAGGAATGTTTTGATTGGTAAGGCAGAAGGTATTTTGGCAGTTTGTACAATGAAAATGATAATGTTGGTCTATGGTTTCGCATTCACAACTTTCTAAGCAAAGGGCATATTTGAGTTGTTTTGTGCCATCATCTATGGTGTGAACGAGCTTGTTTTTTTCAAATGTTTTTAAAGTTCGATACAGTGTAGATTTATCTGCAATATCAAAAGCGTTTTCAATGGTTTGAAGGGAAATAGCTTTGTCCTGCTCCATAAGATACTGCAAGACCAGTATTCGCATTGCCGTTGGCTTAATATCTCTTTGGTTGAGTCTATTTTCTAATTTTTCATTCATCATAAAAACCAAAACTTATTCTTTGTTATAGCTCTTTTATCGTGAACTAAGATCAACAACAACTTTTGTTTTCTTGTATTGGTGGGCAAGGTACACTACCATAGCTACAATAAACACAACAATCTCCTTTATTCGGCTTTAAAACTACCTTGCACCCGTCACATTCATAAAAGTACTGACAAGCATTTGTTGGCATAGTCTCGTTCTTCTTATGGCCACACTCTGGACAAGTTATTTCTGATTCTAATTTTAGTTCCATTGTTTTATTTTTTGTCGGTTACTTTATACCCTGTTGAGTTTATTGCTTTTTCTATTTCTTCAATACTGGTTTTAGAGTTATCAAATTTGACTGTTGCATTCGCTTTTTTATAGGACGAATTAACCTCTATAATGCCATCTAATTCATTTACTGCGTGATTGACGTGTACTTCACAAGAAGTGCAAGTCATTCCTTTTATACTGAAACTGGCATTTCCAATATTGGAACTGTCTACTATTACTACTTCTTTTTTGTTTACAGGATAAAATATATCAGAGTAATATGGAAACGCCAACATTAAAGCGGCAAATAATGTAACTATTCCAAGAAATCTTTTTGTCTGTATAAAAGGTAATTTTCCATCATCATCACAATCACATTCTATTTCCTCTTTTGTTTTTGGCTTTAATATTTGATACCAGGCAAAGGCTAATGTTAGTAGCGTTATGCCTATTAAATAGGGTCTTATGGGTTCTACCCAAGAAAATGTAGAAGCTGCCCCAGAAGCTCCTGAAATTAGAGCTAAAATTGGGGTAATACAACAGAGTGAAGAAGCCAAGGCAGATACTAAGCCCGCACTTGCCCATTTGCCTGATTTAGATTTTATCGTCATACTAACTCTCTGTTTAAAATATTTGTAACAAATGATATATACTCCATTTTGACAGCATAATAAAGTACCGTTCCATCTCTGGTTGAATACAGTATGTTCCCATCCTTTAGCTTTCTTAGGTGCTGTGAGACTGCAGGGATTTTCATTTCTAATATTTCCGCAAGGTCACAAACACATAGTTTGGTTTCTTCAAGAAGTAATAAGACAATACTTAAACGAACTTGATTGCCCAATAAATTAAGTGCAGCTGTGTTCTTGGTTATGTAGTCTCTGTTTTCTGTAAGGAAACTCTGTGATTTATTTATTTGGTCTGCATCCCTATCTATTCGAATACAACTGTTTCTATCTTTCTTTTGCATAGCACAAAGATAATGAATTTAATTATTTAAGCAAATACTTAAATATTATAAAAACCAAAGATTATTCTTAGCAAAATCCTCTAACTTATCTGCTTCAAAAAATGGGAATATTTGAGCAACCATTTCTGGGTACTTGATAGTTACAGGCAGGTTTTGTTGTTTTACTGACTTCCAATACATTCTACTAAACTGATATACCTGGTCTATTATTTCTTTTTTTACCGCTGGGTCATCAAAATAGCCTTCTACTGTACAATACAGTTGTAATTTAACTGGAAATGGATTGTCCTTTGGTGGATAGCCATTTTCAGAATAACGTGTATTGTTAAACAGTAAGTGCTTTGTCTTTGATATATCTATTATTGTACCACTTAAAGGCATTAGAGCATCTGAATTAGTATCAAACGCTACATAGTCTTTGCTTTCTGTCTTGTTGATTGTAACTACTATTACAGGAATATCTAAGCCTAATTTACCTAACATTCGTTGTACTGGGTCTAATTCATCTTTGCTAAATACTTTGTAATAATGTATGATTAACCTTTTGGCATTTTCACCATTGGTTATTAAATAGGTTAAAATTTGCCTTCTGATAGCACCTACCAATAAATCCATTTCATTATTACGAAAACAATCAAAGCCTTTAAACTCTCCTTCATTATTGAAACAGAAAGCACTACCAACATAACGACTTTTAGTAGTTATAGAATTAAACGCTCCAACACCTACAATTAGCTCCTGTGAAGGTTCTCTATCTAAACGCCAAGGAATACCACCTATTTTTGCCAATAGAGCGATAGCGATATTAGGCAAGTAGTAATTAAAGTAATCATTGAAAATGTTCTGATTGTATATTACTTGAGAGGTAATGTTGTGTTTCAATAATTCCTCCTTGACTTTATAGTATAGCATTATCCTTTCCGGGTCTCTTTCATTTTTACTAATCGGACTGACATAAATCGCTACATATTGAGTATTAGGTTTTGGATTGAAGTCAACTAAATGTTGCTTAATCTCTTTTAATGCAGTTTCTGGACTTTCAAAAGCTATACTATCATCTTTAGCTATATGAAAGGGTTGCTTTATGTACTCTTTTAAAGATTTGAAAATGGTGTAACCGTTTTTCTCATAACCTTTTGTGAAGTATGAGTAAAGCTGTGCAACAGCTTTTGCTCTGTCTGGTTTGTGGTACACAAAGAAGAAACTAATGTTATTCGGATTTTGGGCTGTTTTATATGGCCCCATTTTCATTCCTTTCTGTGGATCTATTTCTGTACCGTTGTAAAACTTTAAATTGTTGGACTTATAGTTTATTCTAAATACTTCTTTCTCTGGAATATTATAAAATCCATCACTATCTAAAGGAAGTAATTCTCTGAATGCTTCATTATTCAAATACTGACTATAAAACTCATTTATTTTCTTGTAATAAGGTAGGTACTTGTTTACTTTTTTTGGTCTATTCTGAGGTATTTTGAGAATGTCTTTTAAAGAAATCGAAAGAAGTGGAAATGCTTCTGTTAAGTTCTGTTTTGCTTCTTCATCTAACCTGTCAAATTTTGTAATTCTATTTCTGAATATTATGGTCTTGAAATTCTCTGTTGGTATATCAATTTCAGCAATACTCTTTGTTGAAACTTTAGAAATACCATCATAGGTAATTAGTAATGCAGGGCTTGAAGTAAGTCTCGAAAACTCTATTTTTAATGTGTATTTTTCATAAGCTGTAAAGTTGGAAGCCGAAAGGCTTTCATCTTTAAACCATAATTGTATATCGCCTACAAAATTCTTCTTAATAGCATCAGCCTTTTCTTCAAAAAATGCTAAAATATTGGTGGTGTAATAATGCTTTGCAAAACGTGAACTTTCTTTAAAATCTACTATAGCTTTATAGTCTGCATCATCAGTTGAAACAAAATCAGAATAGAGATACTTAATATCTTGAAATTCCTCTTCATACTGAGCCCAAAGTGGTTGTGGTAGTTCAGACCTGTGGACTGGATATGTGCCTTCTTTTTTCTCAGCATAAAAGCCAAACTCTTTGCTTGCAAAGGGGGGTTAGTTATAGCTTATGTCAAATCTCCGTTTTTTAAATGAACCATTAAATTTTCTGCATATTTTATAGCTTCCTCCTCAGTTTTAAAATATTCTTCTTCATACCATTTTGAAAAATCATATTCACTAAATCCGCCCATATCATCAAACTCATCAAAATCAATTTCTTTCCCATAAACAAATAGTTCCAAACTTTCACTCAGAAACATTTGCTCAGAAATGTAATATTCTCTCTCAAAATTCTCATAATAATCTCCATATTCATCATCTTTTACAAATTCAGCTTCTCCACAACTAATATTAAGTTCATAAATATCTCCCAAATCTTCATTTGATGATGTTCTATTTATTAATTCAACATAATATACTTCTTTCATAATTATAGTTTTTGAATATTATCCAATACCAATAGTATTTAGTTTGTAAGTTTTAAACCATTAAAGTAATAAAAAGTTTACTTAGTTAAGAAAGACCTAAAAATAGTAGATTAAAATTATCACTAACCAAATATAAATTAACAAAATCCACCTGTATTTTTTATACTTATTCTCATCTTCAAAAGATTTAATTTTGTAAAAAAAATGAGCTATTCCGTAAACTATCACAAGAGGCGCTTTCCACAAAAAAGCAAAATTACCAGCTCCTGAGTAATATTGAATAACACTCCAAATCCAAAATATAAAAACAAGAACTGTTAATATTGGCCAGCCCCAGATAAATAAAAACCTCATTTCATAAGTTTTAAACCATTAAAGTAAGAAAAAGTTGACTTAGTTAAGAAAGTAAATTAAGTAAGTGTTTACAAATGTTTACAGATGTTTACAGACCTCTTCCAAAGTGCATAACGGAAGGGGTTTTTTTACGTTCTTTATATAGAACCCTAAGGAAACACTAACTATATAAAAATTGTTTACAAATGAATCAAACTACTAAGCAACTGCAAAAAAGATTAGAAATTTTAGTTGATAGATACGAAATGAGAAAAACTGGAAAATCACTATTTGCGGTTAGACACAAGAGAATGAAACAACAAAAAAACAAGTTAAAATAACATTAAATAACACTAATGGTAAGATTAGACGTGCCTGTTGCATTTAGATTACATAGACAGGATAGAAATAAATTAAAAGAATTGGCAGAAGATAATTTTTGCAGTGTTTCTACATATTGTAGAGACATAATTAGAGAACACATAGATAATGAGGAAAGCAAGTAGTTAGAAGTGTTTTGGTACAATAAAACGGTAACATTAAAATAAATGTTTACGATTTAATTTGTTTTTTTGATTTTTTTCTTCAAAAAACGAAACAAATAATAAAGTGAAAAATAAACTACAAAGTCCATAAAAACATAAAATGCAAATGCAAAACCTAAAGGAACATCTTCGTAAAGTGAGCCAATATGTAATAACAACAAAACCCACAAAATAGGATGCTTTTTTAAAAAATTAGAAATATTAAAATTTAAAGATTGGTTGCTTGATTTAGTTGGTTGAATTTCAGATTGGGTTTCATTAATTAAAGAATAATCTTTATCTATTTTTTTAAGAGAATCTATATTATTTGAACCTCTAACACCAAAAAATACATAAGCTAATAATCCAATTATAACAAATGATAGAATTAAAATAAAAATATATGAGTAATTAAAATTTTTTTCAGAAAACTGTGGCATTAGCAATACAAAACCCACTAATGAAACAGCCATAGTAGAAAAAATAATTAAAGCTTTTTTCCACTCATATATGAGAAATAACAAAACACCTAAAAAGATTATAAATAAAATACCTATCATATTCAAATATAAACAATGTTCACAAAAGGTAACAAATACGGACAGGGTCGTCCACTTGGTTCAAAGAACAAATTGACTAAAGCCAACAGAGAGTTTCTGCATCACATATTATTTGATGAGAAACAATTTATAAAAGATTGGATGCAATTAGATTTAAACGGCAGAATGGAGCTTAGAACAAGATTAGCTTCTTATATACTACCTAAAGCAACAGAAGATAATTTATTTATTGATTCTGGTAAATCATATCCAATAGAAATATATAAATCCTTTGGTTTAGAACCACCACCAAATATAGAGGAAGGGTTTGACTTTAGAGAGTTCTGTGGACTATTGAAAGCAAAGCAGGAACAAAAAGAAATTAAATGAAATATTCTGAGGAGAACTTTCCACCATTATCAAAAGAGGAGTTTGACTATTTTAGAAAATTACTAAATGAGAATCTTGATTTATATAGTGATGATAGTGGACTGTATTTAAGACAGTATGTAATTTGGGAAATGTTAAGACACAGATTGGGCAAAGACCCTCACCAAGTGCAATACTGGTTAGATACTTATTATCCAGAAGATTAAACAGGTTATGGTGATTTCACCAACACCTCAAAGCTCGATTTGTCAACTATTGACAAAACGGAAAACTACAGAATAAGTGTAACACTCAATTACACATCTTATCAACTATTGATAAAAGGTTATCAGAAATCTGACAAGGTTTAGGCAATGTTGCCAACACCTCAAACCCTTGTCAAACATTTGGCTTGGGTCGTGTGTCAACATTTGACACATAAGAAATAAGCACAGATTAAAACATCTGTCAGAAATCTGACAAAGGTCAGTCACTCTCAATGACCCAGTTCTGAAATAAGAACAGGGTTTGTCATTAAGTGACAAAGGCAAAATAAAATCACTTTCAAACTGCAAACTGCAAACTGCAAATCGTATATTTGGGAAAAGTTTGACACAACAAAACACCTCAATTGTGCAAAAATTGTGCAAATAGACTTTTTTAAGTTCTTACATATATTGTGTAACTCATTGATTTTCAGTTAATGGGCAATTAGCTCAGTTGGTTTAGAGCGCTTGCTTGACAGGCAAGAGGTCACAGGTTCGAATCCTGTATTGCCCACCTCTGTTATTTAGGGATTCTCACTTGGGAGTTCCTTTTTTTTGCATATTCACATGCTTTTTATCATGTTTTTTATCATGTTTTTTACTCTTAACTAAGCCAACTTTTTCTTACTTTAATGGTTTAAAACTTATAAAATGAAGAAACTTATAACATTTATGTTCTCAGTAGTATTATTGGGAAGTTGTGTTTCACTACATAGTGGATTTGTAGCGCCTAACTCTGTCAGTATAACTTCGCCAAATTTTAGAGTTGTGTCAACCATATATGGAGAATCAAATGCAATATATTTTTTAGGTCTTGGAGGAACAGGAAAAGATGGATTAATTAAAGAAGCAAAAAAAAACATGTATGAATCTTATAATCTAAATACTTCGGAAATGATTACAAATATAACAGTTGACAATAAAACCTCTTTATATTTTGGGGGGATTTTTGCTCAACACTCAGTTTTCATAAGCGCAGATGTAGTAAAGTTTGGAGAAAGTGAATCAATTTTTAATAAACAACCTGTAGAAAAACCTAATAAGCAGGAATCAATGATCAGTAACGAAAATATTAAAATAAAGTTAGAAAATCTCGATGATATTAAAACCGGATTTTTAGATTACTCTGATGGTTCGAAGTTAAAAAAAGGAAATAAGGTTCTTTTTGTTATTTCTGATAAATATTACCAAGCTATTGTTAAATATAAAGATTATGGAAGAACAAATGTTACAGACATTGAAGTTTACAATGTAGAAACTAAAAAATGGATTTCATCAGAAAGGTCTAACGTGACTATTCCTAACACTTCAATAATTGGGTATATGCTATAACCTCCCTTTGCTTTCTTAACTAAGTCAACTTTTTCTTACTTTAATGGTTTAAAACTTATGAAATGAAAAAGGCATTAAATTATTTTAATCTTAATTCAATAAACCACCCAACTTCAAATAATCATTTTTCATTTATTAATTAAACCAATGCTATGAAATACTTATTTAATGTTCTTTTTCTAAGTTTATTATTAGTTTCTTGCGATAAAACTGAATGTTTAGAATCAAATTGTACAGAAGGGGTTCCTTTGTCATATATTCCTGTATGCGGATGTAATGATATTACTTATCCAAATTGGCAAACAGCAGAATGTCACGGAATAAAAAGATATAAAAAAGGTGAATGTTGTGCAAACATTCCAGAATTAGGGAACAGCAGTTGTATAGATTCGACATTAATTGTTAGCGGAGGAGCGTGTATAACTGTCTACGAACCTGTCTGTGGCTGTAATGGGGTAACTTATTCTAATTCTTGTGTAGCCACAACAAGGGGAGGAGTAAGTTCGTATGTTGATGGAGAATGCTGTGATTGACAACTAACCTCCCTTTGCTATCTTAACTAATCCTTTTAGATACTTTTCTTATTCTAACTCCTCTTTACTAATAATTAATAATTTTATATTTGATTGTATATCATTTGAAAAACAAAAATCAATGAAAAAAGATAGACGACAATTCCTAAAAAATACCTCCTTGGCAGCATTGGCTACAGTAACTTTGCCTAGTACATTTAGAGCTGAATTAAATTCAGAAAATACTAGCGAAACTCTGGTAAATTGCAATCCAACAACCCAGGATTATTATGGACAAGGGCCTTTTTATTCTGCTAATGCACCTTCAATTATAAATAATCAACTTGCTTTAGGAAATGAACCTGGAACTAGATTTATTATAAGTGGACGGGTCCTTAACCTTGATTGCACAGAACATATTGCAGGAGCTATTATTGATATTTGGCATGCAGATAATGCTGGTGAATACGATAACACAGGATTCAATCTAAGAGGCAAAACAACTAGCAACAGTCATGGGTTTTATTTTTTCGAGTCAATATATCCTGGGAAATATCTAAACGGAAGTTCGTATAGACCAGCTCACATTCATTTTAAAATAACCCCTCCTAGTTACCCAGTTTTAACTACACAACTTTATTTTCAAGGTGATTCAGATAACTCAACTGACTCTTCAGCATCTATATCAAGTGGCACATATGATGCAACCCATCGAATTGTACCGGTAACAACCAATAGTTTGGGCAAAAAAGAAGCAACCTGGGACATTATTTTAGATGGTGCAGGTAACCCTGTTGAAATTGAAGAAATGCGGTTAAATATGGGTATGATTTACAAAATATATCCAAATCCATTTTCAGATTTTATTCAAATAAATTATGGTGTTTTTCAGAAATCCAAAGTTAGCATTCAAGTCTTTGATATTAAAGGTAATTTAGTTGCTAAGTTGAAAGACTTAAGGCTTGAGCCGAAGAAATATACAGCCGAATGGAAACCTGATTCCAATATTATTCCTGGACATTACTTTATAGCACTTAAAATAAATGATGTACAAGTTCATTATTTGAAAGTAATTAAGAACTAAGGTCACCATTGCTTTGTCAACTTTTTATTACTTTAATTGTACAAAACTTATGAAATGAAGAAATTATTTTTATTCCTTTTGGCTGCCTTTTTATTTAATGCTATCAATTGTCAAAATAATATTAGTATTAAAAACATCATTGAAGAGAATAACTATTCAAAAGATTCATTTTTTATTGGTGCAACCTTTAATCATTTTCAACTTAATACTGAAATTGAAGAATTATTTCTTAAAGAATTTAATTATCTAACACCAGCTAATTCTTTTAAGCAAACTGTAATTCATCCAAAACCAAATGTTTGGAGATGGGAGAGATATAATGATTTTATAAACTTTGCAAATGAAAATGATTTAATAGTTAGAGTTCATGGTCCAATTAGTCCGCAAGCCTCTAAATGGGTGAAAGATGACATAAGAACTAAAGAAGAACTATCTCTTATTTTAGACGAATTCTTCATTGAACTTTGTAAAAAAGTAAATAAAGAAAGTGTTGTTAGGTGGATGGATGTTGTGAATGAAACAGTACTTAGAAATGGGGAGTGGTTTAAAGAAAAACCAGGTAATAATAAATGGGAAAACCCTTGGACTCAAATTGGAATTAATGACGATGGATTTCCAAAATATATTGTCCGATCATTTGAAATAGCTAAGGAATATGCACCAAACATTAAATTAGTTTACAACCATAATGGAGGAATGGAAAAAATAATGTGGGAAAAGATAATGGAAACAATTACTTATTTAAAATCAAAAGGACTCAGGGTTGATGCTATTGGTTGGCAAGCTCATCTTAGAACAAATAGTCTTTCAAATAAAGATCTTAAGTACTTAGATTATTTAATTGACTGGGCGCATAGTAATAATTTAGAATTTCATGTTACGGAACTTAATCTTTGGGTTAAAGAAGAAATTTTAAATTTAGATTCAATACAAAATATTCAAGCAGAACTTTACGAGAAAATTATTAATAAATTGATTTCAAAAAAGAAAAATGGAACTGTTGCACTAAATTTCTGGGGATTAAATGATAGAAAAGGAGAACAAAAAAACAACAAAACTATTTTAAGTATTTTTGACCAAAGTTTTGAAGCTAATCCTGCGTTAAATATTATTAAAAGCTCTTTAAAGAAATAACTTTATCCACTTATTTCTGCCCATTTTTTTGTTCTAATTATCAGTTTTTTCTTAATTTAATTATCTAAATGAAGAAACTTATAGTGTTTATATTCTCAATTGTGTTATTGGGAAGTTGTAAAAAATATCCTGAAGGTTCATTAATTTCTTTGTCTAGTCCAGAAAAAAGAATTAAAAGAAACTGGCAGCTCAATCAAGATTCTATTCGAAGGTTTATTTTTCAAGATGAAAATATTTTTAAATATTACTCAAGTCAAGATAGTTTGACCGAACTATATTGGAAGTTTTACGACAAGAAAAAAAAATTAATACTTTCTGTAAATGATAATTTCACAATAAATAATGATACTTTAATAATCATTAGTTTATCGAATAAAAACCTATGTATACAACACATTACTTATTCAGATTCTGTGTACCCCCCGTATTATTTTAATAATTGTTTCGAATCAAACTAAATTTAAAATAGGATTAATATTAACTAACCTCACTTTCCTATCTTAACTAAGTCAACAAAATGAAAAATTGTGAATTATGCGATAGAGAACAACAACTTACCTTTCATCATCTAATTCCTAAAAAAAATCACAAGATAAAATTTATTAAGAAAAAATATTCTTTATTAAATATTAGCACTTATGGGATAAAAATTTGTAGGGATTGTCACAAGATGGTTCATAAACTTATTCCACATAAATCTCTTGCATTAGATTATAATACCAAAAAAAAACTTCAGAATCACTCAGAACTAAAAAAATTCATTGTATGGGTAAAGACCCAAACTAAAAAAGTTAAGTAAGTCCTTTTTCTTACTTTTATATTATTAAAAATTACATAATGAAGAAAGAATATAAAGTTGAGATAATTAAAGAAGGTGCTCTAGGGACAATATTTCTTGGCTCAAGTAATTTGCCAGTTGAAAAAATGGAGCAAATAATGAATAAGTATGGAAATGATGGCTGGGATGTTACATTTCAAGTGATTGAAAAACGTAGATTACTTTTATTCTGGAGCAGAGAAGCTGCAGTAATAACTTTTTCAAGGATAAAAGTATAACTCAAAAAACTAAGTAAATTAAACTAATAAATCCTGTTATGTTTTGATAGGATTTGCTTTTTCTTACCTTAATGGCTTATAACTCGCAAAATGAAGAAAGTATTATTCTTATTGTTTTTGGTTCCTATTGTTGGGTTTTCTCAAAACAAGAAGGAGCAGATTATTACTCTTAATTTTAAGTTAGATAGCTTAATCAATAAAATATCTAATGAGCGACAAGCTTCTAAAAAAGAGATTGTAGAGAATGAAAAAAAAATATCATCTCTAAATACTCAAATAAATCGTTTAAACTTCAAGAATGATAATTTAAGTGTAAAACTTAATGAATTAAAAAGTCAAGGCATAAAAAATGAATCTGATATTAGAGTTCTGAAATATAAAATTGATTCTTTGTATTCTGCAATTAAAATTCTAGACGCAATTAACAAAGATTACAGGTATTTACATGAAGAATCAGAGTTCAATGGTATGACTGGTAATATTATATATTTTGAAAATTTTTCAAATAATTATAGTGTTGTTAAATCTGGTAATAAATTTTTTTTAAAATTTAAAAAATACCCTATCCCAAATAAAGGAACAGACATTTTAAATTGGCTGAAACAATTTGAAGTTCAAAATGTGACAAGTATAGTTTATGACTATGATGTTGACCCAGAAGATTGGAAGGGAGTTCTTTCTTATACCATTAAAACCTATAAAAATGGTATTTCTGTTCACGAATTAGGTTCGTATGGGGGTATAAGTATTAAAATAGATATACCATTTTTATCAATTGATGATGCAAAAGTGATTTTTAGTAAATTAAGTTTATGGAACATGGCGGAAGGTTGCTTAGATGAATTTGATTTAAAATACGAGTATGATAATAGTACTTTAATTACTTCAATTTACTTTGGTAACGGTTGTTAAATTTTTATTAGTTTAGTTGTTTCAAACTTATAAAATGAAGAAGGTATTGTTTTTTTTAATGTTGATTCCACAGATTGGTTTTTTACAAAATAAAAAAACATTAATAGCAACAGTTAATCGCCTTAAAAGTGATTCGACAATTCTTCACGATAAGTTAAAGATAAAATCAGAAGAAATTAATACTAAAAATATATTGAATGAAAATTTAAAAACAAATTTAAAAACAGTTAATCAGGATTTTTTAGAACTAGTAAAAGAATATAATATATCTAAGAATAAAAATATTAATCTTCAAAAAAAAATTGAATATTTAAAATTATCCAATAACCTTATAAATGATACAATTAGTTTACTGATAAAAGAAAACGAATCATTAAAGTTGGAGTCAAAGTTCAAAGTCAATTATGACAAAAAATTCATTACGAGCAGTAATGAAAATGAATACCCTGTAAGTGAATATTGTGATTCTATTTTTTTAATAGATTTTAAAATTAACGATAAAGTAATATTTTCTGAAGAAGTTTGTGGTTCTGATTTCTTTGCTGGAGAACGGAACCAAAGTAATAGAATTAAAAGATTTTCAGGTGATGATGGTGAGGTTGGCCTTCATACCACGTATTACTTTTTAAATCTTTTTAATGATTGTATTACAGTTTGTAAAGAACTTGACACTAGTTTAGAAGTTCCCTTCTTTTTTTGGATTAAACATTATAAACTTGATTTAAAATCCTATAGTTGGGAATTGATAAAGACAATTGAAGATGAAAATAAAATAAATAATTTTATGAGTCTATTATACCCTTACTAAGTCCTTTAACTTAATGAATTGAAGTATTAATTGTCATCATTTAAAATAGATAAAATTTATATGTTAAATATGAAACAATTTGTAATAATATTATTTTGAGTTGCAATGTTTGTGAAATGTAGCTCTAAATCTCAGGCGGAAGTTGTAGAAGATGAATTTCCTGTTGAATATTATATTGTACAGGATGCAGATGGTTGGTCAAATCTTAGATAGACACCAGGTGGTACTGTATTGAAAAAAGTATTCGATTATGAGAAATTTAAAGTTATTGGTCATGAGAAAAAACACAAAAAAATCAAATTAGGTGATGGAACTATTGGTTATATTCATAAATCAAGAGTTGTGAATTTGAATGATAAAATATGTGAATGCATTAAAAAAGGAAAAAAAATAGTTGATGCTAATAAAGACTATGATCCAATAATGGGATGGGGAGATGGCACAACAGATGAGCCATCACTTAGTTTTAGACTTGAACAAATTTTCTTATATGGTTTATGTCCAAAAGGTTGTCAGTTCTTACAATCAAATGAAGATTTTATAATTAATATAAATTCTGAAATAGAGCGTTGTAAGTAAGAAATATTCTTTCAATAAATTTCATATATATTATAAGGTAATACTTATTTATTAATTCGATGTTTACAAAATTTAGTAACTGGTTCAAAAAACAATCTACTATAGTTAAAGTAATATTATATACAATTACATTTATGATACTGCTTTTTATTAGCTCCCAGGACGCAGCCAAACAATATGGATTTTAATTATACGTTGTTTATGACAGTCTTAAAAAAAAGATTTATTTATAGTCTTCTAATTAACCCTATTTTTAATTATAAATTTCATTTTGTTTCGTTAAAATAAATTTGAGCTACTTTTGAAGTATAAATAGTTATTAACAATTATTAAATCCACAATATTTATGAAATATTTTTCACTCATTACACTACTAGTATTAGCAAGTTATATTCATTCACAAAGTATTAAGGATAACAAGGTATCCATTAATTACATCCAACTTCCTAAGAAGAAAGTAGATCAGTCTATTTCTACATATTTTACTATTTATAAAGATTCTTATAATAATCACAATAATCGGCAATTATCTATTTATCAATTTAAAGTGGATTCAGCAGAAGCTGACCAACAAGCAAAAATTACAGCTTGGCAAGAATTATATAATTTTAAAAAAGAAGCTTACTTAGCTAGCCTAAGCACTTGGAAACAAAATGCTGTAAAAGAAATAGTTACAACAAAACCTGTAGAACCCATTTGGCCTAAATACCCAGAACCCTATTTTTTGTTTCCACCAACATTAACTAAGCCTTACAATGAACTAATGAGTAAAACTGTTAACATCGCTGGCTATAGTAATGGAAATTCAGGAATTGAAATTGAAATTGATAATTTAGGCTTAGAAATTCTGTCTGTAAAAGGAAAATATACAGCACAAAACAAGTCGTACATTGTTACTGCAAAATATAAAATGCCTGTCATAATAAAAACTTCTTTCAATGGTAATATATTAGTCCAAAAGCAATACCATAATAATATAGGTAACCATATAATTTTTAATGGCAAAACAGAGTATGACTATGAAATTTGGAAAATCAATATTAAAAAAGAAAATAAAGATATTTGGCTCAGTCTTCAAAGAAATCTGTGGAACAGTGCTGTAGACAATATAAAAAGCGTATTAAACTCTGAAATAGGTTATCCAAATAAAAAAGAGAATACAGAAATATATGTTGTTAAAAAATTTCAAGAGTTTTCTTATGATAAATTATTAGAGGCTTTAACTTTTGCTCAAACAGGATATGCTGCTATGGCTTTGGATAGAAATAAAGCAACCGCGAAAAAAAGTCTTAAAATGGCTATAGACATTTGGGAAAAAGAATTAGAAGAAACGGATTTACAAAATAAAAAGTCTAGAATAAATGCTAAAATTTCAGGTTTAATTAGCGCCAACCTTGCAGACGCCTATTTTTGGATGGAGAATTTTGAGAAAACCAACTATCATATAAATAAGGCGCTTTCACAAGGAAATATAAAAGCAAAAAACCATTGTAAAAAACTTAAAAAGGATATTCCTAATTTTCAAGCTAGGTACAATGCTTTCGTTCAGTAATAATAATTTAATGATGAATTAATAACTTTTCTATTTTTTGATAGTTATTTGTAGTGACTTTTATGGTATATAAATTACTAGATAGCAAAGAGATATCTAACCTAAATTCATTTTGTTGGGGAAAAACCTCTAATACTGACTCACCTAGTAAATTATATATAGTTACCTGTTGAATTTTACTATCTGATTTAACTGCAAAACTATTATTAGCCGGGTTTGGATAAATACTAATGTTACGATTACTTTCATTGATAGAACTCATATTACTTTCACATGCTATTACTCCTTGGGTATTAGCTGGCCCACTGTTCAAGGAACCGTACTCATGAGATAATAAATTACCTAAATTATCAGTTAATTTATAAGAGTTTTCTTCTTGAAAAGAAGCTCCATTTTCATGAAATAAAACATCAACAACTTGATTAGAGTCAACCATAAATGGAAATAACTGAGTGCTTGCTCCTCCAAGCATGGTCATATTATGAGTTGAAATACCATTTAATTTTACAGTAATATATGAACCATTCCAACCGTCGGAAAGAGAATCAAACATTTCTAAAATAAACCATCCGCAGGAACTGTTATTTCCACCTGTTCCATTGGGTTGACAGGCATTTAAACCATAAGTATCAGCTGGTCCCTGACCGTTAGCCCCTGCTTCATTAGCAATCATTATATTATTATGATCAAAAACTTCATAAAAATTTTCTTCCTCCCAAGCACCAGGTGAGTAAACAACATTTACAACATCTCCTGAGTCAACTGGAATATCAAAAAAATCAGGACCACTGCCATTTTGGAGTGTAATGGTTTGAGTTGTTATATAATTTACCTCTATGTCTACAAATCCACCTTGCCACCCATCACCATAGGTGTCATATAATGCAATTTCAAACATACCACAAGTACCTGCAAGAGGCGGTAAACTATTAGTAGTAAAGCTATAAGGACCTGACCAAGAACTTTGATCGTTACTATTGCAAGCTTCTTGGACATAAAAGCTATAGTCAGTTGATGGAGTTAAACTAATTAATGTGTAGAATGGATTATTAAGATTATTTAATAAATTTCCATTGCCTTGGGTGAATCCACTTGGCCCCCACTCCATATTCCAAATTAACCCTCCACTGCCGCCAGGATTCCAACTTATATCAGCAGCATAAGGAGTAATATTATCGGCAATTAAAGTTTGAGGAGATGCGCAACTAGTACAAGAAACTATACCATAGGTGCTTGGTGGACCATTATTTTGAAGGCTTAGCTGGGTTACTATTATATTTCCTGAATGATCATATAATACATAAGAATTTTCTTCAGGCCATCCCCCTGGGTAATAAAGTATATCAATTACATCACCAGAATCAACTGAAATAGGTTTTAGTTCAGGTCCATAACCATTTTGTATAGTAACATTAGAATCTATAATAGTTCCGTTTAAAATTACTTCTAAATAACCACCATTCCAACCATCACCATATGAGTCATTAAGTTCTAAATTATATATACCACAATTCCCAGGTACTACACTAGTGGTAAAAGTATAAGGTCCTGACCAAACCGAATTGCTATTAGCACTACAGACAGCCTGCACATAAAAGTCATAATCTGTATACGGATTAAGTCCTGATAATAGAAAATTATTATTCAACAGACTATTAAAGGTAGTTCCGTTGCCGTACATAGGGTGAGAATTTAAATTACTTGTATCCCAATGAATATTCCATAAAGTATCATTACTAGCTGGTGTCCAATTTAATGTGGCTGAACTAACGGTAAGATTACTAGCGTTTAAATAAATGGGGTTTAAACAAGATATAGTGCTAGGACATGTAGAGTTAGAGGTGTGTAATAAATTATCTAAATCACTTGGTGCTGGTCCAGCAACTAAAGTGTCTCCCAAAGGATCTAAAATGGTAAAGGTTATTTCGCTATCCCAATTGCCAGAATGAAAAATAAAGTCCATTGAAGCCCCAGTAAAAGAATAAACTGAATCTAAATCAAAAGATTGATAGCATTCATAATCCCCCACATGTACTCCGTTCATGGTAACTTCTAAGTAAGCACCATTCCAACCATCACCATAGCTATCATACATATACAAATGATAATAACATTGAGAGTGAGAAAATTGGAAAAGAAAAAATGAAAAGAAAATTAAAATTAGTTGCTTTAATTTCATCTAATAAATTTAATAAATAAAATCTAATAAAAATTACTGCTCTGATAGAGACTTAATTTTTAATAATCTTGTAGTTATAATTATTATGGTGGCCAATTATACTAATAAAATAAATTCCTTTCTTCCAATTAATATTACTAATAAAAAAATCATTTGGTTTGTTATAAACTATTCTACCAAAAGAATCGTGAATTATAATTCTTTTAATATCTCCACCCAATATATGTATTTCGTTAGAGAATGGATTTGGGTATATTTTAATATTATTTTGGTTTATTGTCTCCACTTGTGTAAAATTATTCCCGCACGAATTACTAAAAATAGCATTAAAATTATATCTGTCTTTAGCTGGAATACTAACCGAATTCAAGGTGTTTGGCGGGCCAATTCCTGCCCACTGATTGGGAGGAATAAAGTCTGGCATAGAAGAATATGCATAAGAAAGAATGGATAGAGAGTCAGTCCCTTCAGGGTCAATATTTCCTAAATAATTATTACCATAAAGTAGCTGATTAGATCCTTGAATAAAATAATTTAAACTATTAAACGGAACTCCTAAGGAATCATTGGTAATTTCATTTCCAATAAAATGTTGTCCAGGAGAGGAAGTATCACTAAAAAATATTCCATACCCCCTAGCTCTATTTCTTAAAAAAGTATTGTGAAGCCCATTTGCCTTGTGAGAATTATCTACGACAATATTACCTACATCATTTCCTTCAAATAAATTAGCGTACGGCCAATTACCGTGAAGAACCATTTCACCAGCAGAATTCGATGGGAAAAAGACTCCAGTCCAAAAAGGATCTAATGAGTAATTATAGGAAAAAATATTCCCATTTGCTCCAGCCTGAAGAATCATGGAATGCCTGAGGTGATTAAAAATATTATCTTCTACTATACACTCATTGGTAGTAAAATGAAGCATTACACCATAGGCTTTTCCTCCACTACCATAATTATGTGCATCGTGAAAATAACTTTTACTTATTGAAAGGTTAGAGCTGTATTCTGCTTCAATATGTGAGAAATTACATTTATCCGATTCTATTCCTGATACCCAACAATTCACAGCACGATTGAACTTTAAATTACTTACTTGATTTACTGAAATATCTTCTCTTTGAATCTTAAGACATTCTATACCCACATTTTCTTTAACTATTATTTTCTTTATAAAGGGGTTAAAAACAGTATTATAATTCATTCTTAAGTCAGAACTTAAAATTAAATTGTTATTTATTACTTGACTAATTTTCACAATTTGACCTACAGTTTTAAATGCCCAATTATCATTAATTAAAGAATTATCATTATGAACAATTCTAATCCAATCCCCTGGTGAAAACAACGAAGAGTTATAAACAAAAATAGAGTTACTATCCTTGTAAACGTTTTGAATAATAGCAGTTGTATCATTAGTTATTGAACCCGAAACTTCAATAGCATTCCCAATTCCATTCAAATTAAATTTTAAAATAGTACTATCTGCTCCCCTTCCTTTTAAGACCACATTTCCGGGTAAACTTATGGTTTGATTAAATAGATAGGTTCCTGCAGGGAAATTTAGAATAGTACCTACAGCAGAATTTGAGGAAGTTGTGCTAATTATAGATGACAAAAGACTATCATTAGAAGTTAAGCCAGATGAGTAAAGTCCATAATTTGTTAAATCAATAACATTAAAATTAAGGATTGTAGTGTCTTTTAAACCAAAGGAACTCCAATTATACATTCTATCATTAGGAATAATTTGAGAATTTATTTTAAAATATAATAAAATAGATATAAAAAAAAGAAAAAAGGATTTTGGCAGGGCCTTCATTAATTTAATTAGAAATAATGTTTTTAAAATTATTTAATTCTTTGTCTGCTTTTTCTTTTGTAAAATATTTGTTAGAGAGCTTGGTACCTGTTTTTTTATTTTTAAGTGTGTAAAATGTAGTATCCTTATCACTGCCTTTAAAAACTACCCAGTATTTTGGATTATTATCCATTTTAACTTTTGAATTTTTTTTAGTTACTCTTTTCTTTGATGGTTCAAGCATTTCAATACTTTCAATTTCTAAAGTATCAACATAAATAATAGAATCTTTTAAAGTTATTGAATCGGATGGAATTTCATCTGAAACTAATGAATCTTTAACAACAACAACATCAACAATTTCATTAATTTCTACTGGCTTTTTTTTAAAAAACAGAACTGCAGCTCCTGCGCAAACAACTAAAAGAACAATAAGTATAAAAATTGTTTTATTCTTACTTTTTGGAATTAATTTAACTTCAGGCTCCTTTTTTTCTTTAGACATAATCCAAATATCTACCAAAAAGATAAATAAATTAACTGCTTATTTTCTTGTTTTCAACGTGCCTTTGTGCATCTCGTTTTGTTTTTTTATCTAAATTTTTAATAATTGCCTCCTCTAAATTAATGCCTGTCTGATTAGCTAAACAAATAATTACAAAAATAACATCCGCTAATTCATCTGCTAAATCTAAATTTTCATCAGATTTTTTTTCACTTTGTTCTCCATATTTTCTAGCAATTATCCTAGCTACTTCTCCGACTTCTTCGGTTAATATTGCCATGTTGGTTAATTCATTAAAGTACCTTACTCCAACCTTCCTAATCCAATCATCAACCATTTTTTGAGCCTTACTAATAGTGATTTCTTCCATATTATTCTTTGTTTTTACTGTCTAAAATTATAGTTACTGGACCATCGTTTAATAAAGATACATCCATCATTGCACCAAAGACACCAGTTTGAATAGTCTTTTGCAGAGTTTTTTCTATTTCATCAATGGTTAGTTGATATAGTACTTTAGCTTCATTTGGTTTAGCTGAAGCTGTAAATGAGGGCCTATTCCCTTTTTTAGTAGAAGCATGTAGCGTAAATTGACTAACTAATAAAAGATCTCCACTAGTATCTATTAAAGATAAATTCATCTTTTGTAGTTCATCATTAAAAATCCGCAGATTAGTTACTTTTTGAGTAATCCAAGCAATATCATCTAGAGTATCTCCGTGTTCATATCCAGCAAATAGTAAAAGGCCATTATTAATTTCTCCCACTAACTGTTTATTTACAGCAACACTAGCAGTTTTAACCTTCTGAACAACTACTCTCATTAATAGTTGTTTTTTCTATAATTAGAGTTTTCATCTTCCTTATACATGGCTAAATAACTTTGATATCGAGTATTTGAAAAATTATTGCTTTTAAGCTGTTCTAACACCTCACAACCTGGTTCATTAATATGTTTACAATTATGATATTTACAATACTTTAAAATGGAAAGCATTTCAGGAAAAAAGGTTGCTAATTCTTCTTTATCAAAATCTACTAATCCAAAGCCTTTTATTCCAGGCGTATCAATTATTTGAGTATCGCCGTTATAATCAAACATTTCAGCAAAAGTAGTTGTATGCTTCCCTGTATTATGGGTTTCGGATATTTTTCCAACTTTCAATTCTAAATCCGGTAATAAATTATTTATTAAAGTTGATTTTCCTGCACCACTATTTCCAGAAACAAGTACTGATTTTCCTTGAATTTTCTTTTTAAAATCTTCCGTACCTATATTTTCAAGAACAGACATTCTAAGGGTTTGATAACCGGCATTAAAATAAGATTTTTCAAACTTTTCTAATTTAGCTAGTGCCTTAGTATCATAAATTTCAACTTTATTAAAAACTATAAGCAAAGGAATATTGTAGGCTTCTGCTGTAACAGTAAACCGATCTATAAAACCAGGAGATGTAAGTGGATTAACTATGGTAACTAATAGCACAGCTAAGTCTAAATTTGAAGCAATAATATGCGCTTCTTTTGAAAGATTAACAGACTTTCTTATAATATAATTTTTTCTAGGATATATTTTTTTTATAACCGCCTCATTGTTATCATTCATTAATAATTCTACTTCATCCCCCACAGAAATGGGATTGGTAGTTCTTATTGATAAATTTCTAAACTTTCCCTGAATTCTTGCTGTTATAAAATCTCCACTTTTTAGCTTTACATCGTACCAACTTCCTGTAGATCTATATACTATTCCTTTTTGCATTGCATAAATTTACAATAGATTAATTTCCATTTCATAAAATTTAGATTTTTCTGTTGTTAAGCATTATTTTAGCAGTAGATTATTTATAAAATGAGCATAGAAGTACAAAATGTTAGTAAATATTACAGCGAGCAATTAGCTCTTGATGAAATAAACTTTAAAGTTAATTCTGGTGAAATTGTAGGTTTTTTAGGACCTAACGGAGCAGGGAAATCAACTACAATGAAAATTATTTCTTGTTTTATTAAACCATCCAAAGGAGAAGTATTGGTAGATGGTATTTCTATTCATAAAAATGAAATTAGTGTAAAAAGTAAAATTGGATATCTTCCCGAAAACAATCCTTTATATGAGGATATGTACGTGAGGGAATCTATAGGTTTTATTGCTCAAATACATAAAGTAAAAAATTGGAAAGAAGCTGTTGAAAATGTTATTGAAAAAGTTGGATTACTGAAAGAAGCTCATAAAAAAATTGGACAGCTTTCAAAAGGATATCAACAAAGAGTGGGCATTGCTCAGGCAATTGTTCATGATCCAATGGTTCTTATACTAGATGAGCCAACAAGTGGTTTAGATCCTAATCAATTAGATGAAATAAGATTATTAATTAAGCAGCTTGGGAAGAATAAAACAGTTATGCTATCTACCCATATTATGCAAGAAGTAGAATCTATATGTGATAGAATTGTAGTAATTAAAAACGGTAAAATTGTTGCTGATCAAAATTTAGAAGAAAAAACAAATTCTAATAAATTAAGCAAAGAGCAAATCCTTTTAGTAGAATTTGACCAAACACTCCAAATTAATGACTTAAAAAAATCTTTTCCAAAAACTAAGATTGATCAAAAAGATGCTTTTTGGATATTTTCTTATAAAGGAAAGGATGATTTGAGAAAAATAGTTTCTAAATATGCTCAAAAAAATAATATTTTAATTTTAGAAATGAAAGTTCACAATGATAAACTAGAAGATCTATTTAAAAAACTAACTAAATAAAATGATTTAATTAGAGATTTTTTTACATTTACGACACTAAACTAGTGGAATGATTTGAATGCTTGCAACCACCAAAAAAAAGCTAAAATTGGTTCAAGGACTATCCACTTAAAAACAATAACTAAAAACTTACTATGGCTTATTTATTTACATCTGAATCTGTATCCGAAGGGCACCCTGACAAAGTAGCTGATCAAATTTCAGATGCGTTAATTGATAATTTTCTGGCATTTGATGCAACCTCCAAGGTTGCTTGTGAAACTTTAGTTACAACTGGACAAGTTGTTTTAGCTGGAGAAGTAAAATCAAAAGCATATTTAGATGTTCAAAAAATTGCACGGGATGTTATTAATAAAATTGGTTATACCAAGGGGGAGTACATGTTCGATGGCAACTCTTGTGGAGTACTTTCTGCTATACATGAACAATCTCCAGATATTAATCAAGGCGTAGAAAGAGCAAAAGAGGAAGAACAAGGAGCTGGTGATCAAGGAATGATGTTTGGTTACGCAACTACAGAAACTGAAAACTTCATGCCTCTTCCATTAGAAATTTCACATTTACTTTTGAAAGAATTAGCCTCTTTGAGAAGAGAAGGAAAGGAAATGACTTATTTGCGACCTGATTCAAAATCTCAAGTAACAATTGCTTATGACGATGATAATAATCCAATTAAAATTGATGCTATTGTAGTTTCTACTCAGCATGATGATTTTTCTTCTGAAACAGATATGTTAGCTAAAATAAAGGATGATGTAATTAGCATCTTAGTTCCTAGAGTTAAGGCTTTACTACCTTCTCACATTCAAGCGCTCTTTAATGACAATATTAATTATCATGTTAACCCAACTGGAATATTTGTAATTGGTGGTCCTCATGGTGATACTGGATTGACAGGGAGAAAAATTATTGTAGATACTTATGGTGGAAAAGGAGCACATGGTGGAGGAGCATTTTCTGGAAAAGACCCAAGTAAAGTAGATAGATCTGCTGCATATGCCACAAGACATATAGCTAAAAATTTGGTGGCTGCAGGTGTCGCTAACGAAGTTTTGGTTCAAGTTGCTTATGCAATTGGGGTAGCTGAACCAGTAGGATTATATATCAATACTTACGGGACCAATAAAGTCAACCTTAACGATGGAGAAATTGCAGAAAAAATTAATCAAATATTTGATATGCGACCTTATGCGATTGAACAGAGGTTTAACTTAAGAAGTCCCATTTATTCTGAGACTGCTGCATATGGCCATATGGGAAGAAAATCAGAAAAAGTAACTAAAGAATTTACAGCTGCTGATGGAAAAAAAACAAGCATAGAAGTTGAACTATTTCCATGGGAAAAATTAGATTACGTAGACAAAATTAAATCTAGTTTTAAAGTTTAAAACTTATTTTTTTCTAAAAATTATTCTTATAGGAACTCCAGTCAAATTAAATACTTTTCTAATTTGATTTTCTAAATATCTTTTATAGGGATCCTTAACATACTGAGGTAAATTACAGAAGAATGCAAATGTTGGAGAGTGTGTTGGAAGTTGAGTTATGTACTTTATTTTAACATATTTGCCTTTAATTGATGGTGGCGGGTTTTTCTCTATAGCAGCCAGCATTACTTCGTTAAGTTTTGAAGTAGGTATTTTTTGCTTTCTATTTTCAAAAACCTCCATAGCGGTTTCTAAAGCTTTATGAATTCTTTGTTTATTTAAAGCTGAAATAAAGAGCACTGGTAAATCTGTAAATGGTGCAATCTTAGATAATATATCGTCCTCATGTTCTTTAGTTGTAATGGTTTCTTTTTCAATAGTATCCCATTTATTTACTAATAGCACAATTCCTTTTTTATTTTTTTCGATCACTGAAAAAATACTTAAATCTTGTTTCTGAAGACCTTCTTTAGCATCAATCATAAAAAGACAAACATCACAGTCTTCAATGGCTCTAATAGCTCTCATAACAGAATAAAATTCAATATCTTCATGAACCTTGCTCTTTTTTCTTATACCTGCTGTATCAACAAGTGTTAAATCAAAACCATAGGCATTAAAATGAGTATCAACAGCGTCTCTAGTAGTACCGGAAATATCGGTAACTATATTTCTATCTTCTCCCAACAAAGCGTTGGTAAGCGATGATTTTCCTACATTGGGTTTACCAACTATAGCAATTCTAGGTATTTCATTATTTTGATCTTCTTTTTCGTCGTAAAGTTGTTCAGCTAAATGGTCTAGCATCTCTCCTGTTCCAGATCCATTAATTGCACTAATTCCAAAAACATGTTCTAAACCAAATTGAAAAAACTCAAACGTATCATTAATTCTTTCATTGTTATCAACCTTATTGGCAACAACTACAATAGGCTTTTTAGAGTTTCTTAATATCTGTGCAACAGATTCATCCAAATCAGTAATACCAGTTTCAACATCCACAACAAAAACTAAAACAGTAGCTTCTTCAATAGCTATTTTAACCTGCCTTCTAATTTCACCTTCAAATATGTCATCTGATCCAGAAACATATCCCCCTGTATCAATAACAGAAAACTGCTTTCCATTCCACTCTGACTTACCATAGTGTCTGTCTCGAGTTACTCCACTAACTTCTTTTACTATGGCCCTTCTCCCTCCAATTAACCTGTTAAATAATGTTGATTTTCCAACATTGGGTCTTCCTACAATTGCAACTATATTACTCAATATCCATATTTTTTTAATTTGCCTTCTTTATCTCTCCAGTCTTTATCAACTTTGACAAATAATTCTAAATGTACTTTTTTACTAATAAAAGATTCTATATCTATTCTAGATTCTATACCTAGTTTTTTAATCTTTTTTCCTTGATGACCTATTACTATCGATTTTTGACTGGTTCTAGATACCATAATATTAGCCCTTATTCTTACAATTTTCTCATCTTCCTTATACTCTTCTACTACAACTTCACATGAGTAAGGAACTTCTTTCTTGTAAATCTTTAAAATTTTCTCTCTTACGATCTCTGAAACAAAAAATCGCATGCTTTTATTTGTCAATTGATCTTTATCAAAATATGGTGGGTTTACAGGCAACCACTCCAAAATTTTTGGTAAAATAAATTGAATACTCATATTATGAAGTGCTGATATTGGGAGTATTTGGGCTTTTGGCAATTTACCTTTCCATAAATCAACCATTTTCTCCATAGATTTTTGGTTAGAGAGATCAATTTTATTTAAAAGTAACAAAGTTGGAACATTGAGGTTATTAATTTGATCTAATCTGTCCTGCATTTTTTCAGCATCTTCATAAATATCAGTAACCATCAAAATTACATCGGCATCTTTTAGTGCTTCAGAAACAAATTTCATCATGTTTTCATGAAGTCGGTAGGCAGGGTCAATTATTCCGGGCGTATCAGAGAAAACAATTTGATAGTCTTTATCATTAACCATTCCCATTATTCTGTGACGGGTAGTTTGCATTTTAGAAGTGATAATAGACAACTTTTCCCCTACTAATTGATTCATCAAAGTAGATTTACCTACGTTGGGACTTCCTATTATATTAACAAAACCAGATTTATGTAACATTTTACAGATATTAATTTGCAATAATAGAAACAAAAATTAACTTTGCAATGCGGGGTGGAGCAGTTGGTAGCTCGTTGGGCTCATAACCCAAAGGTCGTAAGTTCGAGTCTTACCCCCGCAACTAAAATAAACGGTTATACTTTTAAAGTGTAACCGTTTTTGATTTATACCTTTCAACAAGTATTTGATGTAATTCATTCTAGAAGTGGCTTAAATTCTTAAATCAAATGGTTATGATAAAGTAAGTACTAAATTGGCTCCTAACTTTTTACTCAAAATAATGGGCAACATTAATAGAGAAGATAAGTCAATGAGATCTTTTATTGGTAAAATGTATAATGGTGATGTTACCTCAACAATGAAAACATTTGATTGGAAACCTATAACTTTTGAAAAAACTGTTTTGGATACTGCAAAATCAATTGATTCATATCTTAACTAAATTATGATTATCATAAGTTAAAGTGATCCAACTTATTTTAGAAAAGGATTGTTAACTTAAAAAATCATTGTACATATTCATACAATTATCAATTGTTAATAAAGGCGCTTTTAGGGCGTCTTTTTTTGTTTTAAAAATTGGGGAATAGTTACCTATATCCAGGGAAATTTTTAATAATTCTTAAGGCTGGTGCAGGAGATTTATTTTCTACGCCCATTATGAAACAGTCAAAGAAACCCGATTCTTTAATGATGGTGTTCATTTCTTTAACTTCTGATAAAGTTTTATACCTGCCTAACATATAAAGATCGTATTCTAATCTTTTATCTTTTATAATATGAAAATCATCGCCGTAATTATTGTTGATAAAGTCTAAAGTCTCATCATTCATTCTAAATTTAAAGGCACCTACTTGAACTGTTAAATAATGACCTCTTTTTCTAGCTTCAGTTTTAGACATAGATTTAATATTTTCATTGTTAAGAGCTCTTAAAGAATTCATTATTGTTTGATTCGTTTTATCTAGCTTAACTAATTTTTCTTTAGAATTAACATCTGCAACAATTTTTTTCTCAACGCCATCTTCAATGATAGTAACTTCTAAAAATTCAATATCACTTCCCTCAGGCATATTTTCTAATTTATAAAAATACTTCCCTGAAGAAGGTAGTTTATTAAATACAAAACCTGCATCTGTTTTTTCAGCAGTAGATATAATATTTCCATCTTCATCAACTATAACAAGATTGGCCATTTCTGCTTCATCAGAGCTTAATCTTTGGAAGTTGAATACATTTTTTAAATCATCAACACTTGCAACTACTTTTTTAGGAACACCGGATTCAATAATATTGATTTCCATAAATTCAATATCTGTTCCATCAGGCATATTTTCTAACTTATAAAAATACTCGCCAGAGGGAGGTATTCTATTAAAGACAAAACCATCAGCGGTTTTTTGTGCAGTTGAGAGAATATTTCCATCAGCATCAACTATTACAAGGCTGGTCATTTCTGCTTCATCAGAAGAAAGTTTTTTAAAATTGAAAATATAATCTTCTGTTTCGTTCTCAAAACTGAGAACTAAGTCATCAAAGTTTTCATTCTCTATAAAATGGGGGGAATATTTATATAAACCATTTATCTTATGATAAACTGTTCTAATGGTTTGCTCCTGCCCCTCAAAATCATAAGAAACATGGAAAGATTCTTCATTGTTTGTAGAATCACTTTCTACTAAACTATAGTGATAGTTTTTATCTTCTGGTAAATGGTTAAATACATAAACACCATCTTTTTGAATACCAACAGCAAGTACTTGATTATCATCATTTATAATTAAAAGTTTAGCCACATCACTGGTGTCAGATGAAATTCTAGTAAACATATATATTCCATTATTTTTTGTTAAATGAGCTAACATGGTATTTTTATTATCATCATCAAAATAGGAGATTTCTATATATTCAAAACCAAATTCTCCTGGCATATTCTCCATTTTAAAGTAGTATTCACCAGTTGGAGGAAGATAATTAAAGACAAAGCCATCTTTTGTTTTCATTGCTTGGTAAATAATATCTCCATTATCATCTATAAGAAATAATTTGACTGCTGATAATTGATCAGAGCTTAACTTATCAAAACGGAACATTAAAGAATCATCGAGAACTAAGGTGTCTGCCTCAGCTTGGGCTTGTAATGCTAATAAGGGAGCCCAAAACTTTAGTGGACAACCGCTATATTTTTTTGGTCCAAAAACATCTGGACAAGTATCTTTTTTATTAATGACGCCGTCAAAATCGTTATCTACAAAAACTTTTGAAGGGTGTAATGGAAAACGATAACCTACAGTAAACTCGGTATTATTTCCTGCTACATCAGCATCTGCAACAAATAATTGATGACTATACAAAAAGTAAAACTTATTATATTGAAGACCACCAATTAAAGAAATTGCATTGGGTGAAAAATCATTATTTAGTCTATAAGTAGCCCCTAAAGTATAGAGTTTTTTGTAATTAGCTACTAACGAGAAATTGTAATAATTTTCTTTCTTTTGGGTAAACCTTCTTACTACAAAAAGAGGCTCAATATGAAGTAAACTATCAATAGTAAAATCATACTGAGCTATAAAATTCACTTCTCTAGCCAATTTATTTTCGTACAAATTATTAGACGACTCGTTAGAGGTATTGCTTTCAAATATATTTTTAATAGAAATTCCAGTTTTAAATCTTTTAAGGAAATATTTAACTCCCAAGGATCCGTCAATAGCAGTTCCAGCTGTGTTTCCCATACTTAAGGATGGATCGCCAAAATCAATCACTTCAACACCTGAAAAATCTTGAGAAGTTTGATTAAAAATTAATCCTCCTCCAAAAGTAAAATGAGCCCATTGTGAAAAATGGTAATCATGAGAATAATTAAGTTCTCCAAATAACTGGGTAAAGGAGGGTGTTTCAGACGAATATAAACTCCCAGCAATGTTACTAGATGGGTCAATAATATAATATCCACTAGCTGAAAAAACTTGTGGTCTTTCTTTGAGTTGAGAAAATTGATTTCTATAACTCATGTAGAATGGATTAAAATCTTTTCCACCTGTAAATGCAGGATTAATTAAATATTCTTGGATAAAATAATTGTTTCTATGTAGCACATTTTGCGACCAATTATTTCCAATAAATAGAAATAATAATACTAATAAAATAAAATTGCGATATATTTTAATCCAAGTCATTTAAAAAGTAATCATTATTGATCCTGTTAGGGTGTTGTTCTGAGTAGGATTATCAGTATCTAAAATAATTTGATAATAATAATCTGCTGATAGTAAAAGTTGTCCACTTTGGTAAGTTCCATTCCATGGCTGATAGTCTCCATTATTATTATTATGCTGGAAAATTACCTGTCCTTGAATATCAAAAACTAAAATAGATGCCGTTGGGAAATTATTAATTCCTCTAATAAGCCAAGTATCATTATAACCATCAGCATTTGGTGTAATTGCTGTAGGTATGAATATTTGATAATCATCATTAATAGTAATTGTAGCAGTATCTCTACATGTTAAACTATCGTAAACTGTTATAAAATAATTTCCAGGATTTAAGTAAAATAAGTGCAGATCATCATCCATATCCCCTAAACCATCAGAGTCCCAATCATATAAATATGGTTCTTGACATGGGCCAGCTTGTTCAAACTCTGCAATACCACAATCTTGCCAAGGATTACCACCAGAAACTGTAACCATAATACTGGCATCATTGCCATAAACAACTGGATTAATAGTATAATTAATTTCAGGATTCTCTTTTATTTCAATATACATAGTATCTGTATTCTCACATCTGTTAGAATCTATTCCGGTTACTATATGAAATCCTGGTGTTTCAGGAATAAAAAGTTCTCCATTAAAGTATCCATTATCCCATTGGTAAGTGTTAGCACCTAGTCCAAATAATTGAATTTCATCACCTCTACAAGCCAAGGTGTCATTTGGAGCAATTACGTTAGGGAGATCATGTACTGTTACTAGAACCGAATCATAACGGAGGCATCCGTTAATATCCGAAACTGAAAGAATATAATTGTTTGAACTATCAGGATTAAATTCAATACCATCAATTACTCCTAGATCCCAAGTTGGGTTTGGACCAACACCACTTAGTGTTATTGATTCACCTAAACATAGTTCTGTGTCTAAACCTGCATCGACCGGTATAGTTATAACATTAACGTTAATGGTATCAACATTGTAACAAGAGTTAGAATCTATTCCAGAAACTATATATTGGTTGGAAGCATTAGGACTAAATGCTATTCCATTATTAATATTATTTGTCCAATTGAAAGACTGTACTGTTCCTGTTGCTGTTAAGGTGATGGTATCGAATAAGCAAATTGAGGTGTCTAACCCAGCAAATAAATTAGGAATTTGATTTACTTGTACCAATACCGAATCTGTGTTTTGACATCCACTAGCATCAGTCACATTAACATAGTATATGGTTGAAGAATCAGGAACAAAATTAGAGTTATTACTTATTCCTCCACTCCAAATGGAAAGTACTCCTCCGTTAGCATTCAAAGTAACACTATCTCCGTAGCAGAGTGGTGGAATAGAGTCTATGGTAATGTTTGGAAGATCATTAACTGAAACTGTTATACTATCGTTATTGGTACAACCATTGGTATCTATAGCATTTAAATAATAAGTTGTTGTTTGCAATGGTGAAACAAAAATGCTATCTGTTATTAAGATAGATGGATGATACCAAGAAAGACTGCCAGTTCCATCAGCAATTAATTGATTAGAGTCTCCTAAGCAAATTGTTTGACTAGTTCCAGCATTTATTAAAGGTAGATTATATACTGTAACTTGTAAAGTATTATAACTTAAACAACCAGACAGGTTGGTCATTTGAGCAGTATAAATTCTTGTAGAATCTACCACAAACGGTTGGCCGTTAACTACTCCATTATCCCAAGTGATAGTTCCTGTTCCAGAAGCATTTAAACTAATTATTTCTCCAGAGCAAAGTGCGGTATCAGATCCAGCTGAAAAAGGAGTGCTGTAATTTATGGTTAGGTTTAAATACATAATACTATCACATCCATGAATAGTTTGTAGTGTATCTATGTAAGTTCCCGTACTATTGTAGATATTGCCATTCCATATATATTCATTACAAGCAGACTGAACATCGAAAGTGGTGAGCGTGTTATGAATGGTAATATTCATTTCAACTATACTATCACAACCTTGGCTTGTTGAGAAATTTTGGCTATAAATTCCAGTGCTGGTATAAATTATTCCATTCCATTCTGCACTATCACATGCTACCAAACTATCTGTCGTAGCTACTGAATTATTTATTGTTAAATCCATGGTGATAATACTATCACAGCCTTCAACAGTCCCTAAAGTATCTATATAAATCCCTGTTAACGTATACACATTCCCATTCCATTCTGCACTATCACATGCTACCAAACTATCTGTCGTTGCTATAGAATTATTTATAGTTAAATCCATGGTAATAATACTATCGCAGCCGAACATATTTGGTATGGTGTCTATATAAATTCCTGTGGTTGTATACACATTCCCATTCCATTCTGCACTGTCACATGCTACTAAACTATCTGTCCCAGTATTGGCGTAATTTATGGTTAAGTCCATAGTAACTATACTATCACATCCACTTATGGTGGATAGGGTATCTACATAAATACCTGTTGTTACATATACATTCCCATTCCATTCTGCACTATCACATGCTACCAAACTATCTGTCGTAGCTACTGAATTATTTATTGTTAAATCCATGGTGATAATACTATCACAGCCTTCAACAGTCCCTAAAGTATCTATATAAATCCCTGTTAACGTATACACATTCCCATTCCATTCTGCACTATCACATGCTACCAAACTATCTGTCGTTGCAACTGAATTATAAATATTAATATTAAGTATAACAATACTATCACATCCACTAGCGGTTTGTAAGGTATCTGTATAGTTTCCAGAAATATTATAAGTATTACTATTCCATACAGCACTATCGCAAGCTTCTAAAGTATCTAAAGTTAAATTAGAGTAATTTATTGTAAGGTATAGTGAAGCAACGCTATCACAACCGTAAATAGTTTGCAAAGTATCTATATATATGCCACTGGTATTGTATGTATTGCCATTCCATTCTGCACTATCACAAGTTATAATTTGCTCTGAGCCGAAAGTAGAATAATTTATAGTAAGATCTAATGTTTTTATGCTGTCAGCTCCGTTATTAGTTATTAAACTATCAATATAAATTCCACTACTGGTATAAGTAGTATTATTCCAACTAGCACTATCGCAGGCTACAATGGTATCAAAAGTATATACGGAGTAGTAAATTGTTAAATCTAAATAAGCAATACTATCACAACCGCTAATATTTTGTAAAGTGTCTGTATAGTTTCCGGTTGTATTATAAATATTTCCATACCAAGCAATACTATCATAATCTATAATGGTATCGTAAACATAAGTAGTGTAATTAATGGTCATATCCATAGTAACAATACTATCACAGCCTAAAGTAGTTTGCAACGTATCTATATAAATACCAGATGTGAAGTAGGTACTGTTATTCCACGCTGCACTATCACAGGCAATCAAGCTGTCTGTGGACTGAATAGCATAATTAATGGTCATATCCATAGTTACTATGCTGTCGCAGCCTAAATCGGTTTGTAACGTATCTATATATATTCCTGTTGTGAAGTAGGTACTTCCGTTCCACACAGCACTGTCACAGGCTACAACAGTGTCATTGTTAGCAATAGAATAGTTAATCGTCATATCCATCGTTACTATACTATCACAGCTATTTATTGTTTGTAAAGTATCTATATATAAACCTGTTAAAGTATAGATTTTACCATTCCAAATAGCACTATCACAGGCAACCAAACTATCTACATTTGTGGTGCTATAGTTGATTTTTAAATCTAATGTTACCACACTGTCGCAACCACCTATAGTTTCAAGGGTATCTACTAATATTCCACTCGTGAAGTATGTATTGCCATTCCAAGTGGCGCTATCACAGGCTACTAAGCTATCCGAAGTTTGAATAGAATAGTTAATCGTCATATCCATCGTTACTATACTATCGCAGCTTAAGGTAGTTTGAAGCGTATCTACATATATTCCAGACACGAAATAAGTAGTTCCATTCCATTCTGCACTGTCGCATGCTACTAAGCTATCCGTCGTTTGAATAGAATAGTTGATCGTCATATCCATCGTTACTATACTATCACAGCCTAAATCCGTTTGTAGTGTGTCTATATAAATACCACTCGTATCATATACATTTCCGTTCCAAACAGCGCTATCACAGGCTACTAAGCTATCCGTAGTTTGAATAGAATAGTTAATCGTCATATCCATTGTTACGATGCTATCGCAGCTTAAGTTTGTTTGAAGCGTATCTACATATATTCCAGACGCGAAATAAGTAGTTCCATTCCAAGTCGCGCTATCACATGCTACCAAACTATCTGTAGTTTGAATAGAATAGTTAATCGTCATATCCATCGTTACTATACTATCACAGCTTAAAGTTGTTTGAAGCGTATCTACATATATTCCAGACACGAAATAAGTAGTTCCATTCCATTCTGCACTGTCGCATGCTACCAAGCTATCCGTAGTTTGAATAGAATAGTTAATCGTCATATCCATCGTTACTATGCTATCGCAGCTTAAGTTTGTTTGAAGCGTATCTACATATATTCCAGACGTGAAATAAGTATTCCCATTCCAAGTCGAGCTATCACATGCTACCAAACTATCTGTAGTTTGAATAGAATAGTTAATCGTCATATCCATGGTTACTATACTATCACAGCCGTGAACGGTTTGTAAAGTGTCTACATAAATACCACTTGTGTCGTATACATTTCCATTCCATTCTGCACTGTCACACGCAATTAAGCTATCCGTAGTTTGAATAGAATTATGAATGGTTAAGTCTAGCGTAACTACACTATCACAACCTACTGCATTGGTAAGTGTATCGTAGTAAGTTCCACTTGTAGTAATATTGTTTCCAGCAAAGAACATACTATCACAAACAGTTGTGTCAATAATTAATACAGAAGTTGGCAATACAGTTACTGTAACACTATCTTGGCAAGAATTGATGCCATTATTTATCGTAACATAGTAGGTAGTGGTAACCGTTGGTGTTGGGTTAATACTAGCAGTAGTTTCACCCGTAGACCAAACGTAAGTTACATCATTAGAAGCATTTGAAATAATTGGGGAACTAAAGTTAACTACTGGCCCTTGTGCGGCATAGCCATAACCTATGTCCATTCTTGTTCCGTCAGGATCTTGATCTTCTGGATCGTTTTGCCATGGAATACCATTGCCATTTAAATCTGGATTACCAGCATCTACACCAGGTGAACCAGAAACTAACGTATAATCACCATTAGCAGAATCTACAAATTGAGGAGATGAATCAATATTACCAGTTCCCCAAATTACATTTCCAAAATTTGAATTTTCACCTGCAGTTTGACCACCCTGAAAATTACAGAAATCTATTTTAATATCACTGTATGATGTTGGGCCATTAATCCAGAAAGAAATATTGTAATTATTGTCAAATATTAATGCATTATTAATTTCTGTACCAACTGAATTAATAAGACGAAATGCTCTAGAATTATTAATAAAAGAACTATTAGTAATGTAAAGAGAATCATAATTTGAGTTTGATGAAAATTGATAGATAGCATAATCATTACCTTCAAAAAGGCACGAAATTACTTGAGTATTTGAAAGAAGATCGTTGGTAGCCTTTTCGTTATTAAAGAATTTACAATTTGACACTTTAGAACCAATAATATTTGGTGCATTATAATTATCTATTCCAATATAACTATTAGTAATAATCGAATTTAACAACTCATAATAATTCCATACTGCTGATGTATTATTAGATTGATTACCGTTAATATTACAGTTTTCTATAGTTTTACTTACAGCCACAGAATGTCCATTAGCTAGCGCTACATTTCCTGTAAAATTGCAGTCTTGAATAGTTGTACTACTATTACCATAAACTCCTCCTCCGTATCTGCAAATAGAACCGTTATTATTTATTTGACAATTTTGAATTAAAATATCAGAGATGCTATTTACATAAACCCCTCCTCCATATATTTCAGTTTGAACTGCAGTTCCACTACCATTTTGAATTGTAAATCCATCAATAACTGAATTTCCATTCATGATTACCACACTACCATTTTGATTTCCATCAATAATAGTGCTGTCTTTATTTTCACCTAATAAATAAAGGTCTTTGTTGTTATAATTAATATTCTCCACATAAGTTCCGTTACTTACATAAACCGTATCTCCATTTGTAGCTACATCTATAGCTAGCTGAATAGTGGCATATTCACTTGGTACCAAATGCATGCTTTGGGTAATATTAAATGCTGGAATATTGCTTGTAGCATCTAGCGTAATAGATTCTCCCAAACAAATACTGGTATCGTTTTGGACAATATCCACATCCAATATATCTACTAGTACATCATCCGAAGCTGTACAGCCGTTGGCGTCGGTTACCGTAACAGAATATGTTCCATTATTAACAGCATAAATTTGTTGGGTATTTTGTCCATTACTCCACGCATAGAAATTGTATCCAGTACCTGCATCAACTAGTATGCTATCTACATCACAAGCAGCTAATGTAGCTTGAGCAAAACTAAATACTGGGGAAGGATGGATGGTAATATCCATAGTGACTACACTATCGCATCCATTTATAGTTTGTAAAGTTTGGGTATAAATTCCACTTGTAGTATAAGTTGTTCCGTTCCATGTTGTACTATCACAAGAAGTAATACTATCATTAGTAGCTACAGAATTGTTAATGGTTAAGTTCAGGGTCACCACACTATCACAGCCAAAAGCATTTGGAAGTGTATCGTAGTAAGTACCGCTTACAGTAAGGTTGTTTCCAGCGAAGAATATACTATCACAAACTGTGCTGTCTATTACTAAGCTAGAAGTTGGAAGAATGGTAATAGTTAAACTATCTTCACAAGTAGTAATGCCGTTGGTTGCCGTTACATAATAAGTAGTGGTAACTGTAGGTGTTGGGTAAATAGCAGCAGTAGTTTCACCTGTAGACCAAGAGTAAGTAACTGGCGAACCTAAATTAATATTTGGTGTAGTATGCGTATAATCTGCACCACTAAAGTTATGTCCAATATCACTTCTAGACCCATCATCATCAAAATAAATTGGATCACCAGCATCAATTCCAGGCGAAGAAGCCAATAAATTAAAGTTGTTATTTGCTGCATCTATAAATAATGGATCGGTATTTTCTAGTAAGTTATTTACACTCCAAAAATTAACCAGATCGGTGTTTTGAGTTAAACTACTGGCTGTGTCTTCATTGAATATAGAGTAACTGATGTATATACTGTCTTTAGCTAAAGGATTTGAATTTTCTTCTGCTGAAATAGCAACTCTAGAACTATTTTGTGGGCTTTCATAGAAAATAGAATTTTCAATAATTATGTTGTTTCCAGTAAATGCATCATTAAAGTATCCACCACTTGATTTTATATCGCTAGAACCTCCATTGTTATAAAAAGTACAATTTTTAATATTGGTTAAAGCTCCAGAAATACTTAGATTAATCGCCCCACCATCGGCATTATTTTGCGTTCCATTGTTAGAGAATAATACATCTTGAAAATAGTTGGGTTCGTAGCCAACACCGGAGTAAGTAATTCCACTGTGAGGATTATTTTTTATCTCACTATTGTCTATTTCTATACCCGCATCATAAACATGAATGGCCGAATTATTTAAATTATTTTCAACAACTACATTATACATAATACCTTCTGTAGAATGAAATTGTAATCCCCCATTTAAATTATTTCTTATAATAGTGTTTTCAACTTTAGCAATACCACCGTAATGGAAGAACATACCCGAAGCACCACCATTGGAATTGCAATCTTCTACAATAAGATTATTTAAATTGATGTAGCTAACCCCGTTTGAAGTTAAAACTCCACCTGATTCCCCTAATACGCCCAATTGATTACCCATTCCATTTCTTATGGTAAATCCTTCCAATAAACTGGTAGAATCAATAGTTCCACCAGAAATATGAACAACTATATCTAAGTTTTGACCATCTATAATAGTATGGTCTCTGCCTGAGTAACTTTTTATAACTAAGTTTTTATTTTCCCAAAGGATATTCTCATAATAAGTACCTGGCATTACTATAATGGTATCGTTAGCACTTGCTGAGTCTATCGCCGTTTGAATTGTTGAGTAATCATTTGGAACAATAATTACACTAGGAGAATTATTTTGAAGGTTAGAAAGCGTGTCTATAGAAATTAGTAAACTATCTCCAAAACATAATGAAGTATCGGATTGAATTATGTTTACATTAAGAATATCAATAAGTACATTGTCACTATTACTACAGCCGTTGGCATCGGTTACCGTAACGGCATATACTCCGTTTTGTGTGGCATAAATTTGTGATGTATTGGCTCCGTTGCTCCACGCATAAAAGTCATAACCACTGCCCGCATCTAAGAGTACACTATCGATATCACATGCAGAAATAGTATCGCTAGCAAAACTAAATACTGGAGAATAATTAATGGTTAAATCTAAGCTTACTATACTGTCACAACCATTAGCAGCCACTAAAGTTTGAGTTGCTGTATTGTTACTAGCCGTATAAGTTATTCCGTCTATCCATGTAAGACTGTCACAAGCAGTAAGAGAATCAATCCTAGAAATTAAATCTGGTTCTGTTATGATAACAGTATTGGTATTAGAATTATTTATTGGACTGTTATTATCCCATGAAGCACCAAATATTGTAGCATCTGAAATGGCTTGATTTTGACTTTGGTTTTGAGAGCTAGATCCAAAGCTTTCTCCTAAAGTCCAATTCCCAATAAGGTTGGAAGAAACTATGGAACTACTGTACATGTCGTTTTGAATTTCTAACTGTGTACGAGCCACATCCCATACCTTAAGGTTACTAATATTGCCATCGAACCATTTGTCATTGGCATATACTCCTGTACCTATTAGCGTTCCTTTACCAATTGCTTGTATAGTAGTATCTTTTATTACTGAGTTTTCTAGCTGTCCATTTACATAAATTTTAAGTTCTGATTTGTTAAAATCTAAACTATCAATTGAAACCGCAATATGGTACCAATTGTTCGAAGACCAATTATCAGTAGTACTGTAAACCCAGTCTCCTGTGTTACTAACTCCGTTTATTCCATAGCCAATTAATCCATTTGATAAAATCCCGACTCTATAACACCATAAGTTGTTTCCATCTTTGCTAATTAAATATTGGTCCTCACTTAAAAATCCGTTTATATCTTGCTTAGGCTTAATCCACATTTCAAATGTAGAAGAATAATTATCACCGATATCTCCAATATCTAAATAGTCATTAACCCCATCAAAGCTTAGAGAATTCCCATTATTTAAAGCAAAACTGCTATTGGTTGGCGTACAGCCATTATCGTCCGTAACTACAACGCTGTAATTTCCAGGTGATAGTCCTGTTGCAGTCTGTGTGGTCTGTCCATTAGCATCGTCCCATAAATAAGTGTAAGGAGAAAATCCTCCATTTACGTTAACGGTAGCGGTTCCGTCATTAGCTCCAAAACAACTAATATTGGTAGAATCAATAGATAATAATATATCTGCAGCTATTGTTACAACAATGCTATCGCTAGCAGTACAATTATTTTCAGAAATGGTAACGATATAATTTCCTGAGTTACTTACGTTTAATAACTGAGCAGTACTATTGTCGTTCCATAAATAGTTAAATCCACTACCAGCATCTAAATCTATTGTTGTATTATAGCATAGCAAGGTATCGTTACCAAGGTCAACTATAGGAGAGTAATTAATGGTTAAATCTAAGCTCACTATACTGTCACAACCATTAGCAGCCACTAAAGTATAAGTTGCGGTATTGTTACTAGCAGTGTAATTAATTCCATCTATCCAAGTAAGACTGTCACAAGAAATTTGAGTATCTGTGGCTGTAATTACAGCAGGTTCTGTAATGGTAGCGGTATCGGTTGTAGTACAGCCATTATCGTCCGTTACTGTTACTATATAATCTCCAGCTGCTAAGTTAAAGGCAGTATCAGTAGTTTGGCCATTGTCCCAAGCATAACTATAAGGTGTGGTTCCTCCAGTAGCCGTAACATAAGTTTGGCCATCGTTACCGCCATTACAATTTACACTCAAAGTATTAGCAGCACTTTTATCAATAGCCATTGCAAAAGAGGTTTGTGAATTAATATTAAAATCATGCCACTCATGATTCACAAATCTTGCATGATTCTCAGAAGTTCCTCCACTTGGTTCTCCAACAGCCCAATTATCGTAAGTTAATGGTGTTCCATCTACCCATTTCCAGCCACCTGAAGACTCAGAATAATTAGAATCATTTAAATCTTGGTAAAGTCCTATCCATTTATCGGCTGGAAGAATAGATTCAAAAAATGATTGATCTGCTTGGCTACTAATTACTATTAAATCACCTCCGTTTGCTTGCGCTTTTGCTCTTGCATTATCCCATGTCAAATTTCCAGAATGGTAATAGATATATTGATTATTGTATTCTCCCACATAATTAAAGTCTTGAATAGAAGGAGGTGCTTGAACACTTGCTGTCAATTGAGTTGGCTCAGTAATAACAACACTATCCGTTAAGCTACACCCAATAGAATCAGTAATTACAAAACTATAAGTTCCTGCTGGTAAGTTGGTAGCATTAGCCGTAGTGTAAGTAAGCCCATTATCTACCCATAAATAAGTGTAAGGCGCTAAGCCTCCGCTTACAGTAGCACTTGCTGTTCCATCGCTTAGTCCATAACAACTTACAGCCGTAGAATCTTTTACAACAGACAATGGCGAAAGTACATTGATATTGATGCTATCACTAGCACTACATCCATTAGCATCTGTAATGGTGACATCGTAAGTTCCACTTGCACTTGCAGTTAAAGTTTGAGTATTAGTTCCATCATTCCACAAGTAAGTAAATCCACTTCCAGCATCTAAGTCAATTGTTGCATTGGCACAAAGGTTGGTGTCATTTCCAAGATCAACTGTTGGAGAAGTATTAATAGTAAGGTTTAAGGTAACTACACTATCGCAACCAGCAGCATTTAAAATAGTATCGTAATAAGTCCCGCTTGTGGTAATAGTATTTCCAGCAAAGAACATACTGTCGCAAACTGCTGTGTCTATAGTTAATGCAGAAGTTGGCAATACAGTAACTGTAATACTATCTTGGCAGGAGTTAATTCCATTATTTACCGTTACATAATAAGTAGTGGTAACCGTTGGCGTTGGGTTTATGCTAGCAGTAGTTTCACCAGTTGACCAAGCGTAGGTTAAATCATTAGAAGAGCTTGAAATAATTGGAGAGCTAAAATTGACTACTGGTCCTTGAGCAGCATAGCCATAACCCATATCCATTCTCGTTCCGTCAGGATCTTGATCTTCCGGATCGTTTTGCCATGGAATTCCGTTGCCGTTTAAATCTGGGTTACCAGCATCCACACCAGGCGAACCTGGAACTAAAGTATAATCGCCGTTAGCAGAATCTGCAAACTGAGGAGATACATTTATATTTCCAAGTCCAAAGTCTAATAATCCCATATTTGAATAGGTGTTTTTAGAAAGACTAGTATCTATATTAGAATAACTTAAATTAGTAGTGTCGAAAACAATTAAATGTCGATGATTAGAATTAGTATTTGATATTACAATATTTTCAACTGTAGGATTTGTATTTTGTATCCAAAATAAACCATCTGCATTATTTACGGCTGTTACATTTGTCACTTTATTTGAAGCTGTGATTGTTCTTGAACCATTATTTATAAATAAACAATTATCAATAGATATACTCCAAGAAGAAGCATACCTTCCATTATTTTCAAAAATACAGTTACTTATATAACCATAACTCGTGCCGCTTGCATACTGTGCACAGTTGTTGTTTGCAATGTAACAATTATCAATATATGTTTTTGGTTGGCCATATATTCCAGCACCAGAGGAGGAAACAACGGGGTCCATTATATTATTTATGATGTTACTATTTAGTATATAGGTAGTATCAATATTAGAGTTTACATATATACCACCGCCATTTTCATCTTCTCCTGTATTAATATTTGGTGTTCCAGTACCATTTTGTATGGTAAAGCCATTAATTACAGAGTTTCCATTCATCGTAACCACACTACCGTTCTGGTTACCATCTATGATGGTATTATCTTTATTTTCTCCTAACAGATAAAGATCTTTGTTGCTGTAATTAATATTTTCTACATAAGTTCCGTTACTTACATAAACCGTATCTCCATTGGTTGCTGCATCTATAGCTAGTTGAATAGTTGCATATTCACTTGGCACCAAATGCATGCTTTGGGTAGGATTAAATGCTGGAATATTACTTGTGGCATCTAGTGTAATAGATTCTCCTTCACAAATACTGGTATCGTTTTGAGCAATGTCTACATTTAGAATATCTACTAGTACATCATCCGAAGCTGTACAGCCATTGGCATCGGTTACCGTAACAGAATATGTTCCATTATTAACAGCATAAATCTGCTGAGTGTTTGCTCCATTACTCCAGGCATACGAATTATAACCCGCTCCTGCATCTACTAAGATACTATCTACATTACAATCAGTTAAAGCATCTTGAGCAAAATTAAATACTGGAGATGGATTAATGGTTAAGTTCAAGGTAACTATACTATCACAACCAGCTACATTTTGTAAAGTATCTACGTAAGTGCCTGAACTTGCTAGCCAATTACCAGCCCACTGAATGCTGTCACAAGCAGTAGAATCTATCGTCACAAAATCTCTTTGGTTTACCGAAATGGTAACATCATCATTACAGGTGGTACTTCCACTAGTTACATCTACTGTGTAAGTGGTGGTGGTAGTTGGTTTAACGGTAATGGACGAGGTGGTTTCGCTACCAGTTGACCAGTTGTAGCTATAGTATGGTGTATTTGATGTAAAAGCCCTAACAGCCCTAACATTGTAAATGCTGACGATCTTATTAATGTATTGCGGGGTTCCACTTAAGAAACTCTGAACCCATGCAAAGTTGAGATTGTACTCAGAAGAACTCCAATAGGGAGCATTATCAAAATTGCCAATATTCCCAAGGCTTGAACCTTGACCAATATTCAAATAAATTTGATTTAACTCATCTTTTGAAGGTAAGAACCAATCGCTGAACCCTCCAAGAGTTAAATTAGCGCAAATATCTGCTGCAGTTCCAGTTGTTATACATCCTGCTTCTATATCTATAGTATTTTGATTACCTGTTCCGATAGCTGTTCCATCTGCTCCTGAAATATCACTTGCAGTACAACCCCAAGTAGTTTCAGTAGATTGATCTGTAGATGCAGCAATTAACCCTCCACCATTTCCATCCAAGTAAAATACAATGCCACCTTGGTAAGTATCTCCAATTGCAAGTGGACTATTTCCACTTGGTAAATTTCCTCCGCTACTATTTACGCTAAACACCAAACTATCGCCTTCACAAATCGTAGTATCGTTTTGGGCAATGTCAACAGTCAGAACATCTATCACCATACTATCACTAGCAGTACATCCATTGGCATCTGTTCCAGTAACGGTATAGGTTCCAGCGGTGTTGGCCGATAAAGTTTGAGCAGTAGAACCATCGCTCCATAAGTAAGAAGCAAAGCCAGTACTGTTAGAAACTGTAATAGTTCCTAGCATTCCAGAATGGAATTCACAAATGTAGTAGTAAGTTCCTGCTGTGGTTGGAGTCCAAGAAATAGTTTCGGATGAAGTTCCGTTATTGACTACACTAATCGCTCCAGTAGAACCAGGAGAATTGGTGGTTTTTATATAGAAAGGATGTCCTGGAGAATTAACATTAAAGTTTATTACATCTCCTACGCTAATATTTATTGGAGGATCGTTTCCAGAAAATGCACCAGACAATATGTAATCAGAAGCACCAGCTGCCGTGACGTTTACATCGTAATTATTTCCTGAGTTAGCATCTAAAGTAATACTAGTTCCAGCACATATTAAAGATGTGTCAGCACCTAAATCTATACTAGGTGAAGTATTTATTGTAAGATCTAATTGATAAACGCTATCACAATTATTGTTAGTTAATGTGGAATCATAATACATTCCACTTGCGTAATAAGTAACTCCATTTACAGCCCATGTTAAACTATCGCATTCCGTTAATGTTTCTAGAGCGAAGAAACTATTATTTATAGTTAAATCTAAACTCACCACACTATCACAACCAGCTGCATTGGTTAAAGTGTGGGTAGCTGTGTTATTACTAGCTGAATAAGTAATACCGTCTATCCACGTTAA